>VFQP010000133.1_pt1 | contig 210211 bp, 154 predicted proteins | sample 3512351 | NCBI WGS metagenome assembly VFQP01 (sample SAMN10412372, study PRJNA504923) | tailings metagenome | isolation source: Relicate 1 Philex TSF1 revegetated site | place: Philippines: Tuba, Benguet | collected 2017-08-29 | reverse complement strand
GGTGTTGGACTTTCCAAGTTTTAACTTGTTTGACTCCTAAACTTGGAAAGTCTTGTCTGATGTTGGACTTTCCAAGTTTTAACTTGTTTGACTCCTGAACTTGGAAAGTCTTGTCTGGTGTTGGACTTTCCAAGTTTTAACTTGTTTGACTCCTAAACTTGGAAAGTCTTGCCTGATGTAAATGATTAATAACCAGGGTTTTGTTCCAAAGATTTGTCAGAAAGTAATTGTTGAACTGGAATAGGGAGCAACAAACGATTGGCATCTGTAACTCCAAAAACGGTATTAGCTCTACCTGTGCGAACAATATCAAACCAACGATGAGGCTCAAGAGCGAACTCGACACGCCGTTCATTTTCGATGGCTAAGAGTACGTTATCTTTGGTAGCCGCAGTGCTTGGGGCTATTCCTGCTCTATCTCGTACAAGATTTAAATCCACAAGTGCTTCATTAAGTTTTGATTGTTGGGCGAGTGCTTCGGCTCTTATAAGGTATAATTCAGCAATACGAATGATGTAAGAAGGATCAGAGGCAGGATTGCGATAATACAAGTTTCCGTACCAGCGGTTTTGATTGTCTTTGGCTACCAATGTGCTGCGGTTTCCACCCACGGTAGGGTCGTTGAGTAAGGCCACCAAGGCATCATTTGGCGCCCATTGACGGGTACCGCCGTTGGTTTGAGGCTGCCATTGGCCTCGGTGGGAGTTTACTTCGGTGGTGCCATTGTAAAAAATCTCAAAAATAGATTCGGCGGTACCACGGGCATCATTGGCAAAAAAAGCACTAAAAGGTTTTAGCAAACGATAATTGGTCACATCAGTGATTACTTTGCTAGCGTATTCTTCGGCTTTTGCCCATTCTTTTTGATAAAGATGATAACGTGCTCTCAAGGCCCAAACGGTTTTGCGAGTAGCCCGATAGCGGTCGGTAGTAGCAGGTAGAAGAGGTTCAGCGGCTTCCAAATCTTTAAGTACTTGGGCATAAGTCTCGGCTTGGGTGCTACGTTTGAGACCTACATTGTCTGTTGGGTTGACAGTAGGAACCGTAATCAAAGGAACTCCTCCCCAAGTACGAGCCAAGTCAAAATAAGCCAGTGCTCTGATGAAATAAGCTTCTCCGATGTATTGATTTTTAAGTGCTTGTGTGAGTTGTGGGTCGGTCACATTGGCTACTTTGGTGATGACGTTGTTGGCGCGATTGATAGTTCGATAGATAGCTACCCAAGCCGAGCTAATGGTGGCGTTGTCGGCATTTACTTTCTTGTTGATAAACTCTTGAACTTGAGATTGTGAGCCAGTCCACTGAATATTGTCACCAGAAAGATACCCAATCGACTGAAAACTTGTGCCATAATAATCACCGCTTGCCAATGCACTATATACGCCTCTAATAGCGGTCTCTGCCGAAGTACGATCTACAATCGTAACGGCATCGGAGATGGATTCTTTGGGGTTTACTTCCAAAAATTTTTCGCAGCTTGAAAGCAAAACCACCAACGATATGCTTAATATATTCTTGACTAATTTCATTTCGATGTATTTTTTCAAAAGAGTGTTAGAACGAAAGATTGATTCCTACTTGTACGCCCAATGGCTGAGGAGGAGTTCCTAAATCGATTCCTTGTTGGTTTTGACTACTGCTTGCACTCGACTCAGGGTCGAGACCCGTGTATTTGGTAAGAAGCCATAAGTTCGTACCAGCTAGATATACACGGAGGGTTTCGATACCCACTTTCTTAGTGGTATTTTTGGGAAGCGTATAGCCTAGGTTAAGCGAGCGAAGCCTTAAGAATGAACCATCTTCGAGCCAACGACTTCCTCCGTCTCGGTAATTGTTGACATTGACACCGTCGGGGCGAGGAGTATCAGTGATGTCTCCGGGTTTTTGCCAACGGTCGTTGTTGCTGGCCAAAATCACCCGCGCCGCGTCGCGTGCGCCTCCTCCTTCACCAAAAAATCGATTGTGATTATAGATTTTGTTTCCATACTGAAAAGAGAAAAACAACGAAGCATCAAAACCTTTATAGGTGAAGTTGTTGGTGAGTCCCCCAAAGAATTTTGGCCAAATACTGCCCAAAATTTGGCGGTCGGCTACCGTGATTTGGCCATCTTTGTTGACATCATCATAGATTACGTTTCCAGTTTCGGGACTGACACCCAGTTCTTTATACACCCAAAACGAATACAACGGCGTACCTTCTTGGAGTAAAATCAAATCTCGACTTCCGTAGCGGAGTGGATTAGGGAGTTTTTCGATTTTGTTGATATTTTGAGCTACGTTAAAACTTGTAGTCCAAGAAAGTGACCCTTTGCGGATATTGACGGTATTGAGTACAAATTCAAAACCTTTGTTGCTGATTTCGGCGGCATTGGACCAATAGCCACTAAAGCCAGTAGCGGCCGGAAGGGCTAATTGTAAAAGGCCGTTGGAGGTATATTTGTTGTAATAATTAAGCTCAAAGCCTATGCGCGACTCAATGATAGATGCGTCAATTCCGATGTTAAATTGGCGCGTGCGTTCCCATTGTAAGTCGGCATTGCCAAGTTGTTGGGGCGCTATACCGGCATTGCCTTGGTAAGATGCCCCCCCGGTCCAAAGTCCTTGAGAAGCAAAGTCTCCAATACCGTTTTGATTGCCAGTGATACCCACGCTACTTCTGATTTTGAGGTCAGAGAGCCAGTTAACATCCCGCAAAAAGCTTTCTTGTTTGGCACGCCATGCTACTCCTACTGAAGGAAAGTATCCCCATTTACGGTTGTTTCCAAAGCGGGAAGAACCATCCGCTCTTACGCTAAAATCAATCAAGTATTTATTATCAAAAGCGTAGTCGATTTTTCCGAAGAAAGAAGCCAAGTTGCTTTTGCTCCAACTTTGTGAGCCGGCAGTGGTAGCAGCGGAAGAAATTTGAGTGAATTGATTGTTGGCAAAACCTCTTCCTTCGGCATAAGTTCGGGTTTGGAGGTCGCTTTGTAAAGTATTCCCCACCAATATGCCCAAGGAATGTTGTGACCCAATTTTTTTACGGTATTGCAGGGTTTGTTCGTTGAGCCAAGTCGTAAATTGCGTGATAGAAGAAGTAGCCAACCCATTCGGACTTCCAGAAATTAGGAGATTGTTCCAATATTCGGATTCGTTGTAGTTGTTGTAATCAATGCCCCAGCTACTTCTAAATTTCAAATTGGGTAAAAGCTGTACATCTGCATATAAGTTTCCGATGTAGCGTAGACTTGTGGAGTTAACATTGTAGTTGTCAAGCAATAAGGTCAAATTATCAAACCCTGCACGGCCTACCAACACGCCTTGTTCGTTGACGGGCGAAAGATAGGTAGGAGTGTGTAGCGCGGCCTGCAATAAACCTCCTGCTGGACCATCACCAGCTCTTGCTTGATTGCGATACGTGCGAGTGAAAGTATTGCTAACCCCAACTTGTACATTGTCATTTACTTTTTGGTCAAGGTTTACTTTGAAACTTGCTCTTTGGAAAGTAATAGGTTTGATGATAGCTTCTTGATTGTTGAAACCTCCTCCAATGTAATATTTGGTACTTTTGGTACCTCCCGTGAGCGAAAGGTCGTAATTAGCGAGTTTGGCGGTGCGGAAAAGTTCTCCGAGGCGGTCATAAGTTTGTTGTTCTTCGGGCAATCCGCGTCCACCTTCAGAGACGGGACGAAACGGGCGATTGGCAAAAGTACGATTAAGCGAAGGCGTATCTTTGCCAGTATTAATCCACCATTCATTGACGAGTTGGGCATGTTCTGGCCCAGTCGTGAGTTCCCAGAGCTTAGTAGCTTTGGCTTGCCCAAATGAAGCATTGAAATTAACTTTTGGTTTTTGCTCAAAATTTCCTCTTTTGGTGCTAATAAGAATCACACCATTTGCACCTCTAGAGCCGTAGAGGGCAGTTGCTTCGGCATCTTTGAGTACTTCGATACTTTCGATGTCGTTAGGATTAAGGTCGGAAATAGGCGAAGTTGCCTTTCCACCAGTGCCGATGGTCTGGAGACTGTTGTTGTTGATAAAAACGCCATCTATCACATACAGGGGATCGTTGTCGGCATTGATAGAAGTGGCACCTCTTACCCTAATATTAATCACCTCACCCGGTACGCCTGTACTTGAAGAAATCTGAACCCCTGATACTTTTCCCTGAAGCTGTGCATCGAAGCTCCCCGCTTGAATGGTTTTGGTTTCGGAAGGGTCAATTTTTGCGATAGAACCAATGAGATTTTTTCGTTCGAGCGAACCATACCCAACTACCACTACCTCAGACAATTGTTTAGAATCAGGGCCAAGCTCGATAGTAATATTACTTTCGGTGACGATAGTTTCTTTGGGTTCGTATCCAATGTAACTTATCACCAAAGTGAAAGGGAATTTTTGTCCTATTTTAAGAAAAAATGCCCCTTCTGCATCAGTGGTGCCTCCGTTAGTAGTGCCTTTGATAAGCACAGTAGCTCCAATCAGCGGCTCTTTGGTACGTTGGTCAATGATTTTTCCAGAGAGTGTTGCGTTGATTGTGGGTATTGTTTGGGCGATTGTAAATATGGGTATTGAAATCATGAAAACCCATGCAAGTAGTCTTCCCTTCATTATGCTTGTGTTTTAAAATTAAAATAATAACTATAGATATAGTATATTAATAAAAAAGCGTATAACCGAACAAAAAGACACGAACTAAACAACCACCGTCAAATACGGCTCCTTGTCCATGTTATACGCTAATATCTTGAATAAGTAGTGAGAGTATTTTAAACAATCCTCAATCCATGAGGGGCACCACCTTCTTTTTTGAAAACAGACACCTATCCATCTTTCACACGTATGTTTACACTTGTTTAAAGATAAGTTTTCTTGAAGCGGCCCTATTGCAGGTGGTTTACAACAACAGCCGATTGAAGCTTGAAATACAAATTACTACCAAATGATATATCAAGAATGAACATTTTCGTATATCATTTGATGCTGCAATGTTAGGGAGGGATTTTCATAAAAACAAACAAAAAATTTGATTTTTTTTATAATTAACCCCCTGAAATAGATGTATTTATAGGATATTATAAAGATTGTAAAAGTGGTTTTTTGTCAAAAAAATATACTTTTAAAGTATTATTTCAAACAAATGTGGTTTTAATGATAAAATAAAACCACCTCCAATCAAATAAAACAGTTTGTTGGGATTAAAACCCTAATAATCAATAGAGTACTGGAATTTGTAAAAAAAGGGGGTATCCCTAGAAGTATTGCTTTCGAATAAGTACTAAGTGACAGGATACCTATAAGTACTTTTCTTTCTATATAACCATTGTACAATTTTAAAGTAACCCATGAAGGTTTACAAATACTAAACTATATTTGGCAAAAATTAACAATGGAGGCTTTTTTAGATGACACACCGCCCGAAATATTATTGATTAGGATGTCGGTGTACTCTTTTTTTAGTGAAATTTGCGTTGTTTTGTACACACCTCAATGAAAAATTAATCTTTTATCTTATATTAAAAATCTGTCTATCAGTATGTTAAAAATCTCCTATGCGATTATTTCAACTTTTTTAATGATTCTTTTGGGGGTAACCCAACCTTGGAGCGAGCACACACCTCCAAACCCTGAAATACGGAGTCGCACTGATTCGCTTCGTAATGCCAGTAGTTGGCCTGCTGAACTGAACATTAGTAATTTTGCCAGTGCTGATCTTACCCCTAGTCCAGCTTGTTTGGCAGTAGCGCCTACGGGCGAAGTGTACGTAGGTGTCGATATGATAGGCTCATTAGGTAAAAAACCTGGCAATGGCCGCATTGTAAAGCTCGTGGATACCAACAACGACGGTAAAGTAGATAAACATACGGTCTATGCAAGTGTGGATAATCCACGGGGTATTTTATCGGTTGGCGACAAACTTTACGTTCTTCACACGGTTTTTTCTAAAGAAACGGGTATTGCTTCTGGTATGGATTTGGTGGTGTTTGAAGACAAAAACCAAGATGGCGTAGCCGATGGCCCTTCTTCTCCGTTGATTGAGCATGTCAGCTCCCCTAAATTTCTTCAAAGTAGAGGTACCGACCACGCTACCAATGGTATTCGAATGGGTATTGACGGTTGGATTTATATTGCTGTTGGAGATTTTGGATTTCACAATGCCACCGACCGCAGCGGCAAAAAAATGACCATGCTCGGCGGAGGGATTGTCAGAGTGCGTCCAGATGGTACCGAAATGGAGGTATATACCCACGGAATGCGTAATATCTATGATGTAGCTATCGACCCTTTCATGAATATTTTTGCAAGAGGCAATACCAACGACGGCGGCGGTTGGAATATTCGCTTTAGCAATCAAATCCAGTCGGGAGAATATGGTTATCCTGTTTTATTCAAACATTTTACCGACGAAATCATCCCTGCTTTGGTGGATGTAGGTGGAGGCTCAGGTACGGGGGCTTTGTTTATGGATGATGATACCTGGCCTGCCCAATACAACCAAGTACCTATGATGGCCGATTGGGGGCGCAATCAGCTTTATATCCACCGTGTTACGGCTGATGGCCCAAGCTTCACTCAGAAAGAAGAAGAGTTTATCAAACTCGCCCAAATCACCGATGTAGATATTGACGCCTCTGGCCGTGTGTATCTTTCAGCTTGGGATGGTGCAGGATACTCTGGCAATCCAAGCAAAGGTTTTGTGGTAAGGGCAGTTCCCAAAAATTGGACTTACAAAGCCTTTCCTGATTTGAAAAAAGCTTCTGTTAAAAATTTGATAACCGTCTTAAAATCAGGAAGTGGTGCGGCAAGACTTGCGGCTCAACAAGAGCTTTTGATACGACCTGCTGACAAAACGCTCAAATCCATCTGGGAAGTGGCGGCTGATACCAAATTATCGAAAGCCGTACGCGTAGCTGCGATTTTTACGTATGCGCAAGCTGCTGGTACCAAAGGATTTGATAATTTGGTAAAACTCACCTCGGATAGCGATGTCAAAGAATTTGCATTAAGGGCTTTGGCCGACCGCAAGCCTTGGGTAGATGCGGCACCGATTGCCCCCTTTTTGCAAGCCATGAAAGATGCTTCGCCACGAGTACAGTTGGTTGCAGAAGTAGGATTGGGGAGATTGGGGAGAATAGAAGCCGCCGAAGAACTCCTAAAAGTAGCTGTTCCAGCTTCTTTCAAAGCTCCCGCTTTAGGCACTGAGGGCCCTCATGCTACACCCAATTCACCGATTATTTTGCCCCACATCGCCGTAAGGTCATTGGTGAGTTTGAATGCAGTAGATGCTTGTGTAAAGGCTATTGGCACCGCAAATTCGAACCTTGCCTTGTGGGCAATACGCTACATGCATGACCCCAAAGCCGTAGCGGGTTTGATAAAAGCCTACGAAGCAAGCAATGACGAAGCCCTAAAAACTCAGATTCTGACGACTTTGTCGAGGCTCTACAAAAAAGAGGCTGACTATGACGGTTCTTGGTGGTGGAGTACTCGCCCTGATACCCACGGCCCTTATTATAAGGCCATTACATGGGAATCTTCTGAAGCAGTCAAAGAGTTTTTGTTGGCCGAATCGAAAAAAATGGCTGACAAACAGTTTTTTATCGACCTCAATAGCCGTCATCGGATGGAGATTCCGGAGTTTGGAAAAGAAGAAGTGGCTGCTGTAAAAGAGGAAGTAAAAATTGATTTGGAAAAAATCAAAAACAAAAAAGGCCAAGTAGGGGAGGCCTCTATTGAAGATGTGATGCTTGCCATGGCCAAGATCCAAGGAGATGCTGCGGTGGGAAAAACACTCTTTACGCAGCAAGGCTGTATCGCGTGTCATAGCCTTTCGAAAAGCGAAACGATGAAAGGGCCTTTTATGGGGCAGATTGGTTCTATTATGACGCGTGAGCAAATTGCCGAGTCAATTTTGAAACCCAATGCCTCTATTTCTCAAGGGTTTTCGTCGGTTTTGATTACGGCCAAGCGTAACAAAACTTACTCAGGATTTGTAACCGAAGAATCGGCTTCAAGACTGGTATTGCGGGATATTACGGGGCAAGTATATACTATCAAAACCGCTGACATCATCAGTCGCAAAGAAATGGATACCTCCATGATGCCCGCGGGCTTGGTCAATGCGCTTTCTTATGAGGAGTTTGCATCATTGCTTACTTTCCTCTCACAACAAAAATAAAAGCTTCAGGGTCTCTGCTTTCTACAAAGTAGAGACCTTTTTTGAAAAACAACAAAACGCTAAAAAGATGAAAACGTGGATTACAGCGCTATTGACAATGAGCAGCTTGCTTTGTTTTGGCCAAAAAAAGGCCAATGCCGACAAAGAAGAATGGAAGCAGCTTTTTAATGGAAAAAATCTTGACGGCTGGGATATTAAAATCAGAGGCTATGCGCTCAACGATAATTTTGGGCAAACTTTCAGGGTAGAAGATGGAAAAATGGTGGTGCGCTATGACCAATACGATGATTTTAAACAAAAGTATGGTCATATTTTTTACAAAGGAGATTTCTCTTATTATAAAATTGCGGTCGAATATCGTTTTGTGGGTGAGCAAGCTCCCAAAGGAGAAGGTTGGGCTTGGCGCAACAGCGGTATCATGGTACACGGCCAACCCGCCGAAACAATGGGCAAAGACCAAGATTTTCCGGCATCTATAGAGGTACAACTTTTGGGAGGAAATGACAAAAAACGTACTACTTGTAACCTCTGTACGCCAGGTACAAATGTGGTCATAGACGGAAAACTCATCACGCAGCATTGTATTAATTCTACTTCTCAGACCTACAACGGCGACCAGTGGGTGCGCGCCGAAGTATTGGTATTGGGCGATTCATTGATTCAGCATTTTGCCAATGGCGAAAAAGTACTCGAATACAATAAGCCTCAGCTTGGAGGCGGCAACGTAAGCGGACATGACCCCGCTTTGATGATTGCGGGGAAGTTGCTCGACCACGGTTCTATTTCCCTCCAAAGCGAAAGTCATCCGGTAGAATTTAGAAAAGTAGAATTGCTCAACTTGAAAGGTTGCATGGATCCCAAAGCCAAAAATTATAAGTCGTATTATGTCAAAGAAGACAATTCGACTTGCGACTATGGCAAACGCAAGAAATAACGCATTGGGTGTCAATAATGATAATTGACAATAAAATTGATATGGGTCATATTTACTTTGTTAAAAATATAGCGGTCGTTGTTGTAGGTTTCTCCTATTTTATCTTTTCTGACCATCAACAAAAGTACATTCAGACCTTTGAGATAATTGTCAAACTGGTAAGTAAGGCCAAGATTGATTTGTGAATAACTTGGCATTCCGTATTTGTTTAAAGCGGCATTTTTGACATCTGCCAATTGAAAATAACCGCCACTCGCTTCGATTTTAAGTTTTTTATGAGGCTTAAAAAAAGTATTGACCGTAGTGGCGGTTAAGTCACCCATTCCTTCGGTGCGTTCTCTTGGCAAAAAAGTATAAAAAGGCTCACGCCCCCACTCTCGGGGCATAAGGTAGCGCCCTTCAGTGGTGGTTCGGGTGGCATTCAAAAACCATTCAAATTTCGGTGATTGCTGTCCTATACGTACGGAAGCTACGGTAGCGCGATTGTGGGGAAGATTGTAGGTGAGTAGCTCATCAGGATTTCCACCATTTCCTACCGTAAATTGTCGTATCATTTGAGCACCTATCATCCAGTTTTTTCCTAAATGAGAAGGAGATTTCCATTCAATTTTTGAGAATATTGTATGATGGATATTGTCAGTATATTGATTCCATAGCTGTATATTCCAGTGTTTGAGCTGATAAGAAACTCCCAAAATCCCAATAAATTTTGAGGAAGTATTGTTTTTGTACTGAGAAGGCTTTCCATCAAAGCCTATCCCAACGGGATAAACCCCCATGCTTTCTCCAATATCCATCCACCTTACGGTAGAGCGTGGAGAAATTTGCCAAGTGTATTCGGCATGAATAGAAAAGTTTTTCAGTTCATTCAGTTTAAGCACTGCTCCTTCTACAAGCGTCGGGCGCATTCGTCCGTCTTGAGGATTGATAAAGGGCGTTTGGGGAACTTGCCGCCCAAGGGTTAAACTTGATTTTTTTCCAAAATGATATTTTATAAATAATTCTTCTAATCGGTCGAGGTCTTCGTGGTCGTGAGGGCGCTCAATGTCAAAAAGCCCAATTTCATAGCGATTAGATTGCCCTGTGCGTTCGTCGGGTTTGGACAAATCAGAGGAAGCAATATTGAACATAAAAAAACCACTCAAACCCAATTGAAAATGTTTTAAAATCATAGGCGTTTGATACCCAATCCCAGCACCAATCCCATATGCATAATAATCCGTGAGGTTTTTCTGGTTGAGCGTGGCCGAAAAGTAAGAACGTGCATGTCCATAAAATCGCCCTTTTTCAAAAAAATGATTGAGCGTGTTGGTATCTTTTACCGCTTCGAGGTGCGAATGAATGCCTTGCGAATAAGCAGCGTTTTTGAAAGCTATATATAAGAAGACTGTGGTAAGTAGAAGCCTTAAATTTTGCATTGGTTTTTATAAGTTTTATGCAAAAGTAGATTCCCACTTAGAAGCTATCAGTGATAATTGTCACGTTGTCAAAAAAACAGAAAGGAGCAAGTTTTTAGCGAAAAGTAGATGTGATTTTACCCTATTTTTTCATAAGTCCCAATTTGGGACTTATGAAAAAATAGAATATTTAAATTTATGTAACCTATTGATTTTGAAAGAATAATAAATGAAGATGCGTGCTTTTATGGAGTCTGATTTTTAATTTTTCGTAACGCTACAAACGCCGCTCTCAGCAGTAGCATCCAAGGTGTGCCATGAAGGATAAAATCAAACCAATCGATAGGTTTCATGCCTATGGCTCCGCCCGCAATCCAGCGAATTTTCCCAAACAAATGAGGTTCTGGCCAGAAAGGGGCAAGGCCAAGTGTAAGGCTTACCATGAGCCATAGGGGCCAATTGTTGAGCGTTGTTTTCATTTTTTTGACCAAGGATAAGTGATTTGTTGCCAGAATGTTTTGGGAAATTTGGCCAACCCAGGAAAGCCAAGCTTCACATCACTGCGCTCTTGTGGGACGTGCGCATGACCAAACAAATAATCCCAAATACTAAGTGTAATCCCAAAATTAATCCCGTAACTACCTTTGGGGATTTCTTCGGCATGATGCCAGAGATGCATCTGAGGACTATTGAGAAGGTATTTGAGTGGCCCTAATGGCAAGTAGATATTGGCGTGGTTGAGGTGACCAATGGCAAGCGTAAAAATATGGACAATGAAAAAATCATCAATTCCAAAACCAATCATCGCCAAAGGGATATATTCGATAGTACGATAGATTACATTTTCCATCCAATGATAACGCAGATGAGCGGCAAAGCCCATTTCTTCTACGCTGTGGTGTACCTTGTGAAACTCCCACATCCACGGTACTCGATGAAGTAAACGGTGAACATTCCACTGTACAAAATCACGAACTATGAAGAGCGTCAGCAATTGCGCCCATTTAGGGAGAGCCGCTACACTGATAGCCACCAGATTTTTAATACCAAAAAGCCCAAGAAAATCATTAAAAGCTTGTACCGCAACGTTGGAGAAGGCATTGTAAACCACCAAAGAAAACAGGAAAAAATTGAAGAACATATAAAACACATCTAACCAAAAATCGTGTCGAACAGTACCTTGGTTTTTGCGCCAAGGGAAAGCGATTTCCAAGCCCCATACTAAAAACGAAAGCCCAACAAGCCAATAAAAGTAATTATGCCAAGAAGGGTGGAGAATTTCGTGTAGCAGGTAATTGAAATAGCCTGAATAACCTCCTACAAATGCATCGATGTATTTTTGCATGTTTCAAATTCTAATTTTAGGTATGCACTTAGTGGGCAAAGTTCGTGGATATTTAGGTTGGTTGAGGTGATATTTGTTACAAACAGCTAAGGCTTTTTGTTTTAAAAATAAATAGGTTCTTATAACGTTTTTATTTCGTTTAAAATTTGAATAAATTAGAAATAACGTTTAATATTGCTATTACAAAACCACTTACTACTATGCCTAAATTAGACCGCGCTGATTTTAAATACAATGCCAAAGTTTTTGAAAAAACATGCCTTTGGTGTGGTACGGCCTTTTATGCTAGCCGCTCTACTGCTAAATACTGCTCTGGAACATGCCGGGGATATGCCAACCAAGCCAAACAATCTGAAGAAGCTGTGCCGTATGATGAAACCGAAAAAATGATTTCGGCTTTACTTTCTGAAAATGCCTATCTCAAAGGACAAATACAGCGGTATGTAATTGAAAGTCAGATTTTGAGAGAAGAATTGGCGACGCTGAAAGCAGCTCAAAAATCACCTTCTGAAAATTGAGAATTTGAGAATGAGACTGTTTTCAAATCACCTCATTCTCAAATTCTTAATGTTAGTATCCTTTGCTTTCTTTGATTTCGGGTAAAGGTGCTGTCTCCACGCCAAAACGCCGATAAGCGTCTTCCATAATCACCGCCGTAGCACTTGCTCCCAAACGAGCCACGCCCATTTCTTTTACTTTCAATAGTCCATCGAGTGTACGAACCCCTCCGGCGGCTTTGACCAAAACACCTTCGCCAACGTGGTCGAGCATGAGTTGTAAATCGACTAGCGTAGCCCCTTCGTAGCTGTACTTACCATCAGCACCCTTTACAAAACCATAACCCGTGGAAGTCTTCACAAACTCCGCCTTGGCGTCGGTGCATATCCTACAGAGTTGGATTTTAAACTCATCTTCGGGCAAAAAATCATTCTCAAAAATCACCTTTAAAATAGCCCCGTATTTGACGCAAGCCCCTTTTACGTCTACAATTTCCTCCCGAATATACTCCCAATCTTTGGATAAAACTTTCCCGATATTGACAACCATATCAATTTCGACCGCTCCATCTAGGCAGGCTTGTTCGGTCTCGGCTACTTTTATTTCCACACTGCTACTCCCGTGCGGAAATCCCACTACCGTACCCACCAACACCTCAGAGTCTTTAAGAATTTCGGTAGCCATTTTGACGGCATAAGGTTTGATGCAAACGGAGGCTACATCATACTTGAGGGCCAATTCACAACCTTCTCGTAGCTCGTCGTCGGTGAGCGTAGGATGAAGCAATGAATGGTCTATCATTTTGGCAATGCTCCTAATCAAAGTCGTATTCATTTTTTATTTTAGTTTAAAATGTTGCTAATGGAATAATGATCGGTATAACAGTAGAGTTTGCTATACACAAACAGCCCTGTTTGATTCGTAATATATTTCCTCTCAATAGCCAAAATAGGACTTCCAAGGGGGCATTTCAGTAGTTTTGAGTGGGTGGTATCGGCTTGTATTGCCCGTAAACACTGCTCAAGATTTCGCATATCGACCCCAAACTTCACACTCAAAGTTTTGAATAAAGAACCATCTACCAAATCGCTTGATAGCAAAGACTCAAAACCTTCAATCGGTAGATAAGTGTACTCAAGCATCACAGGAGCATCATCGGCGCAGCGGAGTCTTTTAAGCGTAAAATATTCTCCACTTTCGGCCCTTGACATACTTTCAAATACGCCTTGTGGCCAAGGCAAAATAGCGGGCGGCTCTACCATCAGCGTTTTGACTTCGTGGTCGGCGCTGCCTACTACTTCCGAAAACCCCTTAAAAGACAGCAAGCCCAATGATTGCCGTTCTGACTTTACAAAACTTCCTTTGCCATGCTTTCGCTCAATGAAACCCTCTTTCACCAGCTCATTTAAGGCCTGCCTTACGGTCATACGGCTTGTATCAAATTGGATACACAAATCGTTTTCGGACGGGATGAGGCTTCCTTTGGGATAAAGCCCTTCATGAATCTGTTTTTTTACAAATTCTGAAATGATACTATAATGTGGTTTGGGGTTTGTCATGCCCAAAAATAGCAAATTCATCTTGTATAGACAAGTGCTTGTCTATACAAGATAGCAAAGCAGATTATGTAAATTAAATCACCATAAAGTATTATTTTCTCTAAATTTGTTGAAATATCCTAAAAAACATTTAGAGTGAAATCAAACTTTGAAACCGACGAACGCCTTTGGCAAGCTACTAGACTTGGTAGCGAGCTCGCCTTTGAAGCGCTCTATCGTCGTTATTTTCAAATTTTGGTAAGCTATGGCAAACGCATTCACCCCAATGAAGCAATGGTGAATGATGCCATTCAGGATTTATTTATTGATATTTGGCGTACTCGCCACTCCTTAGGGCAAGCCGAATCGGTAAAATTTTACCTTATGAGCTCACTACGGCGTCGAATTTTACGATTGCTCAAGTCCGATTTACCCTTTTCAGAAGAATGGGACGAGCTTCCCGAACAGGCATTGCCTATGGAAGATTCACCCGAAACGCTCTTTGCGGAAGAGGAAGAAAATGCGCTTCAAAATGAAAAATTAAACAAATGGCTCGAACAGCTTCCGCCGCGTCAATATGAAGCCTTGTTGCTACGCTACTTCCACAATTTTGAATATGTCGAAATCGCGGGTATTTTAAATATCAAAGAACAAACCGCCCGCAATCTTGTTCAGAAAGCACTTTATATACTTCGCAAACTTGCCATTGTGTTGATAATCATGGTTTTAGGATTTATTTTTTAAAATTTTAAAAAATAAATCCCTTTTAGAAGGTTGAAATCTTCGCTTGTCGGCTCTCTACTAAAAAAGAGCACGAATTGTATATCAATCAGCATGAACTATCCCCACCACTCTGCGAGCGATTTTATGGAAGATACTCATTTTCGTCAATGGGTATATCAACCTGATGCCGACTCCGATTCTTTTTGGGAAGAATACCAACAAAAATATCCTGAGAAGAAACAAGAGTTGGCTATCGCTCGTCAGCTTTTGTTGAACCTCCAACAACAAGTCCAAAGTGGTTTTTCGACGAAAGCGGTAGAAGATGCTGTTTTTCAAAATATCCAACAAGAATTAGAAACAAAGCCTATTGTTTCTACTCAGCTATTCCCACATTGGGTACGGTGGGCAGCCGCTGCGGCGGTGGTTTTATTGGGTATCACGTGGGTGTTTTGGAGTCAAAAACCCACTCATTACTTAAGTTATGAAATAAATCGCCAGCAATCTCAGAATACACTGGTCGAAAAAAGTAACCTTACGTCCAAGCCTTTTGTGGTAAGCCTAGCCGACGGAAGTTCTGTTTTGCTTTCTCCTCAAAGTAAAATCAGCTATTGCGAAGATTTTGATACCCACGATAAAAGAGAAGTTTTCTTGAGCGGCGAAGCATTTTTTGAGGTGGCAAAAAACGCCCAAAAGCCTTTTTATGTATATGCCAATGAGCTAGTTACCAAAGTATTAGGCACTAGCTTCAACGTTAGGGCTTTCCCAGAAGACAAAAATGTGGTAGTAAAAGTACACACAGGGCGGGTAGCCGTAGCCGTAGCCGACAAAATCGCCGACAAACAAAAAATAACCGCACGGGAGCTCGATGGTATTGTGTTACTTCCAAACCAACAAGCCGTGTTATCGCGGGATGAGTTCAGGCTTGTCAAATCTCTGGTCGAAAATCCCAGCTTACTCAGCTCCAATACTCCTATTCCTCTTTCCCATTCTTTTGAGTTTGAATCAGCGCGGGCTAGTGATGTTTTTAAGGCAGTAGAAGAAGCCTACGGTATCGATATCGTATTTGATGAGGAGGTATTTGCTAATTGCTTGTTTACGGCTAATCTCACCGACGAGCCTCTTTACGAAAAACTCAACATTATCTGTAAAAGTATCGAAGCGAGTTATCAGATTTTGGATGCTCAAATCATCATTTCAGGTAAAGGTTGTCATTTGTAATCTCACTTTCTTAAACCCTCAAACCTTTTATGACCTAAATAAGTACTTGATTTTCAAATCTTAAAAAACGAAGTCGGCAATGCACCACCATCGCCGACTTCAAAAATCCCCTTTACTTGACTGACATCATTAGCATCTGCTAAAAGCAGATGACAGGGGGGTGTTTTGCCAAATGATTAATTCAACAAAAACATTTCAAAACTATGAAAAAAACTAACGCTACCCAGTATTGGCTAGTTAAAATCATGCAATGGTCTTTTTTACATCTCTGTATAGCTATCATTTTTGCAAACGTTTCTTTTGCGACTGACGTGGCAGCACAGGAACTGCTTGACCGCCGAATCTCCCTACAAGCCGTCAATCAGAAGATTAATGTGGTATTGAATGAAATTGAAAAAAATGCGGATGTGCGGTTTTCTTACAGCCCCAATTTGATTCAGGCATCGCGCAAAATCACCTTGAATGTCGCTAACGAAAAACTTTCAAACGTACTCGAAAAACTACTTTCTCCCTACGGACTACGATACGAAATCGTAGGAAAGCAAATTATACTTCAAAGGGAATCCTCTAAAAATCAGAGCGTTTTACCCGAGGCACTTCTTGTTTTACCCCAAAATTTACCTATTGAAATCAGCGTTACAGGCATCGTAACCGACGAAAGTGGAGTAGGCCTTCCAGGGGTAAGTATTCTCTTAAAAGGTACGCAAAGAGGCACCACCACCGACCCAAACGGTAAATACAAAATAGAAGTCCCTGACAAAAATGCCATTCTTGTTTTTTCGTTTGTAGGATATCTTCCTCAAGAAGTAACCGTTGGAAACCAAAGCCAAATCAATGTCAATCTCAATGTAGATACCAAAGCATTGGAAGAAGTAGTAGTGGTAGGATATGGGACACAGAAAAAAAGCGATTTGACGGGGTCGGTTTCGTCCGTAAATGCCAAAGATTTTACGCAAGGGGTTAACAATTCAGCCTTGCAACTTTTGAATGGACGCGCCGCAGGGGTTCAGATTAGTCAAAGTAGCTCGGCGCCGGGTGGAGGCACGAGCATCCGAATCAGAGGGGCAGGCTCTATCAATAGCAGCAACGAAGCCCTGATCGTCATCGATGGTTTGCCAGGGGCTACCACTACCTCTATCAGTCCCGAAGATATCGAATCTATCCAAATCCTAAAAGATGCTTCTGCTGCGGCTATTTATGGGTCGAGGGCTGCCAATGGTGTGGTACTTATCACTACCAAAAAAGGAAAAAGTGGCAAACCCACCATGAATTATAGCACTTATGTAGGGGTACAAAGTGTAGCAAAGAAAATGGATTTGTTGAGTGCGCCTCAATACATGAAAGTACTCAATGATATTTCGGCCGAATCTGGGGCAGCCCCCAAATTTACGCAGGCGCAAATCGACGCCGTAGGAGCTGGCACCGACTGGCAAGACGCTATTTTTCAAAACGCTTTGGCTCAAAACCACCAACTTTCGTTTGCGGGTGGCTCTGACAATTCACGTTATTATGTCGGAATCAACTACTTAGATCAAAATGGTGTAGTAATAGGCTCCAATCTAAAAAAATACAATATCCGACTCAACTATGAGATAAACCCTCTCAACAACCTCAAAATCGCTCTCAATCTCAATACCAATCGAGCCATCACAAAAACCATTTTGACGACCAATGCAGGCAATGAAAACGCGGGACCTATCAATGCAGCTTTGCAATTTGACCCGACGATTTCGACCGAAAAAAACGAAAATGGGATGTATAATATCAACCCCCTCATTGCTTTAGAAAATCCGCTTGCGTTGGTGTATGGAGTCAATCAAAAACAACTTGATAACCGAACATTTGGGGTACTCTCAGCCGATTATACCTTACTCAAAGGTTGGACGGCTACTTTGCGATTTGGGGGTGATATTCAAAACTCACGCGACGACAGCTATATCAGTCGCTTGACCCAAAGGGGCTTATCGTCGGGCGGAATTGGAAGTATATCGTCAGGAGAAAACCTACATTGGTTGGCCGAATTTTTTACTTCTTATAACAAAACCTTAGCCCAAGACCACCAAATTTCGGCCATGCTTGGAGCCACGCTCGAAAAATTCGATGTACTCAGTGTGGGGGCCTCGTCGCGGGGATTTTTGTCGGATGCTACCCTTACCGACCTTCTCCAAAGCGGTGATGCTGATAGAGGCGACAACGTGAGCAGTGGACGTTTTGTCAATAAATTGAATTCTTATTTAGGACGTTTAAACTATACTTTCAAAGAAAAATACCTTTTGACTGCCTCCGTCAGAACAGACGGTACGTCGCGTTTTTCTCAACAGCAGAAATATGCCATTTTCCCTTCTTTTGCCTTGGGGTGGCGATTGTCAGAAGAGCCTTTTATGAAATCTTTGGATTTGTTTAGTGATTTGAAATTGAGGGCAAGTTATGGGCAAAGCGGCAATCAGGCTATTAGCAACTTCGAAACCCTACAAACTTTCATTGCGGGCGGAAGAGCTGTATTTGGAGACGGATTGGTGCAGGGTGTAGAGCCTGCTCGTATTCCCAATCCAGATTTGCGCTGGGAAACCACCGAGGAGGTTGATTTAGGTGTTGATTTTAGCTTGCTAAATGGCCGTGTCAGCGGCTCAGTAGAATATTACCGCAAAAAGACCCGCGATCAACTTTTTAACAAACCCCTTCCTACTACTTCTGGTTTTGGCAGTATTAGGGTCAATTTTGGTGAAGTTCTCAACAAAGGTTTCGATTTTACGCTTCAGACTTACAACCTCGTAAACAAATTTAAGTGGAATAGTACCCTTACTTTATCTACCCTCAAAAATGAAGTGACTGAGCTTCCTGATTTTATTCCTCAAGTAATCACGGGAAGTGTGGGATATACGGCCAACTATGCCATCGTGAAAGTGGGAGCACCTATGCGGGCTTACTATGGATATGAAGTAGATGGGATTTTTCAAACTACTGACCAAATCGCCAATTCGGCACAGCCCAACGCCAAACCCGGCCACCCTCGTTTTGTAGATTTGAATAAAGATGGTAAAATCGACCCCAATGACCGAACTATTTTGGGCAGTCCATTTCCAAATTTAATGGCGGGATTAAACAACAATTTTTCCTATAAAGGATTCAATTTGAATGTGTTGTTGACGGCAGTAAGCGGTATCAAATCGCTCGACAACAACATCGTAGAATCGCTGTATCCGGTCAATTTTGAACGCAATCGTATTGCGGCTCACTATCTTGACCGCTGGACACCTTCCAATCCTAATGCCAAATATCCTTCTGGTATCAATCCCAGTTCGTATGGTGGAGCATTGGCCGTCAATAGTCTTACGGTGACAGATGCTTCCTTTGTACGCCTCAAAAACGTTACGCTTGCCTATGATTTTACGCTTCCTAAAAAGAAGCCTTTCCGCTCAGTTTCGGTGTATGTAGGTGCGGATAATTTGTGGACTTTGACTTCTTTTCAAGGATTTGACCCTGATGCCAACGCCTCTGGTACTGGCATAGAAAGAGCAAGTTACAATAGCTATCCTCTCAACAGAACCATTCGTTTGGGTGCAAACATAGGCTTTTAATCTTAAACAGATACGACAATGAAACTTACCTATTTCAAATCCTTATTTTTAGCTTCATTTTTACTGGTACTGTCGGGTTGTACCGAATTTTTGGAAGAAGAAGTCTATACTCAATACGCCCCGGAGGAGTTTTTGAACAACGAAGACGGAATTCAAAAAGTGCTCATTGGGGCTTACAGTCAGCTTCAAGTTCAGAGCGGTATGCGCGAAGACCAATTTACGCTTTCGGAATTTCCCACGGATATTACCCTCGAAAGTGGCGGACAATTTGAAAAAGATGCCCTTCCTTTTATTAACTTTCAGTGGGATGCTTCTTCGCCATTTTTTCTCAATATCTGGGCACGCATGTACCGAGCTATTAGAAATGCCAATGTACTGTTGGACAATATCGACAAAATCACTGCTATCGCTCCGGCTCGATTGATTCAATATAAGTCAGAAGCGCGTTTTATCAGAGCAGAGGCTTATACTCACTTACATCGCTATTTTGGAGCGGTTCCGCTTATTCTTTCCACCAATACAACCGAATTCCAAATTTCCCGCCCTACCGATGCCGAATTCAATACTTTTGTCACAACCGAGCTTACCGAAGCGGCTCAAAATCTACCTGTGCAGCAAAACGCGCGCGGCAAAGCCGATAAAGGCACAGCATTGGCGGTTTTGTGCAAGTTTTATTTGAATACCAAACAATGGCAAAAAAGCGCAGAAACAGCTCAGCAAATCATTGGTCTTGGAAAATACAGTTTGTTTGGCTCTATCGAAACCCTTTTTACGGTTGATAATGAAGCCAACAACGAATTTATTTTTGTGTACCCTTGCGTGGCTCAGGCGGGTTATTCCAACAATTATATGCCTCATGCTTTTCCTCCCAACTATCCCATTCAAACCAATTGGATTAATTATGGTGCTCAGTTTAGAACTTATACTAAGTTTGTGAAATCATTTCATCCCAACGACCGTCGCTTAAAAATGATTATTACCCAATATACCGACACCAAAGGGGTGAATTTCAAACTGGTAGAGGATGCGGCAGGCAAAGCTCTCGACAATGCCCGAAGCTTTAAGTATGTACCCGACCCCAATGCCGTTTCTGAAAATAATGGCAATGACATCCCTGTGATTCGTTATGCAGATATTCTCCTCAGCAGAGCAGAAGCCCTCAACGAAATCAGTGGCCCTACTCAAGAATCCATTAATCTTATCAATCAAGTCAGAAAAAGAGCCGGTGTTCCTGATATTTTGTTGAGTAACTTTACCAGCAAAGAATCCCTCAGGGAGCATTTGCTCAATGAGCGCGCTTGGGAGTTGTTTACTGAAGGCAAACGCCGCGAAGACTTAATTCGTATGGGAAAATTTGTATCAAGTGCCATAGAACGTGGCAAAAGTGCCAAAGCTTTTCATGTGCTTTATCCGCTTCCTCAATCTGAAATAGACGCTAATTCAAAACTCAAACAAAACGATGGCTATTAAAACCACAGCCAAGTTATTGGCGATTGTCCCTTTCATTTTCTACGGCTTTTTGGGAAGTGTAATGGCACAAAAAAACGCCAAGCGACCTAATATCATTCTTTTTATGGTCGATGATATGGGCTGGCAAGATACCTCTGTGCCTTTTTGGGAAAAGAAAACACCCCTCAACGAACGCTATCGCACACCCAACATGCAACGCCTCGCCAACGAAGGGGTCAAGTTTACGAATGCTTACGCTACGCCCGTTTGTACCCCTACGCGTATTAGTCTGCTAACAGGTATCAACGCTGCTCATCATAAAGTAACCAACTGGACCAATATCCAACAAAACATTTCTACCGACGCCAAAGACAGTACTTTCAAACCTGTAGATTGGAATATCAACGGGCTGAGTCCACAATCGGGTTTTGCTCATACCGTACACGCTACTCCTTTGCCTCAACTCCTAAAAGAAGCGGGTTATTTTACGATTCATACAGGGAAAGCGCACTGGGGGCCTATGGGTATGCCAGGGTCGAGTCCCAAAAACCTTGGGTTCATTGTCAATATTGCAGGCCACGCAGCAGGACATCCCCAAAATTACTATGGACAGCAAAACTATGGCAATGTTTTGGGCAAAGCGACTTACCATGCCGTGCCAGATTTGGAAGAATACTATGGTTCTGAGGTGTTTTTGTCGGAAGCTATTACCCGCGAAGCTATCAAGGCGATTGCCTATCCTATCGAAACCAAACAACCTTTTTTTCTTCATTTGTCGCATTATGCGGTGCATACGCCTATCCAAGGAGATGCTCGTTTTATCGAAAAATATCAGAAAATGGGGCTAGATTCGACCGAGGCCAAATATGCAAGTCTTGTAGAAGGAATGGACAAAAGCCTAGGGGATGTGATGGATTATCTCAAAAAAGTAGGACAAGCTGATAATACTATCATCATTTTTATGTCCGACAACGGCGGCCTTAGCCAAGGAAACCTCCGTGGCGGTGGTGCTCATACCCAAAACTTGCCACTCAAAATCGGGAAAGGCTCCGTTCATGAAGGAGGAGTGAGAGTGCCTATGCTTGTCAAATGGCCGTCGGTTGTTAAACCTTCTACCGAACAAACTCAATACGTGATTGTGGAGGATTTTTTCCCAAGTATTTTGGAAATGGCGGGCGTAAATTCTCCCAAAACCATTCAAAAAGTAGATGGCAAAAGTTTTGTTCCTTTACTTAAAAACCCTGCACTCAAAGACCAAAGTCGCTCTTTGGTGTGGCATTATCCCAACAAGTGGGGAGGCACAGGCGCAGGTATCAACTATGCAAGTGCGATACGTAAAGGTGACTGGAAGCTTCTGTACGATATGAAAAAACAGGAGCTCTCGCTCTACAACATTCGGGAAGATATTGGCGAAAGCAACAATCAAGCGGCACAATTCCCTCAGAAAGTCAAGGAGTTAGCTGCCGAGTTGAGTCAAAAACTAAAAAATTGGAATGCACTCATGCCTACCTATGCCAAAGACGGTAACCCCGTACCTTGGCCTGAGCAGATAGCTCATAAAAATTAAATAAAAAGCCGTGGGAAATCTCCACGGCTTTTTTATTTACCCAACATCTTCGCCCGAAATTCCTTTGGGGTTTGTCCGTGAATTTTTTTGAACGTACGGTTAAAATAAGAAATATTATTGAAGCCACTTTCAAAGACAATTTGTGTAATCGGTAGCTCTGAATGTTGTAACAACTGAGCCGCAAAAGCGACCCTCACCCGATTCAAAAAATCGGAGAAAGTATGCTTGGTAATCTGCTTAAAAAACCTACAAAATGAATGCAACTGCATACCTGCTACTTCTGCCGCTTGGTCTAAACTAATTTCTTCTCTAAAATGCTTTTGAATATACTGCATCAGGCGCGAAACGCGGTGTTGATGATAATCCCGTACGCTAGATACTACATTTGTTGAATTGAGCCACGTCCTTTCTGAAGGGTCCATCAACATTTCTAAAATTTGGAATAAATAAATCAATACGCCCACACTTTTTTGCTTTAGCATCTGCGCCAAATATCCGTGAATCAGGCTTTTTTTACTACCAATGATGCTCATTCCTCTTTCAGATTCTACAAAAAAATCTTCTATTGATTGGGTATCTATCAGGCCTTTTAGCCGCGCTATCAACTTGTTTGGATTGATATAAAGTGCCAACGAAATCGCCGGAGCTTCTTTATCGTGGGGATTGGGTTCACTGTACCAAACATGAGGTACATTGGAACCCAAAAAGGTCAAGTCGCCAGGTTCGAAATGCTCCACAGATCCACCAATGATGCGCGTGCCTGAGCCAGATACAATATACACCAATTGACATTCGTCATGAAAATGGAAATCTGGAGAAAAAGAAGCCCGTACGATTTCTTTAACCAAAAAGGTCTTTGTGGTGGTCGAAAAATCAGATAAAAGAGCATAAGTAGGTTTCATCTCCAAAAAATAAAGTTAATGCCAATATAGTACATATAAATATCAATCCTACATAGGTTTTTGGTATAAATATGCTTTCTATTTGCACAATAGTAATGTTTTACTTTTCTTAAGTAAAATTTCATAATTCTTTTTATCATAAAAACTTTCTTTAATTATAAGGATACAAATAGTTAACACGCTGATTTTTAATATTTTGTAGTTTAAGTTTTTTATCGACAAAGATTTTTATATACTATATTATCTCATAATACTATTCCTATTCTCTAAACCTTCTTAAAATGTATATTCATTCTATTGAAGTATCTGACAAACGCTTCGATTTGGCCGAAGGAGCGGGGTCGGATGCTACCCACACTGATCCGCAGTATTCTTATGCTGTATGCCTTCTCAAAACCAATACCCACACCGAAGGAATTGGTTTAGCCTTTACGCTGGGTGCAGGCAATGACCTTGTTTGTAAAGCGATTCAATATCTTTCGGAAGGTTTGCGAGGCCAAGAAATAGAAGCTTTGATGGCCAACTTTGGGGTTATTTATCGCCAAATGGCCGACTCGCCTTCCCTTCGGTGGCTGGGTCCACACAAGGGAGTCGTACACCTTGCTTTGTCGGCGATTGTCAATGCTTGTTTTGACCTTTGGGCCAAATCGCGCCAAGTCCCACTCTGGAAATTGTTGCTTGACTTGTCGCCCGAAGCCCTTGTCAATACCCTCGATTTGAGCTATTTAGAAGAAGAGCTCACACGCCATGACGCTATTGACATCCTTGCACGTCATCAAGCTACTCGCCATCAGAGAAGTCATATTTTGGAGGGTGGTTATAAAGGATATGATACTTCGGTGGGGTGGTTTAATTTTTCGGATGATAAAATCGTCGAAAACACCCAAAAAGCCCTAGAAAAAGGTTTTACGGCACTAAAGCTCAAAGTAGGTTCGCAGGATCCCGAGCGTGATTTTAGACGGGCGGCTTTGATTCGTCAAACGGCCGGAGATGCTGCTACCATCATGCTCGATGCCAATCAAAAATGGAATGTACCCGAAGCCTTGGCTATTTGTCAAAAACTGAGCGATATCAATCCCTATTGGATAGAAGAACCCACTCATCCAGATGATGTATTTGGGCATCTTGCCATCGCCAAAGCCATTGCTCCTTATAAAGTAGCCACGGGTGAGCATATCCCTAACAAAGTGATTTTTAAGAATTTTTTACAAGCCCGGGCCATGGATTTTTGTCAAGTAGATGCCGTGAGGGTAGGTGGTGTTTCTGAATTTTTAACAATAAGTTTATTAGCCAAAAAACGAGGTATTCCGGTGGTTCCGCACGTAGGAGATATGGGACAGATTCACCAGCATCTTGTCTTATTTAATCATATAGGTATGGGACATGAAAACTTATTTTTAGAATATATTCCCCATTTGCGCCCGTATTTTACTCATCCCGCAAGCATCATAGATGGGTATTATCAAGTTCCGCAAGAAGCAGGGAGTAGTTGCGATTTAAATTCATAAGTTTCCTTATTATGAGTACATTAAACAACAAAGTGATATTTCTAACGGGAGGGGCGTCTGGAATCGGTGAAGCCTGTGCCTTGGCCTATGCTAAAGCAGGTGCGAGGGTATTTATAATGGACAAAAACGAGGAGTTGCTCCAGTTGCTGATTGGTAAAATAGGACGCCCACATTTGGGCATGGTGGGAGATGTAGGAAACCCCAAAGACATCAAGTCGGCGATACAGAGTGCGTTGGCTCAATTTGGGCAGATTGACGTGATTCATAACAATGCCGGAACAGCTTCTCCTTCAAAACCTCTCGACCAAACAACTGAATATGAATGGGATACTATTTTTGATGTCAATCTCAAAAGTGTATATTGGACTACTAAATATGGAATAGAAGCCCTTAAAAAGACCAAGGGTAATATTCTCAATACAAGCAGTATGGTGGGCACCATAGGGCAAGAAAATCACGCGGCCTATGTCGCTACCAAAGGCGCTATGAGTGCACTTACCAAAGCTATGGCCTTAGACTATGCGCCTTTTGGAATACGCGTCAATGCTATTTGCCCAGCAGGTGTATGGACACCGATGCTCCGCCAGTGGACTACCGAACAGCCTAATCCTGAAGCCATTGAGCAATATTTAGACAATATTCACGCATTGGGATATTGTCCTGAAGGCGACGTGATTGCCGATGTAGCCGTATTTTTGGTGTCAGAAGCAGCCCGCTTTGTTACGGGTTGTTTGATGCCCGTGAGCGGTGGTGCAGAATTGGGTTATAAAAAATAAAATCATGAAAACACACAGAACTTGTTTGGCCTTAGATTTAAAAGACGATGCTCAACTCATTGAACACTATGAGTTTTTTCACCGTCCAGAAAATATCTGGCCCGAAATCCCCCAAGGCATCCGCGAAGGAGGTATCGTGGATATGCAAATCTATCGGATTGGTACCCGCCTTTTTATGATTGTAGAAACCGAAGAAGGCATCAGTGTGGAGCAAGCCTTTGAGGCCATCAGTCACAAAACACGACAGCCTGAGTGGGCAGAATTTATGGGAGGATTTCAACAAAAGCTAGCCGAAGCCAAACCTCATGAACATTGGGCCGCAATGAAGCCGATTTTCTTCCTAAATGAGTCGTCAAAATGAAAGTTCAAAATCGATATTTAGTTCCTCTTTTGGTAGTAATGAGCCTCATGTTTATCTGGAACTTGAGTCGTAATATCAACGACATTCTCATTCCTCACCTCAAGCGAGCCTGTCAACTCACTGATTTTCAATCATCACTGATTCAGTCTGCTTTTTTTGGCGGTTATTTTCTGTTGGCATTGCCGGTGGGTCAGTTTATTCGCCGATTTGGGTACCGAGCAGGTATGATTGTAGGATTATTGCTTGCGGCGGCAGGCGCTTTTTTGTTTTTTCCCGCTGCCGAAAGCCGTTTTTATCCTCTTTTTTTGGGTGCACTTTTTACCATGGCCGCAGGTTTTACTTTTTTAGAAGTGACCGCCACACCTTATATATCGGTTTTGGGTGACCCCGACAAAGCCTCCAGTAGATTAAGTTTGGCGGCGGCGGTGGGATCTATGGGAGCTACCGTGGGGCCTTTTATTGGGGCTCAATTTTTACTCCATGCTACCGACATCTCTCAAGAGACAATTGCCTCGTTTGACAGCGCCCAACTTGCCACATATCTCGATTCAGAAGCCCAACTTGTCAAAACCCCTTATTTAAGTTTAGGAGTCCTTTTTGTGGTACTTGGTAGCGCGCTTTTTTTTATTCAATTGCCTTCTATTCAGGAAGAAGGAGAAAAAAGCATTCGTCTTTCTTCTATTTTCAAATTCCGACATACTGTTTTAGGAGCGCTCGGAGTGTTTTGTTATTTAGGGGCCGAAGTAGGGATTGTTAGTTTTTTGATACGTTATGCTAAATCATTCAATATTAATGAATTAACCGAACAAAAAGCTGCATTGTTTATTACACTTTTTATGGCTTTGGTGCTTGTAGGACGATTGGCAGGGGCCTACTTTTTACAAAAAAACAATCCTTCCAAAATACTCACTATTTGCGCCGTTGGAGCTATGGCGTTGGTGATTACATCTATGTGTACAGCTCATTATGTAGCTCTTTTTTCCTTAGCTACCGTCGGTTTATTCACTTCTGTAATGTACCCTATTTTGTTTACGTTGAGTATCAAAAACCTCGGTGCATATACCAAAACAGGCTCTTCTTTGATTATTATGAGTATTGTAGGCGGGGCTATTGTTCCGCCTCTGATGGGGCTTATCTCCGATTCTTGGGGAATTAAAATGGCCTTTATTCTTCCCGTGATTTGTTATGGTTATATCTGGTTTTATGCTAAACAAGGTCATCTCGAAACGACATAAATTGAAATCACCCTACCTTACTCAGGACGCAAATTTCGAATATCATTTATATCCTTCGGTCTGGGACTAACCTCTTTATCTTGTATCAAATCGGCAAGACATATCAATGATATTTCAATGCCATTGCTTGTAAAGACATCCCTTCTTGCAAATGCTTCACTGAATTTTATCGGTGCCTTTATACATGGTAGAAGGTCAAGAGTGTATTCGTCAAACTCAAATCGGAAGAACGATTTTGTTGGGTCAACAAAAGTAGTATTTCGGTATCTCTTTACATCTTTTCCCAATTCCTCTACGGCTTTGAGTAAGTTGTAATAGTTTTGGTGAGTTGGTCTATACCAAAGATCCATATCTATTTTCTCGACAACTTGGCCACTTGCGGTTACGGACTTACGAACATAGCCATGAAGACCAACAGCCACCCCGCCAATAATCATATAATCAACGGCGTGCTTGTTGAACAATTCGCATATATTGTAGACGAGTTTACTAATGTCCATAAATAGCGTTCCTACCTACGGTTTTACTGATTTGGGAGCAGATTTGGAATTAATAAAGTCTTTTCTTAAGGCGGATAGCGCTCTCTCAAACTTATCATGACGCTCCATCACTACGACAGCATTAGCCGGACTGACTGAAGTTGAGCTTTCCTTCATCTCATGAAAGCTGCTATATTTTTCTGTCTTCTTCATGGGGCGGCGTTCTTTTTATTTATACAAATATAGTAAAACGGTTATTTTGCTAAAAGTACTTTTAGTAATTCTGTATAGGGTATAAGCACAATCCTGTTCACGGGGTGAATATAATATGGTGGTGGGGCCAATCAAGAGCGAGCGTTGTAGGTAGGACACTATAGAGGTTACAAATCAGGGACGACCGTTGCAGAAGTGTAACCCCTGTTGTATATTGCCTTCATGAACTACATTTTTTCGGGTAAGCAACGCAGCAGCCTAATTAAAACTTCTAAATAATAATGGATAAAGGAAATGAATACTATCAAGTTGCTAGGAAAGCAAAGATTGATGGAAAATGGGATTGGGTTTGGGTTAAAGAAATTAGGTTAGGGGCAAATATCTTTAATTCAAATGAGAGATTGACATTAAATGAAGCGCAAGCAAGATTTGCGGAACTATCAACAAAGCACCCACATATAACGTTTAAAATTATACCAGTTGAATAGCTCATTCTTAAACTGTAAACCATACTTCATATAAAAGCTACTTTTCGCCTTTTACCTCTTATAGTGCGAAAAGATCCTACTCTTTTATCTAAAATCTTGACCTATTGCCAGCTTTTGAAGGCTTTGCTTTCGTACTATAACCATGATAATACGAAAATGGAATTATCTCCTTATCGCTCCAACAACCTATACACTGCCTTCCCATCAAACAGCTTCTGCCTCCGTGTCAAATAGTGTGATAGGTTAAGCTTATCGGCAATACTCTGAAAAGTCATGCCCATATTTCTATATAATGTGGCAAGCTCCTTTGCCAGTACATTTGCTTTGTGGGTCTTGGCGTTCTTTATTCTTATAATCCGTCCTTTATCTATAGCTGATTTAGTTAGGTTTTCAGGTTTACCGAGTTTGAACCCTTGGGCTTTCTTTTTTGTCAATGCTGTACGGGTAAGCAGCGTTCGGCTTCATGCTGAGCAAATGTTACCATAATTCCTACCGTAAGTGTATTGGAATCCGGCATATCACAAGCTACAAAATCCACCCCTGAATCTCGTAGTGTCATCACAAACGCTACGTTACGGCTAAGACGGTCAAGTTTAGCAATCAACAATTTTGCACTATATTTTTGACAACTCCAAATGGCTTCAAGCATTTTTGGTCTGGTACTTTTGCGGCCTGACTCTACTTCGGTATGTTCCTCTAAAATTACATCCTCTTTCCGTAGAAAGCGTTCAACAATCATTTTTTGGTCGCCGAGTCCTAAACCACTTTTGCCTTGCCCTTTGGTTGATACTCGGTAGTAGCAAGCATATTTCATATTCTACCTTATATATAGGTGTTCCACAGTCATTTTTGTAAAAAACTGATAAGTGAGATAATGAAATGAGACATTCGTAAAGGATTATTCAGAGGTGTTTTCGAGATTGGCTCATGTCTCACAAAACGCCCGTTTCTGAGACAAAAAATTGGGATAGTAATTGTCAGGTGAAGTTATGATTGACACACTCAATGAATGGAAGTTTTATTCTATCCCTAAAATCAGGCTTCTGTCCCAGAAATTTTGAGAGGTTACTGAGGCAAAATAGTTTTGGAGTACCATCAAAAAGCAGGACGCCGAAAATGCTGATTTAGAGTAGGCAACAAATAAGTAATCTTTCTTAAATGAAAACTTTCAAAACCCTTGTAATGATTCTGTTTATTGGCCTTACATTAACATCCTATGCTCAAGAGAGAGGCCATTCTTTTAGTCCTAATTACAAAGGCTATTATTATTTACGGACAGCTTTCACGGGCGATGCACTGTCTCTTGAAAGTAATGGAGCTGCGAGTACCGTTATGAGTGGTGCATCATTCATGTCTTCTCAAAAAGGGGCAACCGGAACCATGTGGAAATTAGTTCCGGATGAAAAAAATAAAGGGTGGTATCGCTTAAAATCGAATGATCAGGGTGAAGGTAAATGTTTGGAGGCTAACACTAAAGGAGGAGAGAAAGATGGTCGGTCATTTATGGATGCTTGCCAAGATGTAACAGGTCAACTTTGGCGATTGGATTTAGTGAGTGCCACTAATGGCGACCACCTCTATAGATTGCGTACAATGTTACATGGCAACAACTTTTCTTTAGAAGGAAATAAGCCTGATAATAAATCTGTCTACTCCGGTAATGCGTTTATGGATAAGACTCAAAATGTTACAGGTCAATACTGGAGACTTGTGCCCGTAAAATAAAACCTTAATTATCCCAAAACTGCCTATCGGCTATTATTAAATTGAAAATTTCAACCTTTTATCAACCAATCAAATTTCCGACAAAGTCCCACATTTTAGTATGAACAAATCAACCATTATTTCAGGCGTTTTATCAGTACTTGTAGTATGCGGCAGTTTATTATTTACCAGTTGTGAAGGCCCAGAAGGGGCTGTTGGTCCTGCAGGTCCTGCTGGCCCGACTGGTGCCACCGGACCAGCGGGTCCCGCCGGTGCGACTGGGCAAACTGGTAATGCCAACGTGATTCAAATCTCATACGCAGCCAAAACTTGGACGGCTGCAAAAGGCTCAGTTCAACAATTTGTTTTCCCTTCCAATGTCACGACGGCGATAATGAATAGTAGTGCTGTATTGGTCTATATGACCGATGGCACACCAAATAACGCCACCCCTTATGGTTGGTATGCTATCCCTGGTATTGTTCCATCAAATGGCGTTGAACATGAATTCTACACACAAACTACTTTTGCTGGGAACACCGCAGGAATAAATATTTATAGAAAAGTAGCTTCGACTTCAACCCTAGCAGCTTCAACTCGTATAGTGATTATCCCCGCCAACGACATCCGAAATGGCCGTAAGGCATCGATAGATTTTGCTGATTATAATGCTGTGAAGGAGTTTTATGATCTGAAAGATTAGTAAATAGACCTCTGTAAACCACTAAAATGAATACAATTTTGTGTTAAGTTTACAGAAAGATTTATTTATGCAAATAAAATCAACTTCCCGAAAGTTTTAGCCCTTTCGGGAAGTTCTTTAGCCATTATGCCGAGCCAACTCATTAAAATATTACTTTTACTAATCACGGCTCTGGCTACCTCTGGCTTCGCTCAACCGCTTAGTCTGCCTACAAAAGAGGTAGATAGGTTGAAACAAAATTTGACTGAGGTTATTGATGACACCAATCGGGTGATTAGCTTGTGGCAGTTGGCCAGGTATCATACCATGACAGACCCCCGCCAAGCGGTTGTGTATGCCACGGAGTCTATTCGCCTAGCCCGAAAACTTAATTATACTTATGGCGAATTGGTGTCTTTGCAGGCGTTGAGCTTTGTCTCAACCATCACGGGTGACTGGCAAAATGGTATGCAGACGGCGTATGAAGGCTTGCAGGTAAGTCAAGCAAAATACCCCAAACTGGAAATCGTTTTTTATAATTTAATAGCCCTCGTTTACGAAAAACAACAAGATAGCCAACACCGATTAGAATGGTTATTAAAAGCCAAAAACCACCCCGAAATCGAATCGCTTCCCAATAACGGAAAATGGCTGATTTATCATAATCTTGGCGAGGTTTACGAAAACCTAAATGAATTTGACTCTGCCATGTATTATGGCAAACTAATAGATACGAGTTGTCGAAAATTGAACATCCCTATAGAGGTATCGTATGCCAATGCCGTGATGGGAAGGGTAGAAAAAAAACGCAAAAATTACCCACAGGCATTGCATTACCTAAGAACTGCGATTAGTTTCTCAAACAAATTTGGCAATCCTTTTTTAGAGTCCGAACAGTCGGTTGATTTAGCGGGGGTTTTTCAGGCAATGAACCAACCTGACTCAGCTATTTTTTATGCAGAAAAAGCCTTAGAAGGTGGCCGACAATTCAAAAACTTAGTGCTAACCATAAGCGCCGCCAAACTTTTAGCTCAAATCTACGAACAAAAAAATCCAGCTAAAGCAATCAATTATCTAAAAATTGTAAATGCTTCTAATGATAGCCTCTATACTACTTCTAGAATTTTTCAAACGCAAAATATTGTAAATACGATCAAACAACGTGAGCGCGATTCAAAAGAAGCTAAAAAAGATTACGATTACTCCATCAGACAGAATACACTCATCGGATCTCTTGTTTTTTTAGGGTTGCTGTCATTGGTCTTGATACGCAATAACCGTCAAAAACAAAGAGGTAATGCTATTTTGAAAGATAAAAACAGAGAAATAAGTCTTCAGAAGGATGAGATTGAAAAAACGATTGAACAAAAACAAATTCTGCTTTCTGAATTACAACATCGAGTAAAAAACAACTTGCAGTACGTTATCAGCATCTTAGAAATTCAGAAGGAGTCTGTTAATTACAGCAACATTGATGACTTGATTAGGAGTAACCAAAATCGAATTCATTCGATTGCTTTACTTCATAAAAAATTGAATGTTTCGGAAAGTGTTAATGATGTTGATTTAAAACGATATGTAACCGATCTTTCTGAACTCGTCAAAGATTCATATGATAATAAATTGAAAAATGTGAGTTTATTTATTACTTGTGAAATCGAAATTTTATCTATCACAAAGGCTTTGCCATTAGGTTTGATCATCGTAGAATTGGTCAGCAATAGCATGAAACACGCCTTTAAAAACCAGAAAACTGGTATTATCAATATTGAAATCACACAAAATAAAAATACAAAGAAAAATTGCATGCAATATATAGATAATGGAAAAGGCTTTGATTTTAAAAATGTAGAAACTAAAGGCCTTGGCGTGGAAATCATGAAAGGATTGATAGACCAACTTAATGGAGAGATTGAAGCATCAATTAAAGAAGGTTTTGAACTGAAAATCTATTTTTAAAATGAATTCAAAAGTAATTTTGGTTGTAGAAGATGATTTTCTCAACAGAAGGTTAACAAAAAAAATTCTACAAGAAAATGGTTATCAGGTTTTAGAAGCAAAAAATGCCGACGCAGCGATGGCGATTCTCCATAAAGAATTGGTTAATCTTGCTATCCTCGACATCAATCTTGGCGATGGAGAAATGGATGGAATTAGCTTAGGCCAACTTATTCAAAATAAACAAAAAGTCCCCTTCATCTATCTTACCGCCTACGAAAACGCCAAAGTGATCAGTGAAGCGATTGCTACTTCACCTTATTCGTACCTGACAAAACCTTTTAAAAACAGTGATTTAGTTGCCTCGGTCGAATTGGCAATTATAAAATCTGCGAATGCAGATAGACCTAAGCCTTCTATTTTGGTAAAAGACGGAGAATACAAGGTCGAGTTGCCGTTGGAAGACATCAATTATATCGAATCGGAAGGTAACTATTTACTGTTTCATACCGATAAAAATATTTACAAATCTCGTTCGACCATTTCTCAGATTCTTGATTTGTTGCCTACTACAAAATTCATTCAAACTCACCGAGCCTTCGTGGTGAATAAGGATAAAATTCAGAAATACAGTTCTAAAAGTGTGATAGTAGGCGATAAAGAAATTCCACTTTCGAAGAAAGATTTATTTGAGTAAGCAACTGTATCTCTCGTTGTTAAGAGGCTGATTTTTAGAAAATATAGAAATCAGGACTTTGATCGACACCTATAAAACACTTTATTACCTGCCTTTATTACATTCTCACAAAGCCCTTGTTTCTACAGACAAAGCTTCTGATTTTATTGGTACAAAGTGTACTGTACCGAACTTGCCATCATTACTTACGATAATTGAATATTATCGTAAGTAATAAATAGTAACCTTAAAAATCACAAAACCTATCATCTTAAAGCAGAAAGGTGTGCCATGCAACCATTACATAAGGGCCGTTTGTAGTAGCAGTAGATATAAAGGTAAAATCACCCACGGGAAACAACGATTGTAGGCTTTACCGTTGACGGTTATCTTCAGGTATCGTCTCCCTTTATCCGTATCAGTAGGAGTAAACCCCCTTGAAACGGTGTGGCTGTTTTCTTTTACAATTTGATTTATGGTAAGCGTTCAGTAGGTGGTATGATGGTAGGTACTGCCAGACATTTTGTATTATTTAGAAGTGGTGGAAAGTACCTGATACGTTTTCGACAAAAAAACTAGAACTTTTCAAGTATATATTCATCTGTTTTAGCAATATTTACCATTATTTTGGCATTTATTCAATAAAATATTTTAATAATTTGTAATTATATTTCAATGAAGCCTCAATTGTTGAAAGTTTCAAAGGACTTAGCTCAGTCGTTTAGTGTTCGTCAGGACGAGGTTCCGTATTTTTATAATCGTTGGCATTATCATCCTGAATCGGAATTGGTCTATATTGTCAATGGCTCAGGTACCCAGTTTGTTGGCAATAGCATACGTCATTTCGAAAGTGGGGATGTTTTGTTAATTGGTTCAAACCTACCTCATTATTGGAGATGTGACGAGGAATATTTTCAGGGAAGCAGTAACCTTTTGGCCAAAGCGGTTGTAGTTCATTTTCAAGACAATTTTTGGGGTGATACGTTTCTTTCTCTGCCCGAAAATCAAGCCATCGCTGAGTTGCTACAGCGTGCCAAACATGGGATTCGTTTCTCAGGAATTCATAAAGAAAAAGTTGCCCAACTATTGCCAACACTTCTCAATCAAGTATCCGTAAATCGGATTATGACATTGTACCAAGCGCTTGATTTACTTTCTCAATGCGACGACCATGAATTACTTTCCAGTATGCATGAGTCAATCCAGTTTGATGAAGAGGATACTGACCGTATCAATCGTATTTATGCGTACTCATTAGCTCATTTTCAACAAAAAATTACGATAGAAAAAATAGCCGAAGTGGCCAATATTAGTCCAAGTTCATTTTGTCGTTATTTTAAAAGCCGCAGCCGAAAAACATACTCTCAATTTTTGCTTGAGCTACGAGTTGGGCAAGCATGTAAATTGTTGAGAGAGCAAAAGCTAAGCATTGCCCAAGTTTGTTTCGAAAGTGGATTTCATACGTTTTCGAACTTCAATAAGTACTTTAAAAGTATAATGGGCAGCAGTCCTCTTCAATACCAAAAAGCCTATTATTGATAAACAGTGCCGCGCTCATGCAACTGAGTAATGAGTTTCGTAATGCCCGAGAGCAGACAAACCTAAGTAAAAACCTATTCATCGCCTATTTTTGGGCACGTAGCCAAAGTCCACCTATGGTAGCTATTTTGAGCTGATTGCTATTAACGGTTTCACCCGTGATGGCATCTGTTATGCGTTTGTACTTCCTATTTTTGAAGTCAAGGGCAACGGTTTTGGCGGTAGTCAACAAAAAATAATGATCTGCTTAATCGCCCAATCCCTAAAATAGTTTTTATTTTTAAAATACCAAAACACTTGAAAAACAGCTCATTCAGGGCAATAAAAAACAAGATAGACGAAGTAATAAACCTAACTTCACCTATCTTGTTTTCTATTCGTTACCCTATGTTGTTCTTTAAAATAAGCCAAGGGCACTTGGGGTTTATTCCCTTCTTTAATACCCTGGATTCTGAGGGACTTTTGCCCCAAAGTTGGCATCTATGAATTTTTGCGGAATAGGGAATAACTCATTTTTGGCCTGAATGGTGCTTGTCGTGGTAGCAAATCCATTGTATTTTTTGGTTCGCTCCACCAGTTTCCCCATGCGGCTGAGAGTCAAGCGGCGGGGTTCTTCTACGATAAGTTCCCGTAAACGCTCATCAAGAATATAATCCAAATCCACTTGGGCTGCCGCTACGGGTTTAGCCTTGGCACGCCCCCTCACCACATTGATATCTTCGGCGGCTTTTTGTTTATCTCCTTTCATCAGATATGCTTCTGCTCTCAAAAGGTAGGTTTCGGCTAGGCGCATCATGGGCCAGTCGTTGAAAGTACGGCCATTGGTTGCCCCCGCCAGCGAAAGTCCTTCTACTTTCCTAAACGCAGGATATATATGATAAAGCGTATCAAGATTTGCGTGAAATTTAACCTCTTTCAGAAAATACTTAGAAGCGGGATTATTGTAGTACCACTTCCGACGGATATTGTATTCGGAATTGCGCATGTCATTGGGGTCATCTTTCCAAATATCGTATAAAATGTGGTTGCTGGGTCGCATCCAGCTTACTCCACGCCCTAAACTATCAGCAATCACCATACCTGAAGCATTGTCAGGGTCTTTGGCATCGAAATACCGTGCACCCCAGCAACGCAACCAATTTCGACCGTTTCCCGACGATGTCACACCGCCGGGGGTTTGAAACTCGTACTGAATGACCCACAAATTTTCTAAATTGCCCCCTGAGCGATTTTGATTCCCATCTTTCCACAAATCGGAATATACATCCCCCGGCAGGTTTTTTTGTGTTCCAAAACGTTGGGTCATCAGTTGATTACGCCCCGAGGAAATAACTGCCGTAGCTGTCTCAATCGCTTTGTCGTAATTTCCCAAACTGATATTTACTTCCGTAAGCAAATGATCAGCCGCACTTTTGACAATTCGACCGGGTTGAGGCTCGGTAAGTGGCAGCCATTGTGAGGCAAACTCCAAATCGGCTTTGGCAAACTCTAAAACCTCTTTGCGCTTATTTCGTTGATAATCCACCTTGGGTTCGGTGGCTAATTTATCTGCAATTACTACATCGCCGTACAAATTTGTGAGCATATTGTGGGCATAAGCTCTGAAAAAACGAGCTTCAGCTATTACCGCATTTTTTTGCTTTTCATCGGCCCAAACCGCCGTAGGCCGCTGAGCATAGTCAATGATTTGATTTGCTCTCGGCAATAAATTCAAATAGCCCCAATCCCAAAAATGATTGACTCCCATAAAGGTCGGGGTGAGCTGGGTCTCGTAGTTTCTGAGATAAGCATCTCTCACACCGATTGAGCCCAAATCCGTTCCGAAATAAACTGACCAATAGGCGTTTTGGTCGTCAACTCCCGCCACTTCACGTACAGCTTGGTGCAAGGCAGTGATGGCGCTTTGGAATCCAGCATTAGATACCAACGTTACATCAGGTGATAGAAATGAGAGTGGTTTTTCATCTAAAACTGACTCATCGCACGCTTGAGAAAATAAAAGAGCTGTCAGTAAAAAAAATCCTTTTATGGATTTATATGTGATTCTTTTCATGTTTTTGTCGTTTGAAATAAGATTAAAAACCTAAGTTTAAACCTACCGAAATAGTGCGAGGAGTTGGGAAAGCCCCACGACTACCTTGGCCACTTTCTGGATCCATTGCTTGCCATTCTGTGAAGGTGTAGAGGTTACGTCCACTTAAATAGGCTTTTACGCTACTCATTTTCAGTCGATTAAGCACCGAACGAGGCAAGTCGTAAGACAAGGAAACTTCCTGAATTCTGACAAAGTCACGGGATTGGTAGTAAGCATGACCAAAAGGATTGGTATAAACCAAAGAAGAACGGGTATTGGATTTATTTTCAGCAGTCCACCAGCCAACGTCTAAAAAATTGGCAGCACGGCCAGGGAAATTGCCGAGTCCACTGCCGCCAGCAGCATTATCCAATGCAAGCAGGTTGTTGGTATTGATCCATCCCTGCAAGGCATTTATTGACATCATCAGATTAAATTGCCCATAACGAATTGCATTTGTTATATTCCATCGATATTTTGGTTCCAGTGTTCCCAATACCTGACGGTCATTGACATCAATTTTACCATCACCGTTGGCGTCTTGCATTCTAAAAAAACCTGCTTTCTGACCAGTGGGAATTTGATCACCGACCTGATAAACACCATCAATTTTGTAATCATAAGCAACGGAAATTGGTTGCCCGATAAACCATTTATTCGCAAGGTCATTGTCTTCAATCCCGTCACCATTAGCGTCACTCTGATAGATGTGTACAATCTTGTTTTTGTTAGTAGAAAAGGCGATGTTACTACTCCATTCTAACTTCCCTTTTTGCACGTTGACCGTGTTTAAGGTCAATTCAAACCCTTTATTGTTGGTTGCACCTACATTGGTCAATATGGAGGAAAATCCCGTGGGGCCGGGTAGCTGACGAGTAAGTAGTAGGTCTTTTGTGTCCATGTTGTAGTATTCCATTGTCCCCCCGATTCTACCCTTTAAAACTTCAAAATCTATGGCAAAGTTGGTGGTTGTGGTCGTTTCCCAGCCCAAGTTTGGATTGGCTAAGTTGGCAGGAAAGAGCCCTATTGACGTAGCTCCTCCGTCTCCATAAACATATTGGACTTGCCCCTGACGAGTTAAGGATTGATAGGCTGAAATGGCCTGATTGCCCACTGAACCGTAAGATAATCTTAGTTTCAACAAATTAACGGCAGGAATTTGCTTCAAAAACGGCTCTTCTGAGGCAATCCACGCCACGGCTGCTGAAGGAAATACACCAAATTTATTGTTAGCTCCAAAAACCGAATTACCATCTCTGCGTGCTGTAAGCGTAAGCAAATACTTATCCATAAAGCGATAATTCAAACGGGCCATCGAAGAAATGGCATCAACTTTGGTGGCAGATGTAGAAGACGTCTGCACTTTGGCAAGCGATAAATTATTCCAATTGTTGGCATCGCTTGTTCCCGAGAAATCACTCCCCGTTCCAATTAGCGATTCAGAATAGGTTTGGTTTCTGCCGTACAACAGGGTAACATCGAAATTATGGTCTTGGCCTATTTGCCTGTTATACGTCAGGATATTTTCCAAAACCCACGCATTGGTTAAATCCGAACGACGGCTTGCACTGCCCAAATCTTTTCGACTGTTTCGGTCATAAATAGGGCTAAAATTATCTAAGTTATACCAACGATAGTTGGGAGAATAATTGATGCGGTAGGATAACCCTTTGACAAACGGGATATCCACGATACTGTAAAAATTGGCAAAAAGGTTGCGCTGAATTTCCCTATTTTTGTTGATAATAGCATTCAAGAGAATACTTCCTACCAAACCGTCTTCATTACCTAATGGTTTGGGGTCAGTCTGTGCTGCATCCGCCCAAATATCGTTGTAGGGGGAGGTCCACATAGCAACACTCATATCTGCCTCATTGCCAGACAAATCACGTTCAGCATATTGTGCATTCACTCCGACTTTGAGCCAATCAGTGATTTGATTGTCTAAGTTGATGCGCACACTGATTCGTTTGGCATTGTCATTATAAATCAAGCCTTTTTCGTTGTTATAATTGCCCGAAATAAAATAATTGGTTCTGCCCGAACGTCCCGATACGCTCAAATCAAAATTTTGAATACCCGCCGTTTGTGATGCTACCTTCCAAGGGTCAACTGTGTTTCCGGCGGCATAGTTTTTGGCTTCAGTGGCAGTCAAATAGCCATCAATCTTGGATGGGTCGGCGGCTAACCCACTTTGGCTGCGCCAATCCAGTGTTTTTTGGATATAACGTTCGGGGGTCAACAATTTGGGGGTATAACTCCAATTAGACACCCCATAATAGGTATTGAAACGAATCGTAGGTTTTTCGGTAGTACCCTTTTTTGAAGAAATCAGAATTACGCCATTGGCCGCTCTGGCTCCATAAATGGCTGTAGCCGAGGCATCTTTCAATACTTCCATTGACTCCACATCGCCGGGATTGATGTCGTTGAGGCTCCCCTCAAAAAAAATGCCGTCCAAAATGATCAATGGATTGTTGCCCGCTGATATAGAGCGTCGTCCTCGAACCAGAATACTTCCACCCTGTCCCGGACGGCCATTATCCAAAAACTGAACGCCCGCTACGCGTCCGCGCAATGCTTGAGCAACGTTGGTATTGGGCAGACCTTCCATTTGTTTCATATCTACTTTCGTAACAGAACCCGTTACATTGCGGCGACTCTGCGTACCGTAGCCCACCACTACTACTTCTTCCAATGCCTTCAGGTCGGGTTTGAGGGTAAGGTCAATGTTTGTCCTATTTCCTATCTCAATTTCCTGTGAAACATAACCCACAAAGGAAAAAACCAAAACAGCGCTACCATTATCCACCGCAAGTCGGTACTTGCCATTTGGGTCGGTGGTTGCACCACGCTGCGTTCCCTTTACCAGAATACTTACCCCTGGCAGCCCTGCCCCGCTTTCATCAGTGACAGTCCCTGTTACGATTTGGTCAGCGGGAGCTTCTCCCGCTTCGACGTTTTTTGTGGTAGGCGGCAGCGGTTCTGCTTCTTCAGTATTGAGCATAATTTGCCCCCCAATGACCCGATACGAAATATTCAAAGGTTTTAGCACCTGAGAAAGTACTTCGGAAAGTTTACGTTCAGTCACAGCCACACTGATTCGCCGCTTAGCCCGAATGTTATTGGAGCTATACACAAACTTAACATTGGCTTGACCCTCAATTTGAGCCAATACTTTTCTGATTTCTGCATTTTCGACTTTTACCGTAATAGCACGGTCGAGTAAATCTTGCGTAAACGCATCATGGGCGTGTCCAAACGAGATGCCTACGCAAATCAGCAGGGATTGTAATAAGGTAATCCTCATGATTTGTCGGAGAAGAGGATGAATTGGTACTTGTTTTTTCATTACTTTTGGATGTTTTGTTACGTTTTTTGAAAAATTTGACAAAAACCCCTCTCGCTCACCTGTTTAGGTGAAAACTTGCCAAGTTTCAGAAGGGGGAGAACGCTAAGAGTCGAAAGTGGTTGCAACACATTCGGCTCTTTTTTCTTTGGTGAATGTTTAAATCATAGTAATCAATTGAGGGTTAAGGGTTAATTAGATGAACAGCCAGTCCCGCTTACCAAAATCTTGGTACCCCGCACTTCGTAGCTGGCATTGAGCGAAGCACACAACAAATCAAGTTTGGTAAAGAGCGGTTGTTTGGTAATATCGGCGGTGAACAAACAGTTTTTTAAGCGTTCGTTTTCCAAAATGATTTCTATCCCGTAAGCAGCTTCCAATTTGGCAACTACCTCACTGAGAGGCACATCATCAAAAACAAAAGGCACTTCCGTCATAGTCAACTGCTCGGTGGAGTTCACCAAAACGGGTTGCTCTACCAAGCTCGTTACAAAGGTCTGACTCTTCTGCTCATAAGTCACTCGTTGGTTGGGGGTCAGTATTACGCCGCTTTTTACTTTTTCAGTAACGTAGTCATTGCGGGCATCCCGCTGGAATACCGACACTTTTCCCGTAACGACCGACACTTCCACTGCCTGATCATTGTCACTGACATTGACCCAAAAACTCGTCCCCAACACCTTTGTAACGATGTCGCCAGTATAGACCAAAAATGGTTTTTGTGGATTTCGGGCTACTTTAAAAAAGGCTTTACCAGTCAAAAAAACCTCTCGTTTGTTTCCTTCAAACTGAGCAGGAAATTCAATACTTCCCTTGGGCGAAAGACTTATTTCACTACCATCTTCCAGCTTTATAAGCTGCAAATCAGCGGTATTATTTGTCCGTTTGAGTAAGCCATTCGACCGTTGACTTTCTAGCAAACCCGTTTCCGTCTGAAGTGTATTGTTTAGCTGAAATTGATAGCTGCCCCAAACAACAACCCCCAACACCGCTGCCGCCGCCACCCACCGCCAACGAAAGAATACGAGTAATTTTTTAACCTTTGTTGCTTGAACTGGTGCCTGTTTTTGTTGAATCGCCTGCCAAATACGGTTCTCAATCTGTTGGCTTTCTTCGTAGGTATGGTGGGGTTTCTCGCCGTCGAGCAGGGTAAACCACTGCTCCACAATACGTTTTTCCTGTTCGCTACACTCTCCCTTTCGGTAGCGGCTCAATAAGGTATGGAAATGTCGCTTACTCATTTTTGTTCAAAGGAGTTTAAATAGAAGACGAGAAAACAATCAATGACCGTAAATCATTTAATAAATTCACGGAAAATTTATACTAAAATAATAGTAAGAAGTCAGAATTGAATAGTGAGCATTTAAGTATTAAACAACTAATAATCAACATAAAAAGTCAACTAAAATGGTATCTCTATTTTAAACTATGGCCTTAAAAATCAAAGAAATTGTTTAAAAAATACTATCACCATTTAAAAGCAAAATCACCGAAAAAAAATCTTTCAGAAGCGTTTTAAGGGTACGGAGGGCTTTGGTAATATGGTATTCGATGGTACGTTCGGAGAGTTGAAGTTTCTCAGAAATTTGGCGAGTCGTTTGACCTTCTAACCTATTGAGCCGAAAGATTTCCTGAGTTTTGGTGGGTAATTGGGATACAGCATCACTGAGTGCTTTTTCCAATTCTTCTAAAAATAAGGGATAATCAGAAGCGACAGTATTTTCGATTGACTCTAATCCATCAAAGACTTTTTGGCGATAGAAGTCAATCACTCGATTGCGAACTGAGGCAAACAAATAGCTTTGAAAATTTGAAATTTGAAGGGTTTCTCGCTTTTCCCACAGTGTTACAAACAATTCCTGCACAATTTCCTCGGACACATTGCTATCGTGGGTTTTGACGTAGGCAAAATCAAACAGGCGTTGCCAATACATACGATAAAGCCATTCAAATACCTCTTGGTCATGGTTGTTTAACCCACGAAGTATCTCGGTATCATTTAGAAATATGGGCTTCAATAGGATATATCAACTGGTTTAGTGACAGAATAATGCACAAATGTCTAATTATTTTATCATTAATATTGATTTATCCATTTTAAAAATAGACAGCCTGCCCAATTATACTATTGAATACAATCACACCACCATGCCTACAACCGCAACAAGCGTTTCCATTACCGACCAAGTATAGTTGGTTTAAAAATTTTTCTAATTTTAATCGCTCAATTCTAAAACTGAAAAACAAACCCCACTCTATTATCGAGCGGCTTTTGGGAAATAAGCTAGTGTGAAGCATACCTCTTTTTTAACATATTCATCATAAATACATTGATTTCCCACTGGTTCGATACGGGCTGCTGCGTGTAAGGCAATACGGGCATGTACGTAGCGGGACCAAACTCGGTGTTCATCGTCAGTTGTGTGCCGTTTTTTTGATGTATTTCCACAATTTTATCCCACCACTTCAGGTGGGTTTCAAAGGTTTCTTTCCACTCAGGAGCCCGAGGGTCGTTTACCTGCGGCCCTTCGGGGTGCCCGATGCGGGTATGGATGTGGTCAGCGTGGTGCAAAGCCAACTCCACAGCTTCGGTTTGGTCGGCCAAGAGCGATTCGTGGACATTACACCAATGTGAAATATCCAGCGTGATGCGTAAGTCAGGAAGGGAAGTAAGGTAAAGTTGGGTAATGTGTGCCGCAAAAAGACTTTTACCACGGTGGGTTTCGTGAATGATTTTCACGCCTGTTTCTTTTGAAATACGTTCTGCAATTTCAAACAAATGTTTATTTTGCTCAAAACTGAAATAGTCCTTGCCCGTTTGGCAGTTGACCAAAATAGGTTGGGCTTCAATGAGATGACGAAGGTATTTCTCATAGTTTTTGGCATGTTCGCCGAGGTCACGCTCAAAGGATTGGTAATATTGCCCCATAAACTTGAGGTCGAAGTCATTTAATGTATCAAGAATCGTTTGTTTTTCTGTTTTTTCAAAAGGCAATGCCATTTCTACCCCATCATAACCTGCCTCTTTGACGTTTTTACAGAATAATGCAAAAGGTAATATATTACCCCAAGATGAGGCAAAAAATTTAATATTCATGCTATTTTTATTGTTGAGTAAAATTCCATTTTAATTAAAAAAATTTAAAAAAATTAGGTAGTTCCCTGACCACCTAATTTTGGAACGTTCTATCTACTTATTTGACCTATAAATTGGCTATTTGATCAAAAATTCAGCCTCATCAGTAATACTCACTGCTTCTTCGGCCAATAAATCTCCTGCAAAAGGCTCAATCGGAGTATAACTGCTCACGTGAACATCTTTGTAGGGTTTATTAGTTGCCAAATTATAGGCCGTAATGATGGACCAACGAGGTTTATCGGAGAGGTTCGCTGCCGACGCATGGAGGGTATTACAATGAAAAAAAGCTGTATCACCAGGGTTCATTTCCAAGTAATCTAAGGGCATAATTTTCAGGGCTTCATTCACCTTTTCCATGTCTGCCCCTACTTGTTCTCCTGAAAAACCATGTTCTACTCGTCCCATTTTGTGTGAGCCTCGAATCATCTGCAAACAACCATTTTCTTTGGTAGCAGGTGTAAGTGCCGTTAAAACACTCAACATCTCAGGAAGTAAAAAACCGTTGTTTTTATACCAATAGCCATAGTCCTGATGCCACTCCCACGCGCCCCCTGTTTTGGGTTCTTTCTGCATCAATTTAGAGTGGTAATGAGCGGCTTTGCCTCCCAGTATCTGCTCTACCCCTTCTATAATTCGTTCTGAACGAGCAAATTTACTGTACAGGCTTTCGTCCAACGAATACCATAGTGCCAGTTTGGTTTTCAATCCCGAGGCATCGGTGCGATCATAGCTTTTTTTGCTCATCACATCGTCTTTAAGAGCAATTTTGTAAAGTAAAGCTACTTCTTCCTCTGTGAAAAAGTTACGAACTACCACGTAGCCATCACGGTGGTAACTTTCGAGATGTTCTTGGGTAAATTTCATGATTATATCTATTTTTAAGATTTTACAGCATCAATATTAGGGACTATCAAATGAATGATGAGTAGGGCAATCCCATACATGGAAGCAGCCACCACAAAAAGACTTTTATAACTACCCGTAGCTTCGAGCAAATGCCCTGTGGCGGAGGCCATCAACATGCCGCCCACCGCCCCCGACATACCGATAAACCCCACGACAGTTCCAACGTCTTTTTTGGGAAATAAGTCGGTAGCCAAGGTGTACATATTGGCCGACCAACCCGTGTGAGCCGCCATTCCAAGGCCAATCAGTAATACTGCCGGCCATAGTTGAGCCATGCCCGATACCCAATAAATCGGAATAACAAGCAATGCACAAATCAATAAGGTTGATTTGCGAGCGGCATTGAGGCTCCAACCCATTTGCAAAAATTTGGACGAAAGCCAGCCACCACCAATACTTCCTACATCTGCAATCAAATAGGCAACAATGAGGGGTAAACCGATTTTATCCAATTGCAGGCCGTAAGTAGTATTTAAAAATTTGGGCAGCCAATACAGAAAAAACCACCAAATAGGGTCAGTCATAAATTTGCCGATGGCAATTGCCCATACTTTAGGGGTTCGGATTATTTCCCATAATGAGGCGGATTTTTCGTCATCAAAATCTGTATCTGTTTTTATCAGATTTGCTTCCGCAGCATTGACCGACGGGTGGTTTTCGGGTTTGTGAACCATTTTTATCCAAAAAAACAGCCAAATGAACCCCAGCAACCCCGTGAGAATAAAAGCCCACTGCCAACCGAAATTGAGCGCAATGACCGGCACTAACAAAGGCGCAGCGATAGCTCCGATATTAGACCCTGAATTGAAAATACCTGTCGCCAAAGCCCGTTCTTTTCGGGGAAACCACTCGGCAATGGTCTTAATGGCGGCAGGAAAATTGCCTGATTCACCAATCCCCAATGCCAATCTGGCTATCCCGAAACCCACCGCTGTGCGAGCCAAGGCATGACTCATTGCCGCCAACGACCATACAATGATGGAGAGAATGTATCCTCGTTTAGTCCCTAGAAAATCAATCAATTTCCCAGCCAACAACAAACCGACTGCATACGAAAGTTGAAATGCCGTGACAATGTAGCCGTATTCTATTTCAGACCAGCCAATTTCTTTTTGTAATTGCGGGGCTAAAATGGCCAATACCTGACGGTCAATGTAATTGATAGTGGTGGCAAAAAAAAGTAGAGCACATACCCACCATCGCATGAAAGTAGGTTTTTGCGGAGGTAAAAGCTGAGTTTCTAATTTCATTTTTCGTTTTCTAGGCGGTTTTTATACTCTTTCCAAACCGAAATTGTATTTAGAACTAACTGTGGTTTGTCACCTTTTATGTTGTAACACTGTACTCCAATCGGCACACTCATTTTCAGGTCTTTAATGATATATTTCAACAAACCGTAGGTATCAAAACTACCGCTTCCTAAGGGCAAAATATAATCATCCCATATTGTTTTTTGTTGAGTTATCACGTCATTTGCGCCGCAAATAGTGACCATTTTGAGATAAGGTTTGAGTTCTTTCAAGTGGGGCTTGAGTGCCAAGCGTTCTGAATTTGAAGTAGTGGCCAACCAATGACACAAATTAAAAGTCAACCCCACATTTTTTCGATTGATTTGCTTAATCAACGATAGGGCATGATCGGTTCGCTCTACATAAAACCCGTGATGAGGATAGAGAGCCACCTGTAAACCGGAAGCCTTGGCCCAATCTGAGATTTGGGTTAGTAATCTTACTACCAGCGTATCTGCCTCCTGCGATGAAGGCTTGAACGAAGTGTTGGCAATAATAAACGGAGCAATGATGGTCTTACTTCCTTTGAGTTGATGAATGTATTCTTCTAAACGCTTCTCTATATACGGCTCTTTCAATTCGACCCTTACGTAAAAGTAAGAGCCTGTAAATTGATGCTTATCAAGAGCGGCTTTCATACCCTCAAAACTTTGGGTTTGATTGATTTCAATGCCATCAAAACCTGCTTTTTTGATAAATTCTACCTGTTTGTCAAAGGTATTGTAGGTACTGTCACCCCGAATAATGTTGTGCAGGGTAAAAAAATCGTTTTTGATTTTTTGGGCAAATGCCATCACTGCACACCCCATCCAAAAGAGAAATAAAAACTGTATCCTTTGTGCCATTTTGTGCTTTTTGTGCTGGAACGCCAGCGGATAGAGCAGTGTTACATCGCCCATTCTTTCCTTGCCAAGGGAGCCGCCAAAAGTGCATTGGCATAATTATTACCCTCAAACAATTCTTTTTCGGGATTCCATTTCAGCTTCTCCCCCGCTCCTACCTGAGCTGCAATGAGACCAATTTGTGAAATCGAAATGGTACGATGTCCTACCTCAATAGGTTCCAAGGTTTTGCGGTTTGTCTTTACAGCCTCGATAAAATCCGTTTTATCCCACGGCGTTTTTGACAGATCCAACTCACTACCTGTGGGTTTGGAATCCAACACTTTTGGGTTGGAAGCCATAATTTTACCAGGATACCCCTCCACATGAATCCAGCCCTCTGAGCCGATGTATTTGATGGATGGTGTGCTCGTTGGGGTTTGTTGACAGGTCATTTCCACACCGTTGGCGTAGCGGTACTTTATCTGAAAGTTAATCATCGTATTCCAGAGGCTTTTGGGAAATTCGCCTTTCCCTTCTACTTCGACCGGGCCTGAATATTCACTGTTGTTAGCCCACTGCGCAACGTCAAAATAGTGTGCTCCCCAGTTGGCAATCATTCCTTGTGCATACGTATCTACCCGCATCCAATTGGGTCGTTTTAAAATATCGAAAGGGGTATGAACCCGCATATCGGTGTAAGGCACGTAGGGCATCGGGCCCAGCCAAAGATCATAATTAAGTTCTTTCGGAACGGGCATATCTGCCTGTGCCGTAACAGGCGTGGGGTCAGAAGGAAAATGTATTTCTATCTTTTCCAGCTTCCCGATTCGCCCATTTCGTACCAATTCTACGGCCTGATTTTGTGGGCGAATAGAACGGAACTCACTATCGGTACGATTTACAACCGGTACGCCGGCGCGGGTATACTTATTGAGGGCTTCTACCAACTCTTTCCCTTGATGCACGCTCATGCTGAGGGGTTTTTCGCAACTAATATGTTTTTTGGCCTTGGCTGCCAAAATGCCCATCGGTACATGCCAGTAGTCAGGTGTAGAAATCATCACGGCATCAATGTCTTTGCGGGCAATAATCTCCCGAAAATCCACGTAGGTAGCACAACCTTTGTATTTACCACTCGCTGTATTTTTGGCATAATGTTCCTCAATGGTTGCTTTGGCTTTGTTGAGACGCCAACTATCCACATCGCAGGCGGCTACGATTTGGGCATCGGCTATATCCAACAGACCGGGGATTTTGGTACCCAAGCTTTTTTGTTCGGAGCCTTGCAAATTTTGCCCATATCCTTGTCTCCCGGTTCCAATCAAACCCACCGTCACGCGGTTAGAAGGAGCGTTTTTACCAAATACCGTAGCAGGAACAATGGTAGGGAAACCCAAACTTGCTACAGCGAGCGATGATTTCTCGATAAAGTGTCTTCGGTTCATATTGGTCGCTGAGTTTGATTCTGTCCCAACAGATGTCTTTTCTTTTTGCGCTTCGTTGTTCATGCGATTGGGTCTTAAAAATATCTTTCGATTTTAATATGTCAATATTTTGATATTCCTGAATGATACACTATGCCCGTGGTCTTGCAACAAAATGTGTCCCTTTGGAATTGTCGCAAAACCCTGATAATCTTTGAATTTACTATCTATAACGCCCCGTTTGAATACTTCAGAGTTTCGGTCAACATCCAGTACTTTTGTACCGTCAAGCCAATGTTCGATGTGATTCTTTTTCACCACAATTTTGGAAGTATGCCACACCCCTATTTTGGCATTGGGCTTTTTGGCAGCCACAACATCATAAATGGAGGCGGTTTTGAGGTCTTGTGGTAAAGGCTTGCCATTATAAATATAGTCAGCATCATCAATCAATTGGTACTCATAGCCCACCTGTGAGCCTTTTTCAGGCTTGGGCTGCCGCTCTTCAATAAAATACTTTACCCCAGAGTTTCCCCCTTTTCCCAGTTTCCAGTCAAAGACAAGTTCGAAGTCACTATACTTCTCTATAGTCACTATATCCCCTGCATCTCCCGATTCGCCTCCGTTGGTAAGCTCCCCCCTCAGTTCGCCATTAATTACTGTCCAACCCTGTTTTGGAAATTCTGAACTATATGCACCGCGCCAACCATGGGTAGTCTTTCCATCAAATAACAAAATCCATCCCGACTTTTTTTCAGAAGCAGTCAAGGTATTGGGAACTTGGGCATTGACATAAATGCCCCTAAAGACCATAAAAATGGTAAGTAACGTTTGCAGCCTGAACATAAATGGGTTGTTTTATTTTGCAAAATTCTGATAAAAATCTTCATTTTTCTAATGGATATTTTGCAATAAATACAAAAATCTTTGCAGTAAGTTTTCAATAATACCAATTAAAGCAAATATAGATATATACTTGCGGCTGATTTTCTTAACTATAACAAATCCATGCGACCTAACCTCCTTACCGTTCCTCAAAATGAAAGTCAGTCGTTCGACTTGCGCCATGAGGTTGTCCCTTATTTTACAAATCCTTGGCATTTTCACCCAGAGCTAGAGCTCAACTACGTAGTACAAAGCTCAGGCACACGCTTTATCGGACAGAGTGTAGAACGCTTCGAAGGGGGTGAAATCATCCTCATTGGCAAAAATTTACCGCATTATTGGAAAAATGATGCTGCATTTTACCAGTCCCAACCTCTCTGTTCGGCAGAGGCTATCGTAGTACGGTTTTCGGAAGATTTTGCAGGCAAAGATTTCTTTCATTTGCCCGAAACAAGGGCTATTCAAGCGCTTTTTGAGCGGGCAATATTTGGTCTAAAATTAGTTGACCCGCTCCTCACCCACATAAAAAAATCCATGGTAGAGTTAGCTCAACAACAAGGTTTTAACCAACTACTGACACTTTTATCAATACTGCAAGAAATTGCTATTTCATCGGCTACAGAGATAATCTCTCCCCACTACGTTCCGAGTCAATTACAAATTAAACACAACGACCGACTCAGTAAAATCTTTGCCTACCTCATTGATCATTTTACGGAACCCATCCAACTACTGGAGGTGGCCTCTGTCGCAAACATGAACGAAGCTGCCCTTTGTCGCTATTTCAAATCACAAACCGGTCAAACTATCACGCAATACATCACAGACTTGCGGATTCGATATGCTTGCGAACTCTTGATAAAGGGGGAGGATTCCATTACCCAAGTTTGTTTTCAGGTAGGTTTTGAAAATGTTTCACACTTCATTCAAACGTTCAAGAAACTACGAAATCAAACCCCGTTCGAATTTAGAAAACGGGGAAAATCGTTTTAAATACTGTTTTATTGGTCATCGAAAACTGATTTCTACGATAAAAACGATTTCCAAAAGGCAGTTATACCAGTTTACTTTTTCGCTAAAGCTAACTATTGAAGGTTTTCAAATCAAAGTATTTTTTACCATCTTGGGCTGTAAGCCGCCATTTGAATTATTTAATCAATATTCTTCATACCATCCAAATCTATCTTGAACAATCTGAGCTTTGTATTGTTGGATATAAGTCATAAAAGCTTTTGCTACCGGAGAAAAACTCTTTCCTCTCACCCAAACTAGCTGCCATTCAGATATTAATGGAAAGTTTTGTATTGGAATAATCTGTAAATCACCATTTTGAAGTTCATTTTTAATTCCAATTAATGGCATTACTGAATAACCCAAGCCTGCTATCACAGCTTGCTTAACGGCTTCATTGGAAGTTAATTTCATCTTTTTTTTGATTTGCAGATGAGACGCTTCAAAAAATTGCTCCATTACATAGCGGGTACCAGAGCCTGCCTCTCTAAATATCAAGGGTATAGTTTCAAAAAAACCAACATCATAGGGGCGCTTGTTAAACTTCTTTTGCCCATTTGCTACCAAATAAAGCTTATTTTTCATCAAGCTAATTCCTTCCGTATGAAGGTTGGCGGGCAATACGGATACCAATGAAAAATCAACTTCATTTTTTTCTAGACTTTCTATGACCCTGCTTTTGTTTGTTACATCCAACAAAAGCTCAATACCTTCGTGCCGGCTCATAAAATTTGTCAAAAAATACGGCATAACGTACTTACCAGTAGAAACGACAGATATTTTTAAACGTCCGCTAAGTTGACCTTTGTATGCCATCGTTTTATAGTTTATGGCATATACTTCATTGAGGATGCGCTCCGCAGCAACCGCAATTTCTTTACCGAAATCTGTTACATATAGTTTTCTGCCTACTACTTCTGTGAGAGGAATATCGAATTGTTCTTGAAAGTTTTTCAACTGAATAGACACCGCTGGTTGGGTTAAAAACAGCTCTTCGGCTGCTTTCGTAATACTCTCTGTTTGAGTTACTTTCAAAAAAACCTGGAGTTGATGCAAGGTGTAATTCATAAAAACTATTAATGATTAACATTGTAAATATAAATAAAAATATATTAAAAATAACGTCGAGTTTTGTGGCGTCAAACATAAAAAAACAAAATATGACACGAATTACGGTAGCAAAGGGCGATGGCATCGGGCCTGAAATAATGGATGCCACACTTAAAATAATTTTAGCTGCTGGCGCCCAAATTGAGATTGAAGAAATTGAGGTAGGAGAAAAGGTGTATTTGGCAGGTAATACCTCCGGGATAGCTGCATCTTCTTGGGATACTATCCGACGCAATAAAGTTTTTTTGAAAGCCCCCATTACTACACCGCAGGGTGGTGGCTACAAAAGTTTGAATGTTACTACTCGTAAATTTTTGGGGCTGTATGCCAACGTACGCCCCTGTGTAAGCCTTCACCCTTTCGTAAAAACCAAACATCCTGTCATGGACATTGTCATTGTTCGTGAAAACGAGGAAGATTTATATGCCGGCATTGAGCACCAACAAACGGATGAGGTCGTTCAATGCCTGAAACTTATCAGCCGACCTGGTTGCGAAAAAATCGTCCGTTATGCTTTTGAATATGCCAAGCAGTATGGTCGAAAAAAAGTAACTTGTTTTACCAAAGACAATATCATGAAACAAACTGATGGGCTTTTCCACCAGGTTTTTGATGAAATCGCCAAAGAATATCCAACTATTGAAAATGAACACTGGATTATTGATATAGGTGCGGCCAAAATGGCCGATACTCCCGAGGCTTTTGATGTAATCGTAATGCCCAATTTGTACGGGGATGTATTGTCAGATGTAGCAGCTCAGATTGCTGGTTCTGTAGGCTTGGCTGGCTCTGCCAATATTGGAGAAGAATGTGCCATGTTTGAAGCAATTCATGGTTCGGCACCGCGCCGCGCAGGGCAAAACTTAGCCAACCCTTCGGGACTTTTGCAAGGGGCAATTATGATGCTTACTCATATTGGTCAGACCGAGATAGCCGAAAAAGTACAGAATGCGTGGCTCAAGACCATGGAAGATGGTATCCATACATATGATATTTTTAAGGAAGGAATAAGCACCCAAAAAGTAGGTACGCAAGAGTTTGCAGAGGCAGTCATTGCCAATTTAGATAAGAAACCTTCCACCTTGAAAGCCGTTTCTTACGACAAAGAGACTGCCCTTAATCTGCCAAAATATACTCGTAAACCTGCCGCAAAGAAAGAATTGGTGGGGGTAGATGTATTTGTTCATTGGCCAGGTGAAGATCCTAATTTTCTAGCCGATAAAGTCCGCAATATAGCCACAAGCGCTGCAAAGCTGACAATGATTACCAATCGAGGTATTAAGGTGTGGCCAGAAGGATTCAAAGAAACATTTTGTACGGATCATTGGCGTTGTAGATTCAAGCCTTCTGAGGGTTCTATCATCACTCCTTTGGATATAGTAGAGCTCCTCAACAATGCCATAGAATTTGACATTGATGTTATCAAAACAGAAAATCTATACGCCTTTAATGGGACAGCTGCTTTCTCGCTTGGACAAGGACAGTAAACAACAATATAAACATGAAAATAGAACTTACAAAAGGTAGATTTTTGCCTAATGAAGCACTTGAATTACTAACTCAACTGGTGCATACAAAAATCCGTTTTTTGGAAATGAAAATCTCCTCAAGTAGTAGCGAGGAGGAGATTAAAATGCGCGAAAATAGGATCAAAGAATTGCAAAGAGGCTTGTACGAAGCAAAGAAACATGCCGAGTCATGTAAGGGATTAGATTTGAATGTTGTAATCGAATACTAATGGGAGAGTGAATGGTGTCAAAACAGTTGTTCTTACTTAAGAGCAACTGTTTTTATATGAGTGCTTACGCTCAATTAATCGTCAATCTCTAGAAGGTATTTCATGCCCGCAGGATTTTGGTCAATGATTTCAAAAATCTGTTGCGCATCGGCTAGAGGAGAGATTTGGGTAATCATTTCGGCTAAAGGAAGTACACCACTTGATGCCAAAGAAATAGCCTCTTCAAAATCCTCAGGCTCGTACACTCGTGCTCCAATCAATTTGATTTCGCGCCAGAAAAATCGAAATAAATCTACCGCTTTGGGTTCGGAATGAATCGCTACCATCACAATCCGCCCACGTACTTTGGGAAGTTGAGTCATGGCAGTTACACCGGCCTGTACACCCGAAACTTCAAAAACTACATCTGCCATCGCCCCGTCGGAAAAACTTTCCACTCCTTTTACTAAATCTTCTTCTATGGGATTGACTGTTTGAAACCCTAGCGATTGGATAAACTCTATACGACTGTGGTTTACCTCCGAAATAAGCACATTAGCCCCTTTCTGACGTGCCACCAAGGCAATCAACAAACCGATAGGCCCTCCGCCAATGATGACTGCATTTTCGCCAGACTTCAATTCGCCAAGACGAACATCATGACAAGCCACCGCCAACGGCTCAATCATCGCTCCCAGAGAAAGGGATAAGTTTTGGGGTAAACGGTGAAGTGTAAACGCAGGTACATTCCAGTACTGCTGCATACCTCCGGGGGAATCAATACCGATGAATTTGAGATGTTGGCCAATGTGTCGATAACCATTGTCGGCGGGCACTTCTTGCCCAGGATTCAAAGGACGAACGGTAACCTTTTCACCTACTTCCCAGTCACTTACATCTTCGGCTATTTCATCAATGATTCCCGATACTTCGTGCCCAATCACCTGAGGTATTTTTACTCTTGCGTCCATTTTGCCATGATAAATATGAACGTCGGTACCACATACTCCCACATAAGCTACTTTTAGACGTACTTCTCCTGCTTGCAGAGGTTGTTTTTCAATGGTTTTGAGCGTAAAGGAGTGGTTTCCTTCATAAAACAATGCTTCCATGATTAATTTGATTTTGGGCGTTCAATTAATTGTAATGTATTTCCTTCGGGATCCAAAAATGTCCGTACTCGCCCCCCTCCCGTAGCAGGAGAAAGCACACTCGTCCATTTGACATTATGCTTGTCTAAATAATTGATTCCCAATTCAATATCGTCTACTTTAAACGCCAGGTGCGACCATCCCAACGTTAGATTGGTACGGTTGGGGCGAGGTTTTCCGTCGTTGGGCAATATTTCGAGTATGGAGCTGTCAGGGGCTTTTAGTAACCAAATAGGACGTGGGTCTTTGAAGAGTACTTCGTAACCCAATACCTCACAGTACCACGTAGAGAGTTGTTCTACATTTTCGGCAGCTAAAGCCGGATGATCAATACCTTTCACTTTAAAATTTTCCATTTTATTTTTGGTTTAGAAAATAGAAATCCGGTTCACCTTTTTTGGGCAAACGAATAGCTTAAAACTTGACTATGAATCAATTATAAGTCTCTCTGCAGAATTTGCAGCAAATTACCTTCTATATCTAAGAGGCTCCGCACTTTACCGCCGCCAATGGCACTGCTTAATTCTCCAGCCCACGTCACTTGAAATTTATTTAAGTGTTCAATCGCTGCTACGATATCTTCTACCCGCAAAGCCACGTGCGACCAGCCAGGCGTCCAAGTCGTTCTTGCAGGCCGTGAAGTATCGTCTTTAGGCATGATTTCGAGCAGTGTCCCATCAGGAACTTTCAGAATCCAAACGGGTTTTGGATGCAAAAACACCTTTTCATACCCCAATACTTCACAATACCAATCTGCCAATTTCTCAACATTATTGGCCGCTACAGCCGGGTGGTCTATTCCGAGAACTTTCATCGTTTATTGGGTTCTTTTTAACACAAATTTTTCATTCTCATTTACAATATCCCACCTTCGGCCATGCCCCGAAACCATTGAAAACCAATTTTTATCCTTGATGTTCAATGTCCATTTTCGGGTATCGCTTTGAAGTGTGAAACTATTTTCTGTTGCTTGCAAATTCCAGTTTGTCAACAAATCAGGCTCGTCTAAGGCAATCGCATGTACCACCGTTCTTGTCGTCAATTTTTGTCCTTCTGTAAAACGAAATACCAACGCATTCCCTGATTTTCCTTCTCCCAATTGATTGGGTTCGGGATGATAAGCGTCATGTAAAAAACCATAAACAGGATACGAAAAAGAGCCACTTCCTCCATGAAAAAGTTTCATGCCCGATTGGTTCTTTCTGACGGTTAGGCAAGCTTTATCTTTCTGCCAAGTGGTATGTCCATCGCGATTATTTACAACCCAATTCCAAATAGTAGTCACGGGGTAATCAGCGCTAATTTGGTCAACTATAAACAATACGTGGCTTCCCGCCAAAATCCAAAATCTTGAAAACTCCTGAATGGGTTGCCCATAGGCTTTTCCTACTTCCGCTCCCACAACCGAAACCATCTCATTTTTGGCACAAATCAAGCGTTTATCGCCTCTTTCAATTTTTTCTCCCCCTTTGCCATTTACTATTTTTCGACGAGGAAAAACACTCTTTTGTTCTAACAACGATGCTTTTGCCAAATCTTCTTGTAATCCTAATGATTCCTTCTCTATCAAAAAGGTACAAGTATTGTGTGTTTGAGAACTACTTTCTAGTCCGTGAATGAGGTTTCGGTAACAGCTATGGCCGGGGTCGGCCAAGAGTCGTTCGTTGTTATGAACCAGAATAAAACTATTTAAATCGCCGTGCAAATGCCCCAAGCCATTGAGTAGTTCGCTACCCCCGTTGATAGCAATGATTGTTTTGCCACTCCACTCATCCCTGACAAAAGCATTTCCGTTTGAAAATGAGTTAGTTAATGACAAACTGGCCTCTTCTGGAGAAATACTTCTCGCCTCGTATGTCAATAAGGGAAGAGTCAAAAACCCCCAATCATTACGCATTCCCAATGTCGCCAAATCGTGAGGGCCTTGGTCAGGAACGGCCAAATAGTAAGTCTCAAACAACCATTTTGCCAATCCTTTTTCGGTTTCGTTTTTGCTTCGTGCAGCTATATGTAGCAACACATCGCCAGAAGGACGAAAAATAGCCGCACTGTCGTTGAAATTGGCAGCTCGGGCGCGAGGAATTTCGCCCCATCCTTCCAAAGATTTTGTATAAAACATACTGGTGGCAAACCAGTTGATTGTATTGTGTACGTCAAAAATGGGCTGTTTTAGGTAAGAATATTTCCGTAAAATAGCCTCTTTTGCAAATGTGAGTGCCAGAAGTAAGTAATTTGCATACTGCAATGATTCGCCGTAAGAACCATCTTCTTGCAGGGCATCTTGACACAATTCGAATTCGGGTAGTAGTTCACCAATGATTTGTTCCTCTTCCAAAACAACCGCCGCTACCATCGCCCCACTAAACAAAATACTGCGCCAGTTGGCTAAATGATAATTTTGGGTAAGCCATCTTCGGCAAAGTAGAAGGGCTTTATTTCTTAGTGCTGTACGGATTTCTTGTTGTTGGCTTTCGTCAAAAGCATTTTTCGCTAAATCATAAACTACCGACACACCCCACGACAAATGAGCGGTTTCGAGATGACCCGTAAAGGGGTCAGAATGGTCACGAAATTCGGGACCGACCCATTCATAAAGGTCTTTTCTTATGATATTGAGGGTCTCTTTTTGGAGCCATTGACCCAACTCTTCCGTGGGACGTAAAGCATAGCTCAAGGCGGCATCAGATAGGTATTCGGCTGCCGAATGCCACCAAATGGTAGTGGCATTGGGTCCTAACAAATTCGCCCAAGAGACACGTTCGTATACACGTTTTTGTAAAGCACCAAAAAACAACGAAATAGCGGACTGCTCATTTGTGATTTCACGCAAAATGATTGTTTTTTCGGTATCGTTCAGAAATATAGGCATCTTAAAAATAACCTCCATTTTTGACTACATCAGTAGGTTTCATCCCCGATTCGACCATTTCTCTGATTTCATCTTCTTTAAACATCAATTTTTCGGTGGCCAGCAATACATCATAGGCGATGTGTTGCGGAATAGAAATCACACCATCAATATCCCCAAATACCCAATCGCCGGGTTTGACAATAACCTCTCCCATAAGAATGGGTTTTTGGTAATGGTACATTCTAAAACGCCCCAACATACCTGTGTTTGACTTAAATTGGTGGAAAACAGGAAACCCCTGTTTAAGAATCGCTTGGGTATCTCTGATACCGTTTATCACAGCCCCTCGACAGCCCAGTTTGAGCGCCGCCATCGTCATCACTTCGCCCCATTGTGACGTAACGCTGTCGCCCGTACAATCCCATACGACCACCGCATCTTCGTGGAGCGCTTCGAGCATTTGGGCACGCATTTCAAATTCACCTTCGGTGGTAATATCGGGGCCACCTTTGACCGTAAAGGCCAAACCAGCTAGTTTCATTTCTTCCCGTAAAGGAGCAAAGCACGACGGCAAGCTGGTAGCGTGCATTTGGTAATTGAAACGTAAAATGTCGTTGACAGCTCCCGTATAAAGTCTCAAATAACGCTCGCGCATTTCGGCGACTGAAATCGGAAAAGGAGAGGGAGGACGAATCTCTTCCGCCGTGTGAGTCGTGTCCTGTGAATGATGTCCATTGGTATTCATGATATCAAAAATTTCATATTGTCAAAATTTATTTCCCTGATAAGCACATAATCAGGCTGATTCAACACAAACACAATGACACGCGCCACGTCTTCTACCTTCAAAAACTTCTCGCGTGGTACTTGACGGTCGCCCCAATAATTGCTATCGGTTGGCCCAGGATTAATGTCGGTTACTTTGATACCGAGTTTAAGTGCTTGATCAGCAAGGCCGCTGCTCAGCCCTCTTGCCCCAAATTTGGAAGCACAGTACACGGGAGCGTTGGGATTGGTGCGCTGTCCTGCCATCGAAATGACTGTCAGGATATGACCCGCCTTTTGAGGTTTCATTATTTTTAAAGCTTCTCTGTTACATAGAAAAACACCCTTAACGTTTACCTCAAACATTTGTTCAAACGTATCCAAATCGGTAGAGGAGAGGTCGGTCGTCAAAACACCAACGCCAGCATTATTGAGCAAAACATCCACTCCCCCAAACGCTTCCACACAGGCCGCAAAGCCAGCGACTACGTCGGCTTCATTTCCTACATTGCCTCTGAACGAACGTAAATTGGGGTGGCTTACTTCGTCGGCCAGTTGATACGTTCGGCTAAAGTCAAAGACCTTTGCCCCAGCTTCCAAGAGCATCAAGGCAGTAGCTTTACCGATACCGCTCGAAGCTCCCGTAATAAAGACGATTTTATTGGCTAAATAACTCATTATGAATGTTGTTTACTTTTTTTAAAATACAAGAACGCAGCTACAAAAACACAAAGGCCACCCGAAAGAAGTGCCAACTGCCCGCTAATTGTAGCGCGGGATGGCATCCCCATAATGATAAACATCAAGCCCGTAAGACCGAAAGCAATACCATACATGAGTTTGATTGCATTGGCAAAGGCATCGCTTCCTTGAGACTCCGGATTGGGTACAAAAGGAATGGTTAACTTCTTAAAAAAGGCTGCTACTTTTTGGTTGTAATTTTCATTTTTGGAAGGTACTAAGCCCGAAACGAAGAAAATAAGAATACAAACGGCGATTTCTATGAGGGTCGCAAATTCCCAACGAATGTCTTTGTTGGCGTTGAGGGCAAAACCCACAAACGTACCCACAAACAAGGTGGCTAACGCTCCCCAAGGCTGTGGTTTGCGATAAATGATACCAAATATGACCGGCACAATCATCGGAACGGCAAATATGCCTCCCAGTAATTTGTTGGCTTCAAAAGCGCCCCCAAATCCTCCCACAAACAAGGCTCCAACGGTTACGACGGTTCCAACGCCAAGGGTCATCAACCTACCCACCAAAAGTGCTTCTTTGCCACTTGCATTGGGACGAAAAGCACGTTGGTAAATATCGCGAGTAAGCACACTTGCCGTTACATTGTACTCGGCACTCAATACCGACATGGTGGCTGAAAACATCGCCGCCATCATCAATCCCATAATTCCCTCTGGCAGCAGTTTAAGACAAAGACTTACATAAGCCATTTCGGGATTGTCGAGGTCAGGAATAATCACCCGCGCAGCAATGGGCGGGAATAAAAAAATAACAGGAAAAATGAAAAACAACAATGCGGAGAAAAGCCCCAGTTTTTGACCGTCTTCTTCACTTTTGGCACTATAAAAACGCTGAATAAAAGTCCAATTTCCGCTGTAACGAATGATAATCAGCACATAATAAGCCACTAAAAACCAAGGCATTCCTTTTTCGCCGTTGGTCCAAGTCATGTTTTCAGGGATAACGGCTCTCATATTTTCCAATCCTCCCGCCGCCTGATATGAGAGTGGCACCAAAATGAGCGTGGCAATGAAAAGTATCACAAATTGCACAACATCGGTGACAATCACGGCCCAAAAACCTCCAATCACCGTATAAAGCGTTACCACTACGCCACACCCAATCACCGCAGTTTCGAAAGAAATGCCAGAGGCAGCAGTCACAAAAAGCCCGATGGCGTAGAGCTTTATCATGTCATCTAGCAATTTGAAAACAACTCCGCTCCACGAAAAAATCTGTCGGATAGAAGCATTGAAACGTGTCTCCAAAAACTCTACCGGACTGATGATTCCTGCTCTTTTCCAGCGTTTTGCAAAAAAAGCTACTGCCACTAGCGACGGAAAAACCGTACTCCAAAGCACCGTGATAGCTACTAATCCATCTTTGTAGGCGATTCCGGCATAGGCTACAAAAATCACCGTACTGAATTTGGTCATGAAGTTGCTGATTCCGCCCGCAATCCAGCTTACGCCATTTCCGCCTTTAAAATAATCATTAATATTTTTAACAAATCGGCCCATAAAAATCCCGATACCTGACATAATAATCATGTATAGGAAAATCGCCAAGTAATCAAGTGTATGCAGTTGTTTCATGATGAAAGGTGGGTTATGGGGCGTCGAGAGCGTAAAAGAATCATGTTTTTATTTTAGAGCAAGAGCACTTTTTTCAGCTACTAAAACAGGATAATCAGGCACAGGTATATTGCTCAACACAAGCCGATTACCTTCTTTTTTGATTTGTGATTTAGGAATATCATACACTTTTCCCGAAATCAAATCTACATACACGGGACTTTTAAAATTTCCGTCTATCGTGACAGTCGTTGGTTTAGGATCGTAAGTTTCGGCGGGACGAGCTTCTCCGCTCCAAAGGGTGACTAAACTCCCTTTGTTTTGTCTGTGTTGATACTGAAATGCATATACTGTAGATTGGTTGGTGGCAGGTTTTGCTTTTACCAATTCGATTTGGTCATCAAAAAGAGAGAAAACGTGTTGGGCGGCTTTATAGCTTAGTTTGGACCGTTCGATGGTTTTATCAGGATTGGTTTTGAGCAAACCTTTTGAGTTGATACCTACCATGTGGTCGCCTGCGGCATAATGAATATCGCTGATTGTAAACAGATTAGTAGCAATTCCTCTCCCATTATCACCGAGCATACGACGCAAATCCCACTTGGCTTGGGTAAGTTCTGACCAATCTTGGTCGGTCATAGCGCCAACGGTCGTGCCTTTTTTCTGAGAAGGAGCCCCATTTTCGCCCTGCATAAAAATCACTTCAGGCTTATAACTCCACACAATGGCGCGCAGTCTTTCGATGTGCGGATACGATACATCGGGATTAGGCGAATAACCATGATACGTCAGAATATCAATCAAATCAAGGGCGTTGTTTTGATAAAGGTATTCCATAAAATCACGTACAAAATTGAGGTTTGTAACGCTTGCCATTCCCAAAGCGATGAGCTGGGCATCGGGCTGAATACTCTTCACGATTTTGGCCGTACGCACATAAAACTCCCCGATTTGTTTGCCCGTATGATTGCGGTTGATGTCGGGTTCGTTCCAAATTTCCCATTGAGGAACTTGATTTTTGTACCTTGTTACCATAGCTCTTACCCAATTGTCCCAGCCTTGCAACCCTTCGGGAGAAGTCGGAATATGCCCCGCCAATTTGGCTTCGCCTCCCCCTTCATAGATTGGATTCCCGTACGACAATTCTACCCAAGGTGCCACCCCACGTGCCGCCGCATCGGGTATAATGGCATCAAGCCACGCAAAATCATAGGTCCCTTTTACTTTTTCACACTTTGACCAACCTCCCTGCAAACGGATACGCTTGGCACCTAAAGGCCCTAAATAAGTTTTATATGACTGATAGTCAGTATAGTCTCGGTCGAGGGTTTCGCCACCAATGCTCCATGTACTCTTTTTTATTTCTTTGGCATCACGGGTTTTGAGTTGCCCGATTTCTTTCCAAGTGGATTGGGCCAAAAGGCATTGTTGGGTTAAGCACAGAAACGACAAAAACAAAAGATATTTTTTCATGAGTATTTAGTAAAGATTTTGGTAAGTAGTTGAGTCAATTAAAATTTCATTTTAGGGACTTCCATATTTACATAATCTAGCCAATCTTGTCGGCTTTTAAACTGCGGAGCTTTAGTCCAACCTGCGCCTACGTAGTAAGTGATAGCTTCTCCTGATTTGGCATTGACCAATGCAAATCGTTCTTTATCAAAGGAGGTAAAGTCTTTGATTTGCTTAGGGTTTACCACGACCGTCGTACCCAATTCGCCATTTTCGGGCAAATAGGATTCCCATACAGTAAGCGTTCCCGTTTTTTTATTTTCAATGATTTCAGGGGTTTTTGCATAAGCGATACCCACCACTACAGGCACTGGTTTTTTGTCGCTGCTTTGAAAAGTACTGACCACTTTAAAAAAGTTATCGCCCATTTTCATGCTGATGACTTTCGTTTCGGAAACTTGACGGCCATCTACCTCCCAAGGTTCAAAATTCAGCTCAAAAGCAATTTCTTCTTCCGTATTTTTCAAAATACGATGTGTGGTATAAGGTGCTGAAATGTAGGGCTTGCCATTGTGCCAAATGGCCGTCCCACCATTGCCCCGGCTGTATCCAACGTGAAAAAAGTCACAGCCTTCACCTCGGTCAATGTGGTAGGGTTTACCCATTTTGTTGAGACTATACCACTTGTCAATCACGGGATAAGGCACCGATTTGGTCCAAATATCAATGCCACTGCTTACTCTATCTTTGACGGGCGGGCCATACACTCTGAAACCTACGCGGTCGTTTTCCCAGACGATATTGCCGTTGGCTTCGGGCATGTATCTTACATAAGTTTGGGGTTTACGAGGTTTGCCGAATTCGGTCACATAGCATCCAAAGCATTTTGCAGGGGGCACTTCTTTGATACCCATTTTGAGGGCCTGCGTAAAAGCCAATACTACCGGCCCGAAAGCATGGTGGTCATTGAGAATCCACTCTCTTTGGATATAATCTTTTTTGGTGCCTTTGCCCGGATTTAGACAACCACGACAGGTATTGCTCACCGAGCCGTCGGGTGCGATATAAGAAGTATAACCACTCAGTCCTTTCACAAACTGAGGCAAATACGCTTTGTCAAGGATGTTTTTTTCAATCGCGATACCAATACCGTACAGAAGCAACCCACTCCCAGAAGTTTCGATATAAGACAAGGGTTCGGTCATTTCCTGATTCCATAGCCCTTCTTGGTTTTGGTATTTTAAGACCGCTTCAAAGAAATTTTTGGCGACCCGATTTACTTCTTGCTTTTTGGGATGCGTATCGGGCAAGTCTCTCACCAGCGACGCTAACGCAAACGCGCCCCAGCCGTTTCCTCTCGACCAATTGTCTTCCGATAAAATTCCCAAACCCGTAAAACCACGCGCTTGACGAAGCAGCCCGTTGGTATCTCGTAAAATATCAAACAAAAGCAATGTTTCTTTCACCGCAATGTCAACATATTCAGGCTTTTGCATGGCCATACCTGCATACAGCATATAAGGAGTAACGGCAAAGGCGATGTCTATAAAAATCTGGTCGAGGCTGTCTTTGGCCCAATTGGCCGTCACAATGCCCTCTGAAGAACGTTTTTGGAGTTTAAACATTTCATTGGCTCGAAGATCCACTTGTTCTTTAACCGCGTCTGATTTTTTTAAATAATATAAATAAGCTGCTCCGCTGCCACCTGCTTTGTAGCTGATAAAACTGCCACGACCGTCTATTTTGCCCGTTTTGAAGTCGGCAAACAAAGCTAAAGCCTGACGGAGTGTTTGGGGGTCTTTTTGCAGCACCGCCAATTCGCTCATGCCATGCATCAACAAACTACCGGGATAAAGTCCCAAATCCGTGTCTGCTAGTGCTTTTTTGAGTACTAACGTTGCAATCGCTTCGGTACCCTTACTTTGAGTCTGTGCAAAAGCTCGCAACTCGATTTGTAAAAACGCGCTAACCAATAAAAGGATATACTTGTAATTGAATCGTTTCATGGTGTTTATTTTAAAAGTTCAACAACCTCTTGCGTGAGTTTTTCTTTTGCTTTTAGATTCATTTTCTTTTCTCCTCGATACCATGAAGCCCATTTTTCACCCTGCGTTTTCAAAGCTTGTGCTTCTCGAATAGTCTCAAACGGAAGTAATGCCTCTTGCAAAAGTTGTTTGGCTTGGGTTAGTTGGTGATGGTCTAGGGCAAGTTTGGCTTTCATCGTATGTTCAAGCCAAGTAGTCAGTGCCAACATTATTTTTAGATGAGCCAAGAAGTCGGTTTTAAAAAAGGGAGTCTGCTCCACTTTATTGGCCAGTTTTTCGGCGTTGAGTAGGGCATTTTTTTGTAACAGCACTTCTTTAAGCAAATCTTCTCGGCTCAGATTGCCCGAAGACATATCGCCCAACGACTTAGCCCATTTACTTTCTTCAGATTCCTGTTTTCTTTGTTTCAAAAGGGCTTGGTACTTGGTCGAATCTGTCAGTTGTAGTTTTAAATCATTCAGAATTCTGGTAGCCAACAGATTGGTTTGGCCGTCCATCAGAATCGGAGTATTGGATCGTGGATTGAGTCGGAAGCTGTCAAAATAAGCTTGGTAGATTTTTTGGATGGCGTCTATCTGTTTGTTATAGTATTTTCCAAACCATTGATTAGTAAATCCTTGTAAATCAAAATCGTTGAAATTCCAAAGCATTTGGGCAGAAGCATCAATCCCTAAACCAAACTCACGAATATTGGAAACATTTAAAATACAGTATTCGGTATCACCTTTTTCAACTGCCTGCTGCAATACTCGTTCGGTTTGAGCAGGCGACACAATAGGCACCAAATGCGGTCCCGAACTCCACAATTGATGATGATAGTATACCCCATATTTGTGCGTAGGAACTCGCTTGGTTTCGAAAAAATCTTGTTGCCAACGCCAGCCGGGTGAGTTATCGGCAAAAACAACAGTTACGTTTTCCGGAATTTTGAGATGCCCCGCTTGGTTCAAAGTAGAGCCTTCTGCCCATAAGGTAGTGGTAACAAGCGGGTTAGGTCTTTTATCGACTTCTTTAATCAATTGCCGCTGAAAAGCCATCGCATCTGAAATCAGCCTACCGCGCTCGGCGTCGGTTTGGGGGGTATTGGGGTCGGCCATCCACATGGGTCGGTCAGCGATGCCTCTCAAACCTATTTGCCAAATGACATTAGGGATTTTTGCCCATTCTTGGGCGTACAATCGCCACACTTCTTTTACTTTTTCGGGGTTTGAATAGTAAGAAAACAAAGGCTTGCTTCCTTCTTTTTCTTTCCAATAATTAAAGTACGTAAAAGCACTCACTCCCATTGGCTCCACGTGGTGCATCGATACATACAGTCCTCTTTTGGTAGCTTCTTTTACCAAAGCAGCTTCAGCGGGATTACGAATGTCAATAAAGCTTGCCGGAATAATCAAATTGAACCTTTTTCGCAACGCCGTTTCGCAGACTTTCTTCATGATTTCGGGGGAAACTACTTCCTGATAATAAGGATAATCTATGTTTCTTTTTCCGCCTGATTCGTACCATTCTGTAAGCAAATCTTCGTCGTTGATAAACCATCCACGGTATTTGAAAGTAGGTTTTATCGACTGATAGTCAACTTTTTTCCAAGCCAAAGTTGTTTTTTTGACCGGTTCATTGTCATTCCAAAAATACATGGGGTCTACGCCCAAATAGTGTTCGGTAAAATGATAAATGCCAAACACCGTTCCTAAATCACTTTCGCCCGTTATGAGAAGGTTTCCGTTCTGGTTTTTGAGGCGGTAAACTTCACTGTTTTTGGGCGTTGTTTGAATCAAAATAGCATTGCCTTTCTTGGGTTTCTGGCTTGTGATTTCAATGGTTTTACCCGTGATTTTTTGAATATCACTTACCAAATCTTCCACCGCCTTCCGAACTGCTTCCGATTCGGTTTTAGGCAATACAATTACCGCTTGTGTATGTAGACCGACCAACTCAAAACCTTCTTCTTTTTGACTTCGGCAAGGCAAAAAGAAGAGTGCAAATAGTAAAAGAAACAGACCCGATTTCATGAGAGAAAACTTTAAATATGGATTTTTAATACCCTGGATTTTGCTCTAATTTACCGTCTTTGTTAGCTTCAATTTCGGAAAAAGGAATCGGAAATAAAGCATGAAAATCTTGGATATTGCTTTTGTTGAGCGGGTTGTATTTCCGAACCCTCTCCACCAATTTACCCATTCGAGAAAGCGTAACCCGACGATCTTCTTCAAATACCAACTCACGAGCTCTTTCATCCAAAATATAGTCGAGGGTTACTTCGGCGGGTGTGACGGGAGTCGCTTTGGCTCTATTTCTAACTACGTTCAAATCATCGGCTGCTTTTTGGGTATCTCCCTTTAAAAGATAGGCTTCGGCCCGCAAAAAATAAGTCTCAGGCAAGCGAATCATGTACATATCACGGTAGGTTGCGCCCGCCGTGGTTTTGAGCGTAAGTTTGGCGGCATCTTGCATCAGTCCGGCAGGGTGTTGACCGGGAGTAGTCACTTTCGAAGGATAAGGATACCATCGCCAGCCTTGTGCGAGCCAGTTGTTGGCGGGAAAGTCAATCAAGCTTTTCCCAAAGTATTTGGTAGATGCTGGATTAGTGTAAATAAAGTCCCGTACAATATTATAAGAAGAGGTTCGGATATCGGTCGATGTTACTTTTCGGTTGTCTTTTTTAGGATCCAAACCCCAAATTTCGTACGTCCAATAATCGGTAGGTTGAACAAAAGCCACTCCTCTGCCTCCGCTATTGAGGGTCGATGCCGATAGATTATCGAGCAAAGCGGGCCTTCCATCGGGGTCAACAATCGAAAATACCGCTGGTGATACCACACGTTCGAGGTTATTTAAAGCCCCTCCCGTCGAAGCAAGGCCACCTCCTATCACATCCAATTCGTACTGTATTACCCAAATCGACTCTGTATTACCTGCTTTTCGGTTTTGGTTTCCTACTCGAAACAAATCATAGAAAACATCCCCGGACTGGGTTCTTAAGCTTCCAAATCGTTCGGTCATGAGCTTTAAACCCGAATTTTGAATCACTTCGGTAGCCGCTGCGATGGCCTTGTCGTAGTCTTTGAGCGTGATGTAGGTTTCGGCAAGTAAGTGATTGGCCACAGCTTTGTTGAGTTTACCATCTTCGGCGGCAGTGAGAGCGGGTAGATTGGCCGCAGCATCGGTAGCATCTTGAATAATTTGCTTAAAAATCTCCTCTCTAGGCGCTCTGGTAAAATCACTTTTAGGTGATGATGCTTCTTCCGTAATCAAAGGGACAGCCCCATATAGATAAACGAGCTGTTTATAGGCCCAAGCTCGAAACAACTTTGCTTCTGCGGCAACTACCTTTTGACGAGCCTCACTTATACTCGATTGGGGCAATCTCGAAATAATCGTATTGGCATTGGAAATGATTTTATACCAGCTCGTCCAATGGTACCTCGGAATAGTGCCTTGTGGAGTAATCGCCGCGGCATAATTACCGATGCGAGTCGCCGCTTCTAAACGGGCATTGAAAGCAATATCGGTTCCTAATACTTCCGAATAAAAGTCAGCGCCTCCATTGACACTATGAATTGCTCGTACTTTGGCATACAAGTCTGTAAGCGCCGCACTGAAATTAGACTCAGTAATAAATGAGTTTTCGGGACTATAAAAATCCTTGGGGATTTCTTTTAGAAAGGTGTCTTCGTTGCAGCCAAAATTTACTATCATGGCACCAGCCAAAAGACACGTTTTTATGATTTTGGATGTCATGGGATTCATAGGTAAGGATTATTTAAAAAGAAAAATCAAGTCCAATACTGTAAGATTGCATCACCGGGAAAGGCTGCTGAGAAGATACGCCTTGGCCAGTTTCGGGATCCCAACCTTCCCATTTCGTAATTGTGAGCGGATTTTTGGCACTCACAAAAAGCTTTACACTTTGGGCATTTAGTTTTTTTAACCAATTACTCCCTACGGTATATGACAGTGAGACATCCTGTAGTCTGACAAAATTTCGTTGGAAGTAAGCCCTTGCTGCCGTTACGGGAGTACCTACCCACGGATTGGCATATTTGGCGTCAGGATTGCGGGGCGACCAATAATCGGCAAAATTGAACATATTGGAATTGGTCGCATTTCCTTTGGTATTGTTATAACCCGTGAGATGATTAGCGGCCAAATACCCATTTTTTCCACCCTGAATCGAATTGATGAACACTCTGAGCGTAAACTGCTTGTAGGAAAATGTATTTTGGATTCCAAACAAATAAGCAGGTTCGGTTTGTCCCAAAATCGCGCGGTCGTCGGCAGCGGTAATTTTACCGTCATTGTTTTGATCTTTTATTTTATAACTTCCCGCTTCAAATCCAGCTATTTTTTCATCATTTAAGCCATAAACACCCTGTGTTTGGTAATTGTAAATTGTGCCAATGGGCCGCCCAATAAACAGTCCACTCGCCACTAGGTCATCTTCTTTACCGTCGTTGTTAAGGTCCTCCCCCAACAATCTCACAACTTTGTTTTTATTGCGTGTGAAATTGACCGTTACATCCCAAGTTAAGTCTTTGGTTTTCACAGGCACACCATGCAGCATAAACTCAAATCCACTATTATTCAATTCACCAATGTTGGTCAATACACTCGCAAATCCTGAGGTTTGAGGTAGCACTTTTGACCACAATAAATCGTTGGTAGTGGAGTTGTAATATTCGACATTACCGTCAATTCGGCTATTGAAAACCGTAAAATCGGCTCCGATATTAATCCCTCTGGTACGCTCCCACCGCAAATCTTTGTTGGCCAATGTACTCACTGAGCGCCCAATAAAAGTGCCACTACCATCCCCAAAAACGTACTTTGAAGCATCTTCTGCTACTACCCGCGCCAAAGAACTATACCGTGCCACCTTATTACCATTTTCGCCATAACTCCCTCTTATTTTTAGGAAGTCAACAAAAGGCACTTTAAAGAAACTTTCTTCCGAAATCACCCACCCAAAACCCAAAGAAGGAAAAATACCCGTCTTGTTGTTTTCGGCAAATCCACTAAAACCATCGCGGCGTACAGTAGCTTTCAATAAATATTTGCTACCGTAGTTGTAAGCTACGCTTCCCATTTGATAGAGCAAGGCCTCATCCCAAGCTTCCGAATCAATCTTCTGGATTTCGGCCAAAGCCAAGTTGTTATAAGAAAGATTCAAATCCGAAAAGCCCGTACCTGTGGCGCTAGTGCGGTTGTATTTTGCGGTGTTATATCCATAAACCGCCGTGGCGTTGATATTATGTTTGCCAAAAGTCTTGGTATAATTGAAGATATTGTCGAGCGTTTGCTCATATTGAGTTGCATCATTTTTGAAGGCTTCGCCCGTCCGACCAGCATTGTAAGGGTTAGAAGAGTACGTTTTAAAATACTTAAGGTTATGACCAAAGTTGATGCGGTAACTAAAACCTGGCAAGCTAGGAATGCGGAAGATACTGTAAAAATTGCCAACCAAACGATTTTGAACTTCATAATTATCTGATAATGTAGCCAAAAAAGGATTGACATTCACGTCTCCCATTGGATTGATAACATACTCGCCGTTGTCGTTGGTGGGTTTTATTAGTGGGCTTGTCGTGATGATATTGTTCATGCTAGGCGAATCTCCCGAAAAATCAGTAAACGAACCCGAAGTATTGACGCCCAGCGTCAGCCATTTTGTAACCTCTGTATCCAAATTGAGACGTATGGTATAGCGTTTGTAATCATCATTTTTGATGTAACCTTTCTCTCCTGTATATCCCGCCGACAAAAAATAAGTCGTCGTATTAGAACCTCCCGATACACCAATCGAATGATTGTTGAGTAAAGATGGCTGTGTGAGAGCACCAAACCAATCAAAGTTGTTATCAGTGGTAGAGCCGGCCATATTGGGCGGTAAAAAATCAGAATTAGCAAAAGTCCAAGCTGGATTGGGGTCAGTATAACCCGAAGCAGCTGTGTAAGCATTTCGGTATTCAATGTCTCGAGCTTTCTGTAAAAACTCTTCTCTGTTTAGCAACCTTGCTTTTACAGTGGGCGAAGAAACCGCATAACTTCCTGAATATGAAATGGTTGTTTTTTGGGCAGTACGACCCGTTTTGGTGGTCACCAACACCACACCATTTGCTGCTTGGGAGCCATATACGGCTTTACTGCTTGGATCTTTGAGTACATCCACACTTGCCACATCCGCCGGATTAATATCCGAAAGACGACCACTAAAAATGATTCCATCCACAATAATCAAAGGAGCCGTACTACCATTGAGTGTAGAGGTACCCCTAATATTAATCGATGCCTCTTGTCCGGGACGATTGGTCTGACTAATGGTCAATCCTGGCAAAGCTCCTTTTAGAGATTGCAAAATACTCACATTGGGGGCTTCTCTAAAAGCTTCCAAATTGGCCGATGCAATCGCTCCTGTCAAGTCTTTTTTCTTCTGCGTACCATACCCAACCACTACCACTTCGTTGAGTAAACGATTGTCGGTTTTCATCGTAATTGAAAGCGACGTCTGACCATTTACTGGGATTTCTTGAGAGGTATATCCCACAAACGAAATCACCAATACGGGATTGGTACCCGTAGTTTTGACCGAAAACAAGCCATTTGCATCGGTAGAACTGCCATTGGTAGTACCCTTTTCGACCACGTTTACACCCGGTAATTCTTGCCCATTTTCATCGACAATTTTACCCTTAATACTCTGCCCAACTGCCGTACCAACCCACAGCATAAGGATTGCACAGAGCCATTGAGTTTTCTTAATCATAAAGGTTATTTTCATTGGTTTAGAAATTATACTTTATCATTGATATATTTTACTATCATAATGCAATATTATTTGATTATTGATTAGATGTCAATATTTTTGTCAAAATATATTTTTTAATTGTAATTTATTAAGAATACGTACTTGAAATTGTACAATATAGATATTAACTATTAATTAAAAATCACCTTTTTAACTCCAAAAAGTTACAAAACATGATTTTTCGTCTATTCCTCAAAAGAAAAACAGCAAACGATAATTACTCTAAAAAAAATTAATTTTTACTCTAACAATAATCAACTATGATTGTAAACCAACTTTTTGATTTATCTGGCAAAACGGCGCTTGTGACCGGATGTAAACGAGGTATTGGCAAAGCGATGGCGATTGCTTTGGCAGAAGCAGGTGCAGACATCATTGGCGTGTCGGCGTCGTTGGAATTAACCGATAGCGACGTAGAAAAAGAAGTGCGTGCCTTAGGAAGAAACTTCAAAGCGTATCAATGCGATTTTGCCAACCGCACCGACTTGTATCGCTTCATCGCCGAAGTCAAATCTGGTTTCCCTTGCATTGATATTCTTATCAACAACGCCGGGACAATTTTGCGTACTCCCGCCGAAAATCACTCTGATGACTATTGGGATAAAGTCATCGAAACCAATCTCAATGCGCAGTTTGTACTAAGCCGGGAATTTGGGAAAGAAATGGTAGCCCGCAGAGCGGGAAAAATCATCTTTACTGCCTCCTTACTTACGTTTCAGGGAGGAATCACGGTACCGGGCTATGCCGCTAGCAAAGGCGCAATTGGGAGTTTGGTAAAAGCCTTAGCCAATGAATGGGCTAGCAAGGGTGTGAATGTCAACGCTATTGCACCGGGCTATATCAGTACAGACAATACAGAAGCGCTACGCCAAGACTCCGAACGAAGTAGCTCTATTTTGGCTCGTATTCCTGCTGGGCGCTGGGGTAATCCCGAAGATTTTAAAGGAATTACGGTATTTCTAGCTTCCGAAGCCGCCAATTACATACACGGCAGCATCATAACCGTAGACGGCGGCTGGATGGGGCGCTGAGTCCCTTATCAGCCCAAACAGTAGTTCAAACAATAGTTTTGGCTGCAAATAGTTGTTTTTGCGGCCAAAATTTAAATGAAAAATAATACAAGGCAAGCTTCGTATATATTGTAAGGGTCAGGTCACTCTATTTCTTTGAAGCCGTTGCATAAAATTTTTGCGTATACACACCTTATTAACTCGCTGATTTACAGACAATAGCGATTTAAAAACAACTATTAACAATTGCTTTGATTCTTAATTGTGAAATTTTTATCCTAAAATTGGCCATATTTACTCTCACAATCATCAAGTATGGTACAGGTTATTATCAAAGCATTTGATATTTTAGAGATGGTTGCTCAACGCAACGGCCAAGCAGTTTCGCTACCCGAAATCGCCGAGGGACTTCAAATCAACCAAGCAACCACCGCCAATATTATCAAAACCTTGGTAGCCAAAAATTATTTGGAACACATTGGCAAAAAAAAGGGCTATCGTCTAGGACCGATGGCTTACCAATTGACAAATGAAGTGGCTTACGGGCAAGATATCGTGAATGCTGCCAAAGAACCAATGGAGCAACTCACCGCTAAAATCAATGAATCTTGTATACTGGGTACACTCCGAAATTACAAAAGATACATCTTACACATGGTCAATAGTAATCAAGACATTCAAGTCAGGATTAAGTCTGAGCGCAATGTGTATGAAACTGCCAGCGGGCGTCTGCTCCTTGCTTATCTCTCTGAAAAAGAAAGAGAGAGGTTTTTGGCTCACAATGGACTGCCCGATAAAGCCTTTTGGGAAGAAGCCTCCACCAAAGAAGGGTTGCTACAAGCCTTGTCCAAAATCAAGGAAGAAGCTCTCGCCATGACTCACTTCAAACACACGCATTTGGTGGGCTTTGCGATGCCAATCATTGTCAATGGGCAAGTGATTGCAGGTCTTAGCATTTTTTTACCAGAATATCGTTTTTCGGCTTCCAAAAAGAAAGAAATCATTCAGTCTATGCGCGACACCGTCGCTACGATCAATCGGAAGCTTATGGCCTAAGCCATCGCAGAAAATAAAGTTTTAGGGTTAATATTGACAGTATGGATACTTTTCTCTACTTTGAGTTCTGTCTTGCCTTTTAGAGCAAGTTGGGTAAACGTTTATGAAAAATCAATCTAAAAAAACATGAAAATTGGAATCGTTGGTGTTGGCAACATAGGTGGTGCCGTAGCCAAAATTTTTGCCAAAGCTGGTCACAGCGTTATTCTTTCTTGGTCTAGAAATCCCGAAAAATTACAACAACTCGCCGCCGAATTGAGTCAGTATCAATCTGCCGAAGTAGGCACACCTGCCGAAGCAGTTCAGAAAGCTGATGTGGTAGTCTTATCGGCAAAATTTGCAATCATGGATGATATGCGCAGTGAAATGGGTGACGTCACGGGCAAAATCATCATTGATACCAACAATCAATATGATATTGTATTGCCCGAAGGAAAAAGTGCCGCCCAAGAAGTACAAGAGCGATTTGAAGGCGCTACAATCGTCAAAGCATTCAATACGCTGTATTTTGAGTTTTTACTTTCCAAAGGTTTTGCCTCTCCTCGCTTCATCATTCCTATCTCTAGTGACGACGACGCAGCCAAAGCGCTTGTATCACAATTGATTGAAGAAGTGGGTTTTGATGCCTATGATTTGGGGGGACTCGAAAATGTATTTGCGCAAGAGGTGACAGGACCTCTCTACAACAAACTCTTGACAAGCGAGCAAGCTGATGCATTGCTAAATGCCTAGTCACAAACGCTACCGACGCTGAAAACGTCGGTAGCGCACTAGTCTTGTGACATTTTTTTAGATATTCTTTTCTTCTCGCTGCTCACAATCCACATCGTTTCCCAGCTAAACTTCACTCTTTCGGAATCCTCCAATAGCTTGTAAAAGCAATAATGGCTTTGATAAATAGGCTCAAGACTATCTTTGTTTGCCTCCCCCTACACAATTTGTTTTTCAGAAAAACTTCATCTATTTGCACTCATAATACCAAAATTTGAGAATAAATGCCAAAATAGTGGAAAAAGATGCCAAAGTATTAAAACTAATTCTTTAGAAAATACTATTTGTTTGCATTCTGTGAATAAAAAACAATGCACCGAGATAATCCTTCCCCTTTATCTCAAAAATTTTATTTTAAAGGTTAAAAGTAGATTTAAAGCCAATCTGATTTTCGGATTGGCTTTTTAGTAAGTAATCATACTGGTATATAAGTGAACAATCCTAGGATGTTTTCTACATAAAATTTAACTTTTCCCTACTTTTGTACATTCTTAATCTAATCATAAAACGGTGAGCATCGCACAAATAGCTGACGAAATCTTATGGCATCGCCTCAAACAAGGTGATAAAGCTGCTTTTTCGGAGCTTTTTGAACGTTATCATGCTTCTCTGACGGTTTATGGAAATTCATTAATGTCGCATCCAGAACGAGTGCAGGATTGTGTTCAAGATGTGTTTGTGGATGTGTGGCTATATCGTCACGCGCTTAGCGAAACAGTGGTCGTAAAAGCATATCTACTTTCAAGTGTACGCAAACGAATTGCGCGTCTTTATCAGCGTGATAACGTTTTTCGACAAACCACCTCTTTGGAGTCCCTTGAGTTTTTGCTTGATTTTTCGGTAGAAGAGCAGTTGATTGCGGATGAAGAAACCGCTACCCAAGTATCACAACTCAACCGCCTTATCAACAACCTCCCTGCGCGCCAAAAAGAAGCGATTTATCTTCGATTTCATCAAGGACTTAGTATTGAACAAATCGGCGAGATGTTAGATATTAATTATCAGTCGGTTACTAATTTGCTTCACCGAGCGATTCAGCATCTGCGCAAAGCATGGAAGGGCGATTTGACCCTCCTAGCCCTCTTCATTTATAGAATGCTTTAATTTTTTCAAAAAAAAATACCATAAACTGAGTATCGTCCCCAAAAGCTGTCCTCTCTGTTTCTGAAACCCTTTTTCAGATGCAAAAGCGTGACCAATACCATACCATAGAAGATTTTTTAACGGATGTATCTTTTCAAAGATGGATTCGGGAAGGAGAAAATGACGAAAATTGGGTCGAATGGAGCCTCGAAAACACACAACGGGCTAAGTTGGTAGAAGAAGCTCGTTTGTGGATTTTGGCGACTGCTGTACCTATTCCACCTAGTAATCTTACCCAAACCGCTTTACAAAATACTTGGGATAAAATACAGTTGAAGGAAAAAGAATTGGAACCCACTTTTATAGCTTCTTCTAATAGACTTTGGTGGTGGAGCGCGGCGGCTATTGTGATTGTGGGTTTAGGCATCGGATGGGTATTTTACCAACAAAATAAAACCAAAGAATCACTGTTGACTTACTCCGAGCTAATCAGTCAGACCGCCGAGGGACTTATCGAACAAACCAACAATACCAATAAGCCACAGCTGATTACTCTGTCTGACGGAAGTTCGGTGTTATTGTATCCTAAGAGTAAACTGAGCTATCCCAGAAGCTTTGCGGGGAGCGAGCGTAAAGTCTTCCTTTTGGGAGAAGGATTTTTTGAAATTAGTAAAAATCCCAAAAAACCATTTTTGGTTTTCTCAAACGAAGTAGTCACCAAAGTAGTAGGAACGAGCTTTCGCATCAGGGCATTTTCAAATCAACCAAATATTGAAGTGACTGTCAAAACAGGGCAAGTCAATGTAGAATCTAATGACTTGATAACCAAGTCAGAAAAGAAAAGTGTGACCTTGCTACCCAACGAAGGAATCCGTTTTTTGAGACAAGGGCTGTCTTTTGAAAAAATGGCTACGCTTCCTAACAAAGATATGTCTGCGCCCTCAACCTATGAGATTGAACAAGTCAATTTTGAGTTTTCGGATACGCCCGTTTCCCAAATATTTGCCATCTTAGAAGAAGCTTATTTGCTAGAAATTGATTTCCCCGCAGAGAAGTTAAAAGACTGCTATCTTACAACTTCCCTGCAAGACCAACCTCTCCCCGAAAAACTCAAAATTATTTGTGAGAGTCTTGGCAAAAATACCCGTTATGAAATGAACGGAAATCAGATTATTATTTTATCCAATGGTTGTAACTAAATCCAATCTGCCTATGTATTGATTATTAGAGCTTTATCTAAAAACAAAAAGCGCCGAAATGCTGCTACATATTCGACGCTCAAAGGTTTCCCCTGCTATGTTTCGTAGACATACCCTCTGCTAAGGGTAAGGGGCTTGCTTTTGCCAATACCACCGTAAATAGTACCAACTAAAACAATTCAAAAGTATGAAAAAAACATTGACCCACAAACGGTTATTGTATAGAATCGTGCAAACGTCCCTTTTACAAATCTTCATAGCTATTCTTTTTTCGGGCATTACCTTGGCAACTCCCGTCAAAGGGCAAGAAATGCTTGAACGCAAAGTATCTATTCATGTATCTGACTTACCCCTTGGGCAAGTTCTCAAATCGCTCGAAAAATCGGCTCAGGTTAAGTTCTCCTTTAACTCTAGGACTTTGAACCTTAATCAAAATGTTTCGGTAAATGCGACCAACGAAACACTCACCACTATTTTAACAAAAATCCTTAAACCATTAAATATTAGCCACATACAGGTCAGCAATCGGATTGTATTAAGAAAAGAAGAAGCCCCTAAAGTGGGCTTATTGGAGGAACCAACGCTCCCTACTATCATCCTGCCGCTCGACCACAGTATCACGGGTACTGTCACTGACGAAACTGGAATGGGTCTACCCGGAGTAAGTGTATTGGTGAAAGAGACGGGTTCTACTACTCGACAACGAGGCACTACTACCGACCCTAACGGGAAGTATAAAATTGATATTCCTGATGGCGATGTGTTTTTGGTTTTTTCTTTTGTAGGATACCTTCCACAAGAGGTTCAAGTGGGTAATCAGACTCAAATCAATGTTTCGCTCAAAGTAGACACCAAAACTCTCGACGAAGTAGTAGTAACGGCTTTTGGTATCAAACGCGAACAAAAAGCGTTGGGCTATGCTTCACAAAAAATTGGCGGAGAACAGCTATCGTCGGTCGGGAATGCCAGTATTCAAAATTCGCTCCAAGGCAAAGCGGCGGGCGTTCAAGTACGATTGAGTAGCGGTATGCCTGGGCGTCCGGCTCAAATCAATATCCGGGGTTCTCGTTCGATTACGGGTTCCAACGAGCCTTTGTACGTCATTGATGGTTTGCCAGTAGCGGCGGGAAGTCGTTCGATTGATTTCAATCCTTCGGATGTCGAATCTATGGATATCCTGAAAGGCCCAGCGGCGGCGGCCTTATACGGGGTGAGAGCCTCCAATGGTGTCATTGTAATCACCACCAAAAGTGGCAAAAATGCCAGCAGAAAGCCAGTCATTACTTTTGAATCACAATTTGCCCAAGACAAAGTAAGTTTTTTGCCAAAACTTCAATACGAATATGCCCAAGGAAACAACGGGGTTTTTGACCAAAATGCGCTGTTTGCTTTTGGACCAAAAATCAGTTCTATCGGTACTTATACCAATTTGTTGGGTGAACAAGAGCAAGCCGCTTCGTACCGAAATATGGATGATTTTTTTGGGGTAGGAAGTACATTTAACAACAATCTTGAAATAGCTCAAGGTGGGAGTTTTGGTAACTATGCCATTGGGATTGGCCGAACCGCCCAAACAGGAGTCATTGACAAGACGGGTTTGCAACGAACCAATGTAAAGTTTAATGGTATGATGACGCCCTTTACAAAATTTAAAATTGGGTTTTCGCTCAACTACGCCGACATCAACGTCGATGATTTTCCGGACGAAGCGGGCAATGTGGCTTTTTTCCGAACAGTGTACGAAACGCCTGCTTCTTACAACTTAAAAGGCAAACCCTTTGCAACGGCTACCAATCCTTATCAACAAATTTTGTTTAGGGCGGCTCAAAACAACCCTTATTGGATTCTTGAAAACAATTTTAGAAATAGCCGCACGAGCCGCACGTATGGCAACTTATTTTTAGAATATCAGTTGGCGAAAGGTCTAAAAGCTACTTATCGGGTAGGTTTGGATAATTTTAACACCAAACTAGAGCGTTATGACGAATTGGGTACGGGACCGACGGGGAGAACCACCCCGCCAAGCGGAGGGCAATTTGTGCTTCAAAACCAACAAGAAAGCCAGTTGAACTCCAATTTTTTCTTAAGCTACGATACCAATCTTACGTCTGATTTGGTACTTAATGCCATCGTGGGAAACGAGCTTTTTGACATAAGACGCGCCAACAGCTCCACCAATAGTTCCAATTTAGTATCGGGTGATTGGCCCAGCATCGCCAATGGAACTACTATTACATCAAACAACAGTAAAAATGCCCAAAGAGTAGTTGGGTTTTATGGCAACGTAAACCTGGGATTTAAGGAGATGCTTTACCTGAACCTCTCGGCTAGAAAAGATTACGCTTCCAATTTACCTTCTGGCAATCGTTCTTTTTTGTATCCTTCGGCGGGTTTGAGTTTTGTGCTCACGGAAGCTGTTCCTTCTTTACAAAATCTATTTACGTTTGCGAAGCTTCGGGCCAATTATGCAGAAGTGGGGCAGTTGGGACAGCTTTTTGTGAACGGAGTGGGATATTCGGCAGCCAATCCAGGCTATCAATTTCCACTCAATGGAGTTGCTGGTTTTTTACCTAGCAGTACGAGCATTAGTTCTACCCTACGCCCTGAAAATACCCGCAGTGTAGAACTAGGAACAGAATTGCGTTTTCTAAAAAACCGAATCAGTTTTGATTATACCTATTTTAGAAGTCTTTCAGATGGGCAAATTTTCGGCATCCCGCTTCCACCTTCTACAGGTTTTAGTAGTCAGGTCAACAACGCTGGAAAAATGCTTTCGAGAGGACACGAGGTAATGGTACGCATCACTCCTCTCAAAAATCCGAACTTCAATTGGGACCTAAATATCAATTTTTCAAAATATAAAACCACTATTGAAGAGCTACCTGGTGGATTGAGCCGAATCGAACTTTCTAATGCCAGCGGAGCCGTACGGCTCGTAGCCGAAAAAGGACAAGTCTACCCTTCTTTCTTTGGGTCAACTTATCAGCTCGACCCTGCTTCGGGGCAGCGCGTGATGAATTCTGCCAACGGTTTTCCCTTGGTAAATCCCGTTTCCCAGATTTTGGGCACGCCTAATCCTGACTTTGAATTCAATTTTATTAACAGCCTTCGTTATAAATCTTTTCAGCTAGGTTTCCAGATTGATTGGAGAAAAGGAGGATTGTTTTTCTCGCAACTTCAAGCCGAATCTCGTACGCGTGGTTTGTCGGTTGAAACACTCGATAGAGACCAACAAAAAGTGATGCCTGGCAAAAAAGGGAGATTTGTCAATAGTGATTTGGTCATTGAAGGCGACAACGATATTGCCATTTACAAAACCAATCCCTATTGGGCGGCGGTCAATACAATCACAGCTGCCAACCTCGACGATGCTTCTTTTGTGCGGTTAAGAGAAGTAAACTTTAGTTATGATTTACCAACAACGGTTTTCAAAAAAATTGGCTTATCAGGCGCAAGTGTTTTTTTAACAGGACGAAATTTATTCCTGATTACCAAGACATTTGTAGACCCAGAATTAAACATGACCAACACGTTATCGGGCGCAAGTACTGGCAACTCAGTAGGTATTGAATGGTACCAACAACCCCAAACCCGCAGCCTTGGCGGAGGTATTCGGTTGAAGTTTTAGTCCAACTCAAAAAAGATTTTCGATGAAAAAGACCCTATATTTTGCTACTATTTTGGCTTTGGTCAGCACTGCTTGTTCTGATAGCATTTTAAATAAAATCGATACCAATCCAAATGTCATCTCCGACGCTCCTTTAAATACCCTGTTGCCAGCAGCCCAAATGACTACTTTCCAGCGGGTGGTGAGTCCGGTTTCTATTCTTTCGGGCTATACTTCGGAGCATACCAATTTTACGGGCGTCAATACTGCTACCAAATTACAAGTAGGCAGTGGCGGAACTATCTGGAACAATGGCTTCTTGGCTATTCGCTATTTCAATGATGTACGCGACAAAGCTGATAAACTTCAGCGTCCGGGGTATTCGGCCATTGCCGACATCATGTCGGCTTATACCTTATCTCTTTTGGTGGATGTTTTTGGCGATATTCCTTACAAAGAGGCAAGTAGAGAGGATATTATCCAACCTAGTTTTGATAAAGCCCAAGACTTATATGGCGAAATGCAAAAACTCCTAGATAGCGGCATTCAAAAATGTGATCAAGCATCTGCTGCTACGAGCCGTCCCGCCAATGACGACCTTGTTTTTAAGGGTAATATGACCTTATGGAAAAAAACAGCTTGGGGACTGAAAGCCCGTTTGCACAATCGCTTGAGCAATGTTTCGGCACAAGAAAGCGCCAATCAGGCTATTTTGGCTATCAACAATGCCTTTGCACCTACCGAAAATTTTACGGTATCGGCCTATCAGAGCAACCCTGAAAATGCGAACCCTATCGCCAACAATTTCATGAATGCCGCTACGATTGTGGTTGCCGATGGTATTGTGACCGCCATGAAATCATTCTTGGAACACAACGAAGAAGTGGTAGCAGATCCTAGAGCCAATATTTGGTTTACCAAAATAGGCAACAAAGTAGTTACGCCTCCTACAAGCCGAGGGAATACCGACGTAACCATCAACGGAACGCTTTATTCCAAACCTTTATATTTACAAAATCGCTCTTCTCCCCTACCCTTACTGACTTATCCAGAGCTAAAGTTTATCGAAGCCGAAGCACAATTGCGGTTGGGCGACAAAACAAAAGCCTACGATGCTTATCAAGCAGCAGTACGCTCAGCGATGAGTCAAGCAGCGATTTTCAATGCCGCTGCTACTCTTACAAGTACGCAAATCGACAGCTACCTCGCTCGACCCAAAGTACTCATGGGAGCCGATAAACTTACTTTAAAGGATATCATCAATCAGAAGTATATTTTCTTGTTTGTTTTTCAAAGTCAGGAAGCGTATAATGACGTCCGTCGTACGGGGCTTATCTCGCTCAACGACCCTGATGGCACAGCCAAACGTTTGCCCTATCCTGTGGATGAAATTTCACGCAATGCCAATGCGCCCCAAGTGTCGGATCAAAATACAGTTTATCAAGACAATGCCCGTTTGTTTTGGGCAAAATTGTAAACAATTGACCTATCCACTGGGAAAAGCTTTGATGGTTTTTCCCAGTGAAAACCAATATTACTGATGAAAAAAATCGTCTTCCTTTTATTGTTTTCCCTATCCCTTTTTGCCCAGCCCAACCGCACCGACATCGTCATTTATGGAGCTACTCCTGGAGGGATTTTTGCGGCAATCAACGCCGCTCGACAAGGACACAGCGTAGCCTTGGTAGAAGAGTACAAATACGTCGGCGGGCTGATGACAGGCGGCTTGTCGTTTACGGATTTTATCTCTTTAGAAGGACTCAGCGGCACCTTCAACGAATACCGATTTAGGGCATTGGCCTATTACGAAAACAAGTACGGCAAAAACTCAACCCAAGTAAAAGAATGCTACTTTGGAGTCAATGCGGAACCTCATGTTACTTTGCTGATTTTCAATCAAATGCTGGCTGAACTTCCTTCTATTAAAGTCTACACCCAACATCGGATTGTGAAAGTTGCTACTACCAAAACGAAGCAAGTGCAAACCAAGATACAAACGGCGACTTTTGTTAATTTGGTGGATAATAAACCCCTTTCAATTTCAGGTAAGGTTTTTATTGATGCTACTTACGAAGGGGATTTGGCCGTAGCGGCAGGCGCTCAATATTGTATCGGTCGCGAATCAAGAGAAGAATTTTGTGAGCGTTTTGCGGGGCATATTTTCTCAAAAAGCGGACAAATCCTTCCCGGAAGTACGGGTGAAAGTGACAAAAAAGTCCAAGCCTATAATTTCCGTATCATCATGACCGACTCCGCCGCGAATAGTCGGAAAGTCGAAAAACCACTCAACTATAATCGTGAGAAATACTTACCTATTGCATCGGTTTTTAAAAGTGGAAAAGTAAAAAAAATATTTACTCAAACCCCCGACGGAATCCTCCGAGTACAGCCCATTGCCAATCGCAAAGCAGACATTAATGACATCAAAAATGCTCCTGTAAGAATGTCGTCTTTAGGCGAAAATTATGATTATCCTGATGGAAGCCCTGAAACAAGAGCCCGTATCATCCAAGAGCATCGAGCGCATATTTTGGGAATGATTTACTTTTTACAAAACGACGAAAGTATTCCGCTCGAAGCTCGAAAAGAAGCGCAAGCATGGGGATTGGCCAAAGATGAATTTATGGACAACGACAACTTCCCCAACCGACTCTATATCCGCGAAGCCCGCCGTATCATGGGCAAAGTAGTTTTTACCGAAAAAGACACTTATCAAGCGCCTAGTTCGATACGAAGCGTACTTAACGCTAACACCGTCGCCATCTGCAATTATTCTCTGAATTGTCACGGGGTTTCGGCGCCCGGTCCTTTGTATGCCGACATGACCGAAGGGGATTTTAATTTTACACCCCAACCATTCCAAATTCCTTATGGTGTGATGCTACCCCATCATTTTGAAAATCTGCTAGTACCAGTTGCGATTTCGTCGAGTCATGTAGGTTTTTGCGGTATTCGGCTTGAGCCTACTTGGTCGGCTTTAGGACAGGCGGCGGGATTGGCCGCTCATTTGAGTCTTAAAAATGGAGGTAATGTGACTGCCGTAAATGTTCCTGAATTACAGTCTCTTTTGTTAAAGCAAAAATCTAAACTCATCTATATCAGCGATATAGACGAACAGTCGCCTTATTTTGAGGCCGCTCAATATTTTGGAATGAAGGGCTTTTTTCATGACTTATATCCTTTGGAAGGAATTCAAATCAAGCCGCGTGTTATTCACAAATTGCAATATTCGGATGCAATGAGCTATCATAATATTGAGCCAGAAAAAACCCTTGATGAAGCCTTAGCAAAAAATTGGATCAAGAAATTACCTACCACCCACCAAGCCAAAGCCGCTGCTTTGTACCAAAACCAATCGTGGAAACGTGGAGAATTTTTAAAAGCTCTTTACCAACAAAAACCATAAACCCATGCCAAAAAGAAGAGATTTCCTCAAAGCTGGTGCGGCTTCGGCACTAGCCTCCTTGCCCTCATGGGCCAACGAATATACTCCTCTGGACGATAAAAAAACCGTCAAAGAACCCCTACGGGAGATTCCTATCGTGAGAGAAACCGATGTCATCGTATGTGGTGGCGGGCCTGCTGGTGTGGGAGCGGCTTTGAGTGCAGCGCGTAGCGGTGCCAAGACCACCCTCATCGAATTACACGGTTGTTTGGGAGGGGTTTGGACGGCCAGTTTATTGAGTAATATCATTGACCATGAAGGCAAGCCCGGCATCATGAAAGAAATCATCGAACGCCTTGATACTTCTGATGCTCAGTACACTGCCAAAAAATATGACGCAGAGCTGATGAAATGGACGCTCGAACAAATGTGCAAAGAAGCAGGTGTTGAGGTGCGGCTACACACGCGAGTAACGGCGGCTTATCAAAACAAAAACAAGAAAATAGACTATATCACCACCGAAAGTTTTTCGGGTAGAGAAGCGTGGAAAGCCAAAGTGTTTATCGATACCACGGGCAATGGCGAACTTGCTGCACGGGCAGGTTGCGGTTTTGACGTAGGCGAACCCAATACGAGTCGCGTACAACCTATGTCGTTGATGGTAATTTTAAGCGGACTTCACGAAAACGATTTAGTGAAAGCGGGCTATGTCAAAGGGAGTGGCAAAGATGGCTCGCCTACCGAACCCGGAAAGCGGAAATTGCACGCCGAAATCTTAAAAACAGGTATCGATGCAAGTTATACCATGCCCTCGTTTTTTGTGATACGCCCCGATATGGTAGCGCTCATGGTCAATCATCAGTACAATGTTTCGTCAACAGATGCAGACGGAATCACCAAGGCCACTATCGAAGCTCGCGATGAAGTAAACCGCATCATTGAAGGTTTGCGAAGTTTGGGTGGTATGTGGTCAAATGTTCGGATTGTGACTACTGCGGCGCAAATTGGCATTCGCGAAGGGCGGCGTATTCATGGTATTTATACCCTCACCAAAGAAGATTTAATCAAAGGTGCACAATTTGAAGACGGCGTATGTAACGTAAAATTTACGGTAGATGTACATTCGCTCATCAAAGGTGAAGGAGGCGGATATAGCAACAGCGGCGTCAAAATGAAACCTTATCAGATTCCATTGCGCTCACTGATAGCCAAAGATGTCAACAACTTAATGATGGCGGGGCGTTGTATCAGTGGCGATTTTTTTGCCCATGCGAGTTATCGAGTTACAGGCAATGCCGTCCCTATGGGCGAAGCAGCAGGTAGAGTAGCCGCCAAAGCAGCCCTCACCAATCGATTGCCCAAAGAAGTAAGTTGGGGAGAAGTATAGCTTTTGGGTATATGAAAAGTAGAAAAGAATTTATTTGGGTAATGTCCCTCCTCCTCGGCATCCTAAGTGAGGGATTTGCCCAGACCAAAAGTTTTATCAATGCTTCTGACTTTGGATTTTCGCCCGAAGCAAGTGGTACCAAAAATGCCGTAGCCCTCCAAAAAGCCGTTGATAAAGGCGGAACGGTGATTGTGAGTAAACCTGGTACGTACAAATTAGCGGGTACCGTCTACGTAGGAAGCCATACTACTTTGGATTTTGGTAATAATGTGTTTATCCAAAAAGTAAACGAAAAGGGAGATTTTTCTCACGTTATTATCAATAAAGGTGCTCCCACCAAAACTTACGACCAAAATATCACGATTCGAGGGCTTCATATTTTGGTCAACAAAATGGACGTTCGGAAATTTGTGGAAGCCTATGGTCTTCATGGACAACTAGCGTTTTTTTACGTCAAAGACCTCAAAATCGAACGCTTTCGGTGTCTGGATTTGGGAAAAGCACAATATGGCATTCATGTATGTACTTTTGAGGATATTATCATCGATGATGTCATTATCAAAGGAGAAAAAGACGGGGTGCATTTGGGCCGTGGAAAGCGCTTTACGATTCGAAATGGTGTTTTCCAGACTTTTGACGACGCCGTAGCACTCAATGCGCACGACTACTCCACGGGAAATCCAGAGCTGGGATGGATAGAAAATGGCCTCATTGAAAATTGTCATGACCTCAACGCCGAAAATACTACCGGTTATTTTTGTCGAATATTGGCGGGGGCGTGGACCGATTGGAAAGAGGGCATGGAAGTACAGCAGTCGGATGCGGTAATTGCCAATGGAAAAATCTATCGAGTACAGGCCAAACCTGACGGCACTAAGTACATTTCCAACACCAAACCCACCCACGAAAAAGGTAGCATGGTTTTGGATGGCATCAACTGGGGGGTGGTACAAGACGATGTCACTTATACGGCAGGAGTGCGCAATGTCATTTTTAGGAATATATTCTTAGAAAAACCTCGTATCGGACTTTCTATCCACTTTGACAACGATAAATATAGCCGTTCTTATTACCCCAATGCACCTATTCCTTTACAAGAAAAACTCAGTTTTGACAATGTTCGTGTATTACATGATAAGCCCATTCCTTTTTTGTCGATTGCCACTCCTGTGGATTTGGTCACGATTAGTAATTCGACCATCAAAAACAACAATATCAAATTTGTGAGCAACAAAGCCATGACGAATTATTTCAAAACCAACCTTCTCATTTATGGTTGTGCATTTGATTATGAGGGGTCATTGGAGCTCATCAACAATTCGATTGCGGGCAAGGTGATTTCGCTCAAAACTTTTGGAAACGTCTCATTAAGGGAAGGTTTTTCGGCCCAAATTAAAAATAACCACGGCGAAATAACCGTAGACTCTGACCTGCCTGGCCTGAAATAAAAACATCTTTTTGGGGCTTATAAATGCCTTTTTTGGCATTTGTAAGCCATATTTACAAAATTCCGCAAAAAGGCTTTAAGGGTTTTTGAAGAGAAGTTCGTCTTTATAAGACAACCTTTTGCCTTTTACAAAATACATTGAATTCAAAACCAATCCTAATGCAAACGACACTCAACCAAAAAACAACGCTCCAACATCTTCTCAGTATTCCTGTCATTGTAGCCGCTTTAGGTTATTTTGTTGATATATACGATTTGTTATTGTTCGGAATTGTCAGACTTCCAAGTTTAAGTTCACTCGGTCTTTCAGAATCGGAAGTATCTTCCACGGGTGCCAGCATTCTAAATTGGCAAATGACGGGGTTGTTGTTAGGCGGAATTTTATGGGGGGTTTTAGGAGATAAAAAAGGTCGCCTTTCCGTTCTTTTTGGTTCTATTCTCACTTACTCCCTTGCCAACATTCTTTGTGGATTTGTTCAAACCCCCGAAACGTATAAGATTCTCCGTTTCATTGCGGGTATAGGTCTGGCGGGCGAGTTGGGTGCGGGCATTACGTTGGTTTCCGAAATCCTGCCCAAAAACCTCCGCGCCATTGGTACTTCCTTGGTGGCCGGCGTGGGTTTATTAGGCGCAGTAGTGGCTTACTTTACCGTCGAGTTTTTCGATTGGCGTACGGCTTATTTTATCGGTGGTGGTATGGGAATCACACTATTATTGTTGCGTATTGGCGTTTTTGAGTCGGGTGTTTTCGAAAATATCAAATCTCAAAAACACGTAGCCCGTGGCAATTTCTTTTCTTTATTTACCAATCAAGACCGTTTGTTGCGGTACTTAAAGTGCATCGGCATGGGCGTCCCTACTTGGTTTGTGATTGGGATTTTAGCCACCTTTAGCAACGAATTTGGTAAAGCACTTTCCATCAGCGAACCTATCAAACCTGGCCTTTCTATCATGTGGTGCTATATCGGTCTATCAGCGGGCGATTTGGTAAGTGGATTGCTGAGTCATTGGTTGAGTTCACGCAAGAAAGCCGTATTGCTTCTGATGCTCTTCACATTGGTATGTACCCTTATTTATTTGTTTGGGGGTATCCAATCAGCGAGTACATTTTACGGACTCACGCTTTGTCTGGGTTTCGGAATCGGCTATTGGGCCATGTTTGTTACGATTGGTGCCGAGCAGTTTGGTACCAATTTGCGCGCTACTGCCGCCACTACCATTCCCAACATGGTACGCGGGACAGTGGTATTGATGACCACTTTATTTGCCTTCTTTAAAAGCTCGTTTAGTGTCATCGAATCAGGAGCTTTGGTAGGGCTGCTATGTTTTATCATTGGGATTGTTTCGACCTTGACCATTGCCGAAACTCACAACAAAGACCTAGATTTTTTGGAAGAATAAATAGTACCTAAACCCCTCAAAAGAGGCGACCCGAAAGAGTCTGCCTCTTTTTTTATCTGGACATGACTAAACACGCACCAGAAACAATACCCAATTTGGTATTTATGAAAGTGACGAATTCATCAATGAATAAAAAATACATTTTTATTTTCACCTAAAATATAAAATATCTTATAAGTCATTAATTATAGATAAATAATCTTATATGTATTCTAAAAACAACTTATTTTTATTTTTTTATAAAACATTTACGACAAATAGTACTTCTTACTATACCTTTGCTTTAGTGCTTTCAATAAGGCTTAAGTTTAGGTGAAACAGGCTCTTTGTCATTTAGATTTAAAAACAAAGCTAAAATAGACGCTCTAAGTTTAAGCTCACGAGTTTCTCCTATTCAGCCTGTTAAAAACTATAGGAAGTCTCGTTTAAATTTGCACAAATACTTATGTTTGCCACTTTTATCAATTGATTACGATTCCAATTTTATGTTCTTAGATAAAATTACTACCAAAAGCTCTGGACTTTTATTGTACGGCATCACTCCTCCAAAATCCGAAACTCCTCCCGAAAAGGTGAGCATCATCGCTGAAAAAACTTTAGCTCGACTTATTGATCTTGATATTGATGCTTTGATCATCTATGATGTACAAGATGAATCGACGCGTACTACTGAAGAGCGTCCTTTTCCTTTTTTGGCCGCTTTGGATCCATTTGATTTTGCTCGTAATTACCTAACCTCGCTAGAGATTCCCAAAATTATCTACCGTCCAGCAGGAAAATTTTCAAAAGAAGAACTGCGTCAATGGATTGGTCATCTGAAACACAATTCGTTTTATCCTGTCTTTGTGGGGGTGCCATCACCTGATTTTAAACCTATTACAAGTTTACCTGAAGCCTACGAAATTTGGCGAGAGTTTAGTGAGGAATCCGTCATTGGGGCGGTGACCATTCCAGAGCGTCATGCGGTGCTTAAAGATGAAGACCAGCGAATGCTCGACAAAATGAATCAAGGAGTGAGTTTTTTTGTGTCTCAGTGCGTTTTTGATTTAGATTATGCCAAACAAATGTTGATTGATTTGGTCAAAACTTGCCAGTCAACTCAGCGGCAATTACCTACGGTGATTTTCACGATTACGGCCTGCGGTTCGAAGAAAACCCTCCAATTTATGGAATGGCTAGGTATTCACCTTCCTGTGGCTGTCAAAGAGAATTTACTAAATTCTGAGAATATTTTGGCCGAATCGGTAGCTTTGGTACTTCAAATTGCGAAAGAGTTGATTGATTTTTGCACAACCAACCAAGTTCCTTTTGGTTTCAACATAGAGAGTGTAGCTATTAGAAAAGAAGAAATTGAAGCATCTATCGATATAGTCAACCAAATCAAGGTGATGCTACAAGAAAACGGAGTTAGGGCATAAATTATATATCTTAAATCCATAAAAAAACCTCCTTGTGACCAAGGAGGTTTTTATTTAATAGCTGTATTCTTAACTATTTAAGAATCCACATACTTTGATTGTAATCGTCGTTTCCAGTAAACTGTGACTGAATCGCCGCGTTTACGTTTGTGGTATTATAGTCTAGCTCTTTTTGCGGATAAATCCAGCGAATTGGAAATTTATCGGAAGGTACGTTTAAGTTAGACTTAGGATTGATTGGGAAAACAGGGAAACCTGTGCGACGGTTCTCAAAAAACGCATCAAACGGCGCGTGGAGCATAAATGTACTCAAATAACGCTGCGTGATGATTTGCTCCAACTGAACTGCCTCACTCGCGGTAGTTTTCAACTTCACCTTGTCAGAAGCCGCGTATGCATCAATGTACGCATCGGTCATTTTGCGTTTGTGGTGGAATAGTTCGTTGTCAGGCGTAAAACCAGCCGTAAACTTCATACTTGCTTTGATACCGTCGGTGTAATGAGTACTCGCCGAGCTCGTAGTCCAGCCACGGAGTGCCCCTTCAGCCAACATAAATTTCACCATAGCATAGCTAAGTACGTATACGGGCTCCGAATTGGCAAGTTCAAGATAACGGCTATTTACGTTTGAGTAATCTTTTCCGCCAAAAATGGTCGATAATTCTGAATATACCATTGAGGGGTCGTAGCCTACGTAGGTATCCCAGCTATCGATAGCGGCGCCTTTCGCTGTTCTAATGGGAGATGGGTCTGCGTAATAAAACAAACGATAGTCTTCCAATTCTTTGAGTTTATCCACCACGACGTTAGTCATCATGGTATAGATACGCGTCGTATTTCCCAATTTGTAGAAAGGATAACGCTGACCCGCAAGGTCAGAATACGTCAATTGGAAGTTGTCAGCATTGCTTTCAAAAATTGGTTTTGTGGTCGCAATGGTGTTGAAACGTTCTTTTACTTTCAAATCGGCATCGCCCGTTTTGCGGTACAAATGCAACAATACTTGAAGTTCAAATGAGTTCACCAATTTTCTCCACTTCGTAATATCCCCATTGTAGATTGGATCACCGTCGAATTTGATACCGCTGGCAAACAATTTGTCGGCTTCTTCCAATTCGTTCAACACCCCCACCATTACTTCTTTCTGTGTAGAATACTTAGGGTTCAATGTCCCTTTTTCTCCCAACAACGCCTCTGCATACGGAATATCTCCCAACTGCATCGACAACCAGAAAAACTTGTAAGCTTTCACAAATTTACCGAGAGCAGTATACGAGTTTTTGTAAGCACCATCAGGAGAGAGCTCAATCATCTTATCGACGTTGTTCAGCACCGCAAGGCCATCAAAGTTTGCTCTACCCAAATAGTTGTATTGGGCGTTTTCTGGAAACTCCATCCGAATGATTGATTTCCCATTCATCATCGAGGAAATGCTCCCCAATGAGTTTTTAGTAATATCAAGGATGAGCGTTGAGGCAAGCATAGGAGCCGATGCCTTGGTCGCGGCGTTGGGGTTGGTATTGATCTCATCAAAATTTGAGCAACTACCCAACGAGAGACCTGCCACCGCGATTAAAAAGTATTTTTTCAATGTAAATTTCATACCTAATTCTTTTTAATGTGATGCAAATGATTCTTAGAACGTCAACGTGATGTTACCACCCACATAACGAACTGATGGTGATGTCAACTGTGTATCATCTGCTTTGTCTGGATCAGCAAAACGGAATGCTTTTGTCCACATCCACACGTTTTGTCCGGTCAATGAAATTGAACCAGAACGCGCTCCGAGCAATTTGGCGATGTTTGAAGGTAAATTGTACCCAAGTGACACTTCTCTCAATTTCAAGAAAGTTGCATCGGTGATTCCACGAGTACCATCTCCATAAGAGCGTGAATAATCCTGATAAGACACTTTGGCTTCGTTTGGAGCAAATACGCGTGTATCGTTGGTGATATTTCCAAAGCTATCAAACGTAACCGCCCCTGATTTTACAACCACTCCTTGTCCTACAAACGATTTGTTTTTGTTTACTACTTCGTCGTATCTCCATTGGTTGTCTGAGTCTGGGTGCGCACCTGTATCCCACATTTTGTACGAAGTATAGTTGTTTAAAACACCCCCTACGCGACCGTCAAAGTTTACCATTAAGTTAAATTGTTTGTACTTGATGGTATTGGCAAAACCCCACAAAAATTTAGGATCTGTATAACCACGTACATAGCTATAATCACTCAAAAGTGGTAATCCGTTGGCACGGTGAATCATGCTTCCTGTAGCGGGGTCGGTCATCCACACACGATCTGTATAGACATCCATACGTCCACCCGATACTGTCCAAGCATTTTTGGCTGAGTTGGCTGCGATATCTTTGTAGTAACGGTGGTTGTACGAGTAGTTGGCGACCGCATCCCATTGCCAATCATTTTTCTTAAGAATGGTAGCATCCAAGCTCACTTCCAAACCTCTACGCACGATGGTTTCATCCCAGTTGATAAGTGTGCTGTAGAAACCAGAAGCTGAAGAAACGTTGGCTTGGGTCTGGCGGTTGTAGGTGTATTTGTTAAAGTACGCTACATCCAATTTCAAGCGTTTTTTCAAGAAATATGCTGCCGTTCCGATTTCCCATGTACGGTTCGTTTCGGGAAGGATGTTTTCAGCGTTACGAATCGTTGTAGGATAAGCTGCTGAATTAAGCGTATTCCATGCTCCAATCGTCGTTCCGTACGTTTGGTTGGTGGCATAAATACCCAAATCCGATTTAGAAAGTGTCCAAGAACCACGCAATTTCCAGAAATCAAGCCATGATGGCATACTACCTAATACTTCACTGATTACGAAACTACCACCCAATGAAGGATAGAAGTACGAACGTGAGTTTTTAGGCATAGTCGAGCTCCAGTCGTTACGTCCTGTTGCATCCACGAAGAGCAGGTTTTTATAGGAAAGAGTTAACTTCGCGTAGGCACTGTTTACTTGTTTTGCACTTGCTCCCACACTTACGTTTGGACGCTCAACCGAGTTGTTCAATGAATAATACCCAGGAATCAAAATACCACTACGGGTAGCGCTGTATAGGTTATTGTTTTGCAACGTATAAATGGCCGCTCCAGCTAAGGCATCCACTCCTAAATCACCAAAGTTCTTGTTGTATGTAACCAAGGCGTCACCATTAAAGCTATACCCTGTTTGCTTGTTAATCGAATACAAACCTGGCGTATCCCAACCACGGTTTGAAAGAATGTTTGGCGGATTACGTTTTGTTTCGTCGTTATTGTACAAATCAAAACCTGGACGGATAATCAAATTAGCACCGTCAAATAATTTATAGGTCGCAGTAAGGTTGGCATTCAAACGGTTTTCATAGACACCCCATACTTTTTCATTGGCCATGAAATACGGGTTATCGTACCATGCTTTGTAATGCCAGTTTTGTTGAACATCAGGAATCAACCAATAATTATCTTTATAATCGGCCAAACGGTACTCAGGACCCATCCAAATCAAGATATTGTACATATAGCCTTGATCGCTGTAGCCTGCTCCCATGATTTGAGGTGCATTGCGTTTGTTATACCCCATTTGACTACTCAACTTGAAACGGTCGCCCACTTTCATTTCACCACTCAACGTAAAGTTGTAGTTGTTGGATTGCAAGTTGGGATATTGTCCTTTGTTGTAAATGTGCGTCAACGAAGCGCGGAAACTTCCATTTTCGCCCGTTTGAGCCACGCTAACACTATTGTTGGTAATCAAACCAGGTACCAAGAAGTCGTTGAAGTTATTTTTACCTTTCGATGTGAGTTCCTGCATTTCCATTTGCTTCGTAATGGGATTCCATTGGTTGGCTTTGATGCCAATGTCCAATTTTTGTCCCCAAACGTAGTCCGTTGGGTCATATACTCCTCCAATCCCTGCGCTGTAAGAACTTTGCACTTCGGGAAGCATCAAGAAACCCGCATTAAACATGTTGTTGGTATTGACCGTCACCGTCAAGCCTTTGTTGGCACTTCCTTTTTTAGTAGTAACGATGATGGCACCGCTACCTCCACGAGAACCGTACAAGGCCGAAGCGGTTGGTCCTTTCAGTACGTCGATACTTTCGATATCGTCTTGGGCAATGTTGTTGAGGGAGATGTTGTTGTATGGTACCCCGTCAATCACCAATAGTGGGCTCTCGCCCCGTAAGCTGATGGCTGGCATCTGATTGAACTCTGTACTGTTTCGTACCCACAAACCAGCCACTCTACCCGTAAGTGATGTACCTACACTCACCCCTTTTACGGTCTGAACAGCAGGCCCTGCTACTTTTTGTACAGCATAACCAAGTGATTTTTCTTCACGTTTTACCCCCAAAGCTGTTACGATAACCTCATTCAAAATTTTGGTATCGGTCAGCATTTGGATCGAAAGTGAGTTTTGAGAGCCTACTGTTATTTCTTGGCTTGCATACCCAATAAACGAAATAGACAGAATAGAACTTGCACCTTTCACTGTTAGTTTAAATTTTCCGTTGGCGTCGGTTAAAGTACCGTTGGTGGTACCTTTCTCAACTACGTTAACTCCCGGAAGTGGAGCGCCTGTATCATCCGTAATAGTCCCCGTAACTTCCTGAGCTACAGCTTGGACTTTACCATTTGGTGAAAAAGGAGCTGCGGCATAAGCTCCCATACCAGCGTTGGTTAGCACTGCGACGCAAAGCAAAGAGCCCGTCAATAAACCTGCTCGGTTCTTGCCTTTCATCATAGTGAAAGAAAGTAGTTTTTTTCGCATGGATTTTTCATTAAGGTTTAATAAATAAAAAAATTGAGATACATCCTCTGAGGTTACAGAGGCAACGTGCACAACAAAGAAGAGATTAAACCCTCTCTGTTGCTAAACTTCAACAAAGTTGGGAATATGAGACTATAAAAGCATTCTGTTGATAAAGTGTTAGAGTAATAAAGGTTCAATACGTTGGTTTAACACACTTCTACATCACTAATACTAAATACCCATGAGGATGTACTATCTGATGTATATTTTTTTCAATGGTTTTTTTGAGGGCGCAAAATTAGTTACTTTTAAATTCTACCAAAATTGTTTTGTTAAGCCTTAAATTCGTTTAGGGAGTTAATAACGAAAAAAAAAAATTGTCAACAAAATTTTAACATTTTGTTCATATGAAAAATAAGAAAAATTTTATAAATGCTAAAAAAGCAACCTCTTTTATGTAGTCTATTTGGCAAGGCCGGACCCTCGTTTCTTAAAAAAATATTACAAATTTTGCTTAAAATTACAATTATACGTCTCTGGTATTAGTTTACATTTTGTCAAATGATTATTTACCATTAAATATATAGAATATATATATTATACATATATTAAATTTTCATAACATACTTTTTCAAGACAAATATACTGGGAATCCAGTATTGGTTTTTTCATCAAGACAGCTGAAATTTGTCAGTGAAAATAGCCTTTGTTTTCTTCCTCATCCTGAGTTCCAAGAAATCCACTAAACTTTTTTCAACTTATGAAGCTCCTCAAAACCACGCTTTTCCTATCTCTGCTTTTGATACTTTCTTGCAGCAAGCCTGAAACTGACATTTTCAATATATCAAGTTCTTATTTTTTGGGAAAATGGGAAATCAAACAGTCCCTTCAATTTTCAAACCAGCCTTCCCCTTTGTTTATCACATTTGAGAACAATGGCAAAGCCGTCTCAACACCATTGGCTCACATGGCGGATACTTGGTATTACAATCCCGAAACCAAGACTTTATCATTAGGCTCAAACCAACAGGAGTACTCGATAGAGCCTTCTCATCAGAAAGAGTTCAAAGCCGTCGGTAAGTTAAGTGGTAATACCCTTATTTTCCAGAAGCAGTGATACCAGTACATAGAGTTGGGGCTTTGAGAACATATTCTTAAAGCCCCAATTCTATTCTATCGATTTTAAGGAGATTGTACCAGGAAGATTTTGCTTTGAATAGTTCTTATGCTTCAGATAGCCACAGTTATGTGTCAATCTAGCAAAATACCTATATATAGTTGTACTTAAATATTTTTGCATTGTTATTTTCCTTAGAAAACAAAGTTAGCCCTCTTAGTTTTGTACTATAAATACATCGATTTATAGGTGTATTTTATAAAAAAAATCAAATTTTTTATTTGGTATTATCGAAATGACTTTTTAAAATTGCAGCACAAAATATACTTGTCCAACTGAAAATATAGGTTTGTGTTTTGGACACGTAAAAATAATCTACCGACTGTTTCTTTGTAAACCACCTGCAAAAAGACAGATTCAGGATATCGCTTATTTATGTTTTATTAAGTTCATAGATACCAATCCTGACTCAGACCTGTTTGGCATTAGCCAAACTTTGTAGGTGGGATAGCTTCTTTGCCAAAGATTTTATCCCTTTATTGATATTAAAAGTTTTGGCCCATAGAGACATACTTAAAATTGTATTTTAAAATATATTTTTCCTATAGATTAAATCAATGTATCATACATTCAAATGACACTTCATCAACAATTCCAAATTTCATATCCAAGACAAACGTGCTTTCATACAATTTTTTGGAGATACTCCTTCTAAGCTAAATGATTAAAAATCAGACAAAACACAAAGTTATTATGAACCTCAAAACGCTACCTATTCTTATTTTTTTAGTGGCAAGTGTAAGCCTTTCGGCTTTAGCTCAATCAAAAGCCATTTCTGGAACCATCCGAGACAAAGAAACAGGAGAACCATTGCCGGGAGTTTCTGTTATCGTTAAAGGTACTAACAACGGAACCATCTCTGACCAAGAAGGCAATTTTAAGCTGAACGCACCCGAAAAAGCTCTTCTTATTTTCTCTTTTATTGGATATAGTGTTATCGAAAAAGCCGTCGAAAATCAGTCTACTTTTTCTATAGGTCTAACTTCAGACATTAAACAACTGAGTGAAGTACGAGTAGTAGGCTACGGTACCCAAACCAAAGCAGAGTTTACGGGGTCGGCGGTGAGAGTCACGGGAGAAATCGTAAAAGAGCAACCTGTACAAAGCTTTGATCAAGCTTTACAAGGAAGAGCCGCAGGAGTAAGCATCGCCCAACCCAACGGGGTTCTCAACAACCCTCCGGTGATTCGAATCCGTGGCGTCAATTCTATTTCTCTTAGTTCATATCCTTTGGTGGTGGTAGATGGTATCCCTATCAACACTGGAAACGTATCGACAAGTACTGCCGTCCCTAACAATCCATTGGGAGATATTAACCCTGCTGATATTGAATCAATAGATGTTTTGAAAGATGCCGCTTCTACTTCTATCTATGGTTCAAGAGCTGCCGCAGGAGTGCTTTTGATCACTACGAAAAGAGGAAAATCCGGAAAACCACGCATTACGTACGAAACTTGGGCGGGAGTCTCTAATGTAGTGCGATTACCTGAAGTACTAAACGCCGAACAATTTATTGCTATCAAAAATGAGGCGGTACTCAATGCCAAAATATTGGGCGGAAATGCCAACAATGACAAAGTGGCGTCAGCTTTGTTTTTCCCAAACTATGATGAAAATCAAAACCCAATTAATACCCGTTGGTACGATTACATCTACCGCACAGGTTCTTCCCAAAACCATAACTTAAGTGTTTCGGGTGGTACACCTTCTACTTCCTATTATTTCTCTGCCAATTTTACGAAGCAAAACGGCTTTTTAGTTGCTAATGAGTTCAATCGAAAGTCGGTTCGCTTCAATCTAGACCAAGAAATCACCGACTGGCTCAAACTCAAAGGAAGCGTTTCTTACAATTCGAGCTTTAATCAATCTCCCTATGCAGGTTCCCTCCCTAGTTCCAATTTCTTTTTGGTAGGAGCGGCACGCTTGGCGGTGGCTCTTCCTCCAAATGTTGCAGCTTTCAATCCAGACGGCTCTTATAATATCAATCCTGCCGCCCTCAATACGATTGGGATGGGCAACAACCAAGTGGTAAGTAACTGGGGAAACCCTGTCGCTTTACTGCGAGAAAATCGGTATACCTCTGAAAATGACCGCATCATTGGAAGTTTTTCGGCGGTAGCTAGTCTATTGAAAAACCTAAATTTCACTACTTCATATTCAATAGATCGCCTCAGAACCGACAATGTCAGTTTTGATAGTGCTATTCAAGGCAACGGATTTTCGAGTCGGGGCAACGCTACCAATACCACTGCCCTTCGCGACAACTGGAACTGGACCAATACTCTTTTATACAATACCATTTTTGGAGAAAGCCACTCTATTTCAGCTTTGTTAGGTTATGATTTACAGAAATTCAATACCACGGCTTGGGGAGCTTCACGCACCCAAACTTCCGATCCCTTCTTTAACAATTACCAAGGCAACTGGGGTGCTATCTCAGCCACTGGAAATGACATAAGCGAACGCGCCTTTCTATCTTATTTTTCACGGTTGAATTATGATTTTGACAAAAAATATTTTGTAACCCTCAATTTTAGACGTGATGGCAACTCCGCACTAGGCTCTGGTCGTAAATACGGCAATTTCGGGGGGGTATCAGCAGGCTGGTCGTTGTCGGAGGAAGAGTTTTATAAAGCCTCTCCTATCTCTTCTGTACTAAGCAATGTCAAACTCCGCGCTAGCTGGGGACGCGTTGGTAATGGCAACTTAAATGATGCTTTTAGTTCACTCGAACTTTATAGTGGCTCACTCTACGGCAATGCCGCTACGTGGGCTATCTCTCAAGCTGGCAATCCTAACTTAGGCTGGGAAACAAGTAACCAAACCAATATTGGAGCAGATTTAGGCTTTTGGAATGACCGCATTCAAGTAGAACTTACTTACTTCAACAACGATGTAGACGGCCTTATTTTGAGTGCTCCGCAAGCTATTTCAAAAGGAATACCAGGCAATTCAATCCTTGGAAATGTAGGCTCTATGTATAACCGTGGTATAGAATTGGGGATCACAGGAAATGTACTTCGAAAAGGGGATTTTTCATGGAACACTTCATTGAATTTTACCAAGATAGCTAATAAAGTAACGGCTCTTGCCGACGGAAATACTGACATCGTCGGAACCACTCACGTATCTTATGAGACCACCAACATCACACGGGTTGGACACTCAGTAGGTAGCTTATACGGCGCCAAAACAGCGGGTGTCAATCCTGAAAACGGTCAGCGAATTTTTATCAATGCCAAAGGTGAAAAAGTACAGTACAGCCAAGTGGTACTGCCAGGACAAAGCCAATGGACTTACCTTGATGGTACAAAAGCAGCGGCGATTACTGGGGCGGATTACTATCTTATCGGCAATGCCATCCCAACTTGGTATGGAGGTTTTAGCAATACTTTTAAGTACAAAGAATTTGACTTCGGAATTCATTTCTCTTACTCGGGAGGCAACCTAGTAATGAACGGAACACGTGCAACCCTCCTAGACCAACGTGCTTATAACAACTCTACCGAGATTTTGAAACGTTGGCAAAAACCCGGCGACATCACCGATATTCCTCGCTTGGTTTACAATGACCAATTGTCAAGTGGCTCCTCTTTTCCAGTTTCTACTAATGCCGAAAAAGCTGATTTTTTACGCTTACAAAACACCTCAGTAGGCTATCGAATCCCCGCCAATCCATTATTTACCAAAATCGGACTTAGTGCCGTTCGGGTGTATGCTCAAGGCTCCAACCTTTTCTTACTCACTCCCTACACCGGTACTGACCCCGAATCATCCGTCAATGGCAATTCTAATACCACACCGGGGGTAGAGAAAAACTCAGTGGGGCAAGCCCGTACTTTCACCGTCGGTCTAAATGTAAGTTTCTAAAAAACAACAAAGTTTAAAGACATTATTGATTATGAAAATAGTACATACACATCCTATTACTCGGCGTCTTAGCTTTATTTTTTCATTGGCTTTGATGCTTAGCTTTTCAAGCTGCAATGACCAAGATTTGTTAAACCCCGCACCTCAAACTTCCATCAGTGGTGCCAATGCGTTCGACACACCAGAGCGTATTCTGGGATTAGTAAACGGCATCTATAAATCTGTCAAAAGTGGAAATTTTTACGGAGGCAACTATTATATCTACACAGAAGCCAGAGGAGAAGAATTCATTAATCGTACGAGCAATACTTTTACGGCGTTTGAGGCCTGGAACCAAACCCTCAATTCGGGTTCCAACTTTGTGGCTGGATTTTGGTCAGCTGCCTATACGGCCATCAACAATTCCAATATTCTTATCAAGGGATTGACCGACAATCCTACGAAAGTCAATGCAACTTTGACCAAACAGTATATTGCCGAAGCAAAGTTTTTGAGAGCATTGAGTTATTTTAGTTTGGTGACTTTGTATGCACGTCCCTACAACGAAAACAAAGGTGCTTCTCCAGGGCTACCATTGCGGTTGCAGGCCGAAACCAACACCGCCAACAACGACCTCAAGCGTAGTACAGTAGCAGAAGTATATGCTCAAATCATCAAAGACCTTGATGAGGCTGAAGCCGACCTTCCGCTCAATTATTCGACGGCATTGCTAAACACTACCCGCGCTCATCGTAATACTGCTATTGCCCTCAAAACACGTGTGTATCTCAACAGCGGCAACTACGTCAAAGTAATCGAGGAAGCTAAAAAAATCGTCACGACGGCAGCACCGTTCAGTGCTTCCACGGGAGTAGCTCATAAGCTTCAAAATATTGTCGAGATTTTTACGACCAACTATACCAGTACTGAATCTATCTTATCTGTACCCATGACCGAGCTGGATAATGTAGGTGGTCAATCTTCTTTTCCTTACGTTTTCAATGCCAATGCAGAATACAATCTCAATCCAACGGGGATTTGGGGCGACACCGAATGGAAATCGACGGACTTACGGCGTACTTTTGCGCGTACAGCCTCAGGCGTTCAATTCATCACCAAATACAGTAAGCCTTCGCCATTTTTGGATTATCTCCCTATTATTCGCTACTCAGAAGTATTGCTCAATTATGCCGAAGCAACTGCACGCACGGGTGATACAGCCAAGGCAATAGAACTTTTAAAAGCCGTTCGAAATCGTTCAGATGCTGGATATGTATTTCCAGAAAATGCCATTGCTTCTCAGACGGCTCTAATCAGCACCATTCTCAAAGAACGGCGTATTGAGTTGCTTGGCGAAGGGTTCCGTTCCAACGACCTTCTCCGCAACTTGCTACCACTCCCCGCCAAATCAAGCAGTGCACTGAGCGCACCTGAAGTAAAACCTTCTGAGGTAAATTACGTATTCCCATTGCCTAATACAGAAATAGTAACCAACAAAAAACTTCTTGATTAACTATCTCAAAATCAAATGCTTCAACTGCATAGTTGTGCAGTTGAAGCATTTTCACAAGTCAATTTTTTGCTTTATGGTTTATCGTATTTTTTTATGTTGTTTATTGTCAGTTAGCACATTTGCTCAGCGAGTGAGGCAAGGAGAGCCTTCATCACCTTCACATCAACACGAAGCTCACGACGGCGCTAGTAATGATAATCACGATCATCTAAATCATATCCAAGACTATCGTAAAGAGACCATTTTTGTCCATAATTTACCATCCCCATTATTGTTGACAGGAATTGGCTCTACCCATTTTTCAATCACAACACAATCTCCAAAAACACAAGCCTTTTTCAATCAAGGTATTCAGCTACTGCATTGTTTTTGGGACTTTGAAGCATATCGAGCCTTCAAAGAAGCCATCTTTCATGACTCCACCGCTATCATGCCCTATTATGGGCTTTATAGTGCTATCGGTGCTATTGAAGGCGATGAGTTTAGAAGTGACAAAAAACTAGCCATTCGAAAACTGAAAGCACTCAAAGACAAGGCAACCGAACGCGAAAAGCTGTATGCCGAAGCCATCCTCCTACGAGATGCTGAAACTGATGGTGGCAAAGCCGCCTATCAAAAAAAATTAGAACTTATTGTTCACAAATACCCTCAGGATATTGATGCAAAATTGTTTTTGGCATTGAGTAAAATGGGCGGCTACGATGCAAAACTCAACCCCCGCGAAGGACAAATTTATTCGGAATATTTGCTTAAAGATATCCTTCGCGAATACCCCGACAACTCCGCAGCTCATCATTATTGGATTCATTTAAAAGAAAATTGCTGTCCAGAGCAAGCCCTCGAAAGTTGTGAAAAACTACCCAAGCTTTCGCCCAATTCTGGTCACATGGTGCATATGCCAGGGCATGTTTACTACAAATTGGGTGAATACAAAAAAGCCCACGATGCTTTTGTAACCGCCGTAAAAGTAGACTCCATCTACATGGCACAACAAAAAATCCCCGAAGTAGACACTTGGAATTATATCCATAATATCAACTACTTACTCTCCAATTGTGCCGAAGATGGTCATTACAAAACCGCATTATACTATGCCGAAAAGCTCCAAAAAATGCCTGCTTCCAAAGAACGAAAACGCAAATACGAAGGTCGATTCTTCTACCAAGGTATCATTGCTCCTGCCAAAATGGAATTGTGTTTTGGGTTTTATGACCGAGCAGCCAATCGATTAGCGGCAATCAAATTAGACCATGATAGCCTTTTTACTCCCAAAGCCATCGCTTACAAAGAGGCATTATTTCAATTTGCATCAGGTATGGATGCTGCTAAAAAAGGCCGTATCAAAGAAGCCAAAGCCTTTGCAAACGCCTTAGATGCCTTACTGTGGCGCAATAGCAACCAAGAACTATCAAAAGATATTATCAGCACTCGTCGCCTCAATGACCTCAATGTGGCTTCACTCGAATTGCAAGGGGTCATCAAAAGTGCAGAAAACAACTACACAGAGGCAATTCATCTTCTCGAAAAAGCCAGAGACAAAGAAGACGAGCTTGGGTATAGTGAGCCTCCCTCCTACGCTCGTCCAGTATTGATAAGCTTGGCAGAAGCTCATCTCAAAGCTGGCAAATTTGACGAAGCCCAAAAAGCCTATGAAGAATTATTGACACGACACCCACACACCGCCAATGGCTATTGGGGACTCTATAAAGTGTATAAACAAAGAGGTGATACTCCGAAAGCCAAGGAATATGCCAAGCTGCTCGAAGAAATCACCAAGTTTAGTAACAAAGAACTTTTTCCGTTATAATATACTAACTATCAATTCATTACAATCAAAAATGCATTTTCAACTAAAACTATCTTCATTATGAAAAAGTACTTGACACATGTAGGAGCACTATTGCTCTCCGTATTTTTGTTGGCTTTTACCTTCGATACATCCTACGAAGCCGAAATCAAATCTTGGCACCAAAAACGCATTGACGATCTCAAAAAAGAAGAGGGGTGGCTCAACCTTGCAGGACTATTTTGGTTACAAGAAGGTGAAAATACAATCGGGGGAGATGAAAAAAACAGTATTGTTTTTCCTAAAGAACACAGCGATGCATTCATCGGGAAAATCTTTTTGAAAAATGGGAGGGTAACTTTTGAAGCTGCACCAAGCGCTTCTGTGGCGTTGACCGACCAACCCATCAGCAAAGCGGAGATTTTCCCCTACCAAGGTAAGCCTACTGTACTCAAACACAAGACATTGCGTTGGTTTATTATTCAGCGTGGCGACAAATACGCCATTCGCTTAAGAGATTTAGAGGGAACTTATTTGAAAAACTTCCAAGGAATTGAAACTTATCCTATCAGTCAAGAATGGCGCGTGAAGGCTAAGTTTATACCCACAGTAGGCAAAAAGCTCTCCATCATCGACATCACAGGCCGTTCTTATGAGCAAGATTCTCCCGGTAAATTTGTATTTAGCATCAATGGCAAAGAGTATAGTTTAGAAGCTGTTGGCTCAAAAGAGCGTCCACATTTTGTGTTTGGAGACCTTACCAACCGACACGGTTCTTATGGCGGAGGGCGTTTTCTTGATGCTCCTGCTCCCGATGCTGAAGGATACACCTACATTGATTTCAATAAGGCTTATAATCCTCCTTGCGCTTTTACACCTTATGCCACTTGCCCTCTTCCTACGAAGGAAAACAAACTGGCAGTAGCCATCACAGCCGGTGAAAAATATCACGGAGATCACTAGGTGTCAGACAAAATAGACTTTCCAAGTGTACAGTTTTGCTGATTATCAAACTTGGAAAGTCTTAAAATGTAGTTAAGAACGTTCCTTCTTTACTCTCATTTATGAATCTTCTTAATAAAAGAGGCTGTCTCAAAAGTGATTTTGAGGTGGCCTTTGATTTTAGACTGCCATAGCATAATTTTTGATGGTCTTTAACTGATAAGCGTCTAAAGTCGTTGATTTTCTATTTTTAGAGTGCTTTTTTGAGTTGTTTTTTGCTTTTTCGGCAAAGTAATGGTTTTAATATAACTGATATGTATATTTAGGTCAAAGACTCAGAAATATGATAATAGAAAAGAAATTGTGCCGTCATTGTGGGAGTGAAAATCTGAGAAAAAATGGTCTTTGTAAAGTTACTCACAAGCAAAAATTTCACTGTAAAGATTGCAATAAATAGGGTACTCTTGAATTAGATGAGGGGGTTACTGTGGCACGTAAAAAAGAGATTTTAGCTGCTTATTTTGAACGTCCAAGTATGCGAGGTATCGCTCGAATATTTCATATTTCCCGCAATACACTGCGAGATTGGTTAGTACAAGAGGGTGAAAAAAACTTGATTTGAGTGAAACTTTACAGGATGTTCCAACAAGTGGAGATATACTGGAATATGATGAGCTACAGCACTTTGTAAAAAAAACCAAAAAAGGTGGTTGTGGACAGTTATAAGCCGAAATACCCGAAAAATTATTGCATTTTTTATCGGTGATCACAGTTTAGATAGCTGCAAACGACTTTGGAAGCGGATTCCTCATCAATTTCGATTTCAACACAGCTTTATCGGACCGATTTCTATGATTCATGCAACTAATGGCGTATAAAAATCTTTATATTTTTCACGCTTCGGCGTTCCGATTTCGATGAACACAAGAAAATACACGATGAACAAGTTTGTTACAAACGTTATTAACGACAAGCATTTCATTCTTGCCTTCTGCTGTTTTTCGCAGATAATATTCTCGAATTTCGGGTGAGTGAACGCACCTCATCGCGATTTTTATAAGCATATGTGGCAATTCTTTGGGCATCTACTTTATCATTTTTACCTCGAATCATGCCCAGGCTATCCTTGATGTGAATGGGATGTTCAAGCCAAACCTTTGCTTGTTTTGAATGCAGGAAGTTTAGTAGATGGTTGGTATAGATACCCGTATGCTCCATGCAATACAAGCTATTGGCAAAAGTTGCGTTAGGGCATTGGATTTTCAGGTGTTTGAAAAATGATTCAATATCTTTTTTATCATTGCTTGATTGAAAATGAAATAACATTTTGTTAGCTACTACAACCGCAAAATCAAGCGTCACTTTTGAGATGTCAATACCGATGAAAAAATTAAAAATTTCCATAATTTTGAAATGATCGGAGCGCCGATGCGATTTAATGTTTTACTCAAGTCAGCAAGCTGTCACACATTCAATACGCCACGGGGCGCCCCGCTTGCTCATGGGTCTTAAACCCGAATTTCTATTTGAATCTTGTGCTACAGCAAACCAGTGGGGTCTTAAATCGATCGCCACGGGGCGCCCCGCATGAGTCTTACTCAGCCGAAGGCGATAAGGCATCCCCACTGGTGCTGGCTTACTCTCATTTTGAGAGCACTCCAAGTTATGATTATCTTGGAATTTTTATATCACACAAATCTAAAGGCCGATGCGGTGATTTTGGGCAGCCTATAACTACATCTTTGAGCAAACTCAGCAACACCAGCTTGTAGGTAAAGACAGTGGGCAAACCAATCACATGGAACGTTGGAACAATACCATTCGGCAATGGGTCGGAAGACTGACTCGTAAAACCTTATCTTTTTCAAAATTAGACTTTTTCAATGAACTCGTAATTAGGCTCTTTATTATTCGATACAATAACTATAAAATAGTTACCTAAAAACCACTACCAAAAACGTTTCTTCTTTACTCTAATTTATAAATATTCTTAATAAAAATCCCGACATCAATGATGTCGGGATTTCGATTTTATTCAACCCACCAATATACGTCAGTATACAGTTTCCTTATAATTATGAACCTCAGGCATGAACCAGCGATTTGGCTGCCACCTGTCGATCATTTTGATATATATTTTTAAGGCTTTGTAGTATATAATCTACGTCAGCAGGAGTGTTGTACTTACTAAAGGAAAACCTTACATTTTCTAGCTCAAGATTCGTTTGAAGAGCTGTCAACACGTGCGAATGTGAAGTATGTAAATTAGAGCAGGCACTTCCACCCGATACTGCTACCCCATAAAGATTCAATTGGCTAACCAATGACTCCGAAGAATTTAAGTTTGGAAATGCAACATTGAGTATAGTATATAAGCTTTTTTCAAGGGAATCACTTTCTCCATTAAATTTTATATCGCCCATAACGGTACTTGGTAAACGCGCTATTAAACGGTTTTTGACAAATGCAATATGCTTTTGATTGATTCTCAAATCTCTATACGAAATTTCCAGTGCTTTGGCCATTCCGATGATGTTGGGGGTATTTTCGGTGCCGGGACGAATCCCGCTTTCCTGAGCTCCTCCAAAAGTCAAGGCTTTAAATCCTCTTGGATTACGAATATAAGCAAATCCCACCCCTTTGGGCCCATGAAATTTGTGAGCTGACCCAACGACAAAATCCACCGGAATCGTTTGTAGATCAATGGGTAATTTGCCGATTGTTTGGGTAGTATCAGCTAAAAAAAGGGCTTTAAATGCCTGACTCAACGCTCCGATATGTGTCAAATCATTTAAATTCCCGATTTCATTGTTGCCATGTGCCAAACTAACTAAGCTCTTCAGAGGCAATCGCAATAACCGCTCAAGATGATTAAAATCTATGTTTCCTTTTTCATCTATATTTACCAAACTCAATGTTATTTTCTTTGCCTTGACCAATTGATTCAAGGGTTCCAATACCGCCTTATGTTCAATAGGGCTTGTTATGACATGCTGAACACCAAATGTCTCTATCGCTCCAGACAAGATGATGTTAAGTGCTTCGGTAGCACCTGAAGTAAAAAACGTCTGCCCAGGGGTCACGTTCAGATGATTGGCGACTGTTTCGCGGGCTTTATAAATAGCCTCTCTGACAGTTTGTCCATAAAAATGACTCGACGACGGATTGCCGTAATAACGAGTCAAATAAGGCATCATTGCTTCCAAAACATCTCTGTCAAGGGCTGTTGTAGCGGCATTATCGCAGTATACATTCATGCGCTGTTAGTATTTTTCGTCGTTATCCGTCAACATTAGGCTTCCCAAGTTTTATGTCTATACCTTTAACTTGGAAAGTTTAATTTTGCATAAACACTTATCTAGTATTTTTTTGGATAACGACGTTCTGAATCATGGAATAATAGCAAATTATGATACCATTAGGCAATTTTGATATGAGTTTGATGCCCTTCGAAAGAGTTTATTTTCTTTAATGGATTTTCAAAAAAATCCTCACCGAGTTCTATATATTCCGAACTCTGAACTTGGTCAAGCCATTGCCTATGTTTTTGCTCAAGGTAATTTTTTAGGGCTTTAGTAGCCTCTTCTAAGCTCACAAAATGATGAAGTTTTACGGACGATTGTATAAGTAAACCTCCCTCTCCTTCGTAGAGAAACATCCATCCATTTCTGTCAAAATCAAAGACTTGCGGATAGAATTTTTCTGTTTTGTCGTTTAGTGTTTCCTTAAAAATCCTAAATTTTGTTTTTTCTTTGCTCATGGTCTTTTTTGTTTAAATAGCTCATATCATTATTTTAGTAACTATAGATTATATATAGTAGTACATCAAAAAAAGTACCGTCAAGCTAGAAGCCCGACGGTATCTCATCCATCACTTTCCAGTTTTGGCAGCTTCATGTGCCGCATTAGCTACCAAATTGACATCTAACCGAAAATCGTTATCAATGGCCTTGTCACCAAGGTTTTCAAAGAAATTTGTAGAGCGAAACTTGATATTATATTTAGTTCTATCTACAGGAATATTTGCTTTTGCTGTAAGTTGGCCTTTCTCCGCTTTTACTTCAGCCGGGAATTTTACCTCGTGAGTGATTCCTTTGATGGTAAGTTTTCCCAAGATTTCGTAGCTATCCCCTCCTTTGGGTGTTACAGACGATATGGAGAAACTAGCTTTTGGAAATTTGTCAACCGCAAAGAAGTCATCGTTTTTCAAATGTTCAACCAACTTGGCATTGTAAGAAGCATCGGTTATGTCGGTAACCGTCAACTCTTTTACATTTATTTCAAAACTACCTCCTTTTAGCCTATTGTTGGCCCAAATCAAAGTTCCATTACTGAACGGTACAGTCCCCGAATGTTCTCCTGTCACTTTTTTGCCAACCCATACCAATTTACTTTTCTGATTGTCAACCCTAAAGGAAGTTTCTCCTTTGCTGGGACCTGCTATCGCTAAGCCTACTGTTGCAAAGATTGCAAATACAAACGATGCTGTTTTTTTCATGGTTTTAAATTTAAAATACAAAAACTATAATATATATATACTTAAAGCAAATACAAAAAGCTTAAACAAGCTTTACGTTAAAAGATGAAAGACTCAACCTAAGATTATTTCTTGAAAGAGGCAATCAACCGAAAAGTCAAATTACAAAACTGGGTTTCTAGATTTATCATACATTAGGCTGGAGCACCTTACAGGTGGTTTGCAGGTTGCTGGAAGTTCATAGAGCCTATCTCTCCCTTCACTCTTCATAAATCTTTTGGGTCAGTGGGTAGCGGTGGTTATTACCAACAGACCTTTTTAAACAAATACTCTTTTTTATCTACTGACTTAATTCCAGTGCAAAGGTTTCATTAAAATCTCGAATGTTCCAAATTTTTTTTACTTTTTTTTTAAATAGATTTTTATTCTTTCTTTTTCCAAGCAAACCACTTGGCAATCATAAAAGAAACTACTCAGCTAATTGAAGACCGCAAAAATAAAAAATAATAAATTTGTTTGAATATAGAATAAATAGATTAAGTTTGCATCGCATATTCTTCTTACGAAGAAAATATTTGCTTTAATTTTAGTATATATAATCAATGTACTATATATTTTAAAAACAACTTTCCAACTAATGTCTGAATTAAACAAAAAACAAACTGCCCTTGGGGATGTCGCAGCTAGACAATTAGCAATCGCAACCCGTACAGTCCCACAGATGTCGACCATCACTCCACGTTGGTTGACTCACCTGCTCAATTGGATTCCTGTTGAATCTGGGGTATATCGCCTCAACAAAGTCAAAGATGCAAGTAGTGTTGAAGTAGATTGCTCAAATCGCGACGAAAGACCTCTACCTCAAACCTTTGTAGACTATATCGAAAACCCAAGAGAATACAACCTGAGTGCGGTCAATACGGTATTGGATGTGCATACCCGCGTATCCGACTTGTATAGCAAACCTTACAATCAAATCAGTGAGCAGCTACGTCTGACAATTGAGACAATCAAAGAGCGTCAAGAAAGTGAATTGATTAACAACAAAGAATATGGGCTTTTACACAGTATCGCCCCCTCACAGCGTATCAAAACCCGTACTGGAGCACCTACTCCCGATGATCTAGATGAGCTCATCACAAAAGTGTGGAAAGAACCGGGGTTTTTCTTGCTTCACCCTTTGGCTATTGCGGCTTTTGGACGTGAATGTACCCGCCGTGGTGTTCCGCCACCAACTATTTCATTGTTTGGATCGCAGTTTATCACATGGCGAGGTTTGCCGCTTATTCCCTCCGATAAGGTTCCTATTGAAAATGGAAAGTCCAAAATTCTATTGCTCCGGACAGGCGAAAGCCGTCAGGGCGTAGTAGGTCTCTATCAGCCTGGACTTCCAGGCGAACAATCCCCCGGTTTATCGGTTCGGTTTATGGGTATCAATGAGAAAGCGATTGCTTCTTACTTGATTTCGTTGTATTGCTCGTTGGCTGTATTGGTAGACGATGCCATTGCGGTATTGGATGATGTCGAAATTGGAAAATATCATGAGTACAATTACTGATACATTTGATTTTCCGAAGGGCAATGATTTTGCTTCGGACGACCTTACGGGTAGCCTCGAAAAGCTAGCTAATGATTTTTTTAAATCTTTACCTAGTACATTGACACCCACCGGCTTTCACTCGCCAAAACCTTCCTCCCAAAATTATGAGCAAGCAATAAGCCAAGTAGCTCCTTTCAACTTAGGAGACCCACAAACTAGCTTACCAGATCCTCATTTTGCAGGAGGACAAATCCCCAAGTCGGTGGCAGGGAGTGGAGTGTCACCTTCTGCACTTCATGCTGAAAGACTATTTGATGTGGGGCAAAACCAACCTGCACTTCCAGACCCTCATTTTGCCGGACAAGGTAGAGTACCTCAGTCGGTAGCAGGAAGCGGTATTTCGCCTTCGGCTGCCCACCAAGGAAATGCCGTAGACCTCAACAACCCACAGACTAGCCTCCCCGATCCGCATTTTGCAGGGCAAGGTAGAGTACCACAATCTGTGGCGGGAAGTGGCATTTCGCCTTCTATTGCTCCCCAAAATAGCATTTTTGAGGCTTTGCCCTTTGCCAATGATTATCCCTATGAAAATGGTTTATCAGAAGCTTTAGCTTCCATTAGTATATTTTCTACTCACCCTCAATTACCCATTTATACTCCCGCCGAATCTTCCTTCTATTTTTTGAAAGAAGCAGCGGCATTGCCTGTTGTTAGAGAAAAAACGAAATCTTTAAGTAGCCAAAGTACGATTGTGGCAAGTCCTCCTTTTGATGTTAATTTAATCAAAAAAGACTTCCCTATTTTACAAGAGCGTGTCAATGGGCGCCCCTTAGTGTGGCTCGACAATGCTGCTACTACCCAAAAACCCAAGCAGGTAATTGAACGCATCAGCTACTTTTACGAACACGAAAATTCTAATATTCATAGAGCGGCTCACGAATTGGCAGCTCGCGCTACCGATGCCTACGAAGAAGCCAGAGAAACTGTTCGGAAGTTTTTGAATGCGAGTTCTACCAATGAGGTCATTTTTGTAAGAGGAGCAACAGAGGCTATCAACTTGGTAGCTAAGAGTTGGGGAGAACAAAACCTACAATCGGGAGATGAGATAATAGTCAGCCATCTTGAACATCACGCAAACATCGTTCCTTGGCAGCAACTCGCGGCCAAAAAGAATTTAAAACTGCGAGTAATTCCAGTGGATGACGATGGACAAATCCTGCTTGATGAATACACAAAGTTGTTGAACTCTAAAACAAAGCTTGTTTCATTTACCCAAGTTTCTAACGCTTTAGGAACAGTCACCCCCGCCAAACAAATCGTTGAATTGGCTCACCAAGCGGGTGCAAAAGTACTAGTAGATGGTGCTCAATCAGTCTCTCACATGCGGGTTGATGTACGGTATCTTGATGCCGATTGGTTTGTATTTTCAGGACATAAAATCTTTGGACCTACAGGTATAGGAGTACTTTATGGAAAAGAAGCTATCCTCAACGAGACTGCACCTTGGCAAGGAGGAGGCAATATGATTAAGGATGTCACTTTTGAACATACTCAATACCATAATGCGCCTTCACGGTTTGAGGCTGGCACTGGCAACATAGCAGATGCAGTAGGATTGGGGGCGGCATTAGATTATGTGTCAAAGATTGGGATTGATCTCATCAACCAATACGAACATTATCTTCTGGTATATGCTACCAAACTTCTCAAGGAGGTTTCGGGGATACGACTCGTAGGAACAGCTGCTGACAAAGCAAGCGTATTGTCTTTTACCCTCAATGGATACACTAATGATGAAGTCGGTCAAGCACTCAACAAAGAAGGTATAGCCGTGCGAACGGGGCATCACTGTGCGCAGCCCATTTTAAGACGATTTGGACTTGAAAGTACCGTGCGCCCATCCTTGGCATTTTATAACACTTGCGCAGATGTAGATTTATTGGTCTCTACCTTACATCGCTTGCAGCATTACAGAGTAAAAAAATAAAGCGCCTATTTGACGGCCAATCATGTGCCTTTTTGGCCGTCAAATTCAATCTGTTTTCCCAATGTACAACGACCAGACTTTCATTGACATCCTCCATCAAACCCATAAAGCCGAATGGGAAGCGACCCCCAAGATACAAAACTCTATTGCTTGGCTAAACGACCTTTTTGAGTTTTTGTTTCCCAACAATCGTTTACACAAAAAAGAAACCTATATTGGTATCTTAAAGAAAAATCAAATCGACCTTGAAAACATATTACTTAGTTATTTAGATTTAGAAGTTGGGAAGATTGAGGAGATTGTGTCGTCTTTTTATGAATCGCTCGAAGCAATCTACCATAACCTCCGCCAAGATGCCAACAAAATTTATGAATTTGATCCCGCGGCTACAAGCATACACGAAGTAATTGTTTCGTATCCAGGGTTTTATGCCATTGCAGTTTATCGAGTTGCCCATCGACTTACTGAGCTTGATGTACCTGTTTTGCCTCGTATATTGAGCGAATATGCCCACCGCAACACAGGAACGGATATTCATCCAGCAGCACAAATTGGAGTGCCTTTTATGATTGACCACAGTACAGGGATTGTCATTGGAGCTACGGCTGTGATTGGAAACAATGTTTCTATTTATCAAGGAGTGACACTTGGAGCTTTGCAAGTAGCCAAAGAACTTGCCGAAACTAAGAGACACCCTACTGTAGAAGACAATGTAATTATCTACGCCCGTACCACTATTTTGGGAGGCAAGACCGTAATCGGCAAAAATAGTATCATTGGAGGAAGTGTTTTTCTCACTAAAAGTGTCGCCCCTAATTCCCATGTTTTCAACACACATCAGCTTAGAATAGAAGTGAAGCAGTAGAATCCGACATAATTCGCTCCACTTTTTATTATAAAACCACACTATTTTAGTATATTTAGTATGTATATTTAGTATCTTTTAAACAATACAATCATATGAAACCTTTTGAAGCAACCTCGTTCACTTTAGGTGATACACTTACGCAAGAGCAAATTGTTTTTTTTAATAACAACGGTTTTCTTCACTTCAAAAACTTTATTCCGAAAGATATTGTGCAATTGTTTTTGAGTGAGGCCAAGCGAGTCGAAGAATTTTTACTGGCCAAGAATGTTGAGAAAATCAACGGAGTTCCCCTAAAATTCGGCAAAGATTTAGATGGGAGCCGCTTGATACAACGGCTTTGCTTTACTTCACAGTATAGTTCAGTGCTTCACGAGTATCTACAAGACTCTCGTATTCAGAACCTTACTCAACTACTTGGGGGCAATGCAAGAATCGGAGAAATCGAAAAAGATGGATTGGTTTTTAACCATTATGTAAGAGATGAAAACAGCAAATTTACCTCTATGGGATGGCATACAGACAGTCCTCGTGATTTGTTTTTAGGTCAAAAAATCAACAAAATGCTCAACATCGGCACCCACCTTGACGATTGTTTACAAAAAAATGGAGGCTTGAAAGTTTTACCTGGCACTCACAAACAAAACATTTTTCAGACTTTATTCCGTAAAAAACAATTTATTGATCATAATCCTGACATCAATGAAGTGGGTTTTGATATTGAAGCCGGGGATTTGACCGTTCATGACGGTGACTTATGGCATCGAGTGGAGGCTAGCTCTTTTATAGGTGAAAAGTCGCGTCGTCGTGTAATGTACATTCCGATTGTAACTGGTAAATATGACCCCAAACACGAAAATAGTAAAACGCCTCTTTATCAACGCTTTGCTAAATACGTAGTCAAATAATCCCTTTTACTTATGTCCATAACTCATCAGTATGCATTAGTCACCGGTGCTTCTTCTGGTATAGGGAAAGCCATAGCCCAACAACTGGCTCTAAGAGGTTATCATCTTTTGTTGATTAGTTCGAATCCTGATAAACTAAAGGCTACTTCTCAGGCAATGAAAACCGATTTCCCAAGGATAGACATTCAATTTTTTGCACAAGATTTGTCAAAAACTGAAGCCATAAAAGCAATTTATGAATGGAGTCTTCCTTTTCATTCCTCCCTTACTATCATTGTTAATAATGCTGGCTATGGTCTTGCTGGGCGATTTGAAGAAATTCCCATTCAAGAACAACTAAATATCATTGATGTAAACTTAAAAGCATTGGTTGAATTGACTTACGTTTTTATTCCTGTTTTGAAACGACATGACAATCGCAAGACCTTTGTGCTCAATGTAGCTAGTACAACCGCCTATCAATCTATTCCCTTTTTTGCCATTTACACCGCTTCCAAAACAGCCGTACTGTCTTTTAGCCGTAGCCTTAGATACGAGCTTCGAGATACAAACATATCGGTGTCGGTACTAAGTCCCGGAAGCACCAATACTGATTTTGTGAATCGAGCACGTATGAGTGAACACATCAAAAAGCTAGCTACCAAATTCAGTATGACTCCAGACGAAGTCGCCACCATAGCTTTGAAAGGGCTATTTCGGGGAAAAGCGGAGATTATTCCAGGCTTTTTGAATGTACTAAATGCCATTTTGCCGCGCTTTGTACCTAAAATTTGGGTAGAAAGTATTGGAAGTAATATCTATAAGCCCAAAAATTAGGCTAGGTCTATTGTAGTTTGTTAACTACAATAGAAGGTTTTTCTTCTAATATCTTTCTTAAGTAAATGTGCAAATTTCAAAACGAGCCAATCTAAAAACAATTCATTGATAATCAGACAATTAAATCACCTTAAATATCTCAATTACTATTAACGGACTGTGGCTTATGTTCCTATTTTTTAAACGCTTTCACATGTTCAGTTACGCCTAGTATGGTGTCGATATAAATATCTTTTTCGTTTTCTTTCAAATACCGAAGCAATGCGCGATGAGCTGTTAAGGATACGTCCAGAGAATGCTCTCCCCCTACTCCATGAAATAAAAACACCAGCAATTTTCCCTCATTTACAGCTTGTTTTACTAATTCAATCAACTGTTGACCCGTTTGGCCATTAATCATATAAGAATCAAAATCGTAGGGATTAATTTCCTCTATCTTTTGCATTCGAGCCCGCACTGCTCTTGCTCCAGAAAGGTCATTTTTTAACTCATTCATAAATTCTACACCGCCTACTTTGGTGTCGCCACAGGTAAAAGCAAAGGTTCGTTGTTTTTTTCCGTCTACTGATTCAAGGAGGGTATTAGTCAGTCGGATTTCGTCGGTGATGCGCTTGAGGGTATATTTACTGAGGTCATTTTCGGGATTTACCCAAGTTCGATTAGGTAAAGACGCATCGCAAGGGTGAAATAAGGTATGATTGCCTAGTTCGTGGCCACGGTTCGCCGCTTTTTTCCAATCATTCATTCGGTTTTTAAACCCAGGAAAAGCTCCTGCAATATAAAAAGTCCCTTTTAAACTAAGCGAATCAAGCTGAGGAATGGCATAGTCGAGATGCACATTGAGGGCATCATCGTAGGTCAGCACAACCGCGCATTTTTTTCCTTTCCAAGGTTTAGACTCGTCCAGATTTTCGGCATCTGTCCGAAAAGGTGAGGCTGGCAAACCTGCTGAATTATAAAAATTTACTCCTTCGGGATTGTCTTGCCAAGCATAACGTACATATTTAGGGTGCTTCACGGCTTCAGCCCAAAGCTCTATTTTATCTTTTCCAATGATTTTGGCGTTAGCCCACACAAATTTTTTATCATAATCAGCTACCGAAAACCACCTTAGAGGCTCTGTATCCTTTGCCACTATCCCGCCCGAAACATGGTCAAAAGTGAGAATAACTTTTTCATTTTCAATGGTTTGTGATTTCAAAACGGGCCCTGAGTATTCGATGTCTTTTTCGCCATATGCCAAGTTGCGTGCGGCCAAGGCTAAGCGTTGGCCAATATCTTTTTTGTTGAGTGGGTGAATGTCGTTCCATTCGCCCAAATCTATCGTTACCGTTACGGCGGCATTGGGTAAAGTAAGGGCCTTGTTTTGAGCTTCTCTCAGCCTTGCCCAACTGCTTTCGGTTGGAGTGTAATTAATGTCTTGAAAATTTGCCAATTGTACTACCAAAAATGGATGAGTAGGACTTTGCCAAAGCGCTCTCCAATTGTTAATCAATGCAGGTAGTAAGGCATCATAAGGCTCAGGACGCCCAGCATTGGTTTCTCCTTGATACCAAACAAATCCTTTGAGCTTCAAGGGCAAAATAGGCGCAATCATCGCATTGTAGAGCGCCGTGGGTTGATTTTGCTTCACCAAGCCCCCTCCTACTCCTGACCACCCTGTTGGCTGATATACTTCCCCCACCTTATATTGCCAAGTCCCTTTCAGGTCTATTTGTTCGTTGTTGGTCGTCATGAAATAGGGTTTATCAGGCACAAATCCCCCTTTGCCTGCTGTATTGGTAACCCTAATCACAAAGGTATTTTTTCCTTCTTTCAATACCTCAGCGGGGATTTCGTAGCGGCGAGGTGGGTATTGGTAAGTTACATTCCCTATTTTTTTCCCATTGACATACATCTCGTCGGCATCCACGATTCGACCCATGTATAATTTTACAGGTTTGCCCAACCAAGATTTGGGTACTTCAAACTCCCGACGAAACCACACAACACCGTTTAAATCTTTGAGTCCTTGGTCTTCCCAATAGCCTGGAATATTAAAATTTCGCCATCCTTTTGGTTGATAATCAACACTTTCCCAATGTTCAACCAATCCCGCATCTTGAACTTTTGGGCGGTTAAGCATTGCCATCGGCCTGATGCTCGAAGCATTTACGAAGTTTGTATCTTTGTTTTGAGATATGATTTTCTGAATATCTCCAAAATCCTTGTACCCACTTTCACTAATCCAAGCTTCTATGGGGGTTCCTCCTACCGAACTATTGATGATACCAATCGGCACTTTGTATTTCTCGTACATATCACGCGCAAAAAAGTAACTTACAGCGCCAAAAGTAAGTACATCTTTTGGATTAGCTTGCAGCCATTTTCCCGTCGGAAAATCTTCTTTGGGACCATTTAAGTCGGTGAGTGTCTGCACAAAAAAATTGCGGATGTCAGGATAGTTGGCGTTGGCGATGTCTTCAAAATATTTTTCTTTGACTCTTTCCATTGGCAATACCATATTACTTTGTCCGCTACAAAGCCACACATCCCCAAAGGCGATATTTTTGAGAATAATTTGATTTTTGCCTTTTAACACCATGTCAAACCCCGCTCCCGCCGACTGTGCAGGCAGCTGAATCTCCCATTGACCATTAGGATTAGTGGTAGTTTTGAATGTCTTTTTATTAAAACTCAATTCCACCTTTTCTTTGGGTGACGCCCAACCCCATATTTTCAGAGGCTGGTCGCGCTGCAAAACCATGTGATCCGAAATCAATTTTGGTAATCGGATTTGGGACCTGACCGACAAAGAAAGCGCAAGGCAGGCAAAGAAAATATAAAATGACTTCATGATAATGACCTCTTACTTTGATTTTTGGGGGACTTTCAATACTGCATCAAAAGCAGGTTTCGGCTGTTTTTTTCGGTCCCACAGCAGTGGGTAATTGGTGCGGTTGGGAATAGGATAATCGTTTTTCCACGACATATCATCATTAATTCCCCACATAGTCACGCGGTCGATTTTATCTCTTTTTCGGTAAAATATCTCAAAAAGTTGCGCATATCTATCTGCCAACGCTTTTTGTATGTTGTCTGGCAACCCATTGGGATAAGGATCTAAAAACGTCTTAAATTCTTCATTTTGAAACTGTTTTTCGCTCATCCCTTGCCCGATGATTTGTCCTTCTTTGGTCAAAGGCAACACGTCTACATCTAATTCCGTAATCATCACTTTTAGACCCAACGCCGCATAAGCTTCAATCGCCGCTTCAATATATTCGGTTTTGGGGTAGTTGAGTCCCCAATGACCTTGTATACCAATCCCGTCGATCTTGATTCCTTCTTTCTGCAGCATTTTCACCATCTTCACAATACCGTCTCTTTTTGAAGGCCGCCACGCATTAAAATCGTTGTAGTAAAGCTCCGTATTAGGAGCGTACTGAGCGGCATATTTAAAGGCAAGTTTCACTAACTCCTCCCCGCTTCCGATTCCTTTTACCCAAGTGGTAGGGCGGTAGTTGCCATCATCATCTATGACTTCATTGACCACATCCCAAGCATGTACTTTTCCGGCATACCTGCCAGCTACCGTTTTGATGTGCTCATGCAAGCGCTCCGCTACCGCCTCTTTTGACTTAGGTTTTCCACTTTCATCCTGAAAAAACCAAGCCGGGGTTTGATTGTGCCATACCAAAGTATGACCTACGATAAACATGTTATTTTTTTGTCCAAAAGCCACATAGGCATCCGCAGGCTCAAACTTAAAAACACCAGGTTGGGGATTGATAAGCCCAGCTTTCATGGAGTTTTCGAGGGTGATAGTATTAAACTGCTGCTCTACGATTAGCTGAGAAGCTTTGTCTTTTCCCGAAACAATGGCGTCATTCACTGCCACGCCCATTTTAAAAGCTCCTTTGTAGGCTTCTTTGAGCGTGAGTTGCGCCCAAGAAGTATTTAGATTTAAAAAAAGAAGTACAAAAAGTAACGATTGTTTTTTCATAATTTTTAAAATAAAGACCATAGGTTTCTTACAAATAGTGAGTCTTTCGAGGCTCTTCCTTCATAAAGAGGGAGGGGTTGTGCAAATACTTATCTGAATTTTAAAGCACTTCCATTTTCAAAAATGCGCATAAACTTTTACGAACAAACCGCCTTACTTCATAGCTTTGACATATCATGGTTCGAAAACTGTTTAGCAGACCTAAATAGTTTTTGAAAGAAATTTACACCAACTTATAGCAGGTTTGGAATAACTAAGCCTTGAAAAAAACAACAACTTTAAAGTAGAAACCAGTCGTGCTGGTCTATTTATTATCAAAAATCATCCTATTTGTACTTAAAACCATTTCTAACAAATAGCACTTAATCATTAAAAAGCATTTTTCTTGTGTAACATATTGATTAACAAATAACTAACCTTTAATATTTCTGTACTATATGAAAGCTAAGTGCCGCTTATTACTTCTCCTTATTTTGGGATTTTGTACTACTTTAGAGCTAGTAGCTCAAAAAAACAAAGTCCTTAAAGCACTCATTATTGACGGTCAAAACAACCACGATCAATGGCCCAAAATCACCTACATGATGAAGCATTATCTGGAAGAAACTGGAAAATTTACGGTGGATGTCCAGCGTACTTATTATACTTGGAACGGTGGAGATTTGGTCGAAAAATTCCCAATCGATGGCGTTCCCAAAACGGTAGCTCTTCCCAAACCTCGTATGGATTCAGCCTTTCATCCTGATTTTCATAAATACGACGTCGTCATTTGTAATTTTGGTTGGAACGCCGCTCCTTGGTCGGATGGGACGCAAGCGGATTTTGAAAAATATATTCAAAACGGCGGCGGACTCGTGGTGGTACATGCAGCCAACAACTCTTTTCCACTATGGCCCGCCTACAATAGGATGATTGGGCTTGGTGGATGGGGCAATCGTACCGAAAAAGACGGCCCGTATGTATACTATGACGAAACCGGCAAACTCATCAAGGATACCAAACCCGGCAATGCCGGCTCACATGGTGCCCAAAAAGAGTTTTTGATTACGATTCGGGACTCAAAACATCCGATTACCAAAGGAATGCCCCTCAAATGGATGCACACCAAAGACGAAATGTATGACCGTCTGCGTGGTCCGGCCGAAAACATGGAGGTACTAGCAACTGCTTTTTCGCCCAAAGACAACAACGGCACAGACCGCCACGAGCCAATGCTCATGACTATCAAACAAGGTAAGGGACGTATTTTTCATACACCACTAGGACACGTTGATTATTCAGTAGAATGTGTAGGTTTTATCACTTGTCTCCAACGTGGCGCTCAGTGGGCAGCTACTGGAAAAGTGGATATCCCGATTCCTAAAGATTTTCCTACCGAAAGTGCCACAAGTCAGCGTAAATTTTCGGAAAAATAAATGGTATTTTCCCTACCCTTTTATGATAAAGAAGGGTAGGGAAAATACCATTTAGGGATTGGATATACCCACAACCTGATATACCTTCCCGTCGGCTTTTGTAAAAATAAAAAGCTCTCCTTTAGGGCCTTCTCCAAGTCTCAAATCAGGTTTGATTGTAGGATGAAGATCCAGAAAAGTTTTCTCCTCACCATCTATTTTCAGTAAAACCTCCTGGATATTGGCTTGTTTTCCAAGTTTTAATTGATCCGTTTCGACGGCAAATACTCGTCCATTGTTGATATCCCCAAAAATATACTTTCCTTTTAGCGCAGGTACAGCCGTCCCGTTGTACACTACCCCACCCGAAATAGCCTTTCCTTCATCATGGTCATACTGAACCACAGGATAGGTGTATTTGTTGCGAGGCTCGTCAGCAGGCAAGGCATAAACCCGATCCATTTTGCCTCGATGATTGATAACAAAAGTCCCCTCTCGCTCAGGCCATCCATAATCAGCTCCTGCCTTTGCAATATTCAGCTCCTCTATGTTGGTTTGTCCAATATCAACTACAATCAACCTACCATCAGTCGTCCAAGTATATCTATTGGGGTTTCGAAAACCTCGTATGTATACTTCACCCAATGTCTTTTCATTTTTGTCATTAGCAAAAGGATTGTTTTTGGGGATGCCATATTTGCCATTTTTACTATTGCGTCCCATAGGGTCAATCCGCAACACTGATGACCAAGGACGGGTATTGTCGGCACAAATAAAAGCAAAACCATTTTCGGAGGCTCCTCCGTCTCCTATTCCTACATATAGAAGTCCATAGTCACTACTGCCTTTGCGAGCTGTGGGGTTAAAAGCTATTTCCTGCATTCCATGAATTGGCGACACCATGTTAATACGGAATATTTCACGGCTTTTTCCCGAAAATGAACTAGCAGTTGGATTATCTATTTTCCACTCAGTGATTACCCACTGAAGCGTCACTTTGATAGAATCTGCATACCCAAAATCCGCTTTGGCCGAGTTAGGTTTTTCGGTATGAGTCGTATAAAATAACCCATTTTTATAAAATTCGGGATGAAAGGCAAAACTTCCAAAACCAGTAGCTAATCCTGGGATTGGAATAAAATTGGGACGTTCTTTGGCCATATCTAGGTAAACCTGCCATTGATTATCGACCAACTCGTACAATATTCCCCGCAAATCCACTATGAAAGTCCTTTCCTTAGCACCACCCCGCAAAACATCCATTTTCGTAATCCGAGCCAAAGGACCTTTGCTTGCAGTAAAAGGAGCTGTAGCAAAATGCTTAAGTTCCATCTTCCAGATAGCCGGCTGAATCTTAGCCTCAACGGGATTTGTAACAACTACACCTTTGTACGAATCTTTGGTGTTTTCTTTTTGCTGATTGGTGTGAATAAAGGCCAAAATTGACTCTATTTCTTGTGGTTTGAGATGAGTAAAAGTAGGCATCATTTGTTTGTATTCCTCAAAAAGAGTCGCCGCTCTGGCATCCCCCGCCGAAATCATCTCTGGGGCATTTGAAATAAACTTTGTAAGCCATTCGGAGGGTAAATCAGTCGTGGCTTTTTCTAGGCTAGGTCCGATTCCTTTTTGGGTGAAATTATGACAAGCCGTACAGTTGCTTAAGAATAATTGTTTTCCTTTTTCGACTACTTTAGGGTCGCTAGAATACCCTTCTTTTTTTGAAGAGGTGCTATTAGTTTGAGCATGAATGCTTATTGTTCCACAAAAGAAAAGAAAAAAGAATGCGTATTTGTGCCAATTTGTACTATAACTGAGAAACATTTGAAAAGGAGGTTATGGAAGATGTATCTTTTAAAGATAAAGCAAGTTTTCTTTTTAAGTTACCCCTTTTAACCAGTCTCCTCTTTCGTTAAAATGAAGGCATAGGGCATGCTACGCCTTCATTTAATAGTAAAATATTATTGTTTTTTCGGTTAATATAAATTCATAACTTCTACATTTTCCATTTAACCCAATAATAAACAGGAACGCCTACCCCCGCAATGATAAGCCCGGGCCAGGTGTAGGTGGGTTTGTAAATGATTAACAAGGTACAAAACGCCAGTCCCATTAAGATGTAAATGGCAGGCAAAATAGGGTAACCCCAGGCTTTGTAGGGGCGGTCGAGGGTGGGTTCTTTTTTGCGTAGAACGTAGATAGCGGCTATCGTCAATACGTAAAAAATGACAACCACAAACGAAATCATGTCGAGCAAATCGCCGTAGCGACCGCTCAGGCTCAGCGCTACCGCCACCAAAAACTGCAACCAAAGGGCGTATTCGGGAACGGCATTTTTATTGAGTTCGCCCGTTTTGTTGAAAAAGAGGCCATCTTGCGCCATGCTGTAATACACCCTTGCCCCCGCTAAAATCATTCCGTTGGCACAACCAAAGGAAGAAATCAGGATTAAAATCGCAATAACGGCCGTGCCACTTGCCCCAAAAATAGCCTGTGCGGCCACGATTCCAACGCGGTCTTTTTCGGGCGTACCCAGGGCTTCAATGGGCAAAACCGCCGTGAACATGAGGTTGATGGAAACATAAATGAACGTAACCACGGCAGTTCCTATCAGTAAACTCAACCCAATATTTCGTTTGGGGTTTTTGATTTCGCCCGCCACAAAGGTTACGTTGTTCCAAGCGTCGTAGCTAATCACCGTTCCGACCAACGCCGCCGCAATAGCTCCCCACAGCGCGGGCGTATCGGCATATTGCTCAAAGTTTCCTGCTTTGGTAAGTCGCTGCAAGTGAAAAGGTTCACTCCAGTTTGACTGCCAGATGTCGGGCTTGAGATAAATAAACCCGAACAGCGTAAGCCCCAATAAGCTCAAGAGTTTGGTGCTGGTAAAAATACTTTGAACGATTTTTCCCAGTTTTACTCCTTTGGTATTGAGGTACGTCAACAAAAAAAGTAAAACGATGGAAGAGAGCTGAGCAGGTGACACTTTAAAGGAATCACCTAGCTGAAAAGCCACTAAATCTTCGCTGAAAATAGGAAAAAAGTAGGCCAAAAACTTGAAAAAAGACACGCAAACGGCCGCTATTGTGCCCGTTTGGATGACGGTAAAAAGGCTCCAACCGTAGAGAAAAGCCACCAAACGGCCGTAAGCTTCCTTCAAATACACGTATTGCCCCCCTGCTTTGGGGTACATTCCGCTGAGTTCGCCGTAACTTACGGCTGCCGTTAGGGTCATAAAACCGCCAATGAGCCAGACGATAATGAGCCAACCCGCCGAGCCGACGTTTCGGGTTACGTCGGCGCTGACGATGAATATCCCCGAGCCAATCATGCCGCTCGCAGCGAGCAAAGCCGCATCGACGAGTCCTAGTTCGCGTTTAAATTCAACTTTTTCTTCTTGTTGAGACATAGGCTTACACCAGTTCGGCGGTGGTTAGGGGAGTGGCGGGTATTTCGGTCGGGATTTTGTCGTAAAGCCTCGGCAACGAAACATTAGGCAAATGAGGTAAAACCAGTTCTGCAAAGTAATTGGCTTCTTCAATCAGCGGAAAACCCGAAAAGATGAAAGCTCGGAAGCCCATGTCCATGTAACGATTGAGTTTAGTGACAATCTGTTCGGCACTTCCTACCAGCCCACTACCGCAGCCCGAAAAGACTTTTCCAATGTGGGTCCAGAGAATTTCTTCCGTGTAGCCCTCGTCGTCGGCCGTTTTACGGAACTCATCTTGTCGAATAACGCCTAACGAACGAGAGTCTTCGCCCCGCGCTCGGATTTCGGCGGCGCGTTTTTCATCAAATTTGGAAATCAGCTTTTTGGCATACGCCCGTGCTTCTTCTTGCGTTTCGCGGGCTACTACGTGAATTCGGAGGCCAAAATCTATTTTTCGACCGTATTTTGCCGCTCTTGCGGTCATGTCTTGCATGGTTGCGTACATGGCTTCTTCCGATTCTGGCCACATCAAAAACACGTCGCAGTATTTGGCGCATACTTCTCTCGAACCCTCAGAAGTTCCGCCAAAATAGAGCAGCGGGCCGCCGTTTTGGTAAGGTTTCACGGGGTCGGCGGGCATATCAAAGTTGTAAATTTCGCCCTTAAATTGGATGCGTTCCTGCGTCCAAGCTTGTTTCAGAATTTCGATGACTTCGGTACAGCGTTGGTACCTAAAATCGGCATTTTCGCGCGTACCTGGAAGGTCAGAATTAATGATGTTTAAGATAAGGCGTCCCTTCAGTTGGTGATCGAGCGAAGCCAACGCTCTTGCCAACATGGGTGGGTGGATTTCGCCCGTCCGAATGGCCGCCAAAAAAGTGATTTGACTTGTTTCTTGGGCCAATGCCGACGTAACCGTCAGCACGTCTTGGCCTACGGTATAAGCCGTTGGGTACAAAATATTGCTAAACCCTAGGCGTTCGGCTTCCAACGTGATGTCTCGACAATGGTCAAAACTACTTCTTCGAGTGCTGTCTAGTATGCCTAAGTATTCGGTATCTCCACCAATGATGTCATTAAACCATGCTATTTCGGCGACTCTTTGGGTGGTTCGGATGTCGGCCGTTGTTATTTTCGAAAGTGTCATTATTTTTTCTTGTATACTGTTTTTCCCTCTTTAATGGTTTCGAGAACGACCACGTCTTTGATTTTTGAGGGTTCAATCGTCAAAATATCGTCCGAAAGCACGACTAAGTCGGCCAATTTTCCTTTTTCAATCGAACCTTTGGTATTTTCTTCAAAATACTCGTAAGCTCCATTGATGGTAATGGCGCGCAGTCCTTCAAGCGGCGTAAGGCGTTCTTCGGGGCCAATGACCTTTCCCGAACGAGATTTTCGTTCGACAGACGTCCACAACAAAAACAATTGATTGATGGGTGTCACGCCAAAGTCGGTGTGATTGGTCGCAATGATTCCTTTGGTTTGGGCGGTTTTCAACGGACTCAAGAATTTCGCTCGGTCGTAGCCTAAGTTGGTCTCGTGCACATCGCCCCAGAAGAAGGCGTGGTTGCTAAAAAGCGAAGGTAAAAAACCGAGTTCTTTGTATTTATCGAGCTGGTCGAGGCGTACAAACTGCGAGTGAATCACGACGGGGCGGCGGCCGAGGCTGGTTAAGCCTAGCACCTTATTGGCATTCTCTACGGCTGTGATATACATGTCAATCGCCGCGTCGCCATTGCAGTGCACGTAAGGCTGAATGTTGTTGGCAAAAGCTTTGATAATCGCATCGTTGAACTGTTCCTGCGTTACTACTGGAAATCCACGGCATTCGGCATGGTCGCAACCCGGTACTTTGGTCAAATAAGCTTTGCCAAAAAAAGCGGTTTTTCCTTGGGGCGAACCGTCTGAGAAGAACTTAAACCCGTTGATTTTGAAGTGGTTTTTCAGCACTCCGTACTGGTAATTGGGATTATTGATGACTTTGTCAACAATGGGATACGAGGGTAATGCCTCAATATCAATCACTAATTCGCCCCGTTTTGAAGCTTCGCGGAGCAGCTCCAACGACTCAAAACTGCTGCTTCCGTCTTGGGCGGTAGTGACGCCAAAACTGGCGTAGTATTCCTGTTGCTCTTTGAGTTGGGCCAATCGTTCTTCTGTGGTTCCCTTACTTGAACCGCTCAGATTGACCCGCACCAATCCTTGGGCTTTTTCTTGGAGCAGCCCCGTTGGTTCTTTGGAGTTTTCTTTGCGTTCAATGACACCCCCCGAGGGGTCAGGTGTTTCTGACGTGACGCTTCCTGCTTTCAAGGCAGCCGAGTTGGCGACCGACATGTGCCCAGATACGTGCGTAATCACGACAGGGTTGTTGGGAAAAGCAGCGTCAAAATCTTCTTTGCGCGGGTGTCGTTTTTCTTCCAGTTGGTCAACGTCGTAGCCAAACCCACTAATCCAATCGCCGTCTTTGAGTCCCTTTTGGGCTTTAAATTTCTGCAACTCAGAGACGATGTCGGCAATTTTACGGATGTTTCCAACGGGCGGTGGGTTGAGGTTGGCCAAATTAGCCCTGCCAAAACTCATGAAATGGCTGTGGCCATCAATAAAGCCTGGCGTGACCGTTTTTCCACCCAAATCCACTACTTGGGTGTTTTTTCCTTTCAGTTTTTCAATGTCTTTGGTGGTGCCTACGGCCAAGATTTTACCCTCGTGCACCGCTACCGCTTGGGCAATGGAATTTTGGTTGTCCACCGTTATGATTTTACCGTTAATAAAAATCTTATCGGCGGAAGTTTTCTGAGCAAACACCGCCGTGCTTGCCCAGAAAAGTGAGATACTAAGAATGACTTTTTTCATCGAATGGTCAATTGAAATTTGGGAGTAGGTTTTATCTTGGGGCTAATTTGTTGTAAGCCAGTTCATTGCTCGGAACAGCCCATACGTAGTTGGCCGCCGTCGGCAATACTTCGGGCGCAACGCCTGCATTACCGACTTTGGCGGGTAGTTTTTGGACTCTTCTCAACAAATCAGGCGTTCGGAAACCTTCTCCCAACAATTCAATGCGACGTTCGTTAAGAATCGTTTCGATTAATTCTTCCTTGGTTGAGATGCCTTTGGTAAAGGAGTAACTCGCATCCGAACGGTTCCGCACCGCTTTTAGCAAGGCCGTGGCCGTGGGTAAATCACCCGTTTGGGCAGCGGCTTCGGCATAGTTAAGCAATACTTCGGCATAGCGAATGAGCGGGACGTAGTCGGAAAAAGGAGCTGAGTTTTTAGGAAATTTTCTCAATAGCTTTTGTCCCGTCGCATTGGTGGAAATCAATCCTTTACGGGCATCCGTAGAGGTGGCAGAGGCAAACACAGGATCCGCTACAATCCCTGCCGTATTTAGGTAAATAACGGGCGTTAAGTAGTTGGCCGACAACGAACTTTGTAAGCCAGGTGCTTCGGTCGGGTTAATGTACGGAATGGTCAAAAGTACTTCATTGCCAACGTACGAACCCCCGAAAACAGTGGCGATGTTGGCTTCTAATTTATGCGTCAACGTGCCCGAAACGTACTGGTAAGGAGCGGCATCCGAAACGAGTTTTTTAGCGTCGGTAACCACGGCAGCATAGTCGCCTTTGACCAAATTAACGCGTGTTTTCAGGGCAATCGCCGTTGCTTTGTGGGCTCTCGAAGCGACCAACAACGACGTAGAGTACGTCACGGGCAAATCAGCTTCCGCCTCGTTGAGGTCTTTCAAAATTTGGGTATATACTTCGGCGACGGTACTAAACGCAAAGTCGTTGTTTCCGCCCGAGGTTTCGGCTTTTAAGCGAAGGGGCAGGGCCGCCGCTGTACTGCTTTGGAGGTAAGGTTTTGCGTAGGTTTGTACCAAACTGAAATAAGCAAACGCCCTTAAAAACTTAGCTTCTGCAATGTAATTTTTCCGTAAATCATCGGTCAATACCGTGGACGTACTCAGGTTTTCAATCAAAATATTGGCCGAGTTGATGGTCGTGTAGGCCGAACTCCAAACGGCATTTACGAAATCGCCCGAAGACGTAATCGACTGGTTCCAGACGTTGGCGCCCGTGGAGTTGTTCCCATCGTTTTGGCTAAATTCGTCCCCTCGTTGTTCATTAAAGACCACATGACGACCTCCAAAATAGGATTGACTCCCAAAGAGTGAATACAAGCCGTTGACCTGTGCCAAAATTTTGGCAGGCGTACTGTAGGCGGCGTCTGTCGAAATGCTAGTGACGGGGACAGGATTTAGGAGGTTTTCGCGGCAGCCTGAGAGCGAGCCGATTAGGGCCGCAGCAACCAGAAATGAGCGACCAACATTGATTGTATAGAAAGATTGTCTTTTCATTTTTTCAAAAAATTTGGAGCAGTGATAAAAAAACACTCAAAAGGTTCTTAGCACTAACTGATTTTGAACGACTAACAATTAGAAGCCAACGTTTAAGCCCAACGTGATGACCGACGCATTGACAGGTACATTCTGGTCTTTTCCAGAGTTAACGGAGTTTCCATTGATTGAAATTTCAGGGTCGGAGCCAGTGTATTTCGTGAAAGTGAGGATGTTGGAAGCCTGAACGTACGTTTTGATGGACGATACATACTTCGAAAACGAGCCATTTTGGAGTGGTATATTATAGCTGAGGGCGATGTTTTTCAGTTTCAGAAACGAGCCGTCTTCAACAAAAGCAGAGTTGGTCGAAGAGAAACCGCCGCTGAAGCTGTCGCCCCACACGAGCTTAGGTACATCGGTGACTTGGCCTGGGGTAGTCCAACGGTCTTTGATCCACGTGCCGTTGTTGAAATAGCGTTGGTCAGAAAGTGTTCCTTTGGTTCCGTTGTAGAGTTTATTTCCTCCCGAGAAAATCAGCCCAATGGCCAAATCGAAGTTGCCGTACGTCAAGGTATTGTTGAACCCGCCGTAGTAAGTTGGTAACGACGGCCCCTGAATACGCCCGTCTTTGTAGTTGTCAATGGCCGCAACGGTCGTTCCTTCAAGCGTAGTAAAGGTACGTTTGAGGGCATCGTACTGAACTTGTTGGTCGTTGGCATTGAGGTAGATACGGTTGCCGTTGGCGGGGTTGATGCCCAGCGAAGGAACGGCAAAAATTGAACCTGCCGAATAACCCACGCGGGTGATGTTTTGAATCCCAAACGTGCTGATGACGGTTGGGTAAATGTCGCCTCCCGTGCCTAAGGCCGTCACGCGGTTTTTGAGGGTAGCAATGTTAAAATTGGCATTCCACTGAAATTTCTTGCCGTTGATAATGCTACCGTTGATGGCAAATTCAAACCCTTCGTTGTACAACGAGCCTACGTTGGCCGCGATGGAGTTGCCAGGGATTCCTTGTGAAAGCGACTGTGGCGCGCTCAAAATCAGGTCGTTAATGGTGTTTTTGTAGTAATCGGCTTCCAGCGTAAATCGGTTGTTCAAAATGCCGAGACTCAGACCAATATCGGTTTTCTTGCTCGATTCCCACCGTAAATTGGCGTTTCCTGCTTGCCCAAAAAACAACGTTGGTACGCCTGCGTAGGTACTCGAACTATACTGGGAAAGGGAAGCATAGTCGCTCAAGCTACTGTTGCCGACTACGCCATAACTTGCCCTGATTTTGAAGGAGTTGATGTAGTTTTTGAGCGGCGAGTTTTGGTAAAAGCTTTCTTCCGATACGTTCCACCCAACCGAGCCCCCTCCGAAATTACCCCATTTGTTTCCCGCTGCCAAGGCCGATAGCCCATCCCGACGGAAGTTGAGGCTTACTAAGTATTTGCGGTTGTAATCGTAGTTGACGCTGCTGAAGAATGACAACAAACCGTTTTCTGACTGAATGGTAGAAGAAGGAGTGATGTTGGTAAAACCGCCTTGATACGAGGTAAAGAAAGGGTCGGAAAGTCCCGTGCGCGTTGCTCCCCAGCCATCGACTTTGCGGTAGATTTCTTCGTGCCCGAGCAATACTTTTAGATTATGAACATTCGCGAAAGTAGTGTTGTAGGTAAGGGTGTTGGTCCAGTTGGAACGGAAAAAGGTGGTATTGGAGTTTGATGCGGTGCCTCGCGTGGCAAAACCGTCGCCACTTTGTAAGTTACGAAACTCTTTGTTTTCAATCACCAAATTATTGATACCATATACGGTCTTGAATTTGAGGTCTTTGAAAAGTTCCACCTCCGCAAAAATGCTCCCTAACAACGTGTTATTTTCCGAAGAGTTCTTATCAAGGTCGAGAATTGTCTGCAAGTTGTAAGCATTAAATACGCCCAAAGCGGTGCTGTTGGGGCCGTAACCGATGTTGCCGTTGGCCGTGTTGATATTGTAAGTTCCGTCGGCGTTATAAACGGGCACGTTCGGTGGCAAAATGTACGTCATACGAGCCAACGGTTGTAACCCAATGTACTGGGTATTCACGCTATTTCCTGAAGAACTTGCCACGGAGTTGGGGCCAATTCCACCTGAGTTAGGACCTGCGTTGACAGAATTAGTGAAAGAGAAATTGGTACCAATCGTAATGCTTTTGTTCAGTTTGTGGTCTAAGTTTACCCGTGCCGTTTTGCGGTCAAACGTATTGGTTTTTAGAATCCCGTTTTGTTTGGTGTAATTGACCGACACAAAATAGCTGGTCGCGTCGTTGGCACCCGATACATTCAAGGTGTGGTTTTGCGAAACGCCTGTTTGATAAGCGACATCGTACCAGTTGGTTTCGGTAGTAGAGCCGTCGGCGTTTTTGCCTAATACAAATCCCGGCGTCAGACCTGCATTGGTACGGGCTTCGTTTTTGATGGTTACGTAGTCTTCGGCGTTGAGTAGTTGAGGCAAATTAAAAGGCTTACTCCAGCTTACCCACGTATCATAAGTTACTTTTGTTTTGCCTTTTTTGCCTTTTTTAGTGGTAATGACGACGACACCGTTGGCGGCCCGAGACCCATAAATGGCTGCGGAGGAAGCATCTTTAAGGACATCAATAGACTCAATGTCATTGGGGTTAATGTCGGCCAACGGGTTGTTTCCAACTGAACCTCCCGCCGAACCTGTAAATACGGTTACGCCGTCAACAATAATCAGTGGATAAACCGATGAGGTGATGGAGTTGATACCACGGATGCGGAAAACGGGCGTGCTGTTCAAAGCGCCACTGGGCTGGACGATGTTGACCCCCGCCGCTTGCCCACCTAACAATTGGTCAAGACTTTGAGCTGGTCGATTTTCTAACTGCGCCGCCGACACCTTCACGGCTGAGCCCGTAAATGCTTTTTTGCTTTCACTACCGTAGCCCGTTACGACCACTTCCGAAAGCTGCTTGGCGTCTTCTTCGAGGTCAATGACAATGGGGCTAGATTCTACTTTTACTTCTTTGGATTTGTAACCGATAAAACTAACCACGAGCGTAAACGGAAATTTCTGCCCTGTTTGCAGGTGAAAAGCCCCTTCCTGGTTGGTAGAAGCACCGTTGGTTGTCCCTTTGATTTGAATGGTTGCACCGATGACGGGCTCATTGGTGCGTTGGTCAAATATGCGCCCGTTTAATTTGGCGTTGATGGTTGGCTCGCTGTTTTGAGCGTGGAGGGTGTACGTTCCCAAGAATGCCAACGCCAAGAGAAGTATGGAGACTGTTTTTCTCATTTTTGTCAAAATGTTAGGTGAGTTAAAACGAAACTGGCAATTAAAATACTTAGACTATATTTTTTATATATAAATAAAAAACGGTGCAAAAATATTCTCCTTCTCAGGGGTTTTCCCTTAGAAGTATCACGTTCGACTCATTAAATAAGGATTGTTAAATGCCTATAATGCAGTCTTTGCACAAATAAACTCACATCATTGCGCTCTTTAGCCTACTTTCTTTATCTAGGAAGAAGAGACGTGCAAATGTGAGCTTATTTGAAACAAAAAACAAAAAATAAATATGATTTTTTTTAGTAAAACAACCCTTTTCTCTATCTGTTTATAGTACTAAAAATAGCACGTCTGATAAGTAGAGTATTGCTTGAGTGATTCATTTCTTTCGCGAAAAAAGCGTTGGATTGAACGAAACCATCAAATAACTCCAGACGGGAGTGGTGGTGGTGTTTCGTATTTTTTTTAGTAGCAACGTACTGGACGTGGGGTCATAAAACGATAGTCCATAATTGACGTCAACGTAAGTTGTTGGTTTATAATTGACGGAAAAATCAGCTTCGTATCCGAGGTATTTTTGGGCTTGGTTGGTCAAAGCGTATTGGCTGTAAAACAATTGGCTGTCGAGCCGGAACTGTAGTTTTTTGTTAAGGCGATAAAACAAAAAAAGATAGGGGTTAAACAAGCCTTTGTTGGCTACATCGGCGGGGAATTTTGCGTAAAAATTCATGTTACCCATAAATTTCCACGCAACCCCGTAGGCGATTTCGTACGAATTAGAATAGCCACTTTTAACATCGGCTGGATTACCGCTCAGAAGTTCAGTGCCCACCCTCAACGTAAATTTTTTAAGGGTAGCGCTGACCTCGGGTTGAATATAATAGGCCCTTACGCGCTGATTTTGTTGGTTTCGTCCGTATTGGTAAAAGGCACTGAGCGTGGTATAAATACCTTTTAGGTTGTATTCCAGTCGCCCCCCCGTCGCGTAGCGTTTGGCATTAAAATAGGTTTTGTCAAAGAGCTCTGCCGAATTGATGAGGGTGTAAGTGAGTTGATGATGGCTTCCTTTTAGTTGATGAACCAACAAATACTGATACTTATGCGAAGCCACGGGCGAATAACTAGCCTCGAAGCGGTTGCCGTAATTTCGCGTGAAAAAGGCAGCGAAATCGGTTCGGAACGAACGGGTAACGTACTGAAGCCGAATGCCTTCGTGCGAACGATGTTGCTGTGACCAAGGAGCGGCCGAAAACATCCGCCCGTTGTCTAATTGAAAGTTTTGACGCCCGATAATGGCCGAAAAATGCTTCCCTACCTTTGGTTCAATGTACAATTCATTAAAATTGACACTACCCACCTGTGAGCCAATGCCATTTTTCAAGAACAAATGGATTTCCTGAAAGGAGATTCTGAGGTTGAAGCTTTTGCGTACGTTGTTGATATTTAATCTGTTGCGCTGACTGATGAATGTCGTTGGGTCAAATGTTTCTTCCGAAGAAAGCCGATAGTTTTCTTTAAATTCTAGGCGCGGACGTATTTCTACGCTGACTGAAATGTCGTTTTTTATCGAATCTTGTGCGGGTGTTTGAAAAAACAAAAAGAAAGAAAAAATAACCGCTACCATATTCTAAGTAGATTATTGAATTTAGTTTGCATCCTTTTGTTATTTTCACTTCACAAGACAAGTAATAGGCAATTTTTTTAAGAATTAGAACTATCCTTTTCGGATGCATTGTCCCACTATTTTATTGAAAGTAGATGTTTGTAAATCAAGAGATGTGGGGCAGTGCCATGAATCAGTCGAACAAGCTGCTATCGTGAAGACAGCACGGCCCAATCGGCAACAAATTTCTCTTAGCGACTGTACCCCTAGCCGTAAAATGCAAACTCAAACCAGTTGTTTATGGACATAAAATCAAAATACTTGCGGCATATCCTTCAACATTCTTATCACTATCTATCCTACTTTACTTATCTATAAAAAAGAGATATACAAAAGTGAATTTATTTGAAACAAAAAACAAAGATTAAAATATAATTTTTTTAGCAAAAAAACCTAATTATCTATCTATTTTTAGGACTAAAGCAATATGTTTATTGGATACAATGACGCTGTAATTTTCTTTGTTTGCTCGATTGGCTATCCCAAAAATACCTCAAGCTATTCGAACAAATAACGGTTCTTTGTAAGAGCTTCTGCTTACTCCTCTGCTTTTTGTATCTGTGCTTGCTCATAATAAAATCAATCTCCTTCTCAAAAAGGAAGGTATCATAAAAGCACAGATTTATGTTGTTTTTTGAGTTAAATGAGATGTTTCTTTTGAACATATCACCCCCTAAATCATTTTAACCTACTTGCAAAAAAGACTTTTGGGCTTAGGTATAAAGTGGAAAAGTAAATATGACCGTGAATCGAGTGGAGGAGATTTGTCAAAACAATTGGCATATGAGTTTAAGATAATATCAACGAACCATCAAAAACGAGGCTAATTTTGCCGCTGGTTTATCTAAACTTGTTCCAGAATTGCAGCAGAGAGTGTTGGCAGGAGATGGCGCATTAAGTAAAACAGTAATACAGAACCTTGCCAAAAGAGAAGATATAAAAGATGGAGAGGTCAAAACGATTGAAGATATTTGTATCCTGAAGGGAGTAAAGAAGAGGAGATAACCCAAAGGAAAAAAGAAATTTCTAAGCTCGTTTTAAATAGGACTAGCAGAAGTGATTACAATCAATTAATGCAAAAGACAAAAGAACTAAAAAAAACCTATAAACACCTTAAAATCAACCGATAATCTATAAGTACAAAACTTGCATTTATAGCTTATCGGTTGATCGTCGTGACCTTGCCTCCAATAAGAAATTGATAAAAAAACAGTAATTAAAATCATTTTTTAAGTTTTATAGACAACATGATAAATGAGATGAAATTCTCTCAAAAATTTACCAAATTCGATAATGCAAACTACCCGCAGAAATTTTCTTAAGAGTTCTTTAGGTCTGGCATTGGCGTCGTCTTTCGATGTCTCTGCAAAAAAAATAAAACCTCGCTTGGCTTTTTCAACCTTGGGCTGCCCGACTTGGCCTTTGTCAAAAATTGTCCAAACTGCTGTGGCTACCCAATACGAGGCCATTGAAATCAGAGGCCTAGAAAAAGAAATGTATCTACCCAAGCGCCCTGAGTTTAGTACAGACATTGCCCAAACTCGTCAACTCTTTGCCGATAATAAACTCAAAATATGCAATTTAGGTGCTTCGTCTAATCTGCATTTTATGGATACTACGAAGAGACAAAAAAACATGGACGAAGCCAAACGCTTCATTGACCTTGCGCATGAGTTGTCGTGTCCGTATGTGCGAGTTTTCCCCAATGACTTACCCAAAGATCAAGACCGGGAGCAAACCATTAATCTTATCAGCGAAAATTTATCAGAACTGGGGCGCTATGCTAAGGAAGCAAAAGTGACAGTATTGCTCGAATCGCATGGTCAGGTGATTTGGAAAGATGTGTTGCTTCAAATTATGCAACAAGCCAATCACCCGAATGTGGGTCTCATTTGGGATATTTTCAATATGTGGTCAATCACGAAAGAATCTCCAACTGAAGTGTATAAGACGCTCAAAAAATACATTGTTCATACCCATATCAAAGATGGAAGTATGGTAAATGGCAAACCTGCTTATACATTTGTAGGAAAGGGTGAAGCACCGCTCAAAGAGGCCATTGATGCTCTCAAATCGGGAGGGTATAAGGGCTACTACAGTTTTGAATGGGAAAAAATGTGGCACCCAGAAATTCCTGAACCTGAATTGGCTTTTGCTGATTATCCCCAAGCAATACAGCAATATTTTTAGAAGAAAGCACAAAATGTATTTCCTGTCTCTATGTTTACAAAAAAGAATATTTGCCTGATTGTTTTGGTGGGTGTGGCTTGGGGGTTTCAAAAATTAGATAATCGTATCGATTGGCCAGAATACAATGGTGATGGAGCTCGCAGTCATTATTCACCTTTGACCCAAATCAACAAAGACAATGTCGGAAAGCTAAAAATGGCTTGGAGCTATGCGTCGGGAGGAGCTGATACCCTCCAAAACCGTACGCAGATGCAATGCAATCCCATTATCATTGACGGTATTCTTTATGGCGTGTCTGCCAATACACAGGCGTTTGCGATAGAGGCAGCTACGGGTAAAGAACTTTGGAAAACTGATTTCACGGATAATGGTGGCACCACTAGCCGAGGAGTCACCTATTGGGGAGAAGGGGCAGATAAACGCATTTTTTTTGGAGCAGGTAGATGGCTTTATGCCTTGGATGCCACTTCCGGAAAACTTGTTGAGGGATTTGGTGACAAAGGTAAAATAGACCTTAAGATTGGCATTGAACGTCCAGGTGCCGATAACTATGTGGTGTCGAATACCCCCAATACAATTTATAAAAACCTCCTAATTACTGGTACGCGCGTCTCCGAAAGTGAAACCGCCTTATTAGGAGATATTCGGGCTTATGATACCCGAACAGGTAAATTGGTGTGGACATTTCGTACCATTCCCCAAAAGGGAGAGGCCGGCTATGAAACTTGGTCGCCCGAAAACCCGCGCCAACGAATCGGTGCAGCAAACAATTGGATGGGAATGGCGATTGACCGAGAACGAGGAATCGTATATGCTCCAACCGGCTCGGCAGCCCATGATTTTTACGGGGCAAACCGAAAAGGAAATAATTTATATGCAAACTGTTTACTCGCCTTGGATGCCGCCACTGGTAAAAGACTTTGGCACTATCAACTCGTGCATCATGATATTTGGGATCGCGACCCGCCAGCACCACCCAATTTGTTGACTATTACTCGAACGGGCTCCGATGGTCGTCCCAGAAAAATCGATGTTGTGGCTCAAATTACAAAACAGGGATTTACGTTTGTGTTTGATAGAGTGACGGGCGAACCTATTTTTCCTATCAAAGAAACCTCTTTCCCACAAAAAGCGGTAGTAGGTGAACAACCCAGTCAGACCCAGCCAATTCCCCAATTACCGACACCATTTACCCGACAATCATTTACCGAGAAAGACATCAATCCGTGGGCTTCTAATCTTGACTCTGTGAAGCTAATGCTTCGTAAGGCTCAAACAGGAACACCTTATATTCCTTTGAGTGAAAAAATGACGGTATTTTTTCCGGGTACCGATGGAGGGGCCCAATGGGGGGGCGCCGCCGCAGACCCCGATGGTGTACTGTATGTGCCAGCTAAAGAAATCCCGGTTCATATGACTTTGATTCGTCGAAATCAAGAAGACAAAAACACAGCTCAAACCAATAACCCTTATCGATTGTATTGTTCGGCTTGTCATGGATTAGACCGCAAGGGAAACCATGATGGTTCATATCCTTCTTTGTTACAGTTAGACAAACGACTTTCAAAAGCCCAAACCTTGAAATTATTGATGACAGGACGTGGAATGATGCCTTCTTTTTCGCATATCTCTGTTGCTGAACGTAATTCTATCATTGAGTTTTTGTACAATAATACCACCGCTGGAAAGCAAATAGTTACCACCCAAAAAGACGTAGTTCCCTATCAACACACTGGTTACAATCGGTGGTATGATAGTGAAGGCTATCCTGTTAGCACACCTCCTTGGGGCACACTCACGGCGATTGATCTCAATACGGGCAAACATCGCTGGCAGGTTCCGTTGGGCGAGTATCCCGAACTTACAAAAAAAGGAATTGCACCTACTGGTACCGACAACTATGGAGGACCCCTCGTGACGGCAAGTGGATTGATTTTCATTGCGGCAAGTCGCGATGAAAAAATTCGCGCTTTTGACAAAGAAACCGGTAAAATCATATGGGAATATACCTTGCCAGCAGGAGGATATGCTTCGCCTAGTACTTATGTTGTGAATAATAAACAATACATTGTGATTGCCTGTGGAGGTGGAAAACTCAAAACCAAATCGGGCGACAAATACGTGGCATTTTGTTTAGAAAATTAAAAAATTACCTTCTGAAATAGGGACACGCGTGCTTAAATAAATATTTGTATGTTTCGTATCTTTCCATTTTTGCTCATTATTGCAGTATTGGTAGCCTTCTATCCACGTTTTGATGAGAAAACCAACGTCGATTGGGATGATTACTTGGGCGGTCCCGACCGCAATCATTATTCTTTATTAAGTCAAATTGATACCAACAATATAACCCAGCTTGAAGTCGCTTGGTCGTACGCTGCGCCCGATACAGGGCAGATGCAGATGAATCCCATCATTGTGAAGGGTAAATTGTACGGTATTTCTTCTGCTTTGCAGGTATTTGCTTTGGATGCTGCTACCGGGCAAGAGATATGGCGATTTGGTGCCCCTTTTAAGTCGGGAGTAAGTACAAGTAGAGGGGTAACTTATTGGACAAATCAGCAAGGTGACGAACGTATTTTGTTTACTTCGGGACATTGGTTATATGCCTTAAATGCTACCACAGGACAACCCATTGATAGTTTTGGTGAAGCAGGGCGTATAAGCCTACGTACAGGTTTGGGAGAATCAGCTAAGGAAAAATTTGTCATTTCTAATACCCCAGGTACCGTTTTTGGAAACCTTATTATCATGCCTATGCGACTATCAGAAGGAGCTGACGCGGCACCGGGGCATGTACAGGCATTTGATATCCAAACAGGTAAGTTGGTTTGGGTATTCCATACAATACCGCAACCGGGAGAATATGGCTATGATACTTGGCCTAAAAACACCTGGAAAAATACAGATGTTGGCGGAGCCAACAACTGGGCTGGTATGGCCGTAGATCGTCAACGGGGCATCTTGTTTGTGCCAACAGGCTCGGCAGCGTTTGATTTTTATGGCGGCAATCGTAAGGGAAAAAATCTCTTTGCTAATTGTCTGCTTGCCCTTGATGCTCGCACAGGCAAACGACTCTGGCATTATCAATTTGTTCATCATGATGTATGGGATAGAGATTTTCCTTCTCCACCTAATTTAATAACGGTCACTCACAATGGAAAACGCGTGGATGCAGTGGCCCAAACAACAAAATCGGGACATGTGTTGGTATTTGATAGATTGACAGGAAAATCGCTTTTCCCGATCAAAGATGTTGCCGTAGAACAAAGTAAGTTACCAGGGGAATCCACTTGGCCTACTCAGCCCCAACCCGCTAAACCAGCGGCATTTGCGCGGCAATCGTTGACCGAAAAAGATTTAAACCCTTACAGTAAAGATCATGACTCGTTGGTTACGGTCTTTAAAAGCCTTAAAAAAGGGTACATGGCTCCTCCTAGTAAACAAGGTACGCTGATTTTTCCGGGCTATGACGGAGGGGCAGAGTGGGGAGGAGCTGCCGTTGACCCCAATGGCATCATGTACGTTAATTCCAATGAAATGGCGTGGGTGTTGACGATGGTCGATACTCCAAAACAAAGTGAATTGGCGCACCTGAGTGAAGGAGCCAAAACATACACTTTGTATTGTTCGGCCTGCCACGGGCCTGAGCGTAAAGGTAATACCAAAAGTGGGTATCCTTCTTTGGTTGATATTCAGTTGAGACAAAGTCGTGATTATGTCAAAAACATTGTGAGCAATGGAAAAGGAATGATGCCTGGATTTACGACGTTGAAACCTGAAGAAAAAGCGGCTCTGGTGGCATTCTTGTTTGGGGATGAAAAACAGGAGGCGACCGGTACCATCAATAACAAAACCAAAAATCCAGTCATCCCCTACAAAACAACTGGCTACAATAAATTTTTAGATAGCCAAGGATATCCGGCCATTGCTCCACCTTGGGGTACCTTAAACGCCATCAATCTCAATACGGGTGAATACGTTTGGAAAAATGTATTTGGTGAGTATCCCGAACTAAAAGCCAAAGGAATACCTCAAACAGGTAGTGAAAACTACGGTGGCCCGGTGGTTACGGCGGGGGGACTGTTGTTTATTGCTGCTACCCGTGATGCTAAATTTAGAGCTTACAACACACGAAATGGCAAATTGCTATGGGAATATCAACTACCTGCTGCGGGTTTTGCTACGCCAAGTACTTATCAAGTTAATGGTCGCCAGTACGTAGTAATCGCTTGTGGAGGAGCCAAATTGGGTACCAACAAAGGAAATCAAGTAATAGCCTTTGCTTTGCCCTAAAAAATAGGGAATAAAACCTCACTGATAGAATACTTTAAAACTAATGATATGAAAATTCGATTTTTTATACTTTTAGGGATTATTCTGGGCGGTAGTTGTGTAGCCCAACAAGCGGTGGTACGCCAACCAAACGGAGCGCTCACCTTGACCAAAATCCCCAATTCACGTCCTCGAAATATCATTTTTGTCCTTACTGACGATCATCGGTTTGATGCCTTGGGTTTTCTAAATACCCAGACATTTGTCCAAACTCCCAATCTTGACCGTCTTGCCAAAAACGGCGCTTATTTACCCAATGCTTTTGTTACAACAGCTTTGTGTTCGCCTTCGAGAGCCTCGATTTTGACGGGTTTATATGCCCATAAGCACCGCGTGGTTGACAACAACAACCCTGTTTCGAAAGACCTAGTTTTTTATGCTCAGTATCTTCAAAAAGTAGGTTATCAGACCGCCATGATAGGAAAATGGCATATGGGAGGGGAATTTGACGATCCCCAACGTGGCTTTAATTATTGGGTTTCTTTTAAGGGGCAAGGCTCTTATTTACCCGAAAAAAATGGCTTCAACGTCAACGGTAAAAAGGTAGCACAAAAAGGCTATATCACAGATGAGCTTACCGATTACGCAATGGAGTTTCTCCAAAATCGCAAAAAAGATAAACCCTTCATGCTGTATCTTTCTCACAAAGGAGTACATGCTGATTTTATCCCAGCCCAGCGTGATAAAGACCGCTTCAAAGACCATACTTTCAAACCACCGGTAAGTATGGCAATTGATAGCCAAAAAGATGCCCCTATGTGGCTTCAAAATCAGCGTAACTCTTGGCATGGCGTCGAATACCCTTACCATAGCCAATTGGATATTGGCGAATATTACAAACGTTATTCTGAGACTCTTCTTGGAGTGGATAATTCTGTAGGACGTGTATTGGAGTACTTAGAAAAAGAAGGGTTGTTGGAGTCAACACTTGTGGTTTACATGGGCGACAATGGATTCATGTTTGGGGAGCATGGGCTTATTGATAAACGTACAGCCTACGAAACCTCCATGCGCGTACCTATGCTCGCACATTGCCCTGATTTGATTAAGCCCGGAACGGTAGTGAAAGAAGTAGTAGCTAATATTGACATAGCACCTACCTTTTTGGAAGTAGCTGGCTTGAAATCCCCGGGCTATATGGATGGAAAAAGCTTTTTACCTTTTCTGAAAGGACAAACGCAGCCTTGGCGTACAGGACTCTTGTATGAATATTATTGGGAACGCAATTTCCCCCAAACCCCAACCATGCACGCTTTACGGACCGACCGTTATAAATACATTCATTATCATGGTATTTGGGATACGGATGAGCTCTATGACTTGCAGGAAGACCCTCATGAAATGAATAATTTGGTCAACCAAAAAGAGCATTTGCCCACAGTAAAAAAACTCAACAAAGAGTTGTTTGGAATTTTACAGGAAACAAATGGTATGATGATTCCCTTTTATGAAGACCGAGGAGGAAAAAATGATTTACGGAATAAAAAGGGAACCAAAGCAGCCGAATTTCCTGTGTATTTAGAAAAATAAAATATCATATGACTAAAAAAGTGCTGTATTGGTACAGTTGCATAGTTGCAGCCCTCAGTTTGTCGTGTAGTTCTACATCCCAATCTGAAAAAGCAAAAGCAGATAGCATTGTTGCTTGTGTATCTCATGGAATGCCTTCAAGAACAGCTACCAAGGCTTCGACTAATGACCTTACTGACAGTATACACCAAGGAAAAGGAAGTTTGGAAGGGATGGTTTGGATTGCGGGTGGGAAATTTCTGATGGGGTCAGATGAGTTCGAAGACTCTCGACCCATACACGAGGTCAGTATTAAGGGTTTTTGGATGGACGAACACGAAGTAACCAACGCTCAGTTTACGAAGTTTGTAAAAGCCACTAGTTATAAAACAGTAGCAGAACGTGCCCTAGATCCTAAAGATTTTCCAGGAGTACCAGCTGATCAATTATTACCTGGGTCAGCGGTATTTAGTCCTCCGCCGACGTCAGTTTCTCTCCAAAATCCATTGCAATGGTGGAAGTACGTAGTAGGGGCTAATTGGCAGCACCCCTTTGGGCCTGGGAGTGTACTAAAGGGCCGAGAGAATTTTCCCGTAGTACACGTTTGTTATGAAGACGCGTTAGCTTATGCAAAGTGGGCGGGCAAGCGCCTTCCTACGGAGGCTGAGTGGGAATTTGCCGCTCGTGCAGGGCAGTCCCAACGGATGTATTACTGGGGAGAGGAACTCAAACCCAAAGGCAAATGGGTGGCTAATATTTATCAGGGAGATTTCCCTCACAAAAATTTGCAAGAAGACGGATTTGCCAATGCCTCCCCTGTTAAAACATTTCCTGCCAATCGTTTCGGTCTCTACGATATGGAAGGAAATGTATGGGAATGGTGCAACGATTACTACCGTCCGGATTATTATCGAAATAGCTCTTCAGCCAACCCCCAAGGACCGGCGGATAGTTATGACCCCGACGAACCGGGAGCTGTGAAGCGCGTACAACGAGGAGGGTCATTTTTATGTAGTGATCAGTATTGTGTAAGATACAAAGCAGGAAGTCGAGGAAAAGGAGAAGTAAGCAGTGGGGCAGATAATCTGGGATTTCGCTGTGTAAGTGATCAAAAAGCGCCTTAGTAAAAAACTAATCTGGATCGTTCCAGAATATTCAATTCTCAGGCGCTTTCAAAGTCCTAATTTAGTAGCAGCATTGTGCTCCTTGATGTCTTCGATTCGGGTGTATCGTTGAATCATCAAACTCGTTTTGTGTTTGGATTGTCGCATAATTTCCGAATCATCCGCTCCGTTGATTTTGGCTATAGTTATGAAAGAAGCTCTCAACGAGTGGGCCGAATAGCGCTCCCCGAAGTATTTCTTAACTATCTCATAAACAGTCATATCATTTAAACGTTCGTCCGTAATTTTATCACCTTTACGCACTCTCATAAATAAGGGGCCAGTGACTTTTTCCAAACGACTTATCCAATTTTTTAAAGTTCGGATAGGACAAAAGTCGGCTTCAGGACTAAAGAAAAAAGCTTTTTCTTCTGCTTCCCCATACTGATTGGTTTTGCTTTTGGATAAAGAGATAATCGCTCCCTCCTCGCTAAAATGTACGTCTTCAATATTCAGACTCACCAGCTCCGAGCGTCGATAAGCCCCAGCAAATCCCAACAAAATCAAGCACTTATCACGTAGACCTCCATTGGTCGTAGTTTCAATTCCTCGTAGAATATTTTTAAGTTCTTTCATCTTAAACGCAGGAGCTTGTTTCTGACGCACGCCATTCGTTCGCTTGATACCTTCCATCACTACCCGAAAAGCCCTGTCTTTAGTCGGTAGATCAAGATTATTCAACTCATGAAGTTTACGAATAGCTGATAATTTTCGATTGATACTCGCCCATTTATGCGTATCCGCCAGATGTGTGACGTATGCTGCCAATGTAGTAGCTGAAGCGGGCGTTTCAACTTGGCCATTTTCAGCACACCAACTTCGGTAATACTTAAGATCGCTTTGATAGGCTCGTTTTGTATTAGCCGCTCCTTCCAAGCCTTTACGAGCGTAAGCAGCTACTTTGTTGGCAAGTGGCTCTGAAATATCTACCTTATTATATACAGGGATAATCGGTGTTTGCTTTTCCATTTTGGATAAAAATATAATAAAAACAAAGATATACCTTAGTTAAGATAAGGTTCCATTTTATCGTAGGTAATTATTAATAAATTTACCATCTTCAATACCATGAAAAACAGGTTGGTTAGGCTTATTTTTTTTAGCCAAGCAGGGCAAAAAATATGACAAAAATTATATATACTCCCTTGTTTGACTCATAGAAAATCGTGCGGTATGTTCCTGTTGTGGTACTTCGCAGTTGCGAAACGTGAATACAACAAAGATATACTCCAATTCTCCCTGTCGGGCATGAGAAGCCAATTAAAGGAGTCTCGCAGTCTTTAGACGTGGGAGGATGTCAATTCCCAAAATAACCCTTTATTTTCAGTTATATCGCTTTGAGATGTGGCTTTTATGGCTATGAATCTCAAAGCTATTCTTCTGTTTTTGACTATAGTCTGCACATCGCTGATAGGCAATGCACTTGAGCACCCTGGGGGGATGCATCCCAAAGCGCAACTTACGTTTGTAAAAGCTCAAATACAATCTCAACGCCAACCTTACTATGATGCTTATAGGCAGCTAATTGCCTATGCCGATTCTGCCTTTGCACATCCAATCCATGCCTTGGCTGATTTTAGCGTACCGGGGTATTATGTCAATGCCGAAATGCACCGTAAAAATTCCAAAAGCCTTAACTCAGATTCTTTTGATGCCTATGCTTGTGCGTTAGCATATCAATTGAGCGGACAAGCCAAATACGCCGAGAAATCTCGTTCTATCCTCAAAAACTGGGCCGAACTAAACACTCAATATTCGGAAGCCGACGGAAGCTTGGTGATGTCATATGCGGGGAGTGGCATGGTGATGGCAGGCGAATTATTGATGTCTTATCAAGGATGGAAAGATGATGAACGGCTAGTGTTTAAAAAATGGGTCAAGGGTGTTTATCTAAAGGCTTGCAATGAAATCAGAAATCGTAAAAACAACTGGGCAGATTGGGGACGATTTGGCTCTATTCTTTGTGCTTATTTTTTGGATGACACAGCCGAAATCGCCGAAAATATCCGCCTTATCAAAAGCGACCTTTTCCATAAAATAGCCCCCGATGGCAGCATGCCCGAAGAGACCCGCCGTGGAGCCAACGGGATTTGGTACACTTACTTTTCGTTGGCACCTATTACGGCAGCTTGTTGGATGGCTTATAATGCAACGGGCGAAAATCTTTTCTTTTTAAGCCAAGACAACCGTTCTCTCAAAAATGCCCTCGACTATCTTTACTATTATAATTTGAATCCCCAAGAATGGAAATGGTTTGAAAATCCGCGTCCTGGTTCTCCCGAAAACTGGCCTGGGCTGCTGCTTGCTTCAATGGCTGATATTTACCAAGATCAACGGTACACTACATACGTCACAGCGGTTCAGCCTATTATCAATACTACGCATCATTTTGCTTGGGTATTTCCTACTTTAATGAAAGTTCAACTCAATGGATATAAGTAACATAAACCCCTAAATCACAACTCTTTATCTTCTATTATAGCATTTATTTTTGACTCCTTTAATCTACAATTTGTTATATGAAAAAAGAAAACACCCTAAATCGCCGTCAATTTGTTGGAAAAGCCTCTTCGGCTTTGGCGGGTATCATGATTGTACCTCGATTTGTGTTGGGTGGCAAACGCCCCGACGGCTCCAAATACTTAGCCCCTAGCGATATGATTTCTTTGGGTTTTATCGGAACCGGCAAGCAAGGGCGCGGTCTTACCAATTCGTTTTTGAGCACGGGAGAAGCCCGCATTGTAGCTCTCAGCGAAGTATATAAAGCCAAAGCTCAACTTACTTTAGATCGAATCAAGGCATATTATGAAAAAAATACCGGCCAAGGTTCTTATTCCGAGATTCCAGTTTACAATGATTTTCGGGAATTGCTTGCGCGCAAAGACGTAGATGCGGTGGTGATTGCTACCCCCGACCATTGGCACGCTGCCATGGCCGTCAGAGCTGCTGAAGCAGGGAAGGATATTTATTGCGAAAAGCCTCTTTCTCTGACTGTTAAAGAAGGAAGAGCAATGGTAGAAGCCGCTCGTAAACACAAACGAGTATTTCAAACAGGAAGTATGCAACGCTCATGGCCCGAATTTCGCCAAACGGCCGAGCTGATTCGCAACGGCTATATCGGCGAAATCAAAAGCATCAAAGTAAACGTCGGCCCTCCTCCACTAGCCTACAACCTACCCGCCGAGCCGATTCCCGATGGCTTGGACTGGAATGCTTGGCTGGGGCCTAATTTGCCCGTAGCTTTCAACTCAGAGTTGGCTCCTCCTACTTCTAAAGACGTGTTTCCAAATTGGCGCAATTACAAAGAATTCGGCGGTGGCATGGTCACCGATTGGGGTGCACATATGTTTGATATTGTACAATGGGCTTTGGATATGGACGATAGCGGGCCGGTAGAAGTCATTGCACCCGATGGCAAAGACCATCCTTTCTTAACTTATCGCTACGGCAATGGCATCACCATGACCCACGAAAAATGGGATTGGAGCAACGCCATCTTGTTTACAGGAAGTGAAGGAGAAATCAGAGTACAAAGAAAAAAACTCGAAACTACTCCTGCATCGCTGAAAGATAAAGTAATCGGAGAAAATGAGAAGCATGTCTATAAAAGTGAAAACCATTATAAAGACTTTTTTGATGCCATGCGCAAACGTAGTAAGCCTATTTGCGATGTTGAGATTGGGCATCGTACGGCCTCCGTTTGCAACATCGGGAACATCGCCTATCAACTTAAGCGCCCTCTACAATGGAATCCTAAAAAGGAAACTTTTAAAAACGACAAAGAGGCAAATGCTCTTCTCGGACGGGAAATGAACAGTACTTGGGGAATTAAGATTTAGGTTTTAGTGAATCAAAACACAAACCGATGACAGGAGTGAGTGTCTCCTGTCATCGGTTTGTGTTTTTGTGAGCATTCTATTCTGACACTTCAAGGCTCATTTTTTACACTTGGGTCAAAAGCAAATAGCCATTATTTATGCGTCCTTTACTTTTGGGGAGTCATTGATAATGACTACAACCAAACACAGCCATTTTAAACAAATTCTCAACCATGAAATCCTTTTTTCTCGCCCTAGTGGCAAGCGTGTCTTTTTACACTCATGCAATACCTACAGAAGAAAAAGACAATACCCAATTAAAAGCCCAAATAACCGCCAATCATCGTTCTCAGCTATGGATTGGCGTCGAAAAACCCACTGAACACTATCTAGAAGTACGACTTATGGATGAAAAAAATAAGATATTACACCGAGGTTTCATAAAACGAGGTAATTCTCATTTTGTCCAAAAATTAAACCTTAAAGAGCTCAATGATGGTGTTTATTTTTTATATATCAGCACTGAAAAAGAGTGCATTACAAAAACTATATTCATAAGAACATTTTATTCATCCTACCCCACAACTGTGGTTTTAGGGTAGGATTTGTATATTTTCTAAAAGCCCTGCTCCCATTTTAGGAAGCAAGGCTTTTTTAGATTTTTTTACAACAAAGTACTAGGGCAAACGTATTCGGTGAGGGGTAATTTGTGGGTGGCCTTGAGAGCCGCAAAACCTCCTTCTACGTCAACGAGGTTTTGAAAACCACGGGCTTTCAGAATAGAAATCGCAATCATCGAACGGTAGCCTCCTGCACAGTGAATATAAGTGGTGGTGGTGGGAAGGAGACGAGCCATATTTTCATTCAAAAAATCTAACGGTAAGTTCTCAACCCCAATCACATGCTCGGAGTCATATTCGCTTTTCTTTCTCACATCAAAAACCGGAGTAGAAGGTTGTTTCAGGTAGAAATCGGCAAAATGATCGGCCGAAATAGTAGCGACCTCATCTATCTCTTTTTGTGCTTCTTTCCATGCCTCAAAGCCTCCTTCCAAATACCCAATACAATTGTCATATCCGACTCTTGCCAAGCGGGTTATGGCTTCTTGCTCTCGTCCTTGCTCAGTCACTAAAAGAATAGGCTGCCCAATATCAGCTATCAATGTACCCACCCAAGATGCAAATTGGCCGTCAAGTCCAATATTAATGGAATTGGGTACAAATCCCTTGGCAAATATTTGTGCCTCTCTTACATCCAAAATAAGAGCTTCCGTTTCGTTGGCCGCTGCTTCAAAAGCGGCTGGCGTCAGCGCTTGAGTACCTCTTTTCATTACCTCTTCCAGACTTTCATAACCTTTGATATTCATCAGTACATTTTGGGGAAAATAGCTTGGTGGCGCAACAAGCCCCGTCAATATCTCTTTGATGAATGCTTCTTTGGTAAGAGTGGGATTAAGAGCATAGTTGAATAATTTCTGATTTCCGAGCGTATCCGTGGTTTCCTTACTCATTTTTTTGCCACAAGCACTACCCGCTCCATGGCCAGGATATACGATGAGATCATTAGACAAGGGCATTATTTTATTATGGAGTGATTCATACAAATGCCCCGCCAGTTTTTCTTGGGTCAAATCACTCACTACATGTTGCGCCAAATCTGGGCGTCCTACGTCTCCAATAAACAAAGTATCGCCGGTAAAAATGGCCATTTCTTTGCCTTCTTCATCAATCAACAAAAAACAGGTAGATTCCATGGTATGACCCGGCGTATGAAGGGCCCTGATTTTTATTTTTCCTAACTGAAACTCCTGATTATCTTCGGCAATTAGGGCCGGATATGCCGGTTTTGCCAATGGACCAAATACAATCGAAGCACCTGTTTGATTGGATAAGTCTAAATGTCCTGATACAAAATCAGCGTGAAAATGAGTTTCAAAAACATATTTGATGTGAGCACCGTCGTTTTTGGCTTTTTCGATAAATGGCTTGGTATCACGAAGAGGGTCAATCACCGCAGCCTCACCTTCTGATTCAATATAATAGGCCGCTTCGGCCAAACATCCAGTATAAATTTGCTCTACTTTCATCGTTGTATTTGTTTGGTTTTTGTTCTTTTTCGATGAAGCAAAAGTAGAGGCTAATACGAAGGCTTTTTGTAACATTTAGCACATTCAAAAACTGATTGTTGTCAGTTTTTGGAATAAACAAATTTCAAATCAAAAATTATTTTCAATTGTAAATCAGCAAATTACCCCCTCAATCTTCGCTGCTTCCCAGCCTATGATAGCGGCCTTTCTAGGACTTCCCCAATGGTATTGTCCTAAGATACCATTTGACTGTATTACGCGATGACATGGTATAAGAAAGGCTACGGGATTGTCGCCAATAGCTGAGCCTACCGCTCTAGCTGCGGATGGTTTTTCAATCTGCTGTGCTATGTTTCCATAGGTTGTCAATTTTCCTTTAGGAATTTTGAGAAGCGCTTCCCATACTTTAAGCTGAAAATCAGTACCTTTTAAATGCAATTTGATTTGAGGAAGTTGCTGCCAATCTTCTTGGAAAATCAATAAAGCATTTTGTTGGTGTTGGTCAAGAATAGACCGATAGGTAGCTTTGGGGAATGCCAATTGGAGGGCGTCAAAAGCATTGTTTGCTTCATCATCAAAAGCCATATAACATACTCCTTTAGGGGTCGATGCTACCATAATATTACCAAAAGGAGTTTGGGCATAACTATAATTGATTGTGAGATTTTCGCCTCCATTTTTGTATTCGCCGGGTGTCATACCCTCAATATTTACAAACAAATCGTAAAGACGCCCCGTGCCCGACAAGCCCGTTTCGTATGCCACTTCAGAGAGAGAAGTTTGGGAGTGATACAACAATTGTTTGGCATGTTCTATGCTCAGGTATTGTAAAAATTTCTTCGGACTTATTCCCGCCCATTCGCTAAACAATCTTTGAAAATGAAAAGGGCTCAAATGCACCTCTTCTGCAATCGCCTCTAAACTAGGCTGTTGTCGAAAACTCCGTTGGATATACGCAATCGCTTCCTCAATTTTTTTGTAGGTAATTGGGTCTTGAGTTGTCATCACAATTTTTGGTTGATTCTTCTACAAAAGTAGTGAGTACGAAGCCCCGTCAAAACCCGAAAATTGCGGTATTTACTTGCTTTTTTTTGTCTTGCTACTTTCACTGAACCCTAAAATAACTGCCATGTAGGCCGTTGGGTTATTGGGTGTGCGTTTGCCAGCTTGTATCTCCATATCGGCGTTGATAAACAAGTTGGCTAGGTCTTCGTTTTGTATAATTTTGCTCTGCTGCAATCTAGAAAAATCATAAGCTTGAAGGCGTTCTTGGAAATATTTCCAGCGGTCATCCATGTTCATTTTACCGAGTTCCTCACGTATTTCTTGTAGCTCGGCCAATGCTTTCGACTCTTGCGTATTGATGATAAATGAAATGTGAGTCACCTTACGACCTGTCTTATGTATTTGGTAGGTAAATGATAAATCTGTCTTGGCCGAAATCTCTTCCTGACTTGGATCTAAGACACGTCTTTTAAACTGACCAAAATCATCGTAGGTTTCTTCGGTAGCCGAAATCAATTCGCGCAAATCATCTACCGAAATCTCTGACCAAGCACCTCCGTTAAAATTTTTCCAACGTGACAAGATTTCGTACAATCTTTGTGAATAGGTCTTATTGAGCGACAATGCAATAGCGAGTTCGTATTCGGTGTAGCCACTTTTGATTTTGGCGATATGCGGCAAGACTTCGTACGAAACCCCGATTTCAAACACTCCTTCTTTAGCACTATATTTTGCCGATGAGAATACATTATAGGCACTAAACTCTTTTTCTTCGTCATTGCGGAGCCAAATCTGACAATTTCTCATCAGTGACTGCGTCATTGCTAATATCTGTCGATAATTGTTTGTAATCAGTTTGGCTGGAATTCGGAAGTACTTGTTTTGACGCAACTCCGCATCGGCTTCTGTGATTTGATTCATTACTATATAAAAAACTCGCTTCTCCAACAGTGAAAAATTCTGTCGACTCATGATTACTCCGTTGGGCTGGCGATTAAAGTGTCTGAGCTTTATCATTCAAACTGCAATTAGGTTTGGACTAGCTAAGGTAGCTATCTTTTCTGTCAATACAATGAGATTGTCAGAATTTGTGATTGTTTTGCTACATTTTGACAGAATTACGCACAATACACTGAAATTCAGCACATTATAAACAAAGTATTACATCCAAATTTTTCTTAATTGCTTGGTTTTAATAGAATCTTTGTTCTTTCTTTTCATTTTTAAGAAGCAAAATCTCTAATAATGAGAATTCAAACATATTAACAACCACATAAACTACTGAAAATAAAGCATTTACGCAAGCATATATTTTATTTTCGACTACATTTTGACAGAATTAAGCCTTTTCCTCGCCTTTTTCGCTCATTATCTACTTGTTATGTTTTTTCAAAGTGGTTTGGTATCTTAAATTTTGTTTCAAAATTTTAATCATTTCTTTTTAGGATATATTTTCTATCTTAAAAAATAGTTTTTTCGTCCAAAAAATTGCAAATACTTAACCACTATCGTTCCTTCAAAATTAGGGTAATATTAAATTCTGTCAATAAATTCTGTCAGACATATTTAAAGACAGAGTTTGACTACATTTTGACAGAGTTTGACTACATTTTGACAGAATTAGCTACTACATTTTGACAGAGTTCGACTACATTTTGACAGAGTTCGACTACATTTTGACAGAATTAGACTACATTTTGACAGAATTAGACCCTGTAACCAACTATTATTCAGTAACTTACAAGCCCCTTAAATCATCAATATTGTAAATCATCAATTCTTCAATAAAAATATGACAATTTTTAAATCAAAATCAATGGGGCTAAATAGGGGGTTCTTTTTAGTCCGAACTCGTTCCAAAATCGTAGAAAATCAAAAATCAAATCAAAATCAAAAAAGATGATTCGACGCCAAAAAAAGAAGGCGTCAACTAAAAATATAGTTATTATTCAAAATTATCCTCATACTAAGTTGGGATAATTTTGAGCAACGAATCTTTTTTTAAGTGATTGTCATAAGTTTTCTACAAAAAAATTAAATTTGTAAAAAAATAGCGACAATCACTTCTTTAATCCATGATAAGCCAAAAAGAGGTTCTTAACTTTCTAAAGCACAACCCAGCTCTCACTATCACAGCATTGGAAAAAGAGGCAAGTATTCCCAAAGGAACTATCGCCCAAGCCCTAACAGGTACTCGTAACCTCGCTGAGAAGCATTTGATAGCTCTTTATCCAATACTCACCAAATATGGCTATTCTGATTCTCTCTACGAAAAAGCAAGGGTTATCTCTATCATCAACCACAAAGGAGGTGTTGGCAAAACTACCACTACCTCATCGTTAGGAGAAGCCTTGGCTCGTCGTGGATTTAGAGTACTGCTGGTTGACTTAGATCCACAGGGCAATCTAAGCCAAATTCTTGGCGTCGATAGTCCCGAAAGTCAAGTAGCTCATGCTTTACTCAATCACCACACACCTCTACCAATCGTCGAAATATCAGATAACCTTTCTCTCTCACCATCGGATATTGAACTAGCCGATGCCGAAATACAGCTTATCTTGAGTGTAGGTGGTGATTTACGTCTCAAGAACAAACTCCAACCGCTACTGACTCAGTTTGACTATGTACTCATCGATTGCCCGCCCTCGCTCAATAAACTGACCATCTCGGCCATGAATGCCTCCAATAGCTGTCTCATTACGTTATTACCTGAGATGTCGGCTGTAAAGGGCCTTAATTCGCTTTTACAACGGGTTATGGAAGTCAAAACCAACCTCAATGCCGACCTAAAAGTAGATGGCATTGTGTTTACGATGGTCAAGAAAAACAGCGTACACGATGGCATCAAAGAAAATGTCAAAGAAAACGTACCTATTCGCGTATTTAAAACTGAAATAAAACACCTTGTAGATTTTCAAAAGTCTCAGATTGTGCAGAAATCCATTGCTAAATTCTCGGACAACTCAGAAGCTGCCAAAAATTACCGTGACTTCTGCAATGAATTCATTGACTATCTTCAAATCGTAAAATAACCTCGCTCGCATGGCCAAGCTAAACATCAAAAACGCCATTGGCGAAAAAACCAAACAGGCACTCAACAACAGCTACATTAGTTCTGAACAAATCAAACAAAACATCGTGGTTTTGGAAGAGTTACGGACTTTTATCCCCTCTCCCACTCTCGAAGAATATGACCAACTGGAACAAAACATTCTTAAAAACGGGTGTAAAGATGCGCTACTTCTATGGGAAACTACCCAAGGTGAAATCGATTCCAGCAGCCTCTCCCCTACTGCTCCTGCATATGTATTGGTAGATGGACACAACCGTTATCAGATTTGTAGCAAGAGAAACATTCATTTCAACGTGCAGGTTATGAGTTTTCACTCCATCAAAGAAGTGAAAGACTACATGATTGATTTACAACTTGGTCGTCGTAACCTGACTCCTCAACAAACTTCTTATTTTAGAGGATTGAGATACAATTTAGAAAAAACAGACAGGGGCAGATATGACCGCAATGAGCATAAGTCCCAAAATGGGAATTATGATAAAGACTCTCTTTCTACTTCCGAAAAATTGGCCAAAGAATACAACGTAGGCCGTAATACGATTTTGAGAGATGCTGAGTTTGCGACTGGCTTAGACAAACTCGACAATAACCTCAAAAACGCCGTTTTAAGCGGCGAAATGAAAATGGGTAAGTCAGATATTCAAAAACTGGCAAAAGTCGAACAGAATGAACTTATAGCGTCTACAGAGGTACTCAGTAGTTTGCTCTCTCCCAAAGAAGATACTATTTTAGCGAATATCAAAGCCAAAGGCTCTTTCGAGAGCACTAAAAAACAACTTTCTAAAATTACAGATAAAGTTTTAAACTCAAATCCTACTCCCAGCCCCAAAGATTTAGACAAGCTCATTGAAATTGCTACTAAGCTTAAAGGGTTGTTGTGATCAACCTCTTTTCATCAGTAAGTTTTAAAAAATCAATATCATAAATCCCATTTTGGGACTTATGATATAAGTCATTGATATACAGTATTTTAATTTGAAAAATTTTAAAAAAATAGTGAATTAAGGCCCAGAAACTTGGATTTCCATTCTCTACTTACGTTCGTACACTTATTAAGGATACGTGCCAGTCTAATATCAAGTTTTAGCGTAAATATTTGATCGAAAACACTTTCGGAATCAGGGTTTGCGTAATATTTTCATATGCACATTTTAAATAGCAAAATCAACCTATTTTTGCATGTTCAGATGTGTAAAAATAGGTTGATTTTATCTTCGTATCTAGCATAGTTTTATGCTTAAATAAAACGAATAACTGGAAAAAAGAACCTAAGATGTAGAGAATTTTGAGGTCTCAAAGTAGGGAGGATTAGTCTAAACTAAGGAGTAAAAACCATAAATCCCATTTTGGGACTTATGGTATAAATGTCAGATTATCAATTAGTTTATGATAATGTTTGAATTTATACTAACTTATAGTTTTCGAATTCAAGTAAAGTCCCATAGCCAAACTCCGCCTCGATAATTTTATGCTTGCCTTTTAGTTTTTTACTCAAAATCTTTACCAAATTGAGACCAAATGAGGTGCCCGAACTAAACTGTAAAGCATTGGATTTTCCGACGCCATTGTCCGTAATTTGAAGGCAAAGTTTTTTGGTAGATTCTTCCCAAAGAGCTATCTCGACTATGCCAGAGCGATTGTTAGGGAAAGCATATTTAAGTGAATTCGTAACAAGTTCATTTACTATCAATCCAAGTGGAATAGCACTATCCACATCCAAATGAATAGGTTGAAGCTGGTATTGGATTATCACCCGATGAGTATCGCCAAGACCAAAAGAATCCAGAAGGGATTCGCCTAGATGTTGTAAATAATCTGACATATCCACAGCGGCGAGGTTATCACCCATATAGAGTTTTTGGTGAATAAGCCCCATTGCATCCACGCGGTTTTGCCCTTCTTTGACGGCATCGAGAGCAGCTTCATCTTTGATATAGCGTGATTGTAGATGCAAAAGACTCGACAATACTTGCAGATTGTTGCGAACGCGGTGATGAATTTCTTTAATTAAAAACTCTTTTTCTTCGTTTCGTTTGCGTAAAATACGAATCAAGCGAAACAAAAGTATCCCTGCGATGATGGCTACTATCAAAAAAAAGCCTAAAGCCCAGAGTTTTAAACGTTCTTCGGCAAGTTGTTTTTCTTGGAGAAGGATTTTATCTTCTTTTTGTTTTGTTTCAAATTGCGTTTTCAGCTTCGACATTTGAAGCGTGTTTTGCTCATTAAGTAGCTCTTGACTAGTGGTGGTAGTGAGTCGTTGATAATAGTATGCAGAGTCATATTTAGTCAAGCCCGCATAGGCGTCGGCAAGGAGTTGATAGTTTTCGACAGCCTTGTCGAGTTGCTGCGTCTGGTCAATGAGGCGTTGGTTTTCCAAATGATAGGGGAGGGCGGCAGCATAGTTTTGGGTGAGGTTATAAACATGCCCAATATTGCCAAGACACGACAGTACCAAGCTCGTAAAACTGGCTTTTCGGGCGATATTGAGACTTTCGCGGTAGTCTTCTAAGGCTTCTTGGTAGCGTTTTTGGTATTTGTAGACATTGGCTCGGCTATTGAGCGAAAGAGCAATATCGATTTGAGAAGCCAAGCGACGGCGGAGTGTAAGGCCTTCATTTTGATATTCAAGGGCCTTGGGATAGTTGCCCAATTGGAGCCACGCATCGCCCAAAGCCTGAGCTGTATAGGCTAAATCTTCAAGTCGGCGATTTTTTTTCTGAATCTCATATGCTTTTTCGGCGTATTTGATAGCATCCTCAAATTTTTGTTGTGAATAAAAAATAACCGAGATATCGCTGTTTGAACTTGCGATGCCGACAGTATCATTGAGTTTTTGATAGATTTCGAGTGCTTTGAAAGCATAGACCAGTGCCTTTTCAAAATCTCCTAGGTAATTGTAAACCCAGCGGATTTTGCTGTATACATAGGCGATGGATTTTTGGTTGTTTTGTTTTTCAAAACCATCCAATGAGAGATGAAAATAATACAAGGCCGAATCTGGCATGCTCAGATTTGCGCAGACGCGTCCAAGATTCATTTCGAGCTCAGGTATCCAGGTTTCGGCTTGGGCACTTTTGGCTAGAGCATAAGATTGGTGTAAAAAGTCTTTTACTTTCTTAAAGTCGTGATTGTTTTGTTCTTGTGCTAAATTATAAAAACGTCTTATTTTGAGGGTATCATTGGCTGAGTACCCTTGCATTTTATTATTCAATCTCCCAGAAGCTTTTTGACAGTAGCCTCGAAAAAACAAAAACACCAATAAGACTGGTAGTATGTATTTTTTCATAAGGGGGCTTAGCTTATCTTCCGTAGACGACTCATTATTTCTTCTTTGATGGATTTGCTAACTGGAATGCTCTGTTTTCCAATGTAAAGATGGGCATCGCCAATCTGGTCGACTTGCTTAAGGTTGATGATATATGAACGATGTACTCGCAAAAATTCTGGAAAATTGGCAAGCGCTTCACTGAATTTACCGAGCGTTTGAGATATTTGAATTTCTTGGGTTTTGGTATAAACTTTACAGTAGTAATCGTCGGCTTCTACCCACAAAATGTCTTCATAAAACAAAGGCTCCATCCGGTCTTTGACTTTAACAAAGATACGGTCGTTGAGACCATTTGGTTTAGAGGGGGCTTGGTTTTGGGAGAAAGGACAAGAGGTATTAACGTCAGAAAACTGTTTTAGGGCTAGTTCGATGGCATATTTCAGGTCTCGTCCTCGATAGGGTTTTGCCAAAAAAGCCGCAGGAAATGTATTTTTTGCTTTTGAAAAGGTAGACTCGTCGGTATTACTAGTCAAAAATATAACAGGAACTTCTATGAGTGTAAAGATTTGTTGTACGGTTTCGATACCGTCCCATTGTCCTGATAGCTGTACATCCATAATAATCAAATCTGGGGAACTATCTTTTACTTTTTGATAAGCTTCTTCGCCACTTTCAAACAGACCTATCACTTGGTAGCCCATTTCGGTAAGGCGGTCTTCTAAATCTGTACCAATGATAGGGTCATCTTCAACAATCAAAATTTGTATGTTATCCATAGGTGCGTTGAGGTTTGCCCTTGGATTTTATACACTTGTCATATATAAAACACCAACATCTAATAGGCAAGGTGTAATTTGCCTAGATTAGATATTTTTTAGGGTTAGGTTATTTTGCATTAAGGGTTGAGTCATCAAAGTTTGTTAAAACACAAACTCAATACAAGTAACAACATCTTTTTGAAATAATGGAAATAATTCTTGAATGGTTTCATCAAAACCAAAATTTGGTAGAGAGTTATTTAATGGTCAATTAGCCTTATAAGTAAAAGAGCAACTGCCAAGAAGGCAATTGCTCTTTTGTACTGCTAAGTATGAATTGTGGTAGCGTGTCAATTAGGGTAAAATAACGGCTCCACCTTAATTGCCATAATATTGGAGGGTAAGCGTCGTAATATCATCAAACTGATAATGGGTTCCAATAAACTCTTTTAAGGTGGCCTTTACCGTAGTGTTGATTTCTTTAGGAGTATTATTCGGACCAATAGAGGCTACTAATTCTTCTACTTTTTTCATCCCAAATCGATCTCCGGCTTCGTTGTTGGCATCTGTTACTCCGTCGGTATAAGTAAACAAGGTATCTCCGGGCTGAAGCGTGAGAACTTGGGTATGATAGTCGTAGGTAGGATCTATTCCTAAGGCCATTCCGGTTTTTTTCTTGACGACTTCTACAGTACCGTCTTTGCGCAAAATAAGCGGAGGCTCATGACCTGCATCTACATATTCGACGACGCCCGTCGTGAGGTCAAGTACTCCCACAAAAGCAGTCACAAACATAAAAGAGTCATTGTCTTCCGACAAAAACGCGTTTACTTGTCTTACTTCTTCGGCGATATTCTCAAAACTGCTGTGAAGAAAGTGGGTTTTGAAAATAGCCTTGGTAATGGCCATAAACATACAAGCCGGAACTCCTTTGTCGGACACATCCCCGATGATGAAGAAAAGATGGTTTTCGTCCATCATAAAAAAGTCAAACAAATCTCCTCCCACAGACTTGGCAGGTTCAAGAAATCCGTGCAAATCAAAATCTTTGCGATGAGGGAAGGGCGGAAAAATCTTTGGTAACATTGCCTGCTGAATTTCGCGAGCAATCAGCAAATCATTTTGAATTGAGACCAGTTGGTCGCGTTCTTTTTGATGCTGAATGAGCATTTCGATATGCCCTACGGTTTTATCAATGGTGATATCTAAATCCTCAAAATTGATGGGTTTCGTTATAAAATCAAAAGCCCCGAGGTTCATGGCTTTGCGGATGTTGTCCATATCGCCGTGAGCTGAAACCATGACTGCCTTCACTCGTGGATTGTTGATAGTGTTGAGTCTTGTCAAAAAAGTCAGGCCGTCCATCTCGGGCATGTTGATATCCGACAGCACTATATCAATATCGGTGTGTTGCTCCAAAACTTCGAGAGCTTCGATGCCATTGTGGGCAAAAATAAACTCATATCTTCTTTCTCGGATTTGTTTTCTGAATCGGGTTTGAATCAGCATTTCCATATCCAATTCGTCGTCCATACTGAGTATCTTGATAGCCATGTCTTAGTAATTTTTAATGAGTTTTTCTTAGGAATGAGAGTAACAAGAATTCTTGAGGTTTGGTTTAAGATAAATCTAGGGGTATCTGAATCGTAAATTCTGTAAACTTACCTTCTTCTGATACCACTTCCAACTGTCCTTTGTGCATAATCGTAATAATATCTCGACTCAATGCCAATCCTAACCCTGAGCCTTTGCCGACGGGTTTGGTAGTAAAAAAAGGCGAAAATACTTTTTCTTTGATAGAATCAGGTATTCCGTTGCCATTGTCTTTGATTTTGACTTGGACAGTCTGGGCGAGGCGCGTCGAGCTTACCGAAATTTGAGGAGCAAATCCTGCGCCTTCTCCTTTACGTTTTTCGTTGAGGGCATAGCAAGCGTTGTTGACCAGATTGAGTACTACACGACTTATCTCCGTGGCAGCTAGTTTGACTTTGCCTACGCTTGGGTCAAACTGAAACACAAACGATACATTGAAAGCCTTGTCTTCACCACGTACTCCTTGATAAGCGAGTTTGGTAAACTCTTCCAGCAATTGATTCAAATCTACGGGTTCAAATTTTGCACTTTGGTTTTCGGTACGGGTCTGGGCGAGCATACTTTGAATAATACGCGTGATACGCCCTCCATTTTCACTGATTTTGACGTTGATTCCGACCAGCTTGTCTAGCAAAAAAAGTAAGTCTTCTTCTTCTTCCGTGAGAGGTGTGTCTTGTTTTTTGTCGAAAATCTCTTTCATCTCATGAACCAAATCAACCGATAATTTGGAAAAATTGTTGATGAAATTGAGTGGGTTTTGGATTTCGTGCATGATCCCTGCGGTAAGCTGACCGATTTCGGCTAGCTTATTAAGTTGTACAAAACGTTCTTTAAACGTTTCATCATCTTCATGGGCGTGTTGTTGCTCTTTTGGAAGAAAAGCAGTGTTTGGTGGAGCTTCACTCGATTGATTCGCTTTTTCCATGTTAACATTGATTATAAAGAAGACGATTTTACGGTAGGTAATACAATCACTACCTCCGTAAACTCACCTTCTTTTGAATTGATACTAATTTTCCCTTTGTGCAATTCTATAATGTCTTTACTCATAAATAATCCCAGACCTGTACCTTTTGAGGTAGGTTTGGTAGTGAAAAAGGGGCTAAATAGTAGGGCTAAATCCCTTTTTGGAATACCTTTCCCATTATCTTTAATTTTGAGTGCTACTTCCTCTGATGCTACTTCGGTAGTGATAGTCACCAGAGGTTCAAAACCCTTATTTAGTTTGCTTTTCTCCGCGAGGGTATACAGGGCATTGTCTACAAGGCTAGTGATGACATCGCCCAATTCGGGAGGTAAAATGTTGGTTTTGGCAGGTTGTTTATCCAAATGTATGAGAAGCTGCCCGTTGAAATCCTTGTTGGTATTTTTGAATTCTTGGTAAACAGCTTTGGCGCGATTTTCCACAAAATTGTTAAGGTCTGTTTCAAAAAAGTCTCTCGATTTTTCTTTCAGAAGCTTTTGCATGTCTTTGACGATACGTGTGGTGCTGCTGCCGTGGTCGTATATTTTTGAAATACTGCTTTTGAGTACATCTAATAAGTCATAGGCATCATCTTTTAAATCGTCTGACAATTCTGCTTGGTATTTATCAATAAGCTCTTGGAACTCGTCGATGAGCAACTTAGACGATTCCGAGAAGTTGTTAATGTAGTTGAGAGGATTCAAAATGCGGTCCACAATTCCTTTGGTAAGCTGCCCAACCGATGCCAAGCGCTCTTGACGAATGAGTTCTTCTTGGGTTTCTTTGAGATTGCTCAGGGTTTTTTCAAGGTTTTCCAACAAACGGGTTTTGATATAAGCCGCAATAAGGTGCTCCTTGAGGTTTTTGATCATATTGAAATCTCGCTGGTCAAAAGCGCTAGCACGGGCGCAGTTTTCGAGCGTGATAAAACCTTCAATGTGATTGTCAACTTTGATAACAATCGTAATCATTGACTTGGGAGTGACGAGTTGGTCAATCATATTGTTGAGCTTATCGTATTTGATATCGTTTTTGAAATAGATATCTTCATATACCTCGATAGCTTCGTCTAAGTAGCGTTTTTCGGCTTGTTCGGGAGTCAATTGTACGGCTCCTAAAAGTGATAACTCACTGAATCCATAAAGTGCCTTGAAACGATAGCCGTTGGTGTCTTTGTCATAAATCAACGCACTGGCGCAGTCCATGTTGCGAATCACTTTGAGGCGGGTCAAAACCGTTTGAAACAAATTGCCAAAATTGATTTCAGTATTGATGGCCTGTACAATAATGTCTATCTTTTCGAGTTGGTCATTTTTATTGGTAAGTTCATCCGACTGTTTTTCTAGTTCTACTTTTTGGCTAACTACCTCTTCTGTACGCTCTTGGATAAGATTCTCTAGCTCTAGCTTTTCTCTTTCAAGCACTCTCAATCGCCATCTCACCGAAAAATAAATGGCCGTGCCAATCAGAATACCGTACAGTAAGATAGCCCACCATTGGAGATACAAAGGCGTAAGTACCCTAAACAGAACAACAGTTTCTTCGCTTTCGATACCATAAATATTACGCGCTTTGACCTTAAACTGATAATTGCCCGGTGGGAGGTTGGTATATTCTTTTTGAGATTGGGTAGTCCATTCTGACCATGCTTGATCAAAATTTTCGAGATAGTACTGAAATTCCAAGATTTCGTTGGCATGAAAACTCGGTGCCGCAAATTCGAAAAGAATGTTGTTGTCTTGATAGTCCAATTCAATCCTACGCACAGCCATGTTATTTTGTTTGGCGATAGTATCGGTAGGGTATCCATTGTAAAGAATCTGATTTCCTTTGCTGATTTTACGAATCAACGAGGCATACTCACGATTGTAATCGCGGCTTGTTTTGAGGTCAAATTTGATGAGTCCTTCGGCTCCTCCAAACCAAACTACTTGATTGACATCAGGATAAATCACTCCAAAAGAAGTCTCAGCCAGGGGTAAGAAAGGCGTAGCAATTTCTTGGTAAGGTTTGGTTGGTTGGTCAAGTTTTTGATAAAGTGTAATTACTTTTTCATCACCACGAGTGGTCCAGAGGTTTTTGGCTTGATCTTCTACGATGATGCCATTCCAATAAGCTGCGGATGAGTTTTTGGTCTGGAATAAATTAAAGGATTCAAAGACATCTTTGGTAGGATTGTATCTAAAGACGCCTTTTTGATTGTAAGCGATGAGTCCTTTGGAAGTAGCTACGACGCGGTTGTTGACCATCACAGATAGGCCCTCTTGGGTAGTATATTTCTTAACCTGATTGGAAGCTACATTGAATTTGATAAGCCCTTCGGTGAGGGTTTCAAGCCATAGATTGCCGTTTTCGTCTTCCGTGATGTTCATGATTTGTTCCGTTATTTGCGGAACGAGTTTGTAGCTTTGACCTTTGCCCGAAGTCGTAATCATCCCTAGACCGTTTTGTTGTCCTACAAATACGTGGTTAGGATTAGATTGAGAAGTATAGACACAAAGGGAATAAAAGGGAGTGATTTGCTGAACAGAATTATTACCGACCAATTTCAATAAGCCTTTGTTTGTCGCAATCCACAGTCCTGTTGACGACTTAGCCAATCCGAAGCAGCTTGCGTTGATTCCTGCTATATTGTTGACCAAAAATCCATTTACAGAAAAAAGACCATTGAGCGTACCCACATATAAGCGGCCATTGTAGCGACTGATAGCCTTCACTTCGCCTTTCAAATTACTAAACTCATTGAATCTTTCGATAGGCGAAGCTATCTCAATTTGCACAATCCCATTGTTGAGGGCAAGCCAAAGCATGCCGTCACGGTCCGAAAACATGGCGTTTACCTGAAGGTCTTGGAGGTAATCATTGTCTTTGATTCGGTTTTTGATTTGTCCTTGAGGCGATACTTCCAAAACTCCTTGGTTGAGTGTGCTAATGGCCAAATCTCCATTGTCGAGTACGGTACCCGCTGATGTTTGATTGGAGGTAAGGTACTTATTGGCTTCACAATCAAATACTTGAATAGTGTTGTTTGTGAGTTTGAACAAGCCTTGACTACTTGTGAGCAACAAAAACTCATTGTTGCTTATTGGAAAAACAGCCGTTAAGTCAAAGAGGGTAGGAGTGGAGGGAGCCTTGGAAATAGGAATGAGACTTTGCCCTTCGATAAATTGTGGACCACTGTCTTTAAGCAATACAATGATTTTTTCGTTGGCATAAAACGACGACATAATCGTGCCATTGACCTTAAACTCTTTTAACCCTTTGGGTGTTAGCAAAAAAATGTGTCGTTGGGAGATAAAATAGATACCTTCATTGGTTTGAAAAATATTGATAATAGCCCCGAAATTTGTTTTGACATCTTTGCTCAAACTTTCGAAATATAAGGTACCGAGGCTATCGGGTTTGAGATAACCAAATTCGCCCAATGCTCCCACAAAAACTCTTCCAAATTTGCTCACGTGTAAGGCCGATACTTTTGTGATATTTTGGGTAGGAATCGTACGCCATGTTACTCCGTCGTATTCTAGCACTCCTGCAAAGTTTCCAAAATACATCAAGCCGCGCGTGTCTTGGGCAATCGCAAAGTTTTGGCCGTGAGCATTGTATTCTTTAGGAATAAACAATCTGCTGAGCGGAATTCCTTTCTCAGTAGTGTTGTCGTTGACTTGAGCATTGATACTTGTTACCCATATCATCAGACATACCACTCCCCACACCTTCAAAATCAAGGAAGGCCAAGAAGGTACATAAGAGCTATGGGTAATTGATATAGTGTTTTTCATTGATACAAGAGTCATATTATTCGCCTTCATGAATAAGAATGCTACTTTTTTCTATTTCATCTTGGGCAATTAGATTATATACTAAATACGGATCCAATAAAATAAGCTCAGTGGCTTTGAGGGCCTTTATCGAATGCAGCAAACTATGAGGAGGGGGCACAGGGGACCGATACCAATAGTCGTCTTTGCTGAGCAATAGATGCGTACCGTCTGATTCATGAAGCTCGATTTCGCCCCTTCTGACCAACACGCAAGGCAAGCCATCGCTACAATAAGGTTGCATAAATATAATCTCGCCTTCGTTAAGATGAAGACTGACTCGCTGATTGGCAATCGTGAGCAATTCGTCACTTGGGATGTTTTCAAAAAGCTCTAATGGTCTAATATGAGAGAGCTTATAGACCAATAACTCGTCTTTTTTTAGCCCTTTTTCAATTTTTTCACATAACAACACCGAGCTTTCTGCTTCATGTAAAAGTGCTGTTTCTTTAAACTCTGCAAATGATTCGGGATAAAGTTGATACAACACATATAGGGCTGATTCGGCCACAATCACCGCGTCTGAATTGGCACAAGCAATGAGTATATATCTATGATCTGACTCTGGAAATCTTAGTAAATGCTGGATGGCGATGGCCTTGAGCGATTTAGAGATTTGAGAGAAATCTTTATTGATAATATCCAGAATACGCTCTTCTACCGTCAAGTTTTGTTGAGGATAATTGGCTTGGCATTTCTGCAATTTTTCGTTGAGCGGAGTATCCTCAAAAATAGGTACCAATTTTACCCTCAAATCTTCGGTAAGTGACATATTGAAAACCTCCTGCAAAAAGCCCTTGGTATCTTCTCCTTTGTTGTCGTATAGTTCTTTGATGAGTTCAAAACCCTGCTCACCGTTGAGAATATCAAGGAGCGTAAAAAGCTTTGGCACCATTTGGCGGTTTTCGGCCGAGATGGCTTTCCGTAGTTTGATGAGGTCTTTTTGGGTAGAAATATCTCTTCGGGCTGCAAGGAGCCAAACAATCAAGGCTGCTCTTTCGTCGATTTCGGCATTGATATGGGGGCGTTCGAGAGAAGTGGCGCGGTGGTTTAGGTTTTTGAGGGCTTCATATACCCGGTCTCTTATCTGAGGGTCAGGGTGGTTGATTTTGGCCCGCAAAATCCGCAAAGAAGCAGGGCTGATGATTTTTTCAAAAATACCAATGATGGTTAGCTGTGTAACTTTATCGTTTTCAACACGATTAAAATAACGCTCAAGTTCGCCAATCACCGGCTCCCCAATACGAGCTAAAGCCAAAGAGGTTGATTTGGCGAAATATTTTGAAGGTAAGTTGTTGAACAAATAAGGCCAAAGTTCACTTTTTTTGATATTGCCTGCGGCCAATATGGCCGCTTGCCTTACTTGAGTGTTGGGGTCTTGTAGCAGCGTTTCGAGGTGTTTGTAAGCAAAATAGCGTCCTGATTTTTCTAACAAATACACCGATTTCAATCTTTCTTCAGAGCGAGGAGAGGTAGCTAATCGAATTACTTTCTCAAAGTCATAGCGCTGGTTTATTTCTGTGATTTTGCTAAAATGAGGTGATGAAAGTATCGATATTTTGTGCTTTTGATAGGCTTTTTTAAACTTGTTGACATCCATGAGCAAGTTTTTTAGCACATTGCGATAGAGGTTTTGGGTCTTGAAAGAGATTGACAACCAGCCCAAAAGCACCAAAACGAAGAAATAAGACAAATAAACACTGTCTACAAAAGAAAAATAGGTAAGCGCCATCAACAAAACTCCCGCCACTATATTGCCCATTGCTTTGGGGCCGCCTTCGATCCGACTTTGTAGCTCGATGCGTTCGTCAGGGACAATAGGTTGAAATAAAAGTTGAAAAGAGGGGTCATTGATAGATTTACGGAAGGTGCTCATAAAAAAACGAGCCATTGCTACAAAGGCAAAAAAGACGTAGTTGTTGCCATAAAAAGACCCATATAACGCCGCAAATACAAAAAATACGGTAAGTGCCAAGGGTAGAATGATAAGGCCGAGTTTGAGGCCGTATTTTTCGATGACTCTTCCGTACAAAAAAGTCTTGATGAGTAGCTCAATAATAGCGCACAGTCCAAAAAAGAATCCTAGAAAACTGGTTAAACTTTCTTTGTTGGGAAACACATTTTTGGACTCTACTGCAAACATAAACTCCACATAAAACAAACCTACCACCGGCATCAGCGCAAGCAAAAAGATGGCTGTATAGTAAGGAGATTCAAAAAAATAGCGGAGTGTTTTGCGTTCGTTTTTGGAAGGTGCCCGGGCAATGATGGCAAGCTCAGGCTCATATTTTTTACCAATTGATACCATCACTACCAAGCATACTATCAGTACAATGACAGAAATATACAGAAGTTGATTGGTATCGATAAATTGTAATAACAACGGAATTGATAAATAACTTATAATCGACGAAAACACATCGCCAGTGGTGATAAAGCTAATGAGGCGCTTGGCTTGCTGTAGATTGAAAATCCGCGAAACAATGGCCCAGAAGGCAATTCCGTTGACAAAAACAAAAACCCGATTCCAAAGAAATAGAAGAAAGTACACCCATTTACTACCCGTCAAGAAATGCAGAACTAATAACCCCACTACCGATACAATCAGAAAGACAATAAGTCCCAGAGCCAATTTAGAAAAGTATACTTTCTCTTGAATTTTGGCAACAATAAACCCCAACGCATACACAATGATACCACTTGCGATGTATACTTTAGGGAGCATGGTGCGATCAAAACTATTGATAAACAACGACATACTCGCCGTATAAAAGATGGCGACCGATACTCCCATAAAAAAAGAATAACGCATGAAAGGTAAGACCATAGAGAGATCTCCTGCCTTCAAGTTGAGAATACCATATATCGCTTTTCTTTTGAACATTAAAAAAGAGGTTTTATAAGTCTAATTTCATTAAGAAAAAGGGACGCTCGGGCATTTCGGGGATGTTTCTTAGTTGCGAAATCAACGAAAATCCTAGTCTTTGTAACGACTCCAAACGCGATAATTGAGGAAAAGCAATCATTACTTTTGAGCCGTATTGTGTTGCTACTTTGATACGTTCTTGGTCGAGGATTTTGGCAAAGCCTCTTCCGCGAAAAGCGGGATCGACTACCAGCCGATTGATAGACGCAATAGGAGGGTGATCAAACAATAGCCCGTGCTCTGGATGCAAAAAATCATTATAAGGAACATCCTCTAAATCATCATGAAAACTCAACCGAGCAGCTGCCACGATGGTGTTGTTTTGGGTAATAATCCAATGAATGGCTTGATTGTCAATGCTATCAATCCACGCATCTTGTGAAAAAAAACTGGAACTGATTCCGTTTTCATGACGCCAAGCTTTGATTCTGAATCGGCCTATTTCTTCTAGTCGTTCAGGAAAATGCCCTTCATGAAGCTCAAATCCGTTAGGAAGGGGGATTGTTTTGTTGTTTTCCATCACCATTAGTTCCATCACGTTGGGTAAAGCATTCATATTCATTTAATGTCGAATAAAATACCAATTGAAAAATTTCGATGTTCTTGTGGAAACCTGGATGCACCTACGATGTTATCGGCCTCTCTGATGCCGGGTACAAAATATTCTTTGTCCAAGAGGTTGTTGACGGTCGCTTGTACCGATACGCCCTTAAAGAGGTTGTGATAAGTCACAACGCCGTCTAGCACCAGATAAGGATCAAACGATTGAATAGGGTTGCGGCTTCCTGAAGTACCAGCACCAGACTTACGCGCGCTTACGTAGTGAGAGGTAAGGTTGAAATGCCAGCTTTTGTTGAGCTGATAGTTGGCACCTATATTGAAAGAAAAATTGGCAATGTCGCTGACTCTAAGCCCCGATGCCAAATCAGTAGGATTGGTATAGGTAAAATTGCTCCAGATGTTGAGCTTTTCGGTTTGGTAATTGGCTTCGGCTTGTATGCCCCAAATGCGTTGCCGACCAATCCCCTGGAATTGATTGGTGCGAGTGCCATTTTCGAGCACGACCGTCACGAGTCCTACAGCATTGCTATAATTGGCGCGATAAGCGGCAATGTTGATATTGGCTTCTTTGGATATTTTATAATAAACACTAAACTCCATGTTTCGCACTTTTTCGGGCTGAAGGGTGGGGTTGTTGAGCCGCCGATCGGAGGTGGTTCCGTATTTTTGTAAATAAGAGGCATCCTTGAAAGCTTCGGCATAAATGCCTTTGAAAATAAAGTTTCCCTTACTATAAATCACTGACAAACGGGGGTTTACGACTACGCCATATCCTCCGCTTTTACGGACGCGATTGTTGTCAAGGCGCAAACCCGCTACTAAATTTAAAGACGGAGAATAACGATAAGTGGCCTGGGTATAAATTCCCAAATCAAGAGCACGGAAATTGTTGCCTCCCCGAAGGGTATCAGCTGGGAAGCCAATGTCGTCGGGATTAGGAGTCGCGGAAGTAATATAATTCCCTTGAATGATACTGTTTCGGTACTCTACGCCACTGTTGATGTCGAGCGTAGGCAAAGGACTCCACAAAGCCCGCAGTTCGTTGCGGAATTGATTTGACCCTCGATAATAATAAACAGTAGAGTAAGTAGGCGTAGTACCCGCTGCTAAGTCAGCGATACCGAGGCGATTGTTGTAATAGCTCCGATAAGAAGCAAGATTGGTACCGCCGTCAATTTCATGTAAGCGATAAGAACTTAAAATAACAATCTGAAATTTTTCGCTTAGCACTTTATTATAAATACCGGCTAGACTGCGGTACAAAGTAATCCACCGTGAGAGATTGCGGGTGCTGAGGCGGGTTTGGTTGGTATACCAAGGGGCGGCTCCTTCGTCGGTTCGCCAAGAGGAAGTAAGAATGGTAAATTCTTTAAATTCCATTTTGCCTTTGATGTACCAATCCCTCGAAAAGTCGTTGAAAGAAACAGGCTGGTTATAAGCGTTTCCGTTGAAAAGCTGATTGTCAAGCTCGGCCGCTTTTTGTTGTCCTTTGGGAGTAAGTTTGATAGCACTGATGGCGTTGTTGGCATATTCGACCGTATATAAGTCAGAGTTGGGGTATTTGGTAAGAAGCTGTGTACTAGCGGCGTAGGTTTGAGCAGCGGTACCCGTACGATTCAAATGGCTTGCATAGTCGCTTACTTCACGGGTGCCATAATTCCACTCAGGGTATTGGGAGAGGTTCATTTCATTTGATTCAAAAAACCTTCCTGATACCGAAATCGCCACGTCTTTGGTTTTGGTAGCGACTGTGGCGTCAAGGTAGCGACTGTTCCAAGTGCCGTACCTGCTTTGTCCTTTTACCTGAACTTTATTGTTGGCATCGATGATTTCGGCGTATTTTTTAGTGATAATGTTAATGACACCCACAAAAGCATTGTTGCCATACATAGTAGCAGCAGGGCCATAGACTACTTCGATGCGTTCGATGTCTGACAAAGGGTATTGACGCGAAATAGGGATGTTGTCGGATGCCAAGTCATTTTCTTCAATACCATCGATTAGCATGAGCATGCGGTCGTTGGAAGTAGAGCGATATCCTCGACCGTAGAAATTAGAGTAGCCGGGGCCGTTGCCTTTGGCGATATCAAATCCTGAGAGATCGTGTAGTACTTGTTCGAGATTTTGATAGCCTCGTTTGATGATATCTTTGTCGGTAATCACCGTCACAGTGGCGGGTACTTTCAAGACATTTTCGGCGCGTTTGGACACCGACGTAATTTGAATGATTCGTTCTTGGGAGTCTTTTACGTATTGGAAAAGCTCCTTAAATTGGGGTGAAGACGCAAAATCAGGGACAAAACTGGGGTTGATAGCCAACAAATTCTGTATCGACCGACTCGCTTGCTGCGTAGAGTCGAGAGCCAGGTATGTCATAGCCAAAATTTTATGAGCTTGTACTTTGGCATTGGGCGAATAGCCGGTTTTCAAACAGGGTAAAAGAATCGAGAAAACTTCATCAAAATTTCCAGTGGTGAATTTTTTTTCGGCATCAGGAATATCCACTGACTCCTCGCATGATTGTCCGTATATTCTTCCAACCTGTAAGCTCAGTGCCATTACCCCCATTATTATCGCATAAAAACGTAAATTTTTTCCCATATCACAGGTCATTTTCAATAAAACAAATCATTACTTATGGGCCGAGATTTTGTTGAATTCGACGTCTTTTCCCACGTACTTGTTCCACTCTTCCACGGTCATGTCTCGGGTTATTTTTTTAGTTACCTCTTTGTATAGGTCGTTGATGTTGATATCCCATACGCGTACGGTGCGGTCGGCGCCGTAGGCAATTAGTTTTTTGCTATCTATGGTGAACCGAATCCCAGTGACCCAGTTGTTAAAGTCATTGATGATGATAGGTTGCTGCTGACGACTGATTTCGTCAAAATTGAAAAGATGTACCGACCAGTCAAAGCTGCTCGTAGCAACTAGGTTGCCGTCGGATGAAAACACAATGTCGCTGACGATTGAATTGTGCCTCCCTACTACAGATGTACCTGAATATTCGACGATTTTATCGTTTTCATAACTCCATAAATAAAGTCCTCCGTTGCTATTTCCTGTCATTAGCTTGCGACCGCTAGGGTTGAAAGCAAGGGCCGTGACACGAGGCGCCATGCCATTGAATGCAAAAAAATCGGGTGCTGCTTTAAGATTCTCAAGGGCAAAAGCAGCTACTTTTCCTTTAGACCCGCATAGCAATTTTTTGCCATCTGGACTCAGCTGCGCACAAAAAATGTCGATATTGGTTTTGACATTCACCAAAGAATCAAGACCATTAGGCTTGATATTCCAAGTACGGATGTTGCCATCTCCACTGATAGAGATGAGCTTAGTTAGGTCTTGGCTAAGCAATAGCGATTGAATAGGACTACGGTGGGCCTTTATTACGGTTGGAGTAGGGGTAGGTTGGTCTAGATTCCAACTGACGATAGAACCTTGAGCACCTCCTACAATAATTTTGTTTCCGTTGAAAATCACTGTGCGGAAGCTTTCATTGGTTTTTGCCCCTCGGCTGAGGGTTTTGAGAAGCTGAGGTTGGGACGTATTAAAATCCCAAACTTTGGCAGTGGCATCGTCGCTTACTGAAACAAATTGAGTACCCACAATATCGTTTTTAATAGCCACTGACCTTACTACATCACTGTGCCGACGCAAAATCAACTTAGAACTTGAGCCTGCAGCTTTAGCTAAGGCATTGAAAATGTCAGGATTATTTTTTTCGCCACCACTTTTTAGGTTGAGGTCATAAGCATGGAGGGCCAGCAAAGCGGGAAGACCGTCTTGGGCGTTGTCGGGCATTTGGGTGGCTTGGATGGCGATTGAACGAGCAATGGCCTTCACTTTTTGATTTTCTGCATCCTTGCGAGCTTCGTCGGCAAACTTCCTTTGTGTTTCGGCGTCTTTTCTGGCTTTTTCGGCTTCATCTTTGCGTTTTTCGGCTTCACCTTGAGCTATGACGGCTCTTGTACGTTGGCTTTCGGCGTCGCGTTTGGCACTTTCGGCACTGATGCGTTGTTGGGTAGCCACTTTTTGAGCTTGGATGGCCTCTTGTCTTTGAAATTCAGCTTTTCTTTGCTCGGTTACGGCGATGAGTTTTTGCTCTTCGGTGAGTTGTTTTTGAGCTTCCGCGATTTCTTCTTGTTGTTGGGCTATTCTTTTTTGAGAAATAGCCTCTCTTTTTTGTATTTCGGCTTTTTTCTGTTCAGAGAGAGCTATTTTTTCTTTTTCTAAAGATTCTTTTTCACTTTGCTGGGCTTGGTTTCTGAGAATAATAGAAACAATCAAAAATAGTAGTGAAAGCAAAGAGCCTAGCCCTAAGATGAGGGCAAACTGTCGAGTCCGCTTGACTTCCTTCTTGTGTCGAGTTTCTTTGTTCTGAACCTCAAAATCATATTGATTACGACTGTATTCAAGGTAGTTGATAGCTCGTTCAAAATAAGGGTCATAGCGAGTGGCCCATTCTTTGGTAGGGCGATTTTCTTTGAGCCATTTTAGCCCTATTTGGAGTTCGGGATTGACCCAAAGCCCCGTTTTTCCTTGTTGATATTGCTCCGCCGAAAAACTCAATTTTTTATAAAGCTTTGCCGATTCAGTTTCTTCTTCTACCCACATTTTGAGGCGTTTCCACAGATAAGTGATGCGCTCGTGGGTCAAGTCAATGACCGAATTGTCGGCTAGTGGAGTGGAATAGGAAGGAGATAAAAAAGAAGTACCTACTTCTCGTAGTCTGTCAATGACATCGAGCAATAAAAATTCTGGAGCAGCGGTTATTTTTTTGACATTGGCCAAAGTCGTAGGGGTGACTACGCCCGCATCACCCGCTCCAAGCGTAATAAGTGCTTTGAATAGCTTTTCGGTGACCGCTTTTCGTTTGGCATCGAAAATATCCTCATAAATTTGTTCGGCATGTAGAGAAAGCGCATCTGACATGGTACCAATGGCCTCATAATCAGACTCATCAATGCTTTGTTGGTGGGTTTTGACGGTTTGCCAGTGATCCCAAGTACGCATAAGTGCGTGCTGAAGTACGGGCAATTGATCGGTCTTGTTGCCAATATCTTTAAGGAGCCTTTCAATGAGGTCGGGGGAGATATTGACGCCGACCGTATCAAGCGGCCCACTAATAGCTAGCACAATTTCGGCGTGGTTCATCTTTGGTAAAAGATAATACCCACGATTGATGGCCTCGGTAAGACCGTTGTAGTTGGTACAATAATCCAAATAATCGGAGCGCATAGTCAGAGCCACATAAATAGGCAAACTGCGCTGATTAAGAATCCGAACCAAAAACTCAATGAAAAGGATGGTTTCGTCGCGGTCGGTTTGAATGGTGGCCTCCTTTTGACGATACCTAAATACCTCTTCAAACTGATCGATGACAAAAAGGATATTTTTTCCAGCAAGCAGCTGAAAAACGCGATTGATGCCATCGGAGTCATTGAAAATCAAAGATTCAAGATTGTTGACAATATCAGGAGAAGAACCACCAATATTAAATCTATTGAAGTATTCACTGATAACTCCAATGAGATTTTTGATCGGTTCTCCTCCTGGTTTTAGCAACAAAATATGCCATCCTTGCTCAGGGGTAAGGTCGAGCGGCGATTTTTCTAAAGAGGGAATAAGCCCTGCTTTGATAAGCGACGACTTCCCACTTCCCGAAGATCCAATGATTGCCAAAAACCTTGATGCGCTGAGTTTATCCCGTAATTTTTTGACGTGGCTTTCTCTCCCAAAAAATAGACTTGCATCTTTTGAGTCAAAGCTTCTTAATCCAGGAAAAGGGTTGGCATAAGGTCGGTGGGTGGTCATATTTCAAAAAAAACGGTCATTGGCCCTTGGTACTAGGGGCTTTTGATGTCAACAATAAAGATGTTTCGATTTCGATTGTTGGAATATTCGTACTTAAACTCACTTACTCCATTGATAGTGAGGTAGATACCCAGCCCTCCAATGGGCCTTTCGTCGAGGGGTAAATCAAAATCCTCTTGGTCGGGCAATTCGCGAGTCGTAGGGTCGAAGGGAGCCGCATCATCTTCAAAGATTACTTTGAGTTGATTGTCGGCTACCTCCGTTTTTACATCAATGATGCCCTCCAAACCAGCGTTTTGGTAGCCGTATAAGATGATATTGGTGGCGATTTCGTCGATGGCCAATATCAAATTGTACGTGGCTTTTTTGTCTAATCCCGCTTGTTGGGATATTTCTTTGACGTATTGCCGTAGAGGGTCAAGAGAGTCAACATGGGCGGGAAAGGTTTTTAATTCCATTTGCGTAAAGACAAATTTCGTACCTGAGTTTGGAAAGGTTTATGCTGCTTTTGTTCTAGTTAAGCAGGATATTGATCCACGATGTTTACGCTGTGGTGTAGACCTGTCTTTTCGAGTGTATCTACGATAGACTCCTGTGGCTTCACTACATAAATCGTAAGACCTACCCCGATTTTTTGTTTTGAGAAAATCAACACCCGTAGCCCTGCCGATGACATAAAAGCCAGGTTTTCCATATCCAAAACGAGTTCAGTGGGGGATTCGAGCGCCACTTTTTCGATTTCTTTTTGAAAAACCCGAGCTGATAAAGAATCTAGCTCGCCCGATAAAGTGAGCTTAGCTACTTTGTCGACTACTTCAGAGGTTATTGTAAAATCCATGATATGAGAGAATTTTTTGGTTGAGAAAGAAAGAGTTTATTTGGCCACTAGCACTACCACCGATCGTGAACCTACAAAGAAAGAGGATTGGTCTTCTAGGATAGGTTCTTCGCCAATGGCGTGGATGTCCTGAGAATTGCTCATGTCAGTATTGGCAAAAACGTGCCACTTGGCGCCGCCTTCCAAAACCGGCAGCTCAAAATGCAGCGGTTCCCAATACATATTCATTGCTACATAGATAGTGTCGTCGGTGATAGTGCCTCCTTTGGCATGATTGCCACAAAGCATGAAGCCCAATGTCCGGCTGGACTCCGACCAGTCGGGACGCCAAGCATGCGTACCGTGGAAGCTAATATCTGGTAGCCCGCTACCTACATAATCGTAATGACGGAAGTGGGTAGCACTACGCAACACGGGGTGAGCACGGCGGAAACGCAAAATCAACTGAGCATACCGAAACAAATCAGCGTTGGAGTTGAGCAAGTCCCAATTGAGCCAGTTCCATTCGGTGTCTTGACAGTAGGTATTATTGTTGCCTCGTTGGGTATGCCCCATTTCATCTCCCATCAAAATCATAGGAGTGCCTTGGCTTACCATCAAAATCGTTAAGGCATTTTTGATTTGCTTATGACGAAGGAAATTGATGGCTTCGTCGTCGGTTGGGCCTTCCCATCCGCTGTTCCAAGAGTTGTTGTCATTGGCTCCGTCGTTGTTGTTTTCGCCATTGGCTTCGTTATGTTTGTCATTATAAGCAAACATATCATGCAATGTAAACCCGTCATGACAAGCCACAAAGTTGATACTTGCGGTAGGCCCTCTTGACGAATACAAATCAGGGGAGCCTTGGATACGTTGGGAGATTTCGCCCACAAGGCCAGTATCTCCTTTTAAGAAGCGACGTACGGCATCGCGGTATTTTCCGTTCCATTCGGCCCAACGACCATAGGCAGGGAAAGACCCTACTTGGTACAATCCGCCCGCATCCCAAGCTTCGGCTACCAATTTACATTTGGCCAATACAGGGTCGTAGGCCAGAGATTCCAGTAAAGGAGGATTGCTCAATGGACTACCATCTTGGGCACGTCCTAAGATGGCGGCCAAGTCAAACCTGAACCCGTCGATGTGGTATTCGGAAGCCCAATAACGTAGGCAGTCAAGTACCATATTCCTTACCACAGGGTGGTTGCAGTTGAGGGTATTGCCCGTACCAGAGAAGTTGAAATAATACCCTTCTGGCGTAAGCATATAGTAGGTCTTGTTGTCGATACCCCTAAAAGAAATCGTGTGACCTCGGTGATCTCCTTCGGCAGTGTGATTGAACACTACATCTAGAAATACTTCGATTCCGTGCTTGTGGAGTTCTTTGATGAGGGTTTTGAGCTCATCGACCTGCATCCCAAACTTCCCAGTAGCAGCATATCCTGCTTTAGGCGAGAAAAAGTTTACGGTGCTATAGCCCCAATAGTTGACGAGCATTTCGCCATTTTCGGGATTGACGCGGCTGTTTTCCCATTCGTCAAACTCATAAATGGGCATCAATTCGATACAGTTGATACCCAATGATTTAAGGTAGGGAATCTTGCTACGAATACCGCTAAAAGTACCGCCGTTTTTGATGTCGGCAGAAGGGTGACTCGTAAAGCCCCTAACGTGCATTTCGTAGATAGACAAATCTTCGATGGGGGTTTCGAGAGGGTGGTCGTTTTCCCAGTCAAAATCCTCAAACGCAAGTCGAGAGCGATAAGGATAGATGTTGTCCCAGTTGGGTTCGGCTCGCCAAGTATCACGCCCTCCAAGTACCTTAGAATAAGGATCACTCAAGATGATGTTTTTGTCGAATCGGTAGCCTTGTTCTGGAATAAAAGGACCATCCATACGATAGCCATATTCAAGTCTTTCATAATCAAGGTCGAAGACCGTCATGCAAAAAACATCCCCGATTCTGAATTCGTCAGGAAATGGAATTTCGGCATAAGGTTGGGCTTCACCTCTCTCAAAAAGTACCAAAGTACAAGAGATTGCAGCACTTGAATACACACTAAAGTTGACTCCATTTGGGACCATAGTAGCCCCAAATGGAAGTGGACGCCCCCGTCTGAATTTGATACCCTCATGCTCATGAGTGGGGTAATAATCAATCCGAATATCTGCCATATTTTTAGCCTTGTTTTAGCGATTCTATTCCTTCTTCTATAGTAGCTACGATAATGAAGAAGTTAATAAAACCAGTATTAGACATTACGTCTTGAATTTCTTCTGATACTCCCACCAAGACCACTTTGCCGTTTTGGGCTTTGATTTGGCGATAAATCATCAGTAATACCCGCAAACCAGCACTGGAAAGAAATTCAACTTTACTTAAGTCGATGATGACTTGCCCTTGTCCTTTGATAGCGTTGATGGCCGCTTTCTCAAATTCGGGTGCGGTTTTGCTGTCGATATTACCTTCTACCTCAATGACAGCAATGCTCTCAACTATATTTTCGGCTATTTTCATGTCGTTTATGAATAAGAAGGTTTACTGAACAGGAGTCAAAAGAACTTTTACGCGTACACGCTCGTCGGTTTGAGGAAGCGTCACGGTCAAAGCATTGGCGTCAAAATCAGTGTATGGCTCATCGTTGATATAGCATTCGCTGATATATACACTACCTGCGGGGAGAATATCTGGCGATACAAAGAGTTTGTTGTCTTTGAAACCGTTGGGATATGGTTTGAAATAGAAATAAGTAGGCTGCTTGGTAATCAGCAAGTTGGTGTATACTGCCGACAAGAAGCAAAGCTCTGTGCTGTGGTAAGCACTCATAGAGTGGCTTCCTTTGAAGCGTTCTGTACCCAAGAGATAAGGCATACCATTGCCAAAGACGTTGAAGTAAACGCCGCCGTCGTCGGTATCTAGGAAGAATGCATTATAGAAGGCTGCTGACTCACGGGCATATTTGAGATAGTCTTCGTCTTTGAGGATACCATGCAAAATCATGTAGGCCAAAATCGCCTGCTCTTGCTGCCACCATGCTTTGCGGTCATGCCATACAAATTGATGACGGCCATTGGTAAGGGTTTCGCGTTCTACTACATCATACCATCCGCCGCGTTGCTGGTCAGAACCTGCGGCTGGCATCAAAGAGGCAATTTTTTTAGCAAATTCTAAATAAGAATCTTTGGCAACTAATGATTGCATCCGCATCAAGTTCCAAGCGATTTTGAGGTTGTGACCTACTACGGCGCGGTTTTGTTGCCATCCCCAAGTTTGGTCTTTGCTCCAATCTTCGAAGAATTTTTCTTGAACAAATGGGCTATTTTCATAATCAGGGAAATACTTAGTGATGGTATCGAAAGTATATTCCAAGAAATCAGCGTATTTTTTCTCGCCTGTTGCCAAATACAAGTTGATAAGATAAGCAGGGGCGTGGTCACCTACGGAGTTCCAGTTTTTGCGGGCGCGATTGTGAGCCAACGACTCCGCGCGAGGGTCGAGGGTAATAGGATCGATGTGAGAGAAGTAGCCTTCTTGCTCGTTGTCTTTGAAGTATTTTTCAAAGAGTTCGATGGTTTTTTCGATATCCCACATGATGCGCGGGTCTCCAGTGAGGCGGTAGGTCTGCGTAGGGCCAGCTAAAGCGTAGATTTGCTCATACATCGGCAACGAATCCCAATCATCGCCAAACTCCGAAGTGAGCAATTTGGTTTCTTTTTGTCCTTGTACTTTTACGCCATGATACCAATATACCAAATCAGCGTCTTGGTCATAAAAACGCATGTGGTCGCGGAGGTATTCGGTTCCGAGTTCGGCACCTTCCAAAAATGCCTCATTTCCCGTAATCATGTACGCCGATGCAAAACCATACACCATACGAGAGATGGTATCGGTTTCTTGCAAATAATCCCCTTTTTTCGAGCCTGCTAGGTGTAGCATGGTTCGGTAGTTTTTGTAATTGATTTCTTCTTGGGGATAGTTAAACTGCCATTTGAGGTAGCTAGAAGCAATCGATGAGATTTGATTAATCCACCAATCTTGGGCTTCGTGGCGGTATTCAAGTGGGGCAGTACTAGGGAAAATTATCCATTGTACCTCAAATACATAATCTCCCCCCTCAACTGGTGGATAGAAAGTACCATAAGAAAACACAAATTGCCCCGGTTTTGCAAGTAAATCATGCATGACACCCGAAGCATCTTGGTAAGATTCATCTAAGTTGCGGAAGGTACGAGCATACGTAGAAGGAAGTAAATTTACTTTGAAAACACGCTTATCAGATGTTTCGACGGTGTACCATTTTTCGGCGGTATTATATTCCAGAACATAGCCCGCAAGGGTATCTGAAAATGTAAAATCGAGTTTCATGAATTGAGTATGTTAGAAGTTTAAATAAAGAACGATTATGATTGGCTAGCTTCGTCCACGTATCCTTGCGTGATTTCGATGATATTACCTTCAGGGTCTTTTACCCAAGCCGTTTTCCAGCCAGGGATAAAGTCATCGAAGGTCAACGGCCCTAGCGTGATTACTGCATCTGAACCCATTTCGGCGAGTTTGGCATCCACATCTTCCACCGAAAATGCTAAATGACGAATTCCTTGATAATGAGGGCCATCTCCTTCGGCAAGGGGGATGGGTCTTTCTTCATCAGGCGGGAATACTTCAAAATAGAAATTGCCGGCGTCTTTCAAGAAAACAAGTTCTTTACCTTCTCCCAGCGAAATGGTACGAGCTCTTTGGAAACCAAAATATTTTGAATAAAAGCTTTCAAAAGCACTTAGATCTTTGACCGTGACAGCTACGTGAAAAAAAGAGGTTTGAATCATGAGTGAGCGTAGGTTTAGGCTTTTTCTGAAAGGATTTCGATGATTTTTTTTGCAAAAAAGTGCGCATGTCCTCCCGAGCGTCCCGTTACCAAGTCGCCATCTACGACTACATCTTCGTTGGTATAGATAGCTCCGTAGGCTTTAGCATCACCAATGAGGTTGTTGTGACAAACCAAATGGCGCCCTTTGACTAGTTCGGTAGCAGGTGCTACTAGCCACAAGCCATGACAGATGATTCCTTTTAAGATGGTAGGTTCGGCAAATACCCTTTTCAAAAACTCAGTAGCTGGGGGGATTTTTTCTACATCTTCGGTGTATCTCAACCGATCCGAAACCATGCCCGAAGGAACGATAATAGCCGAGTAGCTCTTCAATTCTTCATCGCTCATGTTTTCAAAACTTTCCCAGCAATCCATCGGCACTTTGTGCTCATGACCATGAAAAGTGATTTTGGGCTGTCCCCACAAGCGAGTCAAGAAATGAACCTCTGCACCCTCTTCAGGAAATCTGTATTGGTAATAAAATATTTCGTTTTCGTAATAATCGGCCTCAAACAAGATTCCGATTTTTTTCCCTTTGAGTTTCATAAGGTACAGAAAGTTAGATTAGGAAAGAACTTCCACTAGTTTGTCGCCAAAAGCAATCGATGATTCTACCGAAAGCGCCGTAACGAACGGATGATCATAATGTACTTGTGGTTTTTGGCGGTTGGCAGTAGGGTCAGAATATACCCGGCCATTAGGACCTACGGCGTCTTCTACAATCACCAAAAGTGGGAAGGCAAAGCCCTGCGTCACGATGTCGGTGCCAGGGTTGGCTTCGTTGGCTCTTACCAAAGGATAGTTCATCATACCTGTGAAGTCCCATTCGCGGGGGTGAGCTACGACTTTATTACCATAGATGATACTGCGGTGAAGGGTATCACTTTCGCGGGCCCATACAAAAGCACCGACGGCGTAGCATAGTGCTCCAAGGATTTTTCCTTGCTCATAAGCAGCCACGCAAAGTTGATGCACAAAAGGATTTCCCACAATATCAAGAGCAGAGCCTGGGCCTCCCACAAGCACAAGTGCATCATAGTCTGACATGACGGCATCTTCGATTTTGAGGGGGTTATCCCACTCGCCTGTGTCAAGGATTTCATTGCAACGGTCTACTACTTCGGCAGGGTTGACGTTGTAGTTTTGCATAGGGTCAATAAAATCTTTGTCCATACTCAAAACCATCGGGAGAGGAGTAATCCCCTTTGGTGTGGCAAGAGTCAAGTCAAAACCAGCTTTTTTGAGGGCATCCCAAGGGGCTTGCAATTCTTCGGCCCAAAGACCAACGTTCGATGCTAAAATCAAAACTTTCTTGCTCATGATGCTTTATTTTTAATCTATTAAAGGTTGTATGTTTAGAGTTTATTTGAGTCCTGAATAGTGACGGAATATTTTGCCGTCTTTCATATAGAGGGCGTCATATACTTTGGAAGGACCATTGGTGGTATTGATAGTGGCTTCCAAAAAGATACTATCGTCGGTAATCGCCAACTTTTCGGTAGAAATAAACCCCCGATAAATGTATTTGAGATAATCGCCAAGTTGCTGGAGAAGAGCTTCTTTACCTTTCAAATGAATCGGCTCATCGGCCACATGCAGAATCATCTCGGCATCATCATGATAATCATGCTCCACAAGTACATTTACGTCGTTGTCTGCGAGCAGTTTTAAATGGTTTTCATAAAATTCTTGGTTAGTCATAGTGATCTATTTTTAGAGCTTCATAATTGATTTTTTGAGTAATACTTTAATAAGATGCAGAAGATAAGCTTCATGAACAGCGGGCTCGTTTTGGAAGGTGAGCGCTTCTGCTTCGAGTTTTTCGAGGGCGTTTTCTACATCATTAGAACTAACGGGAGCACCTAGGAGTGCTTTTTCGACTTCTTCGAGCCTTACAGGAATCGCAATACAACCCGACAAGGTAACACGGGCGTGAGACACTAGTCCGTCGGTTTTGTCAAGAGCCACAGCAACGCCACAAATCGTACGACCTCCTCCCAGAAAACTCATGTTTTCGTAAGAAGAAGCACCCGTAGGCGCAGGGATATGTACCTCTCGGATAAGTTCGCCTTGTGCGAGGTTTTTGACTCCGCCTTCCTGATAAAAAGTGGTAATAGGAGTAATACGCTCTTGGGTAGCATCCACAATAAGAAGCTCGGCGTCGAGAGTCATCAGGGCCGCCAATACGTGCCCGTGCAAAGCTCCGCCATAATAAAAAGCGCCACCAATGGTACTATTGTTGATGGCATGAGGGTCTCCAATAGCGGCCAAAGCTTGACCTAGAGCAGGATAAGCACCCAAAGCTGGATTTTTGATTAAATCGGCGTAAGTGGTCGTCGTCCCAATCACGAGGGTGTTTTGTTCTTGCACAACTTTATCCAATTCTGGAATATTTTTGAGGCTAATGACTGCTTTGGGGCTGAGGAGGCCTTTTTTCAGTTGGCTTACAAAAGCCTGGTCTCCCACCAGTACTTGCGAGCCGTTTTGCTGGATGAGTTTGAATACTTCGTCTAAAGTAGACGGCGCGGCGTATTCAAACGGATTGATAGTCATGATGATTGAATCAAAAAGGTTAGGTAGAATAAATGGCTTGCCAAATCTTCTCAGGGGTCACGGGCATATCTATGTGCTTGACTCCATAGTCAGCTAATGCATCGCATATGGCATTGACTACCGCAGGGGCCACCGGAGGATTGCTTACGTCGCCTACGCCCTTTACTCCCAATGGATTGGAAGGAGAAGGCGTGACGGTTCGGTGAAGTTCCAAATGAGGAATCCAGCTCGAACGTGCAATCGAATAAGTATCAAAATCATCGGTCAATACTTGGCCTGTTTCGGGAGAATAGCGTGCTTCCTCTGACAAAGCTTGGCTTATTCCTAGCAAAATATTGCCATGCGTTTGGCTACGTACCACTTCGGGGTTGATGACTACCCCAAAATCATCGACGGCGATGTAATTGACCAATTCAACAGCACAAGTGTCTTTATCTACTTCCACTATGGCTATGTGAGTTCCAAAAGGAAAGTTGAAGTTTTTGGGGTCAAAATAAGCCGTTGCCTCTAAGCCTGGCGACATACCTTCTGGCAAATCCCATCCAAACCATAGCATCAGTGCTACCTGTTGGAGCGTCATGACGGCTTGTTCGGGAGCAGGAATTCCAATTACTTTTCCTTCTTTGTATTCAATCAGATCAAGTGGCATCTTAAACAGATAAGCGGCGTATTCGCGGGCTTTCTGAATCACCATTTGGCAAGCTTTTTGGACAGTCACCCCTTCCACACTCAAAGACCGGCTTCCGTAGCTTGCTTGACCATAATACAGCGGCAAATCCGTATCAGAGTGCTGGATAGTTACGTAGTCCATTGGAATTTGTAGCTCTTGGGCCGCAATCTGCGCAAACGTCGTATCTTGTCCTTGACCGTGAGGCTGCGCTCCCGTAGTGATAGCTACCTCGCCTGAAGGAGCAATATGAATGTAAGCACTTCCCCAGGTACCACTCATCAAACCTTCACCGCCCATTTTGGCCGAATTTCCAACGCCTGCTACGGCTACATACGAACCTATCCCCAGTCCTAGAAGTTTGTTGCGTTGGAGTGCATCTGCTTTCATTTGGGAGAGGTTGGCATAACCTGCCTTTTCGAGGGCTATGTCTAAGTTTTGTTCATAGTTGCCAGAATCATAAGTCCATCCCAAACCATTTTCAAACGGGAATTGGTCGCTTTTAACCATGTTGATACGTCTTACTTCGGCCGAATCCTTCCCAATCTCTCTGGCAAAACGCTCGATAGCTCTTTCTATCAAGAAGATGGCCTCGGCCCTTCCTGAGCCTCTCATAGGAGCCGTGGGGACTTTGTTGGTATAGACTACGTTGATTTCGTAAGAAGCGTGCGGAATCGCATACGCTCCCGTGATACTTCTTCCAATCAAGGCGAGTGGCTGCCCAGGCGCATTGATCACAGGATAAGCTCCCACGTTGCTATATGCCTTGCAGCTTAGAGCAGAGATTTTTCCGTCTTTGGTTCCAGCGATTTTGATATGCTGGATTTGGTCTCTTGATTGGGCTGTATTGCGAGAAAAACCAGCGCGAGTATCTACCCATTTCACGGGGCGACCTAGTTCGCGTGCCATCCACAGTACAAGAGGGGTATCGGGGTAAAGATTGCCTTTACAGCCATTACTTTCTCCCATGTAAGGTACAATTACTCGCAGCTTATTATATGGAATTCCCAATACATACAGCGAAATCAGTAATCGATGCGGATAGGGGATTTGGGTATTAGTCCAGATAGTGTGCTGATTGGTGGCGGGATCGTGTTGAGCAAGTACCCCTCTCACTTCCAGCGTATTGTGCATAAGTCGTTGGTTGTAGATTCGCTGCTCTACTACTACTTCCGACTCGTCGATGGCAGTTTGAGTAGCGTCTTTGTCCCCAAAAACTGTATGAATCATGATATTGTTGGGGGCGGTCTCGTGCAGTTGAGGTGCCCCGTCTTTTACGGCTTCTTCGGCATCCAAGATCACCGGAAGTGCCTCGTATTCTACCTTGATTTTGTCGAGGGCATCGTAAGCTTGTTGGCGGGTTTCGGCCACGACGGCGGCCAATTGATCCCCCACAAACCGAACTCGGTCTTTGGCAAAAACCGAATGCGAGCCCGGTACAATTCCTGAAGGGTGGGGCAAGAAATGACTTTCGGTGAAAGGAGGAATCCAAATCACCGGCATGGGCATTACTTGCTGGGTGTCTTTCCAGGTAAAAATCCTTACCACACCCGGCATGGCTTCGGCCTCAGAAATATCGATGCTCAAAATATTGGCATGACCATGAGGACTTTGTAAAATGGCTGCATGGAGCATATTGGGAAGCGACATATCCGCGATAAACTGGGCGTCGCCTGTGATAAGCTCTTTGGTTTTGCGGGTTTTGGGAGATTGCCCAATATAAGACGTGGGAGGTGCTTGCTCATTGGTAGAAGTTTCGCCTCTGAGCTCGGCAGCAGCAGCTTTAATAGACTCCACTACTTGCTGATAGCCCGTTTCGCGGCTGAGGTTACCCTGAAGCCATTGTTTAATATCGGCATCACTAGGGGCGGGGTTTTGGCTCAACAACTCTACCGCCGACATAATCGTACCAGGGGTAGAGAAACCATTCTGAACGGCGTGATTTTCCCAAAAAGCCTTTTGAAGGGGGTGTAGTTCACCGTTTTGGGCAAGACCTTCGATAGTCGTAATATCACTCCCTTCGGCTTCTATGGCAAGTAGCTGGCAACTTTTGGTCGCTTTGCCATTGACCAATACCGTACAAACCCCACAGTTTCCTGAGTTACAACCTACCTTAGTTCCAGTTAAATGAGCTGAATCCCGTAAAAAATCTACCAGAAGTGCGCGTGGTTCTACATCGCTAGCATATTCTTTTCCGTTTATTTTTACTTTTAAATCCATGTTTTTGAGCAATTATACTCTTATTGGAAAGTTTGAAAATATAATTAGGCGAGAGAGCCGTCGGGGTGCTGCACCATACCTGCAAAGTGAATGGCAATCTGCCCATTGCGCAATACCCAACTATCAGCAAATCGCATCTGACTTACACCGTCTTTGGTAGTCATGGTGATTTGTTCGGTAATCATGAGGGTTTCGGGGTCTTCGGTTTCTGCCCAAAAAACAATGTCAGACTCTAGACCATCGATACCCAAAATCCCCTGCATATGCTCGCGGATTTGGTCGCGACCTTTGTAGATAATCGGTGTTTTCATGAAGCTACTGATGAGCAGAGCATCATCGGTATATTGGTCCAATAAAGCTTCAATATTTTTGTCCAAAATGAATTGAATATGTTCGCGATACATATTCCCTAGTTTGGTATCGGGTACGTTTTTCATGTGTTAGATTCCGTTGAGTTTGTGGTTAACTTATTGATTTTGAAAAACAAACAACATATAATTGGACATGTGAAGCGTCAGCTCAAGCCCATAGCCTGGGTATTCGGCTTTGATGCTATTGATGAGATCTTCGCCGCGTAGCCCTTCATTGACTTTGGCTTTGGCAAAATTCAAATACCCACTCATAGTGGGAATAATAGAGAGGTCGGTAGGGTCGCCGTGGCCAGGTAAAATATGCTCATATCCTTTGGCTTCAAAAGATTCAAGCACTGCAATCCAGTTGTCGAAGCCATATTCGCCTGCTTGGGTACGTTCTCCAAAGTAGGGGTAGGCTTTGTTGTAGACAAGGTCTTGAGCCAACAGGATTTTATGGTCAGGAATCTCAACTACCAAATTGACAGGGCACTCCGTTTCGTAAACTTTCTGGAGATTGATGGTAATTCCGTCAAAATCTATGGCGCCTTCTTCCAATGGTATAGTAGGCAATACTTTATTAGAAGGAATGACATCGGGGGTTTCGGGGTGAAGGCTCCGGTGATAGCCCAACAAATAATCTGCCAACGCATTGATGATTCCAATCACTTCTGGAAAGGCACTGATAGGATAGCCCTCAAAGGAAGCTGCCCCAAACCAATGGTCAGGGTGATGATGGGAAATCAAAATTTTATCCAAAGGTTTGTTGAGGCTATCAATATAAAGCCGCAATTCATCCGCATGAGGTTTCAACTGAAGCGTGTCAATAAGCAAAAGCTTATTGGGTGTTTCAATGATTTGTGCATTTACCATTTCACCATCTTCAGGTGCCTGAACACAATGAATGGTAAATGCCTCATTCTCAATCTTTTTGATATTGATAAAATTAAAAGACATGATAGGGCTGGGTTTAGGGAGCTTATTTGTTTGTTAGAGTGTAGCCGAGCCTTCGTAGTATTTTAGGTCATCTACGGTGTATTTGGTAATCAAAGCTGTATCATCGGGGCCAGCTTTTACTTCCCAAGTTTGGTAGGCATCCAAGGTGATACGCTTGCTATAAGCATCGGGTGCATTCCATACACTTGCTTCCCATTTTACCACCACTTTTACCACTGCAGTATCGTCGGTGATGGTAGGTTCTACGAGTTTGAGAGTGTGTACTTCGTCAAAAAATATGCGAATAACTCTCTGAAACCATCCTTCAAAACCCGCATGTCCATAGACAGTTGCTTCAGGGAAAACCATCTCAAGACCGTCGTCGATGAGAAGAGGGAGAAGTTCGACCATTGGAGCATGGACATCTAATTTTCTGTACCAAACAGCAGCAAGTGTTTCGATAGATTCTTTGGTGAGCATATAAGTTTTTTCGTTGAATGTTGAGTAAAAAAATTGATATAAATGGCAGCTTTTGAATGATTTTCTGCTGCCTATGAAGTGCTAAAAAATAGGTTTAGCACTTACCGATTTACTGAGAGCAATTGGTCTTGACCCAGTCGGGTTTGTAATCTCCTTCTAGTACCAAATCAATCAAGAACGGTTCGTCGTCGGCGAGCATTTGCTCAATAGCCGGCAAAATTTCCTCTTCTTTTTCGACTCTGACGGCTTTGACTCCCATCGACTGTGCCAAAATGTCGAATCTGATAGCGGGATAAGATAAGTCAAAGGGTAGGGGATAAGGGTGCTTGTCGATGTTGCGTTCTTTCCAATATACATCGATGTTGAGCTGTAGTAGTTTGTAGGAACCGTTGTTACAAACCACAAACTTGGCACCTGCTTTATGCCTCACTGCCGACCACAGAGTTTGGATGGTGTACATACTTCCTCCATCTCCCGAAAAGCCAATCACGGTTTTGTTGGGTTGAGAGAGTTTGGCACCGATAGCACCTGGAAAACCAATTCCCAAAGAACCACCTCTTGTTACGAAATAATTGCCCGGAACACGTGGCGGAATATAGCGAGTGATAGCCGGAGAGCTCGTCAAAGCTTCATCAAAAATGATGGCATCTGCGGGAAGTTTTTGAGCCAAAATTTCGGCAAACTGTGACATTTGCAAAGGCGATTTCCCTTTTTGGGCTTGGTCTTTTGCCAATTCAGCTGCTAGTTTGGCGGCTTTCGCTTCGCCAATTTTTTGAGTTCTTGTGGCAGCGGCTTCCCTAAATTTGTCGCTCATGGTTGCTTCTAGTTGATCGGCAAGGGCTTGGAGAGACAGCTTAGGGTCGCATACAACACCTAAATCAACTCGGTGATTTTTAGCGATTTCATAACTATTGAGGTCAAAATGAATCACTTTTGCACCGGGAGCGTAGATATCCCCTTCTTCGGGAAATACCTCAGGCATCATGTAAGTACCCACAATGAAATTAACATCTCCTTTGCTCGTGATAGGATGACTATAAGACCCAAACATGTGTCCAGTCGTGCCTTGGTAGAGGGGATGAGTAGTGTCGATGATGACATCCCCAAAATCTACCCCGTATATTTCGGCTCCAACGAGTTCGGCTACTTTTGTGAGCTCAGGAATCGCATCCGAATAGGCCACCCCATCTCCGATAAAAATCATGGGTGTTTGGGCTGAAAGTAGCGTTTGGGCTGCTTCCGAAATCAAACTTGGGTCGGGTAGTACCTTGGTAGATGGAATACAAGTCGGAAAAACTGTCTCCTCATTGATTTCATCCAAAATATCCATCGGTAAGCACACATACACAGGTCCCATAGGAGGAGTAGCTGCGATTTTGATGGCTTTACGAAGGGTACGAAGAAGCGATTTAGAAGAAAGGGCTACCGTCGAAAATTTGGTAACAGGCTCCATCATCGCCACCAAATCGTTAGCCATTTGCGAATCCATATTCATGTATTGGGTGCCAGCATCGGAGCCAATCACCACCAACGGCGCATGGCCTCTTTTGGCTTGATAGAGAGCTCCTACGGCATTTCCAATACCGGGAGAACTGTGCAACTGTACCAAAGTGGGACGTTGGGTATGGCGAGCGTAGCCGTCGGCTATCATCACTGCAATACTTTCTTGCAAAGTCAGGATGTATTTCATGTCGGGGTACTCAGCTACGGCATCCAAGAAACCTTGTTCTACCGTACCCGGATTCCCAAACATGAAATCCATACCATCGGCCAAAAACTGCTCAATAATTTTCTGATTACCAGTTTTACCACCCATATCTTTTCATTCCGTTATCAAGGACATTTACAAACTGTTCGCCAAACTCAAAAGAACACTGAAGTGAGCGCGCCGTAATAAAAGGATAGTCCACAATGACAGAAGTCGCTTTGCCAAAGTTTCCGTGGAATTGCCCGTCTGGTCCTACCGCATCAGCTAGGATATATTCCAAACAATACGGCGGCGGCCCCATGTTGAGGTCGGTATTCAAGAAGCCCGTACCATCATGATAATCGTATTCGATACAGTGGCCTGTTACGTGTTTGCCTTTGATGATAGAAATACGCTCATTGAAATCACGTGCAAAAACCAAAGGTGCTACGCCATAGCAAATGGCTCCAATAGGTAAATTCTTTTTGTAAAAAGCCAGAATAAGATCATGAACGCGCTGATTGTTGACCATATCAATGATAGGTCCACTTCCACCTACTAGCAGCAAAGCGGCGTATTCGGAGGTGTATGCTTCTTGAGCTACTTTGAGGTCTTCGTAGTATTGTTCGAAGGCTCTCAGGAAGTTGGGCGTTGAAAAATAAGGTCTTTCGGGAAATTCTTCCGACAGATTACGACGTTGTTCGAGGCGGTTAGTAGCTTCAAAAGCTTTTACCTTTTCGGCAGCTTCGGGGGTAGTTACACATACGCCGAGCGGAGGATCTACGTATGTAGTGTCGTAGCTTGGAGGTAGTGCTTCGGCCTTTTTACCCTTGGGAGTAATAAACTCCACGGTATAGCCAGCAGCTTCCAATTTTTCGAGGGGGCCTACTAGTTCAACACCCCAATACCCGTATTCAGACAGGACAGCCAAGATTTTCTTTGACATAAAATCGAAAAAATATAAATGAAAGATATGTTAAACTATATTCAATACTTCTGAAAAATGGTACTGCTTTGGCACTCATTGTTGGTTAATATACCTCTCCTGTTTCCATGTGGGTAGTGGGTGGTCGAGGCATGCTTTTTTTGCGTTTGAGTGCGATTTCGTGGGCGGTATCATAGTGGTTACGCATCTGATACCAACTGAACTTATCAAGGGCGCTTTCCATACGATTACGTTCTATTTCTTTGGTGCGGCGTTTCATTTTGATGAAACGATACATTATATCAGTAAGCTGCTCTACCGATTCTTGGTAAGTTTGAGACTCACGATTCACCACAAAAATCCCTCGGTCATCATGATCGCTCATGGTCTGAGTCACAAAATTCCCAAAACCTGATAGATTGCTTGTCACCGTCGGAACACCCCTTACAACGCACTCTTGTGGAGTGTAGCCCCAAGGCTCATAAAAACTCGGAAAGATTCCTAAATGACAACCACACACAAACTGTCCGTAATCCAGCCCAAAGAAAGGATTGGATACCGAGATGAATTCTGGATGGTACACCACCTTCACCTTGTCTTGTTTGCTGTTGGAGAGGTTGTGTTTACGACATTGAGCCACTATTTCGTCTTCTTCTACCAAATCGTGCGTGAGTAAGGAGGGCAATTGCTCGGTTTTCCAACTGAGCATCGTTCGAACTCGCTTGTGTTGGAGGTATTCGTTTACAAAACCATTCAGATCTGGAAGTTGAACTGATTGACTAGAAACAATGCTTTTAAACAACTGACTACCTACTTCTTTTTGAATATTTTTACAAACTGCTTCGAGTTCGTTGAGTACTACATGCGAATTTATCGCCGTTGCATTGACCGACCGTGTGTTGCGATTTGAAATCACAAACATCACAATAGTGGTATCAATTCGGGCTTTTTTCATTTTTTTGTTGAGTAATGAAAGCGCATCCAACGTCATATCAAAGCCTTTGTTTTTGTACTCAAATCGCCCCGACGTAAAAAAATAAATGGTTTTGTTGAGGTCAAAAGAATAACTCGGAAAGAAATGCCCCATCACAAACTTATGAATGTGTTTGCGGTATTCGAGGTGTAAATTTTCGAGCTTATGTAGCGCAAAGCGTTCGAGTTTGATACCATTGGGAGTCACTAAATCGGGGACTCTGCCCAAAAAATAAATGCATTCTTTGGCAATGATTTCGCTAATCGTGGTAAATGTACCAGCACTCTGCGCCGCCATTCTCTCAATCACCGCTTGGGGTTCGATTCCGTAACGTTGGGCTTCTTGTCTCCAATCAATTATCTCCAATTTACTGCGGAAATCAGCATCGTTTTGGGCAATATAGCGCCCCAAAAGCGTGGCATGAGTCGTAAACACCGTAGCGATATTGACTCTACTAGTAAACAACTTAGGCAAACCGCTACTTGCCATCCATTCATGAAAATGAGCGACAACTTCGCCAGTTTTGTCAATTTCACTTACATATTCGGTCAAAAAAATACGCACCATTTCACCGAATGCAAGCACCTGATTGGTCAGTTCTTCAGAGCCAAAGTGTTTTATTTTGTATTCTCGCTGAAACTCTGCTTTGATGGAGTCTAGCCGGTTCCAAATACTACTGATATCAAATAGTAACACTTGTGGTTTGCCGGTTACTAAGAGCCAATAACCAAAGTGTACAATTAAACCCATTTCTTGAAGTTTTTTGACGGTTTTGCCAATGGGCGAATCATCTAAATGATAAATAGGCTCAAATTCAATCGCCGTTTTTTTGTTCAAAAAAGGCCCCATCAAAAAATAACCATCCCCCCATTTTTCCATCATTGACGGGATTTTCGAGCGAATAACCGTATGAATGCCTCCCACTTGGTTACAGACCTCCCAGGAAACTTCAAACAATTGTTTCTTCTTCGAATTTGTCATTAAAGATGTCAAATGCGTAATAAGGTTAGAGGATTTTCAGTAAATGAGAATCACCGTTATCAACGGAAAAATAAGGATATACGTACTAAAAATACTATCCTGACTTCTCGCTGCTAAAATGTAAAACTGGAAAAAAAGATACCTTGACTCTAATGGCCAATTACACTAATTAATAAGGACACTGGGGTTTAGATGGAACTAGGGTTAAGGTTAAATTCATGAACGTTGAATAAATTAATTAATATTGAGTTTTCTGCACTAAACGTTGATAGGTCAAAGTTGACTTATACCTCTTTCAATAACAAATATTTTCAGTGAATGGGTTATTTTTTCCATTGAAACACTCCCTTAGTTCAGGGAATGGCTTTTTGACTACTTGTACTAACCGTAATACACTTCGGATATAGGAAACAAACTATACGATATAAAATGAGCCTAATAATGGAATAATATCTATTTTTAATATGATTTTTATTGGTAATCTTTGAACTCAAAAATATACCAAAAATAATATTTTTATACTTTTTTTCAGTGAATGTAGCTTTTTTGCCAGTGAAAATAGGATTAGGTACAGCTACTCGACGAATTTCTAATGGTTTTATGGTATAAAATTTTAAAATGGGTTAGAAGAAAGATTATTTGGCATATTGTTTGACAAATACTAAATTCTTTTCAATCTGCTCATGAGTTCTTCTCTGGATGACTTACTGATTGGGATTTGCTTGACCCCAATATGAATCGATAGCTCTCTGATTTGCTCTACGTGTTTTAGGTTTACGATAAAGGATCGATGAACTCTGATGAACTCTGGGCGATTTTCGAGGACCTCACTCAATTTGCCTAAATTTTGAGTAAGCAAAATACTATTTTCTTTTGTGATGACTCTACAATAATAATCTTCTGCTTCTACCCATAGGATTTCATCAAAAAAGATACGTTCCATTCGGTCTTTGGTACGTATAAAAAGTCGGTCACTTAGTAGGAAGTTTTGTTCGGTGCGTTGATTTTGTTTGTTGAATTTGCACCATCTTTCTTGGTTGGCAATGGCAAGCTCAATCGTATATTTAAGGTCACGGGTACGAAAAGGCTTGGACATAAATGCCGCTGGAGCGGTATGCTTCGCTTTAAGGAAAGTATCCGTATCAGCGCTGCTAGTAAGATAAATGACGGGTATTTTATATTTTTCAAGGATTCGCCGCGCCGTTTCTACGCCGTCCCACTCACCTGTTAATTGTATATCCATCACGATCAAATCGGGCATTGATTCGCCAAGGGAAGTGATTGCGCTTTCGCCCTCCGAAAAAGGGCCAGTTACTTGATACCCCATTTCTTGAAGCTGCTCTTTGAGATCTGCTCCAAAAATAGGCTCTCCTTCTACAAGAAGTATGTTTACGTTTTTCATAATGCGAGGTTATTACGTGCCGAACTTCGCCTTTTTACTCATTGATTTGGCTGATAATCAGGTAAATCAGAGAAAAAAGCTAGTTCAAAAAACTTTTATCAAGTATTAAGTGCAGTAAAACCTTCTACAAAAATAGAAGAAAATTCAATATATAATAATCCAACCTTTAAGTTTTTGTAGTAAGAGAAAACAAAGTTTTGGACACACTATTTTGTTTTGATAAAAAACAAAGTAGGGAAGGAACTCTATGAGTAGAATACTTAAGTAAAACAAATAACTTAACTGTATTGTATATACGCACAAAAAGTAACATCCCCGCTGTTTTTACAGCGGAGTGTTGAGGTATAAGGTCTGAAAGTGTCAATCACAGAGTAGGGATAAAAAAATTACAATAGCATTACTTAGGTGAGATTCAAAAGTACTACTTATTCTTAAAAAAAATTAGAAGTAGTTATTCCCCAAAGCAGGGTTTTGAGAATATAATCAAAATGGTAATACTTAAAAGATGAAATTCGCACTAGTTAGTTGTTTAGTATTGGGGTTGGTATTTACCACACAAAGCCAAACCACACCTTTGCCTGTAGGTAGTGAAGCGATTGTGAGAGGAGGATTGCCTCATTTCTTTTCAAAAATTAAAGAAAACAAAAAAGTGAAGGTTGCCTACTTGGGGGGAAGTATCACTCGTGCCGATAAAGGCTGGCGTGACCAAACTTTTGAATGGATTCAAAAACAATATCCTTCGGCTCATTTTGAACAAATCATGGCAGCTATTGGAGGTACAGGTTCTGATTTTGGTGCTCACCGCTTGCAGAGGCACGTGCTTCAATACCAGCCAGATTTGGTATTTGTGGAGTTTGCAGTCAATGACAATTCTAAACCTACTAACGAAATCAAAGAGGCGATGGAGGGAATTGTAAGACAAATATGGAAACAAAGCTCCAAGATTGATATTTGTTTTGTTTATACTTTCTCAAAACCGCAGTTGGAATTTTACCAAGCTGGCAACTTTCCTGCTTCGGCTTCGGCGATGGAGCAAGTCGCAGATTATTACCAAATCCCCTCTATTTGTATGGCTTTGCCAGCCGTAAAACTCATTACAGAAGGCAAGATGCTTCTTCAAGGAAAACCCAAAGAGCAACCCGACAAGATGATATTTTCGGAAGATGGTGTGCATCCTTTTTCCGAAACAGGCCAAAAAGTGTATGCCGAAACCGTAGGACGATACCTGAAACAATGGGAGACAACTACCACATCCCAAAAACATAAGTTGAAAAAGGCAATGATGCCCCACAACCTTGAAAACGCCAAGTTGCTTTCGCTCGACAAAATCAATAAAAGTAAAGGTTGGAAGCGGGTAGATACGTCGGCAATTGGAAGAGGATTTGCTAGTATGTTTGCGCCCATTTATGCCTCAGCAGATAGCAGTGATTTCTTACAATTTTCTTTCAAAGGTACAAGCGTGGGGCTGGTAGATATCATCGGGCCTAGTAGCGGGCAAGTGGTGGTATGGATAGACCAAGACCCGCCAAGATACATCAATCGTTTTGATGAATATTGTACCTACAATCGACTTAGCTATACGCTTATCAATGGGCTTAAAGCAGGCACTCATAAAGTAACCATGAAGGTGTCGCCTAACCAACTTGATAAAGCGACGATTTTGCAAAAGAGAAACAATAAAATAAGCGACCCTGCGCTGTACGAAAAGCAGTTTTTGTACATAGGAGCCATTTTAGAAAAGTAACGAAAATTAAAGTAGTTCTTCTAGCTCTTGACGATAAGGCATGGAGGCTTGGGCGCCCATGCGTGTTACGGAAATAGAGGCGGCTTTGGTAGCAAAGATAGCAGCCTCTTCCAGCGATTTACCTTCGGCGATGGCTACCACCAATGCCCCGTTGAAACAATCGCCCGCAGCAGTAGTGTCAACGGCTTTGACGATAGGAGCTGGAAGTTGTTTTACATATGATTGGGTTTGTAAATAGGCTCCTTTTGCCCCCAAAGTAACGATTACGTTTGCAATTCCTTTCACTACCAATTGTTGACAAGCAGCTTTAGCCGAAACTTCATCATTTACCTCAATACCCGTAAGAAGTTGGGCTTCAGTTTCATTGGGCGTGATTAGGTACAAACATTCCAAGATTTTGTGGGATAATGTGGCGGTCATGGGCGCAGGATTTAGAATGATGCGTACACCCTTTTCGTGGGCTTTTTGGATAGCATAGACGACGGTAGAAAGCGGAATTTCGAGTTGGAGTAATAAAATATCATTGGATGTCATTTCTTCAAAAACAGGACTAATGTCGGTTTCACTTAAAAAACCGTTGGCCCCGGCTGCCACCGAAATACAATTTTCACCGTTGGCATCTACATTTATCAGCGCCACTCCCGATGGATGATGTGGGTCGGTTGTGACATACTGAATGTTGATTTTTTCTTTCACAAATTGTGACAAAGCTTGTTTGCCAAAAATATCATCACCGACTTTAGCCACAAAAACCACATTTCCGCCTAGTCGGGCTGCTGCTACTGCTTGATTGGCTCCTTTGCCGCCTGCATTCATCAAAAAATCTCTTCCCAAAACAGTTTCACCGGGCATAGGAAGTTTTGGCGTTTTTATCACCATGTCGGTATTAGAGCTACCGATTATATAAATGGTATTCTTTAAGAACATAATGAGGCTTTCGGGTAAATATATAAAACCCCCTCTTTCTATCAATTAGAAAAAGGGGGGAATAAAGTTATGATTTTGCTCCTTTAAGCGATAACTCTAAGACTGTTAGGATTTACGCTTGCCAGACTGAGATGCTTCGCATACGCCTTTGAAATACCCAACCGACTCTGCAATACCTGCTAAAGGGTCTTTCATGTCTTTTTCGTATTCTAAGCTACAGCAGCCGTCGTATTTGATTTTACGAAGCATCGCCACAAACGCTGGAATATCAATGATACCACGGCCTAGCTCGCAAGTTTTACCTTCTTTGGAAGCGGCGGTTACGTTTTTGAGGTGAATATCGAAGATACGTTTGGCATATTTTTGTAAGTCGGCAATTGGATCATCTCCAAAACGCTTGTCATGGCCCATATCAAAGCAAAGTCCGATACGAGGATCAAGATTTTTGACAGCATCTATTACCGACGAGGCGTTGGGCCATAGCTTAATATCGGGGCCGTGAATATGTATCGCATATCTCATATCGTATTCTTTCACTTTTTTGTCGATATAAGGAAGCAGGTCTTCGTTGGGTACACCTACGATAAGTTTTACACCTACTCGCTTGGCATAATCGAAACCATTGTCGATTTCTTGAGTGGTTTTCATATAAATAGGCCCTACTGCGTAGCCAGTTACGTTGGCATTTTTGAGGGTCTCATGAAAAGTTGAGATTTGTTCGGCGGTACTATTATAAGGTAAGTGAAAGTCTTTGATGCACAAATAATGAACATCGACTTTTTTCATCATTTCGAGAGCTTGGTCGAGTTTGAAATGGACAAAACTATAACCTGCTATGCCGAGTTTAAATAAATCGTTGCTGGGTGGAGAAATAAGTGGTGATTGAGGAGCAGCTGCCGCTATCACAGGGCTTGAAAGAGCCAAGCTACCTACTGCATTTTTTAAAAAAGATCTTCTGGTATTCATGAAATCAAAAATTTTAAGGTGGTACCCGTTGAAAATAAAATCTCCAAAGTGGGGCTTATAATCCCTCACTTTGGAGAAAAGAATTATTTGACCACTATTTACTAGGAATAGACGTCAATGGAGGAATATTTCGCTCAAAACCCGCATACCCTTTGTTTTGATTGATGATTCCTTTGGAGTTGCCATCAATAGCACTCTGAGGAATCGGCCACAACACGTGGTAAGGACTCATTTTGTATTCGTCGCCATGGCGCGTTTTCACCCCTTTGTTGTAGAAATTACTTTTTTCGATGATACGATCGAAGAAAAAGTTATTGTCAGAGAAGTTGGCCAAGCTGTAAGTTTTACCATTGTAAGCAGGTTTGCCAGTTTGAGCCAAAATATACGCAATACGGGTAAGCTCGGTTTTACGAGGTTCTTCAAAATAAAGCTCGCGAGCACGTTCGTCCAAGATGGTTCCGATATTGATTTTGTCGGCAATAAGCGGAGAAGCACCAGCGCGGCTTCTTACTTGGTTGAGGTCGTTGGCGGCACTTGCCAAATCACCCTTCCAGAAATGAGCTTCAGCCCGAAGAAGATAGGTTTCTGCCAAACGGAATACATACCAATCTGTGTGGCCACCTGCTGCCTGCACACGCTCAGGATCAGGAATAAACAACTTGTAATGTGGCCAGTCAAACCAACAACGGATGGTATCGATAGTAAGCACTGCTCCAGCGTTTGTACGGAGTTGTAACTTTTTGCCATAAAACTCGTCACGTCCTTTGATGGCTGGGTTGTTATAAACCAAATCTTGCATACGCATCCAGTTGCCAGGAGCATGGCGCAAATCATTAGGGTCGTCCCACACCGAATGAGTAGAGTACCATGTTGGTCTAACACGCCCGATACCACGGCCAAATTCATTCACTTGATTAAACTCAAGATTGGGGGTATCGATGGTACCACGATTACCAGCAGGGGTGTTGATATTGTTGTGCCAAAACGGAACAGCATTTCGCATGATTTGGATACCACCGTCGTAGTTTCCCTCCATGAGCAAACGGTCAATTACCAACATCAAACCTTCTCTGTTAGCAGCGATAGCCTTATTTTCAGGACGGTGCAAATCCCAAATCACGTTTTTGGTAACATCGCCTTGCGTAGCCCCAAAACGATTACGCATCAGGCTGTGCTGCCCGCCATCGATTACATTGCTAGCCGACTTGATGGCATCGTCAAAAAGGCCGAGGGCTAGGTTGATTTTGGTCAGTAAGTGACTTACCGAACCACGGTTTACGGTACCTTTATCGGCTACCACAGGCACCCATTTTTCGGCAAATTCGAGGTCTTCTTTCATTTTTTTCAAAATGACCTCTCTTTTAGTAGAAGAATAATCCAGTTTTGGGGTATTGACTTCTTCCAAAATCAAAGGCACATCCCCAAACTGATGCGTAAGGCGATAATAGCGCATAGCGCGGTGGAAATAAGCAGCGCCAAGGATTTCGTTTTTCTCTTGTTCTGATTTGTAGGTCGGCTGGTCGATACGCGTAATAGCCGCATTGGCATATTTGATACCGCGATAGCCTTCCATCCAATACCACCCGATTTTGTTGTAATCAGTGTGATTGAGCTGGGCGTCGGGCGTAATTTGAAGATCCATGTTTTGGGCAGGTCCCGATTTATCGGTGGTACCTTCTACGGCAATGTCCGAAAAAATAGACTCGGTTACCATGGGCGGTGCATCGCCATACCATTCGATACGGAGGTTCCGCTCACATGCTACGAGGGTAGCTCTTAATCCACTTGGGTCGTTGAAGGTATTTTCGGGAGCAAAAAAGGAAAGGGGCTTGGGTTCGAGCCAAGATTTGTCGCAGCTCGTGAGAGTAGCTCCGAGCAGGAGAGTGCCAATACAAATGGCTGGTTTTGAAGTAATATATTTAAGTTTCATGATTACGTGATTAAGATTAATAGAGAAACGCCTGATTAAAGGGTGATATCAATCCCAAAGCTAACAATGCGCGGAGCAGGTACGTTGTTGCCGCTATCATCAGGCTCAGCATCCCAGAAGTTCCATTTAGGAGCATAGTAGCCTACGTTTCTAACCGAGCCAAAAAACTTGAGATTTTGGATATTGGCTTTTTGAATGAGGGATTTAGGGACGGTGTAAGCCACAGAGATGTTGTCGAGACGGATGAAAGAGCGGTCTTGATATACACTGAATCCACTAGCTCCACCTTCGCTTGAATACAGACGCGCCCACTCATTAGAAGGATTTTCGGCAGTCCAGTAGGGGAACACGTATGAGCTTGTACGGTCAAGGAAGCCATCACGGTTTTTCATTTGGTTGAAGGCCGTTTTGTGTCCCCAATAAGAATACATTACCATCGACACATCAAAGTTTTTGAAGAGTTTGAACTCATTACGGAATGTCCATCGGAAACGTGGGTTGGTCCAGCCTTGGAAATCCTTATCCGCGTTGGTGTATTTGCCATCGCCATCTACATCTTTGATTTTGAAATCGCCTGGTTTTACACCGTACTTAGCGGCTTCAGCTTGTTCGCTTGTTTGCCAGATACCATCTACTTGGTAGTTCCAGATTTCGTCGATGGAGTGCCCGATAAACCAGCGATTGGCTACATCATCGATTTCTTTTCCGTTTTTATCTAAATCACCATACAGGTGCACGATTTTGTTGCGGTTTAGTTGTAGGTTGAAAGTCGAGCGCCAAGTCAAGTTTTCTTTGTTCATGTTGATCGAGTTAAGGCTAATTTCAAACCCACGGTTTTGAACTTCACCTAGGTTGTCCATTACCCAGTCAAAACCTACGATATTGGGCAAAGAGCGCTGCACCAGCAAGTCTTTAGTAGAAGAGCGGTATACTTCGATAGAACCATCCAGACGGTTGTTAAGAATTCCAAAATCCAAACCTAAGTTGAAGGAATTGGTACGTTCCCATTTGAGGTTGGGATTTTGCATACGGCTTACGTAAAGCTGATTGACCAAGTAGGGAGTACCATCTGGTTTGATATAAATATACTTACCAGTAGTAAGGTCAGAAAGTGCAAGATAACGACCAATATCGCGGTTACCATTGCTACCCCATGAGAGGCGAAGTTTTCCGTAATTGAGCCAAGAACTTTTAAAGAATTTTTCATCCGTAAATACCCATCCCAAAGCTGCTGACGAGAAGAGTGCGCGGGGATTTTTCTGGCCAAAGGCTGAGTATCCATCCCGACGCGTCGAAAGCGTAATCATATAGCGGTCTTGGAGTGAGTAAAACATCCGCGCCATCAAACCATCGCCCGTACTGTATTCGTCATTGCTAGAAACCGTGGGGTTAATACCTGTATTAATGCCATGATAGCCAAGTACATCCGAAGGAAGCATGCCACGGTTGGTCATGGTATTGTCCCAGCGTTGGAATTGTTCGGCGTTGGCAAGGAGTGTTACGTCAAAATTATGGATGCCAAAAGTTTTATTCCACTTTAAGATATTGTCCACTTGCCAGTAAAATGTTTTGCGTTGTTGACGGCTTACATTTCCTCCTACAGCAGCCCACTCAGCGTGCTTAGAAGATTCGTGGTTGTATCTTTCATAAAACTCAAGCTGTGGAGTGTAGTTGAGTCGGTAAGTAATACCAAAAGGAAGGGTAACTAAGCCAAAAATAGTGGTATTTAGAGTCGTAATTTTGGTACGACGGTCTATGAAGCTACGGTCATAGTAAGGGTGCTTCCCTCCACTTGCTTCGTTGTTTGGACGCCAGGTATAATTACCATTAGCATCAAATTCCGAACCCCAAGGCGACAAAGTACGCGCCAAATTCCAGTCTACCGGTACTTGGCTTTCGTCGCGGTCAGCAAATTGGGTAGTCATCCCTACCGACAAAAACTTCGTCACTTTGCTTTCAAGATTAATACGTCCTCTGATAGTTTTGAAACGGTCCCCATAAATGATACCATTGTTGTCGAGGTAGCCCATTGACATATAGTAAGAAGTACCTTCTTTACGTCCCGAAACGCTGACGGTATGGTCTTGGCGAGCTCCATTTTGGAAAATCATATCGTACCAATTGACACTTTTTCCTGCTTTGTAGTTTTCGATTTCGATGGGCTGCATTCCCAATCGTTGCAACCACACCGTGGTGGGGTCGCCCGACGAACCGTCATAAGCCATCCATTGATCAAGACTTACACCTGAAGGAAGCTGATTGGGGTTGTTGAATTGGCCTGGTTTATAAGTAGAGTTGATGTTTTTCATTACATCACTTCTCCAGTTGACAAATCCGTCGGGGCTCAATACCTCTTGATTACGAGCTACACTTGCTACGGCAAAGTTGGTATTGATATTGACCCGAGGTTTTCCTTCTTGGCCTTTTTTGGTAGTAATCAAAATCACCCCACTCGCTGCTTTAGCCCCAAAAACTGCCGCTGAGCTTGCGTCTTTGAGTACGTCGATGGTTTCGATGTCGTTGGGGTTGATGTCCGACAACTCCCCATAATAAATAGCGCCATCCAATACAAGCAGTGGACTCGTAGCGGCATTCAAAGAGTTGCGGCCCCGTACGAGCAAGCTACCTCCCCCTTTAGCAGACGGTGACATGCCTACATTCAAACCCGCCACGTTTCCTCGTAAAATATCTTGTACAGAGTTGGGGTTTTCGTTTTCAAGTTTGGTAGTATTGATTTGCGATACAGCACCAGTTAAATCTCTTTTTTTCTGAGTACCGTATCCCACTACTACTACTTCGTTGAGGATTTTTTGATCCGTGCCAAGGCTAATATTGATGGTAGTTTTGTTGCCAACTACCATTTCTTGAGACAAATAGCCCACCGAGGAAAATACCAAAATAGCGGTGTTGTCTGATACATTGATTTTAAATCTTCCTTCTCCGTCTGTTGTTGTACCATTGGTTGTGTTTTTGACTAATACAGTTACGCCGGGGATAGGGGTATTGTCATCTTTGGACAATACCTGCCCACTCACTGTTTTGTCAGTGGGTTGATGAATGGTAGGAAAAGGCGGGGAGACAGGAGTTGCCCATGCGGGGGCACTCATCTGAAGGCTCATAGCAAATGCACCACAAACTAGCGCATGCCTTAGCGTAAGTGTAGATGTTTTCTTCATAATAATTGAAGTTTCATAAGTAAATAGATAGATAAATTAATAAAATGGGCAAAATCGATCTCGCTAGTAAGAATCTAGTGAGTTAGAATATAGCTTAAGAAATTAATACAATGTTGATAATCAGGTATTTTAGGGTCTGATTGTTGGAATGAAGTATTAGATATTTGAAATGGGTGCATACATGATTCATAAATGGTGCGACTTCAGGCGAAACTTTTTTGATAAGAAACTTTAAACTTTTTATTACTTATTTTTTTCATAAAAAAATTCAAAAATTTTATGAATTAGTACTATTAATTGATGTTTTATTCAAGTGTCTAAATTTATTTTTTACAATTTTTAATTTTTTAATATATTGATAATCAGAGTTTTGTGTATTTTTTTTATTGATTTTTTTAAAAAGTAATAAAAAAAGAGCTTATAGGTTGCATGATACATGGTATGTTATTTAATTATCATGAGAGAGCAGCGTTTTTGTTTGTATTACTTCTTTTATGCATTGTCTTAAAATTTTCAAAAACCAGTATATGCAAAATCGATAGATATAGTATAAAATAAAGTTTGTATATAATATTATTAATAATATTGGAATTTTTTTGTAAGAAGAGTTGCATATAAAATTTTTTTTAGAATACATTTGCATATAAAATCAATAGACAATAAATACTAATCTCCTTGTATCCTATCTAAAATAGGGAGAAGTAGATTATCGTAGACTAAATGTGAATACCAAATTTTAAACTATAAAATCTGTATATTATATATACAATTTAACTTAAACATAAAACGCGATTTTATGACCATCCACCACTCAAACCAACCCACTATGAAGTATTTTTTAACTACTCTTTTTGTTATAGGACTCATCTTTTCCTCGTCATTAAAAGCACAAGACAGGCCCATTATCAATGCAACCGTTTCGGGAAAAGTGGTAAGTGCTCGTACTAGCGAAGTCTTGATAGGGGCTACTGTCTCTATCAAAGGAACAACCAATGGCGCCACTACCGACGCTAATGGTGAGTTTTCACTTATTACAGGCCAAAAGCTACCCTTTACCCTAATCGTATCCTATGTAGGATACCTAAAAAAAGAAATTTTAATCAATGAAAATAAGGTAGAAATCAAGCTTGAGGAGAATGTGAATCAGTTGGGAGATGTGGTGGTTTCGTCGAGACGCCGTCAAGAATCGGTGCAAGATATTCCGATTCCGATTTCGGTAATTCGGGGCGTAACTGCCGAAGATGCAGGGGCTTTTAACGTCAATCGCCTTAAAGAACTTGTTCCCACTGTGCAACTTTATGCTTCTAATGCCCGAAATACTACGCTCAATATCAGAGGACTAGGCTCTACTTATGGATTGACTAACGACGGTATTGACCCTGGAGTGGGCTTTTATGTGGACGGGGTGTATTATGCACGCCCAGCGGCTACAGCTTTAGATTTTATTGACATAGACCGAGTAGAAGTATTGCGCGGGCCACAGGGTACATTGTTTGGTAAAAATACTACCGCAGGTGCTTTCAACATTACATCGCGTGAGGCTAGCTTTACGCCCAATGCTAGTTTTGAGCTTAGTTATGGAAATTATGGGTTTATTCAAGCCAAAGGCTCACTTTCAGGGCCTCTGAGTAAAAAACTTGCCGCCAGGGTGTCTTTTACGGGTACCCAAAGAAATGGGTTGCTGTACAACACAAGAACCCAACTCCATATCAACGATATCAATAACATCGGGGTAAGAGGGCAGCTACTTTATACCCCTAGCGATAAAGTTAAAATTACCTTCATCGGCGATGTGTCAGATCAAAAACCCAGTGGGTATGGTTGGCCGGTAGCGGGTGTAGTCACTACTCAACGGGCGGCTTATCGCCAATTTAATGCCATTATCGCTGACCTTGGTTACAAGCTCCCTTCTACTAATCCTTTTGATAGAATTGTAGACCATGATACACCTTCAAAAGCAGATAACCAATTGGGGGGAGTTTCAGTAAATGCGGATATAAAAATAGGCAATGGTACTTTGACTTCTACTTCGGCGTGGCGCTATTGGAAGTGGGTACCCCTCAATGACCGTGATTATCTCGGACTTCCTTCGTTTACTATTTCGGCAGGAAACTCAGTGCATGACCAATGGTCGCAGGAGATTCGTTATTCGGGAAAAGTTAGTTCCAAGGTGAGTGGAGTAATAGGGCTATTTGGTCTTTGGCAAGATCTAAAATCCGACCCTGTCCAAACCGAAGAAGCTGGCTCAGCGCAATGGCGTTTTGCGCAAAGTTCAACAAGTGCTTTGTGGAAAACCCCCGGTTTGTTTGACAATTTTGGGATTCGTACTACCAACAGAATTCAAAGCACTGGTTTGGCGATTTTTGCGCAAGCAGACTGGGCTATTACCGAAAAGCTGCATGTGTTGCCAGGTATCAGATACAACTATGATAAGAAAACCGCCAATTATAAGCGCGAAACTTACGGCGGATTACAAACCACCGACCCCGCTTTGTTGGCTTTGAAAAATGGAGTTTATACCAATCAAGCCTTTGATACAGAGGTACAAGAGGGGAATTTTTCGGGACAGTTGACTTTGCAGTATAAAGTCTCCAAAGACTTTAATGCTTTTGGTACTTATTCGGTAAGCTATAAGCCTGTCGGAGTAAATATCGGAGGATTGCCCACCGCAAGCGGGCAGGTATTGATTGATTTGGCGCGTGTTAAACCAGAATTTGTGACGCACATTGAGTTTGGAATTAAGACCAAGCCTTCAGCCAACTCGGTCTTGAATGTAGTATTTCATGATACCGACATCAAAGATTATCAAACCCAAGTGCAGACACCTGAGCCTGGTGTAAACCGTGGGTATTTGGCCAACGCAGAGCGCGTAAGGGTGATTGGGCTTGAAATTGACGGAAACATCAGAGTAGGAAGTGGTTTGACCATCAATGGTGCCTTTGCTTATACCGACGGTAAATATGTTTCTTTTAAAAACGCTCCCGTTCCACTCGAAGAAGTAGGAGGTGCGCAAGCATTCAAAGATATTTCGGGCGGAGCGCTTCCGGGTATTTCGAAATGGGCTGGGTCGCTTGGTGCAGAAGGCTCCGTCAAAGGCGGACTCTTAGGTCTTAAAGGAAATTACTTTGCTGGCCTTGATTTGTATTATCGTTCGTCTTTTTCGTCGAGTCCGTCTCCTTCCAAATATTTGAATATCGACGGATATACGCTTGTCAACGGGCGGGTTGGGTTTAGAGCTTCCAATGGGATTTCGGTTTTTGTGTGGGGAAGAAATATCCTTAATACCGACTATTTCGAACAACTCTTAGCGGCACCGGGTAGCGCGGGGCATTATGCAGGTATCTTGGGCGATCCCCAAACCTACGGCATTACTTTAAGATATACTTTTTGATTTTAGAAATCTCTGGGCAGTGTGGTGCACATTGTCCAGAGGATATTCAGCCATCTAATTAAACTCAACACATTATGAACGCAAATCATGTGCCTGTATTGAAACCACATCTTACCCAAATCGAGATTTTGGGCTTTGATCGTATTGGGTTTGTCGCGGAAGTGACTCGCCACAGCTCTGATTATGGGCGTATTGTGAGTGTAAAGTTTGAAGCGGATGGCGTAAAATCTGAGGGAAAAGTAGGGATAGAATTGGAAAGTGCCGACAAGCTAGACAATCTTCTCCTCCGACTCAAAGCCATTACAGGTTTAGTAAGAGCCAAACATATCATTTGAGACTTTTTTATTTAATCAAACATACAATGATTCAATCAAGCAATCGGATATATCTTGGAGATCGGGTACTTTTTGGCGTCTTTGTGATTATTATTCTTATTACCATTGGTTTGGTAGTATGGAACTTTTTCGGACAAGATATTCAGCCGGTGGTTTCGTCATTTTTTACCACCGAAACGCTGCTTTTTATCGGAGTAGGTTTTTTAGCGCAGACGATAGACGGTGCTTTGGGCATGGCTTACGGGATTAGTTGCAGTTCACTTTTATTGAGTTTGGGGGTAAGCCCCGCCGCTGCAAGTGCGAGTGTACACATTGCAGAGGTTTTTACGAGTGGCGCTTCGGGGTTGTCGCATTGGCGTTTTGGGAATGTCAACAAAAAGCTTTTTAAATTATTGTTGATTCCGGGTATCGTGGGCGCATTGACAGGTGCTTATTTGTTGAGTTCATTTGATGGAAATATCATCAAACCCTACATATCAGCTTATTTGCTAGTGATGGGGATAGTTGTAATATCGAAAGCATTGCGCAAGAAAACTGTAAAAAAGAAAACCAAATATGTAGGGCCTTTGGCGTTGCTTGGAGGTTTTGTAGATGCTGTGGGCGGAGGAGGCTGGGGGCCTGTTGTGACTTCTACGCTCATAGGAAGTGGTCGGCAGCCACGCTATACGATTGGGTCGGTCAATACCGCCGAGTTTTTTATTGCAGCGGCGGGGGCGGGGATGTTTACTTTGATGATTGGTATTGACAACTGGAATGTGGTGGTAGGTATCCTAATAGGAGGAGTTTTAGCATCGCCTTTTGCGGCTTATGTATGTGGAAAAGTGAATCCCAAAACTTTAATGCTTATTGTGGGTATTGTTATTATCACTTTGAGCCTAAGAAATATTATTTCAGCATTTTGAATGTAAGTACAGCTTGAAACAAGAGTGCCGCCGTGTTTTTCTGAATTTTTAATTGGATTTGTTGTTTCATGAAACTATCCTGAAATCATGTCAATCAACATTTTTGCATTTGCTGTTCCTTTCTTCCTATTTTTTATTGGTTTAGAATATATTATTGGTAGAAAATATAGAAAAAACATTCATCACTTCAACGAATCTATCGCCAATCTTAATGTGGGAGTTGCCGAAAGGCTGATTGATTTGTTTACTGCGAGTAGTTTTTATTTTTTCTATGATTATCTGCATCGGCATTTTGCGCTCTTCCATTTTGCGCCAAGTTTGTTGTTGTGGCTTGCTCTTATCTTAGGAACCGATTTGTTGTGGTACTGGTATCATCGCTTAGGGCATGAAGTCAATCTGTTTTGGGCGGCACACATTGTGCACCATCAAAGCGAAGATTTTAATTATACGACAGGTACCCGCATTACGATTCTTCAGGCAGTGGTTCGTACAGCTTTTTGGTCGGTTTTGCCCATCATCGGTTTTCCTCCTGCAATGATTTCTACGGTGTTGGTTATTCACGGGTTGTACCCCTTTTTTACTCATACGCAGCTTATCGGAAACTTAGGAATTTTGGAATATTTGTTGGTAACGCCATCGCATCATCGGGTGCATCATGCTTCCAACGATATTTATTTGGATAAAAACTACGGAGATATGTTTATCATTTGGGATAAGCTATTCGGGACTTTTGCCAAAGAGACCGTACAGCCCCAATATGGTCTTACCAAATCGCTTGATAGCTATAGTTTCTTATGGCAGCATTTTCATTATTTCATAGAATTAGGAATGGCCATCAGACAGCAACGTGGTATTGGCAACAAGCTAAAAATAATATTGGGGAGTCCTGCTGATTTTGACCCTACAATAAGACCTAAAGCCGAAAAGGTTTTTTGGATTAAAAGCATAAAGCAATCTACTCCCACTAAGCTCAAAACGTATGTTTTGATTCAGATGGCGATTACGATGGGGGTATTATTTGGATTGTTGTTATTTGAAAAACACATTCCGTTTGGTTTTCAGGTAGCAGTAGCGATTATTATTTTGTTGACCCTTATCAATATCGGGGCGATTTTGGAACAACGAAGATGGGTTTTCTATCTTGAGTACCTAAGGCTGGTGGGGGTATCTCTTACGCTATGGTGCATGTCGCCTACTCCTATCAGTATTATTTTTATTGCCTATGTCATCGCTCTTTCTTTTATTTATTTCCAATCTCTCAAAAGCTATTATTTACAACTCATGTACAGATAAGAAAACAAAGGGAAATACGCAATGTGTTGATAATTAGAGTGATATATTTTTGATATTCATAAAAAACGAAACCATATGAAATCCATCATTAAAGTGGTAGGAGAAGATTATTTTATTTCTTCTTTACCCGAAACTTACAAAAAAATAGAGCCGGTCAAAAACCGTGGAAAACTCCCAAGTATCAGAATCAATGCCGAGCTGGGGGTGTGGCAGCATTTGCCGTTGTATTTGGAGGCGGGAAGCTATTTTTATTTGCATCAACTCGTCAAAGAAGGCCCATTGGTAATTAGCACCTATAGCCCTTCGTGGAACAACTACGGCGAAAAGCATCTTTTGCGGCTTAAAAAAGTATATCCAATCATCCAAAATCTGGGAGGTAATTTGCTGGTTTTGACGACCGAATATTTTAAAAATATAGTCTATACCGTTCAAAAATATGATTTGGATTTTAATTTACTCCAAGACATAAATTTGCAGATAAGTGCAGCATTGGGGGTGTACTCGGAGTTTGAGCCTGTCTGGGATCGCATTGCGGGGATTTCAGAAGAAGTACCTTTTCCTGCCACTTTTGTGGTCAATGCGGAGGGAAGAGTAGTGTATGACTATATAGACAAAGATTTTGAGTTTATTGTTTCGGACAAAGAAATAGAAAAAGCGGTCAAGATTGCTTCTGTTAGCAACTAACCAACTGCTAGATTTCGATTTTGAAAACATCTTTGAGGGCTTGTTTGGCGGCGTGGTAGCCACACATTCCATGTACTCCTCCGCCTGGTGGCGTAGAAGAAGAGCATAGGTACAGACCTTTGGTAGAAGTACGGTAAGGGGACCAGCGTAAGGCTGGTCGGGTAAACAACTGACGCCAATCAATCACACCGCCGTTGATATCGCCGCCGATATAATTGGGGTTGTATTCTTCGATTTGGGAAGTATTGAAGGTATGGCGTGCCAAAATTCTGTCTTTAAAACCGGGAGCAAACCGCTCGATTTGATTTTCGATAAAAGGCGTCATGTCTTTGGTAGAGCCATGAGGAACATGACAATACCCCCACAACACTTGTTTGCCTGCGGGAGCGCGGGTAGCGTCAAAAATACTTTGTTGACCCAAAAGGACAAAAGGACGAGAAGGGTGCTGGCCTTGCCAAGTGGCTTGTTCGGAATGGACGATTTCCTCAAAAGTATTGCCCAGATGGAGCGTTCCGGCAAGGCTACAATCCGAAGAAGTAAAAGGAACTGCCTCGGCCAACGCCCAATCTACCTTAAAAACGCCCATGCCGTAGCGGTATTTTTGGAGCTGCCACTGATAAATACTAGAAAAACGGTGTCCTGCAATTTGGAGCAATTGGCGAGGGGTGATGTCAAACAAAATGGCTTTTGATGAAGGTAGTTGCGACAACGCGCTTACGTAAAAGTTGGTTTGTATTTTTCCGCCAATGGATTGAAAATAAGAGCCTAAGGCATTAGCGAGTTGCTGAGAGCCGCCTTTCGGAATCGGCCACCCTTTTGAGTGGCTGGCTGTCATGAGTACCAGCCCGATAGCGGAAGTTGTAAATTGAGAAAGGGGTAAGATTGAGTGCGCTGCCATCCCCGCCCAAAGCCCTTTGGTAGCGTCGTTGTTGAATTTTTTTGCCAGCCAAGTAGCGGGTTGTAAGGCATTGAGTCCAAATTTGGCTAATCCAATGGAGTCTTTTGGAAAACTTAAAGGGCCTAAAATTTGGGGTAGAAGCGATTCCCATTGGGACTTTACACCCCCAATTAGAGAAAGGTAATTGCCTTCGTCATTACCTAGCAAAGAGGCTGTTTCTTGGAGCGAACGGGTCAGTACCGCCGATGTACCATTGTCGAAGGGGTGGGCTGCCGAAATAGAAGGATAAATGTATTCGAGTCCGTGTTTCTCCAAAGGAATAGAATTGAAAAAAGGAGAGGCTGCGGCCATCGGATGAATCGCCGAACAAATATCGTGTTTGAAGCCTGATAAGGTAAGTTCTGCCGTGCGTAAACCTCCTCCAATGGTATTTTTGGCTTCTAGGATAAGTACTCGTAAGCCCGCTTGTTGTAAAGTAATGGCCGCTGCTAAGCCATTTGGCCCCGAACCAACCACCACGGCATCATAATCGAGTGAGGTCATAAGGAAAGTTTATCGAAATGATTCGGGTTTGAAAAGCACTGAGCCATCGGGTTTTATTTGCCAAGCCGTGATGGGATTAAAATGATAGCCATTGGTTTCTCCTCTTGCTTCAACGAGTTGTTTGAGAGTAGGCTGTGTGTATCCGGTGTCGTCGGTGACACGGCTCATGATTTCGGTGGCATTGCCGTCCCATTTCCACAAATACCTGAAAGCCGTATGCGCTTTGTCTAAAATGGGTTCTTGTAGGTTGGCAATTTGCCAACTTTTGCCAGCATCTACGCTTACTTCTACTTTGTGGACTTTGCCGCGTCCACTCCAAGCGATACCCCTGATTTCAATCCATCCTTTTTCTACCTGCTGTGGATAAGAAGGAAAGGTAATAATAGAGCGAGCATCTATATCAAAACTAAACTGCCTCACTTTGCCATTCACAAATTCGGTGTATTTGGAAGTTTCTTCGCGAGTCATAAAGGGTTGGTCGGAAAGTTCAATTCGGCGAAGCCATTTGACGTTGGTATTGCCTTCCCAACCGGGCACAAAAAGCCGAATAGGATAGCCTTGTTCGGGACGAATAGCTTCGCCATTTTGGGCATAGGCAATGATGACATCGTCCAAACCTTTTTTGACGGGAATACTGCGGGTCATCACGGCGGCATCGCCTCCTTCGGCCAAAAACCAAGTCGCATTGGGCTTGATGCCAACTTCTCTAAAAATGGTTGAAAGCTTCACGCCCGTCCATTCACTTTGACTTGTAAGGCCACAAATTTCTTGTGGACGTAACGTTTCTTTTCCCGAACGAAAATTGCCCGAACATTCCAAAAATGCAATGCGTGATACCGACGGGAATCGCTTTAAATCAGCCAATTTAAAAATCATGGGTTTGCTTACCATACCATGAATAAGCAATTCGTGTTTGGTAGGGTCTATGACGGGTACGCCTCCATGATGCCGCTCAAAGTGAAGATCAGAGGGTGTGATGATACCATAAAAATCTTGTAAAGGCGAACGGGAAGAGGTCTCTGAGGGGTCTTTAACTAGTTTTTCAAAAGAAGACCTAGTACCGATTTCACCAGGAAAAGTCCCTAGTTTCTTGGTTGGGTCGTCATCTGACAATTGAGCTTGAGTAAGGGCTGCTTGCACGTTTTTGCCTTCGGCGGTCTGAACAATAGCCACGGCGGCAGTAGCCGCCCCACCCAAAAGTTTCCTTCTTGATATTTTGGTATCCCGCTGTGTAAGTTGAATGATTTTGTTTTTCATACATTATTTTATTACAGGTCCACCTTTGCGGTCGTCAGGTACAAATAGAGGCTGTGCGGGCATTTTTATGGTAGGAAGGGTCGCAGGAGTAACCACAAAACTGGAATCAATAATTTGATTGGCTGAAAGCAAATAGGCGGTCAGATGATATACCTCGTCGTTGGTAAGTGAGCCAGGGGCATTGAAGGGCATAGCACGCCGAATGTAATCAAAGACCGTGGTAGCATAAGGCCAGTAATTACCGATGGTTTTTTCGGCACGTTTTTTAGTAGGTTCCACCTGACTATGCACCAATGAGCCATTAGGACCACCTATGCCTCCTGCGCCGTGGCAAGCGACGCATTTGGTGGCAAAAATCAATTTTCCTTTGGCGGCTACGCCTTTGCCTTGGGGCAGCCCTTTGCCGTCAGGACGAACATCAATATCTATTCTGTCGATTTCGGCTTGGGTAGCTAGTCTCCCAAAACCAAAAGAGGAAGGGACTTGTGAAGTGTCGGACGGTGAAAAATGAGACGAATGGGTGGACAAGTAGCCTGAATTTGAAAATAAGAGCCCCCAAACGATTGGAAAGATTAAAAGAGACTTTGATAAAATACCCATCAATGACGGCATAAAGAATAGTGTTTTCTCAAACAAGTTATAAATAAATCGTCACTGATTCTGCTTTTTTGTCAGAATCAGCGACGATAAAGACAATTTAGTCATATTTACCAGCTTCAAGCGTACTTCTCGACAAAGCGTAGTTTTTGGTATATCTATTCAAGACCACTGTGATGGAATCTTTGTTTTCGTTGATTCCCGACAAAATCACTTTGTTTCCCCCTTCCAATACCTCATATTTCAGTATCATACGGTTGCGTTTGGTAGGTCTAGATTCTGCTTCAATACCTTTGGTTCGACGAGTAGAGCGAGCGATAGGCTCAATCTTAGCATCTTCAGAGCCAATGTTTGCCAGTGCTTCTTTCGGAATCCATGTATCTTCTTGTGGTTTTTCTGTTTTTTTGCGAGCGGCGGCATTGGTGCGAGCATCGCCTCCAAAGTCTGTTCTGTTTCCTAAAAATTCACGTCCTTCTTGACGAACCCCTCGGTTTTTGTCTTGTAAATACAAAACTCTGTTGACAGTATCCGCTTCATAATAAAATACCCGTTGCCCCCCTGCTACTCCTGTCAGTTCAAAGGTACGGTTGATGTCGCGCATGGGAGCACCTCCACCGTTGGATAAGTCGAGGCTTACGGGTTTATTGACTTTAAAAGTGAGGGTGGTCCACTTTTCAAAAGTGGCTTGTTGCCAGCGAGTTGTATCAAGTGGAGAGTAAGGAATCACTTGATTGTTGAGTTTAAACTCAGTAACTTGATAATTGCCTCTAAGTGATGAGATTCCTTTGATAGCGGGCTGCTTGTAGGGGTCATACAAAAAATTGACAATCGCCAAATAGGTGAATACGGGCAAAAAAATGATAATAGTGGCTGTTTTGAGCGAAATACGCAAGATTCGTTGCCACGCTTCGCTAAAATTGGGATAGTAAGTAAACGGAATGGTGAATTTTTCTTGAATGAGAAGTCGGTATAACGATGGTACATAATCGATAAGGATAAACGCCGAAAGAAGCACAAAGTAAGAACTATAAACATGGACGCCACCATCATAGGAAAAGTTGACATAGACGATGTCGGCCAAAGCTCCAAAAAGTAAAACAGCACCCCAAAAAGTAGTGGCTCTAAAGAAAAGTAAAGCCCCTGCGGCTACTTCCACCACTCCCGTAAACACCTCATACCAAGGCACAATCCCAATCGAAAGCCAATAGATTTTTTGCAGAGTCAAGTCTCCAAAGTTGGTATTTAAAATACCCCACGAAGGATATGGAAGCTGAGTAGGCGTAAGTTTAGTAAATCCAAAACCAATGATACCAATGCCTGCTCTATATCTTACAATCACCCGTAGCCAATAATATAAAAGATGATACTCCGCTCGCTCGGATTTGCGATAAACCGCGATAGCCGTCCAAATCAGTCCCACTACTACCGAAAAGATGAAGGTAATCACCCAAATAGCATAACCATTTAGATTAGACCCAAAGAGGGTAGTGCCGAAGATGTTAAGTCCTGACCCAAACCGAGCGATGTCGTACAGATCCCGATAATGCAGGTGCAGCCAATCAAACGATACGATTTCTTTGTACCAATCAAGACTATTGGGCAGTGCCATACTTACAAAAAACACAAAGGCGATTCTGAACAGAATTTTTTGCCAAGGTTTCCACGAAGGTAGCTTAGATGAAGGCTCTGTATGCTGAGGAAAAGGCTCAACCGTTTTGTGGGTAGCTGTTTTTTGACTTGCGGTGTTTGTTCCCAAATCAACCCGTTCTGACGTGATTTTTAATGCTTTAGCCATGAGGTAAAAGGTTTTAAAGGAAAATGTTAGAGTTTCAAGCCACGGCGGCGCCCCGTTTTTTGGGCTTCAAACGTGAGGTATTTTTTGTTGATTTTGTTCAATACAGCATAGACAGAATCACGCTTTTCGTTGATGCCTTTAAGTACAAAAGTAGAATCGTTGGGCTGTGTAAAATGTAATGTCAAAGACTCGTTGCTATGATTTGGGTTTCTATTTTTTAGGTGCAACACATTGTTTGAAGTGTCCCATTCGTAGCTATAGTAATGTCTTCCTTGTGAACCAGCATACTCATAGCTGCGGTCGCTGTCATTTTGGAAGATTTCTTCCGTTTTTGTGTGAGCTATCTTTACAGGGCGATTAGAGCGGATACTGATAGTGTTCCATTTTTCAAACACCACATCCTGCCAGCGAGTAGAGTCCGTTTTGGAATAAGGCAAAATAGAATCGTTGACCGAAAACACACTCACATTATAGATTCCTTCGGCTTGAGGGAGACCTGCTTTTTTGGGGAATTGATAAGGGCTTTCTTTGTAACCAGCGTATGTTTTGTAACCATACAAAATCACAAAAAAGAAAATGAAGGTAGTTTTGATGGTAAGACGGGCTTTTTGCCATTGTTCTGAAAACACAGGCTGAAAACTATGAGGGGCAGTAGGTAGTTCAAGTGAGACAAGGCTGAACAAACGACGAGCATCGTAAGCAAAAAGAAATAACGCAATCGAAACCAGATAAAAACTATAAATGTATTCGCCGCCCTCGTAAGCAATGTTTGAAACAAAAACATTGCCTGTAAAAGGAATAATAATGAGCGTCGCAATTGTGGTTGTTTTACGATTAAATAATAATAGTCCACCGACAATCTCGACCAACCCCAAGAAAGATTGATAATTAGGAACGACCCCAAGACCTAGTGAAAAGAGCTTCCAAGCCGTAAAATCTCCATAATTGGTATTGAGATTACTAATCGAAGGAAGGGGTGCTTGCAATGGAAAAAGTTTGATAAATCCATAAGCAATCAATCCTATCGCTAATCGATAACGTAGAAGTACCCTAAGCCAATAATATAGTTTGTTGTAGTCGGTAGATGTAGTATCCACTTTTGTCCAGATAATGGCTCCAATGCCAGCCAACACTCCCACAATAATCCAATTGATGAGGTTGTCGTGACCAACAAAAGAAGGTGAGTACCGTGACAAATAAAAAATGTCACGGTAACTAATACTAAACAAATCGACGGAAACTAATTGCTGAAAAAAACGACTATCGAAAGGCAAAACCTGAATAAAGAAGAAGATTGAAAAAAAACGGAAAGTGTTTTTTTCTAAGTTACTCCAAGTACTGCCAACGTTGGGTTGATTTGACATGGTCGTAGGTTTTGAAGGTGATTTATAAATAATATGGTAGAGGTTAGTCCTGAGGACTTTGTTTTAAAGCTTCAAACGAGATATTCCAAGTTTCAATTTGCTGATTTCCTGAACTTGGAAAGTCTTGTCTGATGTTGGACTTTCCAAGTTTTAACTTGTTTGACTCCTAAACTTGGAAAGTCTTGTC
>VFQP010000132.1_pt1 | contig 210306 bp, 186 predicted proteins | sample 3512351 | NCBI WGS metagenome assembly VFQP01 (sample SAMN10412372, study PRJNA504923) | tailings metagenome | isolation source: Relicate 1 Philex TSF1 revegetated site | place: Philippines: Tuba, Benguet | collected 2017-08-29 | reverse complement strand
GGCATCAGCTCGGGCGTCTCGTCGCAGGCGTAGCCGAACATCAGGCCCTGGTCGCCGGCGCCGGTGTTCAGGTGGTCGTCGCTCGCGTGGTCCACGCCCTGGGCGATGTCGTTGGACTGCTTGTCGTAGCAGACCATCACCGCGCAGCCCTTGTAGTCGATGCCGTACTCGGTGTTGTCGTAGCCGATGCGCTTGATGGTGTCGCGCGCCACCTGGATGTAGTCGACATGCGCATTCGTCGTGATCTCACCGGCCAGCACGACCAGGCCGGTATTGCACAGGGTCTCCGCGGCCACGCGGGACAGCGGATCCTGCTTGAAGATCGCGTCGAGGATGGCGTCCGAGATCTGGTCGGCGACCTTGTCGGGATGGCCCTCGGAAACCGATTCCGAGGTGAAGAGGAAGTCGCTGGAAGCCACTGAATAAACTCCTTCGTAACGTTGCAACCGGCGTTGCCGTCTCGGGAGAGTGGCGGCGACGCTTTAGCGGCATTTGTTTCGGGACTCTACGGCCCCCGTCGCCCCGCAAGTTGTCTGAATTAACTCGGCGACGCCGCGATTATCCATTCATGTTCCTGTTGCGCCTGCTGTCTCGATTTCCCTTGTGGCTTCTGCATGGCCTGGGCGCCTGCGCCGGCTGGCTGGTCTTCGCCGCCTCGCCGTCCTATCGGCGCCGACTGGTCGCCCATGCGCGGGCCGCCGGCGCCTCGCCCTGGCCGGCCGTGGCCGCGGCCGGTCGCATGCTGGCGGAGATCCCCTGGCTCTGGCTGCGCCGCAGGCCGCTCGGCGGGCGGGCGCGCTGGGAGGGGGCCGAGAAGGTCGAGGCCGCACTGGCCCAGCGTCGCGGCCTGCTGTTGATGACGCCGCATCTGGGGTGTTTCGAGGTTGCCGCCCAGGCCTATGCCGAGCGCTTTGGCAGCCAGGCGCCGATCACCGTGCTCTACCGCCCGGCGAAGAAGGCCTGGCTGCGCGACTTTGTCGCCGCCGGCCGCACCCGCGAGCACCTGAGCGCCGCGCCGGCCCAGCTGTCCGGTGTGCGCCAGATGCTGCGCGCGCTCAAGAAGGGTGAATGCGTCGGCCTGCTGCCGGACCAGGTGCCACCGGAAGGCCAGGGCCTGTGGGCGCCTTTCTTCGGTCGTCCGGCCTACACCATGACCCTGGCCGGCAAGCTGGTGCTGCAGACCGGCGCGCCGGTCGTGCTGCTGTGGTGCGAGCGCCTGCGCTGGGGGCGCGGCTTTGTCGTGCATGCGCGTGAGTTCCCGGACCCGGCCGGGGATCTGGAGGCCCTGACCCTGCAGGTCAACCGGGCCATGGAAGCCTTGATCCTGGAGAAGCCCGCGCAATACCTCTGGGGCTACAACCGCTACAAGCAGCCGCGCTCGGAGATGGCGCTGTGATCGGCGGCTTGATGGGGAATCTGGGCGCGCGCGCCGCCATCGCGCTGCTCTGGCTGCTGCATTGGCTGCCGCTGCCGCTGCTGGCGCTGCTGGGCCGCGGCCTGGGCGGGCTGCTGTGGCGGGTTGCGGGTTCGCGGCGGCGCATCGCGTTGCGCAATCTCGAGCTCTGCTTTCCCGAGAAGCCGGCGGCTGAGCGCGAGCAGCTGGCGCGTGAGCATTTCGGTTGGATGGGCCGCTCCATCCTGGAGCGGGGTCTGCTCTGGTTCGCGTCGCGTGAGCGCCTGCTGCGGCTGATGGAGTTCCAGGGCGATATCCAGCAGGCCGAGCGCAGCGAGCGGCCGGTGATGTGGCTGCTGCCGCATTTCGCCGGCCTGGACTGGGCGGCGCCGGCGCTGATGCTGGGCCAGTCCCGTCCCGGCGTTGACGTCTACCAGCGGCAGAGCAATGCGGTCTTCGACGCCGCACTGATGAAGGGTCGTGGCCGCTTCGGCACGAACGCCTTCGTTGACCGCCACGACGGCATCCGCCCGGTGATCAAGCTGATCCGCCAGGGCTATGGCTTCGTCAACGCACCGGACATGGATTTCGGCCGCGACAACTCGGCCTTCCTGCCCTTTTTCGGCGTGCCGGCCTGCACTTTGCTGGCGCCGGCCAAGATGGCGGCCAGCCTGGACATGCGGGTGCTGCCGCTGATCGTGCGCATGAAGCCGGGGGGGCAAGGCTACACGGTGATCGCGCCGCCGCCGATCGCCGGTTTTCCGAGCGGCGACGCAGTCGCCGACACCGCGCTGCTGAACCGCTGGCTGGAGGCGCAGATCCGCGAAGCGCCGGCGCAGTACCTGTGGGTGCACAAGCGCTTCAAGACGCGGCCCGAGGGCGAGGCTTCGCTCTACTGATGCGGTGAACGGTAGGCGGGAGGCCGGAGAATGACCGCCATGCAATTGCAGTTCACCAAGATGCAGGGGGCCGGCAACGACTTCGTCGTCATCGACGCGACGCGCCAGCCCTTTGCGCTCGACCCTGCGCAGCTGCGGCGCCTGGGCGACCGCCGCTTCGGCGTCGGCTGCGACCAGATCCTGGTCGTCGAAGCGGCCGATGGGCCGGACCACGATTTCCGCTACCGCATCTTCAATGGCGCCGACGGCAGCGAGGTCGAGCACTGCGGCAACGGCGCGCGTTGCTTCGTGCGCTTCGTGCACGAGCGGGGTCTGAGCACGAAGACCGAGATCCGCGTGCGCACCGTCAACGCGCGGCTGAGCCTGACGCTGAAGCCCGACGGCCGCGTGCGCGTCGACATGGGTCCGCCGCGCTTCGAGCCGGAGCAGCTGCCTTTCGTCGACACCGGTGCGCCGGAGCTGGCGGGCCTGGCCCTGGTGTCCATGGGCAACCCGCATGCGGTGCTGCGCGTCGATGATGTCGATCAGGCGCCGGTGCAAGCCTTCGGCCAGCGCCTGCAGGCGCTCAGTGCCTTCCCGAAATCGGTCAACGTCGGGTTCGTCCAGGTGCTGGACCGGGGCCATGCGCGCTTGCGCGTCTACGAGCGCGGCGCTGGCGAGACCCTGGCCTGCGGCACGGGCGCCTGTGCGGCGGTGGTCGCCGGCATTCGCGCCGGCTGGTTCGACGCGGCGGTGGAGGTGGAGGCGCGTGGCGGTCGGCTGCGCATCGAATGGGATCAGACGGTGGCGGGGGGCTCGGTCTTCATGACCGGACCCGCCGAGACGGTTTTTGAGGGAACGATAGAGCTATGACGATCGAAGGCATTACCGAACAGGACATCGCCAACTACCTGGCCGCCAACCCGGCCTTTTTCGAGCGCCATGCGGAGCTGCTCGCGGCGATCCAGTTCCCGCATCCGCAGGGCCATCGCGCGATCAGCCTGCAGGAGCGCCAGGCGCAGATGCTGCGCGAGCGCATCAAGGGCCTGGAGCGCCGCATCATCGAGATGATCCGCAACGGCCAGGAGAACATCGGCCATTTCGAGAAGCTGCAGCACTGGACCCTGCAGCAGATGAAGGCCACCGACCCCGAGCTGCTGCACCAGCAACTGCGCGACACCTTTCTGATCCCGGGCACGGCGCTGCGACTCTTCGGCGCCGTCGGCGAAGGCAGCTGGGCCAAGCCGGTCAGCGACGCGGCGCGCCGCCATGCCGAGGGCCTGGCCGAGCCCTATTGCGGCATCAACGAGGGCTTCGAGGCGGCGCACTGGATCGAGGGCATGGAGGGGCACGCGGCCTCGCTGGCCCTGGTGCCGCTGCGCCGCGCCGGTGCGACGGCGGTGTTCGGCCTGCTCGTGCTGGCCTCGCCCGACGCCACCCGCTACAGCGCCGACAAGGGCCTGGAGTTCCTGCTGCGCGTCGGCGAGGTGGCGAGCGTCGCGTTGGAGCGCTTCGCGCCCGATGCCGCCTGAGTTCCAGCCCTATCTGGAGCAGTTGCGCGTGCAGCGCCGGCTGGCGCCGCGCACGCTGCAGCTATACGAGGCGGCGCTGCAGCGTCTGCGGCAGGGCGCCGAAGCCTTGGGCGCTGATGCCTCGCAGCTGAAGCCCCCGCAGGCCCGCGAGCTGTTCGCCCAGCTGCACGGTGGCGGCCTGTCGCCGCGCAGCCTGGCCCTGCACCTGAGCGCTTGGCGCGGCTACTACCGCTGGCTGGCGCAGCAGGGCGCGATTGCCCACGATCCGCTGGTCGGCCTGCGCGCACCGAAGGCCGGCCGACCCCTGCCCAAGGCCCTGGCGGTGGACGACGCGGTGCGTCTGGCCGAGGCCCTGCCGCCTGGCGGTGACGCGCTGCAATGCCGTGACCGCTGCCTGGTCGAATTGCTCTACGGGGCCGGTCTGCGCATCGGCGAGCTGGTCGGGCTGGATCTGCGCCATGGCGGTGGCCTGGGCGGCTACCTGGATCTCGACAACGCCGAGCTGCTGGTGCTGGGCAAGGGCAGCAAGCGCCGCCGCGTGCCGCTCGGCGCCCAGGCGCTGGCGGCGCTGCGCGACTGGTTGGCCGTGCGTGCCGAGCTGGCGCGGCCGGGTGAGGCGGCGCTTTTCGTCGGCGCCCGTGGCCAGCGTCTCGGGGATCGCCAGGCACGCGCGGCCGTTGCGCAAGCCGCACAAACAGCCGGCTTGCCCACCCATGTGCATCCGCACATGCTGCGCCACAGCTATGCCTCGCACCTGCTGCAGAGCAGCGGCGACCTGCGTGGTGTGCAGGAGCTGCTGGGGCACGCCAATATCAGCACCACCCAGGTCTACACCCGCCTGGACTGGCAGCATCTGGCCAAGGTCTACGACAGTGCGCATCCGCGCGCCAAGAACAAGAGCAAACCATGAAGACGATTCAATTGCGCGAGGGCAAGGAGCGCTCGCTGCTGCGCCGCCATCCCTGGGTGTTCCAGGGCTCGGTGGCCAAGGGCGGGGCCGATGCCGGCGAGACGGTGCGCGTGGTTTCCGCCAAGGGCGAGTTCCTGGCCTGGGCGGCGTTCAGCCCGAGCTCCAGCATCCGCGTGCGGGCCTGGAGCTTCGACGAGGCCGAACGCATCGACGAGGCCTTTTTTGCGCGTCGCATCCAGGCCGCGCTGCGCCTGCGCGAGCGCCTGGCGATCCAGAGCAACGGCGTGCGCCTGGTGCATGGCGAGGCCGACGGCCTGCCGGGCCTGATCGTCGACCGCTATGCGGACACCCTGGTCGCGCAGTTCCTCTCGGCGGGCACCGAACGCTGGAAGCCGGTGATCGCCGATGCGCTGTTGGCCGCCACTGGCTTGACGCGCTTGTACGAGCGCAGCGATTCCGGCGTGCGCCAGCTCGAGGGCCTGGGCCCGCAGGCGGGCTGGCTGCGTGGCGACGGGCCGACGGCGGTGGAGCTGCAGGAATCCAGCTGGCGCCTGACTCTGGATGTGGCCGAGGGCCACAAGACCGGCTACTACCTGGACCAGCGCGACAACCGCGCCGACTTCGCGCGCTGGGTGCGGCAGATCGGTGCCCGGCGGGTGCTGAACTGCTACAGCTACACGGGCGGCTTCTCGGTGGCGGCGTTGGCCGGTGGTGCGACCGAGGTGGTCAGCGTGGACTCCTCGGCGCCGGCGCTGGCGCGGGCCAGCCGGCATGTCGAGCTCAACGGCTTCGATCCGGCGCATCACCAGGCCGTCGATGCCGATGTCAACGCCACGCTGCGCCAGTTCCTGAAGGAGGGCCGGCAGTTCGATGCCATCGTGCTCGACCCGCCGAAGTTCGCGCCCTCGGCCGCACATGCCGAGCGCGCCAGCCGCGCCTACAAGGACATCAACCGCCTGGGCCTGAAACTGCTTGCGCCGGGCGGCCTGCTGACCACCTACAGCTGCTCGGGGGGCATCGGCGCGGAGTTGTTCCAGAAGATCGTCGCCGGCGCCGGCATGGACGCCGGTGTGGATGCGGCCATCGTCAAGCGCCTGGAGGCCAGCCCCGACCATCCGACGACCCTGTGCTTTCCCGAGGGCGAGTACCTGAAGGGCCTGGCGCTGCTGCGCGCCGGCGACTGAGCGATCGGAGCTGCCCGCGTGGCCGGTGGTGGTGCTCTTTTCCGGGGCACGCGACCCGTTTTTCGGCACCTGCGCGGTGCCTCCTGCCCGGGCTCGGTGCAGGGGGTTCAGACAAACCCTGGCGTCCTGGGTTTTCCCTTCCCGGACCTGAGGGGGCGCCTGGTGTTCCGGCGCGACAACCACGACTGTGTAATGGCACCGTGAGCCAAAGGCAGGGGTCCCAACAGGATCCCCAGCTGGATGGTCCGCAACAACATTTCATCCAAATCCATCTGGAGTAGTCGAATGACGAAGAAGATTTCGGCCCTGGCCCCTCTCGCACTGGCCGTTTTTGCGGCCTTTGGCTCGACCCACGCTGCCGCGTCCGGCATGACCACCGCGATCGCGCAGATCGATCCGTCGACCGGCCGCGCCCCGGCCACCGGCAACACCAGCGCTCCGTCGAACTGGCGCCTGGACCCCAATGCTGCCTTCAACGGCGTGGCAGCCGCCTTCAACGGCACCGCTGCACTGACCTTTACCACCTCGGCCGGCACCTATGCCTGCAGCGGCTCGCTGCTGCCCGGCGGTGAGTACATCCTGACGGCCGCCCACTGCGCTGACGAAGCCACCTCGATGACCATCGAGTTCGGCTACTTCAACGGCGTGGCGCTGGAAACCCGCACTGCGACCCAGTACCACATCCACCCGGGCTGGATTGCTTCGGGCGGCGCGCTGGACAACGGCTCGGACATCGCCGTCGTCAAGCTGAGCGCTCCGGTGACCAACCTGAACGCCTACTACCTGAGCACCACGAACGACGTGGGCAAGGAGTACATCATCACCGGTTACGGCACCTCGGGTAACGGCACCGCCACCGGCAGCCCGAACTGGAACGACGGCCGTTACGGTCACTACGGCTACAACACCGCCGACGTCGAAAGCTCGGTGCTGTTCGCCGCCTGGGACGCCGCCAACCCTGGCGCCGGCACCTACACCGCGCCGACCTATGGCGTGACCTATGTCAGCGACTTCGACGCCGTCACGCTGACCGCCGCCCAGAAGACCCAGTACAACACGATTCAGCGCATGGCTGATCTCACTGGCAACACCTTCAGCAGCGGCCAGGGCAGCACCATGGGTGGCGTCAACGGCGAAGCGCTGATCGCCGGTGGCGACTCGGGTGGTGGCGACTTCATCTGGGACGCCGAGAACGGCGTGTGGCTGCTGTCGGCAGTCCACAGCTGGGGCTGGCAGTTCTGCGGTGGCCGCATCACCCCGACCTGCGACTACCGCTCGGGCAATAGCAGCAGCTACGGCGACATCTCCGGTTCGACCGCCGCCTTCTCGCACATCGCCTGGGTCGAGTCCATCGTCGGCCAGTCGGTGACCTACCCGACCAGCCCGATCCCTGAGCCCAGCACCTACGCGCTGATGGCCCTGGGCCTGCTGGGCGTCGGCCTGAAGCTGCGCCGCCGTTCGGCCTGATCGCGCGCTAGGCTTTTGCATCGCAAAGCGGCCCTTCGGGGCCGCTTTTTTCATGGCGCGGTGGGGAGGGGCAGCCGAGGGCTGAACTTCGCGCGGCGCAGGCTGAAGAAGCTCTTCACATTGCGCACATTGGCCTGCGAGCTGAACAGCTGCTGGGCCAGCTCGGCGTAGTCCTGCATGTCGCGCGCCTGCAACACCAGCACGAAGTCCGGGCCCGGGCTGACCCGGTAGCACTGCTGTACCGCGTCGAAGCCGCAGGCATGGGCCTCGAAGGCGTCCAGCCAGTCGCTGCCCTGGCGGTCCAGCGAGACCTCGGCGATCGCCGTCAGGCCGCCACCCAGGCGATCCGGGGCCAGGATAGCCATCTCGCGCTCGATCACCCCGCTTTCGCGCAGTGCGCGCACCCGGCGCAGCGCGGTGGCCGGCGACACGGCGGCGGCCTCGGCCAGGGCCTGGTTGGTCAGGCTGCTATTGCGTTGAAGTTGCTCCAGCAGGCGCAGATCCACCGGATCCAGGGGGATATTGGATGGCCGCATATTTCCTTTTATTGTCTTGTTTGGTCGATTATTTCTTGACTAGATTGAGCGGATCGTTTGACTTGAATTGTTGTGATTTTTGCAAGCAAATTTCAGGGTGGACTCACTAGGATTCGCGCCCACTGCAACTCCAGCGGTCGCATCCAGGCGACCCTTCATCCCATGTGCGGCATCGTCGGCGCGGTCAGCAGCAGAAACATCACCCCCATCCTCATCGAGGGCCTGAAGCGCCTGGAGTACCGCGGCTACGACAGCTGCGGCGTGGCCGTGCATCAGGATGGCGGCTTGCGCCGCGCCCGCTCAACCAGCCGCGTGGCCGAACTGCAGACTCAGGCGGCGGAGGACGGCATTGCCTCCGGCACCGGCATCGCCCACACCCGCTGGGCGACGCATGGTGCGCCGGCGGTCCGCAACGCCCACCCGCATTTCAGCCAGGGGCCACATGCAGCGCTGGACGCCGCAGGTCGCGTTGCGCTGGTGCACAACGGCATCATCGAGAACCACGATGAGCTGCGTGCGGAGTTGCAGGCCAAGGGCTATCGCTTCGACAGCCAGACCGACACCGAGGTCATCTGCCATCTCGTCGACTCGTTGTACGACGGCGATCTGCTCGATGCCGTGCAGCAGGCCGTCGGCCGCCTGAAGGGCGCCTACGCGATCGCCGTGTTCCACCGCGACGAGCCGCAGCGTGTGGTCGGCGCCCGCGAGGGGTCGCCGCTGGTGCTGGGCGTGGGCGAGGCGGAGAGTTTCCTGGCCTCCGACGCGATGGCTCTGGCTGGCGTGACCGACCAGATCTGCTACCTGGAAGAGGGCGATGTCGTCGACCTGCAGCTCGGTCGCCACTGGGTCACCCAGCGCGGCGCCAACGGTCGTTTCGAGACCGTGGAGCGCGAGGTCAAGACCGTGCATGCGCACAGCGGTGCCGCCGAACTCGGCCCCTACCGCCACTACATGCAGAAGGAAATCTTCGAGCAACCCAAGGCGATCGCCGACACGCTGGACGCGGTGGAGAGCATCGGCCCCGAGCTGCTGGGCACCGGCGCCGGCGTCCGCCTGAAGGACGTGGACCGCGTGCTGATCCTGGCCTGCGGCACCAGTTACTACAGCGGCAGCACGGCCAAGTATTGGCTGGAGGCGATCGCGAAGATCCCGACCAGCGTGGAGATCGCCAGCGAGTACCGCTACCGCGAGTCGGTGCCCGACCCGCGCACGCTGGTGGTCACCATTTCGCAGAGCGGGGAGACCGCCGACACCCTGGCCGCGCTCAAGCACGCGCGCAGCCTGGGCATGGCGCACACGCTGACCGTCTGCAATGTCGCCACCAGCGCGATGGTGCGCGAATGCGAGCTTGCCTTCATCACCCGCGCCGGCGCCGAGATCGGCGTGGCCAGCACCAAGGCTTTCACCACGCAGCTCGTTGGCCTGTTCCTGCTGACCCTGGTGCTGGCCAAGCAGCGCGGCCGCCTGGATGCCGAGCAGGAGGCGCAGTACCTGAAGGAGTTGCGCCATCTGCCCGTGGCCGTGCAGGCCGTGTTGGCGCTGGAGCCGCAGGTGGTGGCCTGGAGCGAGGCCTTCGCGCGCAAGGAGAACGCGCTCTTCCTCGGCCGCGGCCTGCACTACCCGATCGCGCTCGAAGGCGCGCTGAAGCTCAAGGAGATCAGCTACATCCACGCCGAGGCCTACCCGGCCGGCGAGCTCAAGCATGGTCCGCTGGCCCTGGTCACGGCCGAGATGCCAGTGGTCACCGTGGCGCCCAACGATGCGCTGCTGGAGAAGCTCAAGAGCAATCTGCAGGAAGTGCGCGCCCGCGGCGGCGAACTCTTCGTGTTTGCGGATGCCGACTCGCACATCGAGTCCGGCGAAGGCCTGCATGTGATCCGCATGCCCGAACACTACGGCGCCCTGTCGCCGATCCTGCATGTGGTGCCGTTGCAGCTGTTGGCGTATCACACCGCCTGCGCGCGGGGAACCGATGTCGACAAGCCGCGCAATCTGGCGAAGAGCGTAACCGTCGAATGACGGGCGCGAGCGCAGCCAGGTTGGGCCGTGCAAGCGGCTTGCCAGGCGAAGTCGGGCAACGGGGTTTGGACGTTTGACCGACCGCGTCAGCGGGTGGTCAAACGGCACAAGCCACGCAATCTGGCCAAGTCAGTGACCGTGGAATGAAGTCCTGACGGTGAAGCGATAGTCGACCCAATGCTCGAGACGCCCGCCAGGATCGAGCCATGGCGATGGGAGGTCCGGGCGGTTGGGGGCGTCAGGCGGTAGCTGTGGCTCCAGGGCCAGCGCGCAATGCGGGGCCAGCGGCACGCCGTTGACCCGTGTCCGGTCGAGGTACTGACCGCCGTAGAGCTGCAAGGCGGGACTGCTGGTACGCATCTGCATGCGCACCCGACCGTCGGCGCTGTGCAGCTCGGCGGCCAGCTCCTCGGGCGCATCGAGCAGCCAGCAGTGGTCGTAGCCACCCGCCAGCAGCAGCTGGGGGTCTGACTCGGGCGGTGCGTCCAGCGGCGTCGGGCTGCGAAGATCGAAGGGGGTCATTGCGACATCGCGTGGCGGGCCCAGCGGAATCAGCGCCTTGTCGATCGGCAGCATGCGCGAGCCCAGGACCCGCAGCCGTTGGCGCCGCGTGTCGCCGCCGCCGTCGAGATTGAAGTAGGCATGGTTCGTAAGGCTTACCGGACTGGGCTCACCGGCGTCCGCGGCCAGTTCCGCCCACCAGTGCAAGCGCAGGCTCAGCGCCTGGCCGAGGCTGATGCGAAGCCCGATGTCCAATGCGCCCGGAAAACCCTGGTCGCCATCGGGGGAGTGCAGCGCCAGTTGCAGGTGCTCCGGGCCTTGATCCACACATCGCCAGCGGCGCTGGTGGAAGCCCGTCGGGCCGCCATGCAGGGTGTTGGCGCCCTCATTCACGGCCAGCCGAACGCGGCGACCGCTGGGGCTGAGGTAGCTGCCACCTCGGATGCGATTGGCGAAGCGCCCGATGGTGCCGCCCAGGCAGCCCGGCTCGGTGAGGTAGTCCTCCAGCCGGCCGTGTCGAAGAAGGAGCTCGCGAAGCCTTCCGTCTGGCAGCGGCAGCTGGCAGCTCAGCCAGGTCGCGCCCAGGTCGCTGAAGGCCAGCTGCAGGCCGCCCGGCCGGCCGATGAGGAACTCGTTCATGGTCAGCGCGGTTCGCGCAGGCCTGTACCGAGCTCGGCCTAGGCCAGCACCACCTCGATGCCCCGGCCGCGCAGCTGATCGACGATCAGCGCATCTGCGCCGGTGTCGGTGATCAGGACGTCCAACTGCTCGACCGGCGCGATGACCGAGAGATTGCGCTTCATCAGCTTGGATGCGTCGGCCACCGCGACCACCTGGCGCGAGATCTTCATCATCTGTGCGTTGAGCTGCGCTTCCAGCAGATGGGGTGTCATCACGCCGATCTCGGGGTCCAGGCTGTCCACGCCCAGAAAGAGCCGGTCCGCATGCAGGCTCTGCAAGGCGGCGACCGCCTGCGGGCCCGACAAGGAGTAGGAGTTGGGGCGCAGCTGACCACCCGGCATGATCAGGTTGACATGTGGCACCGTCGCCAGCAGGCCAGCGATGTTCAGGGCGTTGGTGATCACGTTCAGCGAGGCCAGCCGCAGTCCCCGGATCTGCTTGGCGATCTCTTCGGTCGTCGAGCCGGAGTCGAGCAGGATGGTCTCGCCGTCGCGGATCAGCTTCACGGCCTCGGTGGCAATGCGAACCTTCTGCTCGTGCCGCAGCTTCTGCTTCACGCCGATCGGAACCTCCTCGGTGTCGCGCTGGGCCAGTGCGCCGCCATGCGTGCGCAGCACGGCACCGGTGGCGGCCAGCGCGTTGAGGTCGCTGCGAATCGTCACCACCGAAGTGTGGAAGCGCTCCGCCAGCTCGTCGACCGTGACGCGGCCCTGGGTCTGCACCAGCTCGCGGATCAGCCGGCGCCGCTCGTCGATGAGCAGCGGGCTTTCGGTTTTCGCGGCTGAAGGGGCGAGGTCGGGCATGCGGAATCGAAAGTGGGAACCGGCTTTCGGATGATATCGATGGGCTCAGGCCAGCCGCGCCAGAGCCTGGGCGGAAAGGGGTTGGCCGGCCAGCCGGGCCGCGTACAGCGCAGCACCCAGTTCGGGGCCGAAGCGGGGTTGCTTGAGCCGTGCGCCAGGCAGGCGGCGGACCAGTGCGGCCTGTAGCGGCTCCAGCACCAGCGCGCCGGCGCCAAACACGCCGCCGGAATACGAGACTTCCAGCGCGGTGTCCGCGGTCAGGCCGAGCTGGCCCGCGGTGGCGGCGGCCAGCAGGGCCAGCTCGTCGCCCGCGCGCGCCAGCAACTCGCGAGCTTGTGCGTCGCCCGCGCCGGCAGCCGTCGTGGCCAGACGGGCCAGCTGGGCCAGTTCGCTGCGCGCCACGCTGCCGTTGATCTTGCTGCAGAGGTCCAGGTCCAGGCTCAGTCCGAAATGCGCGCGGACCAGGCCCAGCAAGGGACCGGGTTCGGCGCGGCCGTCGGCCATGCGGGAGAACAGCGCCAGCACCTCGCGCGCCAGCCAGTGGGCGGAGCCTTCGTCGCCGAACACCTCGCCCCAGCCGCCGCAGCGCGCCGCACGGCCCTGCCACTCGCCGTAGGCAATGGAGCCGGTGCCCGCCACCAGGCTGATGCCGTCGCCGCCGGCCAGGGAGCCGGCCCAGCTGCAGACCATGTCATTGCCCATCGTGCTGCGCGGCAGCAGGTCGCTCAGCAAGGCGTCGAAGCGGCTCAGCAGGCCGCTGTCCTCGCCATGCGCCGGCAGGCCGGCGAACGCATGCGCCACGTTGGCGGCGTGCACGCCGGCCTGCGACAGCAGGGCTTGCACGCCGTCGCGCAGCAAGGTGCGCAGCGCGTCGAAGCCGATCTCCAGGTAATAGCTCGTCACGGCGTCGTGACGCGCGAGCAAGCGGCCGCTGGCGTCAATGAGGACGAAGGCGGTCTTGGTGCCGCCGCCGTCGATACCGAGGAACATGGAACTCATCCTTGGGTCAGAGGATGGATGGTGACACCTTGGACGACGCGGTTCACCGTGCCCGAGGCGCTCGGCGTGTCCGGCCTGATGCCCCGTTGCAGCGAGGCCAGCAACGCCAGGCATTGCGCGAACACCAGTGCGACCGGGGCCAGCGCCAGGTCGGTTGCGGTGGCCGGCAAGGCCAGCGCCACGTCGTCGGCATGGCCGGCTGCGCCCTCCGGCGCGATGCCCACGGCGAGCACGCGAGCCCGGCCCTCGCGGCGCAGCTCGCGCAACAGGTCCAGGTCGTACTGACGGGTGTAGGGGTCGTTGGACAGCAGGATGAGCACCAGGGTGCGGTCGTTCAGCACGGTCTTGGGGCCGTGGCGAAAGCCCAGCGGGGAGTCGGCCAGGGCCACCAACTGACCGTCGGTCAGCTCCAGCAGCTTCAGCGCAGCCTCGCGGGCCAGGCCGAGCAGGGCGTTGCTGCCCAGATAGACCACGCGCTCGAAGGGCTGCTCGGCCAGCGCATGCAGGCGCCCGGCCTCCTGCGCCATCAACTGCTGCACGGCCTGCGACAGGCTTGCCACCGGCTCGACGGCCAGGCCGAAGGCCCAGGCGGCAGCCAGCAGCATGCCGGTGAAGCTCGAGGTCATGGCGAAGGCGCGGTCGTGGGTCTCGTCGGGCAGCAGCAGCACATGGGCCTGGGTCTGGCCGGCCAGCCGGCGGTTCAGCTGGCCCTCGGCGGCGCAGGTCACGACCAGATGGTGGCTGCGCTTGACGAAGCGGTCGGCCAGCTCCACGGCGGCCAGGCTCTCGGGGCTGTTGCCCGAGCGGGCGAAAGACACCAGCAGGGTCGGCACCTCGGGCTGCAGGCATTGTTCGGGGCTGGACACGATATCGGTCGTCGCCACCGCCTCAATGCGGATGCCAGGCCGCCGACCGAGCAGCTTGAGCAGCGCCGGCGCCAGGGTCTGGCCGATGAAGGCCGAGCTGCCGGCGCCGGTCAGCACGATGCGCAGATCGGGCAGCGCGAGCAGGGGCTGAAGAAAGGCATCGAGCCGCGGCCGCTCGGCCTGCAATTGCTGGTGGATGGTTTGCCAGATCTCTGGCTGGTGGGCGATTTCGCGGGCGGTGTGCGCCGCGCCGCGCGTTGCGAGTTCAGCAGCGTTGAGGTGGAGCAGGGTCATGTCGGGTGGCTCAGGCCGCACAGGCGTGCAGATAGGGGCGCAGGGCTTGGACGCTGCCGTCGCGCAGCAGCGCCTCGGTGTTGGCCGTCAGGCGGCCGTCTCGCACCGCCTCGTACTGGCGCGGCAGGTATTGGCTGAGCAGGGTCAGCGGCGGCGGCGAGGCGTCGAGTCGGGCCAGCATGGCTTGACAGGCTTGGCGCACGACCGGGTGGGTCCAGTAATAGCGGATGCGATCGCTCAAGGAGTAGGCGAGATCAAGGTCCAGCCGCGTCGGGTCCTGGTAATAGCCTCGCCAGTGCTCGGGCTCGGCGCGCATGACGCCCAGCACCGTGTCCACCAGGCCCTGACCGTCACCCACCCACTCGCGCTCGACGGCGGCCAGCGCCCACAGGGTTTCGCGCAGCGCAAAGGTCACGCCGGGACCGACCTTCAGGATGGCGAAGTGATCTCGCGCCAGCTGGGCCAGGCGCTCGGGCGTCTGGTAGTCGGTGGAGTGCGCCTCGAAGACCAGGCCGGGCTGGTCTTCGATGAAGGCGCTCAAGCGCCGTGCCTTCTCCGGCCGGTAGTCGATGACCTTGTGGTGGTCGAACTCGACGCCCGGCTGCACGACCATCGCGACGACGCGCTCCCAGGCGGATTCCAGGCCGGCGCGGGCAAAGGCTTCGCGGTGCAGTTCCAGCGTTGACGCGGCGGCCTGCGGCGAGGTCACCGCGAGCTCGCCCAGCTCCTCGTGGGCACCGCCTGGCACCGGCACCTCGGTGCCGATCACATAGACCGGCGGCTCACCGCGATCGGGGGCGGCCAGCCAGGCTTGCTCGGCCGCGCGGCACAGGCGCACGGCGCGTAGCGCGATCTCGGCCTCCGGCAGCGGCAGCGGATCGTCGGCGCAGCTCATCGAGCAGTCCAGGTGGATCTTGCGAAAGCCCGCGCTCACGTAGTGCGCGACCATCACCTCGGCTTTGGCCATGGCGATCTCGGCCGCCTGTTTACGCCAGGCATTGGGGCCAAGATGGTCGCCCCCCAGCACCAGCAGCTCCGGCGCCAGGCCTTCGGTGGCAGCCATGTCCATCACATGGCGACGGAAGTCGCGCGGCGTCATGCCGGTGTAGCCGCCATCCTGATTGACCTGGTTGGAGGTGGCCTCGATGAGGGCCGGCCGGCCTTGCGCCGCGCATTCGCGCAGCGTGGCGGCGATCACCACGGGGTGGGCCGAGCAGACGGAGGGGATGCCGATGGCTGGGCCGCTGACCGCCTGCTTGTGGCGGCGCACGAGGTCGAGCATGAGCTTCATGCGGCGCCTCCTCGTGTGGCCTGGGCCTGGGGCGAGGGCGACTCGGGCTGCAGCGCCAGCAGCAGCGCCGCGAGCAGCGCCAGCGCGACGCCGAGCAGCTTGGCCCCGGTGGGTGCGGCGCCGCTGAGCACCATCGACAGCACGGCGGTCAGCAACGGTGCGCCGGCATTGATCAGCGGCGACACCACCATCGCCTTGCCGTAGCGAAACGCGTAGACCAAGGTCAGCGCGCCCACCGCGTTGAGGATCTGCGTGATCGCGGCCAGCCCCGGCCCTTCCCAGCCCCAGTGGATGGGCTGCGAGAAATCGGTCATCGCCAGCGCCACCGGTACGCACAGCAGGCCACCGATCATCATGTAGAAAAAGATGCTCTCGGCGCTGGCCGTCGCATTGGCCAGCTTGATGAAATAGGCCTGCAGACCCCAGGCGGCGAGCACGATCAGGGCCAGGCCGAACCACAGGCCCAGGCCGCCCCCGTCCTGCCCCAGTTGGAGGTCGAAGAGCGGCAGCGCGCACAGCGCCAGCACGATGCCGGCCACGCCCAGCTTGCCGGTGCGCTCGCCCAGCAGACCGAAGGACAGCGCGATGGTCAGTGCCGGTGACAGCGAGACGATGGGGAAAATCAGGTAGGCCGGACCGGACTGCACCGCGCGGAACAGCAGCATCTGGCCGCCGGCACCGAGCAGTCCCACGGTCAGACCCAGCACGACCGTGCGGCGGTCCCGGTCGATGCGCCAGCCGCTGCGCGCCAGCGCGAAGACGGCGGGCGGGATCATCGTCAGCGCCCAGACGATGTAGATCAGCGTGTCGGGAAAGCCGTGCTGCGACGGCAGGCCGGCGAAGGCGCCCCATACACCCCATAGCAGGGTGGTGGCGAGGGCGTGGATGAGCCATTTGCTCTGCATGGGCTGTCTTTCCTGGTCCTTGGAGCTTGTTTTTGAACTTTCGAAGCGAAAGCATAAGCGAACAAAAACGAAAACACAACGGTGGCGCCGGTTTCGTATGCCGGATTCGTGGGTTCAGTAGAGAGTTTCGATATAGCTCCACGATGTCTCTCCATATGGAGGCTGCTTGGTCTTTCGAAGATTGGCGATTCGAAAGATAAAATGATCAGTGAAAACCATATACGAAATCAAACGAAAGTATTCATAGACTTGCGGCAAGCTGGCTCGGCGGCGTCTTGCCGGGGCTGGCAGACCGCACCGGGGGAGAGCTGCCCCGGCATCTACAAGCAGATTGCCTGGCGGCCCTGACGGCAGCCACGACAGACAAAAGGAACCCTTTGATGAGTCCTCGACTGCAACCTCGCCAGCCAGCCGGCGCTCCACCGCGCTTTGTGCTGCACCCGCTGGCGGCCGCCGGCCTGCTCGCCCTCGCTGCGCTGGCCGCGCCGGCGGCCGCCCAGGAAAGCGACGACAAGTCCGACCCCGCGGTGCTGGACCGCGTCGAGGTGACGGGCACCCGCGCCAGCCTGCAGAAGTCGCTGGCACTGAAGCGCAATGCCGCCGGTGTGCAGGACAGCATCAGCGCCACCGAGCTGGGTCGCTTCCCCGACAACAACGTGGCCGACTCGCTGAGCCACGTCACCGGCGTGTCGATCTCGCGGACGGCCGGCGGCGAGGGCCAGAAGGTCAGCATCCGGGGTCTGGGTCCGGAGTACACGATCACGACCTTCAACAGCCGTTTGCTGGGTACCGACAGCGCGGGTCGCTACTTCGCCTACGACGTGCTGCCGGCCGATGTCATCAGCGGTGCCGATGTCGTCAAGTCCACCCAGGCTTCGTTGATGGAGGGCGCGATCGGCGGCCTGGTGAATCTGCGCTCGGCCAGTCCCTTCGACCAGGCCGGGCAGCGCGGTCTGCTGCGCCTGGAGGCCGACCGCAACCAGATGAGCAGCCTGGACGGCCAGAAGCTGTCGGGGACCTATAGCAACACCTTTGGCAAACACTGGGGTGTGCTCTTGGGCGTGGTCTATGCCAAGCGCGATGTGCGCACCGACACGGCCGGCAACGACGGTGGCTGGAGCCGCAACCCCATCCCCAGCGACCCGACCCAGTTCTGGGAATGGGGCAATACCTGGGGCGGTGCGATCGATCCGAATGGCAATGGGGTGCTGGATCGAGACGAGGAAGGCCTGATCGGGCCTGGCCAATTCCGCTTCGGCTCCATCATGGAGAAGAAGGAGCGTCTGGCGCTGTCGGGCAAGCTCGAATGGCGGCCCAGCAACGAGCTGAAGGTCGTCGTGGACGGCTTCAAGACGCGCCTGGACTCCCCCCAGGTCGGCTACCAGCTGTCCTTCTATCCTCTGTACGCGCCGGGTCGCTGGTCGAATATGCAGATCAGCAACGGTGTGGTCACCGACCTGACGCTGAGCAGCACCGACCCCGAGATGCGGCTCAACCCGGAGCTGCTGAACAAGACCGAGTACCGCGTCGTCGACACCGCGCTCTACGGGGTCAACGCCGAGTGGAAGCTCTCGTCGACCTTGAAGCTGAGCGGCGATCTTTACGAGTCGACCTCCAGGCGTCACTCCGGCGGCAACGACAGCTATGTCGTGCTGCGCATGAACCAGCCCAATGTGACGCGCATCCAGCTGACCGGCTCGGCGGTTCCCGACGTCAAGACCACCTTCGCCGACGGTCGCGATCTGCAGGCCGGCCTGGCCCAAGGCCTGTTCAAGGCCAGCGACTTCAACACCCATTACTACAGCCGCGCAGGCGACAACATCGACGACGAGATCAAGGGCGCCAAGGTGGACGCCGAGTGGTCGCTGGGGCGCTTCTACATCGACCGGCTGAAGTTCGGTCTGAACCAGACCAATCGCAAGAAATCCCGCGACCTGATCAACAACTCGCTGAACGGCGGCGCCGACCACTACTCGGGCGCCAACGCGATCAACGTCGGCGCGCTGGGCGGCAACGTCATCAATCAGTTGCTGAGCCCCAAGGGTTTCCTGGACGGCGTGAGCGGCAACTTCCCGCGCAGCTTCCTGGGCTTTGATGTCGCCAACTATGCGGAAGCGCTGAAGGCCTACGACGGCAAGCCCCGGCCGGGTGGTGGGGTCTACAGCTCCAGCATTTCGGCGCCGCAGTGGAACCCGCTGGAAAGCTACCGGGTGACGGAGAAGACCACCACTGCCTTCGTGCAGGCCGATCTGTCCAGCGAGAGCTGGTACGCGGATGCCGGCGTGCGCTTCGTCCGGACCAAGACCACGGCCCAGGCCTGGGACGCGAAGATCCTCAACATCATCGAGAACGGCGCCTGGAACTACACCGCCGTCTACGCGGCGCCCTCGGTGGTGGAGCAGGAAGCCAGCTACAACTTCGCGCTGCCGTCGGCCAATTTCACCTACCTGCTCACCGACCAGCTGCAGCTGCGCCTGGGGGCTGCCAAGACGATGGCTCGCCCGGCGGTGGACAAGCTGGCGCCGACCAACACCACGGCCAGCATCTCTTGGGGGGACTTCACGCAGATCTTCGGTGGCAACGCCGAACTCAAGCCCTATAGCGCCCGCCAGTACGACGCGTCGCTGGAGTGGTACTACTCGAAGGACTCGGCGCTGACCTTTGCCGTCTACCAGAAGAACATCAAGAACCAGATCACGAATCTCTGGCTCTCCGGCCAGGACATCGGCGCGCCCGGCGGTCGGCTGTTCAATGTGCAGCGCCCCATCAATGGCGACAAGGCCACCGCACGCGGCTTCGAGATCGGCTTCCAGCATCTGTTCGACAACGGCTTCGGCGTGCGTGCCCAGTACACCCGCAACAAATCGCGCTCTTGGGTGGATGGCGTCCAGCGTCCGCTGGAAGGCATCGCGCCGGCCACCGCGTCCTTCGGTGTGCTGTACGAGAAGGGCCCGTGGAGCATGAGCGCGACGGCGGACTACACCGACTCCTTCGTGACCGCGACGAATGTGATCGGCGCCAACTTCAACGAGACGGCGAACTCCATGACCTGGGTGACCGCACAGCTGGCTTACGAGGTGAACAAATGGCTGCGCATCAGCATCGAGGGCAATAACCTGAGCGATGCGGTGCAGGCCCCCAAGCTGGGCAATGGCAGCGTCAGCCTTCCCAATGGCTACTACCGTTGGGGGCGGTCCGTCACCGTCGGGGCGAGCCTGAAGTTCTGACGCGGCAGCGCCCGCCCCGGGCCGGGCCGGCTTGGGGCGACGCGCTGTCCGCCCGAGTCTTTGAGATGGATGGATATGCGATCTATTGCCTTTTCTGCACTCGCCCTGCTCGCCGGGGCGGTGTTCTTCTCCGCGCAGGCCGCAGGCCCGGCCCGCTACACCATGGCCGACTACGAGCGGGTCGAGAAAATCGACGCGCACCTGCATCTGCACAATGCCGATCCCGCCTTCATGGCGGCGGCCCAGCGGCAGAAGTTCAAGGTGTTGACGATCAATGTCGACTACCCGGACTTTCCGCCGCTGGACGAGCAGCAGCGCGTGGCCATCGCGCTGCTGCAGCAGTTCCCGCGGAACCTGGCCTGGGCCGCAAGTTTCTCGGTCGACGGCTCCGATCAGCCTGGCTGGCTGCCGGCCACCCGGCAGCGCATCGGCGCCGCGCTGAAGGCCGGTGCCGTCGGCGTCAAGGTGTGGAAGAACATCGGCATGAGCCTGCGCGGCCGGGACGAGCAACTGGTGATGATCGACGACGCACGCTTTGCGCCCTTGTTCGACGACTTCGCGAAGCAGGGCATCCCGCTGCTGGGGCATCAGGGCGAGCCGCACAACTGCTGGTTGCCGCTGGAGAAGATGACGGTCAATAACGACCGCGAGTACTTCCGGGTCCATCCGCAGTACCACATGCATCTGCATCCCGGCATGCCCAGCTGGGAGGCGCAGATGGCCGCGCGCGACCGCATGGTGGCCGCGCACCCCGGTCTGCGCTTTGTCGGCATGCACCTCGCATCGCTGGAGCGCGATGTCGACGAGCTGGCGGCCTTTCTGGACAAGTTCCCGACGGCCGTCGTTGACGTGGCCGCACGCATCGGCCAGTTGCAGCACCAGAGCCAGCAGGATCGCGAGCGCGTGCGCCGTTTCTTCATCCAGTACCAGGACCGCCTCCTGTACGGCAGCGACATGGCCCAGGCGCCCGACCAGGACGGCGCCGCGCTGGGCCGGGAAGCCGAAACCGTATGGCGCATGCACTGGCGTTACTTCAATACCGAGGACCTTTTCAAAGTGAGTGATCTCGACCAGCCGGTACAGGGCCTGGCATTGCCGAAGCAGGTGGTGGACAAGCTCTATCGCACGAACGCCGAGCGCGCCTTTCCGGGCGCCTGGGGCGCGCCGCGATGACCGCCCGCCGTGCCTTCCTCCAGTGGCTGGGTGCCGCACCGCTGGTCACGCAGATGCCGCTTGCGCAGGCCGCCGAAGGCAAGGGCCATGTGCGTGTGCAGGATGCCCTGCTGTCTGTGCATTTCGACGAGCAGATGCGCTGCCGCATCGTCAGCCTGGCGGGCAGGCAGCCCGTCGCGCTGACCGGCTTTGACGCCAGCGAGCACCTGATCGTCAAGGGCAAGCCGCTGGCCCGCTTCACGCTGCAGAAGGCCGAGCCGGCCCAGGTCACCACGCCCTTCGGCGCCGGGCAGGCGCTGCACCTCGTCGGCCGTTCGGCAGACGGCATCGAGAAGCGCGTCAGCGTCACCTTGCTCGACGAGCACCCTGGCGTTGCGCTGCTGGACGTCAGCTACCTGAACACCGGCGTCCAAACAGTCGCCGTGGACGCCTGGGTCAACGCGGCCCACCGCCTGGCGGCTGCGCCCCGCCATGCCGGGGGGTACTGGACCTACTCCGGTGCCAGCCATGCCGACCGCCGGGACTGGGTCCAGCCTGTCACGCGCGGCTTCGAGCAGGGCAATTTCATGGGCATGAACGCCTCGGACTACGGTGGAGGCACCCCGGTTGTCGACATCTGGCGTCGCGATGTCGGTCTGGCCGTCGGCCATCTGGCGCTTCAACCCTTGCTGGTCTCGCTGCCGGTGAAGGCGGTGGGCCAGCAGGTCGATGTCGCGCTGCGGGGCGATCTGCCACAAACCCTGGCCCCCGGCGCCTTGCTGAGCACCCCGCCAAGCTTCATCGCCGTGCACCGCGGCGACTTCTATGTGCCCTTGGACCGCTACCGTCGCCTGATGGCCGCACAAGGCCTGGCCGCGCCGGAGCCGCCGTCCAGCGCCTACGAGCCGCAGTGGTGCGCCTGGGGCTACGAGCGCGACTTCTCGCTCGACTATGTGCGCGCCACCCTACCCAAGGTGCAGGAGTTGGGCTTCAAATGGGCCGTGCTGGACGACGGCTGGCAGGTCAGGACCGGCGACTGGACGCCCGACCTGGCCAAGTTCCCTCGCGGTGCCGACGACATGAAGGCGCTGGTGGCCGACATCCACGCCCGTGGCATGAAGGCCCGGTTGTGGATTGCGCCGCTCGCCGTCGCGCCCGGCAGCGACGAGTTGCACCAGCACACCGACCTGCTGCTGCTGAACCAGGATGGCGCGGTGCAGGACGTGAGCTGGTGGAACAGCTTCTACCTCTGCCCCGCCTACGCCAAGACCCAGGAACGCCTGGCCGCCACCATCAAGATGATCATCGGCGACTGGGGCTTCGATGGGCTCAAGGTCGACGGCCAGCACCTGAACGGTGTGGCGCCTTGCTACAACCCCAAGCACCAGCACGCGCGGCCGGAGGAGTCGGTCGAGGCGGTGTCGACCTTCTACAAGGTCATGCACGACGTGGCCCACGCGGCCAACCCGGAAGCGGTCGTCGAGGTCTGCCCCTGCGGCACCAGCTATGCCTTCCACAACATGCCCTTCATGGACCAGGCGCCGTCGTCCGACCCGCTGTCCAGCTGGCAGATCCGCCACAAGGGCAAGACCCTGAAGGCCTTGATGGGCAACTGGTCGGCCTATGCGGGCGACCACGTGGAGCTGAGCACCGGCGGGCAGGACTTCGCGTCCAGCGTCGGCATCGGCGCCGTCGTGGCGACCAAATTCACCTGGCCGGTCGACCCCAAGCCCAAGGACTCCTACCTGCTGACGCCCGAGCGCGAAGCGCATTGGCGGAAATGGGTGGACCTCTACAACGAGAAGCGCCTGGCCGAAGGTCGTTACCGCGGCGAGCTCTACGACCTCGGCTTCGACAAGCCCGAGACCCATGTGGTCGAGCGCAGCGGAGCCCTGCATTACGCCTTCTATGCCGAGCGCTGGGACGGCCCGGTGACGCTGCGCGGCCTGGGCGCTGGCCGCTGGCGGCTGCGCGATTCGCTGACCGGCAAAGAACTGGGCAGCGTGAATGCCGAGCAAGCGACATTGCCGGTGCGCTTCACGCACAGCCTGTTGATCGAGGCCCGCCCGGAGAGGCCGGACAGCCTGCCCGTCGCCTTCGCCGGCACGCTGGCGGCGCTCGGCGATGACGGCTTTCCGACGGCTTCGCAGTGGGCCGATGCACCCACGACCTTCTTCCGCCACGACTGGCAGGGCAAGACCCTGGCCGGACCGCAGTCCACCCGCGTGCAGATCTTGCGCACGGCGAGTCAGCTCCATCTGCGCTTCATCTGCAAGTACGAGACGCTGAACACCTTCGAACGCGCGGCCTCGGCGACCGATATCTGGCCGCTCTGGGAGCGCGACGTGGTCGAGGTCTTTCTGCAGGCGCCGGACCGCGCCGGGCTGCAGAGTTACCGCGAGGTGGAGGTCTCGCCCAATGGTCTGCTGCTGGAGGTCGCCGTCGAGGCTTCGGGCAAGCGACGCCTTGTCGGTGAGAGTCGCGCGAAGGCGCAGATCGATGCGAGGCACAAGGTCTGGACCGCCGAGCTGGCCGTGCCGATGCGCGCTGCGCGTGGCGGCGACGACGGCTGGCGCTTGAATCTGTTCCGCGTCGAAGGGCAGGGCAAGGACCGCGTGTACTCCGCCTGGAGCCCGACCCACACCGCCACGCCCGACTTCCATGTCCCGGCCGCCTTCGGTCGATTGATGACTGCCGCATGAAACGCCTGTTCTCGCTGGTTCTGCTCGTCGCGCTGTCCGCCCAGGCCCAGCACGCTCTCAACGCCACCGGTCGCTGGCAGCACCAGCCGGTGGGCCATGCGCCCACCCCGCCGATGGGCTGGTCCAGCTGGAACGCGTTTCGCGTGGACATCACCGAGCAGAAGGTGATGGATTCGGCCCGCGTGATCGTCGATTCGGGCCTGGCCGCGGCCGGCTATCGCAGCATCAATGTGGACGACGGCTGGTGGCTGAAGCGCCGCAGCACCGACGGTCGGCTGCTGGTGCGCACCAGCCTCTTCCCCAGTGCGGACCTGGGGCCGGGCCGCGACTCCTCCCTGCGCCCCTTCACAGAGCGCATCCACGCGATGGGCCTGAAGGCGGGCCTGTACACCGACATCGGCCGCAACGCCTGTTCGCAGGCCTATGACGCCGACAGCCCCAATCTTCCCGAAGGCACGCATGCGGAGCGGGAGGTCGGACTGATGGGCTTCATGGAGCAGGATCTGAAGCTTTTCTTCGACGAGTGGAACTTCGACTTCCTGAAGGTCGACGGCTGCGGTCTTTCCTCTTACGGGGCCGACCGGCCGCATGTCGCCTCGGGCCAGTACCGGGCCTACAAGCCGAGCCTCGTCGAGGGCAGCGTCAACCAGTCCGATATCGAAGGCACGAAGAAGCTGTATGCCGACTTGAACCAGAGCATGCGCAAGATTCGCCCCAAGGGCGACTATGTGCTGTCGGTCTGTCTCTGGGGCACCGCCAATGTGCGCAGCTGGGGGCAGGACCACGGCTCGATGTGGCGCACCAGCCGCGACATCTGGAAGGGTTTCGCGCAGATGGTGCACAACTTCGACACCGTGGCCACGCGAGAGTTCTACGCCGGCCCCGGCCGTTGGAACGACCCCGACATGCTGGAGATCGGCAACGGCGACTTCGGCGACGGCCAACTGTTGGAGGCGCGCACGCACATGGGTCTGTGGGCGATTGCCGCGGCGCCGCTGATGATCGGCACCGATCTGTCCAAGGCCTCGTCGGCCCTCATCGACATCCTGAAGGCGCCCGAGGTGCTCGCCATCAACCAGGACCCGGCCGGTCACCAGGGTGTCATTGCCTATGCCGACAGCGACCGACAGATCCTCGTCAAGACCCTGGCCGATGGTCGCAAGGCGGTGCTGCTGTTCAACCGCAGCGGCGCCCCCGCGAAGTTCACGCTGACTGCCGAGCATCTGAAGATGGATGCGACGGCCCCCGTCGCGCTGCGTGACGCCTGGGCACGCGCCGAAGCGGGTAGCTTCACCGGCCGGCGCGAGTTCGAACTGCAAGCCCGCGAGGCGCTGCTGTTCACCGCCACCGGCAAGCATCTGCTGCCGCGCGGCTATTTCGTGTCCGAACGGCCCGGCCATGTCTATGTGGCGCGCGACGGCCTGCGTGCGTTGGAGCAGGACCCCATCATCTACCGCGCGATGGCCTCGTGGTCGAGCACCGACAACGGCGGCACCCGCCCGGCCTACGCCGGCTGGGGCGGCCCGCGCGCCGACTCCACGCCGTACGACCAGGCGCTCAGCGTGCAACGCCAGCCGTTCCGCCATGGCATCGGCGTGCTGGCCGACTCGCGCCTGCAGGTCCAGGTGCCCGCCGGCTCGCAGCGCTTCATGGCCCGGGTCGGCGTCGACGACTCGACGCGGGGCAAGAGCGTCGGCGTCAGCTTCGAGGTCTGGGGCGACGGTCGCCGCCTGGCCGCAACGGCCGCGATGAAGTTCAATCAAGCGGCCCGCGAACTCAGCGCCGACCTGCGCGGTGTGAAGCTGGTCGAACTGATCGCACGCCAGCACGGTGCCGACAGCGCAGGTTCCGTCGTCGTGACTTGGGGCGACGCGCGCATCGAATGATGTGCGCCCGACTCCGCCGCAGCCTGGGCATCCTGCTGCTGGCGGTCGGGCCGGCGACCTCCGTCGTCGCGCAGACCGTCTGGGCGGAAACCCACTTCAGGCCCAGCACAGCCGAGCTGCCCAATCCCGAGCGTGGCTTCTACGTCTGGGCGGCGGACGATCTGCTGCAATGGACGCAAGCTACGGCGGACCGGCAGTTCCAGGCCGGCTACCGCCTGGTCTATGCGCCGGTGCGCCTGGATGCGCATGCGAACGCGCCGCTGCCGGCCAGCCTGCTGACGCAACTTGCCGAGCGCTTCTCGATCGCGCGCAGCGTCGGCCTGAAGCTGATCCCGCGCTTTCTCTACAACCACCCGGCGGGCGAGACCGAGTACCGGGACGCGCAGGATGCGCCGCTGCACCGCGTGCTTGCCCATATCGAGCAGCTCAAGCCCTTGCTGGCGGAGCATGCCGATGTGATCGCCTTCCTGCAGGCCGGCTTCGTCGGGGCCTGGGGCGAGTGGCATAGCTCGTCCCACGACCTGACCGAGCCGGGCCCGCGCACGCAGATCCGCGATGCCTTGCTGGCCGCGCTGCCGGCCGAACGTTTTCTGCAGCTGCGCTATCCCGCCTACCTGATGCAATGGGCGCCGCAGCTGCCGAGTTGGCGCGACCGGTCGGCGGCTTCGCGCATTGGGCTCCACAACGACTGCTTTCTGGCCTCGGCCACCGATGTCGGCACCTATAGCGACAAGGCCGCCGAGCGCGAGACCGAGCGCCGCTACATCGCCGCCTTGTCTGCGCTTGCGCCTTTCGGCGCCGAGACCTGCAGGCCGGCCGATGCACCCGGCGCCGTGCCACGCAGCGATTGCAAGCACATCCTCCAGGAAGGTCGGCAGTTCCAGCTGAGCTATCTGAACCATGCCTACTACCGGACCTTGTTCCACCAGCGTTGGGAGGCGCAGGGCTGCATGGCCGAGCTGCGACGTCGGCTTGGCTACCGCTTCGAGCTGCAAAGCCTGCGCCATAGCGCGGTGCTCGGCCGCGGCCAGTCGGGTGAGCTGCAGTTCACGGTGCACAACAGAGGCTGGGCGCGGGCCTTCAACCCGCGCTCGGTGCAATTGCTGCTGCAGCATCGCGCCAGCGCCGCACTGCTGCCGATCCCGCTGCCGAGCGTCGACCCACGGGCCTGGCTGCCCGGTAGCACGCACCGCGTCTCGGCGGTCTTCAGCCTGCCGCCTGAGGCCGCCGTCGGCGACTACGAGCTGCTGATCGCGCTGCCTGATGGCGCCAGTTCGCTGCGCCAGGATGCGCGCTACAGCGTGCGACCGGCCAATGCCGACAACGCAGCAAGCGGCCAGGCCTGGGACGCGGCCCTGGGCGCCTTCCGCACCGGCAGCAGGCTGACGCTGCGCTGAAGGCCGACACCTCATCAAAGGGGGGATGGCGGCGCGCTGGACGGCTTTGCACAATCGCTGCGTCCTCGTTGCAGGGGTGGCGGATGTACACGGTCAAGTTCTACCAGGGCGACTATGTGGCGCGGCAACTGGCGGCCAACGCCGACCGCGCGGTGGCCTATGTCGAGCACCACTTCAACAGCAGCGCGTCGGAGACGGCGAGCTACGCGGTCGTCGTCGTCGGTGCCAATGCCTCCAACACCAGCCGCAACTGGGGGCGCTGGTATGCGAAGGCGATCGCCGAGCATTTCGGGACCAAGGTCGCCGGCGACCAGGGCATATTGCTCGGCGGCTGGAACGGTCGGGGTGACGGCAACGTCAAGCACACCGCCATGCCGGCCCTGCTGCTGGAGCCGCTGTTCGTCAGCAACCCGCAGCAGGCCGAGATCATCCGCAGCGCGGCCGGCCAGGCGGCGCTTGCGCGCGTCCTGGTCGAGAGCATCCAGCGCTTCTTCCCGGCCGGTGGTCTGATCGCCTTCAGCGTCGGTCACAAGTACAAGAGCAGCAGTCCGAACGACCGCGGCGCGGCGCTCGCCGGTGGTGGCAACGAGGCCGACTACGCTGAGAAGGTGTTGCTCAAGGCGGCCGATCTGCTCACCGGTGCGGCCGTCGTGGCGCCCGGCCGCCGCCTGCGCGTGATGCGCGGCGAGGAACTGCTGTTCGAAACCGAGCTCGACGAGGACGCGATGGTCAGCTGGTCCTCGGACCGTGGCCTGCTGGCCATCACCGAGTGAGCCGCGTCCTGCTATTCGCGCTGCTGCTGGCATTGGGCTTGGCCGGGGCGCCGGCCGCGGCCTCCGGCACCTGGCTGTTCTTCAGCCATGCCGAACGCGGCGGCGGCGACTGCGCGGCGGTGTTTCCGGTGCGCCGACCGCTGCCGTCGACCCGCGCGGTGGCCGCCGCCTCGCTGCAGGCCTTGTTTGCCGGCCCTACGCCCGAGGAGCAGGCGGCCGGCTACCGATCGCCGTTTTCGCCGGCCACCGCCGGCCTGCTCAAACGCATCTGGATCCGCCAGGGCACTGCCTACCTGGACCTGCACGATCTGCGCGAGCCCCTGGCCACGGCCAGCTCCAGCTGCGGCGCTGCCGAGCTGCGCGCGCAGATCGACCGCACGCTGCTGCAATTCCCCAGCGTGCGGCGGGTTCGCATCGCCATCGACGGCGACCCGCGCCGCTTCCACGAATGGCTGGGCGGCAGCTGCACTGCCCGCGAGGCGGACTGCGATCCCCGCCCGTTTCGCCCCTGAAGCCGTGGTCGAATGCCGCCCCGACAAGGGGAGGACAAGATGGGTGCGATCAAGGGGCTGCTGGTGCTGGCCGCGTTGGCGGCCTTGGCGGCCGGCTGGATGCTGAAGGGCGAGCTGTTGCCGCAGGGACTGCGCAGTGCGGCCGAGGAACTGCGCGACGCGGTACCGAAGCCGGGTGCGGCACAGAAGGCGACGGCGGCGGTGCGCAAATGCGTGTCGGCCGGCGGCGAATTGCTCTACAGCACCGAGGCCTGCCCGGTAGGCACGCGGGAGCAGGCGGTCCAGGGCGGCACGGTGAACGTGCTCAGCGCAGCGCCCCGGCCTGCGGCGTCGGCGGCCTCGGCCCAGCCGCTGTTGCGCCAGCTCAGCGATCCAGAGGAGATCGAGCGCCTGCGCGAGCGCCGCATGCAACTGGCCACGGGGGGCTCCTGATGAGCCGCCTCACGCTGCGCCGCGCGCTGCTCGGCCAGGCACTGCTGCTGGTGCTGGCCGTCGGCGTCGACGGGCTGGCCAGCGCCGCGCTGCTGCATCCCGAGGCCGGCCGCGCGGCCGCGCTGGCCTGGTGGCTGGCGGCACCGCTGCTCTTGCTGCTCAGCCTGTGGCTGGCCTACCGCATCGCCCGCCTGCCGGCCTCGGCCGCCGACGGCGCACCACGCCGTGCGGCTGGGGTGTGGTTGCCGCCGCTGCTGCTGCTGGGCCTGCTTGGCGGGCCGATCTTGCACGCCGGTGCGCTGGCCGAGCAGGCGCTGGCCTCGCGCTCCGGCCTGCAGTTCAAGCCGCTGGACGGCGGCCGTGCGCTGCGTGCGCAGGGCGAGATCCGCCCCGGCGACGCCACCCGCCTGGCGGCGCAGATTGCCGGCCTGAACGACACGAACCGCCTGCATCGCATCGAGCTCGACAGCGTCGGCGGCAGCTGGGCGGAGGCACGACGCCTTGCGGCCTTGATTGCCGAGCAGAGCCTGGCCACGCGCACGGCCGCGCGCTGCGATGCCGCCTGCACCCTGCTGTTCCGCGCCGGCTCGCCGCGCCAGCTGATGCCGGGCGTGGAGCCGGCGTTCACGCGCCTGCCGCAGCCCAGCTGGCAACCCTGGTGGCGCGCCTGGGTGCGTGGCGAGCAGGCGCGCCTGCACGAGGGCTTGAGCGAGGATTTCCGGCGCCGTCTGGCGCTTGCCCCGGCCGGTGGCTGGCGACCGATGCGCGTGGACCTGGTGGCGGCCGGCGTGCTGCAGCGCCCCGACTTCGGCCTCGATGTCGGCCTGCCGCCGGTGCCTGGCTCGCTGCCGGCCGAGTACCGCGCGGCGCTGCTCAGCGAGCCGGCCTGGCCGGCCCTGGACCGCCGTTTTCCGGGTCTGGTCGACGAGGTGGCCGGATTGCTGCACCAGCAGCGCGAATCCGGTGTGCCCGATGCGATGGCGGCGCAGTTCGCGCAGCAGCTGGTGCTGTACCGCCAGACCCAGCTGCTGGCCGTGGCCAGCGGCGAGACGCGCCAGCTCTACCTCGCCTGGCTGGTCGAGGCGCTCGGCCTGCTGCAGACGGAACCGGCGGCCTGCAGCGCCTTGCTGGCCGGCGATGCCGCGGCGCGACGCCGCCTGCCGCTGGAACTGGCGGCCCGCGAGCTGCAATGGTTGCAGGACGCCAGCGAGGAGGCGCCGCCGGCCAACAAGCCGCTCAATGGCCTGGAGCGCGAAGTGATCCGCCGCACGCTGGGCGACGCCAACGCGGTCTTGCTGCCGCGACTCTGGGCGGTCGGCAGCGAGCAGGTGCCGCTGCCCTGCGCGCAGGCCTTGCGCCTGGCCACGCAGATTGCCGAACTGCCCGGCCCGCAGCGCCGGCTGGCGCTGCGCCGGGTGTTCGAGCGCTAAGCCCTGCTCAGCGCCGCTCGACGATGGCGGCCACCGGGCAGTGGTCGCTCAGCCCCAGCTCGGCGCCGCCCTCGGTCCAGCGGGTCTCGCCGGCGCGGCCGAGCGACTGCTTGAAGGCGCCGCTGGCGCTGCTCAGCGCGCTGCCCAGCACCACATGGTCCAGGCCGATCGGGTTGCGGCAACCCAGCTCGCCGCGCAGGCGGCCGTACTCACGGCCGTCCAGCAGGCGCTGCTTGGCCAGGCTGCAGACGCCCTCAACCTCGCCCTCGCATTGCGGGCTGAGCAGTTGCAGGTTCGGGCTGCCGTCGTTCAGCTCGCGCCAGAGGTTGCGCGTGCGCTCGCCGTTGCGCACCGGCGCATCGGCGGCTTCGCTGGCCTCGTGGCCGAGGTTGCGGTTGAAGTCGCCGAGCAGCACGAAGGCCTCGCTCTTCGCCGCCTGCGCCTCGATCCAGGCCTCCAGCGGTTTCACCTGCTCCTGCAGGTGGCGGCAATTGGGCTCGTCGCCGTCGAGCTGACCGCGGCCCGGCGTGCGGCTCTGGTCGTCCAGCGGCGACACGCAGGACGACTTCAGGTGCACCGTCATCACGGTGAACGGCTGGCCGTCGACCTGCAGGGTCAGCGACAGGCCGGGGCGCACCTGTTCCTTCAGCGGACGTTCGGGCAGGGCCAGCGGCCAGTTCAGCTCGCAGCGGCCGGCGCCCAGGCTGGCCTTCCAAGCGATCGCCAGGCGCTGCATCTTGTGGCCTTCGTAGGAGCAGACCTCCCAGTTCTTGCCCAGCAACTCGCGGATCGCCTTCTCGCCGCTGACTTCCTGGAACGCGATGACATCGGGCTGCAGGCGGTCGCGCACCAGGCTGCCCATGCGCGCGACGCGCTGCGCCCATTGCGCCTCGGTGACCGGCACCACGGTGCGCTGCTGCTCGCCCGGTCGCTGCGCCTGGTAGACGTCGCAGGGCGGCAGCTCGCCGATATCCCATTCGACCGGCGCGTTGCGGCCCCAGGGCAGCTGCCAGCCGGGCTTGCTGCCTTCGCCGGCCTGCGCGGCCGGCTTCCAGATCTCGCCCTGCAGCGTGAACGGGCGGCTGCAGGCGGCGATCCATTGCCGGGCCAGTTCGGCGTCCATATGCCAGCCGAGGTTCCAGGTGGCCACCTTCAGCGGGGCGGCGCCGGCGGCAGTGGCGGCGGTCACGGCGCTCAGCGCGAGCGCGGTCAGCAAGGTCTTCATCATCAGGGCGTGGAGGGTGGGGGCTGCACCATAGCCGAGGCGGCGGTGCAGAAGGCGGTCTGGCCGCTGTGGTCGGCGCCCCAGGTGCGGAAGCGCCAGGTGTCGATGTGCACGCGGCCCGAGGGGTAGCGGCTCAGGCCCATCTTCCAGGCCTCGCCCTGCTCACGCCAGAAGCGGCACAGGCGCTCGCCGGCCTCGGGGTCGTTCAAGGGGTGGAAGTCGATCGCGAAGCCGACCAGATGCACGCTGCGCGCGGCGCCGCCGGCGCAGGCGTTCAGCTCGGCATCGCGGTAGGCGGAGTGCAGCTCGATCTCGCGCAGCACGCCGCTCGTCTTCAGCAGCGCGAGCAGGCGCAGCGTGCTCTCCACCTGCGGCCATTGCGTCTCGGGCGGCACCGCATACGGTTCGGCCTGGCAGCGCGCCCAGTCGCTGGCCGAGCGCAGCAACTGGTCCAGCGGCACCAGGTCGACCAGGCCGTGTTCGCGCAGAAAGCTCTCGAAGCCTTGCACGCGGGCCTGGCGCTCGGCCGAGGCGTCGCGCCAGGCCTGGAACAGGGCGGGATCGCGGGTCTCGATCGGGGCGCTCGGCCCCGGCGCCTGGGGCTCGGCGGCCGCCTGGAAAAAGCTCAGGCCCAGTGCGCAGGCCAGCAGGACACGGTTCATGCGCCCAGTATCGATGGCCGGCGGCGTGGGGAATTCCGTCATTGGCCGGCCCGTCCTCCCCACGCCGCGGATCAAGAACTCCCGACGGCGCGCAGACCCCCGGTTTCGAACAATTCATTCACCAGCCAACCAGGGAGTACCCCAAGTGTCCAACGCCTCCGCTTTCCCGTCGTTTCGCAAGTCGCTGCTCGCTCTGGCAGCTCCGGTCGCCCTGGCCACCGGAGGCCTGGCCCAGGCCGCCACGGCGACCGCGCCCCTTGATGTGACGGTCAATGTCGTCAACGTCTGCCAGGTGCAGGCGGCGACGATGAACTTCGGCAATTACCAGGCCGGCTCGGCGACCGCCGCCACCCAGGTCACGCCGGTCAATGTCACCTGCAACCTCGGTACGCCCTACACGCTGAGCCTGGACTCCGGCCAGAACGGCACCGGCACCGCCCGTCGTCTGAAGCGCGATGGCGGCAGCGACACCCTGAGCTACCAGATCTACCGCGATGTCGCCGCCACCCAGGTGCTCGGCCTGACCGGCGCCCAGGGCATCAGCGGCATCGGCACCGGGCTGCCGGTGGCCAACAATCTGTACGGCGTGATTTCCCAGGGTCAATCCGTGCCGGGCGGCACCTATCGCGATACCCTGACGATCACGATCGACTACTGATCGCGCGAACAGGGAGATGTCATGCAGCGTCGCCACGCCCTCGGGCTGGCGGTGGCCTGCTTGCCGGGGCTGTCGAGCCCGGCGCGGGCGGCCGGCAGCTTTTCGGTTTTCCCCACGCAGTTGCGCTTTGACGAGCGGATCGGCACCGCCAGCCTGCGCCTGAGCAATCTGGGCAGCACCTTGGGCGTGTTCCAGGTCGATCCGCGGATCTGGACGGCCGAAGGGGTGGACGAATCGGCCACCGAGCTGATCATCAACCCGACCATCGTCAGCGTCGCGCCGGGCCGCCAGCAGATGCTGCGCGTGGGCCTGACGCGACAGCCGCCGTCGCCGGTCGAGCGGGCCTTCCGCATCTACCTGCAGCAGGTCGAGGGCGAGCGCAGCCCCTCGGGCACCGGCACCGAACTACTGCTGCGCATCGGCGTGCCGGTTTTCGTGGCGCCCATCGAGCGCCGCACGCTGCCGCTGGAGCTGCGCCTGCAGCGTGAGGGCGAGCGCCTGCAGGTGCAGATCACCAACCCTTCGAACCATCATCAGCGTCTGCTGCGCGTGCGCTGGCAGGATGGCGATGGCGCCTGGGTCGAGGTCGACACCCGGCCCGTCTATGTGCTGGCGCAGTCGACAGTTCGCTTTGCCACCCCGCTGCCGACCGGGGTGCGCGGCGGCGACTTGGAGGTTCATCACGACGAGGGAGCGGTCTCGACGCCGCTGCCGCCGCGCGCCTGAGGCCGATGCGCGGCGCCCTGGGGCTGTTGCTGCTGCTGATCGCCGGCGCCGCGCAGGCGCAGTCCGGTCAGCTGCGCTTCGCCGACCTCAGCGTGAACGGCGTGCGCGTCGCCGAATCGGCGCCGATCTGGGACGAGACCCCGCGCAGCCACCCCGGCCTGCTGCCGGAGCGCCTGTGGCTGGAGATCAGCCTGCTGCGCCAGGTCGGCCTGCTCGGCGTGCCCGAACGGCGCATCGCGGTGGCCTCGCGCGAGTTCGGCGACGTTTGCGCGGTGCCGCCAGTGGCCTGCTATTTCGACGAGGCCACGCAATCGCTCAGCCTGTGGGCGCCGCCCGAGCTGTTCAGCGCGCGCGAGCTGCGCCTGGAGCGTCCGCGCGAAAGCAGCGAAGCGGCGCCATTGGCGCGCGGTGCGCTGCTGACCTACGAGCTGGCGCTCGGCCATGTGCGCGGCAGCGGTCTCGGGCTGAATGGCCTGGCCGAGCTCAGCGCCTTTGGCGGCGGTGGCCTTTGGCGCGGGCAGTTCGCGCTCGACCTCAACCGCGAGCACCGGCGCCTTCAGCCCTTCGGCCTGCATTACCGGCGTGACGATCCCGAAAACCTGCACAGCCTGGTGCTGGGCCAGACCCTCAGCCAGCCTTTGCCCGGCCGTCCCGGCTTTGCCTACACCGGTCTGCGCTGGGCCAGCAATTTTTCGCTCGACCCGCTGCAGAGCGTGCACGCGGCGCCGCGCTTTACCGGCAGCCTGGACAGCCCGTCCTCGGTCGATGTCTACGTGGACGGCTTTCGCCGCAGCAGCGACCGCTTCGACTTCGGCCGCTTTGCGCTGGAGGCCCCAGCCGGCGCTGCCGGCGCGGCCGACATCACCGTGGTGGTGCGCGACGCCACCGGCGTGCTGCGCAGCACCGAGCGCCTGAGCTACTACTTCAGCCCCAGCCTGCTGCGCCCCGGCTTGGTCGACCAGAGCCTGGAGGCCGGCTACGCGGTCAGCGACAGCTTCCGCTACCGCGGCCATGCGCGCCGCCCCTTTGTGGCCTACAGCGAGCGCCGCGGACTCAGCGAACGCCTGAGCAGCCAGGCCACGCTGCAGCTGGGCAGTCCGCTGGAGCGCGGCGGCCTGGGCTTCACCCACACCCTGGGCGGCTGGGTGGTGGTGGACTGGATGAGTGTGCTGGAGCGGGCCGACGGCGGCCCTTCGGCGCGCCGCCATGTGCTGGGCCTGGAGCGCAGCGCCGGCAATCTGTCGGTCACCGCGCGGGCCGAGCGTGCATCGCGGGCCTTGGACGGCAGCCTGGACCGCATCGGCCTGTCCAATCTGCGGCGCCTCGATCTGTTCTCCGTCACCCAGGGTCTGGCCAACCGCTGGGCCGGGCCGACCAGCCTGACCGCGACCGCGCTGCGCCAGGAGTCCGGCCTGGGCGAGCGCAGCTCGGCGCTGCAGCTGGCGCTGCAGATCCGGCCGCGGCGCGAGCTGGGCATTGGCGTTTATGTGCGCCGCGACCAGGGCCAGCGCCGCGTCGACAGCGCCGGCCTGTCGCTCAGCCTGATGCTGGACCCAGGCCGTTCCGTCGGTGCCGAGCTGCGCCGGCGCGACGGCGGCACCAGCAGCACCTTGAGCGGCCAGCGCATCGGCGGTGGCGAGTCGGCCGGTCTGTCCAGCGACTTTGTCGGACTCAGCCATGCGCCCGAGGGCGACAGCCTGCTTGCCCATCTGGAGCGCGAGCAGGGGCAGCAGCGTTGGCGGGCCTCGCTGTACAAGCAGCCGGGCTTCCACTTGGCGCAGGCGGCGGTCAGCGGCGCGGTCGGCTGGCTGGAGGGCGTGTGGTTCCGCTCGCAGCGCGTGGCCGACAGCTTTGCCGTGGTTCGCGTCGAGCCCTACCCCGAGGTGCCGGTGTTCTTCAACAACCGCCTGGTCGGTCGCACCGATGCCCGCGGCCTGCTGGTGCTGCCGGCGGTGCCCGGCAATCTGCCGCATGCCATCGCCATCGACGCCAATGCGCTACCGATCGAGACCGCGGTGCCGCGCCCGGAGCGTCTGCTCACGCTGCGAGCCGGGCAGGGCAGCCTGATCGATTTCGAGGTCGCGCGCAGCGCCAGCGTCACCGTGCGCCTGCTCGACGAGCGCGGCGAGCCGCTGCCGCCCGGCCACCGGGTTCAGCTCCAGCATTTGGCCGAGCCGACCTATCTGGGCCGTCGTGGCCTGCTCTACATCGAGCGCGCCGAGCCGCAGATGCGGGCCCGCGTCAGCCTGCCCGCCGGGCGCAGCTGCAGCGCCGAGATCAGCGGCATCATGAGCCCGCTGCCGCCAGGCCAGGAGCCGGCCTTTGTCTGCCGCCTCGACACCAAGGACTCTCCATGAAGCGCTGCCTCGCGATGATGGCCATGCCGGTCTTGATGGGCCTGTCGCCTGGCGCGCAGGCGGCGCTGCTGGCCGCTTGTTCGGTGCAACCGTCGGCACTGGCGTTTCCGGCCTACGACTTGTCGCGACCGGGCCCCACCGACAGCCAGAGCAGCGTCACCCTGGGCTGCCTGGCGCTGGGGGGCATTCCCGGCTCGGTGGTCTACCAGATCTCGCTGTCGCGCAGCACGACCAATGCCAGCTTCTCCCGACAACTGGCGCGCGGCGCCAGCCGGCTCAACTACAACCTGTTCGCCGACCCGTCGCGAACTCAGGTCTGGGGTGATGGCAGCAGCGGCACCACGCGGGTCGGCGGCAGCATCAGCTTCGTGGTGCTCGGCCTGACCCTGAATGCGACGCACCAGGTCTATGCGCGCATGCCGGCGGGCCAGGCGGTGGCGGGCGGCAGCTACAGCGACCGCGTCACCGTGACCGTGGACTTCTGAGATGCGCGCGCTGCTGCTCGTCCTCAGCCTGCTGTTGCCGCTTGCGCCGGTGCTGGCCCAGTCGCAGCTGCGCGTGCTCGGTTCGCCCGCCGGCCTGGGCCCGGCGCTGTTGCAGGCCGAGCAGGCCATGGTGGAGGGCGCGCTGCCCGATCGGGCGCTGGAGTACCGGCCGGCCACGCGCACCGGCTGGCCGGTGCACGAGCAGCTGCGCGCGCTGCGAGCGGGCCTGTTCGACCTGGGCACCGTGATGGCTGGTCCCAGCTGGGCCGATGCGCCCTTGCTGCAAGGGCCGTCCGGCATTGGTTGGTTCCCCGATGCGCTGGCCACCGAAGCGGCGCAGCGCCGTTTGTTGCCGCTGATCGACGAGGGCCTGCGCCAGCGCTTTCAGGCCGAGCTGCTGGCCCTGTTCCCGGTGGGTTCCAGCTACCTGTTCTGCCGCGAGCCGCTGCCGGAGCTGGCCGCGCTGAAGGGGCGCTCGGTGCGCCATTGGCACGAGGCGCATGCGCCCTGGCTGCTGGCCCTGGGCGCGCAGCCGGTGCCGATCCAGTTCGACCAGTTGGCGGCCGCGCTGCGCGAGCAGCGCCTGGATTGCGCGATCGCCAATCTGCGGGTGGCCTTGAACAGCGGCCTGCTGCGCGTGGCGCCGCATCTCTACGGCCTGCCACTGCACACCGATGTGGCCGCCTACGCAGCGCGGCGCAGTCGCCTGGAGGCGCTGGGCGAGTCGGCCGCCAGTGCGCTGCGTGCTGCGGTGAACCGCTTTGCGCAGGCGCGCTGGCAGGGCGCTGCGCAGGAGGAGGCGGCGCTGCTGCGCTGCCTGCGTGAGGGCCTGGACTGCGCCGCTTTCCTGGCCGGTGAAGCCGCTGCCGAGCGCGCGCAATGGACGCCACCCATCGAAGCCGACCGCGCGCTGCTGCGGCGCCTGGGCCGCGAGATTGCCTTGCCGGCCTGGCTGCAGGCCTGCGAGCAACTGCTGGCGGGGTGCGAGAAGCGCGTCGGCCCGCTGCTGCTCAACTGAGCAGATCGGCCAGCGCGCGGGCGAGGACTTTCGTCGCCTTGCGCAGGTCGTCCAGCACCAGGTGCTCGTCGGCGCGCTTGGCATTGCTTTCCAGCACGGTGCGTGGGCCGGCGCCGTAGATGACGGCCGGCACACCCGTGGCGCCGTAGAGGCGCACATCGGTGTAGAGCGGCGTGCCGCTGGTCGGGATGGGCTCGCCGAAGACCTGCTCGCCATGGCGCTGGAGGGCCTGCACCAGGGGCGCGGCGCGCGGGTTTTCTTTGAGGCTGTGGGCCAGCAGCAGGCGGCGCATCTCCAGCCGCACCTTGGGGTGGTGGGTGCGCAGATGCGCCTCGATGAAATGGCGCAGCTCGATCTCCACCAGGCCTGCGTCCTCTTCGGGAATCATGCGGCGGTCGAGCTTCAGCACGACCTTGCCCGGCACCACATTCGTGTTCGTGCCGCCCTCGATGCGGCCGACGTTCAGATAGGGGTGCGAGATGCCCGGCACCTCGGAGCGGATCAGCTTGAGCGCGCTGTTGTGGTGGTAGAGCGCCTGCAGCAGATCCACCGCCGCCTGCAGTGCGTCGATGCCGGTCTGCGGGTAGGCGGCATGACTGGCCAAGCCGTGCAGCGTGAGTTCCATCTGCAGGCAGCCGTTGTGGGCGGTGACGACCTGGTAGGCGAAGCCGGCGGCGATCAGGTAGTCGGGCTTGGTGAGGCCGTTCTTCAGCAGCCAGCCCGGGCCGAGCTCGCCGCCGAACTCCTCGTCGTAGGTGAAGTGCAGCTCGATGCCGCCCTTCAGCGGCAGGCCCAGCTCTTTCAGCGCCCGCAGCGCGAAGCTGAAGCTGGCGAAGTCGCTTTTGCTGACCGCCGATGCGCGGCCGTAAAGCTTGCCGTCGACGAGGGCGCCGCCGTAGGGGTCTTGCGTCCAGCCTTCGCCGGGCGGCACCACGTCGCCGTGCGCGTTCAGTGCAATCACCGGTCCGCCGTCGCCGAAGCGCTGGCGCACGATCAAATTGGTGATGGACTGCAGCCCAAAGGCCTGCGCCTCGGCGGCGGGCACCGCGTGCTTCTCGGCGCTCAAGCCCATCGCAGCCAGCAGATCGGCCGTGCGCTCGGCGTGGGGTGCGTTGTTGCCAGGCGGCGTGTCGGTGGGCACGCGCACCAGTTCCTGCAGAAAGTGAACCTGTTCGTCGAAATGGGCGTCGATCCAGGCGTCGATGGCGGAATGGCTCACAGCGCCTCCCAAAGATGGCTGAAGGCGTCCACGCAAAGCTGTGCGTCGTGCGCCGTGATCGTCTCCAGCGGGTTGTGGCTGATGCCCTGATTGCCGCCGCGCACGAAGAGCATGGCCTGCGGCAGGATCTCGTGCAGCTTCATCGCGTCGTGGCCGGCGCCGCTGGGCAGGCGGTGCAGGGGCAGGCCAAGTTGTTCGACCGCAGCTTCCCAGCGCTCCTGCCAGGCAGGGTCTGAGGGGGCCGCGTTGGCGGCTACCGTGGGCCGCAATTCGTGGCGCAAACCGCGTCGCTCGCAGATGCCGCTCAACTGAGCCACAACCGCGTCGCGGAGCAGGTCGCGGGTGGCGTCATCAGGCGCGCGCAGGTCCAGGCTGAAGTCCACGCGGCCGGGCACGACATTGATGCTGCCGTTGGGCACGCTGCAGATGCCGATGGTGCCGACACAGCCCAGGCGCACGGCCTCGGCCTCGACGAAAAGCGCCAGCTCGGCGACCGCCAGCAGCGCGTCGCGGCGCAGGTCCATGGGTGTGGTGCCCGCATGGCTGGCCTGGCCGATGAGCTGGCCCAGATAACGGTGGCTGCCATTGATGCTGGTGACGATGCCCAGGGCCTGGTTCGCCGCGTCCAGCACCGGACCTTGCTCGATGTGGACCTCGACGAAGCCCAGGTAGTTCTTGGGATCGCGGGCGAGCTTCGCAATCGCCTCCAAGGTGCCGGGCAGGCCGGCATCTCGCATGGCCTGCTGCATCGTGATGCCGTCAGTGTCTCGCTGTTCCAGCCATGCGGCGTCAAAGCCGCCGGTCAGCGCCGAACTGGCCAGGAAGGTCGCCGGGTAGCGCTGGCCTTCCTCCTCGGCAAAGGCGATCACTTCCAGGCCCACGGGCAGGCGGCGACCCCTCAGGCGCTTGACCACGGCCATGGGCACGAAGATGCCCAGGCGCCCGTCGTACTTGCCACCGTTGCGCACCGTGTCGTAATGACTGCCTGTGAGCAGCCAGCGATCGCCCGTGCCGCGGTAGCAGCCGACGACATTGCCGATGGCGTCGATGTCCACCGTGTCGAAGCCGGCCTCACGCATCCAGCCGGCCAGCTGCTGGGCGCAGGCCTGGTGCGCGGGCGTCAGGTAGGTGACGGTCAGGTGCTCGGGTGTGTCGCTGTGTACGGCCAGTTGCTCGGCCCAGTCCCAGGTTTGCTCGCCCTCGGCAATGCGTTCGCCGACCACCTCGGCCAAGCGCAGCTCGGCGATGCGATGGATCTGGCGCAGGCACTCGGCGAACTCCTGCTCTGGGTGCGCGTGCAACCGGCGCTCGAAGGTTTCGATGATTTGCGTGCGTGTGAGGCCGACTCCGCGAGGCCCGCGAACCGCGAGGATGAAGGGCCAGCCGAAGCGCGCGTTGTAGTCGCGGTTCAGGCGCTGCAGGGTCTCGAACTCCTGCGGCGAGCACTGCTGCAGCCCGGCGGCCGATTGTTCGCGCGTGCTCTCGCTGGTCAGCACAGCCGCCTTGCCGACCAGCTCTGGGTGCGCGCGGATCAAGCCCAGCTGCGCGTCGCGGCCCGCCGCGTCCAGCACTTCGGCACAGGCGCGCTTGAATGCGGCCAGGCTCTTGAACGGGCCACGCGCCAACGCCTGCTCGACGATCCAGGCGCTGTGCTCGTAGAGCCCGGCGAGCTTCTCCAGCTTCAGGTCCATGGAATCAGGTCCAAACAAAAGCGGTCTCGGCGCTGAAGGGGTGAACCGCGCGCCAGTGATTCGCGATGTCGATGCGCCGCGTGATCCACACCTTGTCGTGTGCCTGCACATGGTCGAGGAAACGCTGCAGGCCACGTAGGCGACCGGGCCGGCCCAGCAGGCGGCAGTGCATGCCGATGCTCATCATGCTGGGCCGCCCCTCGGTGCCTTCCGCGTAATGCACATCAAAGGCGTCGCGCAGATAGGTGAAGAAATCATCGCCTTGCGCAAAGCCCTGAGGCAGGGCGAAGCGCATGTCGTTGCAGTCCAGGGTGTAGGGCACGACGAGATGCGGCGCCAGGCTGCCGTCGGTTTTGCGCACCTGCAACCAATGTGGCAGGTCGTCGCCGTAGTAATCGCTGTCGTAGGCGAAGCCGCCGTGATCGGCGACCAGGCGGCGCGTGTTGGGGCTGTCGCGGCCGGTGTACCAGCCCAGGGGCGCGCTGCCGGTGAGTTTCGTGATCGCCTCGATGCCGAGCCGCATGTGCTCGCGCTCTGTGGCTTCGTCGACGTTCTGGTAATGGATCCAGCGATGCCCGTGGCAGGCGATCTCATGGCCCAGTTCGACGAAGGCCGCTGTCACCTCGGGGCAGCGCTGCAGCGCCATGCCGACGCCAAAGATCGTCAGCGGCAGGCCGCGCTGTTCGAACTCGCGCAGCAGCCGCCACACGCCGACGCGGCTGCCGTACTCGTAGATGCCCTCCATGCTCAAGTGCCGAGCGGGGAAGGCGGGTGGGTTGAAAAGTTCGGAGAGGAATTGCTCGGCGCCTGCGTCGCCGTGCAGCACCGAGTTCTCGCCGCCCTCTTCGTAATTCAGCACGAACTGCAGCGCCACGCGCGCGCCGTTCGGCCAACGCGGGTCGGGCGGGTTGCGGCCGTAGCCTTTGAGGTCGCGGGGGTAGCTCATCCGAGGTTCAGCGCAGCGGCCAGATCGCGGGCGGCAGGGCGGATCTGCAGAGCCTGCTCGACATGGCCGAGGTGCCCGCTCATCAGTGCGGCGGCGCGCTTCGCGTCACCGGCCTCGATGGCATCGACCAGCTCCATATGCTCGCTGGACGAGTGTTCGGCCGAATGCGTGCTCTGGTACATCAGCGCGATCAGCGAGCAGCGCGCCAGCAAATCGGCCAGCAGTTCGGCCAGCACCGCGTTGCCGGCCAGTTGGGCCAGCAGCACATGGAAGTCGGCGAGCAGGCGCGTGCGGCCGGCCACATCACCCTGCTTGATGGCCTTGGCCTCGAGCGCCAGATGCTTGCGCAGCTGCGCGACTTGGGTGGGCGTGGCCGAGGCACAGAGCTGGCGCACCAGCTGCAGCTCCAGCATCTGCCGCACCTCGAAGACCTGGCGTGCTTCTTCCGGGCTGGGCTCAGCCACGAAGGCGCCGCGGCGCGGATGCAGCTCCACCAGGTGGTCGCGGCTGAGCTGGTTCAGGGCCTGGCGAACGAGCGTGCGCGAGACCTCGAAGAGATCGGCCAGCTGCTGCTCCACCAGCTTGGTGCCAGGCATCAGGCGGCGCTCGACGATGGCCTTCGTCAGCGACTCGACGATGCGTTGCGTCGGGTTCGGGGTGTCGGACATGGTTGTATGCTTGAGTGTATACAGTTCTGTTCCACGGTTTTCATGGGCCATCTCTCCACGCATGTTCTCGACACCGCCCATGGCCAACCGGCCGGCGGCATGCAGGTCGCGCTGCTGCGCGGCGATGTGGAGCTGGCGCGCTTCACGCTGAACGCCGATGGCCGCAACGAGGGCCCGCTGCTGCAGGGCGAGGCGCTGAAAGCCGGTCGCTACCGCTTGAGCTTTGGCGTCGCCGACTACTTCCGCGCCTTGGGTGTGGAACTGCCCGAGCCGCCCTTCCTGGATTGGGTGCATCTGGACTTCGGCGTGGCCGACGCGAGCGCCAAGTACCACGTGCCCCTGCTGGTCAGCCCCTGGAGCTACAGCACCTACCGCGGCAGCTGATCGTGGACACGACCTATCTCCTCGACTGGGCCAATCTGCTGCTGCGCTGGGCCCATGTGATCACGGCCATCGCCTGGATCGGCTCGTCCTTCTACTTCGTCTTCCTCGACAACAGCCTGACGCCACCGACCGACGCCGACTTGAAGGCCAAGGGCGTGAACGGCGAGCTCTGGGCGGTGCACGGTGGCGGCTTCTACCACCCGCAGAAGTACCTGGTGGCGCCTAAGAGCCTGCCCGAGAAGCTGCATTGGTTCTACTGGGAAAGCTATTCGACCTGGCTGACCGGCTTTGCGCTGTTCGCAGTGCTTTATCTCTTCAACGCGCAGAGCTTCCTGATCGATCCGCGCGTGTTCGCCTGGGGCAGTAGCGGCGCGGCCATCGCCACCGCGCTGGGCTTGGTGTTCGGCTTCTGGTTCGTCTACGACGGCATCTGCCGCCTTGCCGGCGTGACGCGCAATGCGCTGGCCGGTTCGCTCATCAGCGTTGCCGTGGTGGCCATGAGCTGGGCCGCCTGCCAGCTTTTCGCCGGCCGCGCGGCCTTTCTGACCGTCGGCGCCGCCATGGCCACGGCCATGAGCCTGAACGTGATGGCCTGGATCATTCCCGGCCAGCGCAAGGTCATCGCGCAGATGAAGGCCGGCCAGCCGGTCGAGGCCATCCACGGTCAGCGCGGCAAGCAGCGCAGCGTGCACAACACCTACTTCACGCTGCCGGTGCTGATTGCGATGCTCAGCAATCACTACGGCTTTTTGTATGGCGGCGCGCAGCCCTGGTTGGTGCTGGTGCTGCTGATGCTGGCCGGTGCCTTGATCCGCCATTCCTTCGTGGCGCGGCACAAGGCCTTGGTCGATGAGCGGCGGGTGCCCTGGGAAATTGCCGGCTTGGGTGTGGTGCTGTTGGTGGGCTTGATCGTCTGGTTGGCGCCGGCGCCGCGGCCTGCTCCGGCGCCCGAGGCCCCCAGGGTGAGCCTGGAACAGATCCAGCCGGTGATCGCGCAGCGCTGCGCGATGTGCCATGGCGAGCACCTGGCCCAGAAGGGCGTGGCCCTGCACACGGCGGCCCTGCTTGACCAGCACGCCCAACAGGTCTATCAACAAGTGGTGGTGACGAGGCAGATGCCTTTGAACAATGCGACGGGCTTGACGGATGAGGAGCGGGCGCTGATCGCCCGATGGTTCGAGCAGCGGCGATGAGCGAAGCAGTAGCAGCAGGAACAACGCGACCGATCCAGTTCTGGCATCAGGGCCGGGTCCGCCAGATCGAGTCCACCAGCAGCACGCGCACCGTGCTCGACTGGCTGCGCGAGGACGCGCATTGCACCGGCACGAAGGAAGGCTGTGCCGAGGGCGATTGCGGGGCCTGCACGGTCAGCGTCGGTGAGTTGGATGCGCAAGGAAACCTGCAACTCAAGCCCGTCAATGCCTGTATCCAGTTCCTGCCCACGCTGGACGGCAAGGCCTTGTTCACCGTCGAGGACCTGAAGCAGGGCGAAGCGTTGCACCCGGTGCAGCAATGCATGGTCGACTGCCATGCCAGCCAGTGCGGTTTCTGCACGCCGGGTTTCGTGATGTCGCTGTGGACGCTCTGGGAGCAAGTGAAAGAGCAGCCCAGCCGCCAGCATCTGCAAGACCAGCTCGCCGGCAATCTCTGCCGCTGCACCGGCTACCGGCCCATCCTTGATGCGGGCGAGAAGGCCTTCGATGCTGCGGAACCCAAGCTGGACCGAGCGCCGGTCGAACAAGCCCTGGCGCAGCTGCGGCAGTTGCCGGCGCTGACAACCGGCACCGGTTTCCACGCGCCGCGCACGCTGCAGGAGCTGGCACAGCTGCGCCACGACAAGGCGCAAGCCCGGCTGCTCGCCGGCTCCACCGACATCGGGCTCTGGGTCACCAAGCAGTTCCGCGAGCTGGGCGAACTCATCTACCTCGGCCAGGTCCGCGAGCTGCAGCAGATCCACGAAGACGGGGAAGGCCTGCACATCGGCGCCGGTGCCAGCCTGGATGCCGCTTGGGCGCTGCTTGCCGCGCGGTGGCCGGCCTTGAAGGAAGTCTGGCTGCGCTTCGCCTCGCCGCCGCTGCGCAGCACTGGAACGATGGGCGGCAACGTGGCCAATGGCTCGCCGATCGGGGACAGCGCGCCGGTGCTGATCGCCCTCGATGCCGAGATCGAGCTGCAGAAGCTCGACCAGAGGCGGCGCATGAAGCTGGCCGACTTCTATGTGGACTACATGAAGAACCGCCTGGAGCCGGGCGAGTTCGTGCGCGCGCTGCATGTGCCCCCGAATCCTGGGTGGACCGTGCAGGCGCACAAGATCAGCAAGCGTTTCGACTCCGACATCTCCGCCGTCTGCGGCGCTTTCGCGCTGCGCATGGACGGCGAACGCATTGCCGACATCCGCCTTGCCTGGGGTGGTTTGGCGGGCATCGTCAAGCGTGCATCGCAGGCCGAGGCGGCGCTGCGCGGTCAGGTCTGGGGCGAGGCCACGCTGCAAGCAGCGCAGTCCGCGCTGGCCCAGGACTTCGCCCCCTTGAGCGATATGCGCGCCAGCAAGGCCTACCGGATGCAGGTCGCGCAGAACCTGCTGCGCCGGCTCTGGCTGTCGCAGCAGTTGCCGGCAGAACAGCTCTCGGTCTGGAGCCCGCGATGAAGGCGCCGAAAGCCCAGGTCGGCATCAGCCGCCCGCACGAGGCGGCCCATCTGCATGTGGCCGGATCGGCACCCTATACCGACGACATCCTCGAGCGCCGCGGCACCCTGCATGCGGCCCTGGGCCTGTCGCCCGCTGCGCGTGCCCACCTGCTCAGCGTGGATGTTGAGCGGATCCGCGCGCAACCCGGCGTCGTCGATGTCTTCCTCGCGGCCGACATTCCCGGCGGCAACGACTGCGGCCCGCTGGTCAAGGACGATCCCATCCTGGCCCCGCTCGGTGCCGAGCTGCGCTTTGTGGGCCAGCCCGTGTTCGCGGTGGTGGCGACCACGCGCGAGGCGGCTCGCCGTGCCGCGCGCCTGGCCAAGACGGCCGTGCAGTTCGAGATCGAAGGCCCGCCGATCCTGACGGTGCAAGAAGCGCACGCCGCCGGCCAATACGTGATCCCGCCGATGACCCTGGCGCGCGGCGACTCACGCACGGCCATCGATGCCGCGCCGCGCCGCCTGAACTTCGAGTTCGAGATCGGCGGCCAGGAGCAGTTCTATCTGGAAGGCCAGATCAGCTACGCCTGCCCCGAGGAAGAAGGCGGCATGACGGTGTTCTGCTCGACGCAGCACCCGAGCGAGATGCAGCACCTGGTCGCACACGCGATCCACCGGCCCAACCACGCAGTGCGCGTGGAATGCCGGCGCATGGGCGGCGGCTTCGGCGGCAAGGAAAGCCAGTCGGCGCTCTTCGCCTGCGTGGCTGCGGTGGCCGCGCAGCGCGCGGGCCGGCCGGTCAAGCTGCGGCCCGACCGCGACGACGACTTCCTGATCACCGGCCGCCGCCACGGCTTCTGGTTCCAGATCGAGGCCGGCTACGACGATGCCGGTCGCATCCTCGGTGCTGAGGTCACCATGGTCAGCAACGCCGGCCATAGCGCCGACCTGTCCGGCCCGGTGCTCACGCGCGCGCTCTGCCATTTCGACAACGCCTACTGGCTGCCCCATGTGACCGCGCGCGGCTTCGCGGCACGGACGAACACGCAGAGCAATACCGCGTTCCGCGGCTTCGGCGGCCCGCAGGGCGCAATCGCCGTCGAGGCCCTGCTGGACCGCGTGGCCCGCGAGCTGGGCCTGGACGCGCTGGACGTGCGCCGCGCCAATTTCTACGAACGCGGCCAGGCCACGCCCTATGGCCAACCGGTCGACGACTTCATCCTGCACGAGCTCACCAGCGAGTTGGAAGCGAGCAGCGATTACCGCGCGCGCCGTGCCGCCATCACGGCGTTCAACGCCACGAGCCCGGTGCTGAAGAAAGGCCTGGCGCTCACGCCCGTGAAGTTCGGCATCAGCTTCAACGTCGTGTTCCTGAACCAGGCCGGTGCGCTGGTGCATGTCTACACCGACGGCTCGGTGCTGGTGAACCATGGCGGCACCGAGATGGGTCAGGGGCTCAACACCAAGGTCGCCCAGGTGGTTGCGCAGGAGCTGGGCATTCCCTTCGAGCGCGTGCGCTGCAGCGCCACCGACACGAGCAAGATCGCCAACACCAGTGCCACGGCGGCCAGCACCGGCGCCGACCTGAACGGCAAGGCCGCGCAAGCCGCAGCGCGCACCGTGCGCGAGCGCCTGGCTGTTTTTGCTGCCGGCAAGCATGGCGGCGACGCCAGTGCCGTGCGTTTCGCCGGTGGCTTTGTCGAAGTGAACGGCCAGTCCATTCCCTTCGATGAACTGGTGCACCAGGCCTACTTCGCCCGCGTGCAGCTCTGGAGCGACGGCTTCTACGCCACGCCCGGCCTGAGCTGGGACCGCGCCACGCTCAAGGGCAAGCCCTTCTATTACTACGCCTATGGCGCTGCGGTCTCCGAGGTCGTCGTCGACACCCTCACCGGCGAGCACCGCCTGCTGCGCGCTGACGTGCTGCACGATGTGGGCGCCAGCCTGAACCCGGCCCTGGACATCGGCCAGGTCGAGGGGGCCTTCATCCAGGGCATGGGCTGGATGACGATGGAAGAACTGGTCTGGAACGACAAAGGCTTGCTGACCACGCACGCACCCAGCACCTACAAGATCCCCACGGCCAACGACTGCCCGACCGACTTTCATGTGAAGCTCTACGGTCAGCCCAATAGCGAGGACACCGTACATCGCAGCAAGGCCGTCGGCGAGCCGCCGCTGCTGCTGCCCTTCTCGGTCTTCTTCGCAATCCGTGACGCTGTTGCTGCGGCTGGGGTGAAGCAGCCGGCGCTGTACGCTCCCGCCACGCCCGAGGCAGTGCTGCGCGCCTTGAACCCGTGACCGCCGCCGAGTTGCGTCGGCTCGCGCTGCACTGGCGCAGCGAGGGGAGAAAGGTGACCGTGGTCGAGGTGGCCGGCGCCAAAGGCTCTGTGCCGCGCGAGGACGGCACACGCATGCTGGTCACGGCGGACGCGGTGATCGGCACCATCGGCGGCGGGCATCTGGAGTTGCAGGCCATCGCCACGGCGCGCAGCGGCTTCGCGGGCGAACGCGCCATCGCACTCGGCCCCAGCCTGGGCCAGTGCTGCGGCGGCGCGCTGACCCTGCGCTTCACGTCGCTGGCCGAGGTGAGCAACTGGCCGGCACCGCCGCCGCGCTTTCGCCTGCAGCTTTACGGTGCCGGCCATGTGGGCCGGGCGATTGCGAAGCTGCTGGCCGACATCGATTGCGAAGTGGTCTGGATCGACGAGCGCGAACAGGAGTTCCCGGCCGAGCCCTCGCCGCCGCACATCGAGCGGCGTTGTGTGGACGCGGTGGAGGCCGAGGTCGCCACCGCCGCGCCAGGCGCGGCTTTCCTCATCCTGACCCACCGCCACGACCTGGATCTGGCCATCACCCGCGAGGTGCTGCGTCGTGGCGACTACGCCTTCTGCGGCCTCATCGGCAGCGCGACCAAGCGCGCGCGCTTCGAGCACCGGCTGCAGGCCGAGGGCCTGGACTGCAGCCGCCTGACCTGCCCCATCGGCATTCCCGGCATCGACGGCAAGGAGCCCGCGGTGATTGCCGTCGCCGTGGTGGCGCAGCTTCTGCAGTTGCAGGCCTAGGCGCTGGCTATCGCACGGGCGATCTGCGCTGCCGCTTCTTCCGGCGTTTGTTGCTCGGTATCTATCACCAGCAGGGGTGTTGGGAGCGGTGGGAACTTAAAAGCGCCTGCGGCTTCCAGCTCTGCGTAGAAGCCGGCATCGGTCAGCTTGCCGAAACGGGTCCGGCTTTCGTTGCCCAGGCGGGCCAGGACGGCCAAGTGCGTACAGCGAAGCTCTACGAAAAACACCCGTCCGCCTTGCGCCGCCACCACCTGCTCCAGTTCGCTGATGAGCGTTGGGTCCACCGAGGCCTCCGGGTGGAAGGTGAAGACAAAGGACTGACCGGCCGCGGCCGCCTCGGCAGGCGGCGGTCCAGATCAACGCCCGCAGGCGCTGGAAGCCCGGCGTGCCGAAGGCGAACAGGGACTTGGCGGCGTCCACAGCCAGATGGTTATGGAACAGCGGCCAGCCGCTGAGTTCGCTCAGCGCCGAACCGATGGTGTGCTTGCCCGAGGCGGCCGGGCCGTGGAGGAAGACGACGTGCATGAGCGCTTGGAGCGGGGGCGTGGCGAAGTGGACGGGGCGGGCTGTGCAGCCTACAGGCCCCAGCACAAGCGCCACCTCATTCCTGAACCTTGCCGCGCCCGGCCTTGATGCCGGCCCGCACCGCCTTGCCCTCCAGGCGCCGCCGCTGCGAGCCCAGGGTCGGCTTGGTGGCACGGCGCCGCTTGGGCACATGGGCGGCGGCGTCCACCAGGGCTTGAAGCCGGGCCAGGGCATCGGCCTTGTTCTGCTCCAGGCTGCGTGCGGTCTGCGCCTTGATGACGATGACGCCGTCCTTGCTGACGCGCTGATCCCCCAGGGCCAGCAGGCGCGCCTTCACGGCATCCGGCAGCGAGGAGGCGCGGATGTCGAAGCGCAGCTGGACCGCGTTGCTGACCTTGTTGACGTTCTGCCCGCCCGGGCCCTGGGCGCGGATGGCGCTGAACTCGGCTTCGTTGGGGTCGACGATCACCATGAAGAAATCGGAGGGCTCAGCCACGCAGGAGACGTGGCGGGACATTGCATGAACGATTACAGCGTGCGCAACACGTTTGCCAACTCCGTGTCGGTATGAGGAGTTGGCCACTTTGATAGCCAGCAGAAAGAAATTCCTGAGCGTTCCGCCGTGCTCTTGAACAGCTTCAACTGGTGATCGGTTGGGCGGTAGTGAGCCGGGATGAAGTGCAGCACTGCTACGGGTCTGCGGAGCGAAAAATGAGGCCTCAGATCGTTGACCAAAGCCTTCAAGGCTTCACCGACCCGCGAGAAATCAGGGTCCGCGCTTGAGTTGTCCAGCGCATGACAGGCGCTCTGCTTTCGGATGTCCTCTCCAACTACCCGCGCGTTGAAGTGGTCAACGAACACTTGGATGTACAGGGACTGTCTGCGAAACATCTGACCTCAGGGCTCTACGTTGAGTTTGGTTTCCGAAGAGCATGCGCAAGAAACAAAAGCAGAAGGACTTGGGGTGGATGTCGCCTGTCTCAGGCCTGCGCAAAGCGCCACACCGCCCCGTTTTCCTCCCGCCGCAACCGCCCCTGCAACCACAGATGGTTCAGATGCGCGATCGCCTCGCCCATCGCAAACGTGGTCTGGTGCAGGTCCAGCGGGCGCTTGAAGAGCACCGGTAGCAACTCGGCCGCGGTCTTGGGGGCCTTGGCCAGGGACTCCTCCAGCTCCGCCAGCCGCTCCACATGATGCTGCTTGAGCTGTGCGATGCGCCGCTGCAGACCGCGGAACGGGCGGCCGTGGGCGGGCAGCACCAGGGTCTCGTCGGGCAGGTCGGCCAGGCGGTCCAGCGAGTCCAGATAGAGCCGCAGCGGGTCGGCCTCGGGTTCGACATCGACCACACTGATGTTGGTGGAGATGCGCGGCAGCACCATGTCGCCGGAGATCAGGATCCTCGCGCCCTCATTGCTGAAGCTGATGTGCTCCGGCGAGTGTCCGTAGCCGACCCGGCATTGCCAGGCCTCGCTGCCGATGCGGATCCATTCGCGTTCCATCAGGCGGCGGAAAGCCTGCGGCACCTGCGGCACCATCTTCGGGAAGTAGTCGGCTCGGCCGCGGATCTTGGCCTGAGCCTCGGGGTCGGTGAGGCCATGCCGGCCGAAGAAGAGGGCCGCCGCCTCCCCCCCCATGCCGATCGTGGTGCTGGCGGCCATGCGCCCGACGTTGTAGTCGGTCGCGCTCATCCACAGGCGCACGCCAAAGCGTTCGCACAGCCAGTGCGCGTTGCCCAGGTGATCGGGGTGGAAATGGGTGGCCAGCACGCGCGTCACCGGCAGGCCTTGCAGGGCCTCGGCGGCGAACACGGCGTCCCAGTTGGCGCGGGTTTCCTCGTTCGCGATGCCGCAATCGACGATGGCCCAGCCACCTTCGTCGCGCAGCAGCCACAGATTGATGTGGTCAAGTGCAAACGGAAGTTTCATGCGCAACCAGAGCAGACCGGGACGGATCTCCGTCACCTGGCCGGGCGGGGGCAGCGCGTCGCCCCAGGGGAAGTCGAGTTCGGATTCGTGAGCGTTCGCCATCGCGGCAGATTAGCCCAGGCGTGCCAGGCTTCACGCTGCTCCGGGGTAACCCGTAGAGGCGCCAAAAGTCACCCTCCCTAGCATCCGCCGCCTCGGTGTCATTCCTGTTACCGCCCCGGGGTGGTGGCAAGGGGTGATCCGCAGGCCCGGCCTGCGAGGCCGAGCCGTTTTTTCGCTTGAACCGGCGCAGGGCGCCCCGCAGTACACAGCCCATGACCAGCTTCCGCACTTTCCTGCTTGCCGCCCTGTTCTCACTGAGCGCCGGGGCCGTTTCGGCCCAGAGCGACAAGGACAAGCCGCTGACCGATGCCGAGCGCGCCCGGCGGGATGCCGAGAAGGTCTTCAGCTTCATCAAGTTCCATACCGTGAAGCCGGCCGCACCGGCCGCGGCGGCGAACGCGCGCCCGGCGCCCGCAGCGGCGACGGCGCCCACGCCCAGGCCGGTGGCCACCGCGACCGCGCCGGTCACGCCGCCTGCGCAGGCCGCGCCGGTCTCAAGAGGGGCGGGCCTGGTCCTGGCGTCGGCCGCACCGGCTGCAGCCGCGGCGTCGGCCCCGGGTTCGAACAGCTTGAATGGTTCGAACAGCGCCAACAGTGTGAACGGTACGAATGGCGCGCAGCTCGCCAGCGCCGCGCCGGCGGCCTCCGGCACGCTGGGCAGCGCCCCGGCGGCAAGCAGCGGTGGCAACGCGTTCCAACCCAACCAGCCTGGCACCAGCCTGCCGCCGGCCGCCGAGCCGTCGCCCACGCTGCCGGCCACCCCAAGCCCCGCCCAAGCGGAGCCGGTGGTTGAGGAAGAGGAGGAGGTGCCGCTGAAGCTGATCGCCTATGTGGCGCCGGCGATGACGCAGCAGGTGCAGGACGCCATCATTGGCAGCCAGGCCTTGGTCACGGTGCGCTTCGTCGTGCAGCCCGATGGCCGGGTCAGCAGCGCACAGGCGGTCGGCAACGCGAACCGCCGTCTGGTCCAGGCGGCCACGCGGGCGGTGCAGCAATGGCGCTTCGACCCGATTCCCGAGGTCCGCGAGGTCGACGTCGAGATCGCCTTCAGGCTCGGCGAGGACTGAGGCCTTCCTTCAGCCACGCCAGCGCCGCAGGCGCAGCGCGTTGCCGACCACCGCCAGGCTGGAGCCGGCCATCGCCGCCGCGGCCACCGCCGGCGGTAGCTGGCCGGCGATGGCCAGAGGGATCATCAGCAGGTTGAAGCCGAAGGCCCAGCCGAGGTTCTGCTTGATGCAGCGCAGGGTTGCACGCGCCAGGCGCACCGCCTGCGGCAGGCGCATCAGCTGCGGGCGCAGCAGACTCAGGCTGGCGGCCTGCTGACTGACCTCGTTGGCTTCGTCGCCGCTGCCGATGGCAATGCCGACATCGGCCGCCGACAAGGCCGGCGCATCGTTCAGCCCGTCGCCGACAAAGGCTACGCGCTCGCCCTGGGCCCGCCAGGCGTGCAGGCTGGACAGCTTGTCGGCCGGCAGCAGGCCGCCGTGCACGGCCTCGGGGTCGAGCAGGCCCAGGCGCCGGGCGGTGGCCTGCACCGATTCCGGCCGGTCGCCGCTGAGCAGGCTCAGCTTCAGGCCCAGCAGCTGCAGCTCGGCCAGCGCAGCCTGGGCGTCGGCGCGCGGCTCGTCGCCGAAGGCCAGCAGCGCGAGCAGCTGCGGCTGCGGGCTCAAGCTGGCCAGCCAGCTCGTCGAGCGGCCTTGCGCCGCCTGCGCGGCGGCCATGCGTTCCGATGCCAGCGTGCTGATGCCGCGCTCGGCCATCAGCCGGCTGGAGCCCAGCAGCAGGATCCGACCGTCGACCTCCGCCTCCAGGCCCAGCCCGGCCAGCTCGCGCGGGAACTTGGCCTCCGGCATCGGCAGCTCGCCCTGAGCCTCGCGCAGCGCGCGCGACAGCGGGTGCTGGCTGGCCTGCGCCAGGGCGGCGGCCAGGCCCTGCGCCTGCAGGCGGTTCAGGCCGGCGGCGATCGGCTCGACCTGCAGCAGCTGCGGGCGGCCGCGGGTCAGCGTGCCGGTCTTGTCGAAGGCCATGCGCTGCACGCCGGCCAGCTGTTCCAGCGCCGCGGCGTCGCGCACCAGCAAGCCCAGCCGGGCCGCCTGGCCGATGCCGACGACCACCGCGGTCGGCGTGGCCAGGCCCAGCGCGCAGGGGCAGGCGACCACCAGCACGGCCACGGCGTTCAGCAGGCCGGCATCCCAGCGCCCGGCCAGGCCCCAGCCCAGCAGCGTGAGCAGTGCGATGAGCAGCACCGCTGGCACGAAGCGCGCGGCCACACGGTCGGCCAGGCGCTGGATTGCCGGTTTGCTGGCCTGCGCCGTCTCCACCAGACGCAGCAGCCGGCCCAGGCTGGAGGCCGCTGCGGTGTGCGTGGCGGTGATCTCCAGCAGGCCGTCGAGGTTCAGCGCGGCGGCGGGCACGCGCTGGCCGACCTCGACCGCCTGCGGCAGTGGCTCACCGGTTAGGTGGGCAAGGTTGATGTGCGAGCGGCCGGCTTCCACGCGGCCGTCGCAAGGCAGGCGCTGACCGGGGCGCACGCGCAGGCGCTGGCCGGGTTGCAGCTCGGCCAGCGGGATGGCCTTCCACTGGCCGTTCACCAGCACCTCGGCCTGCGATGGCATCAGCGCCTGCAGGCCGCGCACCGCGCTGCCGGTGGCATGGCGGGCGCGGCCTTCCAGCCAGCGGCCGAGCAGCACGAAGCTGACGATGGCCGCTGCCGACTCGAAATACAGCGCCATGCCGGTGGCGCCCCGTGCGCCCAGCCAGCAGGACAGTGCGAAGGCGCTCCAGGCGCCCAGGCTCACCAGCAGGTCCATGCCCGGTGCGCGGGCGCGCAGTCCGGCCCAGGCGCCGCGCAGCAGGCGGCGGCCGGGCAGCAGCAGCACCAGGGCCGCGAGCAGGGCCTGCGCGAGCGCCGGCAGGTGCAGGTGCACGCCCAGCGGCATCAGCAGCATCGGCGCGAGCAGGGGCAGGGTGGCGGCCAGCGCGATCAGCAGATCGCGGCGCAGCGCGGCGGTCTCGGCCGCGAGCGGGTCGGCGTTCTGGCCCTGCAGCGGTCGCAGCGTGGCCTTGAAGCCGGCTTCGTGCGCCGCGGCAAGCAGCGCCGCGGCCGGGGTGCTGGGCAGGGCCTGCAGGCGCACGCTGGATTGCGCCAGATTCACCGCGACCTCCAGCACGCCGGGTACGGCGCGCAGCGCGGCTTCGAGCCGTGGCAGCTGCACCGTCTCGTTCAGGCCCTCGACGATCAGCGTGGCCTGCGAGATCGGCGCCTCGTAGCCGGCTTCGCTGAGCGCCTGCACGATGTGCTGCGCCTGCCAGCCGGGCTGGAGCTCCAGCTGCGCGCGGTGGTCGGTGAGCAGCACCTCGGTCTTGAGCAGGCCGGGCACGCGGGCCAGCGCCTTTTCGACGCGACCGACGCAGGCGGCGCAGTGCATGCCGGCGATGTGCAGGGAAATCGACTCATTGGCCATGGTCAAAGTGTAGGAAGGAGGAGCTGAAGACAATCGGCGCATGAACAACACCGAATACCGCTTCCATCTGCCCGACATGAGCTGCGGGCATTGCGTGGCCAGCATTGGCAAGGCGCTGCAGCCGCTGGGCGTGCAGACGGCTGCCGATGTGCCCAGCAAGCAGCTGCGGGTGCAGGCGCCGGCGGCCGTGAGTCGCGAGCAGATTGCGCAGCGGTTGCGCGAGGCGGGGTATCCGCCGGCTGGGGACTGAGCTTGTTGTGCGCAGGCGCCGGGAGCGGGCTGCTCCACGGCCTCGGCTGCGCCGAGAATGCCGCCCGCTATCCATCCCAAAAGGATCCCGAATGGCCCACTTGGTCAGCCAGCTCAACCCCCGCTCGGCCGATTTCCAAGCCGCCGCCAGTGCCATGCAGGCCCTGGTGGACGACCTGAAGCAGAAGCTCGCCCGCATTGCCGAAGGCGGTGGCGAGGCCGCGCGCGCCAAGCATCTCGCCCGCGGCAAGTTGCTGCCGCGCGATCGCGTGCAGCTGCTGCTCGACCCCGACTCGCCCTTCCTGGAGATCGGCGCGCTGGCCGCGCTGAGGGTCTACAAGGAGAAGGACGGCAGCGACTCGGCGCCGGCCGCCGGGGTGATCGCCGGCATCGGCCGCGTCGGTGGGGTCGAATGCATGATCGTGTGCAACGACGCCACCGTGAAGGGCGGTACCTACTACCCGCTCACGGTGAAGAAGCATCTGCGCGCGCAGGAGATCGCGCAGCAGAACCGCCTGCCCTGCATCTACCTGGTGGACAGCGGCGGCGCGAACCTGCCGAATCAGGACGAGGTCTTTCCCGACCGCGACCACTTCGGCCGCATCTTCTTCAACCAAGCGAATCTGAGTGCCGAGGGCATTCCGCAGATCGCCGTGGTGATGGGCTCCTGCACCGCAGGCGGCGCCTATGTGCCGGCGATGAGCGACGAGACCATCATCGTGAAGAACCAGGGCACGATCTTTCTGGGGGGGCCGCCGCTGGTGAAGGCGGCCACGGGCGAGGTGGTGAGTGCCGAGGATCTGGGCGGCGGCGATGTGCACACGCGGCTGTCCGGCGTGGCCGACCACCTGGCCGATAACGACACCCACGCGCTGGCGCTGGCCCGCCAGGTCGTCGGCAGCCTGAACTGGACGAAGCGGAATCCCTTGCGTTGCCAGCCGGCCCAGCCGCCGCGCTACGCGGCCGAAGAGCTGCACGGCGTGATCCCGACCGACACCCGCAAGCCTTTCGATGTGCGCGAGGTCATCGCGCGCGTCGTCGACGACTCGGCCTTCGACGAGTTCAAGGCCCGCTACGGCGCCACCCTGGTCTGCGGCTTTGCGCACATCGAAGGCATGCCGGTCGGCATCGTCGCCAACAACGGCATCCTGTTCACGGAGAGCGCGAACAAGGGCGCGCACTTCATCGAGCTGTGCTGCCAGCGCAAGATCCCGCTGCTCTTCCTGCAGAACATCACCGGCTTCATGGTCGGTCGCAAGGTCGAGAACGAGGGCATCGCCCGCGCCGGCGCCAAGATGGTGACGGCGGTGGCCTGCGCCCAGGTGCCGAAGTTCACGGTCATCATTGGTGGCAGCTTTGGCGCCGGGAACTACGGCATGTGCGGTCGCGCCTACAGCCCCCGCTTCCTCTGGATGTGGCCGAACGCGCGCATCTCGGTGATGGGCGGCGAGCAGGCGGCCTCGGTGCTGGCTACGGTCAAGCGCGACGGTCTGGAGGCCAAGGGCGGGCAGTGGAGTGCCGACGAAGAGGAGGCCTTCAAGGCGCCGATCCGCCAGCAGTACGAGGAGCAAGGCCACCCGTATTACGCATCGGCGCGGCTCTGGGACGACGGCGTGATCGACCCGGCCGATACGCGCCGCGTGTTGGCGCTGGCGATCTCGGCCTCGCTGAACGCGCCGATCCCGGACACGAAGTTCGGCGTGTTCCGCATGTGATGCCGACGATCCGCGCCTGGCGGGCCGACGACTCGTTCGAGGCCCTCACCGCGTTGCTGCACGCCGCTTACGCCAGCCTGGCCGCGCGCGGCTTGAACTTCACCGCCGTCGACCAGAGCGTGGCGACGACGCGCGAGCGTCTCGCCGGGGCCCAGGGGTTCGTCGCCGAGCAGGGCGGTCGCTTCGTTGGCACGGTGGCCGTCAGCGGCCCCAAGCTGGCGGCGGCGCGCTACCTGGAAGACCCTGCGCCGGCGCTGTACTGCGAGCCCGATGTGGCGCTGATCGCCCAGTTGGCCGTCCATCCGGACTTGCGCGGCCAGGGACTGGGCGAAGCCCTGCTGGATACCGCCGAGGCCTGGGCGTTGAGCCAGGGTTACCGCCGCGCGGTGCTGGACACCGCCGAGCCGGCCGAGGATTTGCGCCGCCGCTATGAACGCCGAGGCTATGCGGCGGTCGGTGGCGTGCAATGGGTGGGCAAGCAGTACCGATCGGTGCTGATGGCCAAGGTGTTGGGGCCGGCCGCGGCGCAAGCCTAGCCAGAGCTCGGGCTGGTGCTTCGTGCCTGATGCATTTACACTCGATGTGTATATATATCGTTAATGAGGTGTATTGTGCGCACCAATATCGAGATTGACGACGAGCTGATGGACCGAGCCCTGGCTGCCGGTCCGTTCAAGACCAAGAAAGAGGCGGTGGAGGCCGGCCTGCGCCTGCTCGAACGCCAGGCGGCCTACCGCGAGATCGCCCGCTGGCGGGGGCGTCTGAACTGGGGCTGGGGCGGCGAGGAGCGACTGGACGGCCAGCCGAACTGGCGCCAGGAGCCGGCGGATGCGGCGCAGGCCGCCGAGGCCAGCCCCGCTTATCGCACCGCACCCGCACCGAAGAAGAGCGTGCCGCGTGCTCGTCGCTGACAGCAGCGTCTGGATCGACTTCTTCAATGGCCGCCGCAACCCGGCCAGCGATGCCCTGGAAGCCTGGCTCGTGCAGGGCGAGGCGCAGCTGGTCATGCCGGACCTCGTGCTGTTCGAGTTGCTGCGCGGCTTTCGCAGCGAGCGCGAGGTGCTGGACGCCCAGCGCCTGCTGGCGCCGCTGGGCGTCGCCCCGCTGGGCGGCGAGGTCCAGGCCCAGCGCGCCGCCGAGCGCTACCGCAGCCTGCGCCGGCGCGGCTACACGGTGCGCAGCAGCGTCGACGCGTTGCTGGCCAGCTTCTGCATCGACCACGATTACCTGCTGCTGCAGCGGGATCGCGACTTCATGCCCTATGTCGAGCGCTTTGGTTTGCGCGTCTGGCAACAGGGCGAATAGGACCCAATGCCATGCCTGACACCCTTCGCATCGAGATCCAGGGCGCCCGCGGACAGATTGCCCGCGTCACCCTGAACCGCCCCGAGGTGCGCAACGCCTTCAACGACGGGGTGATCGCGGAACTCAGCGCCGCCTTCGCGGACCTGGGGGCCCGCGACGATCTGCGCGCCATCGTGCTCGCCGCCGAGGGCAAGGCCTTCTGCGCCGGTGCCGACCTGAACTGGATGCGCGCCATGGCCGGCTACAGCTGGGAGCAGAACCGCGACGACGCGCAGCGCCTGGCCAGCATGCTGTGGACGATCTACCGCTGCCCGCTGCCGGTGATCGCCCGCGTGCAGGGCGACGTCTACGCCGGTGGCGTGGGCCTGGTGGCCTGTGCCGACCTCGTCGTCAGCACCGCGACGGCAGGCTACTGCCTGAGCGAGGCCAAGCTCGGCCTGCTGCCGGCCACCATCGGCCCCTATGTGGTGAAGGCCATGGGCGAGCGCCAGGCGCGGCGCTGGTTCACCACGGCGGAACGCTTCGACGCCGCGACCGCGAAGCAACTGGGCCTGGTGCATGAGCTGGTGGACGGACCGGAGCAGTTGGACGCCAAGGTGGACGAGCTGGCCGCCGCGCTCTGTGCCAACGGCCCGATGGCCGTGCGGGCCTGCAAGCGTCTGGCCCTGGACCTCGGGGATGCGGAGATCAGCGAGGCCTTGCGCACCGACACCGCGCGGCGCATCGCCGACATCCGCGCCTCCGCCGAGGGCCGGGCCGGCGTGCAGAGCTTCCTGGCCAAGGAAGCGCCACCGTGGTTGGGCTGAGCCGCCGCGCCCTGCTGTTGCTGCCGCTGGCGGCTACGGCAGACCCGGGCGATGCAGCGCAGGCCCGGAGCCGCCTGCACGCGCTCAGCCTGCCCCTGCAGGCCGCGGATGCCGATCTGCTGCGCTTCGACGGCGACCTGCCCGTGCATCTGCACCTGCCGGCCGGCCGCGGGCCGTTCCCGCTCGCCCTCATCCACCACGAGCGCCGCTACTTCACGAACGACTACCCGCTCTATGCCGAGCCGGTGCGCTACTTCCTGGCGCGCGGCTACGCCGTGGCCCTCCCGCTGCGCATCGGCTATGGCGAACTGGACCTGGCCGGCGATCGCGAGTCCATCAACTGCTACAGGCCCGACCCGGCCCGGCTGTTCGTCAACAGCACGCGCCAGGCGGCGCTGGTGCTCGAGGGCCTGACGACCCAGCACCAGCCGGTGGACCGTCACCGCGTGCTGCATGTCGGCGTCGGTGTCGGCGGCTTCGCGGCGCTGAGCGCGGCGGCGCTTTCGCCGTTCGGCGTGCTGGGCGCGATCAATTTCGGTGGCGGCGCCGGCGGCTACCCCGAGCGCTACCCCGGCGAGCCCTGCGGCAGCGAGATATTGGCGCGCTACGCGGCCAAACTCGGCCGGGTCTACGCGCAGCTTCCGCAGCCCTTGCCCACGCTCTGGATCTATACCGAGAACGACAAGCACTTCGGGCCTCGCCACGCGAGGCGCTGGCATGCGCAGTTCCGCCGCGGCGGCGGGCTTGCGGCCTTCCATCTGCTGCCCGCCTGGGGCGAGGATGGCAACCATCTGTTCGCCGAGGGCGGCGACGTCTGGCACCCGCTGGTGGACGCTTACCTGCAATCGATTTCTGCTCCCTGATGTCCCGCAACACCGACCTGGCCGCGCGCAGCCGCGCGGCGATCTGGCACCCCTGCACGCAGATGGCCCGGCTCGATGCCGTGCCGCCGCTGCCCATCGTGCGCGGCGAGGGCCCTTGGTTGATCGATGCCGAGGGGCGCCGCTATTTCGACGCCACCTCGGCCTGGTGGACCAATCTCTTCGGCCACAGCGACGCCGGCCTGCAGCAGGCCATCGCACGCCAGGCGGCCACGCTGCCGCATGTGATGCTGGCCGGCTGCACGCATGAGCCCGCCGTCGAGCTGGCCGAGGGGCTGGCTGCGCTGACCGGCGGTGCGCTCGGCCATGCCTTCTTTGGCAGCGACGGCGCCTCGGCCACCGAGATCGCGCTGAAGATGAGCGCGCATTGCTGGCGCAACCTCGGCCGGCCCGAGCAATGCGAGTTCATCGCCTTTGCCGGCGGTTACCACGGTGAGACCCTGGGCGCGCTGTCGGTCACCGATGTGGCGGTCTTCCGCGATGCCTACGCGCCGCTGCTGCGTGCCACGCACCTGGTGCCGGCCTTGCACGAGGAGGGCGCGCTGGTGGAGTTGGAGGCGAAGCTGCGCGAGCTGGATGGCCGCTGTGCGGCAGTCATCGTCGAGCCGCTGATCCAGGGCGCCTCCGGCATGCGCATGCATGGGCCGGAGCCGCTGGCCGCGGTGCGCGCGCTGTGCACGCGCTATCAAGCGCATCTGATCGCCGACGAGATCGCGGTGGGTTGCGGCCGCACCGGGCGATTCTTCGCCTGGGATCACGTCGAGGCGCCGCGTCCGGACTTCGTGCTGCTCAGCAAGGGCATCACCGGCGGCACCCTGCCGCTGTCGGTGGTGCTGACCACCGATGCGGTGTTCGAGGCTTTTCTGAGTCCGGACGTCAGCCGTGGCTTCCTGCACTCGCACTCCTACACCGGCAACCCGATCGCCTGCGCGGCGGCCAACGAAGTGCTGCGCCGCTTCCGCGACACCGATCTGCTGCAGCAGTTGCCGCGACAGGCCGAGGCCTTGCGCGCCGCCTTCGCGCCGCTGGCCGAGGACTCCCGCACCACGAACTTCCGCCAGACCGGCCTGGTGCTGGCCTTCGACGTGCGCGAGCCGGGCGAGCGCTTTGCCGAGCGCTTCCACCTGGCGGCCCGCCGGCACGAGCTGCTGATCCGTCCGATCGGTGCCACGGTCTACCTGATGCCGCCCTACCTGATCGACGAGCCCACCGCCGCCTGGTTGGCGCAGGCGGTGCGCGCGACCCTGGACGAGGTCCGCCCGTGATCGATTTCCTGCAGCAGCAGTTGCGTGAGCGCGAGGCGCAGGCCCTGACGCGCCGTCGTCGCCAGGCCAGCACGCCCACCGCGCCGCAGCAGACCATCGATGGCCGGCCCATGCTGGCCTTCTGCTCGAACGACTATCTGGGCCTGGCCCAGCATCCGCAGGTGGTTGCGGCGCTGCGCGAAGGCGCACGCCGCTACGGCGCGGGCAGCGGCGCTTCGCACCTGATCAGCGGGCATTCCGAGGCGCACCAGCGCCTGGAGGACCGCCTGGCGGCGATGGCGAGCACGGTGATCCCCGGTGCGCGCTGCCTGAGCTTCTGCACCGGCTACATGGCCAATCTCGCAGCCGTCTCCGCGCTCGGGGGCGAGGGCACGGCGATCTTCTCCGAGCGACTGAATCACGCCAGCCTGATCGACGGCGCGCGCCTGGCGCGTGGCGAGCGCCAGGTCTTCGGCACGGTCGACGAACTGGCCGCGCAGCTGGCCGCCAGCACGGCGGCGCGCAAGCTCATCGTCAGCGACGCGGTGTTCAGCATGGATGGCCATCTCGCGCCGCTGGCCGAGTTGCTGCAGCTGGCCGAGCGTCACGATGCGCTGCTGCTGGTCGACGACGCGCATGGCTTCGGCGTGCTCGGCGCGCAAGGCCATGGCAGCCTCGCGCATCTGGGCCTGCGCAGCGAGCGCATCGTGCTCGTCGGCACCCTGGGCAAGGCGGCTGGCGTGGGTGGCGCCTTCGTGGCCGCGCACCCGGTCGTCGTCGAGTGGCTGCTGCAGACCGCACGACCCTACATCTTCACGACGGCGGCGCCGCCGGCCCTGGCCCATGCGCTGCTGACCAGCCTGGACCTGATCGAAGGCCCCGAGGGTGAACGCCGCCGCGCACAGCTGGAGCTGCTGCAGGACCGCCTGCGCAGCAGCCTGGCGACGGTGGCGGCGGCCCGCGGCTGGCGCCTGCCGGCCAGCCAGACGCCGATCCAGGCCCTGGTCGTCGGCGACAACCAGGCCGCCCTGGACCTGGCCGCGCATCTGGACGCCCAGGGCATTCGGGTGCCGGCGATCCGCCCGCCCACCGTGCCGGCGGGTAGCGCGCGCCTGCGCATCACCCTGTGTGCCGAGCACCGCATCGAGCAGATCGAAACGCTGGTTCGCGCGCTGGCCTGAGCGTGCTCGGCTAAGCTGGCCGCATGTTCGATTTCGGTCCCAGCTTTCGCGTCCTCGTGGTGGACGATCTGGCTTCGCAGCGCGCCGTCGCGCGCGAGTCGCTGCAGGCGCTCGGCCACCGGGTGACCGAGTGTGCGCATGCCGAGCAGGCGGCCGCGGTGTTCAAGGCGATCAAGCCCGACATCGTGCTGCTTGACGTCGAGATGCCCGGCCTGGACGGCTATGCGGTCGCGCGGCAGATCCGTGCCGCCGAAAGCGGGGGCTGGACGCCGATCATCTTTTTATCCACCCACCATGCGGACGCCGACATCTGGCAGGGCATCCAGGCCGGCGGCGACGACTACCTGGCCAAGCCGGTGTCGCGGCAGTTGCTTGCCGCCAAGCTGCATGCGGTGCAGCGCCTGCTGCAGATGCGCACGCGCTTGCTGGAGCGCTCGGAGGAACTGCGCGAGGCCAACCGCAAGCTCAAGCTGCTGTCCGACAAGGATGCGATGACCGGCCTGCTGAACCGCGGCGGGCTGGACCGCGCGCTGCACGAAGCCATCCAGCGCTGTGCCGAGACCGGCCAGGCGCTGACCCTGCTGCTCATCGACGTCGATCACTTCAAGGCCTACAACGACTCGCTCGGTCATCTGGCCGGCGACGCCTGCCTGAAGCGCGTCGCGCAGCTGCTGCGAGAGGCCTGCCCCAAGCCCAGCGACCTCGCCGCCCGCTACGGCGGCGAGGAGTTCGCGATGCTGCTGCCCGGCACGCCGCGCTCGGGCGCGATGACGATGGCGCGTGCGCTGCTGCGCGGTATGGAGCAGCTGGCGATGCCGCACCCGGCGTCGCCGACGGCGCCCTGGGTCAGCTTCTCCGGCGGCATCACCACCGTGGTGCCCGACGACGACAGCAATGCCGAAGCGCTGCTGATGCGCGCCGACGAGGCGCTCTACGCGGCCAAGGCCCGCGGCCGCAGGCGCTTCTTCAGCTTCGAGATGCAGATGGACACCGACGAGCAGCGCGAGCTGCTGCGCGGCGCATGAGTGCGCGCCTGCTGTTCGTCACCGGCACCGACACCGAGATCGGCAAGACCACCACGACCGCGGCGCTGGCGCACTGGGCCGGCACGCAGGGCCAACGCGCCGCCGGGCTCAAGCCGGTGGCGGCGGGTCAGGAATTCGTGGACGGCCGCTGGATCAACGAGGACGTGCTGGCCCTGCACGCGGCCCAGAACGCCGGCTTGAGCGAGGCCGAGGTCGGCCCCATCCAATTGCGCACGCCCTGCGCGCCGCATTTGGCGGCGCGGCTCGAAGGTCAGGCCCTTCGGCGCGATGCGGTGCTGGCCGCCACCCGTGCGCCGCTGCACAAACTGGACCTGGTCCTCGTCGAAGGCGTGGGCGGCTGGCGTGTGCCGCTGGACGAGGCCGCCGGCTGGGACAGCGCTGACTTCGCGCGCGAGCTGGGTGCACCGGTCATCCTCGTCGTCGGCCTGCGCCTGGGCTGCATCAACCACGCGCTGCTGACGGCCGAAGCCATCGCCAGCCGCGGCCTGAAGCTGGTCGCTTGGGTGGCCAACACCGTGGACGGCAGCATGCTGCAACACGGCGAGAATCTCGCCACCTTGAAGGCCCTGCTGCCGGCTCCCTGCCTGGGCGCGGTGCCCCGACTCCAAGAACCGACCCCGTCCCGCGTCGCGAGCCATCTCGACGCGGCGCTGCTCCAGAAAGTGCTTCTATGAACGCCCCCGTCCAAGCCATCCATCTGCACCGCCCCTTGAAGATCAAGGAGGGCGACTGGACCGTGGCCGAGATCGAGGCCTTGTTCGATCTGCCCTTCGCCGACCTGCTGCACCGCGCGCAAACCGTGCATCGCGAGCACCACGCCGCCAACACGGTGCAGCTCAGCACCCTTCTCAGCATCAAGACCGGCGGCTGCGAGGAAGACTGCAAGTACTGCCCGCAGTCGGCCCATTACGACACCGGCCTGGAGGCCGACAAGCTGATGGACCTGGCTGAGGTGCGCTCGGCCGCCGAGACGGCCAAGGCCAGCGGCGCCACGCGCTTTTGCATGGGTGCGGCCTGGCGCTCGCCCAAGGACCGCCACATGGAGCAGCTGATGGCCATGGTGCGCGAGGTCAAGGGCCTGGGCCTGGAGACCTGCGTGACCGCCGGCATGCTCAAAAGCGAGCAGGCGCAGCAGCTCAAGGACGCGGGCCTGGACTACTACAACCACAACCTCGACACCTCGCCCGAGTTCTACGGCGAGATCATCACCACGCGCACCTACCAGGACCGTCTGGACACCCTGGCGGCGGTGCGCGAGACCGGCATGAAGGTCTGCTCGGGTGGCATCGTCGGCCTGGGTGAGAGCCGCACGCAGCGCGCCGGCCTGGTGGCGCAGCTGGCGAACCTGAACCCCGCGCCCGAGTCGGTGCCCATCAACAACCTGGTGCAGGTGGAAGGCACGCCGTTGGCCGGCACCGCGGCCATCGATCCCTTCGAATTCGTGCGCACCATCGCCGTGGCGCGCATCACCATGCCGACGAGCATGGTCCGGCTGTCGGCTGGCCGCGAGGAGATGGACGAGGCGCTGCAGGCGCTGTGCTTCCTGGCTGGCGCCAACAGCATCTTCTACGGCGACAAGCTGCTGACCACCGGCAACCCGCAGGCCGCCAAGGACCGCGCGCTGCTGGAGCGACTGGGCATGAAGATCCAGGAAGTCTCCGCCGGCTGAGCGCATGGGCGCTGGCGCAGCCCTCGATGCCGAGCACAGGCTGCGTGCGATGGCCCGCGCCGACGCCCGCATGATGGGCTGGTTGCAGGCCGGTCGGGCGCTCGGTCTGCGTGACTGGTGCATTGGGGCCGGTGCGGTGCGCAATATGGTCTGGGACGCGCTGAGCGGGCAGACCCAGTCCAGCGAGCCGGCCGACGTGGATTTCGTCTACCACGACCCGTTCTGCCTGGACGCAGCGCAGGATCTGGCGCTGCAGGCGCGCTTGCAGGCGGCCAGTCCCGCCACGCCCTGGGAGGTCATGAACCAGGCCCGTGTGCACACCTGGTTCCCCGCGCATTTCGGCCATGAGGTCGAACCGCTGCGTTCGCTCGCCGACGCGGTGGCCAGTTGGCCCGAGACCTGCACCGCCGTGGGTCTTTGCCTGCGCGGCGACGGCCGGATCGAGGTGCTGGCGCCGCTGGGGCTGGACGATTTGTTCGCAGGCATCGTGCGTCGCAACCCGCGCCGCGTCAGCCTGGAGACCTATCGCCAGCGCGTCGCCGACAAGCGCTACGCCGAGCGCTGGCCTGGCGTGCGGGTGCTGCCGGCATGATGCCGCGACAAACCCTGCGTTTGCGCACCGCGGTGACCGCCGATGCGTCGCACTGTGCCCGTCTGGTTCGCTCCCTGGTGCCCGAACTGCGTCTGCAGCCACCGCCCGAGGGTTTGAACCGTTTCCTTGAATCCGTCGCCGCGCCGCGCCAGGCGCAGGCCATCGCCGAGTACCGCTACTGGGTTGCCGAGGACGGTGCGCGCCGCCTGGTCGGCCTCGCGGCGCTGCGTGCGCCGCGGCATCTGTTCCATCTCTTCGTGGCCGACGACTGGCAGGGTCGCGGCCTGGGCCTGCGTCTGTTCCGCGCCGTCACTGCGGGCGACGAACATCTGCCTCTCACCGTCAACAGCAGTCTGGCTGCCGTGGGCTTTTACACCCGCCTGGGCTTCCGGCCGACGCGGGCGCTGCAGCAGGCCGACGGCATTCGCTTTCTGCCGATGCAGAGACCATGAGCCGCCTAGCCAAACTCTGGCGCCTGGTGCTGGTGGGCGCCTGTCTGTTGGCCGGTGGCCTGGCCTGGAGAAGCGTCGCGCAGGATCCGGAACTGCTGGGGAATCGCCTGCGCTTCTTGGCCTCGCGCTGGGTGCAGCCGGCGACGGTGGCTTCGCGTGTTGCGGACCTGGATGCGGAGGCGAAGGCATTCTGGGCCGCTGCATTGAAAGCGCAGGGCTGGAGCGAGGTGCCGGCGCAATTGGCCTTGCTCGGATTCAAGGATCGCCGGGTTCTGGAGGTTTATGCCCGCCAGGCCAGCGATCAGGTTTGGGTCCATCTCCACAGTTTTCCGGTGCTGGGCCAGTCCGGCGGGCCAGGACCCAAGCGCCGCGCCGGCGACCTCCAGGTCCCGGAAGGGATCTACCACGTGGAAGCCCTCAATCCGAACAGCCGTTTCCGCCTGGCCTTGCGGGTCAGCTACCCCAATGCGCGCGATCGAGCCGAGGCCGCCGCGCAGGTGGATTTGGGATCGGACATCATGATTCACGGCTCTCGGACGTCCATCGGTTGCCTGGCCCTGGGCAACGCGGCCATTGATGTTCTGTTCTGGTTGGTCGCCCGCAGTGAGCAGCCCACCCAGACTCCGGTACTGCTGGCGCCAACCGACTGGCGGCGGGAAACTGGGACGATGGCGCTGGATGCCCGCAATGTGGAGCTTGTCGAGGCCTTGCGAGTCTTTCCGCTGCCAGCGGTAGGGGAGCCCAAGTCATGAGCGAGCTCGATCTTCCGCAACTGCTGGCCCTGGCTGCCACGCTCGGCCTGGCCAGCGGCTTGCGCCTGTATGCCGTGGTCTTCCTGACCGGTCTGGCCGGCCAGCTGGGCTGGGTGGAGCTGCCGAGCGGCTTGCAGATATTGCAGACACCGCTGCTGCTCTGGGGCAGCGCGGCGTTGATGGCGATCGAGTTCGTGGCCGACAAGATTCCCTGGGTCGACTCGGTCTGGGATGCGATCCACAGCTTCGTGCGCATCCCTGGTGGGGCGGCGCTGGCCTGGGGCGTGTTCGGCGGCGTCGGGGGTGACGCCCAGGCCTGGGCGCTGCTGGCGGCCCTGGCGGGCGGGCTGCTCTCGGCCAGCGCGCATGCGGCCAAGGCCAGCACGCGAGCGGCGGCCAACCATTCGCCGGAGCCCTTCAGCAACTGGAGCCTGTCGCTGGCCGGCGATGCGCTGGTGCCCGGTCTGCTCTGGCTGGCCTGGGCGCACCCGTATGCAGCGCTGGCGCTGGTCGCGCTGCTGCTGCTGAGCATGATCAGCATCAGCCTGCTGCTCTGGCGTTTTCTGGCCAAGGCCTGGCGACGCAGGCGGGCGGTGGACGGTGCCGCCTGACCTCGGCCTGCTGGCCTGGATGGCGGTGGCGGCCGTCTTTCTGCTGGCCGGCGGGGTCAAGGGCGTGGTCGGCATGGGCCTGCCCACGGTGGCCATGGGCCTGCTCGGCCTGGTGCTGCTGCCGGCGCAGGCGGCGGCGATGCTCATCATTCCGTCGCTGCTGACCAATCTCTGGCAGATGTGGGATGGTCCGGCACTGCGGATCTTGCTCCGCCGTTTCGCCGGGCTGCAGAGCTTGCTTTTCGTCGGCACCTTGGTCGGTGTGCGCCTGCTCACTGCGCCCGGCGAGCGCTGGCCTCAAGTGCTGCTCGGTTCGGTGCTGCTGGTCTATGGCGCGATCGGCCTGCTGCTGCGCCGGCCGCTGCAATTGCCGGCACGTGCCGAACGCTGGAGCGCGCCATGGGTTGGGGCCTTGACCGGTCTGCTCACCGGTGCCACCGGTGTGGCCGTCGTGCCGCTGGTGCCCTATGCCAGCGCGCTGGGCCTGGAGAAGTCACAGCTGATCCAGTTGCTTGGCCTGAGCTTCACGGTCTCCACGCTGGGCCTGGCCCTTGGCCTGGGTTCCGCAGGCGCCTACCCCTGGCCGCTGGCGCTGGCCTCGTTGGCCCTGCTGCTGCCCACGCTGCTCGGGCTCTGGGCCGGCCAGCGCCTGCGCGGGCGGCTCTCGGTCGAGGGTTTTCGCCGCGGTTTCTTCGTGGCAATGGCGGCTCTGGGCGGCGCCATCCTGGCGCGCGCTGTTTTCTAGAGCTTACGCAGTTGTTCCGCGAGTGCCGCCGGCCGGCCCAGGTGATAGCCCTGGACGCGCTCGATGCCCAGTTCGCGCAGCGCGGCCAGCTCCGGCTCCGTCTCCACGCCTTCGGCGACCAGTTGGCAGCCGATGGTGCGGCCGAAGCCGCTCAGTGCGGCGGCCAGCGCATAGCGTGAGCGGTCGAGATGCAGATCGCGGGTCAGGCTGATGTCGAGCTTGATCTGGTGCGGCGCCAGGTTCAGCACATGACGAAAGCTGGCGTAGCCGGCGCCGGCGTCGTCGATGGCCAGGTGCAGTCCGCCGGCCTGCAGCGGTCGGATCGCGGCGAGCAGCCGGTCGTAATGCTCGACTGCCGCGTGCTCGGTGACCTCGAGCACGACGCGTTGCAGGGCCTGGCCGGCGAACAGGGGCATCAGACCCGGATGGGTGAGCGTGGAGGGCGATGCGTTGACCGACAGATAGAGCGGTTCGGGCAACTGCGGCAGCGCCTGCAAGGCCAGCGCGATGGCGTGCAGCTCCAACTCGGTGCCGCGGCCGACCGAGGCGGCTTCGGCAAAGAAGACATCGGGGCCGCGCTCCGGCATCGAGGGAAAGCGGGCCAGGGCCTCGAAACCCAGCGGTCGGCGGCTGTTCCCATCGCAGATCGGCTGGAAGAGCATGTGCATGCCGCCCGGTTCGAGGGCTGCATCGACGCGGGCCTGGATGGCCTGCGCGCGCTCGCGTTCGCGCATTTCGCAGCCCAGGTGTTCGCCCGCCAGCTCGGCGAACACGCGCATCATGCGCAGATCGCGCTCGCCCAGGCTGTGGTCGGGGCGGCGGCTGAAGCAGCAGAAGGTGCCGTAAAGACGTCCGTCGCTCAGGCAGACCGGCACGCTCAGGTGCGCGCCGACCGGCAGCGCTTGCGTGGCCGGCAGCGTGCGCGCTTCCTCGACCATGGCGGCATCGTGGATCAGCTGCGGCAGGCGGCCGTCGACGACGCGCTGGCAGTAGCTGTCCTCCAGCGGATCGGAGTCGCCGACATGGATGGGCTCGAAGTCGCTGAAGCCGCTGTCGATGGCACGGAAATAACGCCGGCCGTCGGTGAAACGCGACACAAAGGCGACCTCCATGTCGAGATGCTCGCGAACCGAGCGCAGATAGCTTTGCAACAGATGCGGACCGAGAGGCGCCTCTCGCGCGAGCAATGCCTTCATGTGTTCTCCCTGGCGATCGCCGACCGAAGTGGAGCCCGATTCGCAAATCCTGTCCAGCCTCGATACTTTCGGTCGCGGCTGCACACCGGCCGCTGAGGCTTGTTCCCTCCCACAAGGAGCTGTTCCCATGTTCTCGAAGACCCCTCCGCACAGCAGGAGGTCGCGCTTGTTCAACAAGATCCTGATCGCCAACCGGGGCGAGATCGCTTGTCGGGTCGCTGCCACCGCAAAACGCTTGGGTGTGCGAACCGTTGCGGTGTATTCCGAAGCCGATGCCAGTGCCCAGCACGTGCTCGCCTGCGACGAAGCCGTCTGCATCGGCGGCTCCGCGCCGCGCGACTCCTATCTGCAATGGCAGCGTATCCTGGAGGCCGCGAAGGCCACGGGCGCGCAGGCCATCCACCCGGGCTACGGCTTTCTCAGCGAGAACGAGGCGTTTGCGCAGGCCTGTGCCGACAACGGCCTGGTCTTCATCGGCCCGCCGGCCTCGGCGATCCTGGCCATGGGCCTGAAGGCCGAGAGCAAGCGCCTGATGGAGCAGGCCGGCGTGCCCCTGGTGCCCGGTTATCACGGTGCGGATCAGGATCCGGCTTTGCTGAAGCGAGAGGCCGAGCGCATCGGTTTCCCGGTGCTGATCAAGGCCAGCGCCGGTGGCGGCGGCAAGGGCATGCGGGTGGTGAACCGCAGCGACGAGTTCGACGCGGCGCTGGCCTCCTGCAAGCGCGAGGCGATCAACAGCTTTGGCGACGACGCGGTGCTGGTCGAGCGCTATGTGACCCGGCCACGGCATATCGAGATCCAGGTCTTCGGCGACACGCAAGGCGACTGCGTCTATCTGTTCGAGCGCGACTGCTCGGTGCAGCGCCGCCACCAGAAGGTGCTGGAGGAGGCGCCAGCGCCCGGCATGACGGAGCAGCGTCGCCGCGAGATGGGCGAGGCGGCGGTGGCCGCGGCGAAGGCCGTCGGCTATGTCGGTGCCGGCACGGTCGAGTTCATCTGCGAGCAGGATGGACGTTTCTATTTCATGGAGATGAACACCCGCCTGCAGGTCGAGCACCCGGTGACCGAGGCGATCACCGGCCTGGATCTGGTCGAGTGGCAGCTGCGCGTGGCGGCCGGTGAGCCGCTGCCGCTGCAGCAGGACGAGTTGCGCATCCACGGCCATGCGATCGAGGCGCGCATTTGCGCCGAGAACCCCGAGGCCGGCTTCCTGCCGGCGACCGGCCGCATGGATGTGCTGCGCTGGCCGGCCCATGTCGCGTTCCAACGCGGCGATGTGCGTGTCGACACCGGCGTCGTCGAGGGTGACGCGATCAGCCCGCATTACGACTCGATGATCGCCAAGCTGATTGTCTGGGGCGAGGACAGGACGCAAGCCTTGGCACGGCTGGATGCCGCGTTGGCCGAGACGCAGATCGTTGGCCTGCAAACGAATGTCGCCTTCCTGCGCCGCTGCGCGGCGACGAAAGGCTTTGCCGGTGCCGATCTGGACACCGGCCTGATCGAGCGCGAGCGCGCGGCCTTGTTCGGGCAGCCGGGTTTGCCGATGGACATCGCCGCGGCGGCCGTGGTTGCGCACCAGTTGGCGCTCGAGGCTAGAACCGTGGACGCCGATCCCTGGAGCGCGAGGGACGGCTGGCGGCTGGCCGGTGATGCCGTTCGTCGCTTCGATTTGGCGGAAGGTGACACCCATCACGAGGTGCTGCTGCGCCGCCAGCAAGGCGGCAGCATGCAGCTGACGGTGGCCGGCGAGACGATGGCCTTTGCGGTGGATCCCGCATCGTCCGAGCGCCATCTGCTCATCCTCGGCGAGGGCCTGGCGACGCGGCGCATCGCGGTGCAGACGCATGCCCGCGGCGAGGACATCACCGTGTTCGCGCCACAGGGCTCCATGACCCTGACCGAGATCGACGTGATCGCCCATGCCGGCGATGCCGCGCCCAGCGGCGGCCGGCTGACCGCACCGATGCCGGGCAAGCTGGTCGCGCTGCTCGTCAAGCCGGGGGACGCGGTCAAGGCCGGCCAGGCGCTGGCGGTGATGGAGGCGATGAAGATGGAGCACCAGATCGTCTCGCCGCGCGACGGCGTGGTCGCCGAGTGCCTGTACGCGGTCGGCGACCAACTGACCGACGGCGCCGAGTTGCTGAAGCTGACGGAGGCCTGAGATGCCCTTGCCCGACAAGATCACGCTCTGCGACGTCGGTCCCCGCGACGGCTTGCAGAACGAGAAGCAGATCGTCCCGGCGACGGTGAAGATCGAACTGATCCACCGCCTGCAGGAGGCCGGCATTCGCCGCCTGGAGGCGACCAGCTTCGTCAGCCCGAGGTGGATTCCGCAGATGGCCGACAACGCGGAGGTGATGCAAGGCCTGCAGTGCCGCGCCGATGTCGCCGTGGCCGTGCTGGTACCCAATGACAGGGGCCTGCAGGCGGCGTTGCCTTTCCGGCCCGACGAGATCGTGGTGTTCACCGCGGCCTCGGAGGCGTTCACGCAAAAGAACATCAATTGTTCGATCGCCGAAAGCATCGAGCGTTTCGCGCCGGTTGTGAGCGCCGCGAAGGCGCAGCGCATCAAGGTGCGCGCGGCGCTGTCCTGCGCGCTCGGCTGCCCCTACGAGGGCGAGATCAGTGCGGCCCAGGTCGGCGCGGTGGCGGCGCAGCTGCGCGCCATCGGCGTCGACCACCTCGGCGTGTCCGACACCATCGGTGTCGGCACGCCGCGGCGTGTGCAGGCCGCGCTCGAAGCGGCGCTTGCGCATTTCCCGCTCGCCGAGCTCAGCGGCCACTACCACGACACCTATGGGCAGGCATTGGCGAACGTCTACGCCAGCCTCGAAATCGGCGTCAGCACCTTCGATGCCAGCGTCGGCGGCCTCGGCGGCTGTCCCTATGCGAAGGGGGCTACCGGCAACGTCGCGACCGAAGATGTGGTCTTCATGCTGGACGGACTCGGCATCGAGACCGGCGTGGACCTCGATGCCCTGGTCGACACCGCGGCTTGGATCAGCGGCCAACTCGGCCGGCCGCCGGCCAGCCGTGTGGCCCGCGCGCTGCTCGCCAAGCGGGCCTGAAGCGCCTTCAGGCCCTCGGCTTGATGCCGTCGCGCTGCTGGCTCAGCCAACCTTCCAGCAGATCGGCCGGCATCGGCCGGGCGTATAGATAGCCCTGGCCCTCGTGGCAGCCGAGCTCGAGCAGCTTGGCGGCCTGTTCCTCGGTCTCGATGCCTTCGGCCAGCACGCGCATGCCCAGCGTGCGGCCGAGGTTGACGACCATCGCGGCGATGCTGGAGCCGGCGCTGGAGCTCTGCGCCTCCTTCACGAAGGCGCGGTCGATCTTCAGGCGCTCGACCTGCAACTGGCGCAGCTGGCTCAAGGAGCTGAAACCGGTGCCGAAGTCGTCGATCGCGACCGAGGCGCCGGTGGCACGGATCTCGGACAGCACCGACAGCACCATGTCCACATCTTCCATGGCCATGGACTCGGTGATCTCCAGCTCCAGCGCGTCGCCCGGCAGCTCGGCGTCGCGCATTGCGGCCTGCAGGGTCGGGATGAACTGCGCATGGCGGAACTGCGCCAGTGAGATGTTCACCGCGATGCGGAAGTCGTTGAAGCCCATGTCCCGCAGGCGCTTGGCCTGGTGGCAGGCGGTGCGCAGCACAAACTCGCCGATCGAGATGATCAGCCCGCTCTGCTCGGCCAGCGGGATGAACTGGTCCGGCGGCACGAACTTGCCGTCCTCGTTGCGCCAGCGCAGCAGGGCCTCGGCGCCGATCACATGCTGGCGGCCAAGGTCGATCTGCGGCTGGTAGACGACGAACAGGCGGCGCGCCTCGAAGCTGGCGCGCAGGCCCTTGAGCAGCTTGAAGCGCTCGCGGGCGTCGACGCCCATCTCGGCGCTGAAGTACTGCGAGGCACCGCGGTGCTGCTGCTTGGCGCGCTTGAGCGCGATGTGCGCGTCGAGCAGCAGCTCGGAACCCAGGGCCGAGCTGTCGCTGAGGTTGACCAGGCCGGCGGTGGCCGACAGCTGCAGGCGTTCGCCCGAGACCGCGAAGGGTTCGGCGAACATCTCCGTGATGCGCTGGTTGTTGACCAGTTCCTGGTCGCCCAGCAGGCCGAAGGTGTCGGCGCTGATGCGCGCAATCTCGGTCCGCGAGCCCATCACCTCGGCCATGCGCGCCGCGACGACTTGCAGCACCTGATCGCCGAAGCGGTGGCCGAAGGCGTCGTTGATGTCGGAGAAGTCGTCGATGTCGACCAGGGCCAGGGCCAGGCCGTCCGGCGTTTCCAGGCGCTGCTCCAGCAGTTCCAGGAAGCGGTTGCGGTTGGGCAGCTGCAGCAGCTGGTCGTTGTAGGCGTGGTCCAGCAATTGGCCGTACATGGCCACGTTGTCGAAGCTCACGCCCAGGGTCATCGCGAAGCTGCGCAGCAGCGGCTCCTCGCGCGGTTCGGGGTCGCGCTCGAGGCGCGCGTAGAGCGCGGCGACGCGCTGGTTGGCCAGTTCGAAGCGTAGCAGCAGGGTGCCCGGCGGTGGCGTGAGCTCGCGCTGCAGGCAGGCCTCCAGCGCCTCGCGGACCTCGGTCTGGCCGACGGTTTCCAGCGTCACGCCGAGCAGGCTGCTGAATTGCCCCAGCGCGGCGACGACGCGGGCCATGCCCAGAGGGTCGGCACGATGGTGCACGACGACCAGGCCCTGCGGCAGGCTGTCGAACAGCGTGCAGAGCTTTTCCAGCGCGCCTTCGGCGAAGCGCGGCAGGGTGCGGTAGTGGTTGAGCTCGGTGGCCGACTCGATGATGTGGGTCAGCGCGCGGCGGCTGGCCTGCAGCTCGCGAATCTGCTTGTAGCTGCGGATCGCCGCAGTCAGCACCGTGTACAGGCGCGTGCGCGTCAGCTCGCTCTTGGTTTTGTAGTCGTTGATGTCCAGCGAGCGCACCGTCTCGATCTCGGGCGCGTAGCCGGGCTGGCCGGTGCGCAGCACGATGCGCAGCGCGTCGCGGTCGCGGTCTTCTCGGATGTAGCGCACCAGTTGCAGGCCGGCGTCCTCGCTCTCCATCACCACGTCGAGCAGTGCGACGGCGAGATCGCCCTCGTGCGTCAGTAGATCGCGGGCCGCCGAGGCCGACTCCGCATGCAGGAAGCTCAGCGGCCGGCCTTCGATGAACAGGCCCTGCATGGCCAGCTCGGTCGCTCGGTGTACGTCGGTGTCGTCGTCGACGATCAGTACCCGCCAGGGCGTGTGATGGCCGCCGGCATCTTCGTACGGCTCGTCGACGAGTTCGAGCAGGTCGTCGTCGGGTTGCTGCGTGGGTGGATCCGCGGGCGGGTTCTGATCGGACATGGAGTCATGTGTCCAGATGATGCGACGAAGTATGCGCTAGATCACAGCGGCGCCAAGGGCCTGTCCCCCCGGGAAAGCCCCCGAGGATGAAGGCGCGAAAGTGAACTCTGACCGCTGCGCTGCGCGCTGCCAGGGGGTGCTTCAGCCGCGGGTCTTGCGGCCCCGGCCAGCCGTGCCGGCTCGCGGTGGCAGGCCGGTGTGCTGGGTCAGGATCAGGCCGTCCTTCGGGGTGACGATGCCCCTGGGGTCCCGCTGCGTCTCGCGGACCGGCGGCTGCGTGCGCTGGCTGGGCTTGCCGCCGGCTGGCGTGCTGTTCTTGCGCCGCGCGCTGGCGTAGCCCTCACTGGTGTCGGGTTGGAAGCTGGGGATCAGATGCGCCTTGCCGTTGCCGATCAGATCGGCGCGGCCCATCTCCTTCAGCGCATCGCGCAGCAGCGGCCAGTTCTTCGGGTCGTGGTAGCGCAGAAAGGCCTTGTGCAGGCGGCGGCGGCGTTCGCCCTTGACCACGTCGACCGCCTCGCTGTCACGCGTGACTTTCTTCAGCGGGTTCTTGGCCGAGTGGTACATGGCCGTGGCTGTGGCCATGGGGCTGGGGTAGAAAGTCTGCACCTGATCGGCGCGGAAGCCGTTCTTCTTCAGCCAGATCGCCAGATTCATCATGTCGGAATCGGCAGTGCCCGGGTGCGCGGCGATGAAGTAAGGAATCAGGAACTGCTTCTTGCCGGCGGCGGCCGAGGCCGCCTCGAACAGCTGCTTGAACTTGTCGTAAGTGCCGATGCCCGGCTTCATCATCTTGCTCAGCGGCCCGCCCTCGGTGTGCTCGGGCGCGATCTTCAGGTAGCCGCCGACATGGTGGGTGACGAGCTCGCTGATGTACTCGGGGCTCTCCACCGCCAGGTCGTAGCGCAGGCCGGAGCCGATCAGGATCTTCTTCACGCCCTTGATCGCGCGGGCCTTGCGGTAGAGCTGGATCAGCGGCCCGTGGTCGGTGTTCAGGTTTGGGCAGATGCCGGGATAGACGCAGCTGGGCTTGCGGCAACTGGCCTCGATCTCCTTGCTCTTGCAGCCGATGTGCCACATGTTGGCGGTCGGGCCGCCGAGGTCGGAGACCACGCCGGTGAAGCCCTTGACCTTGTCGCGGATGTCCTCGATCTCGCGCAGGATCGAGCCCTCGGAGCGGCTCTGGATGATGCGGCCCTCGTGCTCGGTGATCGAGCAGAAGGTGCAGCCGCCGAAGCAGCCGCGCATGATGTTCACGCTGAAGCGGATCATCTCCCAGGCCGGGATCTTGGTCGCGCCGTCGTGGCCGCCCGTCTCATCCGCGTACACGGGATGCGGGCTTCTGGCGTACGGCAGGTCGAACACATGGTCCATCTCGGCCGTGCTGAGCGGGATCGGCGGCGGGTTCAGCCACACATCGCGCGCCGTGGGGCCATCGCCGTGCCGCTGCACCAGGGCCCGTGCATTGCCCGGGTTGGTCTCCAGGTGCAGTACGCGGTTCGCATGCGCGTAGAGGATGGGGTCGCCCTTCACCGCATCGAAGGCCGGCAGACGAATCGCGGAGCGGTCGCGCGGCGGCGTGATGGCGCGGCGGTCGGTTTTCGCGACGGGGCGGCGCAGGATCTGGATGGGCTTGCTGCCGTCGGCGTTTGTGGCCTTGACCTGTTGCGTCGCGCAGTCGGCGCCTTGCATCTCGGCCGCCTGGTCGGTCGTCATGTAGGGGTTGACGATCTCGTCGACCTTGCCCGGCTGGTCCAGTTCGGTGGAGTCGATCTCGTACCAGCCGACCAGCGCCGGATCGTCGATCTTGCGCATGAAGGCCGTGCCGCGCACATCGGTGATGGACTCGATGGGCTTCTTCTGCGCCAGGCGGTGCGCGATCTCGACGATGGCGCGTTCGGCATTGCCGTAGACCAGCAGATCGGCCTTGGAGTCGATCAGCACCGAGCGACGCACCTTGTCGCTCCAGTAGTCGTAATGCGCGATGCGGCGCAAGCTCGCCTCGATGCCGCCGATGACCACGGGCACGTCCTTGAAGGCCTCGCGGCAGCGCTGTGTGTAGACCAGGGTGGCGCGGTCCGGGCGCTTGCCGGCGGCGCCGCCCGGCGTGTAGGCGTCATCGGAGCGGATCTTCCGGTCCGCCGTGTAGTGGTTGATCATCGAATCCATGTTGCCGGCGGCCACGCCGAAGAAGAGCTTGGGCCGGCCCAGGGCCTTGAAGGGCTCGGCCGAGTTCCAGTCCGGCTGGGCAATGATGCCGACGCGAAAGCCCTGCGCCTCCAGCGTGCGCCCGATCACCGCCATGCCGAAGCTGGGGTGGTCCACATAGGCGTCGCCGCTCACCAGGATGACATCGCACTCTTCCCAGCCGAGCTGCGCCATCTCGTCGCGGCTCATGGGCAGGAAGGGCGCCGGACCGAAGCGCTTGGCCCAATAGGGGCGGTAGCCGGTCAGGGCCTTGTCGGCCTTGGGCGGCTTCACGGTCTGGGCGGCGTGGTGGAGATCGTGCGCGACAGTCACGGGCGGGGCCTTTCGGGGATAACCCGCGATTGTCGCCGCGGGCGTGCCATCACGTCTGCGCAGTCGTGCCGCTTGCGGGGTTTGTGGGGTTCGCGGCCGCCCCGGCCTCGTCCACCAGCGCCAGCATGGCGGCCCGCAGCGGGGCGTCGAAGGGGGCGCTCCAGTGCTGGGCGCGGATCACCGCCTCCAGCCGGGCCGGCTCCACGGCCAGCGGGATCGCGCCCAGCCAGCGTTCCAGCACCGCACGGGCCAGCAGTGGCAGCGCGGCGGCGTCCAGGCTGACGCTGGCGCTTTTGCGGTCCAGGCGGCGGTTCAGCCAGTCGGTCAGCCCGGCGGCGCCCAGGCCGCCGATCAAGGCGCCGGTCAGCGCGCCGGCGCCCATCGTCAGACCGCCGCTGGCGAGGTCGGCCTTCAGCCCGGCGATGGCGCCGCCGGCCACGCCGCCGAGCAAGGCGTTGCGGCCCTGCGAGATCGGCAGGCGCAGCTGACGGTGTGCATCCAGGGCCTGCAGCGGCTCGGCGCTGGGCGCGCTGCCGTAGAGCGCATGCAGCGCCCGGGCGAGTTCGTCAAGCGGCGGCTGCAGCGCCCGCTGCAAGGCGGCCGGCGCCGCCTGGGCCGGGTCCTCGCCGGCGGGCAGCTCGATGCGCAGGCTGGTCAGAGCCGCCAGGGTCTCGCCCATCAGCTGCAGGGCCTGCTGTTCGCGCTGTGCCTGCTGCGCCTCCCAGGCCGCGACCAGTCGGCCCCAGGCCGGCTGCAGCGGCGCCGGCAGCAGCAGCGCGCGCAACTGGCGGCGCTGCGCCGGCCAGCCGGGGCTGCCTTCGGGCAGCGCGGCAGCGTCGACGAGGGCGTCGAAGGACGGCGGCGGCGCGCTGCGCCACCAAGGCGTGTCCGGCGCTTCGGGCCGAGCTTCCAGAACCGTCAGCAGCAGGCGGTCACCTTCCGGACTGGTCAGGCGCTCGCCCGGCTCGCCGAGCAGACTGCCGGCCAGGCGGCGCTCCGGATCGACCAGGGCCAGCCGCAGATCCCTCGGCCCAATGCCGGCGGGCAGCGGCAGCCGCCGCGCGTAGCGCCGCGCGCGCAGGCCGCTGCTGACGGCCAGCGCCACCCGCGGCAGCGCGACCAGCAGCACGCTGACCGCCAGCAGGTGCAGCCATTCGCCGGCCGGCGCGCGCGGCGCTTGGCCGGCTCCGTGGCGCAGCGTCGCGACCTCCGGCACCGCGACGCCGCTGAAGAAGGTGGCCGGCGCCAGCACCGTGTCGGCCAGGCGTTGCACCTGGGCGGCCTCGAGAAAGGTGCTCTCCCAGCCGATCACGTACTCCTTCTGCAGGCCGCGGGCATAGAGGCCGACGACCAGGCCCAGGCTCAGGCCGAGCAGGGCCGCATGCCAGAGCAATGCGGCGCGCGCCAGCTGGAGCGGCCGGCTCAGGCGCAGCCAGAGCGCGGCGACCGCCGCCAGGCGTTCGCTGCCGTCGCTGCTGCGGCGCCGGATCCAGCGCTCCCACAGCCCGACGAAGGGCAGCTTGCGGCCGCGCCAGGCGATGAAGAGCAGATAACCGATCAGCTGCAGCGCCAGCACGCCCCACAGCGGCAGCGCGAGCAGGTTCATCTGCGCGCCGCCCAGGCGCTCGACCGCGACGCCGAGGATCAGCCCGAGCAGCAGCGCCCGGCCCGGCCAACTGCCTGACCACAGCGGTTTGCGCGTGAAGGCGCCCAGGCGCTCGTCGCGTTCGCCCAGACGCTTGGCGGCAAAGCGGGCACGCTCGCGTTGGAAGTCCCGCTGCCCGCCTTGGCTGCTGGCGCGGGCCAGCGCCGTGGCCCAGCGCGCGTCGTCGGCGTTCCAGAGATCGCCGACCGGATTGGATTCCGCCCACTGCAGCAGCACGATCTCGCGTGCCGCCGCTTCGCCGTAGCTCCGGCCGTCGGGCCGCAGGCTCGGGCCGCTCAAACCGGGGCGAGCGTGACGGGCACGCCGGAAAGGATGGCGGTGCCGCTCAGCGGGTCGCGATCACCGACCGGCAGCAGCGCATTCAGATTGACGCCGGGGCGCTCGGCCACGAGACGCAGGCCGGCACCCTGGTCGCCGAAGCCATGCGGCAGCGAGACCACGCCGGGACGCAGGGATTCGCTGAACTCGACCGGTGCGACCAGCTCGCCGCTGCGGCTGCTGACGCGTGCCCGGCCGCCATCGGCCAAGCCGTGCCGCGCCGCGTCGATCGGGTGCACGAGCAGGGTGCAGCGCTCGGGGCCTTTGGCCAGGGTGGGCAGGTTGTGCATCCAGGAATTGTTGCTGCGCAGATGGCGGCGGCCGATCAGCACCAGCTCGGCCGGCACCTGCTGCAGTGCGGCCTGCAGCGCGGCCGCCTCGGCCAGCAGCATCGGCGGCGCCAGTTCGACGAGGCCGCTTTCGGTCCGCAGCAGCTCGGGCAGGCGCGGCTGCAGCGGGCCGAGATCGATGCCGGTGGGCGCGGCGCGCACCTCAGCCAGGTTCAACCCTTGGCGCTGGCCGAACTGGTCGCCGTACGGCCCCAGGCGCAGGCCCAGATCGACGAGTCGCGCCGGGCCGGGCTCGTCGCCCAGCAGTTGGCGAACGATGGTGCGGTGCTCGGCCGGCAGCGCGGCGGCGAGGGCATCGTCCAGCATCGCGTCGTCCAGCTGGGCGATCGGCGCGCGCCAGTCCTCACCCTTCACCAGCGCGGCCAGGCGCAGCAGCCACTCCCAATCGTCGGGCAGCGCCGCATCCTTGGGCAGCAAGGCCTCGCTCCAGCGTGCCGCGTTGCGGTGCGCGAGCTGGCTGAAGGCAGCGTCGTAGTGCGCGACCTCCAGCGGCGAGGGGCTAGGCAGGATCACATCGGCATGGCGCGTCGTCGCGTTGACATACACGTCCAGGCTGAGCATGAAGTGCAGCCCGGCCAGCGCGCGGTCCAGGCGTTCGCCACCGGGGGCCGACAGGCAGGGGTTGGCGGCGATGGTGATCAAGGCGCGGACCTGACCTTCGCCCCGTGTCTCGATTTCCTCGGCGAGCAGGGTCAGCGGCAGCTCGCCATAGACCTCGGGCGCACCGCTGACGCGGCTGCTGCGGCGGCCGGTGCGCACACCGCGCGCTGGACCGGGAACGGTATTCGCCGCGAAAGCCGGCGCCTTGGGGAACATCGCACCGCCCTCGCGGTCGAGGTTGCCCGTGATGGCGTTGAGGGCATCGACCAGCCAGGAGCTGACGCTGCCGAAGCGCTGCGTGCAGCTGCCGATGCGAGCGTAGACGGCGGCGCGGGGCGCGGCCGCCAGGTCCCGGGCGAGTTGGCGCAGCGTGGTGGCCTCCAGGCCGCAGGCGGTGGCCACGCGCTCCGGTGTGAAGGGGGCGACGAAGTCGCGCAGCGCCTCAAGGCCGCGCAGATGCGGGCCGGGCCGGCTCAGGCCTTCCTCGAACAGGGTGGCGGCCAGCGCGGCGAGGAAGAAGGCGTCGCTGCCCGGGCGCAGTGCGAGGTGCTGGTCGGCCAGCTCCGCGGTCTCGCTGCGCCGCGGGTCGACGACGACCAGACGCCCGCCGCGGGCGCGCAAGGCCTTCAGCCGGCCCTTGGCGTCGGGCACGGTCCACATCGAACCGTTGCTGGCCACCGGGTTGGCACCGACGACGAGCAGGAAATCCGTTCGATCGACATCGGGCACGGCGATGCTCAGCCAGTGGCCGAACATCAGCGCGCTGGCCAACTGCTTGGGCATCTGGTCCAGCGTGGACGCGCTGAACACATTGCGCGTGCCCAGCGCGCGGCCCAAGCGGGGCAGGTAGTTCAGCAGGCCGATGCGGTGCACGACCGGATTGCCGGCAACCAGCGCGACGCTGTCGGCGCCGTGCCCGCGCATCAAGGGCAGCAGGCGGCGCTCGACCTCGGCCAGGGCCTCTTCCCAGCCGACCTCGACGAAGCGACCGTCGCGCTTGACGAGGGGCCGGCGCAGGCGGTCCGGATCTTCGTGCAGATCCTTCAGCGCGATCGCCTTGGGGCAGAGATAGCCCTGGCTGAAGGGGTCGTCGTCGGCGCCGCGGATGCGCTGGACCTTGTCCTCCTGAATCTCGATGCGCAGGCCGCAGGCGGCCTCGCAGAGCGGACAGATGCGGAACTGGCCGGCAGAACTCATGCTGCGATGAGCGCCTTCAACTCCCGTTCGAGCAGCTTGCCGCCGCCGAGATTGACCTCGATCAGCCGGCGAAGATGGGTGATCGACTCCAGGTCGATCGAACGGCATTGCACGCCGACCTGGCGACCGGCGACATGGGCCACCTCGCCGGCCATCTTGATGCAGTCATCGCCGAGTTGCACGGCAAGCAGACAGGGCTCGCCGGACTCGACGCCGCCGTCGTCGCGCAATTCGATCAGCGCGCCCTTCAGCGACAGGTCGACGACCTGGCCGGCGAGCCGGAGCTCGGTGGTGCTCAGGGTCGCTTCGGCGTCGAAGACGACGCGGACGAAGTGGCGGCGTTCAGGGGCGTGGGCCGGCATGGTGGAACTCGCGATTCGGGCAATGGCGGGATGATGCGCGCATTCCCTTGCCCTCGCCATCCGGAGGAATCGAGCATGTCGGCAGCCCCTAAGACGCAGCGCAACGACGCTTCGGTGCAGGATTTCCTGGCCCTGCAGCCTCCAGCGCGCCAGGCCGACTGCCTGCGCGTGGTCGAGCTGATGCAGCAGGCCAGCGGTCGCCCGCCGGAGATGTGGGGCACGGCCATCGTCGGCTTTGGCGCCTACGAGGTCCGCTGCGGCAAGCGCATCGACGAGTGGCCGATCATCGGTTTCTCGCCACGCAAGCAGGATCTGGTGCTTTACATCATGGACGGCTATGAGCGCGAGGCGGACGCCCTGGCCCGGCTCGGCAAGCACCGAACCGGTCGCAGCTGTCTGTACCTGAAGCGCCTCGCCGATGTCGACGAGGCGGTGCTGCAGGGTTTGATCGAACGCGGCGTGGCCTTGATGGCGGAACGCCGCATCCGCTGATCAGGTCGCTGCCGTGCTGCGCTTGCGCGGTGCGGCCGCCTTCTTCGTCGGGGTTGCAACGGCGGCCTTCTTGGCGACGGCCTTCTTTGCCGGCGACTTTTTGGCAGCCGCTTTCTTGGCCGGTGCCGGCTTGAGTTCCTCGACCTTGCCGCCGGCCGGCCAGGTCTTGCGCGCCTTCAGCGCCAGCTTTTTGACCTTGTCGATGTCGGCGTCGCTGAACACGCCGTTGACGCCGGAGATCGCGGCCAGCTTCATGCCGTGCTTGAGGCCGAGCTTGTAGATCTCCTTGACCTTCTCCCACTCGGTGTCGCGGCCGATCGTGAAGACCTCGAAGCGGCCCTCCAGCGCCAGCACGATGGTCTCGGCCAGGCAGGCGTAGATCACGTTCGGCGGCAGGCCGATGCTCTTCATGCCCTTGACCTTGGTCGGCAGCTCGATCTCGCCCGATTCGATGACGAGCACGTCAGGCCGCTTGGCCACTTCTTCCGGCGGTAGGTCCAGCGGCCGCGCGACGTCGGTGATCACGCAGCCCGGCTTGACCTTGGTGATGTCGAGGATCTTCTTGCCGGCGCCGCTGGTGCTGGTGACGATCATGTCCATGTCGGCGAGCAGCGCGTCATAGTCGACCGAGCAGGTTACCTTGGCGTCCGGCGTGTCCTTGAGGATGCTCTTCTTCAGCTCCTCCAGTTTCTTGAGGTCGCGGGCGGCGATCACCACCTCGTCGAAGGCCATCGCCAGCAGCCGGGCGGAGACCGAGCCGATCGAGCCGGTGGCGCCGATCACCATGGTCTTGGCCGGCACCTTCTTGTCGCCCTTCTTGACCTGCACCAGACCCATGCGGCGCATGGCGTCCGCCGCGGCCCACAGCGCCCCCGAGGCCGAGTAACTGTTGCCGGTGGTGATCGGGATGCTGGCGCGCCGCGCGACCGTCACGCCGGCGTCGCCGACGACCTTGGTGAAGGCGCCCAGGCCCATGATTTGCGCGCCCAGCTTCTCGGCCATCTTGGCGGCCATCAGCAGGCGTCGGTAGGTGAACTCGGGGCTGCGCGCGAGCATCTCGCGGGGCGTGCCGCCGACCGAGATCAGCCAACCCTCGGCCTCGGCACCGGTCGGGCTGACGATGTTCTCCATCTTGCAATAGACCATCGGCGGCAGGTGCGCGGCGAGGGTCTCGACGCGGTTCATGATGAACTTCGGCGTGCCCTTGGGGATCGCGAAGCCCTTGCGGATGAAGTCCTGGCTCAGCGGATGGATGACGAAGGCGAAGCGGCGGATGTCGCGGAACTTGCCGGTCGGGTGCAGCAGGCGCGGCTTGACGTCGAGCTCGTCGAGCATCTCGCTGAAGTCGTCGTCGCTGACCTCCTCGGGGGGCAGGCCGATCGCCGCCAGCATCATGGCCTCCAGCGTGTGCACGCCGACCACCTGCTCGAACAGATTCGGCGACACGTCGATGACCAGATTGACCTTGCAGCGCTTGAAGAAGGCCAGGCGCTCGTCGTCGACCGCCGAGGTGATCAGGGTCTTGCCGGCCAGATTGCCGACCGTGCCGACGGCCTTGATCTCCGCATAGGTGCCGACGATCACATGCGAGCGTTCGACCTCGGCCATCAGCTTCTTGCGCTTGAGCCCCGAGAGCGATTTCTCCAGGATTTCGCGCGGCGCCCGCGGCAGGGCCCAGCGCACGCCCTTGGCGAACAGCTCCAGCTGCTCCAGCGAGCCAAGCATGGCCGGCGCGCCGGTCTGCAGCACGGCGTCGGCAAAGCTCAGGTTCTTCGTGTAGTCGGCCAGCGCCACCGCCATGTCGTAATTGCGCATGCCCGACAGGAACAACACGATGTTGTTGTTGAAGTAGTTGCCCAGCTCCTTTTGCACCTGGCGCACCGCGCGCACCTGCAGCAGGCGGCGCAGCGTCGCGCCACTGGTCGCCGGCACGCGGGTGACGACGTTGAGCAGGCGCTTGGTCTCCTTGTTGATCAGCGTGCGCAGACCGACCTGGTAGTGGTCGCCGAGATCGCCCAGGGCCACCGCGTCGGCGGTGGCCTGCTGGCGGCGCATCAGCTCCCAGGCCTTGCCGGCATCGTCGTCGGCGCCCAGGCGCTGGATGTGGAAACGCTGGCCGAGGAAATCGGTCTCGAACTCGAAGTCGTGCTTGGAGTCACCCAGGGTGACGGTGACGACCTTCTTCGTGCTGCTCATCGGGGTCTCCTCAGGCTTTCTTCTTGGGGGCGGTCTTCGCGGGGGTCTTGGCGGCGGCTTTGCGTGCCGGCTTGGGTTGGGCTGGCGGCAGCAGCTTGCGGATCAGGGTCTCGCACTCCTCCTGGCTCATGTAGCGCGGCACCGGATAGCCGGTCTCGGCCTCCTGGCAGGCGGCGCGCGCCAGGCGCGGGATGTCGGCCTCCTGCAGCGCCGCGAGGTGCTCGGGGATGCCCAGGTCGCGGTTCAGCTGCTCGACGGCGTCCAGGAAGCGATCGGCCAGTTCGCCTTCATGCTCGTCGGTGTGGCCGAGCTTCGCGGCGACGCTCAATCGCGCCAGCTGCGGCTGGATGGCCTCGGCGGAGAAGCGCAGCACATGCGGCAGCACCAGCGCGTTCGCCAGGCCGTGAGGCGTGTGATACAGGCCGCCGAACTGGTGGGCGATGGCATGCGCATAGCCGACATTGGCGCGGGTGAACGCCATGCCGGCATAGGTCGAGGCCAGCGACATCTTCTCGCGCGCGGCGAGGTTCTTGCCGTCGCGGTAGGCGGTGCGCAGGTTCGCGAAGATCAGGCCGACCGCGGCCAGCGACAGTCCCTCGGTGTACTCGGTCGCCCACTGGCCGACGAAGCTCTCCACCGCATGGGTCAGCGCGTCGATGCCGGTGGCCGCGGTGATCGGCGGCGGCAGGCCGGTCATCAGCTGCGGGTCCAGCGCTGCCATGCGCGGCACCAGGCGCGGGTCGACGATGACGATCTTGTCCTGCTTGACGGGGTCGGAGATCACCGCGGCGACGGTGACCTCGGAGCCGGTGCCGGCGGTGGTCGGCACCGCATACAGCGTGACCGGCGCATGCCGGCCCTTGAAATAGCCGGCCAGGCGGCGCAACGGCTTGGGGTTGCGGATCGCCACCGCCATGGCTTTGGCGGCATCGATCGACGAGCCACCGCCGACCGCGATGATGGCGTCGCAATCGTGGTCCTCGAAGAACTCGATGCCGCGCTCGATCAGCGGGATTGGCGCATCCGGCGTGATCTCGTCGAAGACCACGAAGTCGGCGCCGCCGGCAGCCAAGGCATCGGTCAGCGGTTTCAGCAGGCCCAGCTTGGCGAGCACCGCGTCGGTGACGATGAGCAGCTTCTCGTGGCCGAAGCCGGCCACCGCCTCGCCCAGCCGGCTGCTGGAGCCGGCGCCGACCAGCAGGGTCGGTTGCGGAATCGGGATGTAGCGCGTCACCTTGCCGGCGCCCTTCATCAGGGCGCCCAGGCCGAGCGCGCGCGCGCTGTCGGGAATCAGGTCGAGGATCACGGCGGTCTCCTGGCCAGCGCCGGCGCGGGGTCGCCGGCTCAGAGGCCTTGCGGTCGATTCTGCGGCAGCGAAGCGAGGGATCTGTGCCCAAAGCACCTCAGCGTTAGCCCGTAGGCGCGGGGTGGTCGGCCTGCCTAAAGTTCCGCCATGAGCCTTCCCGCCCTCCTCGACATCGAAGCCAGCGGCTTCGGCAAAGGCAGCTACCCGATCGAGGTCGGCTTCGTCGATCCCGGCGGCGGGCTGTTCTGCAGCCTGGTGCAGCCCGAGGCGGACTGGTCGCATTGGGACCAGGAGGCGGCTGCGCTGCACGGCATCTCCAAGCCGCTGCTGCAAAGCCATGGCAAGTCCTGCAGCTGGATCGCGCGCCAGCTCAACGAGCGCCTGGCCGGCCAGACCGTCTACTGCGACGGCTGGGCTCAGGACTACCCCTGGCTGTCGCGCTTGTTCGACGCGGCCGATGCCTCCCCGGCGTTTCGACTGGAGGATCTGCGCACCTTGCTCAGCGAGGAGCAGGCGGCGCGCTGGCATGAGGTGGTGGCCGAGGTGCGCGCCGAGCTGTCGATCGGCCGGCACCGCGCGAGCAGCGATGCGAAGGTGCTGCAGATCGCGCTGAGCCGCGTGGGCGCGGCGACGGCCTGAGAGATCAGGCGGCCTCGGCGGCCAGCGCTTCGGTGGCGGTCCGGGCCTGCTCGACGCGGCTTTCGACCAGCGTGAGGATCTCGTCCAGGTGCAGCAGCGCGCGCTGCAGCGGTTTGCGGCTGGGTGTGTCCCAGATGTCGACGAGGCGGCGCGTCGGGTCCAGCAGGCGGTCCATGTCGAGCTGCAGGCCATGCCTGTCGAGCTGCAACTGCAGCGTCGGCGCGCGGCGCAGCAGGTCGGCGCGCAGGGTCTGGAACGCATGCTCGGCCAGCTCGCGACGGTGCCGGTAGCTGAAGGTGTTGGCGAGGAACAGCTCGGCGTCGCGGCGGTCGGGTTCGAAGAACACGATATCGACCTGTGGGTGGGTGCGCGCATAGCCGCGCATGCCGAGCTCGAGCCGCGAATGGATGAGGCTGCGGAAGGTCTGGCTGAGCACCACCGGCAGGCCGCCGTCGGCCAGCTTGGGGATACGCGGCTTGAAGCTGCCGCCGTCCACCGCCTCGTAGGGCACCAGCGGGTTGACCATGAACAGCAGGTCGATGCCATGGTCCAGCAGCAGGCTGCCATGCATGGTCTTCTTCAGCGCGCCGTCGGCGAGCAGGCGGCCATCGACCTCCACCGGCGGGTAGAGCCCGGGCAGTGCGGCGCTGGCCTGCACCGCACGCGAGATCGGCACATGGTCCCAACCCGGCGTGCCGAAGGCGACGGCCTCGCCGGAGTCCAGATCGGTGGCGACCAGCAGCAGGCGGCGCTGCAGTTCGCGGAAGTCGTCGCTGCGGCCTGGCAGGCTGAACATGGCCTTGAGCTGGGCGGCCAGCGGTTCGCTGCTCAACAGGCCGGTGGGCAGGGCCTGGCCGAGCAGTTCCAGCGCGCCGAGCAGCGAACGGCGTTCGACCAGCACCCGCCAGGCGGCCTCGCCGAGCAGGCGCGGCAGGCGGCGCAGGCGTTCGCCGTACTCGCCCCAGTTCGGGTGCAGCAGCACCGCGGGGTCGAAGTGGTCGGGCGGCGCCGAGCTGTTCTCGATGAAGCCGGCGCAGATCTCGCGCGGCGCGATGCCGTTGGCCAAGCAGGCGCTGATGATGCCGCCCGCGCTGACGCCGATGTAGCCGTCGCAGGCGGTGAAGTCCAGGCCGCGGATGCTCTCTTCAAGCGCGCACAGCGCGCCGACCTCGTAGATCGCGCCCAGCGGTCCGCCACCGGCCAGGGCCAGGCCGATGCGGGGCGGGCGGGGGGCGGAGCGGCGTCGGGTCATGGGGCGCGAACTGTAAGAAGCTGCTGCATCAGATGCGGCTAGCGCAATCCCTTGCAAGGGCAGGGCGCCGGTTCAATGCACAACGCCGTGATCCCTGTCGCGTGGCGATGGGGTTCACGGCGTTGATGCGATGGTGGGGCCGATGGCCCCGAGCCATCAGGCCTGGACGGCGTCCTTGGCGGCCTGGGTGACGGTGGCAGCGGCCTTCTCGACCACGGCCTTGGCCTTGCGCGGTGCCCGTTTGGCGGCGACCTTGACCTCGGCGACGGCCTTCTCGGCCGCCTTGCTGACGGCCTTCACGGCTTTGGCGGCCTTTGCCGGAGCAGCCTTCTTGGCCGGGGTCACGGCCTTCTTCACCGCAGCGGCCTTCTTGACGACGGCCTTCTTGGCGGGTGCGGCGGCTTTCTCGGCCTTGGCGACGACCTTCTTCACGGCGGTCTTGGCCTTGGTCGCGGTGCTGGCCTTCTTGGCCGGCGCGAAGCCGATCGCGGCCGACAGCGCGTCGATGCGCGAGATCAGCGAACCGATGTCGGCGCCGCTGGGCACGCCCAGGCTCTTCAGCGCGCGCGACACGCGTTCCTCGAAGATCGACTCCAGCTTGTCCCAGTGTTGGCCGGCCTTGCTGCCGACTTCGCCGGCCATGCCGCTCATCTTGCTGGCCACGGCGCCGAACTTCTGCTCGGCCAGGGATTGCGTCTTCTTCTGCAGGTTCATGCCTTCCTTGACCAGGGTCTCGAAGACCTTGCCGCCTTCGCCCTGGGCCTTGCTGAAGGCACCCAGACCGGCGGCCCAGATCTGCTGCGCCGAGTCGCGCACGTTCTGCGCCACCTGGTTGTCCAGCAGCGCGGCGGGGTTGAAACCGGCGGCCGGGCTGGCGGCCTTCTTGTTCGCCATCTTCTGCAGCTTCTTGACCATGAGTCTCTCCTTCGGTGGGGTTGCGGCGCCGCAGACCCCTGCGACGATGGAGCGGCACTGTAGCCAGCGCGATCCGGCTTGGCACGGCCTTTTCCTAGTGGCTCGCCTCTATGAAAAGCAGGGGTTTTGCCGCGGCCGCGCTGCGGGTAAAGCCGGCCCGCACCGCCCCGGAGGCTGCAGAACAATGCCCTTCACAACCCCGAGAAGGAGTGCGCGATGCAGTACTTCGTCACCGGCGCCACCGGCTTCATCGGCCGTCGCCTGGTCAAGGCCTTGCTGGCGCGCCGCGGCAGCACGGTGCACTTTCTGCTGCGCGAGGAAAGCCGCGCCAAGCTGCCGGAGCTGCTGGCGTTCTGGGGCCTGAAGGGCGCTCAGGAACAGCGCGCGCAGCCGGTCTGGGGCGATCTGCGCGAGAAGAGGCTCGGCCTTTCCGCCGAGGCCCTGAAGTCGCTCAAGGGCCAGATCGATCATGCCTACCACCTGGCCGCGATCTACGACCTTGCTGCCTCCGCCGACAGCCAGTTCGAGGCCAATGTCGAAGGTACACGCCATGTGGTCGAGGCCTGCAATGCGATCGCGGTCGGGCATCTGCATCACGTCAGCTCGATCGCCGCTGCCGGGCTCTACGAGGGGGTGTTCCGCGAGGACATGTTCGATGAGGCGGAAAACCTCGATCACCCCTATTTCAGCTCCAAGCACGAGAGCGAGAAGATCGTCCGACAGGGCAGCCGGCGACCCTGGACCGTGTACCGACCGTCGATGGTGGTGGGCGATTCGCAGACCGGCGAGATGGACAAGATCGACGGGCCCTACTACTTCTTCAAGCCCATCCAGCGCCTGCGGCAGATCCTGCCGCCCTGGTTCCCGGCGATCGGCATCGAGGGCGGGCGCATCAATATCGTGCCGGTCGACTATGTGGTCGCGGCGCTGGATCACATCAGCCACAAGGTGCAGAGGAAGGGCGGCTGCTACCACCTGATCGATCCCGAGGGCTACCGCGTCGGTGATGTGCTCGATGTGTTCGGGCGTGCTGCCCATGCGCCAAAGATGAATGTGTTCGTCAACGCGGCGCTGCTGGGTTTCATCCCGCGCTCGGTCAGCAAGGCCCTGATGGCGTTGGCGCCGGTGCGCCGCGTGCGCAATGCGCTGATGGAGGACCTCGGCTTTCCCGAAGACCTGCTGCAGTTCGTCAACTACCCGACGCGCTTCGATGACCGCGAGGCGCGCGCGCTGCTCAAGGGCAGCGGCATCGAGTGCCCGAAGCTGCACGATTACGCATGGCGGCTCTGGGACTACTGGGAGCGGCATCTCGACCCCGATCTGCACATCGACCGCTCGCTGCGCGGCGCTTGTGCGGGCAAGGTGGTGTTGGTGACCGGTGGCAGCTCCGGCATCGGTCTGGCGGCCGCCAAGCTGTTCGCCGAGGCGGGTGCCATCACCGTGATCTGCGCGCGCGACGAGGCCAAGCTGGCCGAGGCGGCGGACGAGATTCGCGCCGTGGCGGCGGCCGACGCGCAGGTGCACGCGAGAAGTGCCGACATCGCCGACGAGACCTCCTGCAAGGCCCTGGTCGACTGGTTGAACACAGAGCTGGGTGGCGTCGACTTCCTGATCAACAACGCCGGTCGCTCGATCCGTCGCGCGGTCGAGAACAGCTACGAGCGCTTCCACGATTTCGAGCGCACGATGCAGCTGAACTACTTCGGCTGCCTGCGCGTCACGCTGGGCTTGTTGCCCGGCATGGTGGCGAAGAAGAAGGGCCATGTGGTCAACATCAGCTCGATCGGCGTGCTGACCAATGCGCCGCGCTTCTCCGCCTATGTGGCGAGCAAGGCGGCGCTGGATGCCTGGACGCGTTGCGCGGCCAGCGAGTACGCCGACCAGGGCCTGACCTTCACGACCATCAACATGCCGCTGGTGCGCACGCCGATGATCGCGCCGACGAAGATCTACAACAACGTGCCGACGCTATCGCCCGAGGAGGCGGCGGCGATGATCGCGCAGGCCTGCATCCACAAGCCGGTGCGCATCGCCACGCGCCTGGGCAAGACCGGCGAGCTCTTGCACGCGATCGCACCGCGCCTGGCGCAGATCGTCATGAACACCAGCTTCCGCATGTTCCCGGACAGCGAGGCGGCGCAAGGCCCCAAGGGCAGCAAGCCGCAACTTAGTGCCGAGGCCGTCGCGATGCAGCAGATGATGCGCGGCATCCACTTCTGAGGCTGCGTGCGCGGCGTCACTCAGCGCAGGAACAGCCGGTAGGCCGGGCTCTCGCTCTCGTCGGTATATGGGTAGCCGAGCTGGGCCAGGAAGGCGCGGAACGCCTTGAGCTCCTTGGGCGGCACCTGCACGCCGATCAGCACCTTGCCGTAGTCGGCGCCCTGGTTGCGGTAGTGGAACAGGCTGATGTTCCAGTTCGGGTGCATGGCGTCGAGGAAGCGCATCAGCGCGCCCGGGCGCTCGGGGAACTGGCAGCGGATCAGGCGCTCGTTCGCGGCCAAGGGGCTGCGCCCGCCAACCAGGTGGCGCAGATGCTGCTTGGCGAGTTCGTCGCCGCTGAGGTCGAGCGTGGCGAAGCCGTGTTTCTCGAAGTTCTGCGCCAGGCGCGCCGACTCGCCGGCGCGCGCCAGCTGGATGCCGACGAAGATGTGCGCGGCGTCGCCATCGCTGATGCGGTAGTTGAATTCGGTGATCGCCCGGGTGCCGAGCAGCGCACAGAAGCGCCTCAGGGCGCCGCGTTCCTCCGGCAGCGTGACGGCGAACAAGGCCTCGCGCTGCTCGCCCACCTCGGCGCGCTCGGCGACGAAGCGCAGTCGGTCGAAGTTCATGTTCGCGCCGCAGGTGATGGCGGCGAAGGTCTTGCCCTTGCAGCCGGTCTCGGCCACCCATTGCTTGATGGCGGCCACGCCCAGCGCGCCGGCCGGCTCGACGATGGAGCGGGTGTCCTCGAAGATGTCCTTGATGGCGGCGCAGACGGCGTCGGTGTCGACCTTGATCCAGCTGTCGACCAGTTCGCGGGCAATGCGGTAGGTCTCCTCGCCGACCAGCTTGACCGCGGTGCCGTCGCTGAACAGGCCGACATCGGGCAGGCTGACGCGGCGGCCGGCGGTGACCGAGCGGGCCATCGCGTCGGAGTCCACGGTCTGCACGCCGATCACCTGCACCTCGGGGCGCAGGGCCTTGATGCAGGCCGCGACGCCGCTGATCAGCCCGCCACCGCCGACGGCGACGAAGACGGCGTCCAGCGGGCCGGTGATCTGGCGCAGCAGTTCCAGGCCGACGGTGCCCTGGCCGGCGATCACGTCGGGGTCGTCGAAGGGGTGGACGAAGACCAGGTTCTCGGCAGCGCGCAGGCGTTCGGCCTCGATGTAGGCGTCGCTGTACGACTCGCCATGCAGCACAACCTCGCCGCCCATGGCCTGGACCGCGTCGATCTTCACCTTGGGCGTGGTCACCGGCATCACGATGCGCGCGCGGCAGCCCAGCTTCCTGGCCGCCAGTGCGACGCCTTGCGCATGGTTGCCGGCCGAGGCGCAGATCACGCCGCGCCCGAGCTGCTCGGGGCCGAGCTGGGCCATCTTGTTGTAGGCGCCGCGCAGCTTGAAGCTGAATACTGGCTGCTGGTCTTCGCGCTTGAGCAAGACCTTGTTGCCGAGTCGCTTGGACAGGCGTGGCGCCGGGTCCACCGGCGTCTCCTTGGCGACCTCGTAGACGCGGGCGCGCAGGATGCGCTGCAGATAGGTGTCGGACGCGGGTTTCAGCTGGGGCAGGGCAGGGGGCTTGCGGGTCATGGGAGGCATCGGGCAGCGGGGCTCGCTAGCATGGTGGCATGAACTGCACGATCACCTGGGGCGGGCCGGATGGCCCGTCCGGCATGAGCTTCCATGCCGCCACCGGCACCGGCCATCTCGTCAACATGGATGGCGCCCCCGAGGGCGGCGGCAAGAACCTGGCCCCGCGGCCGATGGAAATGCTGCTCGTCGGCGCCGGCGGCTGTACCGCCTACGACGTGGTGCTGATCCTGCAGCGCGGCCGGCAGAACGTGCTTTCCTGCAGCGTGGATGTGCAGGCCGAGCGCGCGGAGACCGACCCCAAGGTGTTCACGAAGATCCACCTGCATTTCCGGCTTGGCGGCCGGGGCCTGCCGGTTGCCGCCGTCGAGCGCGCGATCGCGCTGTCCAAGGAGAAGTACTGCTCGGCGACCATCATGCTGGGCGCCACGGCTGCGGTGAGCACCTCCTACGAGGTGAGCGAGGCGGCCTAGACGCAGGCCTTGATGAAGGGCAAGAGCTCGCGGAACGCCGGGTGCTCGCAGCTGCGCAGCCATTCGAACAGCACCATCTCGTGCGAGACCCGCACGGCGCCGGCCTGGGCCAGGCGCTGCATGGCCAGACGATGGTCATCGGGCCGGCGCGAGCCGCAGGCGTTCTCCACCACCCACAGGCGCTGGCCGGCCTGCAGCAGGCCCAGCGCGGTCTGCAGCAGGCAGACATGGGCCTCGCAGCCGGCGATGACGATCGCATTGCCCCGCGGCCGCTGGGCCTGCACGGCGGCCAGCAGGCCGTCGGCGCAGGCATTGAAGTGCATCTTGGCCAACGTGTGCGTGCAGCGCTCGGTGATCGCCGGCAGGTTCGGGCCTAGCTTGTCCGGGTTCTGCTCGGTGCCCAGCACCGGCAGGCCCAGGGCCTGCGCCGCCTGCGCCATCAGCAGCGCGCGGGCGGCGACCGCCTCGCCCTCGTGGATGGCCGGCATCAGCCGGGCCTGGTAGTCGACCAGCACCAGGGCGCAGCCCGCGGCGGGGATCAGTTCGGCGGCTGGTGTGGCGGCTTGCGGGTCGGCTTGTGCGTCGGCTTGTGCGTCGGCTTGCATGGTCCGCAGTAGAGCGCAATCCGCACCGGCCCCGGCTTGTTCCTCTTCACCATTTGCAGCCCTTGCCGCGCAGCGCGTCCACGGCCAGTGGCACGGCGCCGAGCAGGCCTTTGTCGCCGTGCGCCTTGCGGCAGTCCTCGCGCTCGGCGTCCTCGACCGCCTTCTCCAGCTTGGACTTGCGCTCCGGCGGCGCGGTCAGCAGCTCCAGCGCGCCGGGGCCGCGGCGGGCGGCCTGCGGCCCGCGCTGCGGCAGGCTGAGATCCAGCGGGCGCTGCAGCGGACGCAGCGGTGCGCTGGCCGCGGCCGAGGGCGCGGTGGCCACGTCGCGGCCGACGGCGGCGCCGGCATCCGGCGAACCGGCCGAGGCGCGCGGGCCGGGGAGCGGATCGGCGAGCGGATCGCCGCGGGTGAGCGGCGCGGCGGGCTGCGCCGCGCGATCGGTGCGGGTGCCGGGCACCGAACCGTCGAGACCGACGGCGGCAGGGTCGATTGCTGGCAGCTCGCGGGACAGGGGCGCCAGCGGCTCGCTCTGGCGGGCAGCCTGCGGCGCTGCAAGCACCTCGCCGCGCTCGCGCGGGCGTTCAAGGCGCGGCGCGCCCAGCGTGCGCAGTGCCGGTGCCGGGTCCGGCTCGGCCGGCAGTTCGATGCGCGAGGCCAGTGGCGCCAGCTCGCCGCGATCCGGCTGCAGCGCGCTTGCCCGGGGCAGGGCCTCGGTCGGTCGACTGCGCGCCGGCACCTCGGCCGGCAGGGCCAGGCGCGGCGGCGGCAACGCGATCTGCGTGTCCAGCGGGCGCAGTTCGGTGGCCTGCAGGCTGGGCGGCGGCGCGGGTAGCCCCTGGGTCTGAGGTGCCGGTAAGGCCTGCGGCAGGCTGAGCTGCGGCCTGGGCATGTCGACGCGGCTGGGCAGGGGCTGCAACTCGGCCGTCGGCAGCGCCGGTGTGGGCAGGGCCGGCAGGGCCTCGGCGCGGCGCGTGACCGGCGGTTCCGGTGTGGCCAGCCTGGGCGCCGGGCTGGGGGCGGGCGGCGTTGCGGCTTGAGGCAAAGGCTGTGCCGGTTGAACGCCGCCCTGGCCCAGGCTGCCCGCGGTGTCGAGTTCGGGCCGGCTGGGGTCGGGCGGTAGTTCCTCGGGCTTCCAGCGGCCGAGCGTCTGTGCGCCGGGGCCGGCCTCGGGCGGCGGCGCCTCGCGGCGCAGGCGGCCGCCGTGGCGCGGGCTGGCGGCCTCGCCGGGCGGACCTTCGTCGCGCCAGGTCGGGGTGGGCAGGGTGCTGCCCTCGCGACCCATGCCTGCGGCGCCGCGCAGCGTCACCGTCAGCTTGCCCCAGCTGCTGCCCTGGGCCTGTTCGCCGGGCCGCGTGCCGACCATCAGCGCCAGCCACAGATGCAGCAGCGCAGCCAGCAGCAGGCAGCGCGGCAGCAGGTCGGGAGAGGGCCGGGGAGCGGCCAGGGCGAGGGCGGAGCTCAAGCGCGGGGCGGAGGCGGTGAGCGGGCATTGTGCGCATGCGCGGTGTCGAATCGGCGGCCGCCCGCTCGTCGTGTCGAGAATCCGCTGCGAGCCCCGCGCACGGGGACGCGGCGGTGCTCAAGCCCTGAACAGGAGAACGCGATGCGCGTGATGGTGATGGTCAAGGCGACGGCGGAGTCGGAAGCCGGCGTGATGCCCAGCGAACAACTGCTGGCCGAGATGGGTGCCTACAACGAAGAGCTGGTCAAGGCCGGCGTGATGCTGGGCGGCGAAGGCCTGCACCCCAGCCGCAAGGGCGCGCGGGTGCGCTTCTCGGGCGCCGAGCGCACGGTGATCGACGGCCCCTTCGCCGAGACCAAGGAGCTGGTGGCCGGCTACTGGATGTGGCAGGTCCAGGACATGGCCGAGGCGATTGCCTGGGTCAAGCGTTGCCCCAACCCCATGCTCAGCGACTCCGAGATCGAGATCCGCCCGGTCTTCGAGGCCGAGGATCTCGGCGCCGAGTTCACGCCGGAATTGCAGGCGCAGGAAGAGCGGCTGCGGGCGGAGATCGAGGCGCAGCGCAAGGCTTGAGCGTGCGGCTCTTAGGCGGATGGGTGTGACGGGCCGTCGCGCTTGGGTCCGAGCCATTGGCGCATGCCGCGGGACTGTCGGTCTGATTGGTTGAGCGGCAGTGCCACCGGACTTCGCTACGCCTCCAGTCACCGGGCACTTATGGCTTGATACTTCACCTGTCATGACACGCTGAACGCTTCAGGAGGTCGAACCATGCATTCGTTCAGGAGCATTCTTTCCGACATGGGGCTGGCCGTGGCCCTGACCGCTGCCGCAACTCCCGCCGCGGCAGCGACCATCGTTGAGCCTTCGCGGGCGACGGCGTTGGGCCGCAGCAGTGTTTATGCCCAGCAGTACAGCGTTGTGTCGTGGACGCAAGCCGACGCCTGGAGCAACGTCGCCATCTCGGCGTCGTTGGTTTCGAGTGTCCAAGGGATTGCGGGCCAAGCCTACCTTATGACTCAGGTTGGGTCGGGGACGACGCTGGCCCACCAACTCGCAGTCGCTGACTTCACATTCGCTTGGGTTCCGGACTATTCAACGCTGTCCTATGTCGATTTGTTTGCAGGCCTTTCGCTTGGAGCGGGCAGCTACTACATCGTCTTCGCCAGCGCCGATATGTCGGCCCGCGCGGGTATCGGAGTTGGGACTGGCTTCGCCACGGGGCCTGGTGTTGTCGTGGCCCCCGTTGAGTTCAGCGAACACCAGATTCCGCCTGACTATGCGCCGGCCGCTGACTTCGGCAGCTCCGGAGGTGTCAACGCCTTTTTCCGCGTGACTGGCGATCAAGTCATGGCAATCCCACTGCCATCCACGGCATGGTTGGCTGGTATCGGGCTGCTGCTCTGGGCTCAGCTTCGCCGTCCGAAGTGGGGCGATCAGCTGTAAGGGGCTGATCGCGCGTTTGTCGACTCGGGTCCATCTTCCATTGACCACAATGGGCCACTCAGAACTTCCGAGGTGGACGTTGGGTCTGCTGTTGCGGCATTGCAGCGGGTTGATCCGGTGTGTCAACCCAGCCTATCCGGCACCGTAGGCGGAGTCCGCCCGTACTTCCTGCGGTCGCCATGCACATCACCGCCCTCGCACCCACCGATGCCGCCGCCTACCGGGCACTCATGCTCGAGGCCTACGAGCAGGCGCCCGATGCGTTCACCACCACTGCAGCCGAGCGCCGTGCCGAGCCGGAATCCTGGTGGGTCCGGCGCATCGGCAGCGCCGACGGGCCGGCAAGCTCCTTCGGCGCCTGGGAGGGCGATCGCCTGGTCGGCACCGTGGCGCTGGAGTACGCGCTCAAGCCCAAGACCCGCCACGCGGCGCTGCTGCTCGGCCTGTACGTCCAGCCGGCGGCACGGGGCCGCGGTGTCGGGCTTGCGCTCATGCAGGCCGCCATCGCGGCGGCCAGCGCGCGGTCCGAGGTCCTCGCGCTCAACCTTACGCTGACCGAGGGCAACGCGGCCGCCTTGCGGCTGTACCGCGCCTGCGGCTTCGTTGCCTGGGGCACGCAGCCTCACGCGATCCGCACCGCGTCGGGCCTCCAGGGCAAGGTGCACATGGTGCTGGCGCTGCCGCGCCTGCACGCGGCGGCTACCTAGCCGGAGCCCGCCTCCAGCGCCTGCGCCACTTCCGCCACCACCCCGCGCAACCACGCATGCGCCGGATCCTGCCGGTAGCGCACATGCCAGCCCATCTGCACCGGGAAGCGGCCCAGGTCCACCGGGGCGGGCACAACCTTGAGGCGTGGGTCCAGCGCAATGCGCCGGCAGATCTGCAGCGGCAGGGTGGCGCAGTAGTCGGTGACGGCGATCAGCTCGGGGATGGCGAGGAAGTGCGTGACCGAGACGGCCACCTCGCGCTTCAGACCTTCGCGTTCGAGCGCCTGGAACAGGCCGGCACGCAGCCGGCCCGGCGGCAGCATGTTGACGTGGCGCAGCTTCTCGTACTGCGCGCGCGTGATGCGCTGCCCTTTGACGACCGGGTGGTCGGCGCGCAGCACGCAGGCCAGGCCGTCTTGCATCAGGGTCTGCACGATCAGGTTGTCGGGCGGCTCGTTGATGCGGCCCAGCACCATGGCGGTGCTGCCTGAAGTGACGCCGGTGGCCGCCAGGTCGCTGCCATAGGGGGTGAAGCGCAGGCGCACGCCGGGCGCCAGCTCGCGCAGCCGGGCGACCAGGGCCGGCATCAGCACGTACTCCACATAGCTATTGGGCGCGATCGTGAACAGCAGCTCGGCCTGCGCCGGATCGAAGGCGCGGCGGCCGAGGATCAGCCCGTCCAGGCGGGCCAGCGCGGCGGCGATCTCGGGCGCCAGCTCCTGCGCCTTGGGCGTGGGCTGCATGCCGTAGCGCTCGCGCACGAAGAGCGGATCGCGCAGCAGATCGCGCAGTCGCCCCAGCGCATTGGAGAGCGCCGGCTGCGTCATGCCCAGGCGCTCGGCGGCGCGGGTCACGCTGCCTTCCTCCATCAGGGCGACGAAGACCGGCAGCAGGTTCAGGTCGTAGCGCATGCAGATATGTTGCCAAGCGAATATCTGAAATTCAACGAATAAATTTGATGAATGAAAGGCGGATCTCCATCATTCGCTTCAGCCGGCCCGAAATCACTCTCTGACCTCAAGCCTTCTGGAGTTCCGCCATGAGCACGCTTCCCCTGTTCAGCCCCACCCGCCTCGGTGCCATCGAGGTCAAGAACCGCATCGCGATGGCGCCGCTGACGCGCTCCCGCGCCGGCATGGACGGCGTGCAGACGCCGCTGGCCGTCGACTACTACCGCCAGCGCGCCAGCGCCGGCCTGCTGATCACCGAGGCCACCAACATCTCGCGCCAGGGGCGCGGCTATGCGTGGACGCCGGGCATCTACACCGAGGCGCAGGCGGCTGCCTGGCAGCGGGTGACGGACGCCGTGCATGCCGACGGTGGTCGCATCGTGCTGCAGCTTTGGCATGTGGGCCGCATGTCGCATGCCAGCCTGCAAGAGGGCGGGGCCTCGCCGGTTGCGCCCTCGGCCTTGCCGGCCGGCGGGACCGTGTTCACCGAGGCCGGTTTCGAGCCGCCGACCCCGCCGCGTGCACTGAGCACCGAGGAAATCCCGGCGCTGATCGCCGACTACCGCCGGGCAGCCCAGCTCGCCCATCAGGCCGGCTTCGATGGCGTGGAGGTGCATGCGGCCAACGGCTACCTGCTGGAGCAGTTCCTGCGCGACAGCACCAACCGGCGCAGCGACCGCTACGGCGGCTCGCTGGAAAACCGCGCCCGCCTGCCGCTGGAGGTGACCGAGGCCGTCGCCAGCGTCTGGGGCGCCGACCGTGTCGGCCTGCGGCTCTCGCCCCTGTCCACCGCGATCGGCAACACGCCGCTGGACAGCGACCCGATGGGCACACATGCCTATCTGGCGCGCCGCCTGGGCGAGATGGGCCTGGCCTATCTGCATGTCGTCGAGGGCCAGCTGAACGAGGGCAATGGCGCTGCGGCCTTCAACTACCAGGCCCTGCGCGCCGCTTTCGGCGGCGGCGCCTACATCGCCAACAACGGCTACGACCGCGCCAAGGCCCTGGCGGCCACGGCGAACGGCCAAGCCGATATGGTCGCCTTCGGCAAGGCCTTCATCGGCAACCCGGATTTGGTGGAGCGCCTGCGCGCCCACACGCCGCTGTTCGACGCGCCGATGTCGGCCTACTTCGGCGGCGGCGCCGAGGGCTATACGCAATTCACCCCGGCGGCCCAGGCTGCCTGATCAGGAGTTCGCCATGGCTTTGCCGGATCGCCCGACATCCACATGGTTGATCCGGCTCTCAGTCCGGAAAGCGCTCGATATGGGTCTCGCCACGTCGCCCCTGGTAGCTGACATGGCGGCCGCTCAACCAGACCGTGTAGCTGGTGCAGCCGGCAGCCTGCGACAAGCGCTTGAACTCCGGGTACATCACCCGGCCCTGCTGCGCACCGCGGATGGCGGTTTGCAGCGCGGCGGCGTCGAAGGCCTCGGCAATGCCCTGGGCGGGGGAGTCCATCGCCAGGCTCAGGGTGCTGCCATCGCCCAGGTAGTAGGTGCTGCGCGCCGCGCGGTAGTCGACCTGGTAGGACTCGACTCCGGCCTCGGCCAGCGCGGCCAGGACCTCGCCGAAGTGCAGGTGGCCGGCCGCCGAGGCTTCAGCGGTCTGGGTGATCAATTGCTGTTGGAAGGTGTTCATCGCTCGGGCCCTGAGTTCTAGCGGACCGGCAGCTGCCGCAGGCCATGCGCTTGAACGAGCTTGCGCATCAGGCGCAGCAGCGTGGCCTGCTCGGTGGCGGACAGCGCGGCAAAGCCTTGCGCATCGTTGGCATCAGCCAGCGCGGCCAGGCGCGGCAGCAGGCGCCGACCGGCCGGCGTCAGCGCCACGCGCTGCTCGCGGCCGCCAGCCTCGGCTGGCAGGCGCTGGGCCAGACCTTTCTCCTCCAGCCGGCTGACGATCTTGGACGCTGCGCCCTTGGTCATCCCCAGGGCCTGGATCAGTTCGTCATGCGTACTGTTCCCGGGCGCATCCCAGAGCGTGCGCAGCGCAACCCAATCGCTGACGCTGACGCCCTCGGCGTCGAGCCGCTCGGCGAAGCGGGCGGAAACATGGTTGGAGACATAGCGCAACCAGAAGCCCAGATGGGCGTCCAGCGGGCTGATGCTTGGGGAGGGCATGGTGTCGAATATAAGTTTCCAAGGAAACAAAAGAAGTTTAGCTTCTATGGAAACTTTCTGTCAACAGACCGATCCGTCAGAGCAGTGTTCGAGGTGGCATCAGAGGCTCAGCGGAACATCAGCGACTGGTGGGCGCCCGCGCCGGCCATCGCGCCGTCGCCGATCGCCAACGGCACGTTGCCGGCCAGGCGGGCCGCGTCGCCGCAGGCGAAGACGCCGGGCACGGTGCTCTCCTTCATCGCGTTGGTGCGAATGCAGGTGCTGAACGGGCCTTGCTCGATCTCGCAGCCCAGCTGCTCGGCCAGGCCACCGGCGGGCCGTGTGCGGCTGGCCACGAAGAGCCCGGCGTGGGCGATGCGCCGGCCATCCTGCAGGCGCACCGTGGCGGCGTCTTCCAGGCCGGTCACCGGCACGCGCTCCAGCCGGGTGCCGCGGCGCGCAAGCTGGGCGAGCTGCTCGGCGTCCGGCTCGGGCGCGCCGTTCAGGTAATAGGTGGTCGGTCCCCAGTCAGGCAGCATCAGCGCGTGGTGCAGCGAGGCCGGGCCGACGCCCAGCACACCGATCTCGCCCTGGTTCAGCTCGTAGCCATGGCAGTAGGGGCAGTGGAATACGCTGCGCCCGAAGCGATCCGCGAGGCCGGGGATCTCCGGCAGCTCGTCGATCACGCCCAGCGCGAGGATCAGCCGGTGTGCACGCAAGAGCTCGCCGCTGGCGGTGCGCAGCGCAAAACCCGGGCTGCGTTCGCTGCCGTCGGTTGCATCGATCGCGGCGTGGAGCACCTCGGTCTGTCGCCAGCTCACGCTCGGGTAGGCGAGCAACTGCGCGCGTCCTTGCTCGGCGATCGCAGCCGGCGAGGCGCCGTCCTGGCCGAGCAGACCGTAGGCCTGCGCGGCACGTGCGTTGCGGCGGCGGCCGGCGTCGACGACCAGCACGCGGCGGCGTGCCCGCGCCAGTGGCAGTGCGGCGGAGAGTCCGGCGTAGCTGCCGCCGACGACGATGACATCGAAGGGCTCAGGGCTTTGCATGCGGGTTCCTCTGGGGTGTGCCGCGGCGCTTCAGGCGGCGTTGGAAATCCAGGGCGAGATCCGACAGGCGCACCTCGCCCAGACGCTGTAGCAGCAGGGCCTCGGCCTCCTGCATCGCGCGGTCCAGGGCCTGGTTGACCGCCTGTTCGACCTGGCATTCCGGCCGATCGACGCGATGGCCGAAGGCCCAGAACGCGGGCTCGCCCAGGGCCTCATGCACATCGCGCAGCGTCAGGGTCTGCAGATCACGGGCGAGGGTCCAGCCACCGCCATGGCCTTTCTCGGAGCGCAGCAGGCCGAGGTCGCGCAGGCCGGCCAGCGTGCGCCGCAACGCCGCCGCGTTGGCGCCGGCCAGGAAGCTGGCCAGCTCGTCCGAGGTCAACGGCCGATCCGCATCGGCCAGGTGCAGCAGCACATGCAGGCAGGAGGAAAGCCGGCTGTCTTTTTTCATGATGCATCGAAGATTACATGATGTGGATTGGCCTTGCGCCAAGCAGGGCGATGCACTGCCTTGGGCTTGACCGCTCTCTATTAATTCGACTATCGTAGAAATATGGAATCAAAAGATGCCGTTCTCAGCCTCGCCGCGCTGGCCCATGAGGGTCGGCTGCAGATCTTTCGCGCACTGGTCGTGGCCGGCCCTTTGGGCATGACGCCCGGCGTGATGGCCGAGGGCTCAGGCATGCCGCCAGCCACCCTGTCCTTCCACCTGAAGGAGCTGATGAACGCTGGCCTGGTGAGCCAGGAGCGCCAGGGCCGCCACCTGATCTACCGCGCCGCCTACGAGCGCATGGATGCGCTGCTGCGCTACCTGACCGAGAACTGCTGCCAGGGCGCCGCCTGCGCGCCGGCGCCTGCCTCCAACTGCTGCTGATCCCCGATAGGAGAGTCCCGATGAAGCGTTTCCATGTCCATGTCCATGTGGCCGATCTCGACAAGAGCCTGGCCTTCTACTCGCAGCTCTTCGGCGCCGAGCCGGCGCGGCGCGAAGCCGACTACGCGAAGTGGATGCTCGAAGACCCACGCGTCAACTTCGCGATCTCCACCCGCGGCAGCCGGCTCGGTGTCGGCCATCTGGGCCTGCAGGCCGACAGCGCCGAAGAGCTGGACGTGCTGAAGGCCCGTGCCCGCGCCGCCGATCTGGCCTTGCTCGACGAAGGCGCGACGACCTGCTGCTACGCGCGCAGCGACAAGTACTGGCTGACCGATCCCCAGGGCCTGGCCTGGGAGCAGTTCCACACCCTGGACAGCATCCCGGTGTTCAGCGAGGCCGATTCGGATGCGCCTGCATCGGCTGTGTCGTCCCCTTCGTCCGCCACGCCGGCCCCGCGCGCCGCCGCCTGTTGCCCAGCGCCCCCGAGAACCTCGAAGACCTCTTGCTGTCCTTGAGGCCGGTCATGCGCATTCACGTCCTGATTCTCTGCACCCACAACTCGGCCCGCAGCGTGCTGGCCGAGGCCATGTTGCGCCACTGGGCCGGGCGAATGGGGCGCGATGTCCAGGCGCACAGCGCAGGCAGCGCGCCTTCGGGCCGGGTCAACCCGCTGGCGCTGCAGGTGCTGGAGCAGGCGGGTATCGCCACCGAGGGTTTGCACAGCAAGAGCTGGGACCGGTTCAACGGGCCGGGCGCGCCACCGCTGACCGCCGTCATCACGGTTTGCGACAACGCTGCCGGCGAAAGCTGCCCGCTCTTCCATGGCGCCGGCGGCGAGCTGCCGCTGCGCGTGCACTGGGCTTATGCGGACCCTTCGGCCGTCGAGGGCGATGAGGCGACGCGGCTGCGCGCCTTCGAGCAGACCCGCCTGGCGATCAGCCGGCGCATGCAACTGCTGCTGGAGTTGCCGCTGGAGCGCCTGAGCCGCAACGAGCGCCAGGCCGGCCTGCAGCGCATCGACCGAGAGGCATGAGCGCGCCGCTGGCGCAGCGCCTGTTCGCCGAACGGCGCGGGTCGCACCGGATCCGCACTGGGTTTTAAGCTCGGTCCATGTCCCCGGTGCCCACTGAGCTCGCGCAGATCGACAACGCACGCTTCGTCGGCGATTTGCTGCGCAATCCGCACAACCGCGCCATCCTCGCGGCACTGCCGAAGCTGGATCTGCCCGATGCCTGGCTGGTCGCAGGCTGCCTGTTTCAGACGATTTGGAATCTACGCAGCGGGCGTCCGCCGACCGAAGGCATCAAGGACTACGACCTGTTCTATTTCGACGTCACCGATTTCTCGGCCGAGGCCGAGCGGGTGGTGCAGCACCGTGTCGATGCGGCGCTGGGGCATCTCGGCGTGCCCATCGAGGCGAAGAACCAGGCCCGCGTGCACACCTGGTACGAGGACTGGTTCGGTCACCCCTACGAGGCGCTGCGCAGCAGCCGCGACGGCATCGAGTGCTTCCTGGTCTGCAGCACCTGCGTCGGCGTGAGGCTGGGGGAGGGTGGCGGACTGGAGGTCCATGCGCCCCATGGCTTGCCGGCTCTGTACGCGGGCGAGCTGAGGCCGAACCCGCGGGCCGACCACCGCGATCTGTTCCTTGCGAAGACCGCCTCCTACCGCGAGCGCTGGCCCTGGCTGCAACTGCAGGACGCGCTGCGGCCATGAAAAAACCGGCCCGACCGCCCGTTGAGGCGGTGGAGCCGGTTGCAGGCCGCCTGGTGGCGGCGCCGGATCAGAACTCGTAGGAGCCGGTCACCGACAGGTAGCGGCCATAGGGGTTGCCGGTGCTGCTGGTGAAGCCGATCTCGGTCTCGTTCGGGTTCAGCGGCGGCTTGGCGCCGGCGATGTTGCGCAGCGTGGCGGCCAGGCGGATGCCCTTGAAGCCCTTGTAGCTGACCGAGACGTCGGCGGTCTTCCAGGCCTTGATGCGGCACAGATCCTCGTAGCCGGCGTTGATCAGCGTGCTGTCGCAGCTGCCGGTCGCGCTGAAGCTCTGGAAGCTGCTCTGGTAATCGCCGCTCAGCGTCGTCGACCAGTCGCCATAGGTCCAGTTCGCGCTCAGGCCGAGCTTGTTGCGCGGCACGCGGTAGAAGCCCACGGTGTCGCGGATCGGCTGGCCCGCCTCGGACTGCTGCTCGCGCTTGAGCACATGGGTGCCGCGCAGGCGCAGGCGCAGGCGGCCCAGATCGTCCAGATTGAAGCGCTGGCTGAACTCGTAGTCGAAGCCGGCGTTGCGGCTCAGCGCGAGGTTCAGGTAGGGGCGGCGCACCTGGTAGACCGAGCCCACCGAGCCGTCGTCGGTCGGCAGGCGCATGACCATGCCGGGGAACTCGGCCTGGCGGTTCAGGATCTCCTGCGCGCTGAGGCGGTCGACCTCGCCGCGGCGCTCGATTGCCCAGGCGTCCAGCACGATCTCGGTGCCGCGCAGCGGCTCGAAGATCATGCCCAGGGTGTAGGAGTCGGACTTCTCCGGCTGCAGATTCGGGTTGGCCAGCGAGACCGTGGACAGGCTCATCGAGCAGTTGGTGTTGGTGCTGGCGACCACCGGGCAGAGCACCGGATCGCGGTAACCGGAGCTGAAGGCGAACACCGAGGACTTGCTGTTCTGCGACAGCGAGGGCGCACGGAAGCCGTCGGCCCAGCTGCCGCGCAGGGTCAGCATCTTGTTGACCTTGTACTTGGCGCCGAGCTTGGCGGTGACGGCGCTGCCGAAGTCGGTGTAGCGCTCCGCACGCAGCGCGACCTGGGTCTCCAGGCCCTTCACGAAGGGCAGCTGCAGCTCGGCGTAGGCGGCGGCGACGTTGCGCGAGTTGCGCGCCTCGCCGATGCCGCGGCCGATGATGTCGCCGGAGGCGGTGCGCGGGTCGGCATTGACCTCGAAGCGCTCGTGGCGCAGTTCCGAGCCCAGACCCAGCATCGCCGAACCGCCGGCCAGGCGGCCGATCTCGCGCGAGCCGCGCAGGTCGAGCGAGGTGGTGGCCGACTCGCCGCGGTCGGTGATCTGCGGCGACAGGATGGCCAGCACCTCGGGGCTGTTGACGCCGCCGAAGCGGTAGCTGCCGTCGGCCAGCACCTTGTTCAGGCCCGACAGGCTGAGCCGGCCGTTCAGCGTGGACTGGTTCTTCTGCAGATGGTGCATCAGGCCGCCGTCGAGATCCCAGCCGGACCAGACGGTGCTGACGCTGACCACGCCGCGCAGGTTGTCGGCGATGGTCTCGCGGTCGTAGGGCAGGTCGGCGAAGCGGTAGCGCAGGCCGAGCACCGTCGGCGTGCGGAAGGTGGCGAAGCCGCCGCTGGTATTGGGCAGCTGGACCGGGTTGCTGCTGCTGGCCAGGCGGGTCGGGTTGTCCGGGTGGTTGGCCGGCAGGGCCAGACCCATGAAACGAATGCTGTTGCCCTTCGAGTCGCCCCAGGTGGTCAGCGATTCGGTACGGCTGGTCGGCGAGTCGGTGTAGGCGTTCTTCACGCGCGAGCCGATCAGCTCGGCGCTCAGCACGGTGTCCTCGCTCAGGCGCAGGCTGCCGCGCAGGAAGGCCGAGCCGCGGCGCTGGTCGCCGACGTATTGCGAGAAGCGCGACGAATCCCACAGGCAGCGCGGCGTGGCCACGGTCGACGAGTAGGGCGCCTGCGTCTCGCAGCTCGACGACAGCATGCCGCGCCAGCTGCCCGAGGAGCCGTTGTTGTAGGTGTACAGATTGCCCGGGTAGGACGAGGTCGAGCTGGGCACCAGGCGGTTGTAGAGCGAGGTCAGCAGGTCGTTGCGCACCAGGTCGGGCGCCTCGGTGATGCCGACGCCGTCGCGCACGAACACTTCCACGCCGGCCAGCAGGTTGTAGCCATCCTTGTAGACGTCGCCGAAGCCGGCGGTGGCGTTCACGGTATGGCTCTTGAACAGGCCGTCCTCGGGGCGCTGCTTCAGGTTCAGCTCGATCAGCCGGCCCTGGTAGTCGTTGCGCAGGATCACGTTGACCACGCCGGCCAGCGCGTCGGAGCCATACAGCGAGGAGGCGCCGGACTTGAGGATCTCGATGCGCTGGATCGCCGACATCGGGATGGTGTTGATGTTGAACACAGTCGATTGACCGCTGTTCGGGTCGACCACGCCGGCCGGCGCCATGCGGCGGCCGTTGATCAGGACCAGGGTGGCCGCGGAGCCCATGCCGCGCAGCGAGATCGACGCGGTGCCGGCGGCGAAGCCGTTGCCCGAGCTCATGTCGTCCAGGCCGCCGACGCCGGCCGCCGGGTCCATGCGCAGCAGCTCGTCCAGCGTGGTGGCGCCGGAGCGCACGATGTCGTCGCGGTTCAGGATGGTCACCGGCGCCGAGGTCTCGGCGTCGGTGCGCTTGATCATCGTGCCGGTGACCTCGACCTTCTCCAGCCGCGGCGGCGTCTCGGTCGTGGGCGGGGTCTGCGCGGCAGCCGGCAGCGCGGCGGCCATGCAGGCCAGGGCGATCAGGGTGAGGCGGGTGTTCATGGGGGCTTTCTAAGGGGCGGAACAGGGGTGGCCGGCGTGCCGGCGGAACAAGAGGCGGATCAGCGCGCGGCGGCCAGTTCGGCGCGCGCGCGCTGCAGGTCCTGCTGGAACTCGGGGTGCTGGTCCAGCTGCGCGACCACCGCGGTGGCGAGCTGTCGGCCCGCCTCCACGTCGCTGGGGAAATGCATGCCGCAGATGACGCGGCTGTCGGCGTAGTCCTGCGCGCGCTGCAGCAGCGCCGCAGCCTGCTCGGGCGCGACGCGGGCCAGCACCAGCGCCGCAGCCCAGCCGTAGGTGGCATGGCCGGACGGATAGGAGGTGCGGCGGCTGGCATCGGGATCGGGCTGCGACGGGCCATTCATGCCGCAGACCTGCTGCAGCGCCAGGCGCTGGTAGGGGCGCAGGCGCTGGTGGATGGGCTTGGCCGCGAAGGCCGGGCCGCCGGCCTGCTTGACCGAGCGGTTGAGCAGAAGCACCAGCGCCGGGAAGCGGTCGCGGCGCAGGGTCTCCAGGCCCAGCACCGGCGCGAAGCGGTCGTACAGCCATTGCGCATCGGCATCGGCGGCCTGGCGGCGTGCGGCGTCGACCTGCTGGCGCGCCAGCACCGCGGTCACGTCGTCGCGGTCGGTCGGCGAGCCCTCGGCCGGCGGCGGCGGCAGCAGCTGCGCATGCAGTGCGCTGGCGTCGAAATAAGGCCTCACGCCCTTGTGGCTGATTGGCGGAGACTCCCATTCCGGCGACGCCGCGATGGCCGCCGTGACACCCAGCCCGGACAGGGCGAGCAGAACAAGGAGTGTGGGAGTGGAGAAGAACTGCATGAAGGGCCAAGCCGGTACAACGGTTGTGGATTTTGTTGTTTGTGTGAAAAAATCGCAAATTAATATTAACCCGCAGCGTTCGGACAACAGCCGCCGTCCGCTGGTCGCGCCATGAACCCGAGTACCCGACAGCAGGCCCTGTTCGTCGCCACGCTGCTGCTGCGGCCGCTGATCCGCCTGCTGGTGCGCGGCGGCGTTGGCTTGGCCGAGGTGGTCGAGTTGAGCAAGCGCATCTACGTCGAGCAGGCGCAACGGCAGCTGGCGCTGGAAGGCCGGCGGGTCACCGATGCGGCGATCAGCACCATGACCGGCGTGCATCGCAAGGACGTCAAGCGCATCGGCACCGAGGCGCCGCTGGCTCAGACCGAGCGGCGCCGCAAGACCCTGCTGGACGCGGTGATGTCGCGCTGGAGCGGCGACGCCCGCTTCATCGACGATCGCGGCGCGCCACGGCCGCTGGAGCGGCGCAGCCAGAGCCGCGAGAGCCTGCGGCCGACCTTCGAGGACCTGATCGAGGACATCAGCAAGGGTGTGCCGCCGAAGGCCCTGCTCGACACCTGGCTGCAGCAGGGTGCGGTGTCGCTGAACGCCGAGGGCCTGGTCTGCTGGGCGGCGCCGGAGCGCGTCGTCGGCGAGGAGATGCAGAGCATGGCGCGCAGCGCGCGCATCGCCGCCGACCGCTTGCATGCGGCCTGGGACCGCCTGCAGCGGCCCGAGGCCGGGCATTACCTGTTCTCGGTGCGCGGCGAAGGCCTGCTGCCGGAGGACGTGGCGCCGCTGCATGCGCTGGTGCGGCGCTGGGGCCGGCGCTTCAGCGACCGCCTGAACCACAAGGTCACGCTGGCCCAGGCGCGCGGCCGTGCGCAGGGCGGGCAGCAGCGCTTCAGCTTCGGCCTGCAAAGCTACGACGAGACCCTGCCCGACGAACCGCCCGCCGCCGACGACGCGACGGCACCGAATTGACCCATTCCCCGAGACCCTCGCGCATGTCCGCTCCGCTGCACCGCCGTTCGCTGTTCCGTCTGGCCACCGGCCTGCTGCTTGTCCCGGTGCCGCTGCAGGCCCTGGCCGCTGCGGCCCGCGTGGCGGTCGGCCTGGAGCCCGACGGCATTCCGGTCTTCGAACGGCATGAGACGGACAGCGAGACCGAGGCGCCGGCGGTGCGCTTCGTCGACTGGCATCCGCTGCGCGCCGAGATGCTGGTGCTGGCCCGCCACGGCGTCAGCCAGCAGCTGCACCGCCTGGCCGCACCGGGCGAGCCGCCGCAGCCGCTGACCCGAGGGCGCGATGCGGTGAAGACGGCGCGCTGGGCGCCGGCGCAGGGCCGCTACCTGGTGTTCAGCCGCGACCATGGTGGCAACGAGGCGTTCCGCCTCTACCGTCTGGACGACGCTGGCGGCGACGCGCTGCCGCTGACGCCCGAGGGCGAGCGGGTGGCCGAGTTCGAGTTCCTGCCCGAGGGGCGCGGTCTGGTCTATCTGCAGGAGCAGCTGAATCGCGAGGCGGCGCGCACGCGCGCGGCGGAAGAGGGCGATGAGGCCGAGTCCCGTGCGGCGACGGGCGCCGCGCTGAGCCGCCTGTGGTGGACCGACCCGGCGCAGCCCGGCGAGCGCCGGCTGCTGGCCGAGCAGCGCGGCGGCCGCTACACGGCGCTGCGCGTCAGCCCGGCGGGTCGCGTGCTGGCCACGCTGACCCAGGGCGGACGCAGCCGCACGCTGCGTTTCGCGCTCGATGGCAGCGGCGCGCAGGCGCTCGACGCGGGCCCGGCCGGTGCAGGCGCCGAGGCCGACACCCTGTACCGCCGCCAGGCGCTGCAGGGCGACTTCCGCCATCTGCTGCGACTGGATGCCGCCAGCGGTCGCGTCGATCACGATCTGACGGCCGTACCGGCCGATCTCGAAGCCCTGGCCGAACCGCCGCCGGGCAGCGATCGTCCGCTGGCCCTGGTCTACAACGAGGCTGGCCTGTCGGTGCTGCGGCTGTACGCGCCGGGCGGCGAACTGGGCGCGCCGGTGGCCGGCCTGGTGCCCGGCCTCTTGCGCAACCCGCGCTGGCACCCGCGCCTGCCGCTGCTCGGCTTCGACCAGGTTTCGGCCGACAGCCCGGGCCGGGTCTTCGTGCTCGATGCCAGCCGCGGCGCGCTGCAGGCCTGGACCGCGCCGGCCAGCGGCGGCCCGGCGCTGCGTGCCGGCCTGCTGCGCTGGCAGAGCTTTGACGGCCTGGAGATCAGCGGCCTGCATCTCGCGCCGCCGGCGCATTTCGCGGGGCCGCGGCCGGTCTACATCAGCATCCACGGCGGCCCTTCGTCGCAGGCCCGGCCCGGCTATGTGGCCGGCGTCACGCGCACCCTGGTCGAGCGCTTCGGCATGCATGTGATCCAGCCGAACGTGCGCGGCTCCGACGGTTTCGGCAAGCGATTCCTGAACCTGGACAACGGTCGCCTGCGCGAGAACGCGGTGCGCGACATCAGCGCGTTGCTGGACCTGATCGCCCAGCGGCCGGACATGGATGCGTCACGCGTCGTCGTCGCCGGCGGCAGCTATGGCGGCTACATGTCGCTGGCGGTCGCGGTGCATGAGTCGGCGCGCATCGCCGGCAGCATCTGCCGCGTCGGCATCGCGAACTTCGTCAGCTTTCTCGAACACACCGAGGGCTACCGCCGCGACAACCGCCGCGCCGAGTACGGCGACGAGCGCGACCCGGCGATGCGCGAGTTCCTGGAGCGCATCTCGCCGCTGAACCGGGCCGACGCGGTGAAGAAGCCGCTGTTCATCGTGCACGGCCGCAATGACCCCCGCGTGCCCTACCGCGAGGCCCAGGCCATGGCCGCCGCGGTGCGCGCCCAGGGCACGCCGGTCTGGCTGCTCAGCGCGGCCGACGAGGGGCACAGCTTCAGCAAGGCCGACAACCGCGCCTACCTGACGCAGGCGACGCTGGAGTTCGTCAAGCGGGTGACCGAGGGCCGCCCGCTGGACGAGGGCCTGCCGGCGGGCAGGCCCTGAGCCGGCACCCGGCTCAGCTGCGCGCCAACTTCCAGGCCAGCAGCAGGGCCAGCGCGGCCGGCACGGCGAACACCAGAACCAGGATCGGCGCCTCCTGCCGCAGCGTGTAGCCGGCATGCTGGACGCCGACCCAGAGGTTGGCGACGGCAACCATCAGCCACAGTGGTACGAAGGCGCGTGCCGCCAGCGCGATGCCCGCCGTGCTGGCACCCCAGAGCCAGCCGAACAGCAGGAACACGCCGAGCAGCAGCAGGCCGCCGAGGATCACCAGCGCGACATGCATGCCGTCCTCACTTGCTGGTGTAGCCGCCGTTGATCAGCAGGGTCTGGCCGGTGATCCACCAGCCGTCGCTGACCAGATGGCGAATGAAGGGCACGACGTCCTCGATGTGCGTGAGCCCGGTCGGCGAGTAGGGCGACAGCGCCGCGGCGGTCTTGTGATAGGCCACCGCCTCGGGGCCTTCGGCCGGGTAGAAGAAGGGCGTGTCCATCGGGCCCGGCCCGACCGCGGTGACCGAGATGCCGCGGGCGCCGAACTCCTTGGCGGCGGCGCGCGTGAAATGCTCGACCGCCGCCTTGGTGCCGGCATACGACGCATAGAAGGGCGTGAACGCGCCGAGCAGCGAGGTCACCAGGGTCAGCACCTTGCCATGGTCGTTCACATGCAGGCCGGCTTCCTTCAGGAAGAAGAAGGCGGACTTGGTGTTGACCGCGCTCATGTCGTCGAACTCGGCCTCGCTGATCTCGGCCATCGGCTTCTTCAGCACTTTGCCGACGGTGTTGATGGCAATGTCGGGCCGGCCGACCGCGGCGAGGGTGTCGGCGAACAGTTTCTCCACCGCGGCGGCGCGCGTCAGGTCGGCCTGCAGCGCCAGGCCCTGCGCGCCGGCGGCGCGCACCGCGGCCACCGTGGCCTCGGCATCGGCACGCGTGGCCGCGCTGTTGTAGTGCACGACGACGGCCTTGGCGCCTTGCTGCGCAAGGTCGCGGGCAATCAGGCCGCCGAGATTCTTGGCGCCGCCGGCGATCAGGGCGACCTTGCCACGGATGCTGTGTCGGGTGTTGGGCATGGGGATGGACCGGTTTGAAGTGAAGACGAGTCCACTCTATTGATCGCCAAATAGGCAATAAACCCCCAAGTTGTGTTTTGTGAATTGACCATTTATGAATAATCTGGGGGATGGATCGCCTCGATCAGCTGCGCATCTTTGTGCGCATCGCCGCCTGCGGTCGCTTTGCGCTGGCCGCCGACCAGCTCGGCCTGCCGCGGGCCACGGTGTCGGTGGCGATGCAGCAGCTCGAAGCGCATCTGGGCGCGCGGCTGCTGCACCGCACGACGCGCCGGGTCTCGCTGACCCAGGACGGCGAGGCCTTGCTGGAGCGCGCCAGCGCGCTGCTCGCCGACATGGAGGAGCTTGAGCAGCAGTTCCGTCCGAGCGGCGGCGAGGTGGTCGGGCGGCTGCGTGTCGACGCACCGAGCCGCATCGCGCGGCGCATCCTGGCGCCGGCCCTGCCTGCGCTGCTGCAGCTGCACCCGCAGCTGCGCATCGAGCTGGGTTCCAGCGACCGCATGATCGACCTCGTGCAGGAAGGCGTGGACTGCGCGCTGCGCGTCGGCGAGCTGCCGCCCAGCAGCCTGGTGGCGCGGCCGCTGGGCCGCTTCGAGCTGATCAACTGCGCCAGCCCCGACTACCTGGCGAGGCATGGCCTTCCCGAACACCCGGCCGAGCTGCAGGCGCACTGGGCGGTGGACTATGTGCTGGCGGGCAGCGGACGCAGCCTGCCCTGGGAGTGGATGGAAGGCGGGCAGCTGCGCAGCGCACAGCTGCCCAGCCGCATCGCGGCGAACAATGTCGAGACCTATATCGCCTGCGCGCTGGCCGGCCTGGGCCTGATCCAGGTGCCGGCCTTCGACGTGCGCGAGCACCTGGAGCGCGGCGAACTGGTCGCGCTGATGCCCGACTGGCGCCCGGCGCCGATGCCGGTGCACCTGGTCTACCCGCACCGCCGGCATCTGTCGCGCCGCCTGCAGGCCTTCGGGGCCTGGGTCGCGCCGCTGCTGGCGCCGGCGCTAGCCGGTCAGGCTTGAAGAGCGTGTTCGTGCTTTTTCGTTGAGCGGCGGTCTGCGGCGGTGGGGGAGAGCCCGCCGGGAATTCCCCCCGGCGGGGGACCTCCTTTCTTTGCTGCGCCAAAGAAAGGAGGCAAAGAAAGGCGCTGAATGCGTCCCTCGCCCTAGGGGCTTTGGGACAGGCCGGCATTGTTCACGGGGGACGCAGAGCCCGTACCGTTGGGTGCCGAGTCTCGGTAGCTAACCGCCGGCCGGGAATACCGGCCGGACTCGACACCGAGAACCCGAAGGGCCAAGCTGCGAGAACAGACCCCAGCAGCCTGTTCGTCGCAGAAAGCCCGTGGGCTGGCTCGTTGGCATGTCGGGCCGGTACCCCGGCCCGCTTAGCGCTCCCGGTCTTCGCACAGATCCATACGGGCTGGTGGCAGTCTGAACAACGCACCGCCTCTCCGGCCGGCCCTAGGCCGCCGGAGGCATTGAGCGCCTTTCTTTGGTTCCTTTCTTTGGCGCAGCAAAGAAAGGGACTCGCCCGCCGGGGCGAAATCCCGGCGGGCTCTCACGAACCGCCCTGCAAACCCCTGCTGCCGAAGAACAGGCTCTCAGATCTCGAAAGCCGGCGGCTGGCGCCCGTCGATGTCGCTGAAGCCGTACTCGCGGGCCAGGTCGCCGACGCGCAGCGCGCGTCCGCTGCGCTGACGCACCGCCGGGTCGGCGGCCAGCGCGACGACCGCGCGGCCGATGTAGCGCGGCGACTCGGTGCGCACCAGCTCGGGCTTGTGCATCCAGTCGGCCTCGCTGGCCTGGTGGCCGGCGAGCACCCACTCGGTGCGCATCCAGCCCGGCGACAGCGCAATGGCACTGATGCCGCGGGGCTGCAGTTCGTGGTGCAGGCCGAGCGCGAGCCGGCACAGCGCGTGCTTCGCCAGGTCGTAGTAGAGATTGCCGTGCAGGTAGCGATCGCGGTCCCAGAAGCTGGTGCCGACGATCAGGCTGCCGTCGCGCAGCAGCGGCACTGCGTGGCGCGCTGCCATCAGCTGCAGGCGCAGGCCGTGCGTGAACATCGAGTCCCAATGCGCCGTCGGCTGTTCCCAGAAGGGCAGTTGCATCGGCGCGAGGCCGAAGCTCTCGTGCCCGCCCCAGACGTTGTTGACGAGCAGATCGAGGCGGCCAGCCTCGGCCTGGATGCGCCCGAACAGCGCCGCCACCTGCGTCTCGTCGGCATGGTCGCAGGCCACCGGGATGGCCTGCCCGCCCTGCACCGCAATGGCCTCGGCAACCTCGTCGAGATCGCCGGGCGCGGTGTCCAGGCCCGAGGCGGCGAGCAGGCTGGCGTAGTGCGCGGCGGGCCGGTTGCGGGTGCTGCGTGCGCTCAGGTAGACAGTGGCGCCGGCGGCGCCCAGTTCCAGCGCGATGCCGCGGCCGGCGCCGCGGCTGGCACCGGTCACGAGGGCGATGCGGCCCTGCAGGGGGAGATGGCTCATGAAGAGGTTCAAGGACGACGGAAGCCGCGCATGCTCGGGCCTCAGCCGCCGCCTGTCTTGCAAAAACCCGCAATGCCGCGCAGGCGCTCGCGATACGCGCGGGGGCTCAGGCCGGTGAAGCGGCGGAACTCGTGCACCAGATGGGCCTGGTCGGCAAAGCCCTGCGCTGCCGCCAGCGGCGCCCAGTCGGGCGCTTCGCGATCCTGCGGCTGGCGCAACTGGCGCAGACAGGCATGCAGGCGCAGCAGCCGGCTCAGGGTCTTGGGCGCGATGCCGAGTTCCGTCTGGAACAGCTGCTGCAGCCGCCGCTCGCTGTAGCCGCTGCGTGCCGCCAGCGCCCGGACCGGCCGGCGCTCGCCACTGAGCCGGGCCAGCAGCGCCTGGACCTGCGCGGTCGGGCCGGGCGTTGGCGCTCCGGCCAGGCGCCGCGCCAGTGCGAGATGGAGCCGGTGCAGACGGATGGCATCGCTGTGCGCGTCGCGCAGTTGCTGCTGCAGGCGCGACGCCTCGCCGTGCCAGAGCCGATCCAGCGGCAGCGCCGCGTCGCGCAGCGCCGCGGCCGGCAGACCGGCCAGGGCTTGGGCGGCGCCGGCCTGCAGGGTCAGCGACAGGCCTTCGATGTGGCCGCGCAGCGGCAGCAGCGCCGGCCGGGTGTCGGCACCGAGCAGCAGCGCCTCGCCGCCATCGAGCGGCAGCACCAGCCGCATTGCGCCGTCGGGAATGATGCGCTCCTGCAGCGGCGATGCGATGTGCTCGCGGTAGATCAGCACGCCCTGCACCCAGGGGCGCAGCGCCGCCGGTACGCCATGGGCCTGCAGGCTGCCCGCGGGCAGCGCCGATTCCGGTCCCGGGGCGGTCTCGTCGTGCAGGCGAAGGAACAGGCGTTCGGGAAGGCTGGACATCGGCAGTGCAGGTCCGGAGCCGTCGGTGCCGCCGGCGCTCAGCCCTGGCCGGTTTCGGCCTGGCGTGCGCGCTTGACCTCGTACATGCGCGCGTCGGCCAGCTGGATGGCCTGGTCGACCTGCAGCCCGCGCGGGTCCAGCGCGACCACGCCGACGCTGGCGCCGCCATAGACCAGCGGGCGTTCGTTCAACTGGTAGCTGCCACGGGTCGCCTGGGCATGGCGCTGCTCCAGCTCCTGCGCCGCGGCCAGGGCGTCGCCGGACGCGATCAGCGCGCCGCCGCCGGCAGCTTGCAGCTGCGGACCGGGGCCAAGGATCAGGAACTCGTCTCCGCCGAGCCGGCCCAGCATGTCGGTGGCGCGCAGGCCGGCGGCCAGGCGCCGGCCGAGCTCGCGCAGGAACTGGTCGCCGGCGGCATGGCCCTGGGTATCGTTGATGGCCTTGAAGCCGTCCAGGTCGACGACGCCGACCAGCACGCTGCAGCGCTCGCGCTGCGCGCGGGCCAGCAGGCGGCCGAGCTCGTCGATCAGCGCGCGGCGGTTGGGCAGCTCGGTCAGCGGATCGACGAGGGCGATCTGGCTGAGCCTGGCGTTGACCGCCTGCAGGCGCTGCACCAGCAGCTCGCGCTCGATGAAGCTGGACAGCAGCGCCGAGAACAGCGCGAGCAGGCGCTCCGCATCGGCCTGGATCGGCCGCGGCTGGTCGCTGGCGGCGCACAGCGTGCCCATCAGCTGGCCCTCGCTGCCAAGGATGGGCATGCTCATATAGGTCTGGATGCCCAGCACCCGCGCCGCATCCGAGTCGCCCCAGTGCTCGGCCACGGCATCGGTGCTGAAGCGGTTCTCGTCGAGCGCGCGTTTGCACAAGGTGTCGTTCCAGGGCACGCGCAGGCCCTCGGGGATCTGCAGCCGGCCCTGGTTCAGCGCGTAGCGCACCTGCTGTTCGCCGGCTTCGAGGTCGATGGCGGTGAGGTAGCTGGACTCCAGGCCGGTGACCGCGGCCAGCAGCTCCAGCAGCGGGCGGGTCAGCGTCTCCAGGGTCTTGGCCTGGGCGACCGTGGTCGAAAGCTGGGCGAGCAGAGGGTCCATGGTCGGCGGCTTCGTGCAGGAAGCCGGAGTCTCGGCGATGCGACGGCTGTTGTGCCAGCGTGCTTGGCTCGGGGGTGGGCTAAGCTGGTCCGGTCGCCGCTCCCGCCGCAGACCATGCTGATCGCCCCCCGCCCCGCCGATGAAGCGCAGCGCCTGCAGGCCCTGCGCGAGCTGCTGATCCTGGACACGCCGCCGGAGGAGCGCTTCGACCGCATCACCCGCTTTGTGGCCGAGGAGCTGGAGATGCCGACCGCGCTGATCAGCCTGATCGACGCGGAGCGGCAATGGTTCAAGGCCCGCGTCGGTCTGCCGGTCTGCGAGATCCCGCGCGATCTGTCCTTCTGCAGCCACGCGATCCTCGAGCCCGGCCTGCTCGTCGTCGAGGACCTTAGCCTGGATCCGCGCTTTGCCGAGCATCCGGCCGTGCTCCGTGCCCCGGCGGCGCGCTTCTATGCCGGGGCGCCGCTGCGCCTGCCGAGCGGCGCGGTGGTCGGCACGCTCTGCGTGCTGGACACCCGGCCGCGCCGCCTGGACCGTCTGGGTCGCGCCATCCTGGGCAGCTTGCGCGATCTGGTCGTCGAGGAATTGCTGAGCCGTGAGCGGGAGTCGGGCGCATGAAACCCAGGCGACTGCTGATCGTCGAGCCGCAGCAGCTGTGGCGGCGCACCCTGGCCGCGGTGGTGCGCGAGCTGGGCATTGCCGAGGTCGAGGAATGCCTGCGCGTCGACGCGGCGCAGGAACGCCTGTGGCGCAGCGACGCCCAGGCCCTGGTGCTGTCGCTGGACGCCGAACGCGACGCTGCACTGGCCTTGCTGGAGCGCCTGCGCGCCGACCTGCACAGGGCGCGGGCGCGGCTGCCGGTCATCGTGCTGGTCGAGCAGTGCGACACCGAACTGCTGCTGCGCCTGCAGGCGCTGCAGGTGCACCGGCTGCTGCTCAAGCCCTTCAAGCTGCGCCAGGTGCTGGTCGCGGTGGCGGCGGTCTGGCCCGGCCTGCTGCCCGAAGAGGAACTCGAGGCACGCTGAGCGGCCAGGCTCGCGGCTTGGCGAAGGCCGTGCCGCGGGCTTGCGCCATCGCGGAAGCTAGATGGGCGGCCACTGCGCTCCAATCCGCCCATGTCAGTGCATCCCCGGCTCGGTCTCGGCTTGGCGATGGCCGTGGCCGGCGCCATCGGCTTCTCCGGCAAGGCCATCATCATCAAGCTCGCCTACCGCCACGGGCCGGGCGTCGACGCTGTCACCCTGCTGATGTGGCGCATGCTGCTCGCGCTGCCGCTGTTCCTGCTGCTGGCCTTGTGGGCCGGCCGCGGCCAGCGGCGCCTGACGCGGGCCGACTGGCGCGACATCCTGCTGCTGGGCTTCACCGGCTACTACCTGGCCAGCTACCTGGACTTCGCCGGCCTGCAGTACATCAGCGCATCGCTGGAGCGCCTGATCCTCTACCTGAACCCGACCCTAGTGCTGCTGATCAGCGTGATCACGCTGGGCACTGCGGTGCGGCGCCGCCAACTGTTCGCGCTGGCGCTGAGCTATGCCGGCGTGCTGCTGGTGTTCGTGCAGGAGCTCCGCTTCGAGGGCGGTGCGACCTGGATCGGCGCCACACTGGTGCTGGGCAGCGCACTGAGCTACGCGGTCTATCTGGTGCGCAGCGGCGAGGTGCTCAAGCGCATCGGCGCGCTGCGCCTGACCGGCCTGGCGACCAGCGTGGCCTGCGGTCTGTGCCTGCTGCAGTTCCTGCTGCTGCGGCCGCTGGAGGCCGCCTGGGTGCCGGCGCCGGTGATCTGGCTCTCGGTGCTGAACGCGACCGCCTGCACCTTCGCGCCGGTGCTGCTGGTGATGCTGGCGATCCAGCGCGTCGGCGCGCCGCTGGCCTCGCAGGCCGGCATGGTCGGTCCGATGAGCACGCTGTTCCTCGCCGCGCTGCTGCTCGACGAGCCGCTGAACGCCTGGGTGCTGGCCGGCACCGCGTTGGTGCTCGGTGGTGTGGCCCTACTCGCGCGGAAGTAGGGCCTCGATGGCGGCGAGGTCCACCGCGTCGCGCTGCCCGGGCTGCATGAAGCGCTCGGCAAAGCCGTCCCACAGGCGCGAGCGCAGGAAGTAGCGGAACAGCTCGGCGTCGAGGTGCCTGTCTTTGCACATCAGCGCCATGAGCGTCAAGGTCTCGGTGAGGGTCTTGGCCGGCTTGTAGGGACGGTCGGCGGCGGTCAGGGCCTCGAACACATCGGCCAGCGCCATCACGCGGTCGGGCAGGCCCAGCTTCTCGGCCGGCAGGCGCCGCGGATAGCCCTGGCCGTCCAGCTTCTCGTGGTGGGTGGCGGCCAGCTCCGGCACCCGCTCCAGGCCCTCGGGCCAGGGCAGGCCCTTGAGCATCACATAGGTCTGCACGATGTGGTCGTTGATGCGGAAGCGGTCTTCCTCGGTCAGCGTGCCGCGGCGGATCGCGAGGTTGTGCAGCTCGCCCTGGTTCTGCTTGTGCGCCGGCAGGCGCATGTCGAAACCGTAGAGGTTGCGCGGGTCGCCGCGCTCGACGGGCGGACGCTGCGCATCCCAGGGAACGACATGCTCGGGCCGGTCGGCCAGCAGCGGCTCGGCGGCCGGCAGCGGCGGCGGCGCGGGCCGCGCCTGATCGAGTCGGCGCAGTTCCTCGGCGGCGAGGCCCAGGCGGTCGTCGAAATGGCGCAGCCAGGGCTGCGCGCCGATCTGTCGCAGGCGCTCGACATCGGCATCGGCCATGAATTCGCCGCCGACATTGCATTGCGCGACGAAGGCCCAGTCGTCGCGCAGTTGGGCCTGCCGGGCCTGCAGCCCGGCGGCATCGAGCGTGCCGCGCAGCTGCGCGATCTCGGCGTCGCGCCAGAGGATCTCGAAGCGCGCCCGGACTTCGTGGATGCGGTTGTGGATCAGCTCCAACTTGCTCGCCTTGTCGACGATGTGCTCGGGGCTGGTGACCTTGCCGCAGTCGTGCAGCCAGGCGCCGAGTCGGAACGCGTAGCGCTCGGTTTCGCCCAGGCTGAAGCCGGCATAAGGTCCTTCGCGCTCGGCGCAGAGACGGTCCAGCAGCTCGATGGCCAGCTGCGGCACGCGCTCGCAATGCCCGCCGGTGTAGGGGCTCTTGGCGTCGATGGCATCGGCCATCAGGCGGATCACCGCGTCGAACAGCTTGCGCTGCGCCTCGATCAGCTGCCGGGTCTCGATGGCCACCGCGAGCATGCCGCTGAGCTGGCGCGCGAAGGTCAGGAAGGCCGGCGTGTCGTGGCCGGCATCGGCCACGAACTCCAGCACCAGCAGGCCCTTGAGCCGGCCGTCTCGGCCACGCAGCTCCAGGTCGAGGTGGCGCAGCTGGGGCCCGTGCGCGCGCGGCCCGCTGCGCGGCCCGCGCTGCAGCGGGTAGGCGAAGTGCTCGGGGATGGGCGAGGCCAGTTCGCCAGCCTGCGCGGCCCGCTGCATGCGTTCGCTGCCGTTCTCCCACAGGAAGACCGCGGCCGCCGTCGACTGCGTCGCGCGGGTCAGCTGCTCCAGCACCTGCTGCAGCATGCGCTCGACCTCGGGCTCGGTGGCCAGGCGCTCGCTGAGGTTCAGGAAAGCCTCGATGGTGCCGCCCATTTGCTGCATCACCGCGGTCAGCTCGCTGACTTCGCGGACCATGCTGGGTTTCAGCGGCTCGACGGCGAAGTCGAAGCGGCTCAGGCGCTGCGCGCGTTCGCGCAGGCGCTTCAGGCGGTTGCCGATGCTGCCGCCGGCGTACCAGCCCACTGGCAGCAGCAGCAGCGCGAGGCCGGCGGCGATCAGCGTGACGCGCTGCGCGCGCTGTACCGCCGGGCCGACCAGCTCGCGCATCGGCGAGCTCTTCAGCAACTCCAGCCCGTCGCCGATGCCCACCTCGAAAGGCAGGCGCATGCCCAGCCAGCGGCCGTCCTCGAGCTCGGTCTGGTGCAGCTCGCGCAGTGGCGGCGCCTGCGCGCGCAGCGCCTGCAACGCCGGCACGCCGATCTCATCGATGCGCGGCAGTCGGTCCTGCGGCGCGCTCGCCGCGGTGCCGGTGTGCGCGAGCAGCTGGCCCCGGGCATCGACGAGCGCCAGCTGCGTGGCTGGCGTGGCGCGCAGGCTGCGCAGGGTCGCGGTCAGCTCGTCCAGCACCAGGTCCACGCCGACCACCGCATGGCCGGCCAGGCTTTGCTGGCTCAGGCTGATGCCAAGCTCGCCGGTGGTGAAGAAACGGTAGGGCGCCGACAGCACCGGCCCGGCGGGTTCGACGCGCAGCGCCGCGTCGAACCAGGGCCGCTGGCGCGGATCGAAGCGGTAGTCCGGGTCGACCCGCGGCCGCAGCCAGCGCCCTTGCGCGTCGCGGAAGTGGTAGCTGCCCAGGCGGCTGCCGTCGGACTGCTCGCTGACCGTTTGCACGACGAAGCGTGCCGCCTCCGGGGCCTGCACGAGCTTGCGCACGGTCGGCTTGCGCAGCGGGCGGGCGAGCACGAAGTCGCCATTGCCGTAGCCGATGTAGATCGCCGACAGCAGCGGGTTGGCGGTCAGCTCCTCGGTCAGCACATGGATGCGCGCGAGGCGCTCGGCCTCGCTGTTCGCCTCGCCGAGGCTGTCGAAGCTGAGCTGGCGCAGCGCGGTGCGCGCCGGCTCCAGCATGCGCTTGGTGCGTTCCTCGAGCAGCAGCGCGTCGGTCTGTGCTTGCTGCCCGGCCTGCTGGACCAGGCGATCGCGGGTCGCACTCCAGCCGAGCAGCAGCAGCAGCGCTGCCATCAGGCCCATGCAGCAGACCACCAGGCTGGCGATCAGGATGCGGATGCGCACCCGCTGGGGCAACCAGGGGCTGGGACCGGCGGGCAGGGTGTTCGGCGTCAAGTGGGCTCCCTCACTCACGCGCGCACGGGTGGCGGCTGCGCCGCAGTCTAGGCGTTGCGCTCCTTGTCCGCCGGCTCGGGGGATCCGCGCAGCAGGGTGGTGGCGAGTGCCGCGGCGAGCTCGCGCAGTTCCGGCACTGCGGTGGCCTCCCAGTCGCGCTCGCGCAGCAGCGGTCCGAGCAGGTAGAGCCTGTCGGACGGGCGGCCGGCGGCGTCGATCAGGCCTCCCTCGGCCGTGCAATGCAGGCCCAGGCCGGTGCTGCCGCGGCAAGCCAGGCCGCTGTGCAGCAGGCGCCCGATCAGGCCGTCGCCGGCCTGTTCCAGCGAACTGGAGGGGCCGCTGCAATTGATGAGGCCGGCGACCTCCAGCGATGCGGCCTGCCGCGTGCCCCGTGGCTGCCATTGCAGGTCGAGCCCGCCGCGCCTGGGCTCGACGGCGAGCAGGCGTCCGGCCAGCAACTGCAGGCGGCCCTCGCGCTGCAGCGCCTGCAGGCGGATCTGGGCCTCGGGCGGCAGGCGGTGGCGCGCGCGATCCCAGGGGCCGCGCAGGTGGCGTAGGAAGCGGCTGCGGTCCGCGACGGACATCGCCTGCCAGCGTGCCGCGGTCTGCGGGCGCAGCGAGGCCATGAGGTCGCGCCAGTCCCCGCCCTCGGCCTGCAGGCGTTCGCAGGCGAGGCGGAAGCTGCGCAACTGCTGGCGCAAGGTGCCCTGTACCGGCAACTGGCTCTCGGGCAGTGCCGCCGGGGCCTGCGCCCGACCACGGTGCGGCCAGGGCAACCGGCCCTGCCGCGACAGGCAGAGCAGGCGGCCGCGGTGACCGGCCGCCTGCAGGCTCAGCGCGGCGTCGACGGCGCTCAGCCCGCTGCCGAGCAGCAGCAGGTCGGTGTTGCCGGCCCGCTCGGCGAGCGCCTGCAGCGCCTGCGGCCGCCAGGGGTCGGGCAGCGCGTCCGGGCAGTTGGCCAGGGTGCCGGCCCAGGGCCCGGGCCACTCGCTGGCCGGCAAGCCGGTGGCCAGCACGGCGCGCGCCACCGCATGGCTGCGCTGCTGGGCGTCGATCAGCTGCAGGCCATGGCCTCCGGCGGCCACCCGGATGTCGTTGACGCGCAGCGGCAGGCGTCGCAGCCGGCGTCCGGGGGGTGCCTGTCTTTCGGCCTCGGCCAGGGATGCCTGCAGGTAGTAGGCGTACTGCCGGCGGGCGACGAAGCTGCTCGCCTCGACCGCCTGGCCCAGGGCGCGCAGATGAGCCAGGAAATGCCCGGGGTCCTGCGGCCAGGCGCTCATATTGCCGGCTGGCACATTGAGCAGATGGCCGGCGCCGGCCTGCGCGTAGGCGAGGCCGCCCGGTCGGGGGTCGGGCCCGAAGAGCAGCAGCTCCTGCGCTGCCGTGCCGGGCGCGCGCAGCAGCTGCAGGGCCAGCGCGATGCCGCTGAAACCGCTGCCGACGATGGCGATGGCGCTCATGAGGGCCGGCATGCTAGGCCCTGCGCCGCGCGTACGCGCAGGGCTCCGGCCTCAGTCTCAGCCGCCGTAGAGCTGCTGCGGCAGCCAGAGCCCGATGGCCGGGAACTGGTAGAGCAGCACGATGGCCAGGATCTGGATGCCCATGAAGGGAATCATGCCGGCAAAGATCTGGTTCAGCGTCACGCCTGGCGGCGCCACGCCCTTCAGGTAGAAGGCGGCCATGGCCACCGGCGGGCTCAGGAACGCGGTCTGCAGGTTCAGCGCCACGAGCAGACCGAAGAACAGCGGGTTGACGCCGAAGTGGTCGAGCAGCGGGATGAAGATGGGCATGAAGATCACGATGATCTCGGTCCATTCCAGCGGCCAGCCGAGCAGGAAGATGATGACCTGACTGAGCACCATGAACTCGACCTTGCTGAGGTTCATGCCCAGCACCCATTTCTCCACCAGGTCCTGGCCGCCGAGCAGCGCGAAGGCGGCCGAGAAGATCGCCGACCCGACGAACAGCCAGCAGACCATGGCGCTGGTCTTGGCGGTCAGGAAGACCGACTCCTTGACCTCGGTCTGCAGCTTGGCCTGGCGGTAGGACAGCATCATCCACAGCAGCACGCCGCAGCCGGCGATCGCGCCCAGGCCGGGGCTGACCTTGTCCGCAACCAGGCCTTCCTTGTGCGCGATGAACCAGGCGACGCAGGCCAGCAGCGGCAGCCAGAGCAGCAGCCAGACCACGAAGACGCGGGCCCGCTGGCCGGGCGCGCGCTTGTTCAGCACCGCGTAGATCGCCGCCAGCAGGTAGCCGCCGAAGGCGCCGACCGCCGCCGCCTCGGTCGGCGTGGCCAGGCCGAAGACGATGGAGCCGAGCACCGCGAGGATCAGCACCATCAGCGGGAAGAAGCTGGTCAGCAGCAGCTTGAAGATCTCCAGGCGCTGGAAGCTGAGCAGCGCATAGAAAGCGGCCAGCGCGACGGCGGCCGCGGCCCAGCCGATCCAGTTGCTGCCGCCTGCGGCGGCGGGCGCTGCGGTGCTGGCCGGACTTTCCGGCGGCTGCAGGTCCCCGGCGGCCTCGGCGGCGGCGGGCGCCTCGCTGCCGGGCGGTTCGCTCACGCCTTCGTCAGCCGGCGGCTCGGCCAGGCCTTCATCCGCCGGGGGCTCGGCCAGACCCTCGTCGGCCGGTGGTTCGGCCAGGCCCGAGCGCTCGGCCTGGCTTTCCTCGTCACCGAAGGCCAGCGGCATCTCGGTGTCGGCGGCCGGGGCCGGCGCATGCGCGTGCAGCCAGCCGATGCCGGCGATCGCCAGCACCAGGAAGACCGGCAGCAGCGTGACGCCGAGCTGGCGCAGCACCGGCTTCCTGTCCGGTTCGCGGCCAAGCGCCTGCAGCAGGGCCGGCAGCGCGAGGCGGCTGCGGCCCTCGCTGAGGCGATCGGCCAGCGCCGGCAGCTTGACGTAGCGGCCTTCGGCGCTCAGCGGCGGCATCAGATGCGGCTTGAGCTTGGCGAGCAGCACCACGTAGACCACATAGAGCCCGGCCAGCATCAGCCCGGGGAAGAAGGCGCCGGCGTACAGCTGCACGACCGAGACGCCGGCGGTGGCGCCGTAGACGATCAGCATCACCGAGGGCGGCAGCAGGATGCCCAGGCAGCCGCCGGCGGTGATCGAGCCGGCCGCGACGCGGGTGTCGTAGCCGCCCTTGAGCATCTGCGGCAGCGCCAGCAGGCCCATCAGCGTGACGACGGCGCCGACGATGCCGGTGGCGGTGGCGAAGATCGCGCAGGTGAACAGCGTGGCCACGGCCAGCGAGCCGGGCACGCGGGCCAGGGCCAGGTGCAGGCTCTTGAACAGCTTGTCGATCAGGTTCGCGCGCTCGACCAGATAGCCCATGAAGACGAACAGCGGGATCGAGATGAGCACGTCGTTGCCCATCACCTTGAACGCCGACTGCACCATCAGATTCAGGGTCTTGCCGGTGTCGAGGTCGTAGGCGAACCAGGTGAAGACCATGCCCATGCCCATCAGCGTGAACGCGGTGGGGAAGCCGAGCATGATGGCGACGACGACCAGCGCGAGCATGGTCAGGCCAAGGTGGCCGCTGCTCAGGCGCTCGGCCGAAAGCAGCACGAAGGCGGTGCCGGCGACGATCAGCGCCATCAGCACGAGGCCGAACCAGAGTTCCTTGCGGAGTTTCATAGTGCTATGCGCAGGGCCGCATCGAAGACGGCGTGGACGAAGTGAGACCGGGGCGTCCTCATTCGGCGTGGACCATTTGTTTGAGCTTGTCCACGTCGACTTCCTCGACATCGTGTTCGCGGCTGGGCCAGCTCCCGCTCTGCAGGCATTGCACGCAGCGCACGATCTCGGCCAGACCCTGCAGCAGCAGCAGGCCGCCGGACAGCGGGATCACCGCCTTGAACGGATAGAGCGGCAGTGGCGTGGCGCTGAAGGTCGACTCGCGGATCGCCACCGATTCCTGGAAGAAGGTCCAGCCGGCCCAGGTCAGCGCAACGATGCCGGGCAGGAAGAACAGCAGGTAGAGCACGAGGTCGATGGCGGCCTGGGTGCGCGGCATGAAGAAGCCGTAGAGCACGTCGCCGCGCACATGGCCGCTCTTGGCCAGGGTGTAGGCGCCGGCCATCATGAACAAGGTGCCGTAGCCCATCAGCTGGGCGTCCAGATTCCAGTCGTGCGGCGTGTTCAGGATGTAGCGGGAGAAGACCTCCCAGCTGATCAGTCCGGTCAGGCCGACGATCAACCAGGCAAAGGCTTGGCCGATCCAGGTCGACAGGCGATCGACCGCGAGCAGCAGTTTTTTCATCGGCAAGACATGGCGAAATGCGTGGAGGGCCGGACGCCGGGCCGTTCCCAAGCCGGCCCGTCTGGCGGCGTTTGCGGCTCGATGCCGCCAGCGCCGTCGTCCCTCAGGGGGACCGACCGGGCCCGTGCGCGTTCAGCGCCGCGGGCCCGGACGAGGGGCCGTCCCTTCAGGCCTTCTTGGCCGGCGCCCGGAAGTAGTGGTTCCAGGCCATCTTGTAGTCGATGGTGTAGTCGTTCTGCCAGTTGCCGGCGCGCTGCGCGAACGCGCGCTGGCTGTCCAGCACCTTCTTGAACAGCGGGTTCTCGGCGGCCTTGGCGGCGATCACCTTGTCCCAGGCGGCGAGCTGCGCGCGCAGGATGGCGTCCGGCGTCTTCCAGAAGTTCACGCCGGCCTTCTTCAGCTCGTTGTAGTCGGCGCTGTTGCGCTCGATCGCCTTCCAGCTCATGTCGGCGCTGGCCGCCTGCACCGCGTAGTCGATGACGGACTTCAGCTCGGCCGGCAGCGCGTTGTACTTGTCCTTGTTGAACAGGATCTCGAATTGCTCGCCGCTCTGGTGGAAGCTCTGCAGCATGCAGTGCTTGGCGACGTCGGCAAAGCCCAGCACGCGGTCGCTGGACGCGTTGTTGAACTCGGCCGCATCGATCAGGCCGCGGTCCAGCGCCGGCACGATCTCGCCGCCGGGCAGCGGGTTGACAGCCATGCCGAGTTCCTTGAACACGTCCACCGCCAGGCCGACGGTGCGGAACTTCAGGCCCTTCAGGTCGGCCACCGTGCGCACCGGCTTCTTGAACCAGCCCAGCGGCTGCGTCGGCATCGGGCCGTACAGGAAGGACACCACATCGATGTTCAGCGCCGCGTAGATCTCGGCCAGCAGCGCCTTGCCGCCGCCATAGCTGTGCCAGGCCAGCACCATGTTCGGGTCCATGCCGAAGGCCGGGCCCGAGCCCCAGAGTGCCAGCGCGGTGTTCTTGCCGTAGTGGTAGGCGACCACGCCATGGCCGCCGTCCAGCGTGCCCTTGTTGACGGCGTCGAGCAGCTGGAAGGCCGGCACGACGGAGCCGCTGGGCAGCACCTCGATCTTCAGCCGGCCGCCGGCCATGTCGTTGACCTTCTTCGCGAAGTCCTGCGCGTACTCGTGGAAGATGTCCTTGGCCGGCCAGGTGGACTGGAAGCGCAGCGTGGTGGTCTGCGCCTTGCTGACCATCGGGGCGGCGAGCAGCGCGCCGCCGACGGCGGCGCTGCTGGTCTTCTTCAGGAAGCCGCGGCGCGGCTGGCCCTTCTTCTCGTCGGTGCTCATCGGTCGTCTCCTCGGGGTGGGTGGGCGCCGCCGCTGTGTCGCACGGTCGCTGGGCGCGCATCGTTCCCGCTGCGGCCCCGTTCGTCATCGGGGGCAGCGCTTGCGTGTCAGCGCGCAAGGGTTAACGCCGATCCAGCCAGCGCAGCAGTTCTTCGGCCGGCAGCGCCTTCGCGAACAGCCAGCCCTGGCAGGCTTCGACGCCCAGGCGTTGCAGCAGCAACTGCTGCTGCGGCAGCTCCACGCCTTCGGCGGTGATGCCCAGCTGCAGCGCCTGCGCCAGCTCGACGACGGTGTGGACGATCGCGAAGTCCTTGCTGTTGTGCGCCAGGTCGCGCACGAAGCTGCGGTCGATCTTCAGCCGCGTCAGCGGCAGGGTCTTCAGCGACGACAGCGAGGAGTAGCCGGTGCCGAAATCGTCCAGCGCCAATGCGACGCCGAGTGCGCGCAGCTCGGCCAGGCGCTGCCGCACCTGCGGCACCGACTGCAGCGTGGACTCGGTGATCTCCAGCTCCAGCGCCTCGGCGGCGACGCCATGGCGCTGCAGCGTGGCGGCCACCGCGGCGGCGAAGCCGGGCTCGGCCAACTGCTGGGCCGAGACGTTGACGGCGATACCGGGCACCGGCACGCCGGCGCGCTGCCAGGCGGCGAACTGCGTCAGCGCCTGCTCCAGTACCCAGGCGCCGAGTTCGAGGATCTGGCCGGTCTCCTCGGCCAGCGGCACGAAGACATCGGGTGGCACCTGGCCGAGCTGCGCGGAGTTCCAGCGCAGCAGCGCTTCGACGCCGAGCAGGCGGCCGTCGCCGCAGCCGACCACCGGCTGCCAGTGCAGCGCCAGGCCCTGGCCGGCGATCGCCCGGCGCAGGCCCTGCTCCAGCGCCAGCCGGCGCTGCGCGTGCTCGGCCATTTCGGCAGAGAACAGGCGCACGCAGTTGCGGCCCGAGGCCTTGGCCGCGTACATCGCGCTGTCGGCCGCCTTGATCAGCGAGGCGGCGTCGCTGGCATGCCGGGGCAGCATGGCCACGCCGATGCTGGCCGAGATGCTGACCGGCTCGACGCCGGCCAGCGGCACCGGCTGGCGGCAGGCGTCCAGCAGCTTGGTGGCCAGCGCCATCAGTGCTGCCTCGTCGGTCTCGCGCACGACGACGACGAACTCGTCGCCGCCCATGCGCATCGCGAAATCGCTGGCGCGCAGGCGGCCGCGCAGTTGCTGCGCGGTGGCGCGCAGCAGCGCGTCGCCCTGCGCATGGCCGAGTGAATCGTTCAGGGTCTTGAAGCCGTCGAGGTCGAGGAACAGCAGCGCGAAGCCCTGCTGCTCGCTTTCGTACTCGGCCAGCAGGGCTTCCAAGGTCTGGTCGAGCTGGTGGCGGTTGCCCAGGCCGGTCAGCGCATCGTGGTAGGCCAGATGGCGCACGCGGCTCTCGGCCTCGCGCAAGGCGCTGATGTCGGAGAAGGTCAGCACCTGGTGGCTGCGCCGACCCTGGGCGTCGATCACATCGGCGGTGTGCTCCCAGGCCGGGAAATGGCTGCCGTCCTTGCGCCGGCAGCTGACCTCGCGGTGGCGCACGCGGCGCGAGGGGCTGGTGGACAGGTGGTCGCTCGAGCGCCGCGCGTGTAGCACCTCCTCGGGCTGGCGGCCACGCACCTCGGCGGCCTGCCAGCCGGTCAGGCTCTCGAAGGCCGGGTTGACCGACAGGATGCAGCCCTGCTCGTCGAGGATGGCGATGGCATCGGCGGCCGATGCGAAGACCACCCCGGCCTGGCGCAGGCGATCGGCGGCCTCGACCTCCTCGCTGACGTCGCGCAGCATGCCGATGACGCGGCCCTCGCCGTCGACATGGCGCGCATGCAGGTCCAGCCAGCGCGGCACGCCGCGGCCCTGGCCCTGCCAGCGCAGCACGCGGTGCAGCGCGCTGCCCGGCGCCAGCAGCTCGGCCAGGCCCTGGCGCGACTCGCCGTCCAGGCCGGCGAAGAAGCTGTCGCGGTCTTCCTCGGCGGCCAGACCCAGGGTGTCGCGCACCGGGCCGTAGACCATGAAGCTGTCGGCGCTCATCTCGATGACGCCGAGCTGGGCCGCTTCCAGCGCCAGGCGCAGGCGTTCCTGCAGGCGCAGCGTGGCCTGCTCGTGGCGGCGCCGCGCCAGCGCAATGCGGATGGTCGCGTTCAGCTCGCGCACCTCGACCGGCTTGAGCAGATAGCCGTAGGGCGCCACTTCGCCGGCGCGGTCGATGGTGTCCTGGGCCGCATAGGCGGTCAGGTAGATGACCGGGATGGACTGCTCGCTGAGGATGCGCCGGCCGGCATTGACGCCGTCGCCACCGCGGCCGAGATTGATGTCCATCAGCACCAGGTCGGGGCGATGCTGGCTGACGTCGGCGACCGCCTGCTGCTCGGAGGCGCTGATGCCGGTGACCTGGTAGCCGAGATCCTCGAGGCTGGAGCGCAGGTCCAGCGCGACGATGCGCTCGTCCTCGACGACATGGATGCGCAGTGGCTCGCTGCTGCTGCGCATTTCTGCGGTCTGGGCGCTCATAGGTTGTCTCCCTCGATGCGGAACTCGACGCTGAAGCAGGTACCGCCCTCGCGCTGCACCTTGATCTCGGCACCCAGCTGGTCGACCAGCGAGGGGATGAGCTGGAAGCCCAGGCTCTGGCTTTCGCCGAGCTGGCGATCGGGCGGCAGGCCGATGCCGTCGTCTGCGACGCGGACCCGCGCATGGCTGGGCCCCAGCCACTCGACGGCGATGTCCACGCAGCCGCCGCGGCCTTCGGGGAAGGCGTGCTTGAGCGCGTTGGTGACCAGCTCGTTGACCAGCAGGCCGCAGGGCACCGCCTGCTGCAGGCCGATGGCCACGCGCTCCGGTGCGCTGACCTGCAGGCGCACGTCGGAGCGGTCGGTCAGGTAGCTGTCGCGCAGCAGGCTGCCCAGGCGGCGCAGGAAGCCGCCCAGTTCCAGCTCGCTGAAGTTATTGGATTCGTAGAGCAGCTGGTGGGTCAGCGCCATGGCGCGCACCCGCGCCATGCTGTCCTGCAGCGCCAGCCGGGAATGCGCGTCGGCATGCTTGGCCTGCAGGCGCAGCAGGCTGGCGATGACTTGCAGATTGTTCTTGACGCGGTGGTGCACCTCGTTGAGCAGCACGGTCTTCTCGCGCAGGCTCTGCTCCATCACCCGCTGCGTGCGCAGGCGCTCGGTGATGTCGGACACCGTGACCAGCACCTGCGGCGGATCGCTGCCGGGGATCGGGTTCAGGCCGATCTCCAGGTCGACCATGCTGCCGTCGGCGCGCAGGCCCTGCACGCCGCGTTTGGGCGCCATGCGGCGCTCCTGCGGGGCGGCGAAGAAGCTGGCGACATCGTGCACATGGCGGCCGCGCAGCGCCTGCGGCACCAGGTCGGTGACTTCGCGGCCGACCAGCTCCTCGGCGCGGTAGCCGAACAGCGTGCAGAGGCTGGGGTTGACCAGCGCGATGCGACCGCCGGTCTCGACCAGGGCCATGCCCTCGGGGGAGGCCTGGAAGGTGCTGCGGAAATGCGCGTCGCCGCTGCCGCGCCGGCGGTCGGCCTCGTCGCCGATCAGCAGCCAGGCGCCGCCGCCGCGCAGCGGCAGGGTCTGGCTGCGCAGGCCGGCAGGCAGGGCGTCCAGCGGCTGCCCGCGCAATCCGGCGGCGCCGAGCAGGCGCTCGGCGCTCGGGTTGGCGCGCCGCACGCGACCAGCGCCGTCGAGCAGGCAGAGCCCGAACGGCAGATCCGCCGCGAACAGCACCTCCAGCGCTTCGTCATCCGGTTCCGACATGGGCTCACTCCCTGATCGCCTCTGGTTTTCCCGCGAGTCTCGCGGTCGCCGACGCCCTTGGGAAGTACGGGCTAGCCCGGGGGCTCAGCGCCAGCCGCCGCCGATCGCGTAGCGCAGCAGGGCTGCCGGGCAATCCAGATTGAGCTTGCGGCGCAGATGCGTGCGGTGCGTCTCGACGGTGCGCGCGCCCATGCCCAGGCGCTCGCCGATCTGGCGGCTGGACAGGCCCTCGGCGAGCAGGCCCAGCACCTCGCGCTCGCGCGGCGTCAGGTGCGGGCCGTCGCCGCCGGCCGGGGGCGACGGCCAGACCTGGCCGCCGGCGGCCACGGTGCGCAGCGCGTCGATGATGGCCTCGGCCGGGCTGTCCTTCAGCACGTAGGCGCGCGCCCCGGCGCGCTGCGCCTCGCTGATGTACCCGGGGTTGTCGTACATGCTGAGCACCAGCACGCGCAACGCCGGCTGCAGCGTCAGCAACTGCCGGGTCAGCTGGATGCCGGAGTCGCCGCGCAGCGCGACATCCATCACCACCAGATCCGGCCGTTGCTGCTGCACGGCGGCCAGCGCGCCGGCCGCGTCGCCGGCCTCGGCGACGACGGCGAAACCGGGCACATCGCTCAGGCGCGCGCGCAGGCCGTCGCGCACCATCGGGTGGTCGTCGACGAGCAGCAGCCGGGTCGGGGTCGCCCCCGGCGACGGGTCGCTCCCGAGCGGGGGCCGCTCCCTCGGGAGGTGGTGCAGGCCTGCAGGGCCGGAGCCTGGGGGCAGATCGTTCGCCATGTCATCTCCAGGCCGTGCGGGGCAGGTAGGCGGCGACATGGGTGCGGCCCGGCCGGCTTTCCAGCTGCAGCTGGCCACCCAAGGCCTCGATGCGTTCGCGCAGATGCAGCAGGCCCAGACCCTGGCGTGCGGCCTCGACATCGAAGCCGCGGCCATCGTCCTCGATGCTGAGCAGCAGGCCGGCGCGGTCGGCCTGCAGCGCCAGCCGCACCCGGCCGGCCTCGGCATGGCGCTCGACATTGCCCAGCGCCTCCTGCGCGAAGCGGAACAGCGCGGTCGACACCGCCTCGGGCAGCGGCGGCAGTTCGGCCAGCTCGCTGTGCAGGGCCACGCCGCTGCGCGCCTGCCAATCGCGGCCGAGCTGCTCGAGCGCGCGGGCCAGGCCGAGGTCGTCGAGCAGCGGCGGGCGCAGGTCGTGGGCGATCAGCCGCACCTCGCCGAGGATCTCGCGCAGGCGCGTGACCACGGCGTCCAGCTCCGCACCGGGCTGGCGGGCGGCGGCGCTCTCGGCGAGGAACTTCACCGACACCAGGGACTGCGTGACGCCGTCGTGCAGCTCGCGGGCGACGCGGGCCCGTTCCGCCTCCTGGCTGTGCACCAGCTGGGCGGCGAGCTGACGCAGCCGGGCATCGGCGCGGCGCTGCTCGCTCCAGTTCAGCAGCAGCGCGCCGCCGGACACGAACAGCGCGCCGAGCAGGGCCACGGCGGCGATGCGGCCCAGGGTGTCGCCGATCGCCTCCTCGGTGGCCGCCTCCATGCGGCGCCGGGCGTCGTCGGTGTCGTCGATGAAGGCGCCGGTGCCCAGCATCCATTCCCAGCCGGCGATCGGCTCCACATAGGCCAGCTGCGGCTCGACGCGGCCGCTGCTCGGCCGCCGCCACTCGATCGCCTGGTGGCCGCCGCCGGCCCGCGCGCGCGCCAGCAGGCGTTGCACCGTGGGCCGGTCCTGGCCGTCGCGCAGTTCGAGCAGATTGCGGCCCTCCAGCGCCGGCTCGCGCGGGTGCAGCAGCACGTTGCCGGCGAAGTCGTAGACGAAGAAGAAGCCGTCGTGGCCGAACTCCAGCTGGCGCAGGATGGCCAGGGCCTGGCGCTGCGCGGCGGGTTCCGGGCGGCCGTCGCGCACCAGGTGCACGATGGCGCTGCGGCCGAGGTTGACCTTGCCCTGCAGCTCGGCGCGGCGTGCGGCCAGCAGCACCGGCTCGATGGCCTGCAGATGCATGTCGTTCAGCACCTGGGCGCGCTGGTTGACGACCCAGGCCACGCCGGCCAGCGTGAGCAGCAGCGGCAGCAGGCCGAGCAGCAGCCAGGCGGTGCGCGGCTGCACGTGGCGCTACTCGCCGCCGAGCTCGAAGGGCCGCGGCTGGCCCTGGTCGTCGATCGCCACATAGGTCAGCTGCGCCTCGGTGACCTTGACGACCTGCGGGTTCTGCGGGTTGCGCTCGGCATAGACCTCGACCTCGACGCTGATCGAGGTGCGGCCGATGCGCAGCACGCGCGCGTAGAAGCTGAGCAGGTCGCCGATGGTGACCGGCTGCTTGAAGATGAATTCCTTCACCGCGATGGTGGCGATGCGGCCACGGCTGACGCGCGCCGGCAGCACCGAGCCGGCCAGGTCGACCTGGGCCATGATCCAGCCGCCGAAGATGTCGCCGTTGGCATTGGCGTCGGCCGGCATGGGGATGACGCGCATCACCAGTTCGCGCTCGGTGGGCACGGCGGCGGGGTTCATGAAGGGGCTGGCGAGTTCGGTCACTGCAATGGGATCCTTGGATGCTGGGGCGGGTTTTAGCATCCGGCGCAGGCTGGGTGAGCGCCCGGGCGGGGGTAGGCGCATTTCGCGCCTTGGTGGGCAGCCCGCCGACAATCCGCGTTCCCATGCGCTCCACCGCCAGCCTTCCCGTTCCTGCTCCCTCTGCCGCTCCCCGTCGCGATCGCGAAGTGCTGGCCAAGCTGCTGCCGTATTTCTGGCAGTACCGCTGGCGCGTCGGCGTCGCGTTGCTGTTCATGCTCGGCGCCAAGCTGGCCACGGTCGGCGTGCCGCTGCTGCTCAAGGAGCTGGTCGACCGGCTGGAGGGGGCCGCCGCCAACCCGCTGTTCGTGCTGCCGGTCGGCCTGCTGGCCGCTTACGGCCTGCTGCGCCTGTCGACCAGCCTGCTCACCGAGGCCCGCGAGCTGATCTTCGCCAAGGCCACCGAGGGCGCAGCGCGGCAGATCTCGCTGCAGGTGTTCCGGCATCTGCATGACCTGAGCCTGCGCTTCCACCTGGAGCGCCAGACCGGCGGCATGACGCGCGACATCGAGCGCGGCACGCGCGCGGTGCACAGCCTGATCAGCTACTCGCTGTACAGCATCCTGCCGACCTTTATCGAGGTGCTGCTGGTGCTCGGCCTGCTCGGCGCGAAGTTCGACGGGGTTTTCGTTGCCATCACCGGCGGCGCGCTGCTGTTCTATGTCGTCTACACGATCTCGGTGACCGAGTGGCGCACGAAGTTCCGCCGCCAGCTCAACGAGATCGACTCGGCCACGCACACCCAGGCGGTCGACTCGCTGCTGAACTACGAGACCGTGAAGTACTTCGGCGCCGAAGACTTCGAGGCGCGGCGCTACGACGCCAGCCTGGAGCGCCTGCGCCAGGCGCAGCTGAAGAGCCAGACCACGCTGTCGCTGCTGAACACCGGCCAGCAGCTGGTCATCGCGGCGGCGCTGATCGCCATGCTCTGGCGCGCCACCCAGGGCGTCGTCGACGGTCGGCTCAGCCTCGGCGATCTGGTGATGATCAACGCCTTCATGATCCAGCTCTACATGCCGCTGAACTTCCTCGGCGTGCTGTACCGCGAGATCAAGCAGAGCCTGACCGACCTGGACCGCCTGTTCGGCCTGCTCGGCCGGCACAAGGAGGTGGCCGACACCGCCGACGCCGCCGAGCTGCGGGTGGCGGGCGGCCGCGTCGAGTTCGACGCGGTGGACTTCGCCTACGACCCGGCGCGGCCGGTGCTGCACCAGGTCTCGTTCGCCATCGAGCCCGGCCAGCGCGTCGCCGTGGTCGGCCCCAGCGGTTCGGGCAAGAGCACGCTGGCGCGGCTGCTGTTCCGCTTCTACGACGTGCAGCAGGGCGCGATCCGCATCGACGGCCAGGACATCCGCGCGGTGTCGCAGCACAGCCTGCGCCTGCAGCTCGGCATCGTGCCGCAGGACGCGGTGCTGTTCAACGACAGCATCGCCTACAACATCGGCTACGCGAAGGAGGGGGCCGGCCAGGCCGAGATCGAGGCCGCGGCCGGCGCCGCGCAGCTCGATGCCTTCATCCGCGCACTGCCGCAGGGCTACGCGACCCGCGTCGGCGAGCGCGGGCTCAAGCTCTCCGGCGGCGAGAAGCAGCGCGTGGCGATCGCCCGCACGCTGCTGAAGAACCCGCCCATCCTGATCTTCGACGAGGCGACCTCGGCCCTGGACTCGCACAACGAGCGCGCCATCCAGGCCCAGCTCGACGCCGCCGGCCGCGACAAGACCGTGCTGGTGATCGCCCACCGCCTGTCCACCGTCGTCGACGCCGACCAGATCCTGGTGCTGGACGCCGGCCGCATCGTCGAGCGCGGCCGCCATGCGGAGCTGCTCGCCCGCGGCGGGGCGTACGCTCGCATGTGGGCGCTGCAGGTCAGCGAACAACAACAGAAAAAAGACGATGGAAACCAAGTGGCTTGAGGACTTCGTCAGCCTGGCGGAGACCCGTTCCTTCTCGCGTTCGGCGCAGCTGCGCCATGTCACGCAGCCGGCCTTCAGCCGCCGCATCCAGGCGCTGGAGGCCTGGGCCGGCATGGACCTGGTGGACCGCAGCTCCTACCCGACGCGGCTGACGCCGGCCGGCGAGACCCTGCTGGGCCAGGCCATCGAGCTGCTGGCGAACCTGCAGGCGACGCGCAACATGCTGCGCAGCCACCAGGCGACCGGCGCCGACATGATCGAGTTCGCGGTGCCGCACTCGCTGGCCTTCAGCTTCTTCCCGCACTGGCTGATGGAGTTGCGCAAGCAGCTGCCGGCCTTCAAGTGCCGGCTCAATGCGCTGAACGTGCACGACGCGGTGCTGCAGCTCAGCGAAGGCCATTGCGAGCTGCTGCTCGCCTACCACCACCCCAGCCAGCCGCTGCAGCTCGACCCCGAGCGCTACGAGATGCTGAACCTCGGCCAGGACACCCTGGCCGCGTTCGCGCGCCCCGATGCCGAGGGCCAGGCGCAGTTCCGCCTGCCCGGCCACCCGGGCCAGAAGATTCCCTTCCTGGCCTATGCCGACGGCGCCTACCTCGGCCGCCTGGTGGAGATCGTCGTCAAGCAGGCCGGCATGCCGCTGCACCTCGAGGCCCTGTACGAGACCGACATGGCCGAAGGCCTGAAGGCCATGGCCATCGAGGGTCATGGCCTGGCCTTCCTGCCGGCCAGCTCGGTGAAGCGCGAGCTGCGCGCGCGCCGCCTGGTGCCGGCGGCGCCGCCGGGGGAGTTCGAGCTGCAGATGGCGATCCGGCTCTACCGCGAACGCCCCGAGCTGCGCAAGCGGGTGAAGCCCTCGGCCCAGGCGCTGTGGGAATTTTTGGCCACGCGCAACAACCCCGAAGCCCGCCGCTGAGCGGCCCTCCAGAATCGAGGCCGTTTCCGGAGTGCCTCGATGAACAGCCTGAAGAACCGTTTGCTCGTGTTGAGCGCGGCGGTGGTGTTGCTGGCCCTGTTGGTCGCCACCGCTGCCAGTTACTGGGACAGCCGACAGCATCTGCGCGCGCAGACCCTGGCGCAACTGGAGCGCAGCGCGCAGGCCGAGGCTCAGGGCATCGCCGCCTGGGTCGCCATGCAGCAGCGCATCATCCTGTCGCTGCGGCCCGCGGTGGCGTTGGAGAACCCGCGGCCGCCGCTGGCCGCCGCGGCCGAGGCCGGCGCGCTGGACAGCGCCTACATCGGCCACGCCGACAAGCGCATGCTGCAGAGCAAGGACATGCCGCTGTCCGAAGGCTACGACCCGACGCAGCGCCCCTGGTACAAGCTGGCCGAGACCAGCGACAAGGTGGTGCTGACCGAGCCCTATATCGACGACAGCACCAAGCAGCCGGTGCTCACCTTCGCGCTGGCCGTCAAGGACGGCGGCCAGACCACCGCGGTGATCGCCAGCGACGTCTACATGACCTCGGTGGTCGAGAGCCTGACGCGCATCCGGCCGACGGCCAGCGGCTATGCCTTCCTGGTTGACGCGCAGGGCCTGGTGATGGCGCATGCGAACCCGGAGCTGCTGCTCAAGCCGGCCAGCGCGCTGGGTGCGGAGCTGACGCCGGCGGCGCTGGCGCTGGCCGGCAAGGCTGGCGGTGCCTGGGTCGAGGCACGGGTCGGCGAGCAGGATCTGCTGTTGCGCGCCGCACCGGTGCCGGGCAGCCCCTGGAGCCTGGTGGTCGCCGCCGATGCCGGCGAGGCGCTGGCGCCGCTGCGCTCGCTGCTCGGCAAGGCGGTCGGCGTGATGGTGCTGATGGTGCTGGTGGCGATCGGCCTGATGACCGGCATGGTGACGCGCATGATGGCCGGCCTGGAGCGCACGCGGGCGGCGATGGAGGAGGTCGGCGCCGGCGGCGGCGACCTGACGCGGCGCCTGCCGGTGCACGGCCGCGACGAGGTCGCGCAGATCGCCTCGGCCTTCAACACTTTCGTCGAGAAGCTGCAGGGCATCATGCGCGAGGTCAACCTGAGCTCGGGTTCGATCAGCGTCGCCGCCAGCGAGGTGGCGATTGGTGCGCAGGACCTCAGCCAGCGCACCGAGCAGACGGCGTCGAATCTGCAGCAGGCCAGCTCGGCGATCGACAGCCTGAGCCATGCGGTGCGGCAGACCGCCGATTCGGCGCTGACCGCGCAGCAGCTGGCCGGCAGCGCCTCCGACGCCGCCGGCCGCGGTGGCACGGTGATGGGCCAGGTCGTCAGCACCATGGAGCAGATCAATGGCGCGTCGCGGCGCATCGCCGACATCATCGGCGTCATCGACGGCATCGCGTTCCAGACCAATATCCTGGCGCTGAACGCCGCGGTGGAGGCGGCACGGGCCGGCGAGCAGGGCCGCGGCTTCGCGGTCGTTGCCGGCGAGGTGCGCACGCTGGCCAGCCGCTCGGCCGAGGCGGCCAAGGAGATCAAGGGCCTGATCCAGGCCAGCGTCGAATCGGTCGAAGCCGGCTCTAGCCAGGTGCAGCAGGCCGGCAGCGCGATGCAGGAGATCGTGTCGGGCGTGCAGCGGGTCAGCGACATCATTGGCGAGATCAGCGCCGCCGCCCGCGAGCAGAGCGAGGGCATCACCAGCGTCAATGGCACGGTCAGCCAGCTCGATCAGGCGACGCAGCAGAACGCCGCGCTGGTCGAGGAGTCGGCGGCCGCCGCCGAGAGCCTGAAGGAGCAGGCGCGGCGGCTGGGCGAGACGATTGCAATCTTCAAGGTCGGCGAGCTGCGGCCGCCGCCGGTGGCGGTGAGCGCCAGGCCCGTGGCCACCGCTGTGGCAAAACCCGCGGTCGGCCGGTCCGCGGCGCCGCAGGCTGCCGTGCCCAGGCCAGCGCCGCAGGCTACCGCGCCCAGGCCAGCACCGAAGGCTGCCGTGCCTCGGCCTGCGGCGCCCAAGCCCGCGCCGGCTCCCAGCAAGTCCGCCGGCAGCGACGAGGGAGGGGAATGGGAGACGTTCTGACGCGCTTCCCCCGCGCTCTGCTAGCGTTGCACCGTCCCTCCCATTTCGAGCAGGAGTTCGCATGAAGCAATTGCTTGTCGCCACAGCCCTCGCCGCGGTCACCCTCGGTGTCCAGGCCCAGGCCAATGACACGTTGAAGAAGATCAAGGACAGCGGGTCCATCACCATGGGCGTGCGCGAGTCGTCCGGCGCGCTGTCGTTCACGCTGGGCAACGGCAAGTACGCCGGTTACCACATCGAGATCTGCGAACAGGTGATTCGCGATCTGCAGAAGCAGCTGGGCCTGCCCAAGCTGGAGACCAAGTACACCCTGGTCACCTCGCAGAACCGCATTCCGCTGGTGCAGAACGGCAATGTCGACATCGAGTGCGGCTCGACGACGAACAACGCCACGCGCCAGAAGGACGTCGCCTTCGCGGTGACCACCTTCGTCGAGGAAGTGCGCATTGCGGTGCGCGCGAACTCCGGGATCACCGGCATCGGCCAGTTGGCCGGCAAGACCGTGGCAACGACCACCGGCACGACCTCGGTGCAGACCCTGAGGCGGCACGAGCGCGCCAACGGCGTGGACTTCAAGGAGATCTTCGGCAAGGACCACGCCGACAGCTTCCTGCTGCTGGAGTCGGGTCGCGCCGACGCCTTCGTGATGGACTCGCAGATCCTCGCCGGCAACATCAGCAAGGCGAAGAGCCCGGCCGATTTCAAGATCGTTGGCGAGACCCTGTCGGTCGAGCCGATCGCGATCATGATCCGCAAGGACGATCCGGCCTTCAAGAAGGCGGTCGACGACTCGATCAAGGCGATGATGAAGTCGGGCGAGATCGCCAAGCTGTACGACAAATGGTTCGTGCAGCCGATCCCGCCGGCCAACACCCGGCTGAACCTGCCGGCGAGCGCCGCCACCAAGGACGCCTGGGCGAACCCGAACGACAAGCCGATGGAAGACTACGCGAAGAAGTGATGGCCTTCCTCGCCTGAATCCGGGGCGGACTGCAGCCGTGGTCCGCCCCTGCTTTTTCAAGGGCTAGCAGATGGTTTCCGATTGGAAAGAACTCTGGTGCAAGGACACGGTGGACGACATCGTCGTCGAGGGCTGCTTCCGGCAGGCCGGCTACCAGACCTATTTGGACTGGATCGTCAGCGCCTGGGGCTGGACCCTGGCCGTGGCGGCGATCGCGCTGGTCGTCGCGCTGGTGGTCGGCGCGCTGGTCGGGGTCGCGCGCACCACGCCGAGCCGGGCGCTGGTCGCCGCGGGCAACGCCTGGACCGAGCTGTTCCGCAACATCCCGCTGATCGTCCAGCTCTTCCTCTGGTACTTCGTGCTGCCGGAGTTCGTGCCGGTGCTCAAGCAGGTGCCCAGCTTCGTGCTGGCGGCCGTGGGCCTGGGCCTGTTCACCAGCGCGCGCATTTCCGAGCAGGTGCGCGCCGGCATCCAGAGCATTCCCAAGGGCCAGCGCTATGCCGGTCTGGCAGTGGGCCTGACGCTGCCGCAGACCTATCGCTTCGTGCTGCTGCCGGTGGCCTTCCGCGTCGTCATCCCGCCCTTGACCAGCGAGAGCATGAACATCGTGAAGAACAGCTCGGTCGCGTTCGCGATCTCGGTGCTGGAGCTCACGCAGTTCGCCCGCCAGGCCGGTGAGGAGACCTCGCGGCCGATGGAGGTCTATGCCGCGGTGACCCTGCTGTACTTCGTGTCGGCCTTCAGCGTCTACCTGATCGCCGCCGGCATCGAGCGGGCGGTGCGGGTTCCCGGCGTGGCCGGTGGGGGTGGGAAGTGAATCTCGACTTCAGCTTCTTCACCTGGGAGTTCTTCCGCGGCTTCGTGCTCACCGGACTGATCTTCTCGGTCACGCTGACCGCGGTGGCGATGGTCGGTGGCATCCTGCTGGGCACGGTGCTGGCGCTGATGCGCCTGTCCGGCATCCCGTTCCTGGCCTGGCCGGCGGCCGGCTATGTGAACCTGATGCGCTCCGTGCCGCTGGTCATGGTCATCCTCTGGTTCTTCCTGCTGGTGCCCTTCCTGATCGGACGGCCGATCGACGTGGCGATGTCGGCCTTCATCACCTTCACGCTGTTCGAGGCCGCCTACTACAGCGAGATCATGCGCGCCGGCATCCAGTCGGTACCGCGCGGCCAGCAGTACGCCGGCTACGCGATGGGCATGAGCTACAGCCAGACCATGGGCCTGGTGGTGCTGCCGCAGGCCTTCCGCAACATGCTGCCGGTGCTGCTCACGCAGACCATCATCCTGTTCCAGGACACCTCGCTGGTCTACGCGATCGGCGCCTACGACCTGCTGAAGGGCTTCGAGGTCGCCGGCCGCAACCTGAACCGGCCGATCGAGGGCTATCTGCTCGCTGCGGTCTTCTACTTCGTCATCTGCTTCACGCTGTCCATGGCGGTCCGCAAGCTGCAGCAGCGCATCGCCATCATCCGCTGAAGGATTCCCCCATGATCGAGATTGAGAACGTCAGCAAGTGGTACGGCAGCTTCCAGGTGCTGACCGATTGCACGACCCGCATCCAGAAGGGCGAGGTGGTCGTCGTCTGCGGCCCCTCGGGCTCGGGCAAGAGCACCCTGATCAAGACCGTCAACGCGCTGGAGCCGATCCAGCAGGGCGATATCCGCGTCGACGGCCAGTCGATCACCGCCCGGGGCACGAACCTGCCCAAGCTGCGCTCGCGCGTCGGCATGGTGTTCCAGCACTTCGAGCTGTTCCCCCATCTCAGCGTGACCGAGAACCTGACGCTGGCGCAGATCAAGGTGCTGGGGCGCAGCAAGAGCGACGCGATGGCGCGCGGCCTGAAGATGCTGGACCGCGTCGGCCTGATGGCGCACAAGGACAAATTCCCCGGTCAGCTGTCCGGCGGCCAGCAGCAGCGCGTGGCGATCGCCCGCGCGCTGGCCATGGACCCCATCGTCATGCTGTTCGACGAGCCGACCTCGGCGCTGGACCCGGAGATGGTCGGCGAGGTGCTGGACGTGATGGTGCAGCTGGCCCATGAGGGCATGACCATGATGTGCGTCACGCACGAGATGGGCTTTGCCAAGAAGGTCAGCCACCGCGTGATCTTCATGGACGCCGGCAAGATCGTCGAGGACTGCAGCAAGGACGAGTTCTTCGGCCAGCCCGAGGCGCGCTCGCCGCGCGCCAAGGACTTCCTGTCGAAGATTCTTCAGCACTGATCGCTTGAGAGGAGACGCCCCGATGAAACGCCTGAGCCCCGTTGTCGCCGCCCTGCTGCTGGCGGCCTGCGCAAGCAGCCCGCAGGACCCGCTGGGTCCACCGGCCAAGGAGATGATCCTGGCCGTCACCGCCGACCACAAGCTGATCCGCTTCAACGGCGGACAGCCGCAGCGCATCCAGAGCAGCCAGCAGCTCAAGGGCCTGAAGCCGGGCGAAGAGGTGCTGGGCATCGATTTCCGCGTGGCCCGCAACCAGCTCTACCTGCTGGCCAGCAGCGGTCAGCTCTACCGCGTGAAGGTGGCCGATGCCACGCTGGAGCCGATCGGCGCGCCGGTGCCGCTGCCGGCCACCGCGACCGGCAACTGGGGCTTCGACTTCAACCCCACGGTGGACCGCATCCGCGTCGTCAACGAGGGCGGCCTGAACCTGCGCCGCCACCCGGACAACGGCAGTCAGGTGGATGGCGACGCGAACGCCGCAGGTGTCCAGCCCGACGGCCGCCTGGCCTATGACGCCAGCGACGCCAACGCCGGCAAGGCACCGCGCATCGGCGGCGCCGCCTACACCTACAACCAGCAGGACGAGAAGGTCACGACGAATTACGCGATCGACCTCAACGGCGGCCTGCTCGTCACCCAGGGTACGAAGGAGGGCGTGCAGCCCGCCGTCTCGCCCAATACCGGCAAGCTCTACACCGTGGGCGCGCTGGGCCTGAAGCCGAACCGCGTGCAGTTCGACATCAGCGACGTCAACAACGCGGCCTACATCGCGGTGGACGAAGCCGGTGGCGACGCGATCTACCGCGTGGACCTGGCCAGCGGCAAGGCCACGCGCGTGGGCAAGGTCAGCGGCAATGTGCAGCTCAAGGGCATGGCCATCGAGCCCTGAGGAGCGCAGGGCGCCCTTGCATCGCGGGTCGGGGGCGTGATCGGCGATGATCGCCCTGACAAATATCAGGGAGAAATCATGTCGATCACGCGATCTGCGGTGGTGTTGCCGCTGGCCTCGGTTTGCCTGCTGCTGGCAGGCTGCGCCTCGGTGCCCGAGGAGGTCGAGCCGCCGCTGCAGGGCCCCAAGGCCGTTCTGACCGATACCGCACTGCAGAGCGGCGGCAGCCGCGGCCATCTTTTCTACCTGAGCCGGCGCGAGGGCAAGGACGTGGCGAACACCGGTTCGGCGACAGCCAAGGCCACGTATGGCAAGGGGGCCGCGCTGCACACGGTGCGGGTCAGCCGGGAACTGCCGGCCGGGCCTCAAACACTGAGGCTGAGCGGACATCCGGTCAACGCGATGCCGATCCAGGCGATGTTCGCCAAGCATTGCCGTGCCGAAGGCGAGGTCAAAGTCGATCTTCAGGCCGACAGGCGCTATGTGGTGCGTGGCTTGATCAACGCCGTCGGTTGCGCGGTCTGGATCGAGGACGAGGAAGGCGGCGAGCTGGCAGGTAGCCGAGTCAGCGCGCCGGGCCTGAAGTAGGGCGCAGGCCCGTCTTCAAAGCCGCTGCGCGCTGACCCGCCGCCGGGTGTTCCCGAAACGACGGTGGTTCGGGCGCTGACCCTGGCAAGGTCCGTCAGGTCGATGGTGACCCGATGTCAGCCAACGACAAGGCCACTTACCTGGCTTTGTTGCTTCTGCCGCGGCAGTCTCAGAGCAGCATGCCCCCCGACGCCTCGATGCGCTGCCCCGTCACCCAGCCCGCGCCCGGGTGCAGCAGCGCACGGATGGCGCCGCCGATGTCCTCCGGCAGACCGACGCGGCCCAGCGCGGTGACCGAGGCGACGAAGGCATTGACCTGGACGTTGTCGCGCACCGTGCCGCCGCCGAAGTCGGTCTCGATGGCGCCGGGAGCCAGGGTGTTGACGCGGATGCCACGCTCGGCGAACTCCTTGGCCTGGTAGCGGCTCAGCACCTCGACCGCGCCCTTCATGGCCGCGTAGGCGCCATAGCCGGGCAGGCTGAAGCGGGCCAGGCCCGAGCTGAGGTTGACGATGCGCGAGCCCTCGCGCAGCAGCGGCAGCAATTGCTGGCTGAGGAAGAAGGGGCCGCGCAGATGCGTGGCCACCAGCGCATCGAACTGGGCCAGCGTGGTGTCGGCCAGCGGCGCGTACACGCCCTGGCCGGCGTTGTTCACCAAGGCATCCAGGTGCTCCGCGTCCCAGGCCTGCAGCTGCGCGCGCAGGGCCTGCACAAAGGCCGGGAAGCCGGCGACATCATCCACATCCAGGCGCAGAGCCGCGGCGCGCCGGCCCTGCGCATGCAGCTGGGCCAGCACCGCCTCGGCGGCATCGGCCCGGTCGCGGTAGGTGATGAGCAGGTCATGGCCATCGCCGGCCAGGGCCTGGGCCATGGCGGCGCCGAGGCCACGGCTGCCGCCGGTGATGAGGGTGATGGGGGCTTGCATGGGAGCGTCCTTCGTGGAGGGGTGGAGGGAATGCTCGGCACTCTATTGACCTGACTTCCATGAATAAACTGGATGAACAAGCAAACACTGTTCTTCCATGAAAAACAATGAGCCCCTGGATCTGCAAGCCCTGCGGGTCTTTGCCAGCGTGGCCGAGCTGGGCGGTTTCAGCGCCGCGGCCGAGCGCCTGGGCCTGCCCAAGGGCCGCGTCAGCCAGCTGGTGCAGCAGCTCGAAGCCCGCCTGGGCGTGCGCCTCTTGCAGCGCACCACCCGCCGCGTGCAGCTGATGCCCGATGGCGAGGCGGTGCTGGCCCGCGCGCGCAGCCTGCTGGCCGATGCCGAGGAGCTGGGCGCCTTGTTCCAGAAAGCGCCGACCGAGCTGCGCGGCCATTTGCGCCTGGACCTACCGGTGCGCCTGGCCGTGAACCAGGTGCTGCCGGCCTTGCCGGAGTTCCTCGCCGCGCACCCGGGCTTGAGCCTGGACCTCTCCAGCACCGACCGCCGCGTCAACCCCATCGAGGAGGGTTTTGACTGCGTGCTGCGCGTCGGCAGCATTGGCGACGACAGCCTGGTGGCGCGCCGCCTGGGCTATCTGCGCCAGCTCAATCTGGCCTCACCCGAGTACCTGCGCCGCCACGGCGAACCGCGTCACCCGAGCGACCTGGCCGAGGGCCATCGCCTGGTGCAGTACGCGCAGCGCCTACCGGCGCGCGGCCCGGCGCTGTTCGAGTGGCAGGACCCGCAAGGCGCGCTGCAGCTGCAGCTGCAGCCGGTGGCCGCCGTGCTCCGCGTCAACCACACCGAGGCCTACGAGGCCGCCGCGCTGGCCGGCCTGGGGCTGATCCAGGCTCCGCCGGGCGCGGCGGCACAGATCCACAGCGGCCGGCTGCGTGCGGTGCTCACGGACTATGAGGCGCCCCCGCTGCCCGTGCACCTGCTCTGGCCCCAGCAGCGAGGCTTGAGTCGGCGCACGCGGGCCCTGATCGATTGGTTGGATGGGTTGCTGCGGCCGGGTTTGTTGCAGCAGGTGGCGGCACTTACATAGGTCCGCCGAGCCCTACACGAGAATCAAAGCCGCCATGACATGAAGGTGGGAAATGCCCAGCGTCTTTTTCTCGTATAGCCACAAGGACGAAGCTCTGCGAGACCAGCTAGAAACTCACTTAGCCTTGTTGAAAAACCAGGGGCTGATTGACGCTTGGTACGACCGCAGAATCGTTGCCGGCAGCGACGTCGACGACAGCATCTTCGAGAAGCTTGAGACCGCGGACATCATCCTTCTACTCGTCAGCTCGGACTTCCTCAGCTCTACGTACTGCTACTCGCGGGAGATGCAGCGAGCGATGGAGCGACACGACGCCAAAGAGGCCCGCGTCATCCCGGTCATCCTGCGTCACTGCGACTGGCACGGCGCGCCCTTTGGCAAGCTCATGGCTGCGCCTCGTGACGGCAAGCCAGTGACCTCGTGGCCCGACCGCGACGAGGCGCTGGCCGACGTCGCCAAGCAGATTCGAAAGGCGGTTGAAGCCGCAAGCGCCAGCGGGCCCGCATCGCGGCCTGTCGCCGCCACACTGGTCACCCAACGCTCACCGTCGTCCGGCCTCGTCAACTCTCTGCCCCGATCGAGCAACCTGCGCCTGAAGAAGGAGTTCAGCGAGCAGGAACGCGACGAGTTCCTCCTCTCGACCTTCGAGTACGTCTGCAAGTTCTTCGACGGGTCAATTCAAGCGGTGGGTGAGCGCAATCCTGAGGTCAAGGGTCGCTTCGAGCGCATCGACTCTAGGCGCATGGCAGCGCTCTTGTACCGGGGCGGCAGGAAGATTGCCGAGTGTTCGGTGAGGGTGGACGGCTTCAGCCGCGACAACGGTATCGCCTTCTCGCATGATGCATCGGTGCACCAAGGCTCGTTCAACGAGCTGCTGAACGTGAAGGTGGACGAACAGTCCCTGTTCTTGACGACGATGGGGATGTCATTCAGCGACAACCGCGGCAAGCAGTTGTCGCCGGAGGGTGCGGCGGAATTCCTTTGGGAGCTTTTCATCAAGCACGCCCAGTAGAGAGAGACCACATGAGCGCGACGACCGAGCACCCGAAAGTCTTCATCTCGTACAGCTGGACAAGCGTCGAGCACGAGCAGTTCGTCTTGGATCTGGCCACGTCCCTGTGCAATCACGGCGTGGACGCAATCCTGGACAAGTGGGACCTCAAGCCCGGTCAAGACAAGTTCGTCTTCATGGAGTCCATGGTCGTCGACACTGAGGTGCTCAAGGTCCTCGTCCTTTGCGACCGCAAGTACCAGGAGAAGGCGAACAGCCGAGCCGGCGGCGTCGGCACTGAGTCGCAAATCATTTCCCAAGAGCTCTACGGGAAGGTCAAGCAGACCAAGTTCATCCCCATCGTTTGCGAGTACGACGACGACGGCCAGCCGTGCCTCCCGGTCTTCATGAAGGGCCTCATCTACATCGACGTGTCGACAGAGGAGCGGTACGGCGAGGGGCTCGACCAACTTCTCCGGCTCATCTACGAGCAACCCTTCCATCAGAAACCCAAGCTCGGAGGCGCACCGGCCTTCGTATCCAACGGCGGCACAAGCTACGTCCGGGAGTTGGGTGCCGCGGTCCGGGCCATCCAAGAAGGCAAGCCCAACCGGCAGGGATTGGAGACGCTCTTCGTCAAAGGAGTCCTTACCGAGCTCAACAAGCTGTACGTAACGCCCGATGGCAACGACTACGACGAAGGCGTCTACCAGGCCATCACAGGCACCAAAGGCCTGCGCGACCAGGTCGCTGAGTACGTGGATGCCGTTGCGGCGTTCTCGGGTGATGACCCCAGCGCTATTGGCCCCTTCATCAAGCTGATTGAGGGCATCGGGGCGCACTTTGGGCCGCCAGAGAACGCAGGCACTTACTACCCCGGCTGGGTCGACTTCCACGCGTTCTTCGCGCTGGAAGTCTTTCTCATCCAAACCGCGGCACTACTTCGGCATGAGCGTTGGAGAACCTTGCGGCGCCTGGTTGAGGCAACCTACCTTGTTCGCGGCAGCCAACGGGAAATGACTACGGCGCGCTTCGTCACCTTCGATGGCCGTCTTGTGTCGCTGGACGTGCATCGCAATCAGCGGCTGAAGCTCAACCGTGTGTCTGTCTCAGCCGACCTGCTGAAGGAACGCTGCTCTGCCGAGAAGACGTCGTTCAACGAGCTAATGGAGGCCGATTTGTTCCTCGCGCTGAAGTCGCTGGTCGTCGATCGCGGGACTTTTGAAGGATGGATATCGCACTGGGCACCGCGCACATCCGTCTATGCGTCCTTTGGGAACAAGCATCCTGTGTTTCTGCGGGCCTCAGACGAGACCACTCGCAATGGCATCCACACGGCCATCGGGGTGCGCTCGAGCGCTGAACTCAAGGCCAAGCTTGATAGCTCTGAGAACCTGCTGGGCTACTTGGACCGCGTTGCGGGGCGTTCGTTCGGCCACTTCAACTTCCTCGAGGCAATCAACGTTGAAGCGCTGACGAAGTAGCTGGCAACGAGGCGCCGCCAGGTAAATGTCCGCTGATGACCTATACGGTCGGCCACCCTTTTTCCGCGAACGATCCAGAGCAGGCTAAGGCAGTTGCTCCTCTCCTCTCCGCTTCGACGCGTTGTCCCCGCCCACCCCGGCCGAGGACAATCGCCGCCATGGACCAGATCACCCTCACCCGCCCCGACGACTGGCATCTGCATCTGCGCGACGGCGTCGCCTTGCAGGCGGTGCTGCCCTATACCGCGCGCCAGTTCGCCCGCGCCATCGTGATGCCGAATCTGCGCCCGCCGGTGACCACGGCCGCGCAGGCCATCGCCTACCGCGAGCGCATCCTGGCCGCGCTGCCGGCCGGCCTGAGCTTCGAGCCGCTGATGACGCTTTACCTGACCGACAACATGGCGCCCGAGGAAATCGCGCGCGCCAAGGCGGCCGGCGTGGTGGCGGTCAAGCTTTACCCGGCGGGCGCGACGACGAATAGCGATGCCGGCGTGACCGACATCCGCAAGACCTACAAGACCCTGGAAGCCCTGCAGCGCGAGGGCCTGCTGCTGCTGGTGCACGGCGAGGTGACCGATGGCGAGATCGATGTCTTCGACCGCGAGGCGGTCTTCATCGACACCGTGATGCAGCCGCTGCGCAAGGACTTCCCCGAGCTCAAGGTGGTGTTCGAGCACATCACGACGAAGGAAGCGGCCGACTACGTGACGGGCGCGGATCGCTTCACCGCCGCCACCATCACCGCCCACCACCTGCTCTACAACCGCAACGCCATCTTCACCGGCGGCCTGCGCCCGCATTACTACTGCCTGCCGGTGCTCAAGCGCGAGGTGCATCGCCAGGCGCTGCTGAAGGCAGCCACCGGCGGCAGCCACAAATTCTTCCTCGGCACCGACAGCGCGCCGCACGCGGCCCAGCTGAAGGAAAACAGCGTCTGCGGCGCGGGTTGCTTCACGGCGCCCTCGGCGCTGGAGCTCTACGCCGAGGCCTTTGACGCGATGGGGGCGCTCGACCAGCTTGAAGGCTTCGCCAGTTTCCACGGCGCCGACTTCTACGGCCTGCCGCGCAACGCGGGCACGGTCACGCTCAAGCGCGAGCCCCTGCAACTGCCCGAGAGCTTGCCCTTCGGCGACGCCAGCATCAAGCCGCTGCGCGCGGGCGAGACCCTTTCCTGGAAACTGCAAGCATGAGCCTGAACGAAAAGCGCATCGCGCTGCTGATCGACGCCGACAACTCGCCGGCCAACAAGATCGACCTGATCCTCACCGAGCTGGCCACCCTGGGCGTGGCCAATGTGCGGCGCGCGTACGGCAACTGGAAGAAGGACGCGCTGCGCGGCTGGGAGAAGCTGCTGCACGAGCACGCGATCCGCCCCATGCAGCAGTTCGACTACAGCAAGGGCAAGAACGCGTCCGACATGGCCATGGTCATCGATGCGCTGGAGCTGCTCTACACCGACCAGCCCGACGCCTTCGGCATCGTCAGCAGCGACGCCGACTTCACGCCCCTGGTCATGCATCTGCGCGCCAAGGGCGCGGCGGTCTACGGCTTCGGCAACCAGCAGACGCCCAAGCCCTTCGTCAACGCCTGCTCGCAATTCCTCTACCTGGACAAGGTGGACAGCGGTGGCGGCAGCGGCGGTCAGCAGCAGCGCATGAGTTCCTCGCAGCTCAAGCAGGACGCCAAGCTGGTGACCCTGCTGCGCCACGCGGTGCAGGCGGCTGGCGGCGAGGAGGGCTGGGCCATGGCCGGCAATGTCAGCCAGCAGATCCGCAACCAGGCGCCCTTCGACCCGCGCAATTACGGCTACGCCAGCTTCAGCCGCCTGCTGGAGGCGACGCAGCTCTTCGAGCTGAAGCGCGAGGGCTCGGTGGCCTGGGTGCGCGACCGCCGCGAGGCGGCGCCCAGGCCGGTGGACAAGGCGCCGGACAAACCACCCCGCGCCGAGCCGGTGCGCGCTCCGGCGCCCGAGCCGCTGCCGCCCGCGGTGCTGAGCGAGGCGGCCCCCGAGGCGCCTGCGGCGCTGGAGGAGGCCAGCCCCGTGGCCGCGCCTAAGCGCCGCGCGCCGCGCAAGAAGGCCGCTGCCGCAACCCCGGCCAAGCCGGCGGCAGCCACACCCCCGGCCGCACCGGCCACCCCGATGGCCTCAGTGGCGGACACCCCGCCCGCGCCGGCTGCCGACGCGCCCAAGAAAGCCACCCGCCCGCGCCGGCCCCGCGCCAAGCCCGCCGCGGGCTGATGCCGCTGCCGGAGGGCTTTGCCGACACAGCCTGGTGCGCACCGCTGCGCCTGGCTGCGGCGCGCCTGGGCCGGACCGGCAGCGTGGCCGAGCGCCTGAACGCCATCGGCCTGGCGCCACGGCGCTTCGTGCCGCAGGCCGCGCTGCCCGAGGGCGAGGCCTACGAGGCCTTCATCGCCCGCAGCGGCCGGGTGCCGACGCGCGACAACGCGCACGACCTGCTCAACGGCCTGGTCTGGTGCGCCGAGCCGGCGCTCAAAGCCCGGCTCAACCAGCTGCAGGCCGAGGCCCTGGCGCGCGACGGCGTGCAGCCGCGTCGCGGCCCGCTGCGCGATGCGCTGACCCTGTTCGACGAGAACGGCGCGCTCTGGCCCGACTGCCCACGCCCCATCGCCGAAGCCTGGCGGCAGCGCGACTGGCAGGCCATGTTCATCACCCACCGGGCCCTGTGGGCGCACAGCCGGCCCCGCCTGTTTGGCCACGCGCTGCTGGAGCAGTTGGCCCTGGCGCCGCGCAAGGGTTTGTGCGCCCATGTGCTGCTGGCCGAGCCCTTGACACTGACGGCCCGCGACTGGGCCGCCAAGCCCTTCCTGCCCTTGCCGGTGCTCGGCGTGCCCGGCTGGTGGCCGGCCAACGCGTCGCCGGCCTTCTACGATGATGCCGCCGTGTTCCGACCGCTGAAATTCCCTGCATGAAGCTGCCCCTGTTCTGCCTTGCCCTGCTGCTTGCCGCGCTGCTTCCGGCGCGGGCGCAGACCCCGCCCGGGCCCCCGGCTTCGGACGCCGCCGCTTCCGCGCCGCCGATCTCGGCCACCGCCCGCCGCCTGTTCGACGGCGCCCGCGGCCAATTGCTGCAGGTGCGCACCCTGCTCGCGCAGCAGGACTCGCAGGCCAGCGTCGGCTCCGGCTTCGTGGTCAGCGAGGACGGCCTGGTGGTCAGCAATTTCCATGTCGTCAGCCAGGCGGCGCTGGAGCCCGAGGGCTACCGGCTGCGCTTCGTCGGCGCCGACGGCCGCCGCGGCAGCTTGCAGATCCTCGCCATCGACGTGCGCCACGACCTGTCGCTGCTGCGCGCGGTGGGCGACGACGGCCAGCCGCTGCGCTTCGAGCGCGCGCTCACCTTCCGCCCGGCCGCCGAGCCGCTGGACAAGGGCGACCGCATCTATTCGATGGGCCACCCGCAGGACGTCGCCTTCGCGATCGTCGAGGGCAATTACAACGGCCTGGTCGAGCGCCGCTTCGATCCGCTGATCTATTACGCCGGCTCGCTGAACCCGGGCATGAGCGGCGGGCCGGTGCTGGACGAGCGCGGCCGCGTTGTCGGCATCAACGTCAGCATGCTGCTGTTCTCGCAGCAGATGAGCTTTCTGATCCCCGGCAGCTTTGCCGACGCGCTGTTGCAGCGTTCGGGCCAGGCCAAGCCCCTGCAGGGCGCCGCCTGGCCGGCGATCCGCGAGCAGTTGCTGGCCTACAGCGACGAGCTGACCCAGCGCTTCATGGTTCAGCCCTGGCGCGATTGGGGGCATGCGCGCTGGCGGCTGCCGATTCCGCAGGAGGAGTTCCTGCGCTGCTGGGGCAACAGCACACCGCCCGATGCCAAGGGCCTGCGCTTCAACCGCATGCAATGCCGGATGGACCATGCGCTGTTCTTGAGCGGCCGCCTGCACACCGGCTACATCGACGTGCAGCACGAGGTCTACGACGGCAGCCGCATCGGCGCCTGGCGCTTCGCGCAGCAGTACAGCGCCAGCTTCCGCAACGAGAACCTGGGCCGCATCAACGAGAAGGAGCGCACCGCGCCGCATTGCACCGAGAGCTTTGTCGACGCCCAGGGCCTGCCGGCGCGCGCGGTGGTCTGCCTGCGGGCCTACCGCAAGATGGCCGATGTGCACGACGTCACCGTGCTGCTGACCGCGGTCGACCAGCCGACCGAGGGCCTGCTCGGCCGCTTCGATGCCTATGGCATGCGCTTCGAGAACGCGATAAAGCTGGCGAAACACTTCATCGCCGGCTACGGCAAGAAGGGCGGCCCGGCCGCTGCCGCGGGGAGCGCACGATGAGCCGCGTGCTTGCGCTGATCGACGTGATGGATGGCGAGCATGTGCGCCAGTCGTTCCCCGTGGCAGCCGGCGCCGACGGCACGGCCCAGCTGCGCATCGGCCGCGGCCTGGACTGCGAGATCTGCCTGGACGACCCGCACCTGGCGGCCGAGCATGCGCTGCTCGACATCGCCGCCGAAGCGCGGGCCAGCCTGACCCTGCTGCCCAGCCTGAACGGCGCGCAGCAGGGCCGCCGCCAGCATCGCGCCGGCAGCCGCCTGGACTGGCCGGCCGACGGCCAGCTGCAGCTCGGCCACACGCGCCTGCGCCTGCGCCATGCGGCGGCGGCGCTGGCCCCGGAGCGCGCGGTGCTGCACGCGCCGCGCTGGCTGGGCCTGCTGCTGCTGACCCTGAGCGCGCTGCTGCTGCTCTTCGTCGACACCTGGCTGGGCGCCACGCCCAGCGCCGGCTGGCAGGACTACGCCGGGCCGGTGCTCGGCGTGTTCGCCGCGGTGCTGGTCTGGGCCGCGCTCTGGGCCTTGCTGACGCAGCTGTTCCAGCGCCGCTTCCCCTTCTTCCTGCACCTGAAGCGGGCGCTGATCTATGTGCTGGCGCTGGGTCTGCTGAGCTGGTTGCTGCCGGCGCTGGCCTTCGTCGCCTCCTGGCCGGCACTGCTGCTGCCGGCCAAGCTGCTGCCGGTGCTGGCGACTGCCGGCCTGGTCTACTGGCATGCGCGCGACGTCTGGCCGAAGGCCCGCTTCGTGCTGGCCAGCTTCCTGGTCGGCGGCCTGCTGATGTGGCTGGCGATGGGCTGGACGCGGCAGGACGCGCTGCAGCACCGCTGGCGCGAGCCCTATCTGTCGACGCTGCTGCCGCCGCAGTTCCGTGCCGCGCCGCTGCGCTCGGTCGATGCGCTGATGGAGGACGCCGCCGCGCTGCGCGGGCCGCTGGCCGAGAAGGCCAAGCGCGACGCCGATGGCAATGCGGTCGATGGGGGTGACGAGGAGGAGTGACAATCCCCCCGTCGTGGAGTACCCCAGACCGCCGCTGGTGCAAGGCCCGAAAGGGTGCACTGGAGGAAGGTCCGGACTGCACAGAGCAGCGTAGGGGGTAACACCCCTCCAGCGTGAGCTGAGGATCAGAGCAACAGAGACGAGTCGGTGCGGGCAAAGAGGAAGCGGTGCAAGCTGCGACCCACTTGACCGTTCGGTGGTCTGTTGGCCCGGCGCAAGCCGGGTGCCGACCGGCGCAAGCCTGGGAGGCTTCGGGCGCAAGCCCGAACCCAACAGCACACGGGGTGGGGCGTTGGCGCAAGCCAGCGGCCCGCACCGGGTGAAACGGGCAATCTCTACGCGCAGCAACACCAAGTAGGCCGGCGTTGACGTGGCTCGCGGAGCCGGCGGGTAGGTGGCATCGAGCCGGGGCGTGAGTCCCGGCCCAGAGGAATGGCGGTCAGCGCGGCGCAAGCCGCGTCACAGAATCCGGCCTATCGGGGTGCTCCACGACACTCCCTGACGAACGTCGGGATCTGCGCCTGCCCGCATACTGCGGCCAGCACAGGGCGCGCCCCGCGCCGACCCAGGACCCACCCCATATGCATCCCGAAGCCGCCACCTTGTGGCGCCACCCGCGCTGGCTGCTGTCGGTGCTGCTTGCCAGTCTCGGCATGCTCGGCCCCTTCAGCATCGACACCTATCTGCCCGCCTTCGACGGCATCGCGCGCTCGACCGGCGCCACGCCGGTGCAGCTGCAGCAGACCCTGTCCAGCTACCTGGCCGGCTTCGCGCTGATGAATCTGTTCCATGGCGCGCTGTCCGACAGCTTCGGCCGCCGGCCGGTGGTGCTCGGCGGGCTGCTGGTGTTCACGATCGCCTCGATCGGATGCGCGGTGTCGACGAGCATCGAGTCGCTGATCTTCTGGCGCGCGGTGCAGGGCATGTGCGCCGGCGCCGGCATGGTGGTGTCGCGGGCGGTCATCCGCGACCTCTATCCGCCCAGCGACGCGCAGCGCGTGATGTCCCAGGTGACGATCTTCTTCGGCGTCGCGCCGGCGATCGCGCCGCTGATCGGCGGCTACCTCTACGTGCACAGCGACTGGCACTACATCTTCTGGTTCCTCGCGGTGATCGGCGCGCTGCTCACGCTGATCAACTGGCGCGTGCTGCCGGAGTCGCTGCCGCCGGCCTCCAAGCAGTCGTTCACCCTGCGCCCGCTGATGCAGGGCTATTCCAGCCTGCTCCGGAGCCGCCGCTTCCTGCTGCTCGTGCTGGCCAGCGGCATCCCGTTCAACAGCATGTTCATGTACGTGCTGGCGGCGCCGGAGTTCCTCGGCCGGCACCTGGGCCTGGCGCCGACGCAGTTCTTCTGGTTTTTCCTGTGCACCATCGGCGGCATCATGGGCGGCGCCTTCTGGAGCGGGCGCGTGGCCGGGCGCATGAAGCCGGCCAACCAGATCCGCCGCGGCTTCACGCTGATGGTCGTCGCCATGCTGGCCAATCTGCTGCTGATGGGCTTTGCGCCGCAGCACGCCGTCTTCGCGCTGCCCATCATCGGCATCTTCAGCCTGGGCTGGGCCTTCATGGTACCGGTGGTGACCATCATGGTGCTGGACGAGAACCCGAACCGCCGCGGCATGGCCTCCAGCCTGCAGTCCGCGATCGCCGCCGCCGCCAATGCGGTGGTGGCCGGTGCGCTGGTGCCGCTGGTCATGCACTCGCTGCTCGGCCTGGCGCTGATGAGCAGCAGCTTCCTGGTCGTCGGCCTGCTGGCCTGGCAACTGGTCCGCAAGAGCGGACCGAAGCCGGCGAACTAGGCGGCAAAGACCCGCCAACTCAAGCCCGGCGCCGGGCGGCCGATGATGGCCGCATGTGCAAGTCTTTCCTGCCGGCCCTGCTGTGCGCGCTGCTGCTGACCCTCGGCGGTCCGGTGCGCGCGCAGGAGGCGCCACCGACGACCTCTCCTGCGGACCTGCGCAAGCGCCTGGCCGAAGAACTGGACAAGCCGGAGACCCAGCGGCGGTTGGCCAATCCCTCCGGCCGCCTGCTCAACCCGCGCGACAACCCGGCGCGCGCCCGCCCGAAGCCGCCGCCGCCCAAGCCCTGGGGCTATGCCGGCGAGGTCGGCCCCGAACACTGGGGCGAACTGTCGCCCGAGTTCAAACTCTGTGCCGTCGGCACGCGGCAGTCGCCGATCGATCTGCGCGACACCCTGAAGGTCGACCAGGAGCCGATCCAGTTCGACTACAAGCCGACGCTGTTCAGCGTGCAGGACACCGGCCGCACCCTGCTGATCAAGCCGGAGCCGGGCAGCAGCCTGAGCCTTGGCCCGCGCCGCTACGAGCTGCAGGCGATCGAGGCGCGCATGCCGGCGGAGATCCGCCTGAACGGCGAGCGCCACGACATGGCCCTGCACCTGCTGCACCGCGACGCCGAGGGCCGGCTGGCGATGCTGGTGCTGCTGATGCAGCGCGCCCAGGACGAAGGTGCGGAGCAAGGCGTGCTGCAGCGTTTCTGGGCCCATGTGCCGCTGGAGAAGCAGCTCAGCGAGCGCGCGAGCACGGCGGCCGATCTGGCCCAGTTGCTGCCCCGCGAGCGCGGCTACTTCGCCTTCATGGGCTCGCTGAGCACGCCGCCCTGCACCGAGGGCGTGCTCTGGCTGGTGATGCGCGAGCCGCTGCAGGTCAGCGAGCAGCAGCTGGAGGTGATGCGCCGCCTGTACCCGAACAATGCGCGGCCGGTGCAGCCGGCCGGCGGACGGGTTGTCAAGGAGAGCCTCTGAGGCTTCCGGCTTCCGATAATCCGCCGATGAACCAAGCCTTCATCTGCGATGCCCAGCGCACGCCCTTCGGCCGCTATGGCGGCGTTCTGGCCGGCGTGCGCGCCGACGACCTCGGAGCGATCCCCATCCGCGCGCTGATGGCGCGTGCGCCGCAGGCCGACTGGGCGGCGCTCGACGACCTGGTCTACGGCTGCGCCAACCAGGCCGGCGAGGACAACCGCAACGTCGGGCGCATGAGCGCCTTGCTCGCCGGCCTGCCGATCGAGGTGCCCGGCGTGACGCTGAACCGGCTCTGCGGCTCCGGCCTGGACGCGGTGGCCACGGCGGCGCGGGCGATCAAGTCCGGCGAGGCCGAGTTCCTGATCGCCGGTGGCGTGGAGAGCATGAGCCGCGCGCCCTTCGTGATGCCGAAGGCCGAATCCGCCTTCAGCCGCGCGAACGCGGTCTACGACACGACCATCGGCTGGCGCTTCGTGAACCCGCTGATGAAGGCGCAGTACGGCATCGACGCGATGCCGGAGACCGCGGAGAACGTCGCGCAGGCCTGCGGCATCGCCCGCGAGGACCAGGACCGCATGGCCCTGGCCAGCCAGGCCAAGACCGTGGCCGCGCAGCAGCGCGGCTTCTTCGACGCCGAGATCTGCGCGGTGGAGATCGCGCAGAAAAAGGGCGAGGCGCTGCGCGTCATGCAGGACGAGCACCCGCGCGCGACCTCGATCGAGCAGCTCGCCAAGCTCAAGCCCATCGTCAGGGCCGATGGCACGGTGACCGCCGGCAATGCCAGCGGCGTGAACGACGGTGCCTGCGCGCTGATCCTGGCCAGCGAGGCCGCTGCCGCCCGCCACGGCCTGAGGCCCCGCGCCCGCGTGCTGGGCGCCGCGGTCGCCGGCCTGGCGCCGCGGGTGATGGGTCTCGGCCCGGTGCCGGCGACGCAGAAGCTGCTGGCCCGCCTCGGGCTGTCGCTGGATCAGCTGGATGTCATCGAGCTCAACGAGGCCTTCGCGGCCCAGGGCCTGGCGGTGCTGCGCCAACTCGGCCTTGGCGACGAAGACCCGCGCGTCAACCCGAACGGCGGCGCCATTGCGCTCGGCCACCCGCTGGGCGCCAGCGGCGCACGCCTGGTGATGACCGCGGTCAACCAGTTGCACGCGACCGGCGGCCGCTACGCGCTGTGCACGATGTGCATCGGCGTCGGGCAGGGCATCGCGCTGGTGGTCGAGCGGGTCTAGCCCCACCAGGGGCCGGCATGTGCCGGCCCGAGCTGCAGTGCGGCCCAGACAATGCCGCAGAGCGCCGCAATGCCGACCAGCGAGCGCAGCAGCCAGGCCAAGCCGCGTTGCAGGCGCCCTGGGCGGTCCAGGCCGACCACACGGGGTTCGGCCGGCCGCCAACTGGCAAAGCCCTGGGCGAGCACGCCGGCCAGCACCAGCACCAGCACCTGGGCCGGAGGCAGGCTGGCCCAGCGGGTGGCGACGAAGGTGATCGCCGCCAGCGCGGCAATGAGCAGCAGGAAATGGCTGATGCGTGACATGGCGGACGAGCTCAGGGCAAGTCCTAATTCTGGGGGGATTCGCTTCAGACCTGAAGCCGTACTTTCGCTAGCTCGCGCAAGTGCTTTCAACGATTGAGCTTTTAGGCTTCCCGCTTCTTGCGAATTCGTTGCTAAGTGCTTGCCGTGATTGAAAAAATTCCTCACCGATGCGCTTCTGATCGCCGCGACTCCAAGCTAAAGTTGGAGAAAAGTGGAGTTACGCGGAGTTTTGGGGCGCAATCGTGGCAGACGTGGTGTTTTACGGGCCTTCGGCCTTGGCGATGGATGCCAAGGGTCGCATGGCCATGCCCACGCGGCACCGCGAGGCGCTGCAGCAGCTCTGCGGCGGCCGGCTGACGCTGACCAAGGACCGCGCCGGCTGCCTGATGCTGATGCCCGAGCCGACCTGGCTCGCGATGCGCGAGGCCCTGCTCAAGCTGCCGATGGAGGCTGCCGGCTGGCGGCGCTTCCTGCTCGGCAGCGCGGTGGACGTGGAGATGGACGCCGCCGGCCGTCTGGTCGTGCCGCCGGAGCTGCGCGCCTATGCCGGCCTGCAGCGCGACCTGATGCTGATGGGCGTGGGCAAGCATTTCGAGCTCTGGGATGCCGCCACGCATGCGATTGACGAGGCGGCGACGCGCGCCTCGGAGATGCCCGACTCGGTCAAATCCTTCGTTTTCTGAGCATGTGGGCCCCCAACCTCGCTCCGCTCGGTACCCCCCGCGGGGGCTGCACCGCCCTTGGGGCGGCCCTGCGGGCGCTGCGCACGCCATGAACCCGGCCGAAATGACGGCGCACATCAGCGTGCTGCTGCAGGAGTCCGTGGACGCGCTGCTGCATGCCGAGGCCGACCCGAATGGCGTTTACCTCGATGGCACCTTCGGCCGCGGCGGCCACAGCCGCGCGCTGCTCGCGCGCCTGGGTCCGCAGGGGCGGCTGATCGCGCTGGACCGCGACCCCGATGCGATCGCCGCAGCCGGCGCCATCGACGACCCGCGCTTCGAGATCCGCCATGCCCGCTTCGGCGAGCTCGGCGAACTGGACCTGCCGCCGCTGAACGGCGTGCTGCTCGACATCGGTGTCAGCAGCCCGCAGATCGACACCCCCGAAAGGGGCTTTTCCTTCCGTGCCGACGGTCCGCTGGACATGCGCATGGACCCGACGCGGGGCGAGTCCGCCGCCGCGTTTCTGGCACGCGCTCAAGCGAGCGAGATTGCTGAGGTGATTCGTGAACTTGGCGAAGAACGGTTTGCTGGCCCGATTGCAAAGGCGCTTGTGGCTCGCCGCGAGGCTGGGCGGCCCCTCCAACGAACCCGCGAGCTGGCCGAACTCGTGGGCCAGATCGTCAAGACCCGCGAGCCGGGCCAGGACCCTGCGACACGCACGTTTCAAGCTCTACGGATTCACGTCAACGCCGAGCTTGAAGAGTTGCAGGATGCCCTGAAGGCAGCGCTGAAGCAGTTGGCGCCCGGCGGGCGGCTGGCGGTGATCAGCTTCCATTCGCTGGAGGATCGCATCGTCAAGCGCTTCATCCAGCAGCACAGCAAGGACGAGCCGGACCGCCGCGCGCCGATGGCCCCGCCGAAAAGCATGCCGCTGCGCGCGCTGGGCCGGGTGCTGCCGTCCAAAGCCGAGGTTGCCGCCAACCCGCGCTCGCGCTCGGCGGTGCTGCGGGTCGCCGAACGCGTCGGAGGGGCCGGCTGATGTGGCTGCGCCTGAACCTGTTGCTGCTGCTCGCGCTGATCGTCTCGGCGCTGCTGCTGGTGCGCCAGAGCCATGAGGGCCGCCGCCTGTTCGCCGAGCTGGAGCGGGCGAAGAGCGAGGGCCGCCGCCTGGAGGCCGATCTGCACCGCCTGCGCGCCGAGCGCGAGGGCGAGGCGACGAATCTGCGCGTCGACCAGCTGGCGCGCGAGAAGCTGCAGATGCGCCCGATCACGCCGGCGCTGACCCTGCAGCCGGCCAGCAGCCCGGCCTCGGGAGCGGCGCGATGAAGAACTGGTTCAAGCGCAAGGAATCGGCCTCCAAGCTGGCCTATGCAAGCAGCCCGCTGCTGGCCACGCCGACGCCGGTCGGCCGCTCGCGCCTGTTGCTGGCATTGACCGGTCTGGCCTTTCTCGGCCTGACCGCGCGGGCCTTCTACGTGCAGGTCTGGGCCGAGGACTTCTTCCAGGCCCAGGGCGAGTCGCGCATGGGCGCGACCTTCGAGCTGCCGGCCAGCCGCGGCCGCATCGAGGACCGCAACGGCCAGTTGCTCGCCACTTCGGTGGTCACGCAATCGGTGTGGGCCAACCCGCGGGAGTTCAAGGCCGAGCCGGCGCAGCGCGCTGAGCTGGCCCGCCTGCTCGGGCTCAAGCGCAGCGAGCTGGATGCCAAGCTCTCCGGCGACGGCCGCTTCGTCTGGCTGCGGCGCTGGGTCGACGACGAGACCTCGGCCGCGGTGCGCAAGCTGCAGCTCGCTGGCGTTGCGCAGGATCGCGAGTTCGTGCGCCGCTACCCCGAGGGCGAGGCGGCCGCGCATGTGGTGGGCTTCACGAACCTGGAGGACCGTGGCCAGGAGGGCGTGGAGCTGGCCTTCCAGCGCCAGCTGCAGGGCCGCGACGGCTCGCGCTCGGTGCTGCGCGACCGCCTCGGCCGCGTCATCGAGGAGCGCGGCGAACTGGTGCCGGCGGCGCATGGCCAGGACCTGCGCCTGTCCATCGACGCCAAGGTGCAGTTCCTCGCCTACCAGAAGCTGCGCGAGGCGATTGCCGAGCACAAGGCCAAGGCCGGCTCGGTGGTGGTGCTTGATGCGAAGACCGGCGAGGTGCTGGCGCTGGCCAATTACCCGAGCTACGACCCGGCCGAGCGCCGCAACCTGACCGGCGGCCAGCTGCGCAACCGCGCGCTGACCGATGTCTTCGAGCCCGGCTCGACGATGAAGCCGCTGGTCGTTGCGCAGGCGCTGGAGAGCCGCCGCGTGCGCCCGGACACCATCATCAACGTCGCGCCGCGCTCGGTGCAGATCAGCGGCTGGTCGCCGACCGATGTGCACAGCTACGGCGACCTGACGGTGGCCGGCGTGCTGCAGAAGAGCAGCAATATCGGCACCGTCAAGCTGGCCATGCAGATGCCGGCCCGTGAGCTGCACGAGGTCTTCAGCGGCGTCGGCCTGGGCCAGCGCCCGGGCCTGAGCTTTCCCGGCGCGATCAGCGGCCGGCTGCGGCCCTGGAAGAGCTGGCGGCCGATCGAGCAGGCGACGATGAGCTATGGCTACGGCCTGTCGGCCAGCCTGCTGCAGCTGGCGCGCGCCTACACGGTGTTCGCCAACGACGGCATGGTGCTGCCGGTCAGCCTGGTGCGGCTCGATGGCGATGCGGCGCCCGCCGGCAATCGCGTGTTCTCGCCGCAGACCGCGCGCACCGTGCGCGACATGCTGCAGATGGCCGTCAGCGACGGCGGCACCGGCACCCGGGCCCAGGTGCTGGGCTACAGCGTCGGCGGCAAGAGCGGCACCGCGCGCAAGAACATCGAGGGCGGTAAGGGCTACACGAACAAGTACCGCAGCTGGTTCGTCGGCCTGGCGCCGATCCAGGATCCGCGCATCGTCGTCGCGGTGATGGTCGACGAGCCGAGCAACGGCGCCTACTACGGCGGCCTCGTGGCCGCGCCGGTGTTCTCCAGCATCGTCGGCCGCACGCTGAGCCTGATGAAGGTGCCGCAGGACCTCGACGTCGACACGCAGATCGTCGCGATGAACGCGCACAAGACCCAGCCGCCGGTGCTGGAGAGCTTCTGAGGACCGCATGCTGACGCGCCTGAAATCTCCTGAGGCTGCGGCCCGCTGGCTGCAGGAATGGTGCACCGGCCAGTTGCGCAGCGACAGCCGCGAAGTGCAGCCGGGCGACGCCTTCATCGCCTGGCCCGGCCACGCCCGCGACGGCCGCAGCTTCGTCGCCCAGGCGCTGGCCGCCGGTGCCTCGACCTGTCTGGTCGAAGCCGAGGGCGTCGACGCCTTCGGCTTCCAGGATGCCCGCGTGGCCGTGCTGCCCGGACTGAAGGCGGCCACCGGCACGATCGCGGCGGCCGTGCTGGGCGAGCCGACGCGGGCGCTGGACGTGCTTGCCGTCACCGGCACGAATGGCAAGACCAGCAGCGCCTGGTGGATCGCCCAGGCGCTCAGCCTGGCCGGCCGGCGCTGCGGCCTGGTCGGCACGCTGGGCATTGGCGAACCACCGCTGCCCGGTCGCCCGGCTGCGATTCGGTACACCGGGCTGACCACGCCCGATCCGGTGCAGCTGCAGCAGGGTTTCGCGGCGATGCGCGACCGGGGGTTTGCGGCCTGTGCGATCGAGGCCAGCTCGATCGGCATCAGCGAGCAGCGCCTGGCCGGTACGCGCATCGCCGTCGCGCTGTTCACGAACTTCACGCAGGACCATCTGGATTACCACGGCGACATGGCCGCCTACTGGGCGGCCAAGCGCCGGCTCTTCGGCTGGGACGGGTTGCGCGCCGCGGTGATCAATATCGACGACGCCAAGGGCGCGCTGCTCGCCGCCGAGCTGCAGGGGCTGGAGCTCTGGACCGTCGGCCTGATACCCGGTGCGCAGGCTCGCCTGCAGGCCCGTGACCTGCGCTACACGGCCCAGGGCTTGGCCTTCGAGGTGATCGAGGACGGTCAGGCCCACGCGGTGCAGACCGGCCTGATCGGCGACTACAACGTGTCCAACTGGCTGGGCGTGCTGGGCGGCCTGCGTGCGCTGGGCCTGCCGCTGGCCGAGGCGGTGGCCGCGGCCGAGCAGGTCACGCCGGTGCCCGGGCGCATGCAGCGCATCGGCCATGGCCGCGAGCTGCCGATGCTGGTCGTCGACTACGCCCACACCCCCGATGCGCTGGACAAGGCGCTGTCGGCGCTCAAGCCATTGGCCGCCGCGCGTGGCGGTCAGTTGCATGCGGTGTTCGGCTGCGGCGGTGATCGCGATCGCACGAAGCGGCCGTTGATGGGAGCGATCGCGGCGCGGCTCGCCGACCAGGTTCTGCTGACCAGCGACAACCCGCGCAGCGAGGACCCGCAGCGCATCCTGGCGGACCTTGCTGCCGGTGCGCCCGCCGCCACGCAGCAGGCCGACCGCGCGCAGGCGATCCGCGACGCAGTGCTTGCCGCAGCCGCCGCCGACGTCGTCGTCATCGCCGGCAAGGGCCATGAGGACTACCAGGAGATCGCTGGCGTACGCCATCCGTTCGACGACGCGCAGCAGGCGCGTGAAGCGCTGATCGAAAGGGCGGGACTGTGATGTGGACCCTGGCCCAGGCTGCCGATGCGCTGCGCGCACGCGGTGTCGGCTGCGAGCTGCAGGGCGATGGCGGGCTGGCTTTCGAGCGCGTGCACACCGACACGCGCACCCTGCAGGCCGGCGATCTGTTTGTCGCGCTCAAGGGCGAGCGCTTCGATGCGCATGACTTCATCGCGCAGGCCCGCGACGCCGGCGCGGTGGCGGTGATGGCGCAGACCGCTTTCGACGGCCCCGGCCTGCGCGTCGCCGACACGCGCGCCGCGCTGATGCAGTTGGCCGCCGCCTGGCGCGCGCAGTTCCAGCTGCCCTTGATCGCGGTCACCGGCAGCAATGGCAAGACCACGGTCACGCAGATGCTGGCGAGCATCCTGCGCGCCTGGGTCGGTGCGGACGCCGCGTTCGCGACCCAGGGCAATTTCAACAACGACATCGGCGTGCCGCTGACCCTGCTGCGCCTGCATGCCGCGCACAGGGCCGGCGTGGTCGAGATCGGCATGAACCACCCGGGCGAGATCGGCCCGCTGGCCGCCATTGCCGCGCCGACCGTTGCGCTGGTCAACAACGCGCAGCGCGAGCACCAGGAGTTCATGGCCACGGTCGAGGCCACGGCCGAGGAGAATGGCCAGGCGATCGCCGCGCTGCCCGACGACGGCATCGCGGTGTTCCCGCTGGACGACGCCTGCGCGCCGGTCTGGCAGCGCCTGGCCGGCACGCGCCGCTGCGTCGGCTTCGCGTTGCAGGGCGATGCCGAGGTCGGCGCCGTTGCCGAATGGCGCGGCGAGGCCTGGCAGCTGCAGCTGCGCACGCCGGCTGGCGAAGCCGAGCTGCGCCTGGCCTTGCCAGGCCGCCACAACCTGCACAACGCGCTGGCCGCCACGGCTGCGGCGCTGGCCGCCGGCTGCCCGCTGGATGCGGTCCAGGCCGGTTTGCAGAACTTCCGCGCCGCCAAGGGCCGCTCGGCGTTGCAGGCGATCCGCTGGCAGGGGGCGGATGCGGTGCTGGTCGACGACAGCTACAACGCCAACCCCGACAGCATGCGCGCTGCCGTCGACCTGCTGGCCGGACTGGTCGGCCCGCGCTGGATGCTGATGGGCGACATGGGCGAGGTCGGCGACCAGGGACCGGCCTTCCACGCCGAGATCGGCCAGCACGCCCGCGCCCGTGGCCTGGAGGCTTTCTGGTGCGTCGGCGACGCGGCCCGCCACGCCGCCCAGGCCTTTGGCCCGGCGGCCCGCCATTTCGACACCGTGGACCGCCTGTTGGCCGCACTGGGCGAAGGCCCGGCCGCCGCCAGCTTGCTCGTCAAGGGATCGCGCTTCATGCGCATGGAACAGGTCGTCGCGGCGCTGGCCGCGGCGGCCAACAAGGACTGATCGATGCTCGTGGTACTGGCCGAATGGCTGCAGGCGCTGAACCCCGAATGGGGCTGGCTGCGCGTGTTCCAGTACATCACCTTCCGCGCGGTGATGGCGGCGATGACCGCGCTGCTCATCGGCCTGGCCTTCGGGCCCTGGGTGATCCGCTACCTGGGTGCGCTGAAGATCGGCCAGCCGGTGCGCCAGTACGGTGTGCAGACGCATCTGAAGAAGAGCGGCACGCCGACCATGGGCGGCGTGCTGGTGCTGATCGGCATCGCGGTGTCGACCCTGCTCTGGTTCGACTGGAGCAACCGCTTCGTCTGGGTGGTCATGCTGGTCACGCTGGGCTTTGGCGCGGTGGGCTGGGTTGATGACTGGCGCAAGGTGGTCGACAAGAACCCCGAGGGCATGCGCTCGCGCGAAAAGTTCTTCTGGCAGTCGCTGATCGGCCTGTTCGCGGCGCTCTACCTCGCCTTCTCGGTGTCGGAGACCAGCTTCCTCGGCGTGCTGGAGCTGTTCTGGCGCTGGATCGCCAGCGGCTTCTCGACCGGCCTGCCGCCCAAGGCCGACCTCATCGTGCCTTTCTTCAAGACCGTCAGCATGCCGCTGGGCGTCTGGGGCTTCATCCTGATGAGCTACTTCGTCATCGTTGGCGCCAGCAATGCGGTGAACTTCACCGACGGCCTGGACGGCTTGGCGATCATGCCGGTGGTGATGGTCGGCTCGGCGCTGGGCGTGTTCGCCTACGTGACCGGCAGCTCGGTGTTCTCCAAATACCTGCTGCTGCCCCATATCCCGGGCTCCGGCGAGTTGCTGATCTTCTGCGCCGCGATGGCCGGCGCCGGCCTGGCCTTCCTCTGGTTCAACGCGCATCCAGCCCATGTCTTCATGGGCGATGTCGGCGCGCTGGCGCTGGGTGGCGCGCTGGGCACGATCGCCGTGATCACGCGGCAGGAGATCGTGCTGGCAATCATGGGCGGGATCTTCGTCGCCGAGACCCTGTCGGTGATGCTGCAGGTGTCCTGGTTCAAGTACACGAAGAAGCGCTATGGCGAGGGCCGGCGCATCTTCCTGATGGCGCCGCTGCACCACCATTTCGAGAAGAAGGGCTGGACCGAGACGCAGGTGGTGATCCGCTTCTGGATCATCACCATGCTGCTCTGCCTGGTCGGCCTGGCTTCCCTGAAGCTGCGCTGAGGCCGACGACGATGCTCGCGCTCCACGCCAACGAAGCGGTGCTGGTCCTGGGTCTGGGTGACTCCGGCCTGGCGATGGCCGACTGGGTGAGCCAGGAAGGCGCGGCGCGTGTCTGTGTGTGGGACTCGCGCGAGATGGCGCCACAGGATGCGCAATTGGCCGAGCGCCTGCCGCAGGCCGAGCGCCTGCGCGGTGAACTGCATGCCGACCAACTGGCCGGCGTGAGCCGCGTGTTGAAAAGCCCCGGCCTGTCGCCGCAGGACCCGCGCATCGCCCGCATGCTGGGCACGGCGCGCGAGCGCGGCATCCCGGTGCAGGGCGAGCTCGACCTGTTCGCCGAAGCACTGGCGGCGCTGAAGCGCGAATGGCGCTACGAGCCGGCGCTGCTGGCCATCACCGGCACCAATGGCAAGACGACGACGACCTCGCTGACCGGCCTGCTCTGCGAGGCCGCCGGGCGCCGCGTCGCGGTGGCCGGCAATATCGGCCCGAGCCTGCTGGACACCCTGCGGGCTGCCCTGGAGGCCGAAGGACCGCGACCGCAGCAGGAACTGCCGCTGGAGTCGCCGGTTGAGCCTGAGCCTGAGCCTGAACCTGCGTCTGTACAGGCACTGCAGTCCGAGCCGAGGTCCGAACCCGAGTTGGGTGCGCTTGCCGAGGCCGAGCCGCTGGCGGATCCCGCCGTGGATGCATCCGCCGATGCGGCCGCCGACGCAGCCGCCGATGGCCTCAGCCTGGAGCAGCTCGACGAGCTGCTCGAACACCAGGCGCTGCCGGTCGATCCGCCCCCACCGCGCGCGCCGGTTTTCGCCCACCTGCCCGAGGTCTGGGTGCTGGAGCTGTCCAGCTTCCAGCTCGATGCGGTGCAGGGCTTCGAGCCGACCGCTGCCGCGGTGCTCAACCTCACACAGGACCACCTCGACTGGCATGGCGACATGGCCGCCTATGCGGCGGCCAAGGCGCGCATCCATGGCGAGCAGGCCTTGATGGTGGTCAACCGCGACGACCCGGCGGTCGAGGCCCTGGTGCCACAACCGCCTCCGCCGCCCGTCGGCGCACGCGGCAAGCCGCTCAAGGTGGCGGTGAAGTGGACGCCGCGTCGTGTCTGCCGCTTCGGCCTGAACCCGCCGCGCGCGGCGGGCGACTTCGGCCTGATCACCGACGGCGGCCTGAGCTGGCTGGTGCGTGCGCTGCCCGCCGACGACACACCGGCCAAGCGCAGCCGCCGTGGCGCCGTCGCCGAAGCCGAGGAGCTGCAGATCCAGCGCCTGATGCCGGCCGATGCGCTGCGCATCCGTGGCCGCCACAACCAGGCCAATGCGATGGCCGCGCTGGCGCTGGCCACCGCAGCCGGCTGCGCGCTCGCCCCGATGCTGCATGCGCTGCGCGACTACCGCGGCGAGCCACACCGCTGCGAATGGGTGCTCAGCCTGCAGGGCGTGGACTTCATCGACGACAGCAAGGGCACGAACGTCGGCGCCACGGTGGCGGCGATCGAGGGTCTGGCGGCGGATCGCGAGGCCGGCAAGCTGCTGCTGGTCCTCGGCGGCGACGGCAAGGGCCAGGACTTCTCGCCGCTGGCCGAGCCGCTGGCCCGCCATGCGCGCGGCGTGGCGTTGATCGGTCGCCATGCCGAGACCGCGGCGGCGCTGGATGCGCTGCTCGCCGATGCCGCCTACCCGGTGCAGCGCCACGACGATCTGCAAGCTGCCACCGCCTGGGCTTTCGCGCAATGCCGGGCCGGCGACACGGTGCTGCTCAGCCCGGCCTGCGCCAGCCTGGACATGTTCCGCAACTACGCGCAGCGCGCCGAGGTCTTCGTGGCCGCGGCGCGCGAGCTTGCCGCCGAACGGGGAGAGATCGCATGAAGCTGCCCGGTTGGCAGGCCTTGCTGAAGTCCGGCGCGAAGGGTGGCATGGGCGGCGAGGCCGTCATGCAACTGCCGGTGCGCGACGGCATCCAGGTGCGCGACAGCCAGCCGACGCGGGCGCACGGCTTCGACCTGATGCTGGCCTGGGTCGTGCTGCTGCTGCTCTGCCTGGGCCTGGTGATGGTCTATTCGGCCTCGATCGCCTTGCCCGACAACCCGAAGTTCGCGCGCTACAGCCCGGCCTATTTCTTCACCCGCCAGCTGTTCGCGGTCGGTATCGGCGTGGTGGCGGCGGCCATCGTCACCCAGCTGCCGATGAAGTTCTGGGAGCGCGTCGCGCCCTGGCTGCTGCTCTTGTCGCTGCTGCTGCTGGTCGTGGTGCTGATCCCCGGCGTGGGCAAGGGCGTGAACGGCGCGCGGCGCTGGCTGCCGCTGGGCCTGATGAACTTCCAGCCCAGCGAACTGGCCAAGTTCGCCATCGCGCTCTACGGCGCCAGCTACATGCTGCGCAAGATGGACCTGCGCGAGAACTTCTGGAAGTCGGTCTGGCCGATGCTGGCAACGCTGGCGCTGATGGGCGCGCTGCTGCTGGCCGAGCCGGACATGGGCGCCTTCATGGTCATCGCGGCGATCGCCATCGGCGTGCTGTTCCTGGGCGGCGTGAACGCGCGCATGTTCGCGCTGGTGCTGCTGGTGCTGCTCAGCGCCTTCGTGCTGATGATCGCTACCAGCGAGTTCCGCCGCGAGCGCATCTTTGCCTATCTGAATCCCTGGGAAGAGAACAACGCCAAGGGCAAGGCCTACCAGCTGACGCATTCCTTGATCGCCTTCGGTCGGGGCGAGTGGTTCGGGCAGGGCCTCGGCGGTTCGGTCGAGAAGCTGCACTACCTGCCCGAGGCGCACACCGACTTCCTGCTCGCGGTGATCGGCGAGGAGTTGGGCTTCGTCGGCGTGCTGCTGGTCATCGTCGCCTTCTTCTGGCTGACGCGGCGCTGCATGCTGATCGGTCGCCAGGCGATCGCGCTGGATCGCGTGTTCGCCGGCCTGTACGCGCAGGGCATCGGCCTCTGGATGGGCGGGCAGGCCTTCATCAACATCGGTGTCAACCTGGGGGCGCTGCCGACCAAGGGCCTGACCCTGCCGCTGCTGTCCTATGGCGGGTCGGCGGTGCTGATGAACCTGGTGGCGCTGGCCGTTGTGCTGCGGGTGGACATGGAGAACCGGGCTTTGATGCGAGGGGGGCGGACGTGAGCGCTTCCTTCGATCGGCTTTGCTGTTCGGTGCAGCCCGCCGGGATTTCGCCCCGGCGGGCGACCTCCTTTCTTTGCTGCGCCATCGAGCGGAGGCAAAGAAAGGCGCTGAATGCGTCCCTCGCCCTAGGGGCTTTGGGACAGGCCGCGGTTGCTCACAGGGGACGGAGAGCCCGTACCGTTGAATGCCAAGTCTCGGTAGCTAAGCGCCGGCCGGGAATACCGGCCGGACTCGGCACCGCGAACCATTGGCGCCAAGCTGCGAGACAAGGCCGCAGCCTGTTCGTTGCAGAAAGCCTGTGGGCTGGCTTGTTGGTATGTCGGGCCGGTACCCCGGCCCGCTTAGCTCTCCCGGTCTTCGCACCGATCCATACGGGCTGGTCGAAGGATGAGCGTTGCACCGCCTCTCCCCTGGCCCCTAGGGCCGGGGAGGCATTGAGCGCCTTTCTTTGGTTCCTTTCTTTGGCGCAGCAAAGAAAGGAACTCGCCTGCCGGGGCGAATTCCCGGCGGGGTCTCTCGCATGAGCAACACCCGGCATCTCGTCGTGATGGCCGCCGGCACCGGCGGCCACGTCATCCCCGGCATCGCCGTCGCCGAGGAAATGCAGCGCCGCGGCTGGAGCGTCAGCTGGTTGGGCACGCGCACCGGCATGGAGAACAAGCTGGTGCCGCCCACCGGCATGGAGCTGGACCGCCTGAGCTTCTCCGGCCTGCGCGGCAAGAACCTCGTCGAGACGGCCCTTGGGGGCCTGCGCCTGCTCAAGGCCTTCTGGGACTGCATCGGCGTCCTGCGCCGCCGCCGCGCGACCGCGGTGCTGGGCATGGGTGGCTATGTCTGCTTCCCCGGTGGGCTGATGGCCAGTCTGCTTGGGCGCCCGCTGGTGCTGGTCAATGCCGACGCCGCGCTGCTGCTGTCCAACAAGGCCTTGCTGCCGGTCGCCGACCGCGTCTGCTTCGGCTTCGACGGCACGCTGCCCAAGCAGGGCGTGCTCACCGGCAATCCGGTGCGCGCGGTGATCGAACAACTGCCGCCGCCGGCCGCGCGCTTTGCCGGTCGCGAGGGTCCGCTGCGCCTGCTCGTCGTCGGCGGCTCGCTGGGCGCGAAGGCGATCAACGAGGCGCTGCCGCAGGCCCTGGCACTGCTGACGAACGGCCAGCGCCCGCTGGTCGTGCACCAGACCGGCAGCGCGAACCTCGAAGCGGTGAAGGCCGACTACGCGCGCTTGGGCGTGGCCGCCGACGTGCGCCCCTTCATCGACGACATGGCGCTGGAGCTGGCGCATGCGGATCTGGTGCTCTGCCGCGCCGGTGCGATCACCGTCAGCGAGCTCTGCGCCGCTGGCTGCGCGGCGGTGCTGGTGCCCCTGGTGGTGAAGACCACCGCCCACCAGCGCGACAACGCCGAGTACCTGGCCGGCGCCGGTGCCGCGCTCCATCTGCCCCAGTCCGAGGCCACGCCGCAGCGCCTGGCCCAGCTCTTCACCGAGACGCCGCGGGCGCGCTGCCTGCAACTGGCCGAGGCGGCGCGTCGGCTGGCCCGGCCGCAGGCTGCGGCGCGCGTCGCCGACGAGCTCGAGAAATTGGTCAAAGCCTCATGAAGCACGCCGTCAAGCGCATTCACTTCGTCGGCATCGGCGGTGCCGGCATGTCCGGCATCGCTGAGATCCTGCACAACCTGGGCTACCAGGTCAGCGGCTCCGACGCGGCCGCGTCGCCGGTCACCGAGCGCCTGCAACTGCTCGGCATCCGCGTGCAGATCGGCCATGCGGCCGCGCACATCGGTCAGGCCCAGGCCCTGGTCACCAGCACCGCCGTGAAGGCCGACAACCCCGAGCTGCTGGCCGCCCGCGAACGCCGCATCCCGGTGGTGCCGCGCGCGGTGATGCTGGCCGAGCTGATGCGCCTGAAGTCGGGCATCGCGATCGCCGGCACGCATGGCAAGACGACGACGACCTCGCTGGTCACCTCCATCCTCGTCGAGGCCGGTCAGGATCCGACTTTCGTGATCGGCGGGCTGCTCAATGCGGCAGGCGCGAATTCACGCCTGGGCAGCGGCGACTTCATCGTCGTCGAGGCCGACGAGAGCGACGCGTCGTTCCTAAATCTCAGTCCCGTGCTGTCCGTGGTTACGAACATCGACCAGGACCATATGGACACCTATGGGCATTCGGTCGAGCGCCTGCACCAGGCCTTCGTCGACTTCCTGCACCGCATGCCCTTCTACGGCGCGGCGGTGGTTTGCGGCGACGATCCCGGCGTGCAGGCCGTCCTGCCGCGCGTCGAGCGGCCGCTGATCCGCTACGGCCTGGCCGCCGACGCCAATGTGCGCGCCCTCCATGTCGAGGCCTTGAGCGGCGGCCAGATGCGCTTCGTCTGCCAACGCCGCAACGGCCAGTCGCTGCCCGACCTGCCGGTGACGCTGAACCTGGCCGGCGAGCACAACGTCCGGAATGCGCTGGCGGCGATCGCCGTGGCCACCGAGCTGGGCGTGCCCGATGCGGCGATCCAGGCGGCGCTGGCCAAGTTCCAGGGCGTCGGACGGCGCTTCCAGCGCCACGGCGAGTTCCCGACGCAGGACGGCGGCCGCTTCCTGCTCATCGACGACTACGGCCACCACCCGGTGGAGATGGCCGCGGTGCTCGCCGCCGCGCGTGGCGCGTTCCCGACCCAGCGCATCGTGCTGGCCTTCCAGCCGCATCGCTACACGCGCACGCGGGATTGCTTCGAGGACTTCGTGCGCGTGATGCAGCAGGCCGACGCCATCCTGCTGACCGAGGTCTACAGCGCCGGCGAGGCCCCCCTCCCGGCGGCCGACGGCAAGGCGCTGGCGCGCGCGCTGCGCCTGGCCGGCAAGGAGCCGATGTTCGTGCCCGAGGTTGCCGACATGCCGGCCGCGCTGCAGCAGCTGACGCAGGCCGGCGATGTGGTGATCGGCATGGGAGCCGGTTCGATGAGCAGCCTGCCTGGGCGCGTTGTGGAGTTCTTCAAGTGACGAGTCTCGATCTGAACATCGATCCCAAGGCGCTCGGCAAGGTCGCCGTGCTGCTGGGCGGCCACAGCGCCGAGCGCCCGGTCAGTCTGATGAGTGGTGCCGGTGTGCTTTCGGCGCTGCAGTCCGTGGGGGTCGACGCGCAGGCCTTCGATCCGGCCGAGCAGGCGCTGCAGTCGCTGAAGGACCAGGGCTTCGCGCGCGCCTTCATCGCGCTGCACGGCCGTGGCGGCGAGGACGGCACGATCCAGGGCGCGCTCGAATGGCTGGGCATTCCGTACACCGGCTCCGGCGTGATGGCCTCCAGCCTGGCGATGGACAAGACCGCGACCAAGCGTCTGTGGAGCAGCGAGCGGCTGCCGACGCCGGAATGGCTGGCACTCAGCAAGGCCGAGCTGACGCGGGAGCGCGTGCGCACGATTCCCGATGCGCTCGGCCTGCCGGTCATCGTCAAGCCGCCGCACGAGGGTTCGAGCATCGGCATCAGCAAGGCCAAGGGCTACTCCGAGATGCAGGAGGCCGTGCAGCTGGCGCTGGGCTTCGACGACGAGCTGCTGTTCGAGCAGTGCATCGAAGGCCCGGAGCTGACCTGCGCGGTGCTTGGCGAAGGCGAGTCGGCGCAGGCCCTGCCGGTGGTCGAGATCCGTGCGGTCGATGGCAATTACGACTACGAGAACAAATACGTCACCGACAGCACGCAGTACCTGTTCGGCAGCTTGCCTGCGGCGCTGGAGGCCGAGATCCAGCAACTGGTGCTGCACGCCTACCGCCTGCTCGGCTGCCGCGGCTGGGGCCGCGCCGACCTGATGCTGCGCGCCGCCGACCGCAAGCCCTTCCTGCTGGAGATGAACACCAGCCCCGGCATGACCTCGCATTCGCTGGTGCCCAAGGCGGCGGCGCAGGCCGGCATCGCCTACCCGCAGCTCTGCCTCTGGCTGCTCGCGCAGGCCAGGCTGGACCGCCGCGCCTGAACCCATGGCCTACGACACCACGCTCGCCGAACTGCCGCCGGACATCCGCTGGATGCGCCGCGGTGCGCTGGCGCTCGTGCTGCTCGGCGGCCTGGCCCTGCTGCTGCTGCTCAGCTGGCGCGTGCTGCAGGCCCCGGTGTTCGACTGGCGGCTGCTGCGCATCGACGGCGATGTCGAGCGCAACAGCCTGGCCACGCTGCGCGCCAATGCGCTGCCGCGGCTCAGCGGCAACTTCGTCAGCACCGACCTGGCCGCGGTGCGCGACGCCTTCGAGGCCGTGCCCTGGGTGCGCCAGGCGGTGGTGCGCCGCGTCTGGCCGGGCCAGTTGCTGGTCACGCTGGAGGAGCACCGTGCGGCCGCCTACTGGGACGGTCGTGGCGAGTACGGCGAGCCGCCGCTGGAGCGCGCGCTGCTGAACACGCACAGCGAGGTCTTCCACGCCAATCTCGGCGAGGTCGAGGACGAGGAACTGCCGCAACTGGCCGGACCCAGCGGCAGCGAGGCGCTGGTGCTGCAGATGTGGCAGCGCCTGGCGGCGATCGCCAAGGCCAACCACTTGCAGGCGCAGCGCCTGGACCTCAGCGGCCGGGGCGCCTGGCGTCTGGGACTGGACGGCGGCGTGAGCATCGAGCTGGGCAGCGGCGAGCCGGAGCAGCTGGCGCAGCGCCTGGATCGCCTGCTGCCGCATGCCCAGGCGGTGGCGCGGCGCTTCCAGACCCAGATCCAGGGCATGGACCTGCGCCACAGCCAGGGCTATGCGCTGCGCCTGGTCGGCGTCGGCACCAAAACCGAAGTACCGAAGAAAACCCCAAGGAAACCCTGATGGCCAAGGAATACAAGGATCTCGTCGTCGGCCTGGATATCGGCACGGCCAAGATCATGGCGGTCGTTGCCGAGGTGCTGCCCGGCGGCGAGCTGAAACTCGCCGGCCTGGGTTTGGCACCGACCCAGGGCCTCAAACGCGGCGTCGTCGTGAACATCGACGCGACGGTCCAGTCCATCCAGTCCGCGCTCAAGGAGGCGGAAATGATGGCGGATTGCAAGATCACCCGCGTCTACACCGGCATCACCGGCAGTCATATCCGCGGTCAGAACTCCACGGGCATGGTCATCGTGCGCGACCGCGAGGTTTCTCCGGTGGACGTCGCCCGCGTCGTGGAAACCGCCAAGGCCATCAATATTCCGAACGATCAACGCCTGTTGCTGGTCGAACCCCAGGAATTCGTCATCGACAACCACGAGGTCAAGGAACCGATCGGCATGAGCGGCGGCCGGCTGGAAGTCCGGGTGCACATCGTGACCGGCGCGCAATCTGCCGCGGAAAACATCGTCAAATGCGTGCGGCGCTGCGGCCTGGAGGTCGAACAGCTGGTTTTGAATCCCAGCGCCAGCAGTTTGGCCTCGCTCACCGCCGACGAGCGGGAACTCGGTGTCGCGCTGGTCGATATCGGCGCCGGCACCACCGATGTGGCGATCTTCACCGGCGGCGCGATCCGCCATACCGCGGTGATTCCGATCGCTGGCGATCTGATCACCTCCGACATCGCGATGGCGCTGCGCACGCCGACCAAGGATGCCGAGGAAATCAAGGTCGAGCATGGCGTCGCCAAGCAGATGCTGGCCGACCCCGCCGACCACCTGGAAGTGCCCGGCCTGGGCGACCGCGCGCCGCGCCTGCTGTCCAAGCAGGCGCTGGCCGGGGTGATCGAACCGCGGGTCGAGGAAATCTTTTCCCTGGTGCACCAGGTGATCCGCGATTCGGGGTATGAGGAATTACTGAGCTCGGGCATTGTGCTGGCCGGCGGCTCGGCCGTCATGCCGGGCATGATCGAACTCGCGGAGGACATCTTCCTCAAACCTGTAAGACGCGGTAACCCGACTTACAGCGGCGCCTTGTTCGACATGGTGGCCAATCCCCGTTCGGCGACCGTGATGGGGCTTTTGGAGGAAGCCCGGCTGTCGCGCAGCCGGGGTCTCAAGGCAGCCCAGCAGGCGGGTTCGATGAAAACCCTGATGGCGCGTGCCAGGGACTGGTTCTCGAACACCTTCTGAAGTGTTGCACCGCGCTTCATTACAAGTTTTCCCCCTGTTTAGGGCTGGTTTTTTTGAGTTCACTGCGGCAAAATTGCCGAATTACGGAGGTTGGTATGCCCATCGAGATGATCGAAGAGTTCAAGCAAGGTGCACGCATCAAGGTCATCGGTGTTGGTGGCGGTGGCGGTAACGCCGTCGAACACATGCTGACAGCGCGCATGGGCGGGGTTGAATTCATCGCCGCGAATACCGATGCGCAAGCCTTGGCCGGTAGCCGTGCCGACCATATCGTGCAACTCGGTGAATCCGGACTGGGCGCTGGTTCCAAACCCGAGGTCGGCAAGGCCGCGGCGGAGGCCTGCGAGGCGCGCATCCGTGAGGCCGTGGAAGGCGCCGACATGCTGTTCGTGACCGCCGGCATGGGCGGCGGCACCGGCACCGGCGCCGCACCGGTGATCGCCAAGGTGGCCAAGGAAATGGGCATCCTGACCGTCGGCGTGGTCACCAAGCCCTTCGATTTCGAGGGCAAGAAGCGCACCCGGATCGCCGATCAGGGTCTGGCCGATCTGGAGGCGAACGTCGACTCGCTGATCGTCGTGCTCAACGACAAGCTGCTCGAGGTGCTGGGCGACGACGCCACGCAGGACCAGGCTTTCGCCTTCGGCAACGATGTGCTGAAGAGCGCGGTCAGCGGCATTTCCAACGTGATCCATGTGCCGGGTCTGGTCAACGTCGACTTCAACGACGTGCGCACCGTGATGCAGGCGCCCGGCAAGGCGCTGATGGGCACGGCCCAGGCCAGCGGCCCGGACCGTGCGCGCAAGGCTGCCGAGCTGGCGATGGCCTGCCCGCTGCTGGACGGCATCAATCTGACTGGCGCGCAGGGCGTGCTGGTGCTGATCGCCGCGTCGCGCGCCACCTTCAAGCTGGCCGAGACCAAGATCACGATGAAGACCATCGAGGCCATGGCCCACGAGGACGCCGACGTGAAGATGGGCACCGCCTACGACGACAGCCTCGGTGACGCGCTGCGCGTGACGGTGATCGCCACCGGCCTGTCGAGCCCGAATGCCGCGCGCCAGGCGCCGCCGACCATGCAGGTCGTGCACTCGCAGACCCTGCGCACAGGCACCCACGACGTGCCCGTGCTGACGCAGGCGGTGATGCCCGGCGAGGCGGCCGGCATCGGCGCGCTGTCGGCCGGCCTGGGCGGCATCGCGATGGGTCGCGGCGGCAACACCGAGGTGCCCAGCGTGTGGCGCAACGGCCGCGCGGCGCAGAAGGTCGACGCGCTGGCCGCCTCGGGCCTCGACGACATCGAGATCCCCGCTTTCCTGCGCCGTCAGGCTGACTGAGCAGGTAGCAGAGAGGACTGGCCATTGCGGCCTGTCCGACCTCTTGCAGCAAGGATCTGAGGCTGTGCGGGAGACCCCGCCGGGATTCCGCCATGGGGCTTGCAAGCCCCATGTCCTTCGCCCGGGGTCGAAGGGCCCGCAGTGGGCCCTTCTCGCTCCGGGCTCAGCCCGCGGCGGGCGAGTTCCTTTCTTTGCTGCGCCATCGAGCGGAACCAAAGAAAGGCGCTCAATGCCTCCCCGGCCCTAGGGGCCAGGGGAGAAGCGATGCATTGCTCATCCTTCGGCCAGCCCGTATGGGTCGGTGCGAAGACCGGGAGCGCTAAGCGGGCCGGGGTACCGGCCCGACTGACCAGCGAGCCAGCCCACGGGCTTTCTGCGACGAACAGGTTGCTGCGGTCTGTTTTCTTGGCTTGCCTCTTCGGGTCCTCAATGCCGAGTCCGGCCGGTATTCCCGGCCGGCGGTTAGCGCCTGAGACTTGGCAGTCAACGGCATGGGCTCTCCGTCCCCTGTGAGCACTGGTGGCCTGTCCCGACGCCCCTAGGGCGAGGGACGCATTCAGCGCCTTTCTTTGCCTCCTTTCTTTGGCGCAGCAAAGAAAGGAGGTCCCCTGCCGGGGGGACATCCCGGCGGGCTCTTGCGCATCGCTAACAGCCCGGGTTCGAACTCAGCCGAAACCGATCCGGCCACCACCATCCAGCGCACGCCCGATCCAACCCCGCGCCAACGCTTCGCGCTGCGCGTCCAGGTCGTCGATCGCAATCCAGGCCCGGGGGCGCGCCGGCTCCAGCCCGGCCACGGGTCGCCAGTACAGATGCCGCAGCAGGCCGCCGGCCTGTTCGCCCAGCCAGACGATGGCAAAACCGCGGTGCAGCAGCGCCGCCTGCGACACCGCGTTCTGCGGCGACGCGCGCACCAGCAGTTCGGGCAGGCCCAGCGCCGCAGCACGGGCCAGGCGTGCGTCGATCAAACGCCCCTGCAGGCCCTGGCCGCGCCAGTCCGGCGCGACCATCGCCGCCGACAGCAGGCCGACCTGCGCTGCGCGCGGCGCCGGCCAGTTCAGCCGGTTCGCGTAGTTGTCGGCGTCGTCGGCTTGGGGCCGGGTCAGGCTGCCGTAGGCGAGCAGGCGGTTCCCGGATTCGCGGTCCCAGATCCCCCAGCTCTCACCGCGTGCTGCAGGCCCTGGCAGGTGCGCCGCCACGAACGACTCGGCGCCGCCCCAGAGCTGGAACAGCGACGGGTCCTGCAGCGCCGCGCGCACCGCGTCATGCAGGGCCAGCACGGCCGGGGCGTCCCGGGGCTGCAGCGGGGTGGGCGTCATGCGATGAATTCTGCGCGGTTGAAGAGGCCGAGGGGCGGCAGCCTGCCGAGCTGGCGGGCCAGCGGCAGGCGGATGCGTAGCGCAAAACGGCTCAGGCTCTCGACCGGCAGGCGGCCCGGGTCCAGGCCCTCGCGCAGGATCTGCTCCGCCTTGTGCGCGGCGAATTGCCCCACCGCGCGATAGCTCCCGACCAGGCCGAGCATCGCGCCGGCCTGCATCTGTTGCTCGGTCGTCGCGAAGCTGGCCAGGCCCAGTGCATGGGCGGCCGGCAGCAGGCCGGCTGCGGCAGGCGAGCTCAGGAAGCTGTCGGGCGGCAGGTAGAGCCAGTCGACCTCCAGCTCGCGCAGGCGCCGCAGCCGGCTTGCCATGCCTTCGGCCGAGGGCCGGCCGGCAGCATCGCTGGCCAGCGGCAGCGCATGGATCTCGACGCCCTGCTGCGAGCCCAGCGCGCGCAGCTCGGCCAGCACGGCCAGCGAGTTCGGCTCGTTGCCGCTGTGCAGCAGGCCGATGCGCCGCAGCGGCGCGTAACTGCGCAGCGCCTGCAGTTGCGCGCTCAGCGGCGCCAGATGGCTGACGCCGGTCAGATTGCGCCCCGACGCCGCCAGCTGCGGCACGATGCCGGCGCCCAGCGGCGACGCCACCAGGCTGAAGACGATGGGGATGTCGGTCAGGTGTTGCTGCGGGTCTACCGCGTCCCAGCGCCCGGCCAGGCCCAGGGTCACGCCGCTGCCCCAGGCATGAACCAGATCGGGCCGCTCGATGCGCAGGCGCTGCACCAGGGCCGGCAGGCGCCCGGGGTCCAGCGCGATGTCGTGGTGCTCCAGTTGCACCGCCAGCCCGCGCGCCGCGAGCTGCTCGGCAAAGCCGGCCTCGACCTCGGTCTTGCCGCGGTAGGTGACCAGCGCGATGCGCCAGGGGCGGGCCGCCTGGACCGCCGGCTGCAGCGGCGGCAGCGCGCATAGCGGCAGCGCGAGGCGGGCGCGCGCCTTCATCGCCGCGCCTTTCGCGATGTAAACAGGAACAGCAGGCCGCAGAGCAGCACCAGCGCGCCCAGGCCGGCAATCGCCGCGCCGCGCCCGGCCCAGAGCAGCAGTGCGCCGGCCAGCAGCGGCCCGGCGGCATTGCCCAGGCGCTCCAGCAGGCGGTAGAGCCCGAACACCAGGCCGGCGCCCTGGCGTTCGAGCGCCGGCGCGCACCACTGCGCGAGCAGGCTGCTTTGCGCGGCGATCGACAGACCCTGCCCGGCGCCGAGCAGCGCCAGCGCCACATAGACCGAGGCCTCGGCCGGCGGCTGCCAGCCGGCCAGCAGCGCCGCGCCCAGGCCCAACGCACCCAGCGCCGACAGGCAGAGCCCGCCGCCCACCAGCCGGCGCTGTGCGGCCAGGCCGCCGCGCTCGGCGATGCGCGTGGCCAGCGGCAGCAGCGCGAGCAGGGCCAGCGCGTACAGCATCTGCGCGCGGCCGATGCTCGCCGCCGGCGCCCCCAGGGCCTGCAGGTGCAGCGGCAGCAGGTAGAAGCAGAGCCCGGCGAGGATCAGCTTGGCGGGTAGCGCGGCAAGCAGCGCGATGCGCGCGAAGCCCGGCTCGCGTAGCAGAGCCAGCAGCGCCGCCGGTCTCAGCGCACCGCCCTCGCGGTGCGCCGTTGCCGCGGGCTGAACGGCCGGCACACCCGGCAACGCGAGCAGCGCCAGCAAGGCCAGCGCCGCGGCCACGCCGAAGCCGGCGCGCGCGCCGAGCTGGTCGACCAGCAGGCCGCCCAGCGGCGGTCCGCAGACACCGGCGACCAGGATGGCGCTGACGAAATCCGCAAACGCGCGGGTGCGCTCGGCCGGAGGGCTGCGCGCGATCACCACGCCCTGCGCGGCGACGAAGACCAGGGCCCAGCCCAGGCCGCCCAGCGCCCGCCAGGCGATGAAGCCGCCCAGGCTTTGCGCCGTGGCCGCGCCGCCCAGCGCCAGCGCGCCGAGCAGCGAGCCCAGCGCGAAGGCCCGGCGCAGGCCGATGCGCTCGGCCCAGAGCGCCAGCGGCGCCTGGCCCAGCGCGACCACGGCCATGAAGACGACGATGGGCGCGCCGGCCGCGGCCAGGGCCGTGCCGCCGCCGAGCTGCAGCGCGAAGCCGGGCAGGAAGGCGCGGGTCAGCTCCTCGGCCAGCATGAAGAGCAGCAGCGGCGCGCGCAGCCGGCGCAGCGCGCGCTGGTCGGCATCGGCTGCGCCGCCCTGCAGGCCGGCGCGCAGCAGCTCGCGGGCCAGGAAGGCGACGACGACAAAGACCACCGCGAGATCGAGCAGGGCCTCGTGCAGCGTGGCGCGCAGAAAGCCCGCGCCCACCGCGAGCTCCAGCACGCCGCCGTCGCGCAGCAGCAGGCGCAGCCCCGGCTCGGGCATGCCGCTGGCGGCCAGCAGGCAGCCGCCGGCATCGCGCAGCGCCAGGTGGCCGAGCTCCGCGTGCTCGGCGCGCAGCGCCTGGAAATGCGCGTCCACGCCGACCAGCTCCTGCAGCCCCAGACCCTGGTCCTGGGCCTTCAGCAGCAGGCCCTGCAGCGAGTGGCCGAGCACACCGGCCTTGCGCTCCAGCTGGCCGCGCAGGCCTTGCTCGAAGGCTTGCTGCCCGAGCAGCGCGAAGGTCATCAAGCCGGCCAGCAGACCGCCGAGCAGCAGTGGCAGCGCCGGTCGGCTTGCTGGCGCCGGGCTGCGTCGCCCCGGCAGCCGGCCCAGCAGGGACAGGGCAAGGCCAAGCAGCGCCGCGCCGGCGGCGGCCTGCAGCAACTGCCCGCGCAGCACCGCCTGCGCATCGCGCTCGGCTTCCAGGCTGTAGCTCACGCGCGCCTCGCCCAGGCGCAGGCCGAAGGCATTGAGCAGCGGCTGCGCCAGCTCGCGTTCGCCACCGCTCCCTGCCCCGGCGGCGGGGCCACGGCCCTGGGCGAGCACGCGGCCTTCGGCGTCGCGCAGCTGCAGCGTGGCGATCGCCGCATCGGCCCGCGCTTCGCGGGCCAGCAATTCGTCCAGCGCGGCGTCGCCGGCCAGCGGCAAGCCCTGGGCCAGCGGGCCCTGCAGCGCGTCGCGCACCGTCAGCAGCGGCACGGCCAGGCGGGTGCGCGCCGCGGCGTCGAGCGCGGCGGCGAACTTCAGCTCGACGAGGAACAGGCTGGCGGCCAGCGCGAGCAGGCCGACGAGCAGCGCCACCGCGAGCAGCCGGGGCAGGGAAGGAGCGGGGGTGGTCATGGCAGGCCCTGAACTATCGTAGGAAGGCCATGCCCCAGCCCGATCCTTACGCCACGCTGTTGCGCGCCGACCCCGATGCGACGCGCATCCGCCCGGCGGCCGCGGTCGGCTCCGAGACCACCGTGGTCCGCGCGACGCGGGCCGGCGCCGGTGCGGTCGAGCTGCCCGCGGTGCTGCCGGCCGGCGAGCGACTGCTCGAGTACCGTGTCGACGCGCTGCTCGGCCAGGGCGGCTTCGGCATCACCTACCTGGCTACCGATGTGCACCTGGCCAGCCAGGTGGCGATCAAGGAATACCTGCCGGCGCAGCTGGCGCACCGCGTCGGCGACCGCAGCATCCGCCCGCGCTACCAGGCCGACGTGCAGCCCTTGCTCGAAGGCCTGGAGCAGTTCCTCGTCGAGGCGCGCCTGCTCGCCAGCTTTCGCCATCCGCACATCGTGCGCGTGTCGCGATTCTTTGAGGCCAATCGCAGCGCCTATATGGTGCTGGACTACGAGCGCGGCCAGACCCTGCGCCAGTGGTGGCTGCAGGGCGAAGCGAAGCCGGCCGTGCCGCCGCGCGAGCCGCCAGCACCCCGCCTGCCCGAGGCCGAGCTGGTGCTGCTGCTCGCGCCGCTGCTCGACGGCCTGGAGCAGGTGCACCGCCAGGGCGTGCTGCACCGTGACATCAAGCCCGACAACCTGCTGGTGCGCGACGGCGACGGCGGCCTGGTGCTCTTGGACTTCGGCGCTGCCACGCAGGGCGACGCCGCCACCGCGCCGCAGCTGCTCACGCCCGGCTACGCGCCCATCGAGCAGTACCTGGGCGAGGCCCAAGGCCCCTGGACCGATCTCTACGCGCTGGCCGCCACGCTGTACTGGCTGGTGGCCGGCGAGCGCCCGCCCGAGGCCCCCGAGCGCCAGCTGGCACCCGCGCGCTACCGCAGCGCGCTGCAGGCCGGCGCCGGGCGCTATGGCCCGGCCTTCCTGAAGGCGATCGACTGGGGCCTGCAATTGCAGCCTGGGGACCGGCCGCAGAGCGTGGCCGCGTTTCGCCAGGCCTTGTTTGCCGGCCATGCCGAGAGCCTGAACCTGCAGCAGGCGCTGGCCGTGCGCGACGAACCCGGCGCCGCTGCGGCGCCGCGCTGGAACTGGCGCCGCCCGTCTGCCTGGCCGCTGGCCGCCAAGCTGGCCGCGCTGCTCGTTGCCGCCGCGCTGCTGCCGATGGCGTTGACCGCGCAGCTGAACTACCAGCACAGCGTGGCCGCGCTGGCCGCTGCCGAGCGGCGCAGCCTAGAGCAGCTGGCGCACAGCACCGCCGCGCGCCTGGCCCAGCTGTTCGACGACCACCAGCGCCTCGGCGCCTTCCTGGCCCGCGAGCCCGAGCTGGTCGCGCTGCTGCGCGAGGCCGAGCGGGGCACGCCGCCCACCGCGCTGCGCGACGCCACGCAGCGCCGCCTGACCACGCTGGTGGCCAGTCAGCCGGATCTACACCTGGCCACGCTGATGGACCGCCAGGGTCGCGCGCTGCTCTCCACCGCGCCCGAGGTGGTTGGCGGCCAGTACGCGTTCCGCGACTACTTCCGCCAGGCCCTGGCCGGCCGGCCCGTGGTCACCAGCATGCTGATCGGTGCGGTGGCTGGGCGTGCCGGCAGCTACCTGAGCCAGCCGGTGCGCGACGGTGCGCAGGGCGAGGTGATCGGTGTGCTGGTGCTGCGCGTGCGCGCCGAGCGCATCGGCGAGCTGGTCGAGGCGGCCCGCGACCGCCACCGCGAGGCCTGGCTGCTGGATGCCGACGGCGTGCTGATCCACCACCACGGCGCGGCACTGCGCTTCCACAGCCTGGTGCCGCTGGGCGAGGCGCAGCAGGCGGCGATCCGCGCCGACCAGCGCTTTCGCCGCGACCGCATTCCCAGCCTCGGTGGCGAGGGGGCCGTGGGTCTGGCCGGGCTGGAGGCCGCCCGCCGCGCCGGCCGCGGGCAGGCCGAGTACGACAGCCCGGTGTCCGGCGGCCCCGAGGTCGCCGGCCTGGCCGCCGTGCCCGGTCCCGGCTGGCAGGTGGTTGTCAGCGAGACGCGCGCCAGCTTCGAGACGCCGCTGCGCGAGCAACGCCGGCAGGTGCTGCTGGCGCTGGCCGGCGTCGGCCTGCTGGCCGTCGCGCTGGCCCTGGGCCTGGCGCGCGCGCTGGTGCGACCCATCCAGGCCCTGAGCCGCGCCGTCGAGGCGCTCAAGCGCGGCGACTATGCGGCCGCGCAGGTGAAGGTGGAGCGGGGCGACGAGCTCGGCCGGCTGGGGCGCAGCTTCAATGTGCTGATCGAGGTGCTGAGGCAGCGGGAGCGGGAGCGGGAGCTGCGCAAGCGCTGAGCGCGACGGTGCCTCGCGCTGGCCTCAAGCCGGCGTGCGGTGGAACCCGATCACCTCCTGACAGCGCGCCCGCACCTCGCCTTGGCGATAGCTGGCGCTGCGCACCATCTTCAGCACCTGCTTCTGCAGGTCCTTGGCGCGGTGGCTGTCCAGCACCTTGACCTGCTGCGCACGGCCCGAGCCGTCCAGGCTGTACTGGACCAGCAGCCAGCCAGAGTCGGTGCGGGGCGCGGCGGTCAAGTTGAGATCCCCGGCTGCGGTCATCAAGGGGGCGCAGTTCAGTGCGATGTCGGCGATCACTGGCTCGGGGCGGTCGGCAGCCGGGGCGGCGGGTGCCACCGGTGGGCTGGCGGGCGCACTCAGGCTGAACAGCCCGCAGAGGCTGGCGAGCAGGAGTGGTCGGGAGAGGGATTGGAGTTTCATGGGGGTGACGCTCGGTTGGGGACTTTGTTTCGAAAAGGCCAAGCTTGCGAGGTGCTGCTGTTCTGAGTTGAATCCGCCGCTTCAATTGACCGACGCGTTAGTGGTCGGTTGTATTGTTTTGTTGGCCACGGCATCTAGAACAACATGCTCAAGCTTTGAGAGTAGTTTGCTCGGCATGTCATCCCAATTGTTGGTGGCGAAGAAAATAAAAACATCCTCGTCGGGGAAGTATTTAAAATCGGCAAAGGTGTATCCATTCGAGCCATTGTGGGAAATGCTTTTTTGACCGATTTTATTTGCACCCAAAACCCACCCATAGCCATAGTGAGCCGTTGCAGCTTTATCTGTGGCGATATGGGGTTTAAAGATGGTGCTCCATGACTTTTCTGTCAGCAGGCTTTTTGAGCGTAAAGCCAAATACCATTTCTTCATGTCGCCAATGGTCGACAAGAAGCCGCCCGCACCTTCCGTATACCAACGCGGGCCAGGTTTATCGTATTGGTGTTGCAGCGAATGACCTACCGATTTACTTGCTGCAGTAAGGGAAAAAAGACGCTGAAATGCATTTTGATCTCTTCCGTAGTTGATTGCTAAACTTTTCGGTGAGCGCTCTAAATTACGATATCCAGTATTTTGCAATCCAGCAGGCGTTAATAAATTTTGATTTATATAGAGCTCCCAGCCCACATTGGTGACTTTTTCTATCACAACAGCAAGCAAGCTATAACCAACACTCGAGTAGTGGTACTTGTCTCCCGGTGAAAAAAGTAGCTCAGTTGCCATGACCTCTTTAATGAAGTCCTCTTGCGCAATTAATTCATACAGCCCAAATGTATGAGGGAAGCCTGCCGAATGAGTTAGTATATTATGGAGCGTAATTTTTTTCTTGTCAGATGGTACATTGTTGAAGAAATTACTCAGGGAGTCTTGCAATGACAATTTGCCTTCTTCGGCAAGTTTTACTATTGCTGCTGCCGTAAACTGCTTTGTGATGGAGCCGATGTCAAATACTGTATGCTCCCCAAATGGGGTATTTAATTCTCTATTTGCTATTCCAAATGCTTGTTGGAACATTTTCTCGCCGTTATGGGCCACCAGAACAATGCCTGAGAAACTAGATTGCTCTACTTGCTGCCGCCACTCTTTGAAAGCTGCACCCGGTTGAGCGTGGCTAACTAGTGATATTGCGGTGGTTAAAAAACATATCAGAAATCTCATAAATATCGCATATTAATAATTTAGGCTAACGTTTGAGCTCGGCCGACCAAGCCCGTGCAGCGGGCTCGGGTTGGCTGCAGCGAATGGTTAGGCGGCATCGTGCCAACTTCTCGGAACGATTGGCGGATTAGCATCCACAGGCCTCTGGAAAGCAGAATAGTAAGTTTACTCGTAGCAGGTAGGCGCCAATCACAGGGCCAGCAAAACATGCGGCCGCTAGGAATGCGAATGTATAGCCATCTAGCCTTGCACGCCATCCTGATTTTATTTTTGTTCGCGTCCATACCCATGCACCAGGGAACGGCGACTGTCCTGCGCGAAGTGTCTTAACTGCAGCCCTTAGAACTGATGGGCCCGCAAACCATATACCTAGCGTGAAGATAATAATGATGCCGCGCAACCAGGGCAGCGATTCGCAGGCCGGCAAGCCCCTAACATATTCCATAAACGGTTGCCACCACAACTCCATGCCAACGAAAATCGCAACGCCGATGAGACTGGCAATGGCCAGCTTCACACGAGTTGCAGTGGTTGGCTCGATGTACCCGGGGTCCATGCCGTCTAACGTGTTGTAGACCGCAGCGCGGCCGTATAGATGTCGACGCTTCCGGCCATAGGTGGATGGAAACAGCTGGCAGTGGATTCCATATCTATCCGCTTTTACAAAGACGCGTCGCGCACGATCCGGTCGGCCAGCCCGAGCGCCAGCGCCTCGCGGCGCGCGACCCGCCAGCGTTGCGAGCCGGCATCCCAACGCGCCCCGATGCGTTGCAGCGCCGCCCGGTGCGCGCGGTCCGTGAGGTCCAGGCGTAAGGCCACCGTCTCGTCGAGTTCGGCCGCGTGTCGGCGGCGCTGCGGGTCCACCGACACCCCCCGTTCCACGGTCGTGACACGCTGCAGGCCGTCAGGCGTGACCCGGTGGCGCACGCAGACCCAGCGCGAACCGTGGCGTTGCGCCAGCCGCAAAGCGCCCGACGGGGTCGGTGCCAGCCACTTGATGACACGGGTTGGCTGCCAGTCGAGGGGACTGGATGACGATGGCATGAGGATCTCCCGGTGCGGGCGCTGATCGGACGGGCGCCTCTTGGTTTTCTCTTGCACCTGCTCGCCGGAAGCAGGCAGCCCCCACTGTGCCAGCCTGGCGACGCGATCACGGCAGCCTGGACACGGGGGTATCCCGTAGCAAGGCCGGGTCTTGGCCTCGCCGATCCTCAATGAGCGCCATAGCCATGCCCTGCCGCTGGGTGCTCCCCCGCGCGAGACAATCCGCCCCATGGTTGCTCAACGCACGCTCAAGTCCATGACCCGCGCCGTCGGCGTGGGCATCCACAGCGGCCGGCGGGTCGAGATGGTGCTGCGTCCGGCGGCGCCGGACACCGGCATCGTGTTCCGCCGTGTCGATCTGGCCCAGCCGGTCGACATCCCGGTGGCGCCGAACTCGGTCTGCGACACCCGCATGGCCACCACCATCAGCCCGGGCGGCGACCCCGGCGCGCCCAAGGTGCAGACCATCGAGCACCTGCTGTCGGCTTGCGCCGGCTTGGGGCTGGACAACCTCTATGTGGACATCAATGCCGACGAGGTGCCCATCCTCGACGGCAGCGCCGCCAGCTTCGTGTTCCTGCTGCAGTCGGCCGGCATCGAGCTGCAGAAGGCGCCCAAGCGCTTCCTGCGCGTGAAGAAGACGGTGGAGCTGCGTCGAGGCGAGGGCCGCAGCCTGATGTGGGCGCGGCTGGAGCCGCACCATGGCTACACGCTGTCGTTCGAGATCGAGTTCGACAACCCGGCGGTGGCGGCCACCGGCAGCCGCTTCACCTTCGACATGGGCAGCGGCCAGTACAAGAAAGAGATCGCCCGCGCGCGCACCTTCGGCATGACCTCGGACATCGAGCTGATGCGCTCGCGCGGGCTCACGCTGGGCGGCAATATGGACAACGCCATCGTCGTCGACGACTACCGGGTGCTGAACAGCGAAGGCTTGCGCTACGACGACGAGTTCGTCAAGCACAAGATCCTCGACGCGATCGGCGACATGCAGGTCGCCGGCCACCCGCTGCTGGCGGCCTACACCAGCTTCAAGGGCGGCCACGCGCTGAACAACCTGCTGCTGCGCGAGCTGCTGAAGGACGAGTCGGCCTACGAGATCGTCAGCTTCGAGCGCGAGGTGGACGCACCGCGCGGCTTCGCCGAGCTGGCGCCGGCCTGGTGAACAGGTCGGTGATGACGGCCCCCACGCTGCGGCGCTGCGCGTCCTCGCGACCCCCTGAGGGGGCTGTCGGCCCTTGGGGCGGCCCGGCGGGCCGACGCTGATGGCCGGCTTTCGCATCGTCTTCGGCCTGCTGCTGCTGGCCTGCGTCGCGCTCTTCGTCACCGGCCTGGTCAAGCGCGACAAGCGCTGGACCCGGCTCGGCGTGATCCTGCTGAAATGGACCGTGTTCGGCGCGCTGGGCTTTTTTGCCGTGCTGATCGTGCAGCGCCTGCTGGAATGAAGCGCTGAGGCCGACGGCGGGCCCGCCGCGCCGCCTCAGCGCGCCAGGTCCTCCGCCAGCGCCGGCGGGCGCTGCAGCAGCTCCAGCAGGCCCTGCGCCGGCAGCGCGCGGGCGAACAGCCAGCCCTGCAGCTCGTCGCAGCCCTCGCGGGTCAGGAAGGCGCGCTGCGCCTCGGTCTCCACGCCCTCGGCGACCAGACTCAGGCCCAGGGTCTTGGCCAGCGCGATCACCGCGCGGGTCAGGCGCACGTCCTGCGCATCGTCGGGCACGCCGCGCACGAAGCTGCGATCGATCTTCACGCGCCGCGCCGGCAGTTGGCGCAGCTGGCCCAGTGACGAGTAGCCGGTGCCGAAGTCGTCGAGCACGATGGGCGTGCCCAGCGCGTCGAGCTGCGTCAGGCAGGCGCGCGTGGCCTCGTCGTCGCGCATTGCCGCGCTCTCGGTGATCTCCAGCTCCAGCTGCAGCGCGTCCAGGCGCCAGCGCGTCAGGCGTTCGCCGATGCGCGCCGCGAAGCCGGGCTGGCGCAGTTGCAGCACCGAGACGTTGACCGCGGCGCGCAGCCACAGGCCCTGGTCCAGCCAGGCGCGCAGTTGTGCGCAGGCAGTGTCTAGCACCCAGTCGCCGATGGCCTGGATCAGGCCGTGGCGCTCGGCCACGGCAATGAATTGCGCCGGCGGTACGTCGCCGAGCTCGGCGTCGCGCCAGCGCAGCAGGGCCTCGACGCCGAGCACCCGGCCGCTGCGCGCGCACAGCTGCGGCTGGTAGTGCAACTGCAGGCCGCCGAGCTCCAGCGCGCGGCGCAGGCGCAGCTGCAGCCGGGTCTGTCGCTCGATCTGCGCAGCCATCGCCGCGTCGAACACCCGCCAGCAGCCGCGGCCGGCCTCCTTGGCGCGGTACATCGCGATGTCGGCATGGCGCAGCAGGCTCTTGGCATCCTGGCCGTCGTGCGGCGCGATGGCGATGCCGATGCTCGCGCCCGGTTGCAACTCCAGCTGCAGATCCGGCTGATCGCAGCGCCAGGTGCGGCCGATCGCCTGCAGCAGCTTGTCGGCCACGGTCAGCGCGGCGGGCAGCGGGTCGGCGTCGCGCAGCAGCACGGCGAACTCGTCGCCGCCTAGCCGGGCGAGTTGATCGCCAGCGCGCAGCGCCTGCTGCATGCGCCGCGCCAGCTCGCAGAGCAACTGGTCGCCGACCTGGTGGCCATGGCCGTCGTTGACGGCCTTGAAATCGTCCAGGTCGATGAGCAGCAGCGCGCAGCCCGGTTCGCCGCGCTGTGCCTGGGCAGCAGCCTTGCCGAGCAACTCGTGGAACAGATGCCGGCTGCTCAGGCCGGTCAGGCCGTCGTGCAGCGCCAGGTACTCGGAGCGCGCATGCAGCTCGCGCAGTTCGCGCTGGTCGCGGATCACCGCCAGCGCGAAGGTCTGGCCCTCGTGCTCGACGAGGCCGAGCGAGATGTCGACCGGCAGCAGCTGGCCGTCGGCGCGCTGCAGGCTGAGCTCGCGCACGCGGCCCATCGGGCGGGTCTGCGGCGCGTTGAAGAAGCGGCGCAGGCGATCGCCGTGCAGCGCGCGGCTGCCCGCCGGCAGCAGAAGGTCCAGGCGCGCACCGACCAGGGTTTCGCGGTTGTGGCCGCTGAGTTCGAGCAGCGCCGCGTTCGCGTAGCGCACCTGGCCGTCGATGTCGACGAAGAGCACGCCGTCGGGAATCAGCTCCAGCCAGTTCAGAGCCGACTCAGGCATGGCGTCCACGCCCCCGTGCGATGGGTTCGGGGCGCGGGTGGCTGTGGCCGGCGCCGTGCGGCCGGGGCGTGAGGGCAATCGTCATCGGGGCCTCCTCCAAGGTCCTGCGTGGGCGCAGCGACGGTCCGTTTGATGGCGCCGCCGTGCGGACACGGCAGGGCGCCGCGGATTCTGGAGAGCCGGACCCGCGCACCGGACTCCGGGTTGACCCCCCGAGTGACGCCCATCACAAGGGTCTCATCGTTTCAGGCGCCATTGCAGGCCCTCGATGTCCAGCACGTAGCTGCGCGGCGCGAGCCGGTGCACGAGGCGCTGTTCGAGCAGTTCCTGCCAGCCCCGGCTGATGCTCTCGCGGGCCACGCCCAGCAGCTCGGCGAGCGTTGACTGCCGAGGCAGCATCAGCGCCGCATGGCCTTGCTGGGCGGCCAGTTGCAGCAGCGCGGCCGCCAGGCGCTGGCGCAGCGTGGGCAGGCGCAGCAGATGACTCCAGGCGGAGACCGCGATGACCAGCGCCCGCGTCTGCTGCGCGAACAGCGTGGCGCCGGGCGGCGAGGTCTGCAACTCCTGACCGATGCGGTGGGCCGATTGCATGCAGACCGCCGCCGGCGTGATCGCGGTGGCCGAGAACAGCGCCGGCAGGCCGATCACCGACGACTGCCCGATCAGGCAACCGGCGCCGAGCACGGCGATTGGCCGCTCCTGGCCATCGGGTCCGCGCTGGCTGAGGCTGAGCAGGCCCTGCTTGACGATCAGCACCGGGCTCTCGGCATTGCCCTCGCGCATCACGCATTGCTGCGGGCGCAGCTGCAGCGGGCGTGCACCCTCGGTCTCGCGCAGCGGGCAGAGCTCCGCGGCGACGCACTGGCCGCAAGGCGGGGCTGGAGCGGGAAAGCGAGGGTCGAACACGGTGGCGCACCGTCGGGTGGAGGGCGCGCATTGTTTGGTGCGTCCGGGTGGCCAAACTTGCGCCAGATCACTTTGGCGGCCGCAGGCCCCTCAGATGAAGGGCCGAGTGAGGTTATCGCCCCATTCGTCCGGGCCAACCAGGGTCAGCGTGATCGTCCACCAGCCGTCCATCTCGCGCTGCTGCTGCAACTCGGCATCCCACAGGCCGCCGTCCTCCTCGGCACCGCGAGGGCCGGGTGCGCTGGCCTCAGCCGCGGCGAGCAGCGCGCTGGCCTCGGCCAGCGCCGCCTCGCGATCCTGCTCGCACACGCTGGCCATGGCCTCCCAGCAGCCGCGGCCCTGGCCGTCATCGCTGGCGGCGAGTTCGAGGAAACGCAGATCCAGCATCAGGCCGGCGCACGCGGCGCCGGCCGGGTCCGGTAGAAGCTGATCGGCTCGCTCTTGAGCTGCTTGAGCACGTTCTTGCGCATGCTGCCGACCACATGCATCTCGCAGGGCTTGCAGTCGAAGCGCAGGGTCAGCCTGTCGTCGCCATGCTGCAGGCTCAAGGGCTCGGCACGCACCGTGCCCTGCACGCCGGTCACGCCCTTGGCCTGCTTGGGGCAGAGGCTCAGGCTGAAGCGCACGCAGTGCTTGGTGATCATCAGCGAGACCTCGCCGAGCTCCTCGTGGCTTTCGTAGGCGGCGCCGATCAGCTTCACGCCATGGCGCGCGTAGAAGGCGGCGGCCTGGCCGTTGTAGACATTGGCCAGGTAGGACAGCGTGTCCTCGGGGTAGGGCGCCGGGGGCTCGACCGGCTGCGCGCGCGGCAGCTTCGCGAAGGCCGCGGCGCGCACGGCCTCCAGCGCGGCCACGCCGTCGCGGCGCAGCTGGTTGAGCACCGCGGCGGGCAGGAACCAGGGCTGTTGCATCGCCAGGCGCACGCGCCGTGCCTCGAACATCGTGCCGCCGAGCTTGGCCAGGCCGTCCTTCAGCGCCGCTTCCTGGCGGGCGGCGTCGCGCGCCGGTTCATGGGCCTGGGCGAGCGGCACGGCCGCGCGGTGGCCGAACTCGTCCTTCAGGCTGAGCTCGAAGCCGTCCGCGGTCTGCGCCAGCGTCAGGTCGAGCTGCACGCGGCGCTCGGCCGAGGGCTTGGCGAGCAGACGCTCCCAGGCCATGTCGCGGTTGCGGCTGAGCGCGGTGCCGGGGAACAAGTCCTTCAGATCACCGAAAGCCTGACCCTTGGAGAGATTGGGTTCGATGCGCCAGCGGCCATGGCCCAGATCGGTGGCGACATTGACCGGCACGCCCTGCAGCTCGCCCTGGCGGTCCCACCAGGTCAGCGCGTCGCCGTTGTGCACCGGGGCGGTGGCCTCGATCTCGAAATCGGCCTGGCCCAGGCGGATGACCTGGCCCAGCGCCATGCCGGCATGCTTGGGCGTGTCGAAGGCGCCGATGTCTTCCTTGCGGCCGTTGACGAAGTAATCGGTGCCGCCGCGGTTGTAGCCCTGCTCCGGCTCGGGCGTGAACGTGAAGCGGCAATGCCCGTCGCTGCTCGCCGCGTACTCGGGGCGGCGCTCGAAGAGCTGGTCGAGCAGGGTCCGGTAATGCGCGGTGACGTTCTTCACCGTCGCCATGTCCTTGTAGCGGCCCTCGATCTTGAAGCTGCGGATGCCGGCATCCGCCAGCGCCTCCAGGTTCGCGCTCTGGTCGTTGTCCTTCAGCGAGAGCACATGCTTGTCGTGCGCGACGACGCGGCCCTGCGCATCGGTCACCGTATAGGGCAGGCGGCATTCCTGGCTGCAGTTGCCGCGGTTGGCGCTGCGCCCGGTGTGCGCATGGCTGATGAAGCATTGCCCGCTATAGGCCACGCAGAGCGCGCCGTGCACGAAGAACTCCAGATGCGCCTGCTGAACTTCGGCCTTGATGGCCTGGATCTGCCGCAGGTCCAGCTCGCGCGCCAGCACCATCTGGCTGAAGCCGGCGTCCTGCAGGAAGCGCGCCTTCTCGGGCGTGCGGATATCGGTCTGCGTGCTGGCGTGCAGCTGGATCGGTGGCAGGTCGAGCATCAAGAGCCCCATGTCCTGCACGATCAGCGCGTCGACGCCGGCCTCGTACAGCTGCCAGGTCATGCGCCGCGCGCCTTCCAGCTCGTCGTCGCGCAGGATGGTGTTCAGCGTGACGAAGATGCGGCTGTGGAAGCGGTGCGCGTGGCGTACCAGGCGCTCGATCTCCTCGATCGGATTGCCCGCCTTGTCGCGCGCGCCGAAGCCGGGGCCGCCGATGTAGACGGCATCGGCCCCATGGTTGACGGCTTCGATGCCGATGTCGGCATCGCGGGCGGGGGCGAGGAGTTCGAGCGGAAGGCGGCGGCGCATGATGGCCGCGATTGTCCCGCAGGCGTTATTCGACGCGGCGCACCTTGGGCGCGGCGTTGCGCCCGGCGAACTCCAGGAAATAGGTGCCGAAGAAGTTGCGACGCACCTTGACCTTGGGGTTGCGCAGGCCGATCTCGCCGCTGCTGCCGTCGCTGACGCGCCAGACCTGACCGTTCTTCAGCTTGAAATGCGTGTTCGGCCGCCAGCTGTCGACAAAGCCTTCGATCTCGCTTTCGAGCGTATCGGCAGCGCCGGAGCTGGGGAGGACCGGCGCGGCGGCGGTGGCGGACGGCGCACTCTTCAGCGCTGGCTGGGTGCCGAAGGCCTGCTCCCTGGCCTTGGCCTGCGCGGCGGCCTGGGCCTCGGGGCGTAGGCGGGCCACAGCGGCGGCGGCCAGCGCATCCAGACAGGCCAGGCGTGGCCCGGCTTCGGCGATGGCGGCACAACGGGCGAGTTCCTGGTCCGGGGTCTGGGCGCTGGCGAGCGGGCTGGCCAGCAGCAGTGCGGCGGACAGGGTCGGCAGGATGGGCAGGGGCATCAAGGTCTTCATGGCAATCACCGTCGGTCAGGCCCGGATCATGCCTCGTCCTGCTCCAGCTGCTGCAACTGCACCAGGCGCTGGTAGACCCCGCCTTCGATCGCCATCAGCGCCGCATGCGGGCCTTGCTCGACGAGCTGGCCGTGGTGCAGCACCAGGATGCGGTCGGCGTCGCGGATGGTGCTCAGCCGGTGCGCGACGGCGATCACCGTGACGCGGCCGCGCAGCTCGGCCAGGGCTTCGGACAGCCGCGCCTCGGTGGCGCTGTCGATATTGGCCGTGGCCTCGTCGAGCAGCAGGATCTTCGGGCTGCCGGCCAGCGCGCGGGCCATGGCCAGCAGCTGCTTCTGGCCGGTGGACAGCATCACGCCGCCTTCGCCCAGCAGGGTGTCGTAGCCCTGGGGCAGGGCGGTCAGCACCTCGTGCAGATGCGCAGCCCGGGCGGCGGCGAGCAGCGCCTCGTCGCTGAGCTCGGTGCGGCCCATGCGCAGGTTGTCCCAGGCACTGGCGGCGAGCAGCTGCGGCTCCTGCGGCACCAGGGCCAGATCGCTGCGCAGCGGTGCCTCGGCCAGCTCGGCGAGGTCCAGGCCATCGATGAGGATGCGGCCACCGCGCGGCCGGTAGAAGCGCAGCAGCAGGCCGAGCAGCGTGCTCTTGCCACTGCCCGTGTGGCCGACCAAGCCGATCAGGCTGCCCGGCGCGATGTCCAGCGTGAACGGCTGCAGCACGTCGGGGCCGTCGCCGTAGCCGGCGCGCAGGGCTTCGATGCGTAGATGGCCCTCGCGCATGCGGGGCGCATCGGCCGCCGGTTGTGCCTCGACGGGTTCGCGCAGCAGCACGTCCACCCGCGCCGCAGCAATCAGCGACTGCTGCAGCTGGCCGAACTGCAGGGTGATCTGGATCAGCGGCTCGGTGACGCGGGCCAGGTAGGCGAGGAAGGCGTAGAGCAGGCCGACCTGCAGGGTTGAAAGTTCGGCATCCATCGAGCGGCTCGCGAAGCCCTGGATCAGCGCCACCATCAGCAGCACGTTCAGGAAGTCCAGTAGCGGGCGCAGCAGCCAGGCATTGGCGCGCAGCTCCTGCAGGCGGGCGCCGTAGTGCTGCGCGTTGTGCGCCGCGAAGCGGGCCAGGAAGCGCGGCGCCGCGCCGCTGGCCTGCAGCACCGCCATGCCGGCGAGGTTCTCGGCCAGTTGCGCGTTGATGTCGCTCTTCAGCGCGCGGGCCTGGGCCACGGCCGGAGCGGACAGGCGCTGGTAGAGCAGGATGATGCCGACCATGGCCGGCGCCAGCACGGCGACGATGAGCATCAGCCGCCAGTCCAGCCAGGCCATCGCGGCCAGCAGGCCGAGGATGACGATGCTGGAGTCCAGCATCACGTAGAGCGCCTGGCGGTAGAGCTGGTTGACGGCTTCGGTGTCGTTGGTCACGCGGCTGACCAGGGCCCCGGTGATCTGCTGGTCGAAGAAAGCCATGGGCAGCTGCAGCACATGGGCATAGACCTGCTCGCGCAGGCGCAGCACCGCGCGCTTGGCCACGCCGGCCATGCGCGCGAGCTGCGCATAGCGCAGCAGGCTGGCCGCGCTGCTGCTCAGGAACACACCGGCCAGCAGCAGGGCCATCGCGGCGATGTCGTCGAAGCGGCCGGGGATCAGGTACTCGTCGATGAAGCGCTTGCCCAGCAGCGGACCGATGGCTTCCAGCGCGGCGGCCAGCACCAGCCAGGCACAGCCGGCGATGACCGAACGCCGCTCCGGCCCAGCCAGACGCCACAGCAGGCGCATCGCGTCGCGAGCGCTGGAGCGGGCGATGTCTTTGGCTTGCTCAGTCATTCAAAGAAGCTTCCAGCTGCTGGTAGCGCCATTGCGTGGCGTACCAGCCGTGCGTGTGGGTGAGCAGTTCCTCGTGCGCGCCGCGCTCGCTGATCCGCCCTTGTTGCAGCACGAGGATCTCGTCGGCTTCCATGGCCGCGGAGAGTCGGTGCGTGACGACGACGAGCGCCGTCTCCGGCCGCCGCTGCCGCAGCTCGCGCAGGGCCTGCAGGATGCGCGCTTCGGTCGCGGTGTCCACGGCGGAGAGCGCGTCGTCCAGCAGCAGCAGCTTGGCATCCGCCAGCAACGCACGGGCGATGGCGACGCGCTGGCGCTGGCCACCGGAGAGCGACACGCCCTTCTCGCCGACCAGGGTGCCGTAGCCCTGCGGCAGGCGCTGCAGGTCCTCGTGCAGCGAGGCCTGGCGGGCGGCGGCCTCGATCTCGGCGGGGGTCGCGTCGCCGCGCGCCAGCGCGATGTTCTCGGCCACGCTGGCGGAGAACAGGAACGGTTCCTGCGGCACCCAGGCGATGGCCTGGGCCAGCGCCGCGCGGCGCCAGTCGGGCAGCGCGGTGCCATCGAGCTCGATGCGGCCGGCCTGCGGCTCCCACTGGCGCAGCAGCAGGCGCAAGAGCGTGGTCTTGCCCGAGCCGGTCGGGCCGACGATGGCCAGCACGCGGCCGGGCTGCAGGCTCAGGTCGACGTCCTGCAGCACGGTCTGTTCGCCGTAGCCGAAGCGCAGGCCTTCGACGCGCAGCTGCGCGCGGTGCACGGTCTCGGCACGGCCTTCGTCGACCAGGCTGGCCTTGGCATGCAGCACCGGCTCCAGCCGCGCCCAGGCGGCGCGGCCGCGTTCCAGCAGGCTGAGCACCCAGCCGGCGGCGAACATTGGCCAGATCAGCTGGCCCAGCAGCATCGTGAACGCGGTCAGCTGCCCGACCGTGAGCTCGCCGCGCGCCACCAGCCAACCGCCGGTGCCCAGGGCCAGGCTGCTGGCGGCGGCCAGCGCGATGCCGACCGCCGGCTCGTAGGCGGCCTCCCAGCGCTGCGCCTTGTAGCTGGCGTCCACCGAGGCGGCGGCCCAGCGGCCGAAGGCGGCTTGCTCGCTGCCGGCCAGACCCATCGCGCGCACGGTGCGCACATTCGTCAAACCCTGCTGCGCCTGGCGGCTCATGCGGCCGAAGTGGCTGAGCGATTCGCCCCAAGCCTGGTGCACCTTCTCGGAGATGAACCAGAAGGCCCAGGCCATGAAAGGGAAGGGCAGCAGTGCGGCCAGGGCCAGGCGCCAGTCGATGGCCACGGCCATGGTGAGCAGCACCAGCAGCAGCGTGGAGCTGCCGTCGAAGCCGGCTAGCATGGCGTCGCCGGAGGCTTGCTCGACGGCGTCGACGTCATTCGTGGCCAGCGCCATCAGGTCGCCGCCGCGCTGCACCTGGAAGAAGGTCGGAGCCTGCGTGGCGAGGCGCTGCATCAGCTGCACGCGCAGGCGCTGGCCGAGCCGGTAGGCGGCGCCGAACAGCACCAGGCGCCAGCCGACGCGCAGGCCGTAGACGACAAGACCGGCGACGGCGAGCAGCGCCACGCCGCTCCACACCGAGCCTTGGCCGGCGACCAGGCGATCGACGATGCCGCCGACCTGACGCGGGATCCAGACGTTGATGAGCGCGATGCCCATCAGCATCGCGGCGGCGCCGGCATAGGCGATACGGTGCTCGGCGATGAAGCCGCGCAGCAGCTGGGCGAGGCGCATCAGTAGGTCCGCGAGCCTTTGTAGAGCGCGTGCTGGCGGCGTTGCAGCTGGCCCTTGGCGGCCATGGCCGTGAAGCTGGTCTGCGCATGCGCGTGCATGATCGCCAGCCCGAGCGCGTCGGCGGCGTCCTTGCCGGGCAGGCCGGGCAGTTTCAGCAGGGACTGCACCATCAGCTGCACCTGCTCCTTCTTGGCCAGGCCGTGCCCGACGACGGCTTTTTTCATCTGCGTGGCCGTGTACTCGGCCACCGGCAGGCCGCCAACGGTCAGCGCCGCCAGTGCCGCGCCGCGTGCCTGGCCGAGCAGCAGCGTGGACTGCGGGTTGACGTTGACGAAGACGATCTCCATCGCCGCCTGCTCGGGCGCGTAGGTTTCGACGACCTCGCGCACGCCCTCGAACAGGATGCGGATGCGCGCCGGCAGATCGCCGGTGGCGACGCCGGCACCGGTGGTCTTGATGGTGCCGCTGGCCACATAGCCCAGGCGCGGACCCTCGGCCTCGATGACGCCGAAGCCGGTGGTCTGCAAGCCGGGGTCGATCCCAAGGATCCGCATGTCCTCAGCTCCCCGCCATCCCGGTGGCAACGCACGGTCCGATCCGGCGGACACCGCGGAACCGGCTTTGCCGGGCCGCTGGTGTCGCCCCCCTGGGGGGGAGGCGGCGTAGCCGCTTGGGGGGGGAGTTAAGCATCCAGGCTGAAGTACCAGCGCACCGAGTGGAAGAAGACCGGTGCCGCGAAGGCCAGTGCGGCGATGCGGTCCAGCAGGCCGATGGCGCCGGTGATGGTGTGCGCGTTGCCCCAGTAGTGGATGCCGGCGTCGCGCTTCATGGCCTTCATGACGAGCGCGCCGAGCAGGCCGGCGGCCGAGGCGATGAAAGCCATCACGAAGGCCTGGCCGGCCTTGAAGGGCGTGACCCAGTAGAGCAGCGCACCGGTGAAGGCCCCGGTCAGCGTGCCGATCCAGAACGCGCGCTTGCTGAAGGAGCGGCTGATGCGGCGCAGCACCGGGCGGCGGCGCAGATTGCGGCTGGCCACTTCCTGGGCGATCTGCGCCAGCGAGACCACCATGACCAGGAAAAACAGCAGGAAGGCGCCGCGGCCCTGGTAGTTCTCGAACTCGTTGAACAGCAGCAGCGCCGGCGCGTGCGACAGCCCGTAGACGCAGACCATGATGCCCCACTGGATCTTGCTGTTGCGCTCCAGGAAGCGGTGCGGGTCGTCGGCCAGCGCGCTGATCACCGGAATGGCCAGGAAGGCGTAGACCGGGATGAAGACGGTGAACAGGTCGAACTGCTGCAGCGCGACGAGCACGTACTGCGCCGGCAGCACGACGAAGAAGGCCGCGATCAGCGCGCGGTGGTCGCTGCGCGTGGTGTGCTGCAGCGTGATGAATTCGCGCAGGCAGAAGAAGCTGAAGAAACCGGCCAGCAGCGTGGAGCCGACCGGGCCGCTGATCCAGGCCAGCCAGAAGATCAGCGCGCCGATCCAGGCGGCGTTCAGGTCGCGCTTGAACTGCGCCCTGCTGCTGCGCGGATCGACCTGCAGGCTGTCCACCGGTCGGCGCACGCGGTAGAGCACGCCGGCGATGGTGATCAGCAGCAGCAGGCCGAACAGGATGGCGAACAGCAGGGCCACATGGGCGGCCGGCTCCATCAGGCGGAGCTCGCGCATGAATTCCTTCATGGCACGGCACGGCGCAGGGCCGCCCCAAGCCGTGCCGACCCCCTCGGGGGGGGGCGGAGCTGCGAAGCAGCGCAGACTGGGGGCTTCATTTCCACCCTCCGGGCTTGAGCGCCATCATTTCGGCGCGGGTGCGTTCGAGGAAGAGCTTTTTGTCCTCGCCGGGCTGGATCTGCGTCGGCGACCCGAAGGTCACCGTGCACAGGATGGGCACCGGCACGACCTCGCCCTTGGGCATCACGCGCTGCACGTTGTCGATCCAGGTGGGAATGATCTCGACCTCGGGAAACTGCTCGGCCAGGTGGTAGATGCCGCTCTTGAACGGCAGCGGCTCGCCCTTGGCCGAGCGCGTGCCCTCGGGAAAGATGAGCAGCGAATCACCGGCCTTCAGCGCGTCGGCCAGCGGCTCCAGCGGGTCTTCGTCCGGCGTCGCGCGGGTGCGGCTCACGTACACGGTGTTGAAGACATCCGTGGTCAGCCATTGCTTGAACTTGCTTTTCGTCCAGTAGTCCCGCGCGGCGATCGCGCGCACCCGCGGCCGCAGCTCGGTGGGCAGCGAGGCCCAGATCAGCACCAGATCGAAATGACTCTGGTGGTTGGCGATGTAGATGCGCTGGACATTGGACGGGGGGCAGCCCTTCCAGTGCCCCTGCGCGCCGGTGATGACTCGGGCGATGAAGGCGAGGAAGGGGCCCATGAAATCGGCGAGCCGCATGGGTCGGATTGTCCGGTAGAAGCGGCGTCTATCCCGGCCTGCTCAGGGTTTGCGACAGCTGGCCGGAGTGCACCCAGGCGCCAGGATGCCGTTCAGGAGGTGAACCGTGCTGAACAGCGAGCAACTGCTGAGCTACTGGAGCGCCAGCGAGATCTCGGTCAATCTGCTGGTCTTCCTGCACATCGTCGGTGCGCTCTTGATGGGCCTGATCGCCGGCTACGAGCGCACCTACCACGGCCGCGCCGCCGGTATGCGCACCTACGGCCTGGTCTGCATGGCGTCCTGCGCGCTGACCATCTTTGCCGGCTTTCCGCAGTACTGGTATGCGGGCCAGCATGCGCTCTGGTTCGGCGACCACCTGCCGCCGGACCCGACGCGGGTCGTGCAGGGCATCGTCACCGGCATCGGTTTCCTCGGCGCCGGCATGATCATGAAGGACGGGCTGTCGATCTCCGGCCTGACCTCGGCGGCCTCGCTCTGGGCCTCGTCGGCGATCGGCGTGCTGATGGGCGTGGGCTTCTATACCGCGGCCATCCTGCTGACCCTGCTCTCGGCCTCGCTGATGATGTGGGCGGCGCGGCTGGAGCGCATGCTGCCGTCGCGGCCGGCGATCGCGCTGTCGCTGACCTTCAAGCCCGGCATCGAGCCGGACCGCCTGGCGCTGGATCAGGTGGCCCGCGAGCGCGGCTACAACATCGCCGGCGGCTCGTTCACGGTGCGCTTCGACAACGGCCGGCATTGCTGGCGCTTCGTTGCCATCGAGTACGACCGGCGCAAGGCCTTGCCGTTGACCCGGCTGTCCAATGACCTGGCCCGGCTCGAAGGCATCGAGGCCTTCGAGATCGGGCATGCCCGCAATTAGGGCTGGAGCTAGCGGCTCTCGCCGGCCAAGGGGAGGGGTGTACCGAACCAGGTGCTGCGCAGCCGCTCGTAGCGGCCCTCCTGACGCAGCCGGTCCAGCGCCTGCTGCAGGCGGCGGGCGATGGAGGGGGCGCTGCCTGTGGGCAGACCGAACCAGTAGGCCTGCGACGTGTCCAGCGGCAGCAGCGGCGTCAGCGTGTCGGCCGGCAGGCCCATGCGGCGCAACTGCCAGCCCACCGCCCAGTCCAGCATGACGATGGCGTCCATGCGTCCGGCCAGCAGCTTGTGCAGATTGTTCGTGTCGTCCAGCCCCAGCTCCAGATTGGCGTCCGGACGCAAGCCGGCGGCGACCAGCTGTGCCGCAGCCGCCGAGTTGCGAGCCACGCCGACGCGCAGGCTGCGCAGATCGGCCAGGCGGCGTGCCTGCACCTCGGTGCGGCGCGACAGCCGGTAGATCAGCATGCGCCGTCCGACGATGGGGCCTACCCATCGGTAGCGCGCTTCGCGCTCCGGCAGCCGGACCAGCGAGAACAGCAGGCTTTGCGGAGCGGCCTCGGCTTCGAGCATCGCGCGCTTCCAGGGCATGACCCGGATGCGGACCTTCAGCTTGGCCTCGGCGGCCATCAGGCGCAACAGCTCGCAGCTGAAGCCCCGGGCCTCGCCGCCTTCCAGGTAACTCAGCGGCGCGAAGTTCTCCGTGAAGGCCGGCAGCTCGGTTGCGGCCGACTGCGCCCAGGCCGGGCCCGTGGCGGCGAGCAGGCCCAGGCAGGTTCGGCGGCTGAGCGGCAGGGGCTTGGGCATCGGGCGGCAGTTTAGGCAGCCGCCCGCGTCGATCAGGCGGCCTCGACCACCGGCACCGCGCCGCGCAGCGAGTGCGGGAACGCCTCGGTGATGTCCAGCTCGATCAACTCGTTCATCAGGCGCGGATGGCCCTTGAAGTTGACGATGCGGTTGCACTCGGTGCGGCCCATCAGTTCGGACGCATCCTTGCGCGCGTTGCCGGTGACCAGCACCTGCTGCCGCGTGCCGACGAGGGTCTGGCTGATGCCGAAGGCATGGGCCTCGATGGCGGCCTGAAGCTGCTGCAGACGGGCAACCTTGACCTCATACGGCGTGTCATCGGGCAGATTGGCCGCCGGCGTGCCCGGGCGCGGGCTGAAGATGAAGCTGAACGACGCGTCGAAGCCGATGTCTTCGACCAGCTTCAGGGTCTTCGCGTGGTCGTCGTCGGTCTCGCCGGGGAAGCCGACGATGAAGTCCGAGGCGATGCGGATCTCAGGCCGGATCGCGCGCAGCTTGCGCACGATGGACTTGAACTGGATCACGCTGTAGCCGCGCTTCATCGCCGCCAGGATGCGGTCCGAGCCATGCTGCACCGGCAGATGCAGGTGGTTCACGAGTTGCGGCACCTTCGCGTAGACGTCGATCAGGCGCTGGCTGAACTCGTTCGGGTGGCTGGTCGTGTAGCGGATGCGCTGGATGCCGGGGATCTCGGCGATGTACTCGATGAGCAGCGCAAAGTCGGCGATCTCGCGGGTGCTGCCCATCGTGCCGCGGTAGGCGTTGACGTTCTGGCCCAGCAGCGTGACCTCGATGACGCCCTGCTCGGCGAGGCCGGCGACCTCGGTCAGCACGTCTTCGAACGGGCGGCTGACCTCCTCGCCGCGGGTGTAGGGCACCACGCAGTAGCTGCAGTACTTGCTGCAGCCTTCCATGATGGACACGAAGGCCGTGCGGCCCTCGACCTTGGCCGGCGGCAGGTGGTCGAACTTCTCGATCTCGGGGAAGCTGATGTCGACCTGCGGCTTGGCCGCCTCATGGCGCTGCGCCAGCAACGCGGGAAGGCGGTGCAGGGTCTGCGGGCCGAAGACCACGTCCACGTAGGGCGCGCGCTCGATGATGGCCGCGCCCTCCTGCGACGCGACGCAGCCGCCGACGCCGATCTTCACGCCCTTGGCCTTCAGGTGCTTGACGCGGCCGAGGTCGCTGAACACCTTCTCCTGCGCCTTCTCGCGCACCGAGCAGGTGTTGAACAGGATCAGGTCGGCCTCTTCCACGTCCTGCGTGGGTTCGTAGCCCTGGGCGGCGCCCAGCACGTCGGCCATCTTGTCCGAGTCGTACTCGTTCATCTGGCAGCCGAAGGTCTTGATGTAGACCTTTTTGGTCGCGGTTTCGTTCATGGCTTGCTCCAGGTTTGCGTCGCGGCGTCGAAGCGCCAGGCGGCGGCCTGCTGGCGGTTCGCCGGCCAGACCTTGTTCGCGCGCTCGGCGGCGTTGAGCACCCAGACATCCTTGATCAGGCCGTCGCTCTCCTGCGTGTAGTGGACGAGCACCCGGCGGCCGACGAGCTCGCCCGGCTGCACCAGGAAATTGGTCTCGCCCCTGATGCGACTGCCCGGCGCCAAGCGCGCTGGCTTGCTGTTCAGCAGCACTTCGGGCGCGACGCCGACCTGCAGATCGCCGCGCAGCGCATCAGCGGGAAAGGGGCGGGCGACCAGATGGGTCTGCGCGCTCGCAGCGGTGGCGACCAGGGCGGTCGCAATCAGGACACAGCGGATCATGGGGTTCATCCAGGGGCTGCGGAAGGAACAAAGCCCCGAAGGCCGGGGCCGACGGGGCTTTGTGATTGTCTGGTGGCGCTTCAGGGATTCGAACCCCGGACCTGCGGATTATGATTCCGTCGCTCTAACCGGCTGAGCTAAAGCGCCAATAGCCCGCTAGTATAGACCATGTTCTTGAGGCTTTTGCAAGCCCCCTTCGATGTTCAGCTTTCTGAAGAAAAAAACCGAGCCCGCCGGCAGTGACGACAAAGTCTTCACCGAGGTGGGTTTTGCCGATCTGTTCCCCGCGAAGGCGCCTGCGCCCGTTGCGCCGACTGTGGATGCGCCCGCCGTGCAGCCACCGGCGCCCGCGCACCGGCCTGCTGCCGAAGTGCCGCCCGTGCAGGCGCCTGCAAGCACGGCGGCTCTGCCACTCCCGGCCCAGCCGCCGGCCGCTGCGCCCGCACCGCTTCCTCAGGCGGAGCCCAGCCCCGCGGCGCGGCAGAGCTGGATCGCCAAGCTGCGCAGCGGCTTGCGCAAGACCGGCCAGAGCCTGGCCTCGGTGTTCAGCCGCACGACCATCGACGAGCAGCTGTACGAGGAGCTGGAGGAGGCGCTGCTGATGGCCGATGCCGGCGTCAAGGCCACCGCCTTCCTGCTCGAAGACCTGAAGCGCCGCGTGCGCGAGTCGCGCACGACCGACCCGCAGGCCGTCAAGGCCCTGCTCGTCGATGCGCTGGCCGAGCTGCTGCAGCCGCTGGAGCGTCCGCTGGAGATCGGCCGCCATGAACCGACGGTGATGATGGTGGTCGGCGTCAACGGCGCCGGCAAGACGACCAGCATCGGCAAGCTGACCCGGCATTTGCTGGCCCATGAGCAGAAGGTGCTGATGGCCGCGGCCGACACCTTCCGTGCGGCGGCCCGCGAGCAGCTCGCGGTCTGGGCCGAGCGCGCCGATGGCGCCGGGGTCCAGGCGCAGGGCACGGGCTGGGTGGACATCGTCAGCCAGCAGGGCGGCGATCCGGCGGCCGTCACTTTCGATGCCGTCAACGCCGGCCGTGCGCGCGGCTGCGACGTGGTCATCGCCGACACCGCCGGCCGTCTGCCCACGCAGCTGCACCTGATGGAGGAGCTGAAGAAGATCCGCCGCGTGATCACCAAGGCGCAGCCGGATGCGCCGCACGAGGTGCTGCTGGTCGTCGACGGCAACACCGGCCAGAACGCGCTGACCCAGGTGCGCGCCTTCGACGACGCGCTGCAGCTGACCGGGCTCATCGTCACCAAGCTCGACGGCACCGCCAAGGGGGGGGTGCTCGCGGCCATCGCGCGCGAGCGGCCCATCCCGGTCTATTTCATCGGTGTCGGCGAGAAGCTGGAGGACTTGCAGACCTTCAGTGCGCGGGAGTTTGCGCAGGCCCTGCTGTCTTGAGCTGAAGTGCGCTGAACTTCAGCCCATGCCCGGCGGCAGCATGCCCTTCATGCCGCCCATCTTCTTCATCATCTTCATCAGGCCGCCGCCGCGCATCTTCTTCATCATGTCGCGCATCTGCTCGTACTGGTTGAGCAGGCGGTTGACCTCCTGAACCTGCACGCCGGCGCCCAGCGCGATGCGCTTCTTGCGCGTGGCCTTCAGCAGCTCGGGCTTGCGGCGCTCCAGCGGCGTCATCGAGTGGATGATGCCGGTCATCCGCCGCATGTCGCGCTCGGCGCGGTCCATGTCGGCCTGGCCGGCCTTGGCGGCCAACTGGCTGGGCAGCTTGTCCATCAGGTTCGACAGGCCGCCCATCTTCTTCATCTGCTGCAGCTGCATCAGGAAGTCGTCGAGCGTGAAGGCGTCGCCGCTCTTGAGCTTGTCGGCCATGGCCTTGGCCGATTCGAGGTCCACGCCCTTGGTGACCTCCTCGACCAGCGCGACGATGTCGCCCATGCCGAGCACGCGGCCGGCATGGCGCTCGCCGTCGAAGGCCTCCAGGCCGTCGATCTTTTCGCTCACACCGGCGAACTTGATCGGCACGCCGGTGATCGCGCGCACGCTCAGCGCGGCACCGCCGCGGCTGTCGCCATCCAGCTTGGTCAGCACCACGCCGGTCAGCGGCAGCGCTTCCTTGAAGGCCTTGGCGGTGTTGATCGCGTCCTGGCCCTGCATGGCGTCGACGACGAACAGGGTCTCGACCGGATGGATCGCCGCATGCAGCTCGCGGATCTCGGCCATCAAGGCTTCGTCGATGGCCAGGCGGCCGGCGGTGTCGACCAGCAGCACATCGAAGTAATGGCGCTTCGCGTGGTCCAGCGCGGCCAGCGCGATGTCGCGCGGCTTCTGGTCGGGTGTCGACGGGAACCATTCGGCGCCGGCTTGGGCGGTGACGGTCTTGAGCTGTTCGATGGCCGCCGGGCGGTAGACGTCGCCGCTGACCGTCAGCACTTTCTTCTTGCGCTTCTCGATCAGGTGCTTGGCCAGCTTGGCCGTGGTCGTGGTCTTGCCGGCGCCCTGAAGGCCGGCCATCAGGATGACGGCGGGCGGCTGCGTGGCCAGGTCAACGTCGGCCACGCCCTCGCCCATGGTGGCCGCAAGCTCCTTGTGCACCAGGCCGACCAGGGCCTGGCCGGGCGTCAGCGAGCCGACGACCTCCTGGCCCAGGGCCTTGTCCTTGACGCGGGCGATGAAGTCGCGCACCACTGGCAGGGCGACGTCGGCTTCGAGGAGCGCCATGCGCACCTCGCGCAGCATGTCCTGCACATTGGATTCGGTGATGCGCGCCTGGCCGCGCATCGTCTTGACCAGGCGGCCGAGGCGGTCGGCGAGGGTGGAGGCCATTGCTCTTGTGCTGTTGGGGCCCAGCGCAATCGAAGGGCAACCGTAAACTGGAGCGCATGATTCTATCGAGCGGCCTGATGGGTACTTCGGCCCTGCTGGGCCTGGCCAGTGGCCTGGCCCTGATCGGCTTTGGCCTGGCGGCCTGGCGGCCCGAGATGCCGCGCGCGCGCGGCCTGCTGATCGGCGCCTGGCTGGCGCAGGCGCTGGCGCTGGCCATCGATCTCGGCGGTCTTGGGCATGGGCAATGGGGCGGTCGCTTCGGCTTCGCGCCCGCGCTGTCGCTGACCAGCTGGCTGGTGCTGGCGGTGGTCTTCGCCGAGTCGCGCGGCCTGCTCTGGCCGCAGGCGCGCCGCGTGCTGGCCGGCAGCGCGGGTCTGGCGGTGCTGCTGGCCTGGATCTTCCCCGGGCAGTCTTTCGCGATGCACAGCCCGCTGGCGCCGCTGCACTGGGTGCTCGGCCTGGCGTCCTACGGCTTGGTCGGCACCGCAGTGCTGCATGCCTGGCTGATGCGCCGCGCCGAGCGCCAGCTGCGCCAGCCCGGCGGCGGCGCGGCCGACATCCCCGGCTGGCCGCTGCTGCGCCTGGAGCGCCTGACCTTCCAGTTTCTCGGGGCCGGCGTCGCCGTGCTCACGCTGGCACTGCTGCTGGGCTGGTGGTTCACGCCGAGCTGGCGCTGGGACCACAAGACGGTGTTCGCGGTACTGGCCTGGGCGGTGCTGACGGCGCTGCTGCTCGGTCGCCTCGGCCTTGGCTGGCGCGGCGCGCAGGCGGTGCGCTGGCTGTACGCGGGCAGCGCGCTGCTGCTGCTCAGCTACGTGGGCTCGCGCTTCGTGCTGCAGGTGCTGCTGGGCCGCACGCTTTGAGGATCGACCGATGCTGACGCGCCTGCTCCTGCTGGCGGCCCTGGTGCTGGCCCTGCTGATCTGGTGGAAACACAAGCAGCGCGGCGCGAACCCGCCGCCTTCCGATCCGGCGGCCGGCCCTGCGCCGCGCGACCCGGGGCGGCCCGAGGCCATGCTGCGCTGCGTGCGGTGCGGCGTGCATCTGCCAGCCAGCCAGGGCCTGCCGGGGCGGGGAGGGGTGTTCTGCAGTGCTGAGCATCGTCAGCAGTTCGAGGACGACGCGTGAATTCCCCCGGCGGCCTGCCGGGGCAGGCGCTGGTCCCCGAGCTGGCGGACGGCTTTCTCCGCCTGTACCGGGCCTTTCTGGGCGCCCGGGCGGTGCTGGGCCTGGCGCTGCTCGGCGTGCAGCTCGGGCCGCTGCTGGACTGGTCCGAGGCCGCGCCGCAGCGCGACATGCTGGTGCTCTGCGCGGCCTACGCGCTGCTGAGCTTCGGGCCTTTGCTGCTGCCCGGCCTGCAGCGCGGGGCCAGCCGGCAGAGCCTGTCCACGCTGAGTCAGCCGCTGTGGTGGGCGAGCTCCGGCGTGGACCTGGGCTTCTTCACCGCGATGCTGGTGCTCGGCGGTGCGGGCGCGCCGCCGGTCGCTGCGCTCTATGTGCTGCCGGTGATGATGAGCTCGGTGCTGGCCAACCGCCGCGCCGGTCTGGCGGCGGCGGCGCTGGCCACCCTGGGCCTGCTGGGCAGTTCGCTATGGGTCAATCTGATGGCGGCCGACTGGGCGCCGTCGATCACCCAGGCCGGCCTGGCCGGCATCGGCTACTTCGCGATCGCCGGCTTGACTGCCGAGCTGGCGGCCCGCCTGGCCCGCGAGGAACAGGCGGCTCGCGACAGCCTGGCGCTGGCCCGCCAGCAGGCGGCGCTGAACCGGCTGGTCATCAACGAGATGCAGGAAGGCGTGCTGGTCGTTGACCGCAGCCTGCAGGTGCTGGCTGCCAATCCGGCGGCGCGCTCGCTGCTCGGCGAGCTCGGCCCCGCCCCGCTGCCGCCGTTCGCGCTGACCGCCGAACGCCCCTGGAGCGGCCTGCTGATGGCTGCGCAGAACGCCTGGGCCGAGCGCAGCCAGGTCGAGTCGCGCGATCTGGTGTTGGGCTTCGCGCGGGCGCCCGCCCGGACCCTGCGCCTGCGCCTGCGCTGGATGCAGGCGGCGCCCAGCCATGCCGACGACGACCTGCTGCTGCTGCTGATCGAGGACCGCGCCAAGCTGGCGGCGCGCGCGCGGCAGGAGAAGCTGGCGGCGATGGGCCGCATGTCGGCCGGCATCGCGCACGAGATCCGCAATCCGCTGGCGGCGATCTCGCAGGCCAATGCGCTGCTCTCCGAGGATTTGGCCGGCAACCCCGGCGGCGAACGCCTGACCAGCCTGGTGGCCTCGAATGTGAAGCGCCTGCAGCGCATCGTCGACGAGGTGATGCTGCTGGCGGCGCCGATCGAGCAGGCGCCGCCGCTGATGGACGCGGTGGGCGGTGTCTCCGAGGTGCTGGACGACTGGCAGCGCACGCAGGGCGGCGTGCCGCTGCAGCGCGAGCTGCCGCCTTTGGCCGGCGGCGCGATGCAGATCGCATTCGAGCCCGAGCACCTGCGCCGAGTGCTCGTCAATCTGCTGGACAACGCCTGGCGCCATGCGCAGGCGGCGGCCTCGCCCTGGGTGCGCGTCGAACTGCTGCCGCTGGAGGCCGATCGCCTGCAGTGCCGGGTGCTCAATCCTTCGGCGCCGCTGTCGCCGGAGATCGAACGCCATCTGTTCGAGCCCTTCCACTCGACGCGCAGCCGAGGTTCGGGCCTGGGCCTCTACATTTGCCGTGAACTCTGCGAGCGCTACGGCGCGCGCATCGATTACCAGGCGCTGACCCTGGAAGGCGAGGCCGTGGTTGGCTTCACCATCCAGTTGCGCCGCGCACCTGCCGCATGAACGCCGCTCCCGACCGCCTGCTCGTCATCGACGACGAACCCGATCTGCGCACGCTCTACGAGCTGACCCTGCTGCGCGAGGGCTATCAACTGGTCAGCGCCGAGACGGTCGGCGAGGCGCTGAGCCTGCTGGCGACCGAGCGCTTCCAGGTGGTGATCACCGACATGCGCCTGCCCGATGGCTCCGGCCTGGACGTGCTGGCCTGGCTGGAGCGCGAGGGGCGCAGCGAGCGCGCCATCGTCATCACCGCCTATGGTTCGGCGGAGAACGCCGTCGAGGCGCTGAAGGCGGGCGCTTTCGACTACCTGACCAAGCCGGTCGATCTGCGTCAGTTCCGCGCCGTGGTAGCCACCGCGGTCGGGCGCGAGGCGGCGCGCGAGCCGGCGCGGGGCGCACGCACCGAAGCGGCCACACCGCCCCCGCCGGTGTCCGGCGGCGCGGCACTGCAGCGCTTGGCCGGCCGGTCCGATGCCATGCAGCAGGTGCGCGCGCTGATCCAGAAGGTTGCGCGCTCGATGGCCCCGGTGCTGTTGCAGGGCGAATCGGGCACCGGCAAGGAACTGGTCGCGCGGGCCATCCATGGCGAGGGCGCACGGGCCGCCGGCGCCTTCATCGCGGTGAATTGCGGCGCCATCCCCGAGCACCTGCTGGAGGCCGAGTTCTTCGGCTACCGCAAGGGCGCGTTCACCGGCGCCGCCGAGGATCGCGAGGGCTTCTTTCAGGCGGCGGACGGCGGCACCCTGTTCCTCGACGAGATCGGCGACCTGCCGCTGGCGATGCAGAGCAAGCTGCTGCGGGCCATCCAGGAACGCTCGGTGCGGCCGGTCGGCGCCGTCACCGAGGTGCCGGTCAATCTGCGCCTGGTCAGCGCCACGCACAAGGATCTCGGCGCCGAGGTGGCGGCCGGCCGTTTCCGCCAGGATCTCTATTACCGCCTGAACGTGATCCAGATCCGCGTGCCGCCGCTGCGCGAACGACTGCAGGATCTGGCCGACATCAGCGCGACCCTGCTCGCGCGCATCGCGCAGGACGCCGGTGTCAGCCCGGTGCCGGCGCTGAGCGCGGCGGCGCTGGAGCGCCTGCGCGCCTACGCGTTTCCGGGCAATGTGCGCGAGCTGGAGAACCTGCTGCATCGCGCGCTGGCGCTGTCCGGCGCCAGCCTGCTGGAGGTCGAGGATCTCGATGTGCCCGATGGCTGCGTCAACGACTCCGGCTTCGGGGCGCTGGCGCCGAACCCGGCGCCGCTGCCGCCCGAGGGCGAGTCGGAGCTGCTGCCGGGCGATCTCGCGGTCTACCTGGATGCGGTCGAGCGCCGCGTGCTCGAACGTGCGCTCGCGCAATGCCGGAACAACCGCACCGCGGCCGGCCAGCGCCTCGGCCTTTCGCTGCGCCAGATGCGTTACCGCATGGCCCGTCTGGGTATTCAGCTGGACGACGGCGACTGAGTCCGGGGCCGTCGGCCCGCGAGCCCGCATGGCGCCGTGATGGACGCAATTCGGCCTCGCTGTCAATGGGTGAGCTTGGTCAGGGAAACGCTAGGTATAGGGTGCTTGAGGGGGTTGGGGCCACTAGATATAGTGGTCCCCGTGCTATCCTTACGCCCTCTCGAACAAGGCCTTGTGCCGTCGATCCTGGTGCTGACCGGTGTCTTGCCGGCAGGGGATTCGGCCACCACCAGGCACACCCTCAGGCAGGGAAAAGCTGCAGATCACAGCAGCGCGCACTCTCCCTTTCGAGCACAGCGTTCCAGTCCTTCTGTCTGAGCCGCCCGCGCGGCTCGGCAGTCTTTCCGTCTTTGTCGTTGATCTGAATTCAATCGAGGTTGTCCATGCAAAGCAGCGCCTTGCACACCAGCAGCACCCCCCACGTCACGACCGCCAGCAACCTCGGCGGCGCCTCGGCAACGAGTGCCTACACGGCGTACCAGATCATTCGCCGCAATGGTGCGGTGGTGGCCTTCGAGCCGAGCAAGATTGCGGTGGCGCTGATGAAGGCCTTCCTGGCCGTGCATGGCGCCCAGGGGGCGGCGTCCAGCAGCGTGCGCGAGACCGTCGATGGCCTGACCGAGGCGGTGGTGCGTGCGCTGCTGCGTTCGCGTCCGGGCGGCGGCACCTTCCACATCGAGGACGTGCAGGACAACGTCGAGCTGGCGCTGATGCGCGGCGGTCAGCACGAGGTTGCACGTGCTTACGTTCTGTATCGCGAACGCCGCGCCGCCGAGCGCGCGGCCAAGGGTGAGGCGCCGGTGGCCCAGCCGGAGGCCGAGACCCTGATGGTCACCGACGGCGGCCAGCGCCGCCCGCTGGACCGCGCCGGCCTGGCCGCGCTGGTCGCGCAGGCCTGCGCAGACCTCGGCGCCGATGTCCGGCCCGAGCCCATCCTGCAGCAGACCGAGCGCAATCTGTACGACGGCGTGCCGATGGACGAGGTCTACAAGGCCGCGATCCTGGCCGCGCGCACGCTGATCGAGACCGAACCCGGCTACGCCCGTGCCACCGCCCGCCTGCTGATGCACACCATCAGCAAGGAAATCCTGGGCAAGGAAGTGCGCGCCGCCGACATGGGCGCGGCCTACGCCGAGTACTTCCCGAAGTTCATCAAGAAGGGCATCGAAGCCGAGCTGCTGAACCCGGAGCTGGCGAGCTACGACCTGGCCCGCCTGGCCGCGGCCCTGAAGGCGGAGCGCGACCAGAACTTCGACTACCTGGGCCTGCAGACCCTGTACGACCGCTACTTCCTGCACGTGAAGAAGGCGCGCATCGAGATGCCGCAGGCCTTCTTCATGCGCGTGGCCATGGGCCTGGCGCTGAACGAGATCGACCGCGAGGCGCGCGCCATCGAGTTCTACGAGGTGCTGTCCAGCTTCGACTTCATGAGCTCGACACCGACCCTGTTCAACAGCGGCACCCTGCGCTCGCAGCTGTCGAGCTGCTACCTGACCACGGTGGCCGACGACCTCGACGGCATCTACGAGGCGATCAAGGAAAACGCGCTGCTCTCCAAGTACGCCGGCGGCCTGGGCAACGACTGGACCCCGGTGCGCGCGCTGGGCTCGCATATCAAGGGCACGAATGGCGAGAGCCAGGGCGTGGTGCCGTTCCTGAAGGTGGTCAACGACACCGCGGTGGCGGTGAACCAGGGCGGCAAGCGCAAGGGCGCGGTCTGCGCCTATCTGGAGACCTGGCACCTGGACATCGAGGAGTTCCTGGAGCTGCGCAAGAACACCGGCGACGACCGCCGCCGCACCCACGACATGAACACGGCGAACTGGATTCCCGATCTGTTCATGAAGCGCGTCATCGAGGGCGGTGAGTGGAGCCTGTTCTCGCCCAGCACCACGCCGGATCTGCACGACCTGTTCGGCGCCGACTTCGAGAAGGCCTATGTGGGCTACGAGCAGCAGGCCGCCGCCGGCCAGATCAAGCCTTACAAAAAGGTCGCGGCGCGCGAGCTCTGGCGCAAGATGCTGACGATGCTGTTCGAGACCGGCCATCCCTGGATCACCTTCAAGGATGCCTGCAATGTGCGCTCGCCCCAGCAGCATGTCGGCGTCGTGCACAGCAGCAATCTGTGCACCGAGATCACGCTGAACACGAACGACAGCGAGATCGCCGTCTGCAACCTCGGCTCGATCAATCTGTCCCAGCACCTGAAGGACGGCGGCGTCGACCACGAGAAGCTGAAGAAGACGGTGAGCACGGCGATGCGCATGCTCGACAACGTCATCGACATCAACTACTACGCGGTGAAGAAGGCGCGTGACTCGAACCTGCGCCATCGTCCGGTCGGCCTTGGCCTGATGGGCTTCCAGGATGCGCTTTACCAGCTGCGCCTGCCCTATGCGAGCAACGAGGCGGTGGAGTTCGCCGACCGCTCGATGGAAGCCATCTGCTATTACGCCTACTGGGCGAGCAGCGAGCTGGCCGCCGAGCGGGGCCGCTACTCGACCTACAAGGGTTCGCTGTGGGATCGCGGCATCCTGCCCTTCGACACCCTGGACCTGCTGGCCGAGGCGCGCGGCGGCCATGTCGAAGTTGACCGTTCGATCACCTTGGATTGGGGGCTGCTTCGTGCCCGCATTGCCGAGCACGGCATGCGCAACAGCAATTGCGTGGCGATCGCACCGACGGCGACGATCTCCAACATCATCGGCGTCGACGCATCGATCGAACCCAGCTTCGGCAACATCTCGGTCAAGTCCAATCTGTCGGGCGAGTTCACCGTGGTCAACGAGTACCTGGTTCGCGACCTGAAGCAGCTCGGCCTTTGGGACGAGGTGATGGTGATGGACCTGAAGCACTTCGACGGCTCGCTGCGCCGCATCGACCGCGTGCCCGAGGAACTGAAGAACCTGTACGCGACCGCCTTTGAGGTCGAGCCGGTGTGGCTGATCGAGGCCGGCGCGCGCCGCCAGAAGTGGATCGACCAGGCGCAGAGCTTGAACATCTACATGGCCGGCGCCTCGGGGCGCAAGCTCGACGAGACCTACAAGCTGGCCTGGACGCGCGGCCTGAAGACCACCTACTACCTGCGCACGATCAGTGCCACGCAGATCGAGAAGAGCACGGTCAGCCGCGGCCAGCTCAATGCGGTGTCGTCGCAGATCCCGGCCGCCGCTGCAGCGGCGCCGAGCATCGCCGCCGAGCCGGCCTTGCCGGCCACCGATGCGAAGTTCTGCTCCATCGACAACCCGGACTGCGAGGCTTGCCAATAAGCCTACTGCGTAGCCCGATCTTGGGCCTGCGGTGCTCGCCGTACGAGAGTACGGCTGCGCGCCTTAGGCCCAATCTCGGCCTCCTCGCTACGGCTTCTTGGCAACCCTCGTCCCGTACTTTGATTTATTGTTTAAACGTTCAATCATATGGACTGAACGAGATTTCGATGCTCGAGCGCAACGAGATTTGAAATGAGATACCGACATTCACGAGAAATCGCTTGGCGACTCGTGCATGACGATTTGATAATTTGCAAGAAGAGGAACGCCCATGTTGTCTTGGGAAGACGAAGTCAAACCCAGTAACGCCAGCACCGATGGCCTGAATGCCGCGCCGAGCAGCGCGGCCCGCGTTCCCGACTCCGCTGCGTCCACAAACCGCCGCGTCAATGTCGCCGACAAGCGCATCATCAACGCGCAGACCGACGTCAACCAGCTCGTCCCCTTCAAGTACAAGTGGGCCTGGGAAAAGTACCTCGCAACCTGCGCGAATCACTGGATGCCGCAGGAAGTGAACATGAGCCGCGACATCGCGCTCTGGAAAGATCCGAACGGGCTGACCGACGACGAGCGCCGCATCATCAAGCGCAACCTCGGCTTCTTCGTGACTGCCGACTCGCTGGCCGCGAACAACATCGTGCTCGGCACCTACCGACACATCACCGCGCCCGAATGCCGCCAGTTCCTGTTGCGCCAGGCCTTCGAGGAGGCGATCCACACCCACGCGTACCAGTACATCGTCGAGTCGCTGGGCCTGGATGAAGGCGAGATCTTCAACGCCTACAACGAGGTGCCGTCGATCCGGAACAAGGACGAGTTCCTGATCCCCTTCATCGACGCGATCATGGACCCGGCCTTCAAGACGGGCACGCCGGAGACCGACCAGACCCTGCTGAAGAGCCTGATCGTGTTCGCCTGCCTGATGGAAGGCCTGTTCTTCTACGTCGGCT